>JAEEGG010000306.1_pt1 | contig 212730 bp, 167 predicted proteins | sample 9134161 | NCBI WGS metagenome assembly JAEEGG01 (sample SAMN16246543, study PRJNA631951) | gut metagenome | biome: gut microbiome; feature: rumen; material: CR-attached | host: Bos | place: Iran: Karaj | collected 2018-10 | reverse complement strand
TTCGATACTACAACGAGGATCGAATCAAGGAAAAACTAAATGGAATGAGCCCGGTACAATACCGAACTCAAAACCAAATATCTTATTGTTAAATCCGTCCAACAAAAAGGGCGCACATCAAAATTTGCAGACCATACGCACTCAAGAGGGAAAAAACCGGCGAGTGTGACAGACAGGCGGGGAATGTTGCAGAAATGCGTGGGTTTTGCTAAATTTGCAGTCCGCTATGGACAGGAAGGACGAGAATATCATCGAGCAGTTTACCTCCTCGCAGTACAAGGAGGGATTCGTCACGGATGTGGAGCAGGAATTCATCCCGAAGGGGTTGAACGAAGACATCATCCGGACGATCTCGCGGATCAAGGGGGAGCCGGACTGGCTGCTGGAATTCCGTCTGGACGCGTTCCGCAAATGGGAGAAGATGCCGATGCCGACCTGGGGGCATATCGACATGCCGGAGATTGATTTCCAGGATATCATCTACTACGCGGCGCCCAAGAAGGATTCCGACCGGCCGAAGGAGATCGATCCGAAGCTCCAGGAAACTTTCGACAAGCTCGGCATTCCCATCAACGAGCGGGCGGTCCTGGCCGGTGTGGTGGCTGTGGACGCCGTCTTCGACTCGGTTTCCGTCACGACGACATTCCGTAAGACCCTCGCGGAGAAAGGCATCATTTTCTGCTCCTTCTCCGAGGCCGTCAAGGAGCATCCGGACCTTGTCCGGAAATATCTGGCGACCGTGGTTCCTTCCGGCGACAATTTCTTCGCGGCCCTCAACAGCGCGGTCTTCAGCGACGGCTCCTTCTGCTACATCCCCAAGGGGGTGCGCTGCCCGATGGAACTGTCGAGCTACTTCCGGATCAACGCCCGCGGGACGGGCCAGTTCGAGCGGACGCTCATCGTAGCCGACGAGGATTCCTATGTGAGCTATATGGAGGGCTGCACCGCCCCGATGCGGGACGAGCAGCAGTTGCACGCCGCCGTGGTGGAGATTATCGTGGAGAAGGGCGCGGATGTCAAATACAGCACCGTCCAGAACTGGTATCCCGGCGACGCCGAGGGAAAGGGCGGCATTCTCAACCTCGTCACCAAGCGCGGTCTCTGCCGCGGGGAGGGAAGCCACCTCAGCTGGACCCAGGTCGAGACCGGTTCGGCCGTCACCTGGAAATACCCTTCCACCATCCTGAAGGGCGACCATTCTTCCTCGGAATTCTACTCCGTGGCCGTCACCAACAACTTCCAGCAGGCGGATACCGGCACCAAGATGATCCACCTCGGCCGCGGCACCACCAGCCGGATCGTGAGCAAGGGCATCTCGGCCGGCCACAGCCAGAACAGCTACCGGGGGCTCGTGCAGATGACGCCTTCCGCCCGTCGGGCGCGCAACCATTCCCAGTGCGACAGCCTCCTCATCGGCCCGCTCTGCGGGGCGCATACTTTCCCGGTGATCAAAAACGCCTGTCCCGACGCCGTCGTGGAGCACGAAGCGACGACTTCCAAGATCAGTGAGGACCAGCTCTTCTACTGCAACCAGCGGGGCATCGCGCCCGAGGACGCCGTCGGCCTCATCGTCAACGGCTACGCAAGAGAAGTACTTGCGCGCCTCCCGATGGAATTCGCCGTGGAAGCGCGCAAGCTGCTGTCTGTGTCGCTCGAGGGAGCGGTCGGGTAGGGGATTACTTCGTCAGCGTGAAGATGTGCTGAACGTCACCGAGCGTGGCGACGACCATCTGGGTGCTGGCGGGAGCCTCGGTGAGCGTAAACTCCTTGTACGTATCCTTGCTGTTGACGTGGCCGTCAGCGCCGACCAGTTTTCCGCTCCAGTCGATGTCGTGGGACTCGAATTTCGCAATCCGTTTGGGAATGCTGCCGATCTCTTTGTAGGAGCCGTCGGAGGTCAGGTATTCCATCTGGACCTTGTATGTGCCGTTGCCGATCTTGGTATAGCTGCTGACAGTCGTACTGACGCCTAAGGATTCGGTCGTCGTCTGGTTGGCGATGCGCTCCCAGTTCTTGCCGTTCTTCTTGTAGAGAGCCAGTCTCCAGGGGGCGACGGTGATGTCTCCCTTGTACGGCTCGACACTGCTGTCGTCCAGATTGGTGGCCGTCAGGCTGACCTTGGTCACTTTCTTTGCCGTTACGGGAAGTTTGAAGGTGGCATAGCATTCTTTCCCGACTTCATTGTAGGACAGATCTACGATTTCGGGATTGTGGTTGGTCCAGCCGATCTTGCAGGTGGCTGTCGTGCCGAGGAATGCGGTCTGGCCGTCATAGACGGTGGAGCCGGTAAATTCGAAAACGGGGTTCTTGCTGAGGGAGTCGAGAAGTTCCTCGCAGGATGTGGTCAGCATTGTGATTGCTGCGCAGATAAGGAATAGTCTGGTTGTTTTCATTTGTAATAGTGTTTTATTTCGGCAAATATAGCAATTTTGTTTTGAAAAAGCCGTAACTTTGTCGGGATGATCAGTTGGATAGACATAACCTGCGCCGTGCTGGGACTGACGACCGTCGTGCTGGCGGGCCGCAATTCCAAGTACAATTTCTGGGTCGGATATCTCTATACGGCGGCCCTGTTCGTGATGTTCTACGGCAAGAATCTTTACGCCTCGCTGCTGCTGCAGCCGGTGTCGCTTGCCATCAACATTCTCGGCCATTACCGCTGGACGCATCCGCGCGAGGATGAGAAGAGCGCGGCCGACAATAAGTCGCTGAAGGTTTCGATGCTCTCCTGGGCGGAGCGGGGCCTCGCGGTGCTGTCTATCCTTGTGGTGGCCTTCCTCTGGGGCTGGCTTCTGGACCGCCTTTTCCCGGCTGATCCGCACCCCTACCTCGACAGCTGCGTCACTGTGCTCATCCTGATGGCCCAGCTTCTGAGCGCTCTCAAGAAGTGGGACTGCTGGATCGCCTGGCTTCTGGTGAATATCACTCAGATCATTCTCCACATCAGCATCGGCAATATCTTTATGCCGATCGTCTGCGGCCTCTACCTGGTCAACGGCCTCTGGTCGCTCGCGACGTGGGTGAAGTTGTATAAGAAAAACAGCTGAACGGATTACTTGACGATCAGTTCCATCGAGGTGTACTGGGGGACCAGTCCAAGGGATTCGTAGAATGCCCGGGCGCCCGGGTTGCATTCCCAGACGTGGAGCGTGATGTTGTGGCAGCCTTTTTCCCCGGCATAATTCTTCACGAAGTCGAAAAGGGCCTTTCCGATATGTCTGCCGCGGGCGTTCTCGTCCACGCAGAGGTCGTCGATATACAGGGTGGTGATGGCGTTGAGGCTGCCGCCGGAAGGATGCCGGAGGGCGCAGAAAACGTAGCCGAGGACGGCTCCGTCCGACTCATAGACAAAGACGGGGGTTTCGGGATCTGCAAATATTTCCCGTAACTCTTCGTCCGTGTATTTCTTTCCTTCCTCCCGGAAGAGGTCCGGCCGGCCGTCGTGGTGGACCTTCAGCACCTGGCGGAGCAGGGCGTTCACGGCTCCCATGTCCTGCAGCCCGGCGGGGCGGATAATGAAGTCATTCATAACAGGATTGCAAGTTACGCAAAAACCTTCAGACGGGCAAATCGCGGCAGGGAGTAAAAATAATCGCAATATTATGAACTATAGTTTAAAATATTTTTGTACTTTTGCAAAGTATAATTAATAGTTTCTCGATATGGATAAGAACGTTATAAAAACAATCATAGGTGAAAAGCATCATGAGATTGCTCAGGTCGAACTTGTAAAACGGCCGGTAATGTATGAGGACTGCATGTCCTATGTAAACGTTGGTATCCGAAGGGCCGGCAAATCCTGGCTGCTCTATCAGGATGTAAAACAGCGCATTGCCGATGGAGAATTATCGCTCGAGGACTGCTTGTATGTAAACTTCGAGGATGAACGTATCGCCGGCATCACGTCCAAAGAACTTGGACAACTCCTGGACTGCTACCAGGAGATGTTCGGACTGAAGAAGCCGCTTGTATATCTGGACGAGATCCAAAACATTTATGGCTGGGAAAAGTTCGTACGTCGGCTTGCAGAAGCCAAGTACCGGATTATGGTGACGGGCAGCAATGCCAAGATGCTCAGTAAAGAGATTGCATCTACGCTCGGGGGTGGTTTTGTCATCCGGGAAGTGTTCCCATTTTCTTGGACGGAGTATCTGTCATACCACGGTATTTCCCTGGGAAACAACTGGGAGTTTGAACCGGAGACAAGGCTTGCAGTACGGATCCGCTTCGATGATTATTTTTACAACGGCGGTTTTGCCGAGACCTTTCCTATCGTGGGTAAGCGGGAATGGCTCACCAGCTTGTTGCAGAAGATTCTGATGGGCGATATTATTTCCCGTTATAAAATCAGAAATGACCGTCAACTCAGGCTGTTGGTCAGGAAGGTGGCCGACAATGTGATGCAACCGACGGCGATTTCTCGTTTTGAGCATATCATCAAATCATCGGGGGAGAAAATCAGTTCGCCCACAGTTAAAGATTATCTGGAATATCTGGAGGAGTGCTACCTGATTTATTCCATTCCCAATTATGCATCGGCGGATTCCGAACAGGAAACGCTTCGCAAACGCTATTTCATGGATAACGGCCTGCTGAATCTTTATCTGTATAAGGGAGAGACAAAGTTGTTGGAGAACCTTGTGGCACTACAGCTTCGCAAGAAGTATTGGGATCCTGAGGAACCCAAACTGTTCTTTTACAAGCGCGGAGGCGTGGATCTGGATTTCTACGTCCCTCAGGAGAATCTTGCAGTGCAGGCTTCATACGATCTGGTTGCTCAGGACACGAGAGACCGCGAGGTAAGTGCTCTTGTGAACTTCAGTAAAGTATTCAAACTTGACCGGGCCTTGATTATTACCTATGATGAAGAGGAAATCATCGAAAAAGACGGGCTCGTCATTGAAGTAATACCGGTCTGGAAATGGCTAATTTTGTAGAAATGATTATATATCGCCAATATGGAGTTTAAAGAAGGACCCGGATGGAAATGCTGCTATGACCCCGAAAGGGAATTGTACACGGCTCAGACCGGAGGCGGCGTAAACTGCACCCTGTACGAGATTACCAAGGAGATCTATGACCGTGTGGATGATCCCTCTCTGGATTGGCCCTCAAGGCTGATCGCGGACGGGCGCAAGCTGTTTATGTCTGTCAATGACCGTTGCGGCCCTCCTTATACGATTGTGTTCGATTCGGATTATGAGGAATTGTGTCCCTGGTCGGATGCCGTCCCCACCGGGCGGAGGTGGTCCGACGAGATGACGGATGCTGTCGTGGAGGTGCTCGAATCGGAGAAGTCTAACCGCGAACAGCGCCGGAGAAAGCGCAAGGAACGGGAGGCTGGCGAGAAGAAATAACAGGAACGTCTGCTTATCTCCGGGAGCAGGGTTTGAGAAACTTCCGGTGCTTCGCACCTCCATCCCTCCCACAGGCATATCAGCGTTGCTGATGATGCCGTGCGGGCCCCTCCCGTTCACGAGGCCACGGGCGGCCACGGTTTTCAAACCCTGCTCCCTGCGACAAGCAGACGAGTTCCTGATGGCATATCGAAGTTTGTGAATTCCATAAAAAGCGCTACCTTTGCACTAGGATTCGTTGAAGAGGAACTTCGTTTGAAGGGATGACAACCCTCTCAAGGCAACTTGATCCGAGCCTCACTGAAAGTCGCTACCTGGCGGCTTTTATTTTGGGGGACTCCGAGGTATGCTGGCTTTCCTAGAGTCGAAGGATGGGAAGAAGGGTGTTGAGGCGCTGCATATGGAGGGAATTGTGTGCTTCTTTGATAAGATGGAGAAATAGAGGAATATACTATTGGCACTCATAGTGGCAGAAAAACTGTTTTTTCGCCCCGAGTCAACGATGAGTTGGGGCGGTTATGTCTACGCTATTTCACCTTATTACATTTCATTGCGATAGTCTCACTGAAAATTCGTATATTTGCCTTGCAATCCCACAAGGAAAGCATTACATACCGAAAGCGTTAGCTTTATTCCGTGTCGGCGAATCTCGACAATTCATTTTTGATACAGGAATAATGTGCAACGCTTGCGCGGCTATATTATGGGCCTCGGCTCACACTATAGCAGTGCGAGCCGAATTGTACTTATTTCGTATCAAAGGGAGTCGAGACCCGGCCGACACAGTAAGATGCTAAGGAGGCTCGCACTTTCGCGTATTAACAGAACACGACCTTCGAGCCTCGGTCTACAGATAAGATGTGACTTCATCTTAAAGACTCGAGTTGATGACAATATTCTACCACGTTGGGGATTTGGAATTCAAAGCCAAAAACCTCCAAGAATTAAAAGCTGAACTTGAAGAGTATTTCTCTTATAAAGGTTTTAGACCCTCGGTTGAAATCATTTCTGACTATGTGCGGGTAGATATCGATAGTAAAAAACTCGAGAGGGCCGAAGCTCAGGTTAGACTTGCATTTGACTGTTGTAATATTGGCAACTTCACCTCTGCAAAAGAGTTCCTTAATAAAGCTTTGGTTGTCTGTCCCCTTCATGGTGAAGCACATAGGACAATGGCGCAAATCTATATGCACGAAGGAAAGCAGGACGATGCTATCACCGAGTGCAGAGAAGCGCTGAAATGTGAGCCTGATAATATGTGGGCTATGATTCTGATGGGGAATCTATTGTGGGAATTTAAGAAAGATCGGGAAGGCGCTCTAAGATACTACAACAAAGTCGTCGAATTATATCCGGATAATCTTATTGCATTAAATAATGTCGCCGGAGTTAAATTGTCCATGAGACAGTATGAAGATGCTTTAAAACTTTTTGAGAAGGTCCTTGAAAAAAACGATTCTTATGCTAACGCTTATTATGGAAAGGTTGCGTGCCTAAAGGATTTGGGAATGCTTGAGGAGGCATTCGAAACTGCACGTGTTGGTTGCATAAAGGCAAAGGATACTCCAGAGAATCCGGGAACGAAAGGCCAGTTGACAAAGATGTACCTAGCTATCGCAAATCAAATAGTTTCTGCTGATGATAGGATGGAAATTGTGCGTGAAATTAAGAACGATATTGAGAAGGAGTTTGGTGTCCCGATAGAGTTTTATAAAGAATCCGGCATGAATCTTCTTGGAAAGTTGGAATACTATAAACACCATCATACCCCCGAAAATATCATCCGTTTTAATCCTGACAAACCCTTCCCGGCCCATTACATCATACATGAACTCATGCACTTGTATATGTATTCGGCCGCTTCAAAAGAAGGTGTAAACAAGGTGGTTTTCTCAAATGATGAATCCTATAAGCGTTTTCGAAGCCGTTTCATCGGTCTTTTTAAACCTCTTTTCCAAAGGCTTGGTGCAGAGAGATTCAACAAGTTCTATGATACTCTATTTTCCGGACTCTGTTCACGAACAATGAATTCTCCTCTTGACTTATTTGTGGAACAAAGAATCTTTGAGAAATACCCTAAGGTAAGACCTCTTCAGATGCTCTCCCTCTATGCTCAAGAATTAGACAATATTGAGGCGGATAAAAAGTCCAGCGAACTTAAGGAGCTACCGAAAATCATTGTGGATGCCACAAAGACAATGAATCTGGTTCAGTGCTTGCAGTTCAAAGAGTTATACGGAATTGACCTTGTTGACAAACACGGTTCATCAAAGGCCAATATGAACCTTGCCTACTCCTTGTTCAAAGAGTTCCAAGCATATCAGCAAACCTATACTCTTGGTGATGAGTATGACCTTCTTGACTATTTTATCAATAATCTCAGACTACAAGACATACTGCTCATTGAGGAAGAAAAGGACATTCTATCAACAAACAACGATAATCTGAATCTAGAAGGACTATTGCGAAAGACACCTGCTGAAAAGACAATGGAAGATAAGTTCCAGGCGGCGCATAAAGATGGTGAAGATCCTACTATCACGACTATGATGTCCTTCTATATGCTGGCGGCGCTTGAAGAGCTTATGCCACAGAGCAAAGACAAAGTTAAAGCAATTGCATTTGACATTGCTACTGCTGGAATTTCAGGAATTGATCCACACAAGAAATCAGGTTATTTTGTTCCCACATTACCTGGCAGAGACTTCGGGGGATATCAGTTCCTCGCATATTATTATGTAAGTTGGGCTATCGCTATTCCGGAGATGCTTCCCAAACTTAATTTACCCTTCGACACCGCCTATAATGTTGCCTTGTCACTTTATGCAGCGAAGAAAAAGAATAATTAGTTACAAATTACTATGATAAAACGAGTCATTTACCAAGAAACCCAGCAGCAATTCTTCCGCGACGTCCTATTAAACAAGGTCGCGGCTAAGATGCAAGAAACAGCAGAGGCATACAACCTGCATCCAAGTCATTCTGAGATTACGTCGTGGCGTAATAATGCTCCAAAGATTAAGGAATTGTTGGAGTTGAGCAGTGTTTCAGATACTTATGTCACCTTTGAGTATCTGGTTCCATATAACATGAAGCGGATAGACTGTATGATTTATGGTTCTGACGCTGATAATATGGGCAACGTCGTTCATATTGAATTGAAGCAATGGAGTAATGATGGTGTAAAAACGGCCAGTGTTTCCGGGAATTTTGAAGTCGATGATATTTCAGATGCTTCTTTCAAGGTTGAAGCATATACTGGCGGTAATTATCGTGTAGTTTCTCATCCTTCTCAGCAAGTTCGTGGTTATAATGACTATCTGACGGGGTTCGTGGAAGTCTTGAGTACAAAGGAGTTGGGTCTTCATGGTTACGCATATTGCTATAATTATACCCATGATAAAGATGAGAAACTTTACGATCCGATGTATGCGCCTTTGCTTAAGCAGTATCGGACATATTCGGGAAACGAAGTCGAACAACTTGCAAAGGAGCTACACAAGGCGCTGAAAAACGGACGTGGTTTTGATATCTTCAACAAGCTGATGAGTAGCCCAATTCGTCCCTCAAAGAAACTTTTGGAGTCAGCAGCCGATATGGTTCATGAAGGAAACGAATCCGCGTTCTCCTTGATTGAGGATCAGATTGTCGCACGTAACGTGATATTGGATAAGATTCGCCACTATATCAAGGATAAAAACAAAAAGAAGGCGGTCATTATCGTAAAAGGAGGCCCCGGTACAGGGAAAACTGTGATTGCTCTTCATATCTTGGCGTTGGTTGCCAAGATGAAGTCACGGATAACTGTTCATTATGCGACTAAATCCAAACCACTGCTCGAAGGTATTAGAAATAGACTTCCGAGAGGAAGCCGTGCGAAGCTCCTTTTCTCCAATGTTACACAATTTATTCCTGCGAATTTTGATCCGAACTCATTGGATGTCTTGTTGGTAGATGAAGCGCATAGAATATCTCAGTCCTCAAACAATCAGTATACTCCAGCGGAGAAACGGACATCAATGCCTCAAATTGAAACTCTGATACGTGCAGCCAATATTAGTGTTTTCTTCATTGACGACAAGCAAGCTATACGCAGCGTTGAAATCGGCTCCACAGAATTAATTCGTGAAACCGCTGATCGGTATCACGCAGATATTGAAGAAGTTGAACTGAAATCTCAATTCCGCTGCAATGGGTCCGATAATTATCTCGATTGGTTGGAAGATGTTCTCTATAACAAACAGATAGAGCATCATTTTAGCAACGATGACTTTGATTTCCAGATTATTGACTCACCATCTGCCCTCTATGAAAAAATTGCCGTCGTTGATTCCGAAGAAGGAAAGTCTGCCCGCCTTACTGCAGGATTCTGTTGGCCTTGGTCAAGTAATCTTGGCGCGGATGGCGATTTGGTAAAAGATGTCCAAATAGGTGATTTCGCGATGCCTTGGGAAACAAAGGATACCATTACAAAAGTACCTGAAGGTTATGTCAAATGGTATGAATGGGCATATAAGCCGGAAGGGGTTAAACAAGTGGGATGCATATATACTGCACAGGGATTTGAATTTGATGTCGTTGGCGTGATTGTCGGACCTGACCTTTATGTAGATAGCTTCGGAAAGCTCGCTGTTGATAAACACGCAATTGCTGACCCCGTATTAAAAAGAAGCGGAGAAGGAATTGATTTGTATGTCCGAAACATATATCGTGTCTTGATGTCACGCGGCATGAAAGGTTGTTATGTGTATTTCTGCAACAAGGATGTCGAGAATTACTTCCGAAAAGCATTGAATGGGTAATTATGGCTGAAAACGATATCAAGAAATTGACTGAACAAGTATTGGCATTCACTCGAGACAGGGACTGGGACCAGTTTCACAATCCCAAGGATCTTGCGATTGCGTTATCCATTGAGGCTTCAGAATTGCTGGAAGCATTCTTATGGAAAAAACCAGAAGAAGCCATTGTAGAAAAAATCAAGGAAGAACTGGCGGATGTCATCAATTATACACTTCTCCTTGCTGATAAGTGCAAACTTGATGTATATGAGATTGTTACCGAAAAACTGAGAGTAAACGGAGTGAAATACCCTGTTGACAAATCCAAAGGCTCGGCCAAGAAATATAGCGAACTATAGTTTTTTACTCTCCCCTAGATGTGATTCAAAGCTCTCCGTATAATCCGGGGGGATTTGAAACTTATAGGCTGGGTAGAGGATGCGCCCGCTTGTGTCCGACCCTCCAGAAGGTGTTGCCAGATTATTTTCAATAAGCCACCTTGCGATTAAAGGGTAATTATTCACATCAATATACTGTTCTCCGATAGGAAGGTTTATTGAAGACTCGAGATTGATCGTGATGGTTGCGAAGATCTCGTCAAAAGCGGACTCATCATAGACATAATCTTCATCATCTAGCAAGTCATCATCAACATCCGCTTCCCGACACATTAGTACTACTGCCAAAGAACTATTATTCGTGTATACGCCATAGCCTACCCGCACTTCAATCTCTCGGTTAAAGAACGGAAGGAGATATGTATTCTTTGAGTTTACCAGCATTGTGATACCCATTTTTATTATGATATTAATTCCAAGCCTTCCAACTGATAGAAGACTCTAAGTACAAAACTACACTTTATAGGTGAGAAAAGCAAAGATTATTTCAACATTATTGTGATATTGTAGATTTTTTGTATCTTTGCGTACAGCAAGTACCATGTTAAAACACGATAGATGTATTATACACGTGGAGATTAAAGACACCCACGAGCATTTTTACTTTGGATCAGCAGCGGCGATGTTCGAAGATTCCAGAGTAAAGAATTTATTGAAAATTAAGTATCAAACATTCCGGACCAAGCGAGTGTCTGTAGAAAAACCGTATGAAAATGAGTTTGTTATTGTACGCAAAGGTAATCTGAGTACTATAGATCACAACGAACTTTTTTAGAAATAATCAGTGGAATCTATCGGGGCCATACTCGGCATCATCGCCGTCATCGGACTATTCTTCTTGCTCCGATGGCTGATTCCGTCTAAGGGCAAGATTGGAGAGAAGGTAGTGGCCGGAAAGCTGGACCGCCTACCGAAAGACAAGTACCGGGTTTTGAATAATGTGACTATCCCGACTCCTAAAGGAAGTTCCCAGATTGACCATCTTGTTGTATCCATCTTTGGTATTTTCGTCATCGAGACCAAGAATTACAACGGCTGGATATATGGTGGCGAACACGCCGAATACTGGACTCAGAACATTTACGGCAACAAATATCAACTCTACAATCCAATCCTGCAGAATGCTGGCCACGTCCGAGCGCTGCGACGTGTCCTGAAGGATTACGAGCCTTTGCCGATACTGCCAATCGTTGCATTCTCTGGCAAGGCCGATATAAAGGTTAAAGTAGAGGAGGCTTGTGTTGTCTACTGGAGTCAGATCAGTAAAGTCATCAACCAGTTTGAGGAGAAGTGGCTCACATAGTCACAGGTCAACGCTATTTGTGATGCGATCCAGACTGCCCAGATTGAAACGAGTCGTGAAACCGATAAGCAGCACCTGAGGGACATCCGTAGCGCTCGTGAACGGAAGTATGACGCCATTGTCTCAGGCCAATGCCCTCGCTGTGGTGGCCCCCTGGTTCTCCGCTTCGGGAAATATGGACAGTTCTACGGTTGCTCAAACTATCCTAAGTGCAAATACACGCATCCGGCGTAGTTCAACACTTTTTTTAGTGGATTCTTGTAGATTGTCAAAAAGGATTTGACATGGAATCCATTGCTGGTGTGAGATTCCCACTTACCTTTGCATCAGAAAACAAATTGCGACCGTTATGGCTGGAAAAATCATAGGAGAACTAATTGCCGATGAAGTGTATCGGCAAAAATGGAATATAGATGAGTTCGCAGGGATGATTTGCTGCACTAGGCAGAATGTATATCATCTGTTCAAGCGCAATTCCATTGATGTCGTTCAATTGCAGCTCATCTCAAAAGTGCTTAATCACAATTTCTTTCTTGATTTGGCGAAGAATCCTGAGTTGGCCGGTGCCAATGATCCTGATGTGGAGAAGGAGCTAAAGAAGCGCTGGGCAGTTGCCCAGTTCTTTGATGCTATACCAAGGGTGTTCCGTACACTGCATATTGAGACCAACATTGTGGTTCCCATCATGCAAAACGAACAGAATGATCCGCTGCCGGACTATGGTCTTTCAGACTTTGCTATCTTTTTCACGGTAGGTGAACGTCTGTATGATCGATTCAACAAGGATAATATCGGATGCTTTGATGTCCAGACTGTCATCGCCACCGGTGGTACCCCAGTTGATATCTGGCACAACAAACTTAATCACTCCTGGTTTGTGGACATCAAGTTGGATTTCAAGACTGAGGAGCAATGGGGGAACACCATCCTGTACCTTCTTGATAATTGGATGCCCGCCATCAAAATGCATATAAAGTAATTGCAATGGAAACTCCCGACATCAATACTTTCTCCGAAGAAAGGGTGTGTGAATACAAAGGTCGTCGCTACCATGTACGAGATAATGGCGCTGTTTATCGTCAATGCCAGGACGATGGAAAAACACGTAAGTGGGATGAGAAATGGACTTATGGAAAGTTTGATCCAAATACGGGCTACATGCTAATCGACCAGGAGAGGGTCCATCGCATTGTATGTACCGCTTACCACGGAGCTCCCGTAGGCGATAAGAATGTGGCCGATCACATTGATACCAACCGAAGCAATAACCGTCCTGACAATCTTCGATGGATCACTAAGCTGGAGAATACGCTGAACAATCCCATTACCCGTGCCAAGATTGAACTCATCTGCGGTTCTGTTGAAGCTTTCCTGCAGAATCCCAGCTTGCTGTATGGCCACGAATCAGAGAACCCAAATTTCACATGGATGAGGGCCGTCACGAAGGAAGAAGCTCAGCATTCTCTTGCAAGGTGGCAAGAATGGGCGGCTAAGCCACTTGAGGAGCGTAAACCCAAGGGCGAAGGAGTTGGAGAATGGCTCTATGAAGAAGATAAGCCTGTTCCTGCAGATAAATCCAGCAACCGCCCAAGATATGCGGGCCCATACAATTCCTGGGCAGAGCACAGGGCCGCCGTGGAGGAGATGAACAGAATCGAGCACGAAAAGCAGTATGGCCTCAAAGATTCACTTACGCCGGGTGCTAAGCAGCTGGAATGGAAGACTCCGACGGAGTTTCCTCAAACTCCCCCAAAGATCACTGACACGCCTCTGCAAGACTATCTGTCTCGTTTGCCGAAGGGGGCTATCTATACCAAGAACCGATGGGGAGAATCTCCGGTGTATGATGCGGCGATGGCCAAAGATGGAAGCCATCTTGCTATCATCACGGAAATTTCCGGCGTCACTCACTATGCACTTTCTGAAGTGCGCTTCCAAGACGGTTTTTTCGTTCACAAAAGCATCCGTACATTTTTCACAGAGGAAGGAGCACAGAAGTACTTTGCAATGTCCTTGGGTCGAGAGTGGACTGGTGGCGATGTGTTTGAGGATTACTGCTGATGTCTACTGCTGCCCCACTTGTCCCCCATCTTAAATGGGGCGGAATACCCTTCCCCTTTGAATTGAAAGGCAAAAATGATAACTTTGTAAGTCCATAATAACGTAAATCTTATGAAAAAGGCCCTTTTAATAACACTTCTTGCATTTATTTCAGTAGTGTGTTCCGCCCAGGACGTCCATCTCAAATTCAAGGGAATTTCGATCGATGGAGATTACAAGGTTTTCTCCCAAAAACTGATCCAGAAAGGCTTCAAGCAGATTGAGGTCTCGGCCGACGGCATAGTCCTCGTCGGTAACTTCATGGCTACTCCAGAAGTGATGGTCGTGGTCTATCCGGATCCCACAAGCAAGATTGTCACCATGGTGTCGGCGATGATTGAGGCCGGAGACAACTGGGCAAAGATAGAGAGCAAATATTACGATGTCATTAACACGTATAAGCAGAAATACGGCGAGCCTACTGAGCATATAGAGGAATTCACGACAAAAGTTTACGACAGTGATCCAATGCGTTTAATGGCGCTGCAAAATGGACAGTGCAATTACAAGACACTCTGGGAAACCGAAGGCGGACGTATTGTCATCTCTCCGACTTATGTCAATTTCAATCACTATATTGTTTGTGCCTATGTAGATGAGCTGAATGCGAAGGCTCTGCGACAAACCATCATCGATGACATTTAATCCGAAGGAACTAAGCAGCTGAAGAAGTCTCATAATAGCTGCCGTTATCTTCGCTACACTGTCTTGCCCCAAGGAAAAATCTGACAAGACAACATCTGGATAGACGGTCCCCACTAGTGAGCTCAAGGCCCTCAAGTAGGAAGTTGAAGGCCCCAATGGAGCCTCTTACTCCTGAGGAGGCACCTACAAAGACCATAAGATTTCGGTAGAAGCCATAGGTGATTTGGTAGGTGCTCTTGAGAGTGCTGTTTCCCGAGCTAAATAATTGTTTAGTGAAGAGTAATCCCTTTTTAACTTCCCTTAATTATCATTATCTCATTCACTCTAACTCGCCGGGTTGAGGAAATAATTAATCCCACGGCCTAAATGGTCACGGGATTGATTCATATCAATAGATAACTCCCTTTATTGTAAGTACTGGATTGCTTTGCCAAAGCCTGTCGCATCCATCTTAAACAGGTAAGTGCTAGGTGTGCCATAAGCATAAAGTTCTCTCACTGCAACCGTGAACACACCACCCTTATTAAGAATAGTAGACATCGTTGTTACATCGGAGGATCTCCAGCTTGACATCTGGCCAGAAGAGTAATTGTTGAGAAGAATCATATCATACACTTCACCTTCAGAATCCTTGATATGATAAGAATAGTTGTCATTCGACTTCACAACGTGTGAATTGTACTCGATAAGTCGGAAAGAAAAATCACCACCTTTCCCTACAAAAAGGAGTGCACTCAAATTAGATCCTGTGGTAGCCGAATTACTGAAGGTACCAGTCCCTCTTAAAATCAGATATTTCTCATTACCCTCCTCCCCGAATTCGTCAGTATATGCTTTCAAATCCCATTGTCCGGTTCCAGTAGGAACATCAATTACAAAGGTGCCACTACCGCTATTTCCAGCTTCTCTACCAGATGTGTTAGTAAATAGAGCTGTCAAGTACCTCAAGCCTTCATCATACGAAAGGCTCTCATATATTTTCCCCTTCTTTTGTTTGTTGTACTGCTCTTCTGTGCAGAAAATAGCTCCGTCACCAGAGAATTCTTGATAGGCTTCATAGAACTTCCCCTTTGAGCCAATGTAGTAGTACTCAATATGGTCTGTAATCTCATGTCCCAGTCCATTCTTGGCAGTCCAATTCATCTGAAGGATACAGAGTGAGTCATTTAGGAATTTGGTTTGAATGTTGTCGAATTTAACACTACTAGGATCTTTAGCGAGCTCTGTAAGAGTAGCCTGCACCTGTGCCTGCGCTGCCTTCTCTATTTTAGAACTAGGATTGCAGCAAGAAAAAAAGATAAATAATACAGCAAATGACAGTGCTAAAAATGTCGAGATTTTTTTCATGATAAAGGATTCTAAGAAATGTGACGCAATTTACGAATTTATTTTTAACTATTCGGCATTGTCTATGGGGAATGTGAAATAAACAACTAAAGACAGTACTCTTTCCGTTAGTCTCTGACGCCGATTGGGCCTTCAAGTTCAGGCACAAGGCCATCAAACCGGATGTGTTCCGGATGACGGGCAAAATCAACGAGAAAATTGTCCTGCAACTGAATACCAGGGCGAAGAGCCTTCTCCTGGAGGAATTCCCCCTGGCGGAAAGAGATCTCAAACGCGAGGATGGCAAATGGTTCCTCAGGACCACTATCCACAGCCTCGAGGGTGCCGGCCGCTTCGTGATAGGTCTGGCGGCGGATATCAAGATCGTTGAGGGCGAGAAACTTCGGAAATACATCCTGGACTACCAGAAAACGCATATTGCTAAGTTATAACTCTCTTGATTCGCCGAAGCTATAATCTCCCTCCTGGCCGTATCATCCTCCTTCCATCTCTTTTAGATTATTTTTTGATTCTTCGAAATAATCTGTAACTTTGTCTTTGACTATGAGTCAGAAGGATATCATACAGGGAATGAGGGAACTCGCTTCAGCCGTTCTTCCGGCAGGGGCGGAAGCGCTGCTTTTCGGATCCCGTGCCAGGGGAGATGCCCGGGCAGACTCGGACTGGGATGTCCTTATCCTTATCAACGGGGAGAGGGCTACCGGTACTGATTTTGACAAATATGCTTATCCCTTCGTAAACTATGGTTGGTCTGTGGGCGTGCAGATAAATCCGCTCATTTACTCATTCTCTGACTGGGATCGACGTAGGATAACCCCTTTTTACAAAAATGTTCAAGCTGAAGGAGTAAGCCTATGCCGTTAACTGATGAAGAGAGGAAGGCGGTTGTTGTTTATCGCCTGGAAAAAGCCGATGACGTTTTGGTGGAGGCCAAGGATTGCGCCTCTTTAGGGCATTGGACTTTGGCCGCCAATAGATTGTATTACGCCGCTTATTATGCTTCATCTGCTCTTTTGATGAGCGCAGGACATACAGCCAAGACCCATGAGGGAACTATCGGTATGATTGGTCAGCACTATGTCCGTACAGGAATCCTTGCCAATGAGGACGGCACCCTGCTGGCCAGGCTCCAGAATATGCGTCATACCGGGGATTATGATGATTTTTTGGACTGGACTAAGGAGGATGTGGAGCCTTACATTCCCAAGGTGGAGACTTTTATTGAGAAGATCAAGTCTATTATTTACGCCTAATGTTTCAAGAGCCTCGATTCCGGGGCTTTTTTCGGCTGAGGAAATCATTGCCGCCATCAACGATGATGATTATTATTATAAGAAATGCTGGAATTACTGAAAGTATCTGAAAGGGAAGATGTCAAAGGGCGGCATTCAACTGGTTAGTTTCACTCACGACTTCAAGTTCGAGGCCCCGGACGGGGCAGGCAGCCAGTCTCCGGCTCCGGTTAAGACGCATTCTGGCCCCGAAATGCTTCCATACGGCGCTCACGGATAGGGTTAGGAAGCATCCAGTCCCCGGAACGCTTCCATACGGCCCCGGCCGGCGCATCGAGAACGACGTCAAGAACAAGTTCTCATTCTTATGTTAAAAAGTGAGACTTTTTCGGCAGTAGTATTTGTTTACTGCCAAAAATGTCTTATTTCTGTGTCCGGATTCTATGAACGATGACCACAACAGAGCATGATGAACAAGCTCTACGGCAACGTGTACGCTCCGGTTAAGTCGCATTTAGGCCCCGAAATGTTTCCAAACGGCGCTTGCGGGAGGGGTTAGGAAGCATCCGGAGCCCTTTTCGCTTCCGAACGGAGCGGGTTCCGGAGGTATATATAATAATATATTAAATATCAGCAAGTTGACCTTCGACTTTCTTCTTGAAAAGTTTGGAAATTCCGGGAATTCTTGCGTACCTTTGTCGCCTGTACCAAGTTTTATGAGTAATCCCCATGATACCCGAAACTCGTAGCAACAGTGTATTTTACTCTGCCAAGTGGCGGGAGACTTGCCCGAAGGCGTACGGTTCCGTGATCGATATCCTGGACAAATATGGTGTTCCGCATGCCGCTCTAAGCGGCACCAGGGATATCTGGGTGCGGGATTTTATGCCCATTCAGGTGTCTCCGGAGAGCTTCAGGCGCTATCACTATATGCCGGATTACCTGCGGGAGGATAAACGGTATGCCCGGCTGATCAGTGATCCGCTGGAGGTGTGCCGGGCGAATGGGATCCGGGCGGACGACGGCCTCGGCGGGATCTGCATCGACGGCGGGAATGTGGTGCACGGAGGGCGGAAGGTGATCATGACGGCGAAGGTGTTCGAGGAGAATCCGAAGACGACGGTGTTCGACCTTGCCCGGCTTCTGGAGATGCATTTCGGCGCCCGGCTCATCATCCTTCCGTGGGATACGAAAGAGATGTTCGGGCACGCCGACGGCATTGTCCGTTTTGTGGACGATGATACGGTCATCACGACGAATTACCGTCAGTTTGACCCGCGGATGGCCGACCGGTTCCGCTCCATCCTGCAGGCGCAGTTCAAGACGGTCCACGAGCTCCACTACGACGTCGAGGATCTTTCGTCCCACAGCTGGGCCTATATCAACTGGCTCCAGACGGACAAGGTTCTCATTCTCCCGTCTTTCGGGATCCCGGAAGATGAACAGGCCTTCCGGCAGATTGAACGCTGGATGCCGGAATACCGCGGCCGCATTGAAATGGCCGATGCGACGGATTTGATCCGGGGTGGCGGCTGTTTCAACTGCGCGACCTGGACCGTTTGCACCGCAACCGCCGGTCCGAACTTGACAGTCAGTTAGGCAGCATTCCATCCCCAAAATGCTTCCATACGGCACTCACGGGTGGGGTATAGTCGCATTTCGGCCCCAAAACGCTTCCATACGGTATCCGCGGGTGGGGTATAGTCGCATTTCGGCCCCAAAATGCTTCCATACGGCACTCACGGGTGGGGTTTGGTAGCATTCGGGGGCTTTTTTGCTTCCGAACGGTACGAGTTCAAGAAACTTGCATTTGCCCCGGAAATTTCGTAAATTTGGGCAAAAGACATGAAAATGTCCAGGAAATCGATACGCTTCTACAATGACCGGCTGGTGCGCGCCGTTTGGGATGAGCAGAATTCCAAATGGTGGTTTTCGGCCGTGGATATCGTTGCCGCCATCAACGACGAAGACGACTACAGGAAAAGCCGGAATTATTGGAAGTATCTTAAAGGCAAGATGGCCAAAGATGGAATTCAACTGGTTAGCGTCACTAACCAGTTCAAGTTCGAGGCCCCGGATGGCAAGCAGCGTGGCTCCGATGCGCTGGACGCGGAGTGCGTCCGGACGCTGGCAAAACATTATCCGGCCAACCGGGCCAATGCCTTCCTGGACTGGTTTACCTACAGCGACAATACCATAGACGGGCAAAGCAAGAAGAAAGCGTATGACTTGTTTGAAAGCGGTCTGCTGGATTCTCTGGAGCCGGGAACGGTAAAATGCCTGCAGCAGATTCATGCCTATATTTTCGGCGGCCTTTATGACTTTGCGGGCCAGATTCGTACCAAGAATATCAGCAAAGGCGGATTCACCTTTGCCAATTGTATGCATTTTTCTACGATTCTCCCTACCATTGAGGCGATGCCGGAGAGAACCTTTGATGAAATTGCTGACAAGTACATAGAGATGAATGTCGCGCATCCCTTCATGGAAGGAAATGGGCGCAGCACCCGAATCTGGCTGGACCTGATGCTCCGCCGATCCCTGAAAAAATGCGTAGACTGGAGCCGAATTGACAAGAATGCCTATCTTGAGGCTATGCGTCACAGCGTAGTTGACCCCGCGCCTCTCAAGGCCCTCCTTTCGGGTGCTCTTACCGACAAAATCGACGACCGGGAGACATTTATGAAGGGCATCGACTATTCTTACTATTACGAGCAAAGCGAGTAAGCCATGGAATACCTTTCCAAACAACGATACGACGAGATTGCGGCGGAGCTGAAGCATCTGATCAACGAGGTTTATCCCAAGGTGACGGAGGACCTCGCGGAGATGAGCGCGCAGGGGGACCGGAGCGACAATGCCGGTTACCGTGAGGCGAGGCGCATCCAGGGGAAGACGATCAGCCGGATCCGTTTCCTGCAGCGGATTCTGGAGCATTCGCGCGTAATTGATACCGACGCCCTTCCCAAGGATACGGTCTGCCTGCTGAGCCGGGTGGAATTCACCAATCTCGCGACCGATACCCGGATGAAATTCCAGATCGTGAGCCCCCACGAGATGGATCTCGAGGCCGGCAAGATTTCGCTGAAATCCCCGATCGGCGCGGCCCTGATGGGCCGGAAGGTGGGCGAAATCGCCGAGGCCCGCGTCCCCTCCGGCATCCTGCGCCTGAGGATCGAGAGCATCACGCTCGGGTGAGGGCGATAGAAACAGTTAAACAAACAGGACGGCTCCGAGCTGGCGGCTGAAGGCGTGGATGCCGGCTTCGATTTTGCGGACGGTCTTCGGGGAAGGCCTTCTGTATCCGCTGATATAGTGCCCCAGTTGTTTCTGGTTGATGCCTGTGATGCGCTCGAGCCCGGCAAGCGTGAACGCGAAGGCGAATTCCTGCAGGAATGAAGGAACATCGTACTTGAAGGTGATGGATGCTTCTGTGAATGATTCTCCCGTTTCTTGTATGTATGACTTCATTTCTTCGTATCCTGCGTTGAAGTCTTCAATCGCCTCCCGCGCGGTCGCTCCTGTCCCGATAATCCCGTAAGGATAGTCTTTGTTTTCGATATAGACGGAGTATTTCCCGTCCTTCCCTCGTTCTATAATAGCGGTAATGTCCATGTATTTCTTTCTTTTTCAGGTCTCATTTTTCGCGAAGATAGTAAAATTACTAACAAATAACAAGTTCTTTTTACATTTGCAAGGTAGTATAAATAGCCGTAAGTCATTTACCATAGCCGTCAGGATCCCCATTCTTGCGGAATCGCGTAACTTTGGTTATCTTTGTATGCTATACCGGAATTTTTAGACTATGAACGATATTCTGCTTGAAATCCACAATCTGCACGCTTCGGTAGGGGAGAAGGAGATCCTCAAGGGGGTGGATCTGACGATCCGCCGGGGGGAGACGCACGCCGTGATGGGCCCGAACGGGGCCGGGAAGAGTACGCTGTCGGCGGTGCTGACGGGTCGTCCCGACTATACGGTGACTTCCGGCAGTATCCTTTACGAGGGTCGGGACCTGCTGGCGATGGCGCCCGAGGAGCGTTCCTGGGCGGGGATTTTCCTGTCGTTCCAGTATCCGATCGAGATTCCGGGCGTGTCGATTTCGACTTTTATGAAGGCGGCGATGGATGCCCGGCGGAAGGCCCTGGGGGAGGAGCCCCTCAGCGGTGCGGCTTTTCTTAAGCTGATGAAGGAGAAGATGGCCTTCGTGCAGATGAAGCCGGAATTCTCCAAGCGGGAGGTGAATGTGGGATTCTCCGGCGGGGAGAAGAAAAAGAATGAAATTTTCCAGATGGCGATGCTCGACCCGGTGCTGTCGATCCTCGACGAGACGGATTCCGGCCTTGACGTGGATGCGCTGCGGATTGTCGCCGAGGGAGTGAATGCCCTCAAGACCCCGGAGAAATCCATCATCGTCATTACCCATTACCAGCGCCTGCTGGACAGCATTGTGCCCGATTATGTGCATGTGCTGAAGGAGGGGAGGATCGTGAAGACCGGCGGCCGCGAGCTTGTCGGCGAGATTGAAGCGAACGGATACGACGCGCTATGATCCGGAAATTCTATTTGCTGTCGTCTCCCGGGCCGGTCTCGGAGCGGATTTCCCTCGGAGAAGGGGAGTCGCTGGAGGCCTGTGTCCTGGCGCTTCCCGGCTATAGCGGATCGCTGGAGCTGACGGTGGATCTGGAGGGGCGCGGGGCTTCGGCCGAAATCTATGGCGCTTATCTCTGCACCGGAAGCGAAGATCTGTCGCTCCGGGTGGATATGAACCACAATGTGCCCTCCTGCCATTCGCGGCAGCTTTTCAAAGGAATTGCCGGCGGGACGGCCAGGGCGGCTTTCCGGGGGCTGGTGAAGGTGGCGAAGGATGCCGTTCAGACGGAGGCCTATCAGGAGACGCACAATATCCTCGCTTCCGATTCGGCGCGGGTCGAGGCCGATCCCCAGCTGGAAATCTATGCCGACGACGTGCAGTGCTCCCACGGCGCCACGGTTGGACATCTGGACGAATTGGCGCAGTACTATATGCGCTCCCGCGGCATCCCGGAGCAGGAGGCCCGGATGCTGCAGATGATCTCATTCCTCGCTCCCGTGCTGCAGCATCTGCCGGAGGAGGTCCGCGAAGACCTCACGGCGCGGGTGGAATCCGAACTCCGAGCGCTATGATCACCCATCCCGGCGTCAAGCTCAATCTGGGGCTCCGGGTGCTGGGAAAGCGTCCGGACGGCTATCACGATCTCGATACCCTGTTCTATCCGTGCGATGCCTTCAGCGATACGCTGGAAATCATCACCGGCGACGACTACAGCCGCACTTCGGCCTCTCTGTTTGAGCGGTATCAGCCGGGCGAAATCGTCCAGGGCCTCGCGGACGACGGCTCAGTGATGATCACCATCGCCCGCCGGGGCGGCGTCGACTGGGACCCGCTGAAAGACCTCACGGTGAAGGCGGTCCGCCTCCTGGCGGAGCGGTATAAACTCCCCGCCCTGAAGATATTCCTGGAGAAGACCTCCCCCGTGGGCGCCGGCCTCGGCGGCGGTTCCGCAGACGGCGCATACGCGCTCCGTATGGTCAATGAATTGTGCTCGCTGGGGCTCTCGGATGCCTCCCTGTCCTCCCTTGCCGCCCAGCTCGGCAGCGACTGCCCCTTCTTTGTCTACAACCGTCCCATGCTCGGCTCCGGCCGCGGCGAAATCCTCACCCCCTACGACCTCGACCTCTCCGGATATGAAGTGCGCGTCATCGTCCCCGCCGGCATCGCCGTCTCCACGGCCGAGGCCTACCGCGGCCTGCGGCGAGGCGCCGATTCCGGGGACAAGACCCGGACGGATGCCGTGGGAGCCCGGAAGGTGGCGGATGGCTTGCATGGCGCTGCTGGAGATGGGTCGGTGGCGGATGGCTTGCATGGTGCTGCTGGAGATGGGCTGGTGGCAGGTGTCTTGAATGGCTCGGCGGAAGATGGGCTGGTGGCAGGTGGCCGGGTGGCCGTGGCGGAGGTGCTTACCCGTCCCGTAGCGGAGTGGAAAGGCCTGCTCGTCAACGACTTCGAAGCATCCGTCTTCCCGCTTCACCCCGCCCTCGCCGAAATCAAGGCCTCCCTGTATGCAGAAGGCGCCCTCTACGCCTCCATGTCCGGCTCCGGCAGCGCCCTCTTCGGCATCTTCCCGCGCTCCCAAGTCGGTTAAGTCGCATTTCAGCCCCAAAATGCTTCCATACCCATTCTGCGTGCTGGGTTAAGTCGCATTCCGGCCCCAAAATGCTTCCATACCCTCCCTGCGTGCAGGGTTAAGTCGCATTTCCGCCCCAAAATGCTTCCATACCCTTTCTGCGGACAGGGTTAAGTCGCATTTCAGCCCCAAAATGCTTCCATACCCTCTCAGCAGGCAGGGTTAAGTCGCACCAGAGCCCCGAAACGCTTCCATACCCGTCCGGCGACAGGTGTCCTGCTCCGGCAGCACGATTTTCCACGAGCACAACAAATATTCATTAAAAAAGTTATATTTGTAGGAAATACTTGACGACAATGAAACGACTGATTGTTCTACTGATGGCGGCGGCGATGGCGCTGCCGGGTGCGGAGGCGGCGAAGAAGCCGTCCTGGGCGCCTGCGGGCGATAATATCAAGACGCGGTGGGCTGCGGAGGTCGATCCGCAGAATCCTCTTCCCGAGTATCCGAGGCCGCAGATGGTGCGGCCGGAGTGGATGAATCTCAACGGGCTGTGGAATTATGCCGTCGCGCCTCTCGGAAAGATGCCGGAGGCCAGGGGGAAATTTGCCCCGGACGGGCAGATTCTCGTTCCGTTCGCGGTGGAATCCTCCCTTTCGGGCGTCGGCAAATTCGTCGGCAAGGAGAATCTTCTCTGGTATGAGCGCACATTCACCGTTCCGAAAGGATGGGCCGGCAAGAGCGTTCTCCTGCACTTCGGCGCCGTGGACTGGAAGGCGGAAGTCTGGGTCAACGGCACGAAGGTCGGCGAGCATACGGGCGGATACACGCCCTTCAGTTTCGACATTACCGCCGCGCTGGCGAAAAAGGGGCCGCAGACTCTCCGCGTCAAGGTGTTTGACGCCACTGATCAGGCCTGGCAGCCTCGCGGGAAGCAGGTCGCCGCACCCCAGGGCATCTGGTACACGCCCGTGACCGGCATCTGGCAGACCGTCTGGCTGGAGGCCGTCGGTCCCGCCCATATCGATTCCTATTACGCCGTGTCCGACATCGACGCGTCTTCGCTCAAGGTCTCCGTCAAGGCGAAAGGCCTGCAGGCTGGCGATGTCGTCAAGGTCAGTCTGCTCGAAGGCGGCGAGGGCTATAGCACCGAGAAACCTTCAGGCAAGGTGCTCGCAAAAGCCGAAGGAACGGAGGTCACCCTCAGCGTGCCGGGGCTCAGGACCTGGTCGCCCGACAGCCCGTATCTCTACGGCCTCAGGATCGCCATTCTCCGCGGCGGCAAGGAGATCGACGCCGTCGACGGCTACACGGCCTGCCGGAAAATTTCCAGGATCAGGACGGACGACGGATACAACCGCATCGCCCTCAACGGCGAGGCCCTCTTCCAGTTCGGCCCGCTCGACCAGGGCTGGTGGCCCGACGGCCTCTACACCGCCCCTACGGACGATGCGCTCCGTTTCGACATCGAGAGGACAAAGGCCTGGGGATTCAATATGATCCGCAAGCACATCAAGGTGGAGCCCGCCCGGTGGTACTACTGGTGCGACGCGATCGGCCTGCTGGTCTGGCAGGACATGCCTTGCATCGCCGACCACAGCAAGGGCGTCAATGCCAGACGCGATCCGGCGATAGCCAAGGCCCAGACGAATAAATGGCCCAACGACAGTTTCATCGGCGGCACCGACTGTGTCGTCCCGGAATGGGCGAAGAAAAATTATTATAAGGAATGGAGCGAGATCATCGCCTGCCTGAAGGGATTCCCCTGCATCGCCGTATGGGTGCCGTTCAACGAGGCCTGGGGGCAGTTCGACACCCCGGAAGTCGTCGCATTCACCCGGGAACAGGATCCCACCCGCCTCATCAACGAAGCGTCCGGCGGCAATTTCCACCTCAGCGGTGACATCCAGGACATCCACCACTACCCCGAGCCGAAGATGAACGCCTTCGAGGGCAAACTCATCAACGTACTCGGCGAATACGGCGGCATCGGCTATCCGATGAGCGGCCACCTCTGGGCTCCGGACGGCAAGAACTGGGGCTATGGCGGCTACAAGACTTCATCGCAGGCCGTGATGGAGCAGTATGAGGCCTTCGCCGACCGGCTCGCCGTCTTCATCACGACCGGCTGCGCCGCCGCCGTCTACACCCAGACGACCGACGTGGAGATCGAGGTCAACGGCCTGATGACCTACGACCGGGTGGAGAAAATCGATGCGGAGCGGCTCAAAAAAGTGAATGAAAAAATCATTCATACGCCACTTTTTGATGCAAAAAGATTCAAAAAACACTGAATCCATTCAAAAAACATAAAAATCTGCACGGAATTCCGGCCTTCGGGTCGGAATTCTTGTTATACCGGCGTAACTTACTCCGAAAAAACGGAGAAAAATGAAAAAGATTTTACTCTTCTTTGCGGCGTCGCTCCTCGCCGGATGCGTCTGGATGGAGAATCCGGTCACGCTCGGGAAAGCGCGGAAAGACATCTACCCGCAGCCGGAGCGGCCCGAGCCCGTGACGGAAGTGCCGGACACGGGCCGGCACCTTTACATCGCCGCCGTGGAATATCCCGAAGGGTATGACTGGGTGCGCGACACGGCCCGCGGCACCGTCGACGCCCGGATGCTGCTCTTCAAGGACGGGGAATGCGTCCTGTCGCTGCCGGCCGGCGACCGGGCCCGCATCGGCACGGATCCCGACACCCATCACCTGATCGGCGGCAACCTTTACACCACCTGGTCGGACGGGAAGCGGACCTGCATCAAATGCAACGGGGAAGACCTCTTCGATTATGAGGGCGGGGAATCCATCACGGGACTTCTCGTCCGGGACGGGGCGGTATGGACGCTCGGATCCAAGATCCGCGGCCAGGGATATGCGTTCCGCTACAACGGGACCGCGCTCTCCGACAACCCGCAGGGAACCCTCATCGGCTCGCTTTACGAAGACCGGGGCGACATCTGCTACGCCTACGGCATCTCCATCCAGGCCGGCAATTACACCATTCACAAATACTTCCTCGCCGACGGGGGAGAGGAGAAAGAGGTGTCGATCCCGGGCGACGCCACGGCCGTCTTCGACATCCGGCGCGTAAACGGCGTCACCTACGCGACCTATCTGCAGAAAAGCATCCCGACCGGCCCCATCCTGTCCACCGAAAGCGGCAGCCGCTCGCTCGGCGTCAAGGAGACCAAGGCGCTCTACCCTTCCTGGTGCGAAATCCTGCCCTGCGGGGACGACATCCTCGTCAAGGGATGGTACACCTACGGGGACAACTCCACGAAATATGTCCTCTGGGACCGCGAGGGCGTCAGCCGCAGTTTTCCCACCCGGATGACTTTCAGCGAAATATACGTGGACGAGCAGCGGCGGATCGCCGCGGTGGGGATGTTGAAAGACGGCGGAACGGTCGTCCTGTTCTATCCCGCGAAGAACTATGCGCAACATTATGTGGGATCGGAGTTCCGGCTCATCTCCGGGAAGGCGGCCTGCCTGGTGGACGGCACCTTCTATGTGTGCCTGAGCGGCACGGAAGGAATGGACCGGATCTGGGTGGACGGCACGCCGACGGACCTCGCCATCAACGGGCCGGTGACGGCGATCGCCTACCAGTAGAGGGTACGGGAGCCGTCCGGCTCGACCCGGATGTGCACGCGAAGCGTCTCCTCCGGAAGCAGCGGCTCGATATTCTCCGGCCACTCCATCAGGCAGAGGCAGCCGCTGTCGAGGTAGTCATACAGGCCGATGTCCAGCGCCTCGGCGGGATTGTCGATCCGGTAGAAATCAAAATGGAAGACGCTTTCTCCCGCGGCCGTCCGGTACTCGTTGACGATGGCGAAGGTCGGGGAACTGACCGCATCCTCATCCACCCCGAGACGGCGGCAGAGCGCCGTCGTGAAGGTCGTCTTGCCGGCCCCCATCGGGGCGTAGAAAGCCACGAGGCGCGCTTCACCGATGGCGTCGAGGAATTCCCCCGCCGCCCGGTCCAGGTCCGCGAGGCCCGCGATATGGATCTCTCTCTGGCTCATCGGAGGGGAACGGTGGCGACGGTGCCCGGGATGTCATCCACGGGCGGGGCTCCGTGAAGGTAATGGATCCGCTGGTTGGGGCTGCCGCGGAACAGGAGCGACGTGTCGCGCTGCTCCTGGATGAACGGTCCGTCCACCAGCACGTCGATATAGGGAAGGATCTGCGCCAGATGCGGATCGGCCTCGATCTCCTCCAGGGTAAAGCCGGTCCAGCACCAGATATTCTTGGTCGTTTCCGTCTTGATCCGCCGGGAGAGTTCCGTGAACGCATCCACCTGATAGAACGGATCGCCACCGGAGAAACTCACGTTGGACATGCTGTCGGCCTTGATCAGGTCGAGCAGTTCGTCGACGCTCTTCCACTCTCCCGCCCGGAAATCCCACGACTGGGGATTGTGGCAACCGGGACAGGCGTGCCGGCAGCCGGCGCAGTAGATGGACGTACGGAATCCCGGTCCGTCCGCCATCGTCTGCTCCAGCACCCTCAGCACCCGAATTTTCTGTTTTTCCATAGCTATTTGTGTACAACCCTGTCGTGCAGTTCGGCCAGTTTGCCGCTGTTCCAGCGGTTGGTGGTACCCACGAGATAACCTGTGATTCGCTGAAGCGTGTCGATGTGATGGCCGTGGCAGTGCGGACACTCGGTCAGATTCTCCTCGGCGCTCTCGAAGCCGCAGTCGAGGCAGCGGTTGCGGTTGTGGTTGACGGAGCCGTAGCCGATGTCGTACTTGTCCATCAGGTCGACGATATTCATGATCGCCTCCGGATTGTGGGTCGCGTCGCCGTCGATCTCCACATAGAAGATGTGGCCGGCGTTCTCGTACTTGTGGTACGGGCCCTCGATGCGGGCCTTGTGCTCCGGGGTGCAGTGATAGTAGACCGGGATATGGCTGGAATTGGTGTAGTAATCCTTGTCGGTGACGCCGGGCAGCACGCCGAAGGTCTTGCGGTCGCGCTTGGTGAATTTGCCGGAAAGGCCCTCCGCCGGGGTGGCGAGGAAGGTGAAGTTGTGCTGATACGTCTCGGCGAAGCAGTTGATGCGTTCGGCCATGTGGGAGATGATTCTCAGGCCCAGCTCCTGCGCGGCCTCGCTCTCGCCGTGATGCTTGCCCACGAGGGCGATCAGGCACTCGGCCAGGCCGATGAAGCCGATCGACAGCGTTCCCTGGTTGATGACGGATTCGATGGAATCGTTGGGGTCGAGTTTCTCGCTGCCCAGCCAGAGGCCGCTCATCAGCAGCGGGAACTGCTTCTTGAGGGCGGTCTTCTGGAAGTCGAAGCGCTCGTTGAGCTGCTTGGCGGCGATGTCCAGCGCCCAGTCGAGTTTCTGGAAGAACAGGCTGATCCGCTTGTCCTTGTCGGGCTCGTTCATGCACTCGATGGCGAGTTTGACGATATTGATCGTGGTGAAGGACAGGTTGCCGCGGCCGATGGAGGTCTTCGGCCCGAAGCGGTTGCCGTACACGCGGGTGCGGCATCCCATCGTCGCCACCTCGTGGATATAGCGCTTGGGATCTTCCGGCTTCCAGGCGTCGTCCTGGTTGTAGGTGGCGTCCAGGTTGAGGAAGTTGGGGAAGAAGCGGCGGGCCGTCACCTTGCAGGCGAAGCGGTAGAGGTCGTAATTGCGGTCGCCGGGCAGGTAGCTCACACCCCGTTTCTTCTTCCAGATCTGGATGGGGAAGATGGCGGTGGAGCCGTTGCCGACGCCCTCGTAGGTGGTGTTGAGGATCTCGCGGATGATGCAGCGGCCCTCGGCGGAGGTGTCGGTGCCGTAGTTGATGGAGGAGAATACCACCTGGTTGCCGCCGCGGCTGTGGATGGTGTTCATGTTGTGCACGAAGGCCTCCATCGCCTGGTGCACGCGGCCGACCGTCTGGTTGATGGCGTGCTGCTTGGCGCGCTCGACCCCCTGAAGGCCGATCAGGTCGCGCTTGAGGTAATCGTCGATGACGGCTCCCTTGAGCTCGCTGTAGTCGACGTTCTGAAGGGCGCTGATCTTGTCGATTTCCTCCTCGTAGGTCTTGCGGACGAACGGAGCCAGGTAGAAGTCGAAGGCGGGAATGGCCTGTCCGCCGTGCATCTCGTTCTGCACGGTCTCCATCGAGATGCAGGCCAGGACGCTGGCGGTCTCGATGCGCTTGGCGGCGCGGGACTCCCCGTGGCCGGCCTTGAGGCCGTGCTCGAGGATCAGGTCGAGCGGGTGCTGGATGCACGTCAGCGACTTGGTGGGATAGTAGTCCTTGTCGTGGATGTGGATATAGTTGTTGGCCACGGCGTAGCGGACATCGTCCGACAGGAGGACCTCATCCACGTAGCTCTTGGTCGCCTCGGAGGCGAATTTCATCATCATGCCGGCCGGGGTGTCGGCGTTCATGTTGGCATTCTCGCGGGTGATGTCGTTGACCTGCGCGTCGATGATGGCCTGGAAGATCTCGGTACTCTTGGCCTTGCGGGCGAGGTTGCGCTGGTTGCGGTAGGCGATGTATTTCCGCGCCACTTCCTTGCGGGGGGACTTCATCAGTTCCATTTCCACGCAGTCCTGGATTTCCTCTACGCTCATCTCCTCTTTGTCGAGCTTGGAGATCGTGTCGGCGATCTGCGCCGCCAGGACGATGTCCTCTCCGGCCTCTGTCACATTCATCGCTTTGAGGATGGCCGCGACGATTTTCTGGTTGTTGAAATCCACATGACGGCCGTCTCTCTTGAGTACCTGTCTTACCATTTTTTCAAGTGAAATATAAGGTTTATGTTTCGTGCTTTTGTCCGCGAAAACGCGGCGGTAATGGCAAAGTTAAAAGTATCCTCGGGAACGTCAAAATAAAGTTATCAACACGGGCGGACCGGCCTTTGCAACACGTTGAATACCAAGAGAAAAAATATCATTTTCGGGTAAAAAAAAGCCCGCTTCTAACAAAAAAGTTAGAAGCGGGCCGAGTTATCAACAACAGGCCTTTAATCCTCTTCTCCGACCACCCAGACGAGGACGTGACGGTCGAAGGTCATATACTCGAGCGCGAACTCGGTTTCTTCGCCGTCCTTGTCGATGAACGTGGCTTCCAGTTCGCCTTCCCCGCGGGGGCGGAAACGCTCCACCTCGATCTGCTCGGCGAAGTCGACGTTGTAGACCGACACGCGCTTGAAGATGGCTTCCTTGGCGCACCAGTAGATGGCGAGCTGCTCGCTCTTGCGGTCGTCGTCGAGGTCGTCGCGCTCCTCCTCGGAGAGGGCCTTGCTCTCGACGGCCGAGAAGTCGCGGTCGAGCGATTCGATGTCGATGCCCACATCCTCCTCGTCGTGCAGGATGACCGCCACATATTTGGCGGTATGGGTGATGGAGATGTTGACTGCGCTGTTCTCGATATAGGGTTTGCCGTTGTCGTGGTGGCTGAGGTAGACTTTCTCGTCGAAGAGTTCGTTCAGCAGGGCCCGGACCGCCAGCCGCTGCTTGCGGAGCGATTCGCTTGCGATAAATGATATTTCTTCCAGTTCGTCGGAAGGCGTGGCGCTGAGGGCGATCAGTTCCTCCTCGGTCTCCGTGATTTGCCACACGCCGATCACGGCTTCGTTGTCAAGTTGCTTTTTAAGATATAGTGCCATATAAGTTTACTGTACGGATACGACAAAGCCGCCGATGCGGAATAGTCCGTCGGCTGCATCGAATTCTTTATACAATCGCGACAAAGGGTCGTCCGAACCGGCGACACCTACTTGTTTACCAGATATGTCAGAACTGGGAGGCTCCATCTGTTTCCGTTAATTACGATGCAAAGATACGCAATTATTTGATATTTACAATACCTATATGTCAAACCGGAATCCGGCGTTGACGTCGACCATCAGGGGCTGGACGGTGCGGAGACTGGCGGGCTGACTGCCCTTGAAGTAGTACCGGAGGGTGGGATCGACATAGAAACTGAGGTGCTGCGACACCCGGACGGAGAGGCCGACGCCGGCTCCGACGGACCACTGGACACCCTTCACCTTCTCGCGGAAGGAAACGATTTCGCTCCCGCCGGGGATGCGGTAATGGCTCCGGACGCACTTCTCGATCTCGCCGCCGCCGTGGACATAGGCCCTGAGGCGGTTGTGCTGGAGGAAATCGTAATACAGGGTGATCGGGACGCCGATGAAGTGCTGGTCGTTGAAGATGACGTCGGATGTGACCGAGCGGACCACTTCCGGGCTGCCGCTTTCCGAGAGGACGACTTCGTTGTAAGTGCCGGAGAAGCGGCGGAAGAGGAAGGTGTAGTCGACGCCCGTGCCCAGTGACAGACGCGGGGTGACATAGAAACGGGCTCCCAGTCCGGCCGTGACGGGAAGGCCGTACATTACCTTGCCGCCGGCCTGGGACACGCCGGTCTGCGTGGGTGCCTTGAAACGTACCGGCGCCCTCTGGATGCCGCTGCGGGCCGACGCCGAGCCGGTCTTCATCCCGAAGATGGCGTTGCCGCTGCCCGAGAGGGCGACATGGAGGGGTTGGCGGACGGGCCCGGGCTCCGTGAAGGGATCGGCGGGGAATCCGGTAACGGGCTCAGCGACCGCATCGGCAGCGGACTTCGCGGACTGCGTCGTCGCGTCGGAAGAAACGGACTGCCCGGCGGAAGGGTCTCCGACGGCGGCACCGGCAGAGGTATCACCGGCAGCAGAACCATTATCAGAGACGGCAGAATTTTCAACAGAAGCGGCAGAACTTTCAGTAGATGCTGTAGCTTCATCGGAGGCTTGCATTATCGGCTGCGACGAAGAGGTCGGCACCGCGGAAGGACGCCTTACGGCCGTCGTTCCGGAGGCCTCGGGGCCATTTGCACCCGCATCCGTCAAGATGGGGACCGGAACATCGGGGTCCGTCTCCGTAACGACGGCAATTTCCGGCGAATCCGTCTTCTCCACCACGGCGAAGCCGCCTTTCTTTCCGGGCCAGAGGATCACGGCGAAGACGACTGCGGCGGCAGCGGCCATAACGCCGCCGAAACGCCACCAGAAAACGGGCGGGATACGTTTCTTCCCGGCCGCGGCCTTGTCGAGCCCGGCGGATACGCCTTCCCAGACGCCCTCTGGAACTTCCCAGGAGGCGTCCTCCACTTTCTCGCGGATCTTTATGTCAAATTCCTTGTCAGTCATTGCTTCTCAGTTTCTTTATCATTTCCTGCAGTTGCACCCTCGCCCGCTGCAGTTTCGAACGGGAGGTCGCCTCGGGGATCCCGAGCTGACGCGCGATTTCCTTATGGGAATAGCCCTCGACCACGTACATATTGAATACCGTACGGGCGTCGGACGGGAGCGACGAGATGAGGCCGATGAGCTGCCGGTAGCCGATTTCTTCCAGCGGAGTGGCTTCCCGGGCGGACAGGTCGCGGGCTTCCGCGATGTCGTCACTCATCCTGAGCGCATCGTTCTTTCTCAGGTGCATCAGGGCAGTATTGACAAAGATCTTCCGGGCCCAGCCCTCGAAAGAGCCGCTTCCGCTGTAGCTGTCCAGTTTCGAGAACACCGTCACAAAGCCGTCCTGGAGGATATCCTTTGCGTCGTCCGCGTTGCCGGCATAGCGGAGGCACACTGCATACATCCGGGGCGAAAGGGCCTCGAACAGTTCACGCTGAGCCGTTCGGTCTCCTTTCCGGCACGCGGATATAAGCGCCTCTAAGCTCTTCACCGATATTAGATGCAATTCCGGCATCAAACGTTCCCGAAAAAGTACATTTTTTTTATTCGACAAGCAAATTTGGCGATTTTGTACTATTTTTGCAAGACGATCCCGCCGGTATGAAAATTTTGAGACACCTGATCACCGCAATTCTCCTTCTCGCCTGTATGCTCCCGATGCGGGGACAGACGCGGGAAGTGCTTGAAAACCGGCTACTGGATGCGGTCCAGAACTACGACAACCGGCAGTACGCCCGGGCTGAGGCCCTTCTCCGGTCTATCCTTGCCAAAGATGCCGAAAACGATGCCGCCTGGTATTACCTGGGGCTGACGGAGGCATTCCTGGGCAGGGAGGAGAGCGCCATCGCCGACCTCGAGAAAGCCGTCGCCCTCGATCCGGACAATTACTGGTACGGCGACCGGCTGGCCCTGATGTACCGGAGCGCGGGCAAGACCGAGAAAGTCATCTCCACCTACGAAAACCTTCTCGAGCGGCATCCCGACAAGACGGAGGCCTATTTCGACCTGCTCTACCTGTATGTCGGCACCCAGCAGTACGACAAGGCGCTCGCCGCCCTCGACCGCATCGAGGCGGAGTCGGGTCCCGGGGAGAAGATCGTCACGACCCGTTACGAAATCCTCCGCCGCCGGGGCGAGGACGACAAGGCCATCGCCGCCCTGGAGGCGTTCAACAGCCGCTATTCCTCCGCCGAGGTATCCTCCGTCATCGGTGACTATTACCTCGGGGAATACAAGGATTCCACCGCCCTGGCCGCCTACGAAGAGGCCCTCGCGCTCGAGCCCGCATACACTCCCGCCCTCCTCGGGAAATCGGAGGTCTACCGGATCCGCCGCAACTATCCCGGCTTCTTCTCCACCCTGCAGGAATTCCTCCGGGGCGAAGAGACTCCGGCCGCGGCCAAGGCCCAATACCTCCAGAACCTCGCCCGCTTCATCGACGGCGGCACCCTCCGCAACCATCTCTCCGACTTTGACACCCTGTATGAACTGGGTCTGGCGCAGCATCCTGCCGACAGCGCGATGCTCACCACCGTCGGCGGCTATTTCACCTCGAGCGGAAGGAGGGAAAAGGGAAAGGAGATCTTCCGGCGCGGCGCCCGGCTTTACCCCGACAGCAAGGGCCAGCAGCTCAATTATTTGCAACTGCTGTACATCTCCCAGGAATGGGAGGCGCTCCGCGACCGGTCCGACACCCTGATGCAACGGTTCCCCGACGAGACCGTCTTCTATGAACTCAACAACGCGGCCCGCTTCTCCCTGAAGGATTACGCCGGCATCATCCGCAACGGCGAGGACCGCATCCGCAGGAACCCCGCCGACACGACGGTCACCATCCCCGCCTACGCGATGATCGGGGACATGTACCACAGTCTCGGCGAGGAGAAAAAAAGTTTCAAGGCCTACGAGAAGGTCCTGAAACTCAATCCCGACTATGTGCCGGTCCTCAACAACTACGCCTACTACCTGAGCACGGCCGGCAAGAAACTGGGCAAGGCCTACACGATGAGCAAGAAGACCATTACGGCGGAGCCGGACAACCCCACCTACCTCGACACCTTCGGCTGGATCCTGCACCTGCAGGGAAAAGACCTGGAGGCAAAGGCGATGTTCAAGCACGCGATGCTCTACGGCGGGAAGGACAGCGCCGTTATCCTCGACCATTACGCCGAGGTGCTCTACGCCCTGAAGGAGTACGACCTGGCCAAAGTTTACTGGGATCTCGCCGTCGCCAGGAATGACGGAGAACTCAAGAACCTGGAGAAGAAAATCAAGCACCGCCTCGACGCCGTCGGGAAATGACCTGCCGCACCCTTCATATCCTCGGCCTCGTCACGGCCCTCCTCCTGATTCCGGGAGGGGCGGCCTTCTCGCAGGACACCCGTTCCCAGGAGAACCGAAAGGCCTCGCTCCAGAAGGAAATCCGCAAGATCAACGACCAGCTCCGCGACAACAAGAACAAGCAGAGCAGCCAGATGCAGACCATCCGGCTCCTGAACCGCAAGATCGACAACCGCAACGCCCTCGTGGCCGAGAACGAGGCCGAAATCCGGGAACTCGCCGACTCCATCCGCCTCACCACGGGGCAGATCTCGGCGCTCACGGCCCGGCTGGACACGCTGGAAGGCCACTATTCGCGGATGGTCCGCACCGCCTACCGGAGCCGGGACCGGAAGACCTGGTTCCTGTATATTTTCGGCAGCCGGAACATCGCCCAGGGGGTCCGGCGGTTCATCTATCTCAAGCACATTTCCCGCTCGCTGAGTGAAAGCGCCCGTGAGGTGCAGGAGACGCGGTCCCGCCTGGAGGCGGAAAGGGTGCGGCTGGACAGCCTGTCCCAGCGGACGCTCCAGCGGAAAAAGGCCATCGAATCGGAGGTGACGGCCCTCGGTCGCGAACGGGCCCAGAGCGAGCAGCTCGTAGCCAGTCTCCAGAAAGACCGGGACAAATACCTGGCCCAGCTCAACAAGAAGAAGAAAGAGGTCGAAGCGCTCAACCGCGAAATCGCCGCCATCATCCGGAAAGCCGCCGAAAAAGCGGCCGAGAAGGCTGCTAAAAAGCCTTCCGGGAAGGCGCCGGCAGGGACTGCTCCTTCCGGCGGTACGAAGGCTCCCTCGGGAAAGGCCGTCTCGACGGATGCCGATCCGGCGCTCTCCGGCCAGTTCGCCGCCAACAAGGGACGCCTTCCCTGGCCGGTGGACGGCGTCGTGCTGGAAAGTTTCGGCCAGCATACCCACCCGGTCTACCAGAATGTCCAGCTTCCATTCAACAACGGCGTGACGGTCTCCACGCGGGCCGGCGTGCCGGTCAAGGCCGTGTATGACGGCGAAGTGGGCCAGGTCATCGTGATGCCCGGCTACAATCAGTGCGTCCTCATCCAGCACGGAAAATACATGACGCTGTACTGCTGTATGACCGGCGTCACCGTCAAGGCGGGCGACAAGGTCAGGACCGGCCAGACCCTCGGAACGGTCTGCCCCATCGACGGAGAGTCCAGGATGCACTTCGAACTCTGGCAGGAGCGCAGTCCCCAGAATCCCGAACTCTGGCTGAAATAAGCGGCGGGAAATTAAAAAAACGCGCAAAAAATTAAAAAAACATATTCATAAAACACATTCCATCCGGATGTGTCGGATTTTTTTATGTTTTATGAATCCGGTTCCGGATTTTCTTTCCACTTTGCGAAAAAAATTCGGATTATGCTTGTCTATATTCACAGCGCGAAATGCGTCGGCATCGAGGCCCTGAAGGTGACAGTCGAGGTGGACGTCACCGCCGGGATCGGCCTCCACCTCGTAGGGCTCGCGGACGCCGCCGTCAAGGAGAGTCTGCTCCGGACCGTCACGGCCCTGACCTCGCGGGGATTCCACATTCCCGGAAAGAAAATCGTCATCAACCTGGCCCCGGCCGACATGCACAAGAGCGGCAGCGGCTACGACCTTCCCATCGCCCTCGGCATCCTGGCCGCCTCGGAGCAATGCAAGGCGGACGCCCTGGGAAAATACCTGATAACCGGCGAGTTGAGTCTTGACGGAAACATCCGCTATGTCCCGGGCGCTCTCCCGATCGTGGAACTGGCGGCCCGGGAGGGCTTCGACGGGTGCATCCTCCCGGAAGAGTCCGCCCTGGAGGCGGCCGAATTCACCGCCGCGGCCGTGTACGGCGTCAAAGACCTGTCGGACGTGCTCCGGATCATCGCCCGGGACGAACCGTGCGACGACCTCCTCGTGAGAAATCTCCCCATCTGCCGGCAACAGCCCGTCCAGGCGCCCTCCTGCCCGGATTTCGGCGACATCATCGGACAGGAAAGCGCCAAACGCGCCGCGGAGATAGCAGTGGCGGGTGGTCACAATCTGATTCTCGTCGGAGCTCCCGGCTCGGGCAAGAGCACGCTGGCGCGGGCGATGGCGGGGCTGCTGCCTCCGATGAGTCTCGAGGAGGCGCTCACCACCAGCAAGGTCTATTCCGTCGCGGGGCTCCATACGTCCGGCGTGGGGCTCATCCGGCAGCGGCCGTTCCGCGCCCCGCACCACAGCAGCTCGATGGCCGCCTTCCTCGGGGGCGGCAGCGGGGAGAACATCCTCCCGGGCGAAGTCTCCCTCTCCACGGGCGGCATCCTCTTCCTGGACGAATACGCAGAGACGCCCAAGAGCATCCTGGAGGCGCTCCGGGGGCCGCTGGAAGACCGCCGTGTCACCATCTCCCGCCTCCGTGCCAAGGTAGAATATCCGTCTTCGTTCATGCTGGTCGCCGCCTCGAACCCCTGCCCCTGCGGCTATTACGGCGAAAAAGATCGCTGCACCTGCACCCCCGCCCGCCGCGAGGCCTACCTCGCGAAACTCTCCGGGCCGATCATGGATCGCATTGATTTACATGTCTTCATGCACCCCGTCGATGCCCGGAAACTGGTGACCGGAGCGGTGACGGAACGGTCGGAAGCGGTGGCCAGGAGGGTCGCGGCGGCGAGGCGCATCCAGGAAAAGCGGCTTGCCGGCGAAGGCATCTTCACCAACGCCGAAATGGATTCCCGCTCCATCAAGCGTCACTGCCATCTCAGCGAAGAGTGCCTCTCCCTGCTGGAGCGGCTGATGCTCTCCATGGGCCTCTCCGCCCGCGCCTACACCCGGATCATCCGCATCGCCCGCACCATCGCCGACCTCGAGGCCGCCGCGGCATTCCTCGCCTCCACCGGCACCGCGGCCGGCACCCTCCCGGGCACTGCTCCCGTGCTTTCCCCAGGCACTGTTCCCGGCCCCTCCCCGGGCACCCTCTCCGACACCAGTTCCGGCACCTTCCCGGGCACCGGCCCCATCCGCGATCCCATCCCCGGCCCCATCCGCCCCGAGCACATCGCCGAAGCCGCCTCCTTCCGGTTCCTCGACCGCCAGCATCCGTTCCAATAAGGCGCCGGGGAACCGTATGGAAGCATTTGGGGGTTGAAATGCGACATAACCCCGCCCGCAGAAACGGTATGGGAGCATTTTAGGGCCGGAATGCGACTTAACCCCGCCCGCAGAAACGGTATGGGAGCATTTGGGGGCTAAAATGCGGCTTAACCCTGCCCGCAGAAACGGTATGGAAGCATTTGAGGGCCGGAATGCGACTTAACCCCACTCGCAGGAACGGTATGGAAGCATTTGGGGGCTGAAATGCGGCTTAACCCCACCCGCAGGAACGGTATGGGAGCATTTTGGGACCGGAATGCGACTTAACCCCGCCCGCAGGAATATTTTGGAAACAACAAATACATTAAATATATGTTCAAAAACATCTATCAACTTTGCACCAGTGCTCTCGAGCACGATGTGCTGTGCCGGGACAGCGAGGACTATATTTTCCTATGGAACTGCATAGCCGTACTGTCTGCCGCAATGGGTATTAAGATATATTGTATGTGCTTGATGTCCAATCATTTTCATATTCTTCTCAAAGGTGACGAGAAGACCATTCGCGTGTTTTTCCTTCGCTTGAAAAGGCGCCTTGGCCGGTATCAGATGAAGAAATACCACCGTTCCGTCGCCGCCGGTCTGACATATCGGCTTTTTGAGGTTAAAGACCGGAGAGCATTCTGTCAGGAAGCCGCTTATGTTCTCCGAAATGCCTATAAAGCGCGCATTGACAGTCCCTTTTCGTATCCTTGGTGCAGCACGGCGGCCTATTTTCTCCGAATAGAAAGACAAGGCCGGCCGGTCGGCCAGCTGTCAAAGCGGGAAAGGATGCGGATTCTCAAGACGAAGGACGATGTCCCGGGTGAAATGCGTCTTTCGCCGGACGGTTTCATTCTTCCGGAAAGCTTCGTGGACGCATCTTTTATGGAGGAAATGTTCGGGAATTCTTCCGTTCAGCTTTTCAGTCTTCTCAAAAAATGGAATCTGGAAGATATTGTGAACGATACGCACGGGGAAGAAATCTCCGAACCCTATTCCGACGAAGAAGTCATCCGGGGAATTCAGGAGATCTGCCGAACTACCTTCGGCGGGATGGCCCCGGAAAGAATGGATCCCAAAGCCAGAGTACAACTGATCCGGAAAGTGTACAACCGTTTCGGCTCCTCCCGGGCCCAACTGCTCCGTCTGCTCCCGACGGACGATTATCAACTGGATAATATCCTATAGATATGGCAGCATTTTGTGGCCTAAATGCGACTTAACCCCGCTCGCAGGAACGGTATGGAAGCATTTTGTGGCTGAAATGCTGCTTAACCCCGCCCGCAGGAACGGTATGGCAGCGTTTCGGGGCCTAAATGCGACTTAACCCCGCTCGCAGGAATGGTATGGAAGCATTTTGTGACTGAAATGCGACTTAACCCCGCCCGCAGGAACGGTATGGGAGCATTTGGGGGCTGAAATGCGACTTAACCCCGTCCACAGGAACGGTATGGAAGCATTTTGTGGCTGAAATGCTGCTTAACCCCGCCCGCAGGAACGGTATGGGAGCATTTCGGGGCCGGAATGCGACTTAACCCCACCCTCAGGTGCGGCTGCGTGAAAGGACACAACTAATTTTTGGAAAGATATTGACAAATAATTTTTTGAGGAATGAAAAAAATTGCTATCTTTGCAGTCCCAAATTTTGATATGACCGCTAAGCTTAGGAGAAGTGCCGCCCCGGAGGCGACCGCTTACGGTTCCAAACTTTAACAGGTTTTGTTTTTATGTACGCAATCGTAGACATTGCAAGCCAGCAGTTTAAGGTAGAAGCTGGCATGGAAATCTTCGTCAATCGCCTCAGCGCGAAGAACGGAGAGGCTGTTACGTTCGACAAGGTGCTGCTCATCGACGAGGATGGTGCGGTCAAGGTCGGATCCCCCTATGTAGAGGGTGCCGTGGTGAAGGCGACCGTCATCGATGACGACGCCAAGGCCAAGAAGGTGCTCGTATTCAAGAAAATCCGTCGCAAAGGATACCAGACGCTCAATGGCCATCGCCAGAAGCTCACCAAGATCCACATCGACGCTATCGCTTAATCGAAAGGAGAACGAATTATGGCACATAAAAAAGGTCAATCCAGTTCCAAGAACGGTCGTGAATCCCACAGCAAACGACTCGGCATCAAGAAGTTCGGCGGAGAGGTCGTAAAGGCCGGCAACATCATCGTCCGCCAGCGGGGCACCGCCCACAATCCCGACCTGAATGTCGGCATGGGCAAGGACCATACGCTGTACGCCCTCATTGACGGTACCGTCAAGTTCACCCGGAAGAGAGAGGACAAATCCTACGTATCCGTCGTTCCTTTCGAGAACTAGTAATGCTTACACTCAAAGCGCTCCGGGAAGACCCGGAGAAAGTCATCGCAAAGCTCGCCGTCAAGAATTTTGATGCGCGAGCTATTGTTGAAAAGGTCATCGCCCTCGACGATCATCGCAAGGCCCTCCAGCAGGAGAGCGACGCGCTGCTCGGCGAGCAGAAGAAGAAGGCGGCCGAGATCGGCGGCCTGATGAAGGAAGGGCGCCGCGAGGAGGCCGAGGAGGCCAAGAAGGCGGTCGCCGCGCTGAAAGAGCGCAGCGGCGCGCTGCTCGCGGAAGCGGAAGAGAACAACAAGGAACTCCAGAACCAGCTGGTGCTTCTGCCCAACATGCCGTGCGACCTCGTCGTTCCCGGCAAGGGCGCCGAAGACAACCAGGTGGTCAAGATGGGCGGCACGGATCCCGTGCTTCCCGAAGGAGCCCTTCCGCACTGGGAACTCGCCCGCAAGTTCGACATCATCGACTTCGACCTGGGCGTCAAGCTCACCGGCGCCGGATTCCCGGTGTACAAGGGAAAGGGAGCCAAGTTGCAGCGCGCGCTGATCAACTACTTCCTCGACTTCAACACGGCCGCGGGCTACCGCGAGGTGGAGCCGCCCGTGATGGTCAACGCCGCTTCCGGCTTCGGAACGGGCCAGCTTCCCGACAAGGAGGCGCAGATGTACTACGTCGGCCTGGATGACTTCTATCTCGTCCCCACCGCGGAGGTGCCCGTCACCAACATCTACCGTGACGTCATCCTCCAGAACGCGGACTTCCCGCAGAAGCTTACGGCCTATACGCCGTGCTTCCGCCGCGAAGCCGGTTCCTACGGCAAGGACGTCCGGGGGCTGAACCGCCTCCATCAGTTCGACAAGGTCGAGATCGTCCGCATCGAGCGTCCCGAGGACAGTTACGCCGCCCTCGACGAGATGGTCGCCCACGTGGAGCGGCTCGTGAACTCGCTCGGTCTCCGTTACCGGATCCTCCGGCTCTGCGGCGGCGATATGAGCTTCACTTCCGCCATCACCTATGATTTCGAACTCTGGTCGGCCGCACAGGGCCGCTGGCTCGAGATCAGTTCGGTCTCCAACTTCGAGAGCTACCAGGCCAACCGCCTCCACTGCCGCTACAAGGACGAGAATGGCAAGATGCAGATCTGCCATACCCTCAACGGCAGTTCGCTCGCCCTCCCGAGGGTCGTCGCGGCGCTCCTGGAAGACAATCAGAAAGAGGGATACATCGAGATCCCCGAGGTGCTCCGTCCCTACACCGGTTTCGACCGGATCGGCTGATGGCCGCCCTCACCATTCTCGGCATCGACCCCGGAACCAACGTGCTTGGTTTCGGGGTTGTCCGTGCCGAGGGGCGCAAGGCGACGTATGTCGACATGGGCATCCTCGACATCCGGAAAGAGAAGGACATCTATGTCAAACTCCGGATGATCCACGAATACATCACGATGGTCTGCAACAACTACAAGCCCGATGTTCTCGCGATCGAATCCCCCTTCTACGCGAAGAACGCGCAGGTCATCTTCAAGCTGGGCCGGGCGCAGGGCGCGGCCATCATCGCGGCCCTCGAGTGCGGCGTCACGTCCGTGACGGAATACGCTCCCCGCAAGGCCAAGGAGGCCATCGTCGGCAACGGCGCCGCCTCCAAGGAACAGGTGAGTCTGATGCTCCAGAAAACACTCGGCGTCACGCTGGACGACAAATTCCTCGACGCCACCGACGCCCTCGCCATCGCAATGTGTCACTTCTACGAACTTAACAATCCGCTCGCCGGCGCATCTACTAAAGGCGGCTGGGAAAAATTCCTGGCCGACCACCCTGAGCGCATTGCGAAACAGGTGTGATTTTTGCAGTATAACGCCCCGCGTATTAACATTTTAGTGTATGTTTTCTCCCCGCATCTTCTCCCGGATCCTGACAGCCCTGCTGCTGGTCGTTTCCTTCCTCCCGGCTGCGGCCCAGACCCATCACAACATTACGCTTCAGGTGCTGGACGCATCCAATGACGAGCCCGTCGGCTTCGCCACCGTATCGCTCAGCGTTCCCGGCTCGTCCACGCCCGCCAAGTACGCGCTCAGCGACGGAGAGGGTAAGGCCGTTCTCGAAAAGATCAAGCCGGGCAAGTACCAGCTCAAGATCGAGATCCTGGGCTACAAGGTGTTCACCAAAGAGGTCGAGGTGACCAAGGCTGAAAATATAGGTACCTTCAAGATGGAGACCGACCAGCAGGTGCTGGACGCCGCCAGCGTCTCCGCGACCGGCAATCCGATCCTTATCAAGAAAGACACGATCGAGTACAACGCCTCCTCCTTCAAGACCACCGAGAACGATATGCTCGTCGACCTGCTGAAGAAACTTCCGGGCATCGAAGTGAGCGAGGACGGAACCATCACCTCCAACGGCGAGACCATCAACAAGATCACCATCGAGGGCAAGACCTTCTTCCTGGACGATCCGCAGCTCGCGACGCAGAACCTTCCGGCCAAGATCGTCAACAAGGTCAAGGTCGTCAAAAAGAAATCCGAGCAGGCCGAATTCACCGGCATCGACGACGGCAACGAGGAGACCGTCATCGACCTTTCCGTCAAGCGGGGGATGATGAAGGGGCTGTTCGGCAACATCATGGCCGGCGGCGGCCACGACCTCACGCCCGAGGCTATCAGGAAGGATACCTGGAAGGATGCCGACTACTGGCGCTACCAGGGCGCGGCGATGGTCGGACATTTCACCGACAAGAGCCAGATCAGTTTCATCGCCAACGCCAACAATACCAACAACCGCGGTTTCAACGACCTCTCCGGCAGCATGATGAGCGCGATGCGGGGCGGCAGCGGCGGCGGCCGCAACATGGGCGGCGGCCAGGGCGGCTGGGGAAACAATAACGGAATCTCCACCACCTGGATGGGCGGCCTCAACGGCGCCTGGACCCTTCTGGACGGCAATATGGACCTCTCCGGCAACTATGTCTACAACGGATCGGACAAGCTCGTCAAGGAGTCGAGTCTCAAGGATACCTACCTCGGCGACGGCAGTACGCTGACTTATCGCACGGGATCATACGTGGACGGCAACGACATCGACGATTTCAACCGGAGCATTTCCCACGGACATCGTTTCGGCGTCCGGCTCGACTACAAATTCTCCAAGAACACGTCCCTCCTCATCCAGCCGCAGATCAACTTCGGCAACGGCCGGTTCGACGAGATTTCCCGCTTCGAGACCCTCCGCGGCGACGCGATGACCAACCAGGGATTCTCTTCCTCCAACGGCCGCAACAAGAACCTCACCACCAACGGCTTCATGCTCTTCCGCCAGCGGCTGGGCATTCCGGGCCGTACGCTGTCGTTCTTCGGCCGGTGGAATTATTCACAGAACAGGGTCAACGGATACAACCAGTCGCTCACCAGTTATTTTGACGGATCGGAGGATGACGTCGTCAACCAGTATTACGAGCGCAACGCGAAGAACCGCAGTCTGAGCGGCCGTCTCGTGTATACCGAGCCCCTCGGCCATAACCTCTACCTCGAAGGCAACTATTCCATCAACTGGAATTACAATTCCTCCAACAAGGACACCTGGGACAGCGGTCCGCTCGGCACCCTGCCTTTCAATGTCGACAACCTCAACTATGCCGCCGAAGGCCAGACCCCGAACGTGACCTATTCCAACAGCATCAAGAACCGCTCCCTGGCCCACAGCTTCGGCGCGACCCTCGCCTGGCAGAAAGACAAGGCCCGCGCCCAGATTGGCTTCTCGGCCAATCCGACCACCACGCACAACGTCACCATCGACGGCGGCAACGAGAAGAAATACGACAACACGGTCTGGAAGTTCGCCCCGACGGCGATGCTCTACTACGACTTCAACGACAACAACAATATCCGCCTCTTCTACCGCGGCTCGTCCAACCAGCCCTCCACGCAGCAGCTTCTCGCGGTGAAGGACAATTCCAACCCGCTCAACATCGCCTACGGCAACCCGACGCTCACCCCGTACTTCAGCCATAACCTCCGCGGCAACTACAGTTACTCCAACAAGCAGAACTTCATGTCGCTCCGGATCAACTTCGACGGCTCCGTGGTGCAGAATCCGATCGTGAGCGCGTCCTGGTACGGCGCCAACGGCGTGGCCTACTCGATGCCGGTCAACGGACAGACCTCCTTCAACGGCAACGTCCGCCTCTTCCTCAACAGCCCCATCGCCAAGTCCAACTTCTCCGTATCCTGGATCAGCCGGACCTCCTACAGCCGTTCGGGCAGCTATGTGGGGACGGATTTCGACCTCGCGCCGTATCTCAATGCCGACGAGTCGGTCAATTACAACCAGTTCTTCGCCCGGCCCGGCGATACGGGCGGCAACGTGGACAGCAAGGGGAGGATCATCAACACGAAGTTCGAGAAGAGCGCGGCTTACGAGGATTTCGAGGCCAACATCGTCCGTCAGCTCACCGTGATGGAGCGTCTGCGCTTCACCTACCGCAGCGACCAGCTGGAAGTTACCCTGAGCGGCCGCACGCGGATGTCGAAGCCCTGGTACACGATCTCCTCTTCGGCCAATGCCAATGCCACCTGGAACAACCAGGTCCAGGCGACCTTCAACTGGGAGATTTTCAACAGCGGCGTCATCCTCAAGTCGGACTTCAACTTCAATTTCTACTACGGATATACGACCAGACAGCCCAACGAATACATCCTCAACGCCGAGATTTCCAAGCTCCTGCTGAAGAAGACGATGACCATTTCCCTCAAGGCCTACGACATCTTCAACCAGGCCAAGAACCTCTCCGTTACGGACGCTTCCAACTACCACCAGGAGGTGCGTAACAACACCCTCGGCCGGTACATCATCCTGTCGCTGACCTGGCGTTTCGGCAACTTCGGCAAGGCCGGGAAGCATATGCAGCAGCGCTATGGCGGCGGCCCCGGCGGCGGAATGCGCGGCCCGATGGGCGGCGGTATGATGGGGCCGAGATAGTCGGAATGGTATGCTTTTTGCGGCACTTTGGCGCCGGCTAAAAATATGAAGGATATGAAAAAGATGATTTTAGTGTTTGCAGCGGCGTTCGTTTCCGCGTTTGCGTTTACCGCGGCTGCGCAATATGCCTATCCGCAGGGGGCCGATTACCGTCCCCTCGGCGCGAATGAGGCTGTTATTCTGACAAGTGAAGAAGTGGCCGCCATGGACGAGGCCGGAGCCATCGACTGGTCGAAAGGCGAGTTGAAACTCCACGGAACCCGGCTCGGCCAGATGCAGACCGTCACGAATAAGAAAGGAAAGGAAGTCGAGAAAAATGTCAAACTTCCCAAGGATGTGCAGCAGTCCGTGCTGGGCAATGTCGGCGGCGTCGACTTCAATCCGCTCTGGAAGAAGTATGCTGCGATGCAGGATGCCGGTATGTATCTCCTGATCGGCGGCGGTCTCTTTATGATCGGCGGTACGGCGGCCGGCGGTGGAATGATGCTGGTCGGTGCCGTGATCATGCCGGTGGTGGTCGCCCTCGTGACCGTGTTCACGTTCGGACAGGCCGATATGACCGAGGTGATCCAGAACTTCTGGGACGGAATTATGGAGAAATCGAAGGTGGGCGGCTCGATCGCCGTGGCCGGTACGGCCATCGCGGTGACCGGTGCCGTGCTGCTCGCGGTCGGCCATCAGAATCTCAAACGGATGGTCCGCTACACCAACGCCGTCGGCAGGCCGCAGACGGCTGCGTTCAACTTCGGAGCCACGCCTTCCGGCGTCGGCCTAACGTTTAATTTCTAGGTAGATCTGACGGCCGAGGATTTCGGCCGCAGTCATAAGGGCGGTGATGCTCACCCCGAGCATTCCGTGAAGGTTGAGACTCCCGCCCGTGAGGTACAGGTTCCCTGCCGTCGTCCTCGGAGAGAGGAGGGTCGTCAGGGGACTTTTCCAGTCTTTGAGGATGCCGAAGGCGGATCCGCCGGGAATGCCGGTGTATTCGTGCCAGGTGCGCGGCGTGCTGGTGTAGACCTTGTCGATGGCGTCGCGGAGTCCCGGGACGCCTTTTTCGGCGAGGTCGAGACACTGCCCGAGCTTGATGCGCTTGCGCCCGGCGTAGTCGCCGTCGCGTTCGGGAAGGGGCATCGGGGAGAGGATGTCGAGCATTCCGCCTTCGGGGTAGGTGTGGACGAGGACGGAATCGGTGCGGTCCGGGTCCTTCCGCCAGAGGTCGGCGTCTTCGCGATGGATGTGGAGTTCGCCTTCCGGAAGGGGGAAGTTGCTGTCTTTCAGGAGGATATTCGCGGTGAAAAGTCCGGGGGAATTCTCCAGTGAGAGGATCCTTTCCCGGTAGACTTTCTTGATGACGCCGCTGCCCTGGAGGAGTGCGACGGTGACGGCGGGATGGGCGTCCGAGACGATGACGTCCGCCCGGAGGGATTCGTTTTCTCCGACGAGGACTTCCGAGACGATGCCGTCCGCGAGGCGGAGGCCGGTCACTTCCGCGCCGGTGCGGATGACCCCGCCGAGGGCTTCGATCCGGGCGACGAGGCGGTCCGTGATGGCTTTGCCGCCCCCGGGAAGCCGCCAGGCGGACCGGATGTAGGAGCCGCCGATCTGGGCGAATGCGTAGAGGGGGAGGGTGTCCGCGTCCTGGCAGAGGCGGATGTTGCTGCCGGAAAGGACTTTACGGAGCAGGGGATCGCGGAAGTTGTCGCGGATATACTGCGCGGCGCTGACGCCCATCAGCGGGCTCGGTCCGTTGTCGAAGGCGTCGAAGATGTGGTCGCCGACCTCCCGGAGGAGTTTGCCATAGGCCTCCAGGGCGCCTCGCTCGGCGGGGAACCGGTCGGCCAGCATGGCGACATAGGCGTCGATGCCGGCGGGAATCCGGAAGCGCTCGTCCCCGATGAGGATTTCTTCCGTCGTGGGTTCCCAGGGAAGGTCCGTCAGGTCGAAATAATCGGCCAGGGGCCGCAGCGGTTCGCCCGGGCCGAGGCCGCCGACGTAGTGGAAACCCGTGTCGAACCGTCGTCCGCCCCGGACGAAAGTCTGCAGGCAGCCGCCGGCCTGCCGTCCTTTTTCCAGGACGGTGACGCCGTATCCGTGCCGCAGCAGCACCAGCGCGCACTCCAGGCCTCCCAGCCCGCTTCCGATGACAATCGCACTTCGCATACGGATGCAAATATAAGCATTTTCAAGTTCCGCAAGCCGCAACTTTCCGTTTTAGTCGCCCACGCGCATTTTTTGTCCGCGTCGCTCGAAGTCGGGAAATCTTCGTATATTTGTAGTCCTTAATCGAACGACTATGCCAAAGTATGCACTCGTGACCGGCGGAAGCCGGGGAATCGGCCGGGCGGTCTGCGTCAAACTCGCGGCCCTGGGCTATTATGTCCTCATCAACTATGTCTCCAATGACGCCGCGGCGGCGGAGGCGCTGGAAGCGGTGCGCGCGGCCGGCTCCGACGGCGAACTCCTCAAGTTCGACACGGGCGACCGGGAGGCGGCCGTCGGCGCCATCACGGCCTGGCAGGAAGCCCATCCCGACGACTATATCGAAGTGCTGGTCGGCAGTGCGGGCATCCGCCGCGACAACCTTCTTCTCTGGATGGAGGGGGAGGACTGGGACGCCGTTCTCCGGACCGATCTCGACAGTTTCTACAACGTCACCCGTCCCTGCCTGCAGCCGATGGTGCTGCACCGCTACGGCCGGATCGTCAATATCGCCTCGCTCTCCGGCCTCAAGGGACTTCCGGGCCAGACCAATTATTCGGCCGCCAAGGGCGGGCTGATTGCCGCGACAAAATCCCTGGCGCAGGAAGTGGCGCCCCGCGGGGTGACGGTCAACGCCGTCGCGCCCGGATTCATCCGCACCGATATGGTCGAGGGGCTCGACGAGGCGGAACTCAGGAAGACCATCCCCGCCCGTCGCTTCGGCACGCCTGAGGAGGTGGCCGCCCTGGTCGGCTTCCTGGTCGGGAAGGACGCGGCCTATATCACCGGGGACGTCATTTCCATCAACGGAGGTCTGTATTCTTAAAATCTATTGCCATGAAAAGGATCAAACTGATATTCGTCCTGGCCGTGACGCTGCTTGCGGCCGTTTCCTGCCTGAAGTCCACCAACAAGCAGAATTTCACCTGGGACGTTTCCTTCGAGGAAGAAGGGCTGAAGTTTCATGCAGACGACAGCACGTGTTTCAATTCGTTCGTCTCGTTCGGCAACCTGATCGGCTTCTCCGCGGTCGTTTCCGGCGAAGAGAACGAAAATCTGCTCGGCGGATTCGGCATTTGCCGCGGCGTCGACCCCACCCTGACCGGGACGGCGGCCAAAACGCCGTACCACTGTTTCGCGCATCCTTATCTGGAGAACGAGAAGACTTTTGCCGTATTCCGCCAGAGCGGAAATATGCCCGAGGAGCAAATTATTTTCAACATTCCAAGTGCCCAAAGCACCATCAGCCCGCGGGGCGTGATGCTCTGCAATACGCACAATTTCATCCAGATCGCGAAACTCGGGAACGGGTTCGGCGAGGGCAAGTTCACCTCGGGCGACTGGGCGGAGGTGAAGTTCACGGGATCCCTGAACGGGGCCGAGACGGGTTCGGTCTCCTTCCGGATGGCGGATTTCTCGGGCGGGAAGGAAGAAATCGTGGAGGAATGGACGCTTGTGGACCTTTCTCCGCTCGGAAGTGTCGACAAAATCGACATTTCGCTGTCCTCATCCCGGGAGAATGTGTTCCAGGTCGTGTGTCTCGATCACGTGAATTTGTCCTGCTCGCTTGTATTTTAAGATTTTTTTCCTATCTTTGCGGTCCGCTTCCTCGGGTAGGAAGCATAACAACTAATTATTAATTATTTAAAAACAGATTCACAATGGCTGTTAAAATTCGTTTACAGCGCCACGGAAAGAAGAATTTCGCATTCTTCCACATTGTAGTGGCTGATTCCCGCGCACCGCGCGACGGTCGTTTCATCGAGCAGCTCGGCTCTTACAACCCCAACACCAACCCCGCCACCATCATCCTCGACGGTGACAAGGCGCTGGCTTGGCTCAATGTGGGCGCCCAGCCGACGCTGACGGCCCGCCGCATCCTCTCTTACGAGGGTATCCTCCTTCGCAAGCACCTCCAGGGCGGTGTCGCCAAGGGGGCTCTGACCGAGGAGCAGGCTGCCGCGAAGTTCGCCGCCTGGAAGGCGGAGCGCGACGCCAAGATCGCCGGCAAGATCTCCGGTCTCAAGAACGAGGCTATCGAGAAGGCCAAGGCCGCCAAGGCCGCCGAGGCCAAGGTTAACGCCGCCCGTGCGGAGGCCCTCGCCGCCAAGAAGGCCGAGGCTGAAGCCGAGGCTGCAAAGGCCGCCGAAGAGGCTGCCGCCGAGCCTGTCGAGGAGACGCCTGCCGAGAACGCCGAGGCGTAATGCAGAAAATCGCAAGCGTCCTTCGTTCGGACGGGACGGACGGCCGGATCCTGCTGGGATTCCAGGGTGTCTCTCCCGACGAGATCGACCTCGAGGAACCGGTGTTCATCTATGATGATGGACTTCCGGTTCCTTATTTTGTTTCCGAATTCACCCGTCGGGGCAACTCCAAGGCCATCTGCCGCCTCACCGGGCTCCGCTCGCTGGAGGACGCCGAGGAGATTGTCGGCCGGGACGTCTACGCCGATCTTGAGCTGGATGAGGACGATCCTTCGGCCCTCGAAGGCTGGACGGTTCTCTCGGAAACGGGCGCGAAGGTCGGCGAAGTCTCCGGCTACGAGGACATTCCCGGCAATCTCTGTCTCTACGTCCGCACCGCCGACGGCTCCGAGGTCCTCCTCCCGTTCCACGACGACCTCCTCATCTCCGCCGATCCCGATACGGATACCCTTATCCTCCGCATTCCGGACGGACTGCTGTAGCTGCGTTCTGTTCTGTACACGCGTGCGGTTTCCTGTAATTGTGTCCGGTCTGCCGTAGCCGAACTGTTCCGGGGCCTGTCCCTTCCACTGTCATTCCGGGGCCTGTCCCAGGAATCTTTTCAAAAAAAATTTGCAGATTCAAAAAACCTTTGTATCTTTGCAGTCCCAAACCAAAGAGCGGATGTGGTGAAATGGTAGACACGCTACTTTGAGGGGGTAGTGGGCGATGGCCCGTGGGAGTTCGACTCTCCCCATCCGCACAAGAGACGACCGGTAACGGCCGTCTCTTTTCGTTCGTGGCTGAGAACTCTTTGGGCCGCAAAGTAGAACTATTTAACTATCAATGTATTACGCAAAAGGCCTTACTTGAAAACGAGTAAGGCCTTTTATGTATATCGTTGATAATGAGATAGTTGCACTTAACGGAAGGAGTCTACCAGGGCGGCGGCGGAGTCGAAGCGCTCGACGAGGTCGCGGCCTTCGGGGGTGAGCATCCCCGTGGCGACGTAGTGGTCGAGCAGGGCGAAGAAGGGATCGAAGAAGCCGTCCAGGTTGAAGGCGATGACGCGGCCGTGGTAGCGGTCCAGTTTCTTGAGGACGTGGGTTTCGATGAGTTCGTCCAGGGTGCCGATGCCTCCGGGGAGGGCGATGGCGGCGACGGTATCCCGGCGCATCTCTTCTTTCCGGTCCGCCATCGTGTCCGTCCAGACCGTTTCCGAGAGGGTGTCGTAGACGAGGGCTTTCATGAATCTGGGCAGAACGCCTTTGTGATAGCCGCCGCATCGGGCGGCCGTGTCGGACACGACGCCCATCGTCCCGCGGAAGGATCCGCCGGAAACGATGCCGTATCCTTTTGCGCACAGGCCCGCGACGACTTCCGCGGCGCCCTCGTTGTACTTGGCCGGAATGGTGGAACTGGACGAGCAGTAGATGACAATCTTTTGCATTGTATCGGGAATTTGACGTTACAAGATAAGCATTTCTGGGGGAAAACCAGAGATTTTTGCTAATTTTGTGACATAAGTTTCGCATTGTGCAGAACATGAACAAAAAAGAGCATGATGAATGATGAATTCTCTCCGGTTCTCCTCGCCGACAGGCAGGAGGACGGGTTCCGCAAGGTAAGTTTCCGGACCTGCCCGGCCGTGTGCTCCGAGCAGATCGACATCACCCTGGAGGGCGATGTCATCCGTGAGGTGCAGTATACCCGGGGCTGCCACGGCAATACGCAGGGGGTCGCGGCCCTTTGCAAGGGGATGAAGGTGCAGGATGTGATCGCCCGCCTCGGCGGGATCGACTGCCACGGCCGCGGCACGAGTTGCCCCGATCAGCTCGCCCGGTCGCTCGAGATGCTGTAGGGATGGAAAGGAAGATTTATTTCGCCGGCGGATGCTTCTGGGGCGTCGAGCATTTTTTCAAGGGCGTGGACGGGGTCGTGAAGGCGACGCCGGGCTATGCCAACGGCAACCTGGATCATCAGCCCTCCTACGAGGAGGTCTATACCGACAAGACCGGCTTTGCGGAGACGGTGGAGGTGCGGTATGATCCCGCCCGCGTGTCGCTCCCGGAGCTGGTGGATCTGTATTTCACCGTGATCGACCCGCTGTCGCTGAACCGGCAGGGCGGGGATGTCGGGACGCGCTACCGGACGGGCGTCTACTATGTTTCTGACGAGGACATGCCCCCGGTCGCGGACCGTTTCGAGAAGGAGGCCTCCCGTCTCGGAGCCCCTCTGGCGGTGGAACTGGAGCCGCTCCGCCACTTCTATCCGGCGGAAGAATATCATCAGGAGTACCTCGACAAGAATCCGGGTGGATATTGCCATATTCCGCTGCCCGCTTTCCGCTACCTGCGGCTGTATCAGGATCTGAAGGCCCTGCTGGGCGACGAGCCCGACCCCGTGGCCCGGATGGCGGAAGCCTCGGCGCTCATTCAGGAGCGTATGCGCTGGCATTGGGTTGGATTCTACCGCGTGGCACCCAAGGGGGGAGTGGCTGGCGGGGCAGGGACCGGAACCGTCCCGGAGGATTGCGAATTGGTGCTGGGACCTTTCGCCGGCCCCGTGGCCTGTCTTCGGATCGGGTACGGAAAGGGCGTCTGCGGCACGGCATGGAAGGAGAACCGCACCGTCATCGTCCCGGACGTGGACCGCTTCCCCGGCCATATAGCCTGCAGCAGTCTCTCCCGCAGCGAAATCGTCGTCCCGGTCTATGCCTCCCGTCCTGCCGACCCCTCCCCGCGTCATTCCCGACCTGATCGGGAATCTTCCCCCGTCGCCGTTCTGGACGTCGACTCCGCCGAGCCGGACACCTTCGGTCCCCTCGACGCCCTCTGGCTCGAAAAGATCGCCGGAATCATCGGCTGACTAATATTTGGGCGGCTCGGAATTATTTTGTAAATTTGAAGGTCTGACAGATGCGTCGCGGATCTGCCGGGCCCGAATGTATGGATAGAAACTATATTGCACTGTCCGAGTTGCTTGCCGGTCTGAAGGGAATGGTCGCGGAGACCTTTCCGGAGGCGTTCTGGGTCAAAGCCGAGATCCGGCAGTATTCGGTGGCGGGGAACGGGCATTGTTATATGACCCTTTCGGAATCGCGGGGCGGCCGGCAGGTCGCCGAGATCCGCTCCATCATCTGGAAGTGGAAATTCCTTCCCGTAGCCGCCGCGTTCCGCCGGGCGACCGGCTCCGACCTCCGGGCAGGCATCACGGTGCTGGTGAAGGTCACCCTCAATTTCAGCGAAATTTACGGGATGTCGCTCTATGTGGAGGACATCGATCCGGCCTTTACCCTGGGCGAACAGGCGATGGAGCGCAAGCGGGCTATCGAGCGGCTCACCCGGGAGGGCTATATGGAGATGCAGAAAGAACTCTGCATTCCGCCCATTCCCTACAACCTGGCCATCGTCTCGTCGCCCACGGCGGCGGGGCTGCAGGACTTCCTCAACCATTTGAAAGACAACGGATACGGATACGTTTTCAATCCGGTGCTCTTCGAAGCGACGATGCAGGGCGACGGGGCTTCGGCCTCGGTCGTGGCGGCTTTCGGGCGGATCGCCGAGGCGGAGGAAGCGGCCGGGCGCACCTTCGACGCCGTGCTTCTGCTCCGCGGAGGCGGCTCCGAGACCGACCTGGCCTGTTTCGACGACTACGATATGGCCGTCGCCATCGCGACCTGCCCTTCGCCGGTCGTGACGGCGATCGGGCACGACAAGGACCATCACATCGCCGATATGGTGGCCAACACGTACGTCAAGACGCCGACGGCCCTGGCCGATCTGTTCATTGACGCCTATATCGCCGAGGACGACCGGATAACGGCTTTGCAAGAGCGGGTTGAGGACGGCGTGCGGCGTCATCTGGACGCCCGGTCCGGAGCGGTCGAGCGCCTCGCCGGCCGTATTTCCCGTGCGGTGAGCAGCCGCTTTACGGATGCGGACAGAGCGCTTCAGCAGATTTCCGCCCGCATCTCACGGGGGCTCCTTGCGAAGAGTCACGCGGAGCAATCGGCGCTTGAGATGCGCTGCGGTCGGATTGCAAGGGGCCTTCTGGCAAAGAGCATGGCCGCGGAGAAACAGCTGGGCGACCGCGTCTCGCGTCTGTGTTTCGCGGCTGGATCCAGGCAGGCGTCGGCGCTGTCGAGGGTTGCGCTGGTGGAGGCTCGCATCGCCGGGGCCGATCCGCGCGAGATCCTCTCCCGCGGCTATGTGCTGGTGACGGGGAAGGACAACCGCATCCTCAAGACGACCGCCCGCGTGAGCATCGGCGACCGCATCGGCGTCCGCTTTTCGGACGGCCACCTCCGGGCGACCGTCAATGAAGTGGCCGTCGACGACGAGCCCGGCAGGAAGGTTTCTACGGCCTGACCGCCGCCCCTCCCGTCCGGGGAACGGACGGGAACCCGGACGAAACGGAAGAATTGAAAAGATAAAGATATGGAAGAACAAAAATTCGATTACGCCAAAGCGATGGCCGAACTGGAGGAAATCGCGAAGAAAGTGGAGGATCCCGCCACGGGCCTCGACGATATCGACGCCCTCGTGGCCCGCTCCAAGACCCTCATCAAGGCCTGCCGCGATTACCTTCGCGGCGTGAAGGACAAAATCGACTCCCTTTCGGAAGAATAACCCGTCAGAAGTGTATGGGCACACTATCCGTCCGGTAAAAGAAAACTAAGATATGCTTTACGAATCTGACCCTTACCTGATGCCGTTCAAGGCGGCGATCGATGCGAGGCACGAGGCGATTCTCGCCTGCAGGAAGAAACTCGCCGGAGAGAAGACGCTCTCGCAGGCGGTCAACAATCATCTCTATTACGGTCTGCACAAGACGGCGGAGGGGCACTGGATGCTGCGCGAGTGGGCGCCCAACGCCTCGCGGATCTATCTGATCGGGGAGTGCAACAACTGGAAGCGGACGGACGCCTACGCCCTTCATCCCGTCGGCGGCGGCAACTGGGAGCTGACCCTGCCGGGGATGTTCCTTTCGCACGGAATGCTGTACAAACTCTTCATCGAGTGGCCGGGCGGCGGGGGAGAGCGGCTCCCCGCGTACGTCACCCGGGCGGTGCAGGATCCCGTCACGAAGGTGTTCTGCGCCCAGGTCTGGGATCCCGCCGAGCCCTACAGGTGGAAGCACGCCGGCCCCGGCAGGCGTCCCCATCCGCTCATCTACGAGTGCCATATCGGGATGAGTTCAGAGGACGAGAAGGTCGCGACGTTCGAGGATTTCCGGAAGAAGGTCCTCCCCAAGGTCGTCGAACTCGGCTACGACACCCTCCAGATCATGGCTCTGCAGGAGCACCCCTATTACGGATCGTTCGGCTATCAGGTGAGCAATTTCTTCGCCCTGAGTTCCCGGTTCGGAACGCCCGAGGAGTTCAAGCGGCTCGTCGACGAGGCCCACGGGAAGGGGATCGCCGTGGTGATGGACATCGTCCACAGCCACAGCGTCGACAATGAGGCCGAAGGGCTCTCCCGCCTGGACGGCCGCGACGACCTCTATTTCTACTCCGGTCCGCAGGGACATCATCCCGCGTGGGGTTCCCGCTGCTTCGACTACGGCAAGGATGAAGTCAAGTATTTCCTCCTTTCTAACTGCAAATACTGGATGGAGGAATACCACATCGACGGATTCCGCTTCGACGGGGTCACCTCGATGCTGTACTGGGACCACGGCCTCGGCAAGGATTTCGTCGGCTACGACAATTATTTCAACGCCGGGGTCGACGAGAATGCCGTCCAGTACCTCGCCCTGGCGAATATGCTCATCCGCGAGATGAATCCCGACGCTTTCACCATCGCCGAGGACGTGTCCGGAATGGCCGGCCTTGCGGCACCCTTCGAGGAGGGCGGCGTCGGCTTCGACTTCCGGATGGCGATGGGCGTCGCCGACAACTGGATCAAATGGATCAAGGAACTCAGCGACGAGCAGTGGTCGGTCGGTGAAATCTGGTGGCAGCTCACCAACAAGCGCGCCGACGAGAAGACCATTTCTTACGCCGAATGCCACGACCAGGCCCTCGTGGGCGACAAGACCCTCATCTTCCGCCTGATGGACAAGGAGATGTATTTCTCGATGAACAAGGAGTCGCGCAATCCCATTGTCGACCGCGGCATCGCCCTGCACAAGATGATCCGCCTCGTGACGGCCGCGACGGCCGGCGGAGGCTACCTCAACTTCATGGGCAACGAATTCGGCCATCCCGAATGGATCGACTTTCCGCGGGAGGGGAACGGCTGGTCGTTCGCCCACGCGCGGCGCCAGTGGTCGCTTGCCGAGCCGGACTATCTCCGCTACAAGTACCTCCGCAATTTCGACGTCGCGATGATCCATCTCATCCGGGAGGAAGGGGTGCTGGAAGAGGCGCCGGAGCTGCTCGTGCAGGACGAGCAGAAGAAGGTCTTGATATTCCGCAGGAAAAATTGTATCTTTGCGCTGAATTTTTCGGCCACGGGATCGTTTGCGGATTACGGCTTTGCAGCCCCCGCGGGCGAATATGAGGAGGTGCTGGACAGCGACGAGGAACGCTTCGACGGATTCTCGCGGATCGCTTCGGGAGAGCACCATTTCACCGTTCCCGAAAAGTCGCCCAACGGCAACCCCGGGTACGATGCCACCTTATACCTGTATCTGCCGGCCCGCACGGCGACCGTTTTAAGGAAAGTGTAAACAAAAAACCTATATGGCATTTTTGAAATTCAACAAGGCGGAACTCGTCAACCTGTCTTACTCCCTCAAGCGGGAGATTCTGCTTGCGAGCAAGACGGGAGCGTTCTGCAACACGTCCATCGTGACGTGCAACACCCGTCGTTACCACGGCCTTCTCGCCGTTCCGGTCGACCGGTTCGGAGGATACCGCTACATGCTCCTTTCGTCCCTCGACGAGAGCATCACCCTCCGGGGCAAGCGGTTCAACCTCGGCATCCACTGCTACGGCGATATCTATGAGCCCCGCGGCCACAAGTACATCGTCGACTTCGACGCCGATCCGGTCCCGATGATCACCTACAAGATCGGCGAGATCGTATTCCGCAAGAGTCTGGTCCTCGTGGAAGACCGCGACCAGCTCCTCATCCGGTACGAACTCGTCAAGGCCCCTTCCAAGGTGAAGCTCAGTCTCAAGCCCTTCCTGTCCTTCCGTCGCGTGCACGATCTCACCCACGAGAACGGCGCGGCCCGTACGGAGGCCAGGGAGATCGAAGGAGGCGCCTCCTTCAATCTCTACGAAGGATTCCCGGATCTGAACCTCCAGCTCAGCGGCGCCGGCGCCTTCCAGCCGAACCCGCTCTGGTACAAGGATGTCACCTATTCCGACGAGATGCGCCGCGGATTCGACTGCCGGGAGGATCTCTTCGTCCCCGGCACCTTCGAGACGGAACTCGCGCCGGGCGAGAGCATCGTATTCTCCGCCTGCACGGGCGCTCCGGTTCCGAAGGCGGGCATCAAGCGCAAATTTACCTCTGCCGTCGGCAAGATCGGCCCCATCACCTCCTTCCACGATCAGCTCGTCCGCCAGGCGGACCTTCTGATCCGGGACGGAAACGGCCACAAGCAGATCGTCGCCGGCTACTCCTGGCTGCTCACGGGGCTCCTCCGCGAGACGCTCTACAGCCTCCCCGGCCTTGCGCTCTACGGCAAGCACGATCCGAAGGAATTCGAAGAGATTCTCGACAACCTCATCGCCGACGAGCAGGAACGGCTTCTGCACCGCACCACGCAGGTGGAGGCGCCGCTTTTCCTGGCCGTCACGCTGCAGCAGTACATCTCCTACGGGGCCGATGAGGCCCACGTCTGGCGCAAATACGGCCCCACGCTCAAGGCCATCATCGAGAGTTATCTGCCCGGCCGCCGCGCCGAGGTGGCGATGCATCCCAACGGCCTTCTCTGGGCCCAGATGGACGGCGTCGCCCTCAGCTGGATGAACACCTACGTCGACGGACGCGCCGTCACCGAGCGGGCCGGCTACCAGGTCGAGACCAACGCCCTCTGGTACAATGCCATCTGCTTCGCCCTCGCGCACGAGAAGAAAGGCGCCTTCGCGGAGAAATGGGCGGGGATCAAGGCCCTCCTCGACGAGAATTACCAGCGCACCTTCTGGAACGCCGAGCTCGGTTTCCTCGCCGACTACGTCGACGGATACGGCCAGCACCTCGAACTCCGTCCCAACCAGCTCTGGGCCGTGTCCCTCGACTTCCGGGCCGTCTCCGACGAGATCGTCAGCGAGGTGATGCGGGTCGTGAACGCCGAGCTGCTCACCCGCCGCGGCATCCGTTCCCTCTCCCCGAGGGACAACCGCTACAAGGGCGTCTACGAGGGTTCTCAGATCGACCGCGACCTGGCATACTACAACGGATGCGCGTTCCCGCACCTGCTGTCGCAGTTCTGTTACGCCAGTTTCAACATGATGGGAGCCAACTTCATCAAACGGGCCGAATGGCTTACCGAGGGCTTCTACGAGGATCTTTCGAAGCACGGCGTCGGCGCCTTCTCCGAACTCTACGACGGCGATCCGCCGCACGAGCCGCACGGCGCCATTTCGTCCGCGATGACGACCGCCGCCCTTCTGAATATCAACTGGCTCATCGCTAAATATCGGGAGGAAGAGAAATGAGAGTACTGATGTTCGGCTGGGAATTCCCGCCCCATATCGCCGGCGGCCTCGGAACCGCCTGTGAAGGCATCGTCAAGGGCCTTGCCGCCAACGGTGTCGAAACCCTTTTCGTGATGCCCTCCGCCTCGGGCGACGAGGACCAGACCTACGCGCGCATCATCAATGCGAGCGATGTCGCCGTAGACACGGTCTCCACTTCGGTCGAGGAATATCTCGACAAGGTCAAGTTCATCCACATCGGCTCCAATCTGGTGCCTTACCTCGACCCGCAGGAATTCCACGACGTGGTGGAGGAGGAGCGCCGCCGCCAGGTGAAGGACTTCCGGATCAGTTACGGCCAGAAGTACAAATTCTCCGGCAAGTACGGCGCCAACCTGATGGAGGAGGTCGCCCGCTACGCGATGGTCGGCGGCACGATCGCCCTGCAGCACAAGGATGAATTCGACGTGATCCACGCACACGACTGGCTTACCTATTACGCGGGCATCGCCGCCCGGGAACTCACCGGCAAGCCGCTCGTCGTCCATGTCCACGCCACGTCTTTCGACCGCGGCAGCGTCGACAATATCGACACCCGCGTCTTCGCCATCGAGCAGAAAGGTATGCTCACCGCCGACAAGGTCGTCGCCGTGAGCGACCTTACGCGCAACACCTGCATCAACCGCTACGGCGTCCCGCCCGAGAAGGTCGTCACCGTCCACAACGCCGTCGATTTCAGCGGCCGGGAGAATCTCTCGGTCGAGCGCGGCGTCAAGGACAAGGTCGTCACCTTCCTCGGCCGCATCACCTTCCAGAAAGGCCCCGAATACTTCATCGAGGCCGCCGCGAAGGTCCTCAAGCGTACGAAGAACGTCCGCTTCGTGATGGCCGGCAGCGGCGACATGATGAACCGCGCCATCCGCCAGGCGGCCCGCCACGGCATCTCCGACCGCTTCCACTTCACCGGTTTCCTCCGGGGCGTGGACGTACAGAAGATGTTCGCCCTCTCCGACGTCTACGTGATGCCGTCCATCTCCGAGCCCTTCGGCATCTCGCCGCTCGAGGCGATGCGCACCGGCGTACCTTCCATCATCTCCAAGCAGTCGGGCGCCGCGGAGGTGCTCCGGTATGCTTTCAAGACCGATTTCTGGGACATCGACCAGATGGCCGACGATATTTACGCCCTCCTCACTTATCCCGCGCTTTCCCGCTTCGCGGCCAGGGAGGGATTCGACGAAGTCAATTCCCTCAAATGGACGGGAGCGGCCGCCAAATTGAAAAAAGTTTACGAATCGATAATCCGTTGACACTATGAAAAAGAGTATTTGCCTTTATTTCCAGGTCCATCAGCCCACCCGGCTCCGCCTGTACAGGTTCTTTGATATCGGCAAGGATTCTCATTATTACGACGACTTCCAGAACCGGACTATCATGCGCCGGGTCAGCCAGAAGTGCTATCTGCCGATGAATGCCATCCTGCTGGCGCTTCTGCAGAAGTATAACGGCAAATTCAAGGTGGCCTTCTCCATATCCGGCTCCGCGCTGGAGCAGTTCGAGCGCTACTGCCCCGAGGTCATCGACAGCTTCCGCGCCCTCGCGGACACCGGCAATGTGGAATTCCTCTCCGAGACCTATTACCACTCGCTGGCTTCCCTGGCCTCCTACAGCGAATTCGAGCATCAGGTCACCAAGCACAAAGCCGCCATCGAGCGTCTCTTCGGCGTTACGCCCACCGCTTTCCGCAATACCGAGCTGATCTATTCCAACGGCATCGGCGAGATGGTGTACGACCTCGGCTTCAAGACGATGCTTACCGAAGGCGCCCGTCACATCATGGGATGGCAGAGCCCGAATTATCTCTACTGCGACGACACGCAGCCCAAGCTGAAACTCCTCCTCAGGAACTACGGCCTCAGTGACGACATCGCCTTCCGGTTCTCCAACCGGGGCTGGGCCGACTGGCCGCTCACGGCGGAGAAATACCTCGGCTGGCTCAAGGAGGCCGACGGCGAGATCGTCAACCTGTTTATGGATTACGAGACCTTCGGCGAGCACCAGAAGGCCGACAGCGGCATCATGGACTTCATGCGCTATCTGCCCGAGGCGGTCCTCGCGGACGGTTCCTTCGAATTCGTCACCCCGACGCAGGCGGCAAAGAAGCACAAACCGGTCTCCGGCCTCGACGTTCCCGATCCCATTTCCTGGGCGGACGAAGAGCGGGACGTGACGGCCTGGCTGGGCAACGAACTCCAGCAGGAGGCCTTCCAGAAGGTGTATGCGATGACCGAGAAACTCTCCATCGTCGCCGACGCCGAACTCTGGGAAGACTTCGGGCACCTGCAGGAGAGCGACCATTTCTATTATATGTGCACCAAGTTCTTCTCCGACGGAGAGGTGCATAAGTATTTCAATCCGTACGACACGCCTTACGAGGCCTTTATCAACTATATGAACGTAATCTCCGACTTCCAGATCCGCCTGGACGAGAAGAAGGCCGCCCTTGACGTGAAGCAGGCCGCCCTGAAGGAGGTGGCTTCGCACAAGGCCCCCGTGAAGAAGAAAGCGACGGTAAAAAAGAAGCAAGATTAGATGAGCGAGAAAAACGTACTGAATCCTGACTATTTATTCGAGGTCAGCTGGGAGGTCTGCAACAAGGTCGGCGGCATCTATACCGTGATCGCCACCAAGGCCCTGCACCTGCATTCCCAGCTGGGCCGGAGACACATCATGATCGGTCCCGACGTGTGGATGCACCGGGCCGACAATCCCGATTTCATAGAAGATCCCGCCCTCTACCGCTCCTGGAAACTGGCTGCGGCGGAGAATGGCATCCGCGTGCGCATCGGCCACTGGAACGTTCCGGGCCGTCCCGTCGCCATCCTGGTCGATTACAAGCAGTTCCTCCCCGAGTCCGACACGATCCTCGGCGAATACTGGAAGGAATTCGGCGTCGACTCCATTTCGGGCGACTGGGACTACAAGGAGAACGCCCTTTTCGGCTATGTGGCCGGACGGGTCATCGAGAGTTTCTACAACCACAACCTCTCCTACACCGACAAGGTGGTCGCGCAGTTCCACGAATGGCAGACCGGCGCCGGTCTGCTGTACGTGCACCGCACCCGCATCCCCGTGGCGACCGTGTTCACCACCCACGCCACCGTCATCGGCCGCTGCCTGGCGGGCCACAATCTCCCGCTGTACGACGAGATGTCCACCTATGACGCCGATGCGAAGGCGTCCGAGTTCGGCGTGGTCGCCCGTCATTCGCTGGAGAAGATTTCCGCCCGTCACGCCGACGTCTTCACGACGGTGAGCGAGATCACCGCGCGGGAATGCGCCCGTTTCCTCGGCAGGGAAGTGGATGTCGTGACCCCGAACGGCTTCGAGCCCAGTTTCACACCGGCTTCCGACGAGGAGTACATCGAGCGTCACGACCTCGCCCGCAAGCGCCTTGTGGAAGTAGCGACGGCGATGTCCGGCGAGACGGTGCCTTCCGACGCCATCTTCATCGGCATCGGCGGCCGCTACGAGTACCGCAACAAGGGTATCGACGTCTTCCTCGACGCGCTTCAGAAGGTCAATTCGGAGGGGTCCGGCCGGAGCATCCAGGCCTTCATCATGGTACCCTCGGGCCATCTCGGGCCGGTAAAGGACCTCGCCGGATCGATGACGACCCACGTCCTCCAGAATCCGGAGTATGACATCATCCTCCGCCGTTTCCGCGAACTCGGCCTCGTCAACGCCATCGGCGACCGCGTCAAGGTCTATTTCGTCCCTTCGTACCTCAACGGCGACGACGGGGTGATGAACATTCCGTACTACGACATTCTCTGCGGGCTCGACCTGGCGCTCTTCCCCTCGTATTACGAGCCGTGGGGCTATACCCCGCTGGAGGCCCTCGCTTTCCGCGTCCCGACCCTCACGACCGACCTCGCCGGCTTCGGCAAATGGGTGCAGGACCACTGCCCGGACGCGCACCCCGGCATTACCGTCCTCCACAGGGATGACTCCAACTATTTCGATGTCGTGGACGGCGTCGCCGCACGGGTGAAGGAGATCGCCGGCCTCGGCACCGACGAGCGCCGCGCCTGCCGCGAAAACGCCCGCAAGGTGTCGGAAATCGCCCTCTGGGACAATCAGATCCAATATTACAGCGAGGCCTACAGCGAAGCGCTTCTCAAAGTCGACGCGGCCAAAGCATCATACATCAAGACAAAAGACAAGACAATGCAATATACTAAACTGGATGTTAATACACCATCCTGGAACACCGTTCTCGTGACCCGCCACCTTCCCGAGAAACTTTCCCCTCTGGAGAAACTCTCCCGTAACCTCTGGTGGTGCTGGAACGAGAGCGCCAAAGACCTTTTCCGCAGCATCGACCAGGGCGTCTGGCACAATTCCGGCCACAACCCCCTGACCGTGCTCGACACCGTGAGCATCAAGCGTTTCAAACAGCTCTCCGAAGACGCCGACTTCCTCGACAGGATGAACCGCGTCCTTGACGAGTTCGACGCCTATATGGCCGAGAAAGCCCGGCGTACCGATCCTTCCATGGCCTACTTCTGCATGGAGTACGGCCTGGACACATCGCTGAAGATCTACTCCGGCGGCCTCGGTATCCTGGCGGGCGACTACCTCAAGGAGACCAGCGACATGAATGTCAATCTCGTCGCGATCGGTTTCCTGTATCGCTACGGCTACTTCACCCAGGTCCTTTCCGGACAGGGGTACCAGGTTTCCAAGTACGATGCGCAGGACTTCACCAAGATCCCGGCCCTTCCCGTCTATGACAAGGACGGGAATTGGGTGACCGTCTCCCTCGCATTCCCCGGACGGGTCATCACGGCGCGTCTGTGGAAGGTGGAAGTCGGCCGGACCGACCTCTATCTCCTCGACACCGACTTCGAGGCCAACATTCCCGAAGACCGCGAGGTGACCTATCACCTCTACGGCGGCAACTGGGAGAACCGCCTCAAGCAGGAACTCCTCCTCGGCGTCGGCGGCATCCGCGCCCTCCGCACCCTCGGTATGAACCCGCAGATCTATCACTGCAACGAGGGTCACGCCGCCTTCATCGGCCTGGAGCGCCTCCGCGAATACATCGAGAAAGACAATCTCGACTTCCCCGAGGCTCTGGAAGTGGTACGTTCCTCCTCGCTCTTCACCACGCATACGCCGGTACCCGCCGGGCACGACGCCTTCGACGAAGGCCTCCTCCGCAAGTACATCGGCCATTATCCCGAGCGGCTCAAGATCGACTGGACGACGCTGATGTCCCTCGGCAAGGACAATCCCGAGGATCTCGGCGAGAAATTCTCGATGTCCAACCTCGCGGCGAACTGCTCGCAGAACGTCAACGGCGTTTCGATGCTCCACGGCAAAGTGAGCCAGCAGATATTCGCCCATATGTATCCGGGCTATCTCCCCGAGGAACTCTATGTGAGCTACGTCACCAACGGCGTCCATTATCCGACCTGGTGCGCTCCCGAGTGGAAACCCGTGCACGAGCGCGTATTCGGCGAGGAATTCAAGACGCATCACTACGACAAGAAGTGCTTCGAGGGCATTTATAACGTATCCGACGAGGAGGTCTGGGCCACCAAGGTCGAGCTCAAGAAGAAACTCATCCGCTTCGTCAAGAAGCGCCTGCAGGACACCACGGTCTCCAACCATTATTCCCCGTCCGAGATCGTCACCATCCTCGACAACCTCCGCGACGACGTCCTCACGATCGGCTTCGCCCGCCGCTTCGCGACTTACAAGAGGGCTACCCTCCTGTTCAGCGACCTCGACCGTCTCGACGCCATCGTCAACGATCCCGTGCATCCGGTGCAGTTCTTCTTCGCCGGCAAGGCGCATCCCGCCGACAAGGCCGGCCAGGACCTCATCAAGCAGATCGTCGACATTTCCAAGCAGGAGCGTTTCATCGGCAAGATCATCTTCATCCCCGGCTACGACATCACCCTCGCCAAACGGATGGTACAGGGCGTCGACGTCTGGATGAACAACCCGACCCGTCCGCAGGAGGCCTCCGGAACTTCCGGCGAGAAGGCCGCGATGAACGGAACGATGCATTTCTCGGTGCTCGACGGCTGGTGGGTCGAGGGCTATACCGAGGGCGCCGGCTGGGCCCTTCCCGAGGAGCAGGTCTACGACGACAACCGCTATCAGAACGAACTCGATGCGGCGACCATCTACACCATTCTCGAGAACGAGATCACGCCCGCGTACTATAATGTGGACACGGCGACCGGCCGCAGCGCCCAGTGGGTGGGATATATCAAGAATACCATCGCCAAGGTGGCCTGCAACTTCACCACCAACCGGATGCTTACCGACTACATCGACCGGTTCTACGCCCCGCAGGCGGAGCGGACCGCGCGTGTCGTCGCGGACGATTTCGCCCTTGCGCGGCAGATCGCGGCCTGGAAGAAGCACGTCCGCCGCGAGTGGGAGAATGTCCGGGTGGTCTCCGAGACCAAGCCGGTCACTTCGTACGACCTCTCGACCGGCAATGAATTCAAGGCCGAGGTGGTGCTGTCGCTCGGCGATCTCAACTGTCAGGACATCGGCGTCGAGGTGGTGTTCGCCACGCGTGACAGCCACGGCGACCTCCATATCAGCGAGGTGCACGAATACACCCCGGCGGAGATGAACGACGGCGTGTGCCGCTACCAGGTGTCGTTTATGCCCGAGCGTACGGGCGCCTACCAGATAGCGACCCGGGTCTTCGCCCGGAATCCGCTGCTGCCGCACCGTCAGGATTTTGAACTTGTAAGATGGCTGTAGTACTCGCAACAGGGTTTTTCGACGGAGTCCATACGGGGCATCGTCTTGTGATTAGGGAGCTGGTCCGCTCCGCGAACGAACGCGGCGTGGAAAGCGTGGTCGTGACCTTCTGGCCCCATCCCCGCAATGTCCTGCAGGATGACGCCCGCAATCTCCGTCTGCTCACTTCGCTGGAAGAGAAGAAGTTGCAGCTCTCGGCGCTCGGCGTCGACTGGGTGGAGGTGCTTACCTTCTCCCGCGACTTCAGCCGGCATACGACGGCGGAGTACCTCCGGGATATCGTGCGGGGCCGTTTCGGCGCCTCCGCCATCGTCCTCGGCTACGACAACCGCATCGGCAACGACCATCTTTCCACCGTGGAGACGGCCGCCGTCGCCCGCAGTCTCGGGATGGAGGTAATCCACGTCCCCCGCGGACTGGACGTCTCCTCCACGCGGATCCGCACCGCCCTGTCGGAAGGCCGGGTGGAGGATGCCAACGCGATGCTCGGCTATGCCTACAGTCTGCACGGGGTCGTGGTCGCCGGCAACCAGCTGGGCCGCACCATCGGCTTCCCGACGGCGAACATGCAGCTTTACGAGCCGCTCAAGCTCATCCCCTGCGACGGCGTCTATGCCGTCGAGGTCGAGACGCTCGGGAGGCGCTACAAAGGTATGTGCAACATCGGGGTCCGCCCGACCGTCAGTTCCGGGGAATACCGTACCGTCGAAACGCACATCCTGGATTTCGACGAGGATATCTACGGACTCGACATCCGGATCTCTTTCGTGAAGAAGATCCGCGACGAGCGACCCTTCCCTTCGCTGGAGGCGCTTCGCCATCAGCTTTCGTGCGACAAACAGGAAATTATCCGTATATTTGAACGTTAAACACTCCTCGCTATGAAAAAGAATCTCGCCGCCATCCTTTTTCTGGTTACCCTGTTTGCCGTCGCAGGCTGCAAGAAGGTGGATACGACCGGAGATTATGTTGTTGTAGACAGCGTCACGCTGGATGTTGGAAATACTGCAACCGTTATTATCGGTGAGACCCTTCAGCTGACAGCTATCGTCAAGCCGTCCAATGCGACGAATCAGACAGTGACCTGGTCTTCGTCCTCTCCGAGTGTCGCCTCGGTGGACGAGACGGGTCTTGTTACGGCCCATACCCTGGGCAAGACCGACATTACGGCCACGTGCAAGGGTGGGAAAAATGCCACCTGCGAGGTGGAAGTCCTCGAAGTGCCGATCCCGGTGACGGATCTTGTCATCCAGCCCGATGAGGTGTCCGTATCCGTAGGTGGAACGGTCAAGCTTCAGCTCATTTTCACGCCTTCGAATGCCACCAACCGCAAGGTTAAATGGTTTATCACCACGGGTCAGGACAAAGAGGTTGCGTCGATTTCGACCGACCACGTGGTGACCGGCAAGAAGAAAGGGGATGTGACCTTCTGGGCTAGATCGGAGGATAATGAGGAAGCGTGCGGGTGGGTGAACGTACACGTCGTAGAGCCTTTCAGAAGCGTCAAAATCGATGTCCCGAACCTTCCGGAAGGATCGGCCCTGGATGTGGATCAGACCTGCCAGCTCACGGCGACGGCAACGCCAGCCGATTGCGGTGACAAGGTGGTTTGGGAGATTTCCAGCGGATCTTCGTATGCCACCATTACACCGGAGGGACTTTTGAAAGGGGTCCGGGAGGGACAGGTAACGGTGCGAGCTTATGCCATGGCGAACCCGACGGTGTTGGATACCCGTCAGATCCGGGTTTACTCCAAGGTGACGGGGATGCAGATTATTCCGGTTGGTATGTCGGGTCTTACCAAGCGCCCGACGGAATATATCGGTGCAGGACAGACCCAGCGATGGAAACCCCTGTTCCTGCCATCTACGGCCTACCAGAATAAGTCTGTCTCGATTTCCGGCAGGGATTCGGGGAACGGCTTCAACTATAGCTCGTTCAGCACGGAGAATAATATCCTTACGGTGACTGCCCCCTCCAACAGAGTCAGTTCCAAGGGCGGCACAATGTATTCCGGTTCCGTTACGCTGTGTTGCAGCAGTGGGAATGACTATGTTTATCAGGAATTCCCCTTCACCATTACCGAATTTGATCCGTTCCAGCCCAAACTAGGCGACCTTGTGTATTACGACAATGTCAACAAGAAGGTACTGACATTCGATTATGGATACCGGGGGAGGGGGATTAAGGAGAATCCGATTTCTTCCACGCTACCCGATTGGACGGAAAAATTCGGCAGCGTCGTCAAGCGTTACAGGATCGGCATCGTCGGTTATACCGGTAGCGAGCATCTCACGGAAGATCCCTGCCTGGTAGCGACCAATTACTCCTTACCCGGTATTGATGGGAAGCACGGCATCATCATCCCGTATGACAAGATTTTTGCCAGCCGGACTTCCAGCCCCTGGGGATGGCAGGTGCCCTCCGACGGGAAGGAACAGTTCTGCTCGGAGCAAGACAACCTTTCGACCCGTCAAGGTCCCGGAATCGCAGGAATCGATATGACCCGCCTTCGGGAGAATGCCTCCTACAAGAGCAAGCACTACGCCTTCCACAATACCGCGGCGTTGCTCTGGTACAATATGAGCCGCGGCGATTCGCATATGGTCCGTCCCGAAATTTACTTCGCCAATTCGGAATTATATACGCTCCTTGGGAGCCCTTCCGGGGATTATAAAGATCGGTATCAGAGGATGCACAGTTATGACCTGGGCTCAAACCCCTCCGGTACTCCCTGGCTTTTCCCTGGTTTTGCGGATATGAGCAGCGTGTTCTCCGGGCAGAGCGTTGCGATGTCGGCCACTCCGGCTACGCTGGAGGAGCGCCTGGGGATTATCGAGGGTGCCATTCGCAAGTTCTCCGGCAATACCGTAGACTTCGGTAGCGGCATAACTTACTGGGTCCATCACGATATTACGGACAAGATGGCCTCGCTTTACATCATCAAGTATGAAGGGGGTAAATACACGGTCCTCACGGGAAGCACCTACAAGAACTATGTCAATTACGTCATCCCCATCAGTTATTTCTAGAGATTATTAACCTTTTAATACTGTATTGATATGAAAAAGTTTTTCATTGTGGCAATGGCCCTCTTCCTGGCACTCGGTGTGAGCGCGCAGAAGAAGCAGGTTTACAACCCCCAGGGCGGTGATTTCTCCATCGGAGTGACCTTCAACCCGCTCGCCATCAAGAATCACGACTATCAGCCCGACAAGAATGCCTGGGCCGGCGATTTCGTTACGGGCCTGGGCGGCACTCCCAAGCAGATGTTTATCCTCTCGACCGATCCGCTCGTTTCGTTTATGATCGGTTATCACTTCAACGACCTGGTTTCCCTCCGGGCCAATATCGGTATTACCGGCAGCAATGTCAATTACCGGGAGTATGTGCACGATGACGCGCATCTGGAAGCAACCAGCAATGAAGACCTTGCCTGGAAATATGACGCCATCAAGTCCAAACTGAACGGGACGACCATCGGCCTCGGCCTCGAATTCACCAAGCCGTTCGGGCGTCTGGCCTTCGTGGGCGGCTTCGGTATCCAGTATGCGATCGGCGGCGGTTCGCTGGCGTTCTCCTATGGCAATGAGTTGACGAGTGAATTGACGGACAACGGTACAAAGTTACCTTCCCAGATGAAGTATACGGAGCTTGCAGGGGAGGGGACGCTGAATGAGTGGAATACTGCGAAGAAAGATGCCGCAATCGGTCACGATGAGTACCTTAATACGGTCGGTCGTCCGGTCGAGCGTCACAATGTGGGGATGAACCACGGTATCGGCATCACGGCGGACATGGGTCTCGAATACTTCTTCGCGGGAAGGATGTCGATCGGCGCATCCGTGACCTTTGTCCCGATCATGGTTGTCTTCCAGCCCCAGACCTACACCAAGTATGAGGTCTATAACAAGACGACCAAGCAGGGTGAAATCTGGGATGGCGCCCTCAAGAGTCCGGGCAGCCGCGCCCTCCTCTACGGCACCCAGAACATCGGTCTCCGCTTCGCCTTCAAATATTATCTGTAGGAAGCCCGTCATTCCGGGCTGTCCCGGAATCGATACCGATTTTTGCAAATCAAAAATATTTGCTATCTTTGCAATTAGAAAGGGTTCCGCCTCTTGGCGGGACTCCTTTTTAATTCACGCAAAACATTAAAATATCGATAATTATGCAAATTGAGATGATGACACAGGCGGGGCTGGACGCCCTCAAGAAGGAACTCGCCGACGCGCTCGCGCAGCGGCCCGTGATCTCGGCGGCGATCGCCGAGGCCCGGGAGAAGGGTGACCTTTCCGAGAATGCGGAGTATGACGCCGCGCGCGAGGCGCAGGGTCTGCTCGAAGTCAAGATCGCCCGCCTGAAGAATAAAATCGCTTCGGCCCGCGTCATCGACGAGTCCAAGCTCACGACCGACAGCGTTCAGCTGCTGAGCAAGGTCAAGGTGGAGAATCTCGCCCTGAAGCGCGTGATGGAATTCACCATCGTGGGCGAGTCCGAGGCCGATTTCTCCAAGGGGAAACTCGCCGCGACGACTCCGATCGGCAAGGCGCTCATCGGTCATTCCAAGGGGGAGACCGTCGACGCGCAGACGCCCTCCGGCATCATGAAGTTCAAAATCCTCGACATCAGCATCTAAAGGCGTATGGCAACGATTTTTACCCGCATCGCTTCCGGTGAGGTTCCCTCGTACAAGGTGGCCGAGAGCGAGGATTTCTATGCTTTCCTCGACATCAATCCCCTGGCGAAGGGGCATACGCTCGTGATTCCCCGGAAGGTGGAGGACGACTATCTTTTCCATCTGGACGAGGCGACCTACGAGGGACTGTGGGCCTTCGCCCGCAAGGTGGCTGTCGCCGTCAAGGCGGCCATCCCGTGCAAGCGGGTCGGCGTCGCCGTCCTCGGAATGGAGGTGCCTCACACGCACATCCATCTGATCCCGCTTCAGAGCGAGGCGGATATGGATTTCCGCAAGGAACGCCCGCAGTTCACGCAGGACGAGTTCGCCGCCACCGCCGCCGCCATTCTGGCGGAGTTCAATAAACTTTAATTCTGTGTCCGGTCCGTCCCTCCGGCGGCGACATACGTCTTGTGGACTCCTCCGGTTCACGAGACTACGGGCGGGAACGGTTTTCAAACAATACTACCTGCGTCAACCGGCCGATTACCCGGCAACTTTTTGTCATTTTAAGCGTATATGATAAAAATTTTTCATTCTGCGACTATTTCCCTTCTCATCCTTTCCCTGTTGGCATCTTGCAGTGGCGGGGCGCGTGTTGAGGGCCGGTTCTCCGATGCGACCTGCGGAAAGGTTTTCGTGAAGGTGCTGGACGGGGCGGATCTCAGGACCGTCGACTCCGCCAAGGTGACGGATTCGGGGAAATTCGCCGTTTCCGTGCCCGTGGCTGAAGGTCAGCCGGAGTTTGCATATCTGTATTACGGCGATCGGCGGGTCGCCTCCCTCATTCTCCGTCACGGCGACCGGGTAAGTCTTGCAACCGATACGCTCGGCGTGCTGAAAACCCTGCAGGGATCGCCCGAGAGCGCCCTTCTGCACGAGGCGGACAGCACATTCGCCGCATTCTCGGCCCGTATGAAAGGGCTGGAAGGTCCCGCATACACCCGGGAGTACGTCGCGCTTTACCGGCAGTCGGTGACGTTCGTGATGAACCACTCCCATTTCCTCGCGGTCGTTCCCGTGCTGCTTCGCAAGGTGACGCCCGAGCTTCCGGTATTCGCCCAGGCGACGGACGGCCTGATTTTCAGCAATGTCGCCGATTCCCTGTCCCTGACCTACCCCGATTCGCGCTATGTGCGCACCCTCCGGAAAGAGGCGGAACGGCGGCAGAACGCCCTTGACCTTTCCAACCGGATCGCCCTGGCCGGCGAATCCGCTTTCCCCGAGATCGAACTTCCGGACACCCGCGCCCGGCAGGTCCGGCTTTCGGAAGTCTCGGCCCCGCTGGTGATGTTGTACTTCTGGGCGACTTCCAATGAGGAGAAAATGTTCAACCTCGACGCCCTTTCGCCGCTCTACGACGACTTCCACGACAAGGGCCTCGAGATCTTCGCCGTCGCCCTCGATCCCGACAAGGCGGAATGGGCCGCCACCGTCAAGCGCCAGGGTCTCGGCTGGATCAACGTTTGCGACACCCGCGGCGCCGCCTCCCCGCTGATCGGCCTCTACGGCATCACTCAGCTCCCGATGGCCTACTTCATCCGCGGCGGCGAAATCGACTCCTCCGCCCACGTCACCGACGCCGCCTCCCTCCGCACCTACATCTCTTCGGTGCTGAAGTAGCCGGGGCCGGGTGACTTTGGCGAGACTCCGGGCTCCTTTGGTGAGACTCCGGGCGTTTTCCTGCGTTTCCGCCCCAATCCTGTGTTCCCGGCATGAGACTCCGGGCGTTTTCCTGCGTTTCCGCCCTAATCGTGTGCTTCCGGTGTGAGACTCCGGGCGTTTTCCTGCGTTTCCGCCCCAATCCTCCGCGGATCAGAACAGTTTTCTGGACGGGAGGGCTGCGACGAAGTCTTTGAGGTAGAAGGGCTCGAAGTAGGCGGTGTCTTCGAAGTTGCCGGCGCGGAAGGCGGCCTCGGCGAGAGCGGCCATCGAGGATGCTCGAGGGCATTCGCCGAGGAACCAGGCCGAGGGCGTGGTGGCGGCCGGGCCGGCGGACAGGGGGCCGGTGGCAAGCACTGCGCCTCCGAGCACTTCGCGGCATTTAAGGGCGCCGTCGCCGATGAAGAGGACGGGGCCGGCGGCACGTTCGGCGGCGAAGGATTCTGCGGTGATGATATGGCTCGCGGTGGGTGTGAGCCGCTCTCCGGAAGGGGAGAAGACGGCGCTGTAGACTTCCATCCGCCGCGCGTCGATCATCGGGATGATGGCGGTGGGTGAGATTCCCGGAACGGGTCTGGGAATGACGTGAGTACTGTCGGGAGTGACGAGGTGCTGAGCGGTGAGGGCTTCAAGTATGGCGCGGCCCCGGGCGGCGAGGATGTCGAGGGTGCCGAGGGCGATGAGGGGGATGCCGGCTCCGAAGGCGAGTCCTTTCGCCGTGGAACTGCCGACGCGGAGACCGGTGTAGGATCCGGGTCCTTTGCTGACGCAGACCGCGTCGCAGTCCGTCACGCGGAGCCCGGCTTCATCGAGGATTTCTTTGATGAACGGGGCCGTCATCGCCGCATGGGCGCGCGGTTCCGTGCTCTCTTTGTAGTGCGTGCAGACCCCGTCTTCCGCAAGGCCGACCGAGCAGAGCGAGGTGGCGGTTTCGATCAGGATGATTCTAGCCATGGTAGCTGACTTTCAGACTGTTGATCAGAAATGCGGTGGTTTCCTCCGCGGCCGGAGCGGTCTCGCCGGCGAAAAGCTGTTTCAGGTAGGGGAACACGCCGAGCGCGATATTCCGGATGCCCCGGTACAGGGCGGAATTCTGGAGAATGTCGCTCTTGATGATGTGCCAGTGCGCGTCCAGACCATTGAAGATCAATATGATAACGCCCAGGATGGCCACGGTGACGAGGATGGCGAGGATAACCCCGAGCAGTCTGTCGAGCCAGCCCAGCATGATGACTTTCATCAGTTTGCGGAGCAGTTTCCCCAGCAGGGCGAAGAGGATCGTGACGATGATGAGGATGATAGCGAAGGCGATGGTGTTGGTGAGGGTGGGGGACAGGTTGAAATGCGGCGCCAGATAAGCCCCCAGCATGACCGCGAATTTCCAGGCGCACCAGACGCTCGCAACAAATCCGACCAGGTTGCAGACCTGCACCATAAACCCCTTCGAAAGTCCCCGGATAATCCCCGGCACGAAGCAGAGCAGCAGGATGATATCGACTATATTCATACTTGTCAGATCCCCATTGAATTAGTTATAATAACTAATTTTTATCTATGAGTAAAATTCATTATATTTGTAAACTAAAATCAAAGACAAAGTTAGAAAAAAATATGGGATTTAAAGAATATAAAGGACTGGATTTGGTAGCGGCCGGAAACGAGTTGCTGGAAAGGTGGAAACGGATCGACGCTTTCGGGCAGAGCCTGAAACTGCGTGAGGGGGCTCCGGACTTTATCTTCTTCGAGGGCCCGCCTTCCGCCAACGGAATGCCGGGTATCCACCACGTGATGGCGCGCTCCATCAAGGACGCCGTCTGCCGCTACAAGACGCAGACCGGATTCCGGGTCCGCCGCAAGGCGGGCTGGGACACCCACGGCCTACCCGTCGAGCTCGGCGTCGAGAAGAAACTCGGCATCACCAAGGCCGATATCGGCACCAAGGTCAGCATCGAGGAGTACAACCGCACCTGCCGCAGCGAGGTGATGAAATACACCCGCGAATGGGTCAACCTCACCGAGCGCATCGGCTACTGGGTCGATATGAACGATCCCTACATCACCTACGACAACCGTTACATCGAGACCCTCTGGTATCTCCTGAAGAAGATCTACGACAAGGGCCTCCTGTACAAGGGATACACCATTCAGCCCTACAGCCCCACCGACGGCACCGGCCTCAGTTCCCACGAACTCAACCAGCCCGGCTGCTACCGCGACGTCACCGACACCACCGCCACCGTGCAGTTCGAGGTCGTCAAGGACGAGAAGTCGCAGCCGCTCTTCGGTACGGAGCCGCTTCCCGTCTACATCCTCGCCTGGACCACCACGCCCTGGACCCTTCCCTCCAACACGGCCCTCTGCGTGGGACCGGACATCGAATACGTTCGCGTCCTCTCGCAGAATCCCTACACGGGTGCGGAGGCCATCTACGTCGTCGCGAAAGATCTCGTCGGCGCGTGGTTCAAGGGCGACAAGATTCCTTTCCGGGTCCTGGACGGCACTTTCAGGGGCAGTGAACTCGCCGGCATCCGCTATATCCAGCTGATTCCCTGGTTCACCCCGACCGAGCCCGGCGCCTTCCGCGTGATCACGGGCGACTACGTCACCACGGCGGACGGTACCGGCATCGTGCACATCGCCCCGACCTTCGGCGCGGACGACAAGCGCGTCGCCGCCGCTGCGGGCGTTCCCGGCATCATGCCCGTCGACCGGAGCGGCAATCCGCAGGCCCAGGTGGACCGTCAGGGCCGCTTCTGCCGCCTCGAGGACCTCGATCCGGCCTACGTGGAGAAATATGTCGATCCCTCCTACGCCGCTTATGCCGGCCGCTATGTCAAGAAGGGATACAAAGGATATTTCGAGCACAATGAGGATCCCGACGAGGCCACGCTCGACGTGGACCTCTGCGTAATGATGAAGGCCGACGGCCGCGCCTTCCGCATCCAGAAGCACGTCCACAGCTATCCGCACAGCTGGCGGACCGATCTCCCGGTGCTCTATTATCCGCTGGATTCCTGGTTCATCAGGGCCTCCGCCGTCAAGGACGAAATGGTCGCCCTCAACGGGCAGATCCGCTGGAAGCCCGAATCCACCGGCACCGGCCGTTTCGGCCAGTGGCTCGAGAACATCCAGGACTGGAACCTCAGCCGCAGCCGTTTCTGGGGCACGCCGCTCCCGATCTGGCGTACCGAGGACGGCAAGGAGGAGAAATGCATCGGCTCCCGCGAAGAACTCCGGGCAGAGGTCGCCAAGGCCGTCGCGGCCGGGATCATGAAGGAAAATCCCCTGGACGATCCCGATTTCGATCTCCACCGCCCGTATGTCGACAACCTGTTTCTGGTATCGGACAGCGGCCGCAAGATGGTCCGCGAGACCGACCTCATCGACGTCTGGTTCGACTCCGGCTCGATGCCGTATGCCCAGGAGGGCCTCCGCAACCTCGACAGCCCCGCGTTCGGCTGCACGGCCGACTTCATCGCCGAGGGCGTCGACCAGACCCGCGGCTGGTTCTACACCCTGCACGCCATCCATACGATGATCAGCGGCACGCCCGCCTTCAGGACCGTCATTTCCAACGGCCTCGTGCTCGACAAGGACGGCAACAAGATGTCCAAGCGGCTCGGCAACGCCGTCGATCCCTTCGGACAACTCGACAAATACGGCGCCGACCCGCTCCGCTGGTATATGCTCACCAACGCCCAGCCCTGGGACAACCTCCGTTTCGACGAGGCCGGCGTGGATGAGATCCGCCGCAAGTTCTTCGGCACCCTCTACAATACCTACTCCTTCTTCGCCCTCTACGCCAACATCGACGGCTTCGATCCTTCGGCCCTTAAGGTTCCCTACGCGGAGCGCCCCGAGATCGACCGCTGGATTATCTCCAAGCTCAACACCCTGATCCGGGATGTCCGCACCGCGTACGAGGATTACGACATCACCACGGCAGGCCGCCTGATCCAGGACTTCGTCTGCGAACAGGTGTCCAACTGGTACGTCCGGCTCAACCGCAAGCGCTTCTGGGGCGGCGAGCCCGGGCCCGACAAACAGGCCGCCTATCAGACCCTTTACGAGGTGCTCGTGGATGTGGCGGTCCTTTCCGCCCCCATCGCGCCGTTCTATATGGACCGGCTGTGGCTGGATCTGACGCAGGCCGGGGATGATGCGAGCGTGCACTTCCAGCTGATGCCGGAGGCGCAGGCGGCGCTGATCGACAGCGAACTCGAGGCGCGGATGGACCTCGCGCAGCAGTGCTCGTCGATGGTGCTGTCGCTCCGCAAGAAGGTCGGCATCCCCGTCCGTCAGCCGCTTTCCAAGATTCTCGTTCCGGTCATCTCCGCCGAAGTGCGCGACCGGCTCGAGAAGGTCAAGGCCCTGATTCTCGGCGAAGTCAATGTCAAGGAAATGGAATTCATCGCCGACACGGAAGGGCTCGTGACCAAGAAGATCAAGCCCAATTTCAAGACGCTCGGCAAAGTCTACGGCCCCCGGATGAAGGAAATCGCTTCCGCCATCCCGGCCCTCGACCAGAAGACCATTACCGCCATTCAGAATGCGGATGCGGCAGGGGAGCCCTACACGCTCGCCCTTCCGGGCGGCGACGTCGTCCTGCACAGCGGCGATTGCATCATCACCTCCGAGGACATGCCCGGCTGGCTCGTCACCTCGCAGGGAGCCCTCACGGTCGCCCTCGACATCGAGATCACGCCCGAACTCCGCCAGGAAGGCCACGCCCGCGAGCTCATCAACCGGATCCAGAACCTCCGCAAGGACAGCGGCTTCGACGTCACCGACCGCATCGCCGCGACGGTCTTCGCCGACGGCCCGGCCGCGGAGGCGATCTCCGCCTCGCTGGCCCGCTACTCCGATTACATCGCTTCCCAGACCCTGTCCCGCAGCATCGAACTCAAGAGCGCGGCGGAGGCTCCCGCCGGCGCGGCGGAGACGGAGTGGGAAGACGCAACCATACGAATTTCAGTAACAAAGCTATAATTCACGATACTATGGAAGAGAATATCAAAACACGCTATTCCGACGAGGAACTTGAGGAATTCCGCACCATCATCAACGAGAAGCTGGATGCCGCCCGCAAGGAGTACGACACCCTCCGCCACATCGTGATGCACAATGGCAGCAACGACATCGAGGACACCACCCCGACCTTCAAGACGGTCGAGGACGACGGCGCCTATCAGCTCTCGAAAGAGGAGGCCAGCCAGCTGGCCCAGCGTCAGTTCAAGTTTATCCAGAACCTGGAGGCCGCCCTTGTCCGCATTGAGAACAAGACCTACGGCATCTGCCGTGTTACCGGCAAGCTGATCCCGAAGGAGCGCCTGCGTCTGGTGCCCCACGCCACCACTACCGTGGAAGGCAAGGCGATTCTGGAGAGGAGCGGACGCAAGTAGGGAAGTTATGAAGATTTCCAAAGGAGCCCGTCTGCTGATTCTCGGTACGGTTCTCGTCGTCATCGACCAGATTATCAAAATCCTGGTCAAGACCCGTATGTCGATCGGGGAGAGCATTCCCGTCCTCGGCAACTGGTTCCAGCTCCTGTACATCGAGAACCGGGGAATGGCTTTCGGAATGGCCTTCGGAGGCGATGTGGGCAAGCTGCTGCTGTCCGTTTTCCGCCTGATCCTCTTCGGCGTCCTCTGCTGGTGGATCGCGAAACTCGCCCGGAGGGAGAATCCCGTCCCGACCGGCGTTCTCGTCGGCCTCACCCTCATCACCGCCGGGGCGATGGGCAACATCGTCGACAGTGTCCTTTACGGCGTGATCTGGGGATACGCCCCGCTGATGTTCGGCCAGGTGGTGGATATGTTCTACTTCCCGCTCTGGACCTGGCCCGACTGGGTTCCCTGGCTCGGCGGACACATCTTCTTCGAGCCGATCTTCAATTTCGCCGACAGCTGCGTGACGGTCGGCGCCTTCTACCTGATCCTCTTCCAGTGGAAATTTTTTGCCAAGGACGAAACCAAACAACCCGCTAAATGAAACGCATCCTCTTCCTCCTGACCCTCCTTGCCGCGACGGGGACCCTCTATGCCGACAACCTTGATCCCGTAGCCGATCCCGCCGCCGTCGTAACGGAGGGAAACGCCCGTTTCACCGTCCTCACCGACCGGCTCATCCGGATGGAATGGGCGGAAGACGGCCGCTTCGAGGACCGGGCCTCCCTGGCGATTGTCAACCGCCGCCTTCCCGTTCCGCAGTTCAAGGTGACCCGCAGCGGCGGATCCCTCGTCATCACGACCCCCAGGGTCAAGCTGACCTACTCGGGCGGGCGTTTCGACGCGGCCAATCTCCAGGTATCCTTCACCCTCGGCAAAAAGCCCGTCACCTGGCATCCCGGCCTGGAGGATACGGGAAATCTCAAGGGAACTACACGCACCCTCGACGGCTGCCTCGGCTTCGAGAAACTCTCCCACCGGGAGAAGGAACTCGAGAACGGCATCCTTTCGCGGGACGGCTGGGCTATCGTGGATGAAAGCTCCCGCCACCTCTTCGAGAAAGTCGACGCCGACTGGGAGAACTGGATCGCCGAGCGGCCGGAGGGAGACCGTCTCGACTGGTACATCTTCGCCTATGGGCACGACTACACCGCCGCCCTCGGCGACTTCATCAAGGTGGCGGGAAGAATTCCCCTGCCCCCGAAATATACCCTCGGATACTGGTGGAGCCGCTACTGGATCTACACGGACGACGAGATGCTGGAACTCGGCCGCGAAATGCGGGAGCGCGGCATCCCGATGGACGTGATGATCATCGACATGGACTGGCATTATACCTACAAGGATCTCGACAAACGCGCCGGTCACGATGACTTCAACCAGCGCCGCGGCTGGACGGGCTACACCTGGAACCGCGACCTCTTCCCGGATCCGGAGGGCTTCCTGAAGGAGGTCCACGAGATGGGCTACAAGACCGCCCTCAACCTGCATCCCGCCTCGGGCATCCGTCCGTACGAGGAGTGCTACGATGCCTTCCTGAAGGATTATCTCTCCCGGACCGACGACTATGACGGCCCGAAGGATTACATTTTCGGGGATGAGCCGTATCTCTATCAAGGTAATAAGAAACCCGTCGGCAAGCCCGGCTACAAGGCCAGCGTGCCCTTCCGGATCGATCAGATCGAATGGGCCGACGCCTATTTCAACAGTGTCCTCCATCCGCTAGAGAATCAGGGCGTCGACTTTTGGTGGCTCGACTGGCAGCAGTGGCTCGAGAGCCGCTATGTGAAGGGCCTCAGCAATACCTTCTGGCTCAACCACGTGTTCTTCCACGATATGGTCCGCCAAAGCGCATCACAGGGCAAGGATGCGCGCCGTCCGCTGATCTACCATCGCTGGGGCGGCCTGGGCAGCCACCGTTATCAGCTCGGTTTCTCGGGTGACACCTTCGACGAATGGTCTGTCCTTCAATTCCTTCCGTATTTCACCGCCACGGCCTCCAATGTGGGCTACGGCTACTGGGGGCACGATATCGGCGGCCATCAGATGAAGAAGGAATACACCCGCAACACCGATCCCGAGACCTATACCCGCTGGCTCCAGTACGGCGTATTCACCCCGATCTTCAAGACCCACTCCACGCAGAACGCCCGTCTGGAGCGCAAATTCTGGGCGTATCCGACGCATTACGACTATATGCTCGAGGCCGTGCGGCTGCGTTATACGCTGAGTCCGTACATCTACACGGCCGCGCACGAGGCCTACGAGACCGGCGTCAGCATGTGCCGTCCGCTCTATTATGTCTATCCGGAGGAAGACCGCGCCTATACCTGGAATGAGGAATTCTTCTTCGGCGACCGCATTCTCGCCACGGCGGTCTGCCAGCCGGCCGGCGCCGACGGCAAGGCCGAGCGCAGGATGTGGTTCCCCAAGGGGAATGACTGGTACGACATGGCCCTCCACCAGACCCACAAGGGCGGTACGGAGAAGACGCTCCGCTATTCGATCGACCAGAATCCCTGGTATGTGAAGGCCGGAGCGGTCCTCCCGCTCGCCGGAAAGGACATCCGCAACCTGCAGGATCCTTCCGACGAACTGGGCATCCTCATCGTCCCGGGGGCGGGCTCCAGCACCTTCGACCTCTACGAGGACGACGGCGTCAGCCAGGCATATACCACCGATTATGCGGTTACCCGCATCTCCAAGAACACTTCCGGCAGCCGTATCGAACTGACGGTCGACGCCCGGAAGGGATCGTACAAGGGAATGGGGGATACGCGCCGCATCTTCCTCGTGCTCGAGGGCGTGACCAAACGGCCGAACGGCGTGCGCATCGGCAAACTGTATCTCAAGGACGACGCCTTCACGTTCGAGAAGGACCGTCTGATCGTCCGGCTTCCCGAGACCTGCTGCTCCGAGAAGACTGAGATAGAAGTCTACTTATAATTCCGGCTCTTCCGGCGCCGGCGCGGCGGGAACGGCCGCTGTCGTGTCGCCTTTCAGATCACGGATCTGCGCTTCCAGTTCGCGGATCCGTTCTTCTTTTTTCGCCAGTTCCAGGACGCTTTGCTCGAAGAGGCCCTGGACAAGCGTCTGCACGTCATCTTCCTTGGGTTTCGCGCTCAGGGAATGCTCGTTGAAGGTAATGCTCTCCTTCGGAATGCCGTGCCGCTCGGCCGAGGCGAGGAAGTTGTCGCGCTCCGTATCGGTGAGCGGATCGCCGGTGATGAAAATCTCCACCTTGCGGTGGCTGTCGACCTTGTGGTCGTAGATGTAGTGCTGACCGACGGCGCGGTTCTCGTCGATGAACGAGAGGACTTTGCGCTCGTAATTGTTTTCCTGGATGAGGCCGATGGCGGTCAGCACGCTCGGCACCATCACCGCAATGACGATGACGGTAATGAAGGCGCGCTGGCGTTTCGCCTTCTTCTCATCGAGGTACTGCGCCTGGGGGAAGCGGAGGAATTTGACCACCGCGTAGGTGGCGAGGGCGATGAAGACGCCGTTGATGGTAAAGAGGTACATCGCCCCCAGGAAGAAATGCCAGTCGAGGTGGGCGAGACCGTATCCGGCCGTGCAGAGCGGCGGCATCAGGGCGGTGGCGATGGCGACGCCCGAGAGGACGGTGCCCCTGTCCTTGCGGCTGGTCTCGAAGATGCCGGCGAGGCCGCCGAAGAGGGCGATCAGCACGTCGTAGATGGTGGGACTGGTCCTCGCGAGGAGTTCCGTGGGATTGACGAGCCGGAGCGGGCTGATGAGGAAGAACAGCGAGGAAGCCAGGAGACTGATGATGACCATTACCAGAAGGTTCCAGCCGGCCTGTTTCAGCAGCGGCATGTCCTGGGTGCCGAGGGCGAATCCCGCGCCGACGATCGGGCCCATCAGCGGGGAGATGAGCATCGCGCCGATGATGACCGCCGTGGAATTGACGTTGAGGCCCACCGAGGCGACGACGATCGAGAACGCGAGAATCCAGACGTTGGGCCCCCGGAACCAGATGTTGTTCTTGATGCGGAGGGCGGCGTCTCCCGTATCGATGTGATTGGTGATGTCGGCGAGATCCTTTAGTTGATTCAGGATATTTTTCCATGCTCCCATAGGCAGGTCAGGTTTCGTATCGGCTACAAAACTAATGATTTTTTTGCAATCTTACCCAAAATCCACGATATTTGGAAAATTTTTACCGCGACTATGAAGTTAAGGATATATGCAGCGGCCGTTGCTGTCGTTATCGCAACGGCCTGTATGAAGGAACTCCCTTCGGACCCGACGCCCGCTCCCGGGGTGAAAACCGACGCGACGGAGGCCGCATCGGCCATTCCCGGTGTGGCGAAAGTGTATTTCTCGGAGGAGATGACGGCGCTCATCGAGGCCGACCTCGCGAAAGGCGGCATCGTGACCAAATCCTCCGAACTCAATTCCCTGGTGGAAGAACTCGGCATCACCTCGATGCGCCGCCTTTTTCCGGATGCCGGGGAATTCGAGCCGCGCACCCGCGCCGAAGGCCTTCACAGATGGTATAAGGTCACTTTCGACAAATCCGTCCCCGTCACCAAGGCGGGGGAGGACCTCCTGGCGATTCCCGGCGTGGAACGGTTCGAGAAATGTCTTCCGATCCGTTCGGCCGTATCCCCGAACGACACCTACTACAGCAGTTACATGTGGGGTCTCAAGAACAGCAACGGCTACGATGTCAACGTCGAGCCGGTCTGGTCGGGCTACACCGTCGGCAATCCTGACGTCATCGTCTGCGTGGTGGACGGCGGCATCCAGCTCAACCATCCCGACCTCGCGTGGAACTGCGCATCCTCCGGTCACTACAACTATGTCGACAACAGCCGGACCATCTATCCGCACGACCACGGCAGCCATGTGGCCGGCACCATCGCCGCCGTCACCAACAACGGCAGGGGAGTCGCCGGCATCGCGGGCGGAGACTACGCCGCCGGGCGGAGAGGCATCACCCTGTTGTCGCACCAGATCTTCAAGACCGTCACCAGGAATGGAGTGACGTACGACGAAGGCGGAGACGGCGAAACGGCCATCAAGGAAGGGGCCGACCACGGCGCCCTCATCAGCCAAAACAGCTGGGGCTATTATTTCGACCTCAACGAGAACGACCGGCTCGACCAGGAAGACATCGACGCCTATCAGTATTATTTCGAGCATCCGGATGCGGCCTTTACCGCCGCCGTGGACTATTTCGTCAAATACGCCGGATGCGACAACCGCGGCAACCAGCTTCCCAATTCCCTGATGAAGGGCGGCCTGGTGGTGTTTGCCGCGGGCAACGACAACATCCCGTACGGTCCTCCGGCCAACTACGAACCCTGCCTGGCCGTGGGCGCCATCAACCGCTCGGGCAGTCGCGCCGATTTTTCGGACTACGGGAACTGGGTGGACCTGTGCGCTCCGGGCGTGAGCATCGCCAGCACGATTCCCACGAATGACTATGCCATCTTCGACGGCACCTCGATGGCCTGCCCGCACGTGAGCGGCGTCGCGGCCCTGGTGCTCTCGTATTGCGGCGGCCCCGGCTACACGGCCGACGATCTCCGCGAGGCGCTCATCAACGGTGCCCGCAAGATCGGTCCTTCGACCGGATCCAAGCCCATTGGCCCGCTTGTGGACGCCTTCGGCGCGCTGATGTACGGCGACAGGCCCGTTCCGATGACGGACTACAGCGTCGAGGCCACCGGCAATTCCCTGGACTTCGGCTTCACGACCAACGGCAATTACGGCTATACGGCCTTCGCCTCCGCTTCCCGGTCCTCCATCGAGAACCTCGATCCGCAGCATCCCGGAAGCGATGTCTTCTCCGTTTCGTATGACGTGCCGGATCCGGCGGATATGGAGGGCAAGTCCGTTTCCCTCCGGCTGCGGAAACTGGCCTTCAGTACGACGTACTATGTGACGATGGCCGGCTATGCATACGGGCACCGCTATGGCGCGGCCGCTCCCGTCAGGACGGTCACGACGGGCGTCAATCATCCGCCGGTGGTGAATATCCCTTCGGTGCTGGGCCCGTTCCATCAGTTCGAGAACGTACACCTGCCGCTCGACATTTCCGAGCCGGACGGCAACGATTTCACCGTGACATACCGGACGACGGGTCCGGCCCGGGTGCTCTTCGAGAACGGCGTCTGGACCTTTGTGCTCAACGGAATGACGGCCAACCCGGGCTCTTTCACGATGACCGTGACGGCCAGGGATGAATTCGATACGGTAAAGGAGGCGTCCTTCTCCTATACGCTGCTGCAGAATCAGTCCCCGTTCGTCCGGACACCTTTCGAGGTCTGTCATCTGCCGGCTCCGGGCTCCAGGACGGAGGTGGTGTTGTCCGAACATTTCTCCGATCCCGACGGCGAGCCGCTGTCCTACCAGACCCTCAACAAGGCCGAAGATGTCGTCAGCGTCGTCCTGACCGATGACGTCCTCAAACTGATCGCGGTCCGCGAGGGTTACGGAAAGATCAAGGTAACCGCCCGGGATGCGATGGGAGAACTGACCGAGGCGGAGATTCCCGTCCTCGTCCGGGATCCGGCGACCCCGCTTTCCGTCTATCCCGGCAATGTGGTGACCAGTTCCATGACGGTGCTGCCCGGCCTGACGCCCGCCGCGATGTCCTTCCGCCTGGTCGGACCCACCGGTACGGTTGTCTACGCCGTTTCCGGTACCTACAGCGTATCCGACCCGCTTGTGGTCGACGTTTCCTCTCTGGCTCCCGGCCGCTATGCGCTGACCGCCACGACGGACGGACAGACCCATAAACTAACGATTGTCAAGAAATGATGCGCGGAAGATATATCCTGGCGCTTGTCCTTTGCGCCCTTGCGGCCGTCCGCCTGGCGGCCCAGTCCACCGACAACGTGCTTCCTTTCGTCGCGATGGACCGCGACCCCGTGAATGCGGCCCTCGCCGGCGCCGCGTCGTCCGCCGTCTCCGGTGCGGATCTTTCCTGCGCCGCCTTCGGCAACCCCGCCGCCGTTCCCTTCATGGACCGGCATTTCGCCATCGGCGTGAATTACGCGATGTGGGCCCCTTCCGTGTGGAAGGATCACGTCGTGAATGCCGGCGGCGCTTTCAAGATCGGGAAATGGTTCGGCCTGACGGTCGGATTCGCCCGCGATATGCATGCGGAAGAGATCTATAACGGGAAGCCCTTCAAGCCCTACGATATGGTGATCGGCGGCGGCCTCGCCTTCTCGATCGCCAAGTGCGTGGGTGTCGGTGTCAATATCAAGTACGCCCAGCAGCAGATGATGAGCGATTACCGCCTCTGGGGCGTATCGATGGACGCCTTCCTGCAATATCACGGCAAGGACTTCAATGTGATGGCCGGCGTGAGCAACTTCGGTCCCAAGGCGCAGTCGACCGTCGTCCCGACGAAGTACGCCCTGGTGCCGGTCGCCCGTCTGTCCGGCGATTACGTAGCCCGCGTGGGCATCGTCCACCTCCAGCCCGCCCTCTCGGCCGAATTCGCCTTCAATCGCGAATGGGCCGTCGCCGCCGGCTTCCAGCTGGGCCTCAAGGACATCGGCTGGGTCCGCGCCGGCTATCGCTACGCCTCCGCGGGCTCCGTGATGCCTTCGCACCTCTCCCTCGGCGCCGGTGCCACCTTCTACGGCGTGCGCCTCTCCGCCACCTTCCTCACGGCCAACAAAGAGATCGGGAACACCTTCCTGATCGGGCTGGGATACAGTTTCTGAAGCCTTTTCGTGGGGAAGATGTGATTACACGCCGGGGACCTTCCCCAGTGATCCTGCATCTGAAGGGACTGTAGCAATGTTTGGACGGGGAAGGTCCGGCCTCTGAAATCTGACCTTCCCCAAAAGACGAAGAAAAAAGGGAAGCGCATCGCCGAAAATGCTAAAATAACTTTTTTCATATCATGAATTTTTGCGCCATAATTTGATGTAACTGGACGGCTGGGTCACCAAGTCCGGACAGTTCTGTTATTCAGTTACAGGACGGACTGATAGACCGTGGCTCCGCACGTAAGGTCCTATGCCGATATCGCTGGAATAGAGGCCGACGTAATATGCGTTACGCGGATCCCTCGTATAGAGAGACGAGGACCAGTAGTAACCGGTGGAACCCGCCATTTCGAGATACCGGTCTTGCCGGTAACCGGCAGCGGGAAGGAAGATGCTGTTGCCATTAGGCCCCGTGACTTTATATCCATCTACTCCGTTTAGTGTTGTACAAATCCACGTGCAATTTGTTTTTAGTTTCGACCACTCGGCATATGTGGGCATACGCCACTTGTCACCGAGTTTGGCACGAGCGACGTCATCTATAGTCTCGCCGGGATTATCCCCTCGCTGTAACTCTGTAATTCTGTCTATACGACCATAAGAACTCATGGTGTTGTACTTAGTCAGTTCTGGTCCGTTGCTCCATTTGTAGGTTGACTCGAAGTAATTCTCCTTCGGCGCCGTCTCGCCCCAGGCATAGTAATCGCCATAGTCCTCAATCTTAGCGCAAAGTCCATTTTCGCCGAGATTGGATTTTGCCCAATATAGTTTATATGTGGTTCCATCCTTACGGGTCATTTCAAAGCCCATATCTACGGCTTCTGTGAAACTTTCGGGCTCTTTGGTTCTGAAAGATTTCACGACACCATACTCTACTGCCATTCTCTTCTGCACATAGGATTTGTAATAATATATGGTACCCGGGTCCAATCCAATAGCAGTAACTATGAATTTATTATTCCCATCAAGCCCCGTTGCCACGACTTTCTGCGCATTTTCAAAAGATTTCACTTTATCATACATAATCCCCACATCAGCATCGCCCCACTCCACCGAAAGATTGGCATAACCCGTGAGCTTAGCGAACCAATCCGTTACTTCCAAGGCATCACCGGTGACAGTAAGTTTATCAGGATTGTTTTGAGTTTCACCACCGTTATTATTCTCCGGCGTGCAGGAAAAAAGCAACGCAAGGGCCGCAAGGGTAAAAAAGTGTTTTTTCATAGACATTATAGCTAACAACAAACTTCTATAACGGTATCGCCAACCGCCCAGAGGGGTAATTCTTTGTTTTTGTGCTCAAGAATCAAAATCTTTCCATTCCCAATAGAGTCAACACTACTAGACGTGACATAGGCGGTTGCCCCCTTCTCTCCATGAATAGATAAAGTTACATGAATGACTAGTTTTGATTTCTCATTCAACAACAATGCGCTCCATTGTCCTTCGCATGGGCCAACCATAGGGTAAATCTCCTTAATTTGAAAACACATAACGGTATTTGGATTTTAAGCCGAAAGCCCCCTTGAATCGGCAACAACAAAAAAGGCTAGGGAACTATCATTCTTCCTAGTCGTGAAAGGCTCTGGTAAACCCGCGTAAGTAGTTAGAACAACAGAATCACCCAGCCCGTATGTTACTGCTCGAAAGCATCACACATATAAACCAAGGCAGATTCAAAGTCCTTTCCCTTACTAAATTTTACCGGAATTTAACACGACGGAAAGACAATGAATGCCTTTACGTCCGGGATTTCTCTCCGGATCGCAGTGCAAATATAATCATTTTCTCTGATATTCTGATTTTTATGATATCCTCCGACCACTGAAACCGGAGCAAAAAGAAAAGGGCTTATCGTCAGGAAACGGAATCTCGCTGGATTTGATTATATTTGTGAAACTTATGGAATCAAAATATCATATCATCACAGATTTACAGTGCCGGGTTCTTCATTTTGGCAAGGAAATCTGTATTGCAACGCCCGGAGAGGACGCCTGTATTGAACTACTCAAGGGGCGACATCTTCTCAGTTTCGTCAGCACTGAAAATCCTGCCGACTCGTATAAGGTGGAGTTTAAGGTACCAGAAAGCGAGATTGAGGACTTTATTGAGGTGGCGTTGTCCCCTATTCGACGACAAAGAATCGTGGATGAGAAGAAAGCAGAGGAAGAGCGTCAAAGACTGATTCGGCTAGAAGAAATACGAAAGGAAGAGGAACGCCGGAAGAAAAAAGAAGAGGAGGCAAGACGTAGAGCGGAAGATGAAATGGAGAGAGAAAGAGTTAAATGGCAGAAAAGGAATGATGAATTGCATAAAAGATGTACCCACATGGCCAAGGTCTTTCAAGAGGCAAAACTGTTCGATGAAACGCATCAAGGGCAGAATGAATTGTGTTTATCCAAGATGGGCATCTCTGCAAAAGGTGTTTTTATATACGAGGGATGTAAACCTCAAGTAATCACTCATCTTTATGGATATATTGACGCTAAAGGGGAAGTCATAATCCCTTTCCAATATTCTAATGCATCCCGATTCTACTATGAGCGTGCATTCGTCAAAACTGGAATTCCTACAGACGAAAATATTCAAATCTGGATTCCCTCAACATCCAACGATGATGAGGATTATGAAATAATTGAAACCGATCATGACAATAAAAGAATTCTTGTGAATCTACCAATTCTAAGGAAAAAGATACTATGTATTGATGAGAGAGGAAATGTTTGTTTTGAAATTGTAAAAAGAAATAACGAAAAGATATGCAAACCAGGGAGGTTTAGTCAAGGATTATCAATAGTCGAGTTCACTAATCATCAAGATATTCTATGCAGAATATGTATTATAGATAGAAATGGGAATATCTTATTTGAGCGAAGAGACATTGAAACATATAACATAAGAATCTTGCCCAATTTCATGCTCGCTAGGTCCGGGACTGCTAGGTTTAATCATGGAATAGCTATTTTAAAGGATTATTGGGAGGATCATTACTCTTTGTGCATGGATTTAGTTTGTAATATTTATAAAGCATTTTAAAGATGACGAATGAATCTAGATTAATGTATTATCCCAGAGACGGGTGGGATCGAGAAGGCCCTATTTACGACGATTGGATGTTGTCAGGTGATTCAATATATAGTAAATTCGTTAACAAAGTTCAAAATTCAAACGATCTTGATAGCCATTTTATGACCAGAGAAGTTAATAAGTGATATTTAGCGATTAATATAAGACTTGACAATATGTCGAAAAAAACGAGGAGGCGCTAAGTCCTCCTCGTTTTTCGTTCCTGATAGGAGAATCCGCAGTAAAATGACCCGGGTGTGGATTATTATTCTTGTGTAGCTTTTTTGAATTCGCTTGCGATCATCGTCCAGGCGTCCCGGACAATGTCATAGCCATATTCCGGGCCCATGCTTTGCGTAAGGAGCAGGCTTTGCTGCTCCTTGTCCAATTCCGCTTCAATGGCGGATACATAAAAACGCAGAACATCCTTTTTGAGAAGCGGAATGATATCTTGGGCAATCATGTAGGCTCCTGCCACAAAGGGATCGAACGGCTCCGGCAATATGTCCATAACTTCCAGATGTGCTTGACTGGTAATCTCATGGAGATAATAGTTGGCCAGTATAAATGACATGTCCCTGGCATCTTTGTCGTTGAGAAGATGACGGTCAAGCCAGGCATCAAATTTCAAAACGAAGAAGGCGGTAACGGACGGAATCTTGAAGCTGAATTCATTGTCCACAACTACGTCGACGCAATCCTTGAGCACGGAGGAAAAACCTTTGACCGACATCATCGGGCTCTCCTCCGGTGGCCAGTATATCTTTTCTCCAGGAGCTGTTACCCCACCGAAGGGAACGACATCCAATTCATAACCGGCCGCCGGATTTTTACCATAGTAGAAGCGTTGCTTCATATGACGATCTTTCCAGAATCCGTTTTGCATGAGTATTTCGGATATCGTGAAGAAATCATCCCAGCTGTCAACCGCGATGGCAATATCCAGGTCGCGTGTCTGCCTGGGGGATGGCTCTGCTTCCAAAATAAGTCTGAGGATGTCCCTTGACGCGGCTCCTATTACAAAGAAATCCTTCCCGGCATCTTTGAAGCAGGATGAGAGCGTCCTTAAGAGCGTTACTAACAGCGGGTTGTCAAAGGTGTTAGAGGAGATAGGATAAATCATTGCTCAGGATTCTTTGTGCCTCCTCACGACAACGGCCGTCGGCTGTTTCCATGAGGTCGGCGTATAGGATTAAGGGATGGATATCTTTTGGGGGCCGTTTCCAGAACGTATGAAAGACGGTGACATTATTGTCTTTGGACGGGATAATTTGTCTTGTCTTTATCAGTTCGCGGATAGGAATTGACGTGTACACTTCATAGGTTTGCGGAATAAGGTACCCGTCTCTTTTAAATGCACCGCATTCTCCGCCCCAAAAGGCACCTTCCGGCAGAAGAATGTCATCCCATTTCACCCCCGGAGCCAGTGCAAGGTTTGTCGCATAGAGTCGCGGCTTATATAGCTGGATGTACTGGCCGGCCCAGAAGTCCAAAAGTTTTGTAAGATGGGTAAGGTTGCGCCCCTCTTTGGATTCAAAACAGTATTGAGGCGTCAGTGCGTCCACGACATTCTTTACCGTGGCTACGGATACATCCGTATCAACCATGATTTCACGGTAGGGCTTCCGGATATTTTTCGGATCCATGAGTAGGTAGTAAAGCACCCGAAGACCTGCCGTGCGGAAAACCATGGCTGTGTTTTGCCGTCGATATTCCGTCTTTCTGCCACGCAGCGACAAGAACGGACCGCCGTCAGGTGTGATTTCACAATTGCCCGCCACATCCAATGTAAAAATCCCGTCGGTTTTGGCAAGGGACATCATCTCCTCCGAGATGGAACCGCATATCAGGAGAGGAAGTGCATCTGCGGCCCGGGCGCGTTCTTTTAGTGTTTCGGCAATGAAATTATAGCTGCCTTTCGTCACGGCACTCTCCGCCATTACGCAAAACTTTCGCCCAAGAATCTCAACGGAGTCATCGTTTTGCAGGGTAAAGGCATTGCTTATTCCCAGATGCGCTTCCAGCTGAAATAGCGCCAGGGGGATTATTTCGTCGCCGTGTTTGTTCATTACAAAACCGTGTTAAAAAATATTGATCACGACAAAGATAATAAACAAATTAATATAATCAAACGAAAAACGAAAAAAGCACTTGCGGACTTTCCGCAAGTGCTTGATTTTGTGTCTGGGTGACTCGACTTGAACGAGCGACCTCCTGGTCCCTAACCAGGTGCGCTACCAACTGCGCCACACCCAGATTCCCGAAAGGGACTGCAAAGATAATCAAAGTTTTTGAATTTTGTACAATTTTTTGGAAGAATCTTTCAGCCGGCCACGTAGCGGCGCCATTTTTCGATGAGGGCCGTCATGTCGGCGGGGACTTCCGAGTCGAAGCGCATCATTTCGCCGGTGCGGGGATGGACGAAGCCGAGGGTCTTGGCGTGGAGGGCCTGGCGGGGACAGATTTCAAAACAGTTCTGGATGAATTGCTTGTACTTGCTGTAGATGGTCCCCTGGCGGATCTCGGCGCCGCCGTAGCGTTCGTCGTTGAAGAGGGGATGCCCCAGCGAGGACATATGGACGCGGATCTGGTGCGTGCGGCCCGTTTCCAGGCGGCATTCGATGACGGTGATGAAGCCGAAGCGCTCCAGGACCTTGTAGTGCGTACAGGCGTATTTCCCCTTTTCGGGATCGTCGTAGACGCGGTAGCGGAGCCGGTCGTTGGGGTCGCGGCCGATGGTGCCTTCCACCGTTCCTTCGTCTTCCTTGATGTTGCCCCAGACGACGGCGATATATTTGCGTTCGATGCTGTGCTCGAAGAATTGTTTGGCCAGCCGCTGCTGCATCTCGACGGTCTTCGCCACCAGCAGCAGCCCGGAGGTGTCCTTGTCGATGCGGTGCACCAGGATGCCCATCCGCTCGTCCTCCGCATCCGGCCCCTGGGTGATGCCGAGATAATGCGACAACGCGTTGATGAGCGTCCCGGAGAAATTGCCGTGGCCGGGGTGCACCACCATTCCGGCGGGCTTGTTCACGACCAGCACGTCTTCATCCTCATAGACGATGTCGAGCGGAATATCCTCGGGAAGGATCTCCACGCCGCGGCGCTGATACGGCATCCGGACCGAGATGACGTCGTCCGGCCGGATGATGGCGTTCGCCTTGGCCGGGGTGTCGTTCAGGAACACGTAGCCGGCCTTGATGGCCAGCTGCACCCGGTGGCGGGAAGTCCCCTCGATATGGGTGGAGATGAATTTGTCGATCCGCTCGGGGGCCTGACCCTTGTCGGCCACCAGGCGGTAATGCTCGAAGAGATCGCCGCTGTCCGGACTCATTTCGCGGGAACCTTGCTTTCGTCCTTGGTGAGATAGAGGACGACCGGTGAGCCCATGGTCCGGGAAGTGCGCGGGGAAGGATCCTGACGGTAGACGAACGCCTGGATGGAATCGGCATACGTGCGGATGTCGGGATCGGCCACTACGCGGCCCCGGTTGAGGAAGTTGTCGTGGAGTCCGTCGATGGCGCTGAGGTATTTGCTGCCGACCACATTAGGGACGACGGTGGTGCCGAAGCGGGTGTTGAGCCCGAGCACCAGCGAGACTTCGGATCCGGAGGTGATCTCCACGCCCGGACGGATGGGACGGCCGTTCACTTTCTGCTCCATGACCACGTTGGTGGCGATGTCGCGGACATATTCCAGGCGGCCGATCGTGAGGCCGTGGCTGAGGATTTCGGCCTTGGCTTCCATGATGTTGTAGCCGACCAGGTTGGGCATCGAGACCTTCCGGGGGACGACGGCATTCGCGGTAAGGCGGATGTGACGGCCCTTCTTGACGGTCTGGCCGGCCCTCGGCTCCTGCCGGAAGACGATCCCCTTGCCGAGTTTGGGCATGAAGACGGAATCCTCCACCGTGGCGCGTACGCCGGCGCTGCGGGCCGCCTTCGCGGCTTCCTTGCCGGTCATGTTGGTGAGGTCGGGGACCACGACGGTCTTGCCGTGGTTGGTGTATGCGTTGAGCCACCAGGAAATGCCGAGGAAGATGAGGACGAGCACCACGACGGCCGCCGCCACATTCTTGAGCACGAAACTCCAGGTCAGTTTCCCTTCGGGGATTTTGTGTTTTCTTCGGGTCGTTGCCATAGCGGACAAGATTTTGACAAAGTTACGAAAAATAATCATATCTTTGTATTCCATGCGCAAGAATGGAAAATACATCCTGCTCTTCTTCCTCGGCGTACTGGCCGCCTCGGGCGCTTTCCTGCTGCCCGGCTGCGGCTGGATGATGCTGCTTGCACTGGTTCCGCTGCTTTCTGCCGAGCGTATCGCCACGCTTGAGGGCAGGAAGCATTTCTGGATCTTCCACTATTCCTTCTTCCTCGTCTGGAACCTCCTCACGACCTGGTGGGTCTGCAATGCCACCGTCGGAGGCGGCATCTTCGCCTCGGTGGCCAACGCCCTGCAGATGTCGGTGGTATTCGGCCTGTTCCGCTGGGTGAAGAAACGGATGAAGGGGGGAGTCCTGCCCTATCTCTTCCTTGCCGCCGCCTGGATCGCCTGGGAGAAATACTATCTCGATGCGGCCCAGATTTCCTGGCCGTGGCTGGTGCTCGGCAACGCCTTCTCGCGGACGCTTCCGCTGGTGCAGTGGTACGAATTCACCGGCACCCTCGGCGGCTCGCTCTGGGTCTGGGCGGTCAATCTCGCCGTCTTCGAAATCATGGTCGCGCTGTCCGACGGTTCCTGGGGCCGGAGGAACGGCAAAGCCCGCGGGGCCGCCGTCACGGGGCTCGTACTTGTCGTTCTGGCTCCCGTCGCCCTGTCGCTCGGCATCTGGTGGAGTTATCGGGAAACGGACGACCCGCTGGATGTCGCCATTCTCCAGCCCAATATCGACCCCTACAACAAATTCACGGCGATGACCCAGCAGCAGCAGAACGCCATCCTCCTCGACCAGGCGCAAAAGGCCGTCCGGGAGCGCCGCGACACTGTTTCCCCGCTGCTGATCCTAACCCCGGAAACCTTCACGAGCGACATCTGGGTCAACGATCCGATGCTGAGTCCGACCTATCGCCGGATGGTGGGATTCACACGGGAGCATCCGTGGTGCAACATCCTCCTCGGTGCCGTTTCGATCGAGCGCTTCGAGAACCGCCCTTCCCGCACGGCGCGGCAATGGGCCGGCTACGACGGCTGGATCGAGACGCACAACTCCGCGCTGATGGTGGATTCGACCGGGAGGAAAGACATTTTCCATAAATCCAAGCTGGTCGTCGGCGTCGAGAGCACGCCTTATCCCGCCGTCTTCGTTCCGCTGGACGAGAAACTCGGCGGGGTGATGGGCCGCGATGTCGGCCAGGACAGCGTTACCTGCCTGACCTTCCGCGCCGCGGGGTGTGAAATTCCCGTCGGATGCGCCATCTGCTACGAATCCGTTTACGGCAACTACTGCCGCGACTATATCCGGGCGGGAGCGCAGCTCCTGACGGTCATCACCAATGACGCCTGGTGGGGCGACACCCCGGGCTACAGGCAGCACCTGAGTTACGCCTCGCTCCGCGCCATCGAGACCCGCCGCGACATCGCCCGCTGCGCCAACACCGGCATCTCCGCCCTCATCGACCAGCGGGGCCGCATTCTCGAAAAGACTCCCTGGTGGCAGAGCGCCACCCTTTCCGGCCGCGTCAACCTCTCCTCCCGCCAGACCTTCTTCGTCCGCGTCGGCGACATTCCCGGCCGTCTCTCCGTCTTCGTTTTCCTCCTCCTGCTGTGCGCGGCGGTACTTCCGGGGAAAATCGTGAATCGGAAACGATAAATTAAATATTTCTTTATGAAGCGATTCCGGCTTTTTTGCTTTGCATCATGGCCGGACAGGGGGTGATTTGCTTCAGGAATTTTTGAATTTTTTTAATTTTGCTTGTTATTTTATAGTATACCACTGATTCATAATAATTTAGGTTGCTTGTTATTTAATTTTTTTCTTTTTATTTTCGTGGCTGTTAGTAGTGTTAAACCTTTTAATCATTTTGCCAGATGAAAAAGACGTATCAGGAACCTGGATTGCGGTCCCTTGATTTTCGTTTCGAGGGACTGATCTGCATTTCCCCGGGAACTGCAGGCGGTGAAGGTCTGCCGGGCGCTCCATTCGACCCCGACAACGGTGACATTTTTGACGGTGGAACTTTTTAGGAGGGTAGGGTTATGAGAAACACTGTCATTTCATTCTTCAGCGTGGCTGCAGCAGCCATGGTTCTTCTGTCCTGCGCCAAGGAGGCCCGGGACAACACGCTCGAAAACCCCAAGGGCATTACTGTCAATGCCATTGCCGACGCCGCGGCCACGAAGACGGCCGCCGTCGACGGCGAAATCCCCACCATCAAGTGGCTTGACTCCGACAAAATCAAACTCTTCGAGATCGTCGATGATCAGGAAAAAGGAAGCGCGACTTCCTCAAACGCCAATATCGTCGACGGTAAAGCCAGTTTCAGTACGACGCTTGTCTGGGCGGATCCGGAGGGAAGTTCCTATCATTATTCGGCCGTTTATCCCGCCGATAATGCCATCACGCACGAAGGCAGCTATTATCTGCTGATAGACGAGGACCAGTATCTGAACGGGAACAATTTCTGCGACTACTCCGATGTCCTCATCTCCGAGCAGATCGACCACGGCGCGAGCCGTGTGGCTGACGGCGAAAATCTCATGTTCAGTTTCCGCCGTATCGGCACGGTCGTCCGCCTCAATCTGACCGGATTTGCCGCCGGAGAAAAAATCAGCAAGATCACCCTTTCCGCACCTGCGGCCATCGCCGGCGCCGTCAAATATGATCCCGTGACCGGTACGATCGATAAGGAAAACGCTTTCCAGGCCTATGCTTCCGATGTGGTCACCCTCCATCTGGACAACTATGAGTCCGGCGGCGCGGGCGACGTCATCTGGTTCCGCGTCCTCGCCGAGCGTGCCTGGGCTGCCGGAGAGGCGTTCAGCATCGAGGTTCTGACGGACAAGGGTAATTATAAAAAAGAAGTCACCCTTCCTTCCGAGATGAAGTTCCCCGACGGCGGCCTTACCAAGTTCGGGGTCGACATGTCCTCCGCCCTCGTACCTCCCGTCGCGGTGCCCTGCCTGTGGGATTTCGAGGACGGTGCCGATGGCTGGAATTTCTTTGACGTCGACGGTGACGGCTACCCCTGGATGCTCGCGAACACCACATACGCTGTGCCTTATTCGGGTATGTATGCCCTGGTAAGTCATTCCTATAGTAGCGGCGCTCTTACGCCTGACAACTGGGCGTTTACACCTGCCGTCCAGCTGACGGAAGGGAATTATCTGAGTTTCTGGGTTTGTACCCATTCGTCCTGGCCGGCGGAGCATTATGCCGTCTATATTGCCAAAGGATCTCCGACCGGTGAACTGTCAGTCCTGATGCCGGAAACCGAGTTCCCCGCCGGAGACTATAAAGAAGTGGGTGATAATGGATATGAGCACTTTGTCGTCCAGATTCCGGCCGAGTTCGACAACCAGGTTGTCTGCATCGGTTTCCGTCATTTCAATTGCACCGATCAGTACTTCATCAATCTGGACGACGTGGCCATTTTAGAGGAAAATCCTTTCCCGGATCCGACAGCCGCCTATGAGGATTACCTCGGGGAATGGGCGGTCGATGCCCAGGTTATTACCATCAGCCAGAAAGAAGCGGGGGTCAGCTATTCCGTCTCCGGCCTTTCCGGACAGGGAGCATACCCGGTGGAAGCCCGATTCACGGATCACAAATTGGTCCTTCAAGAACAGATGGTGTTTTCCGAGGGCAATACTGACGTCGCTCTCCAGGGCAGTGACGGCTATTTCCCGAGTTATCCTGATGGAAGCGAACCGGTTATCTTCAGCGCCACGTATGATGAGGGAGACGACATACTGAAATTTTTGCCCGCCGCCGGCTTGGTATACTATATGTTCATCACCTATCAGGATCAGGAAAGGACCGGCTACGTATATGCCGGTATTCCACAGTCAATGACCCGTTATGTACCTGACTCCGCCACCTATATCTATACCGAGGATTTTGAAAGTGATATAAGCGGTTCCTGGACGTTCATCGACGCCGATCAGGATGGTTTTAACTGGGCGAGGGCGGAATATCGTTCTTATTCTCCCACCCATTGCCTGACGAGTATGTCTTATGATAACGATACGTATACGGCACTTACCCCTGACAACTGGGCATTCACTCCTATGATCTCCCTTACGTCAGACAACTATGTGTCATTCTGGATCAGGGCTCAGGATCCGAATTACGGTGCAGAACACTATGCCGTATATATCGCGACGGAGATTCCTTCGGACTTGGACTTCAGCGGTTGCGAGGTCCTGCTCGCAGAACAGGAGTATCCGCAGGGTAACCCTGTGGACATCGCTTCCGACGGGGCCTATCAGCGGTTCGTCGTGCCGATTCCGTCTTCCTACGACGGAAAGACGGTGTCGATCGCCTTCCGGCATTTCAACTGCTACGATCAGTTTATGCTCAATATTGACGACGTGGCCGTCTCCGAGGGAAACCCTGTTCCGGCGAGCCTTCCTGCTCCCGCACCGAAGTTCGCGCCCAAATTCTTCTCCGGCGCCGGCAACTCCCTCCGGCCCGCGCTGAAGAACGGTCAGCGTCCGGTGCGTCCCGCCGATCCGATCCTGCAGGTGAAACGTCGTTAGCGCACGGCCGAAGGACCGGGCGGTAGACTCCGGGAGAAATTCCCGGGATTCGCCCGGATCCTCCGGGAAAAAACATAGACTCCGGGCGAAATGAAAGGTTTCCGCCCGGAGTCTTATTTTTTGTGCGTTTTTTGATTAACTTGCGGCAAAATAAAAAATGATGGGCGATATCAATCATAACGAAGACGAGAAAATCCGGCTTTCCGTTCCGTTCCTCAGCGAGGGGATGGTGCTTTTCGTGGAAGGTGGGAGCGGGACGTCGGACGTTCTTTTGAATATAGTCCGGAAGGACCTTCCGCAATACCTGAAGGAGAGGGGCTATACCCTTCTGTTCCTGCCGGATCTGGTGGAGCGGCTGTCGCCGGAGTTGCTCCGGTATCTGTCTCCGGGCCGGGAGGATGGCGTTTCGGTGGAGGACATGTACCGCCGGATCCGGGAAATGGCCGGTCTGCAAGGGCGGACCGGACTCCTCTACAGACGAAATGGAGAGACCCGCTTCCGGGCGATCCCGGACGGGATCCTGGAAGAGGGAGCCCCGGCCTGTCAGCCTGTCCATCGGTCCGGGAGCATCCGGCCCAAAGGGGGCTGCTGGTTTACTACAATAAAAGCGGAGGCGGACGAATCGCTCCTTGAGAGGGCGGCAGACGAGGAAACGCCCCTTGACCCGAGGACGCGGGAGATCATCGAGGCCTGGGAAGAGATAGAACGGAAATTCGGCATTACCATCGAGGACCTGGACATCCTTCTAGGCTACCGGGTCAGACTCAGCCGCCTCAATATCACCACGTCCGGCCGTCTTCTCCTGCCCGACTATGAGGGCAAGGAGGTCAAGATGGACGACCTGACCAAGGCGGTGTATTTCTTCTATCTCAGGCATCCGGAAGGGGCCCGTCTCAAGGAACTCCAGGACTACGGGGATGAGATTCTCCAGTACTACCTCGGCATCACCGGCAGAGACGATGTCGAAAAGATACAGGGGAGCGTCCAAAAGTTGCTGGACCCCTTCGGAAATGGCCTGAACGTGAGTTTTTCACGGATCAAGAAGGCCTTCCGGGATGTCGTCGGCGACCGCATAGCCAGATTCTATTATGTGGACGGCCGCTATGGTGAGCCCCGGAAGATCGCCCTCGACCGCGACCTGGTCATCTGGGACCACTAGTCTTTTATCTCATTCACCTGATCGTCGCAGAAAAAATTATCCAGTGCCTCATGGCGCCCTTCACAACTCAATTTCTGCCACAGGACACTCGCCTTAGACCTGGCTTTGCTGAACTTGACGCTCATCATTGCCACCCCCTCGCCGGTTGCGTCGAAATTCAGGGCGTTGGAGATGTGCAGGTCTCTTGCGACTTCCACCGCATCCTGATTGGCTCCGATATAGGCGAGGGTCCACCCCTTCCCGCGGAGCCGGTCGACAAGCGCCTTGACGGCCTTGCCGGAATACTCTTCGGATGAATTCTCCATCCCGTCGGTAATGACGGTCGCCAGCACCCGGTCATCTTCCCGGACCAGGCCCTCCAGTTCACTCAGCGTCTTGCCCATCGCATCATACAGCGGGGTGCATCCGCCCGGCCTGTAGTCCGCTTCGGTAAAATCCGCGACGTTCTCGATGGGGACACGGTCGCGTCGCACTTTGATCCCCTTCATCCCGTTCCCTTCAAAAGTCACGACGGTTACGAAATTCTTCTGGTCCGGGAACTCCTGCTGGTTTTTCCGGATGCCGCCGAGCACCTCGTTCATGCCGGCCAGGGTTTCTTTGTAGATCGACGACATGCTGCCGCTCTCGTCAAGGATAATTACATTGTAGATGTTCATGGTTTTAATAATTTAGAGGTTTCCAACGGCAAAGATACGCCCTCCGCGCCCGCCGCCATAATTCCTGCAAGACTTGCAGAAATTTTGTCGGATGCAATTTAAGCCGGACCGTTTTGCAGGATTCGGGGAAAATCATTAAATTGCAACGAAAACTTCAAAGAACTGAGCGACTATGGCACGTAAAAATTTCGGGGCGAAACCCCTCTGCTATCCGCAGCCTGTATTTATCATCGCCGCTTATGGCGAGAATGACGTTCCCTCCGCGATGAACGCCGCCTGGGGCGGCATTTCCGATTTTACGGAGATTACCCTCGACCTGAGCAAGGGTCACCGTACCGTGAAGGACCTCCGTGCGAGGGGGGCGTTTACCGTCAGCATGGGGACGCGCGCCCAGATGGTCGCCTGCGACTATGTCGGCGTGGTATCCGGCAACAAAGTGCCGGACAAAGTCGCCCGCGCCGGCTGGACGGTGGAGAAATCCGCCTTCGTTGACGCACCGCTCATCCGCGAGCTTCCGCTCTCGCTGGAGTGCCGGCTCGTCTCCTACGACGAGGAGACCGGCATCCTCAAGGGTGAAATCGTGAACGTCTCCGCGGACGAAAGCATCCTGGACGCCGACGGCAACATCGACGTCGCACTCCTCGCCCCCATTACCTTCGACCCGTTCAACAACCGCTACCTCGTCCTCGGCGAAGCCGTCGGCAACGCCTTCAAGGACGGGCTGGCCCTGGGGATATGATCCGTCGCTGACTTGCAATGTCGATCCCAAATCCTCTGTATATGAAAAAGCTGATTTACCTCTCCCTGGCCGCAATGATGGTGCTGGCCGTGTCGTGCAAGAAGGAACCTAAGGTCGGGACTCCTTCCGTGATAACTTTGGCGGCGACGGAAATAGAAGCCACCAGTGCCCTCCTTAACGCCAAAATCAACTTTGCGGGCGTCAATTATGCCAGTGTGAATTACGGCTTTTACTGGGGAACGTCCGAGGACCCGGAAGGCACATATACTATGGGAGAGGGCGTCCTTAGTGATAACGGCCTTTATTCGGCCGTGATTACGGGCCTCACCCCTGAGACGGAATATTGGTTCAAAGCGTTTGCGGAGATTGACGGCGAGCCATTTGCCGGCGAAATCCTGCATTTTACCACAGTGAAAATCCCTGTTCCCGAGGCCGTGGATCTGGGCATCGTCGTCAATGGGAAGAAAATAAAATGGGGCTCGTTCAACCTGGGCGCTACAAAGCCGGAGGAAAATGGATACTTCTATGCCTGGGGTGAAACGGCACCGAAGGATGATTATAGTTTGGAGACGTATAAGTTCGGCACAAGTGTATCCGGGCCGTTCTCCAAGTACAATGCCGTTGATAATAACACGATATTGGATCCTGGTCCGGAGGGTGACGATGTCGCCTCAAAATATCTCGGCGGTAAGTGGCGGATGCCGACTCAGGGGGAGTGGACGGAATTAACGACAAAATGTACATCGACAAAGACGACACAAAACGGTAAAAAAGGCCTGCTGGTAACTGCCACAAACGGGAAAAGTATATTCCTCCCGTTCGCGGGCTTTATGGACAGAACCAGTAATTCCACTGAAGGCGACAGCGGCCTTTATTGGTCTTCTTCTCTGGGCCCTACCACTCCGGCCTACGCGTATAATTTTATGTATGGCTTCGGGACTGCTTCAACTGCCAGCCAATCTCTCCGCAGTATGGGTTATTCGGTCCGTCCCGTCTACGAAGAATAAAAAATCCCCCGAAAATCACTAACTTGCAACGTTTCTTTCAAGAGTCTATGGTTATGAAAAAGTTGTTTTACCTCTCGATGGCTGCTTTCGTGCTGATCGTCGCTTGTAACAAGGAAAAGGTTATTCCGCCCACCGGAATATCCCTGGACTATAATAAAGCCCTTATAGCTCTTGACCAGACGTTCACCCTCACCGCCACGCTGGCTCCCGCCAATGCTACAATCAGAGACATTACCTGGCGGACGGAAAACCCCGAGGTGGCCACGGTCGAGGACGGCGTAGTGACGCCCTTCCAAGTCGGGACGACCTGGATTGTCGCTGAGACCGGCGATTTTTTCGCATCCTGCGAAGTCACCGTCTGCACAATGACCTTTGAATCGGACAAAACGGACGTTGCTGTTGACAGAAGTTCGCCCCTCTCTATGCACATCACTCCGGACGATCTGGAACTCGGAGATGTCACCTGGACATCCGACCATCCCGAGATAGCATCTGTCGAAGACGGGGTCGTCACCGGCAAGAGCATGGGAGCCGCGACCATTACAGCGACCGCCGGCGTCAATCTGAAGGCGGTCTGCGATGTCAACGTCTATCGCCTCATATATGAAGAGGGCTTTGAGGACAAAGATGAATTCGAGTCCCAGTGGACCAACGTTGACGCCGACGGCGACGGATTCAAATGGAAGCATATCGACAACACCGGCCTGGAGACGGGGAGGATGCTCACTCATTCAGGCGAGTGTTTGGTCTACAGCGAATCTTTTAATAATGGTGCCGAAAATGAACCTAGCATAATCCTGACCCCTGACAACTGGTTGTTTTCCCCGTCGATAAAGCTATCGAACGGCACCAACTTCCTCAGCTACTGGGTTGCACCGCAGGACAATTACTGGCCTAACGACAAATATGCCGTCTATGTCGCCTCCAATACTACGCCGGGAGAACATTATATGTTGTTTCAGGAGACCCTTGTTGCAAATGGCGCGACCCGCGACGGGGAGTGTTTCCACCGCGTCCTGGCTATCCCCGACAGTTTTAAAGGCCAGAGTATCCACATCGCCTTCCGCCACTACGAAAGCAGAGACGTTTATGTAATGAAGATCGACGACGTGTCCGTCGCGGAGGGCAATATGCACCTCGAACCCTCCGAAAAGACCCAACCAACGGCAGCCGTTTATATGCCTCTCAACAGTGGTGCCCGCAGTGCCGGTCACAGCTTCTTGCGAAAAAATCATTAACTTGCATCTTTAATTTCAAGATTCCAAGCGTATGAAAAAGCTAATGTACTTCCTCCTGGCGGCGCTGGTGGTGCTGGCGGCCGTATCCTGCAAGAAAGATAAACCCGGCAATAATGATGAGCCGGAAAATGTGGTGCCGGAAGACGCAGTGGATTTGGGAATGGTTCTCCCCCGCCTGGATGAAGAAGGCAATCCGCTGAAGGATGAGGAAGGCAACGAGATTACCTACAAACTTTACTGGGCCAAATCCAACCTATGTGAGACCGGACTGTGCGCCAATCCCGAGGACTACGGCGATTACTATGCCTGGGGTGAGACAGAACCTTATTATACAGAAGGTCATAGTCAGGACAATCCTTGCAGTAATTGGCGCGCCCGGACGGATCATCCGATAACCGGTTATGATTGGGTGTCATACAAGTTCCGGACAAGTGGAGACAATTCTGATAATGTGAAATTTTCAAAGTATAACACGAAGGAGTCCTATGGCCCTGTGGACAAAATCACAGAGTTGCAGCGTGGCGAAAAGGACGGCGAGCCGGTGGATGACGCCGCCCGTACCAAACTCGGCGGCAAATGGCGGATGCCGACGGATGCGGAGTGGGATGCACTTCTATCCCTCAAAAGGGATTGGATAACTATTAATGGCAAAAATGGTTGTCTGATGACAGCCGACAACGGCAATAGTATCTTCCTCCCCGCCGCTGGTAACCGGGATTACACCATCCTTGACAATGCAGGCTCTTTCGGCTATTACTGGTCTTCTTCCCTCTATACGGGCAACCCGTACCTCGCGTGGTCCATAATCTTCTATTCAGACAGTGGATTCGGGAGCAGCAGCTACCGTAGATCCGGGAAGCCTATCCGTCCCGTCTGGGAAGAATAAAAAATCCCCCGAAAATCGCTAACTTACAACGTAAACTTCAAAATTTCCCGGATATGAAAAGGTTTTTGTACATCCTGATGGTAGCCTTGATGGCGCTGACCACCCTCTCTTGTAATAAAGAGAAGGAGAAAGAATATCAATACAACATTATGACCGGTGGTGTTAAGGATATAACCAAGACTTCTGCGATTTTATGTGGAGGTATTGAATATTATCACCTTGTCGGTGGAAACAAGGTATTGTTTTCAGATTGGGATAAATTTGAGTTTGACGAAGTCGGGTTCTATCTCTCAAAGACGGAAGAGGTTGACCCTTCAACCTCTACAAGACTGATTTCGGATGGGGAAGGTGATTATGAGTTCCCGTACAACTTTTCGGTTAAAGCCACCGGTCTTGACCCCGGGACGGTTTATTATTATATAGCATTCCTGAAAGTATCAAGCGGGGAAATTATTGATAATGAGGGGGCAGGGTCATTTACGACAAAAGAATTACCGGTTGATGATTTGACGCTTGACCCGGATTCTGCCACGATGGAAGTTGGTGAGACCCTGACCATTACTCCGTCGTTCACTCCTTCGAATGCATCCAACAAGACGTTGAAATGGTACTCTTCCCAAACGAGGGTTGCAACCGTTGAGAACGGCGTTGTCACGGCGCATGCCCCCGGGGACGCCGACATTTCGGCCTGGACGCAGGATGGCAGTGATATCGTTAAAAGGTGTCAAATCACCGTCAATCCGCCCCGTCTGGTCCAGACTCTGGTCCTCGACCCGGTTTCCGCCCGGCTGGCAGTCAACGAAACCCTGACCATTACGGCCACGGTTACTCCGTCCGATGCCACCTATAAGGAGTTGGAATGGTCGTCTTCCCGACCGGATATCGCAATGGTAGAGAAAGGCGTCGTGAAAGCCCTTGCTCCGGGTGGAGCCATCATTTCCGCCAAGACCCTGGATGGGAGCAATATCGAGACAACCTGTACCGTCAATGTCAAGGCGCCCTACACGGCCAACGGGGTTGACCTGGGGCTCGGCGTCCTCTGGGGAGACCGCAACCTTGGGGCCAACACGCCCGAAGATTTCGGGGAGTACTTTGCCTGGGGTGAAACGGAGACCAAAGACAAATTTACGCAGTTTAACTACAGCCTCTCCCCCCTGAAGAGCAATGGCGCGCCCTACTTGATTGCCTATTGTCCGGTGAACAAGTCATCAGAATGGAACTATGAAGCCAAACCGGACGGCCCTGACGGCCTGACGCAACTCCTTCCGGAGCACGATGCCGCCTCTGTTCTCCTTAAGGGGAAATGGCGTATGCCAACACTGGACGAAATGTTGACTCTGCTTGCGCTTCATGATGATTCGGAACATTATGTTTGGGAGAACTGGTCCAAAGCCGTTGGTGCCGATGGCAAGGAGGTTCTGGACCTGAACGGTAACATTATCTACGGCATCAGGATTACGCAAAAATCGACCGGCCATTCCATCTTCCTCCCTGCCGCCGGCTCTAATGGCGGAGATCAGGCCGGCTCCTGGGGCGCCTACTGGACTTCTTCCCTTTATGTTAACCAGCCTTGGTATGCCTGGCACTTGGGTCTGGGTCCTGGTGGGGCAGATAAAGACTGCCGACTTCGCTACGCCGGCTTTTCAATCCGTCCCGTCTGCGACAAATAAAAATAGCCCCGTCCAGCCGCCATTCCTTCAGGCACACCACATTTCCAGACTTTAGTGGGAAAGGTGTGGAGGGTTGGAAGTTAGCGGAGAAATAACTACATTTGCGGAACTTATGTTTCATTGTCAATTGGTTACGGATATGAAAAGGATATTGTGCTATGCGCTGACGGTGCTGCTGGCGCTGGTGGCCGTTTCCTGCAAGAAGAATTCCCCGGGGACTCCTTCCGTGAAAACTTTGGAGGCGACGGAAACAGCAGCCAACAGTGCCCTCCTTAACGCCAAAATCAACTTTGCGGGCGTCAATTATGCCAGTGTGAATTACGGCTTCTACTGGGGAACGTCCGAGGACCAGGAAGGCACATATACCCAAGGAGAGGGCGTTCTTGGAGAGAAGGGTGATTATTCGGCCGAGATAACGGGCCTCACTCCGGAGACGGAGTATTGGTTCAAAGCGTATATGGAGATCGACGGCCAGCCTTACATCGGGGAAATCCTGCACTTTACGACAAAGCTTCCGCTCGTCACATCCGCCCCTGGCTGGCTTGAACTTCCGGCAGTTTTCAAAGTTGACGGATTCGATTTTTTCTGCCACGATGGCACCTTGAACGGGAAAAGTATCCGCAACTGGTCGTTCTATTGGGATTATGACAACCGAGTATCCAAATGGGTGGCTTACCCGCTTTATAAGTCAATCTTCTCGGGCGCATTCCGTACTGATGAATGGGGCTACGATCCACTTCTTCCGGGCGCAAGGCAGCAGAATGTCAGTGGCGGCTACAGAGAAGGCAACAATGGATGGTATATGAGGGGGCAGCAGCTTCCCTCTGCTGACCGTGCCGGTTTTGAGCTGAACTCAACGACGTTCTTCAGCACGAACATAGTACCACAGAACTCGGACTTCGGCGGTGGCCTTTGGACGGATCTGGAGGGTAAAGTCCGTTCATGGGCAGGCCAGTCAGATACCTGTTATGTCGTCTCCGGCTGCATCACCAAGGGAGCCCAATACTATGTCTTCGACCGGTCCGGCGAAAAAGTGACCGTTCCCACAGCTTTCTTCAAAGCGGTTCTCCGCTATAGCCAGGCCACAACCATCGGGACGGACGGATTCTGCTCCATCGCCTTTCTCTTCGACCACGAAGAGTATAGCGAGAGCGGCAAGAGCAGTCTTAAGGTCAGCAAGAATATGAGCATATCCGTAAAAGCTCTTGAAGATGCACTCGGATACAGGCTCTTTGTCAATCTTGACAACGCCATCGGCGAAGAGAAAGCCACCGCCGTCAAGACAGAAAATCCTCAGAATAATAATTGGTGGTGGAAATAAACGAATTGATTCTTTTCCGGCAATCAGATAGCAAGAACATGGCAAATCCGCCGATAATCGTTAACTTGCAACGTTAAATTCAAGAATCCAGGCATATGAAAAGATTGCTTTATTTCCTTCTGGCGGCCTTGCTGGTGCTGGCCGCTTCCTGCGACAAGGACAAGCCGGGCAAATATGGCATTGACGGCAAAACGCCTCTTCCCGAGGCCGTGGACATCGGGCTCGTTGTAGACGGGCAGAAAGTATTGTGGGCGAATTTCAACTTGGGCGCGTCAAAGGAATGGGAGCTCGGGGATTACTATGCCTGGGGAGAAACCGACCCTTATTACAGCAGCCTGGATCCGCTTTCCTGGAAGAATGGTAAAGATCAGGGATACGACTGGGCGTCATACAGTCTTGCCAATGGCAGTTTCACGACGATAACCAAATATTGCCAGGAACAGAATGCGGGTTCTTGGGCTGGCGAGGGCAGCCCGGACAATCTGTATGAACTGCTTCCGGAGGATGATGCCGCTCACAAGAAATTGGGCGAGGGCTGGAAAGTGCCGTCCAAAAAGATGTTTGAGGCATTGTTGGCGCTGAAGGATAATCCGGATTATACTTGGGAACCTTGGGCGGAGACGACAAATGCTAAAGGAGAGACGGTCCACGGCCTGAAAATTACGCTGAAATCAACGGGGAAACATATTTTCTTCCCGGCTACAGGCTATAGTCTCAAAACCGAAATGTGCAAAAATGTCGGTGAATTCGGAGAATACTGGACCTCCTCGTTGAGTACGGGGCTGGAGGACGAATTCCCGCCCGCTCCGATGGAGGCGTATCACGCTTTTTATATGTATTTCAATCCGGCTGACGCGGGGAGGTCTCTTACCGGTCGATATAATGGTCTTACAATCCGTCCCGTCTGCGTGGAATAAACTTGCAACGTATTAAGGATCGAACGATATGAAAAGACTGTTTTATTGCTTCCTGATGGCGGTGCTGATGGTGTTGGTGGCCGCTTCTTGTACGAAATTACTTGACACTGACGATTTGAGCAGCGGCGATGCGGATGGGTATGTTGATATGGGCCTCAGCGTAAAATGGAAAAATCGCAATGCCGGGGCAGGCCAGCCTCAGCAGATCGCAGAATACTATACCTTCCAGGATATGATGAAAAATCTCACCAATATCCCCACCAAAGAGCAGGCGGAAGAATTGCTTGCCAACTGTACGGTAAAAAGGGCCACTCTGAAGGGTAACGCGGGTGTCTTGCTTACCAGCAAGATTACTCAGAATAAAATTTTCTTCCCTTACGGCGGCCTATATAATTCGGGAAAACTCCTGAAGGGAAAAGACGCTTATTTCTGGACAAAAACCGATGAAGCGCTTCATGCCTGGTTTTTTTATTTCAATCAGGTATTTCACGATAAAGAATACCCCGATGGTGTACAATATGATATAAGTCAAGCCACTGTCGATCTTAAATTCAATGTCCGTCAAGTGAAATAGAGTTATGAAAAGACTGTTTTATTGCTTCCTGATGGCGGCGCTGATGATGCTGGCGGCCGCTTCCTGCGATGAGAAAAACCCCATCCACAACAACGGCAACGGGCAAGAGGAGGAGATTGTCCTTCCCGATGTGATTTCCGACCTCGTCGTCGGCGATGTCTCCATTCCCATCAAGACCCTCACGTCCCGCCACGCGGCTGTCCTGGCCGGATATGACGGCTGGACAGACCAGGTCTTTTACGCCGAGGACATCAATGACGTCAGGTTTGTAGAATCATCCTCGTCGGGGTGGGAGAACCACGCGATATGTGTCCCGCTGGGAGAAAAGTCATTGCAGGATATCTATGACCTGGTGGATGACAAGGCCGGCTATGCGCTGTTTGTCATCACGGACAAGAATCTGGATGCCGGGCAGTATTCCTTTATGGATGAAATCGCCGTCGGTATTCTTCCGGAAAGCGCGGTGGGGACGATCGAAGGCGCATTGTACAAGTACGAGGGGACGGACATGGACGCTTTCAACATATCGTATAAGACGCGTGAAGACCTCCTGCTCCCCCCCAAGCCCCTTGTCGGGAAACAATGGCTGTGTATGATATTGGGTTTTTGGCAGAGTACCATTTACGACATCGGTTATACCGCCAAGGATTCCTGGCTATGGTGGGGTAGTTCTCAAGATATGTATTCGGGATTTACTGGGCATGGGACTCCGATTCAGTATATATCTTTCAACCCGCCTCAACTTCCGCACAGGATTGTCAATAACGGGGGAAATGTGGCGAAATTCCAATCTGATGAATCCGGGTTGGAAGTATCTATGGTCCGCTCCTCCGACGGCAAGACGCTTGTTTTAGAGAGTTTGTGGTCTTTCGGGGAGCACGTCTATGTTCGGGCGTATACGTACTCTACGGACAGTGCCCCCTCGTCTGGCACCTACTATATTTTCAGCCCCATCAACCCTCCGCTCAAGGGAAGTCCGTACCTCTATGATTTGATGATTACCGTTGGGGGGGAGGATTATCCGATGAAATGCTATGGTGAAAGCGATCATACGGACATGTTCCTGGCGATGAAGCAGAATGTCCCGTTCGTATATTTGGATGCTCTCGGCTATCCCGAAGACTTCCAAAACGTGGATGTTTCCGGTAAGCTTGTTGGACTCAACCGAGGAACCCTTACCTTCTCTGTGAAGCAGGCGAATGCGAAAAATGCAGGAGCCATCGGAATGATTTGCGTGAATAACCAAGCAGACGATAACAAGCGGCCCAGCGTTGACACAGAATCCATTCCGTTCGGAATCGTGAAGATGAATATGAAGGACATCCTCAAGAGCTGCACCTCCATTTCCTTTACCGAGGCGCACGACTGACGGTCAGCCATTCACGGCAGAAAAACCACTGACTTACGGCGGACATGTTAAAGCCGCCATTTCCCACATCCTCACTGAAGGAGCCGCATTTCCTCCTCGGTGAGCCGCCAGTCTTTGGGGTTGGCGCGGATTTGCTGCTGGATCTCGTCCATCACTTCCGAGAGCACATAACCCTCTACGGTGGTGTACAGGAATTTCTTTCTTCCGTCTTCGGTGTACCCGTCGGGCTTATACCACCACAGCCCGTTTCCGTCAGGATGCAGCGGGACATAGCGGCCATCGGGCTCGATACCCATCATAACGGGAAGTTTGTCCTTTCCGTTGAAAGGAATTTTCATAAGAGTAACCTCTTTGAAAGGGAGTTTTCCGTCCTCCGTAACGCGAGTCTTTATCCAAGAAGGCGAACCCACCCCGAAACGGCCGTCCTTCTCCACCACCAGCAAATCCTTCCCCCCATAATCATCTATTAAGCGTGAGGCCCAGCGTTTGGTCTCCTTCCAGCCGATTACGTTGGATATCGGCGTGATCTCATCGTATTCACAGGGAAGGTATTCGTAGGAGAAGCCGTGGGTTTTGTAATCAGCCGAATTCTGGGAAATCACGAATCCCATTTTGCCGCCGTTCTCCACCCGGTAGAAATCATACCAGAAATCGCGGCCGTTCACCGGCTTGGACATTTCCACCATCCCGGTCAGGAAAATGTTGTCGTAGTTTTCCTCATACCAGGGACGGCCGAAAATGGCCTTGGTATTCCAGTTCAGGATCTTTGTCTTTCCGGTCTTGGCATCCTTGGCAACTATGACCGGCATTTCATCGTCATCTTTTCCGGGAATTGGCTTTCCGGAATACTCCAAACTGCACCATTCGCCCTCGTATGGGACAAAGACATACTTTCCGTCCTCAAGTTTGCAACGGCCGATCAGCCAGTGCATATTGCCCCCCAGGTCCTTGACGCCGAGGGCGACGGGCGAGCCGGCGCCGCCACGTGTAAAGAACTTAATTTCATCATATTGGCAGGGAACCAATACGCGGCCCTTGTCCGTCACCTCCACGATACCCCACTTCCCATCCTTCTGCGCGGCGCAGTTGTAGGGATCCAGGATAAGGTATTTGTCATACTTACCCGGCTTCAGGTACCATTTGTGAAGGGCATTGTCCCAGACGCCTTCCTTCCCCTTCTTTTCCACTACCTGCAGGGCTCCCCAGCCCTTGTTAGGATCGGAGGAATGATACTCCCTGTGCGTGGATTCGTAAATCTTGTCGAACCCCCAGGATATCAGATCCCTCATACCCGCCATCAGCAGCGAGCCCACGGCATCCGTCAGGTCGTCGATGGCCGACAGGATGGCCTGGCCTTCCGGGGTATCGCGGATGGGTGTCGGGGGAATATAGACCTCAACCTTGTTATCCGGGTAGGTGACCCGGGCGTAATTGCCCCTTTCGTCGGCATATGGATCCGGCGTGCTTTGCTGCTGCGTCTGTACCTGCGTTTCCGGCCTGGGACGGTAGTACAGACACCCGGGCTGGTGGTCCCAGGGCTGGGCGCCCCGGGATGGAACCCGGCAATAGGCGCAAACCGGCTCGCTGGGCGGCGGAACATTCTGGGTGGAGTAGCCGGCAATCTGCATCATCTGGTCGTAGGCACTCTGCGCCCCGGCCTCCATGCCACATAAGACAAGCGACAAAAGTATAGGTGTAATCCTGCGTTTCATGAGTCGTATCTGTTTCATTGCGTTAAAGTTACCGTTTTTTTGCGACACCGCCAAAAAAACGGATTCGGCCAACTTTGGGAAATCCGCCGAAAATCGCTAACTTGCAACGTTAATTGCAAGATTCCAAGTGTATGAAAAGATTGTTTTACTTCTTCTTGATGGCCTTGATGGTATGTGGGGCCATTTCATGTAAGAAAGATGGCAAGGATCCATCGGGAAAGATTATCACCGTGAAATCCGGTGAAGATTTGCAGTCTGTCATCGACCAGGCCGAAGGACCTGTTGAAATCCGCGTCGAGGCGGACGCCGTGTTTGCCGGAACAATTACCCTGCATGATGGCATCAGGCTCAGCGGAGGCTGGACCAACGAATTCAAGGAGCGGAGCCTGTTCCACAGAAGCATTATTGATGGAAAGAACTTCACCCCTTGTATCCAATCTTTATCAGAAGAGAAAAACATTACCGTCTCCGGCTTTGAGCTCCGTAACGGGCGTGGTGGCGGCATTCTGTTTTCCGGACCTCTGACCGTTGAGTACTGCTGGATTCATCACTGCTTCTCTAGTAATAAAGGAGGAGCCATTTCAAATATGGGATTCCCCGGTGACGACCTTCTACTTGCCAACAGCATCCTTGAGTATAACAAGGCTGACGCGCACGGAGGGGCTGTTTCAGTCGAAGGAAGCACCTCGAAAATGACCATTCTCAACTGCCTGATCCGGGGCAATGCTTCCACTGCCCAGTATGGCTATACCGGTGCCATCCACGGCCAGGCGGGTGTACAGGCTTACCTCGTCAACAACACAATCGTCGACAATGTCAACTGGCGGGACGGCTCATCATCCACATCCACCCCCTGGAGCGCCGTAATGTTCCGCAACAGCGGCACGCATGTCGAGATGGTGAATAACATCGTGGCGGGCAACTGGTATTTCCTGCCTGGAGTTGCCAACAATCAGGAGGCACACCCCGACAGGTACGATATGCCGATCAAACCGGAGTATCTTCTGTCGATGCAAGTCTACAGTGTGGACCTGAATGAAATGGGAGGCGATGACCCCGACTGTATCTGCCGGAGCAATCTTTTAGGAAGCCTGGACGGAAGAGAGGCCATCGGCCGGGCCGGAAGTGAATCGGCCAGGATTGCAGCCCAGGATGCCTGCACCATTGTCCCCAACAGTGAGTTCAATACAATATTCCAGAATGCGGCCCTCGGAGATTATCATCCGGCTGGACCGGCCCAGGAAACGGGAGAAAACAGCGAGTTGGTCAGGTCGCTTCTCGGAGCTTACCAGACCGACCTTGCCGGCAATCCCCGTATAAAAGGAGGTAAAATTACCGCAGGCTGCTATCAACCATAAAGTCAACTTACCCGTTACCTCGGATATTCAGTCCGTCCCGTCTGGGAAGAATAAAAACTATCTTCCCCCGTCTGATTGACTCCGGGAGCAGGGTTTGAGAAACTTCCGGAGCTTCGCTCCTCCATCCCTCCCACAGGCATATCAGCGTTGCTGATGATGCCGTGCGGGCCCCTCCCGTTCACGAGGCCACGGGCGGCCACGGTTTTCAAACCCTGCCCCCTGCGTCAATCAGCCGAGTTCCCGCAGGTGTCGATAACCCTCCAAACGAATGGACGGTTATCGACATTTTCGGGCAAATTTGTCGATAACCACCCGCACCTCCGGAGGGATATCGACAGCCCTCGGTACCGGACGGTAGGAAGTGTGAAGCTTTTTCTGGCTGGGGCAAGGATTATTTTCATTGTGTCGCGGATTGGCACATTGACGGATTATAATTGTAATTTTCCACCGAGGCGAGAGAATCCGGAAAGTATCTGATAATGTTAATTATATTGGGTTTTGAACGGGTTTTTTCTTACATTTGTGAGAAGAATATTTGAATGCGAGAATATATATGGCTAAGGATACGAAACAGCGTCAGGCGGCAAAGGAATTTGTAAAGGAATGGCTGGATAAGGGCTATGAGAAGGGAGAGACTCAGCGGTTCTGGATTTCCCTCCTGCATAACGTCTTCGGAATTGATGACCCCACGAGGATGATGGAGTTTGAGATTCCCGTCAAGACCATCACCAAGGAGAAGGGTTCGGACTTCATCGATGCTTATATCCCTTCGACGAAAGTGCTGATCGAGCAGAAAGGGTCTCACGTCGATCTGTCCGTCAAGGCCAGGCAGTCGGACGGCTCTTATCTGACACCTTACCAGCAAGGACGCCGTTATGCTGCTGGTCTGCCAGTATCTCTTTCTCCCCGCTGGATCGTAGCCTGCAACTTCTCTACTTTCGAGGTTCACGACATGGAGCGGCCGAATGATGCTCCGGAAATCATCCAATTGGCAGATCTTGAAAAGGAATATCACCGGCTTTCCTTCCTGATTGACAATACCACCGTTCATCTGAAGAAGGAGCTGGAGGTCAGTATCCAGGCCGGTGAGATCGTCGGTGTCCTCTATGAGAAGTTCCGTGAGCAGTATCGTGATCCTGACAACCCCGATTCCCAGAAAGCCCTCAATAAACTCTGTGTCCGTCTGGTATTCTGTCTGTATGCAGAAGATGCCGGTATCTTTGGAAGCAAGAATATGTTCCACGATTATATGGAGCAATTCTCGGCCAGTGAATTCAGGGAGAAACTGATAAAGCTTTTTGAGATCTTCGACACCCGCCTCGAAGACAGGGATCCGTATCTGGACGAAAGGTTGCTTGCCTTCCCTTATGTCAGCGGCGGAATGTTTGCCGGTGAGATTGAAATCCCCAGAATAACCGATGAGATACGATCCCTTATCCTCCAGCGGGCCAGTGATGATTTCGACTGGAGCTTGATCTCTCCGACCATCTTTGGCGCCGTCTTCGAGAGCACCCTGAATCCGGAGACGAGAAGAGCTGGCGGAATGCATTATACCAGCATCGAGAATATCCACAAGGTCATCGATCCGCTATTCTTGGGTGAACTGAAGGAAGAACTGGAGTCAATCAAGGCGGAGAAGGTGGTCAAGACGCAAAGGGCCAAGGCAATCGCTTTCCAGGATAAATTGGCGGGGTTGAAATTCCTCGACCCGGCCTGTGGCAGCGGCAACTTCCTGACCGAATCCTATACATCGCTCCGTCGGCTGGAGAACGAAGCCATCCGAATCATCTATGGTGGAAACCGTATCATCGGAGAGCTCAACGACCCGATCAAAGTCAGCATCAACCAATTCTACGGCATCGAGATCAACGACTTCGCCTGCGCCGTAACCCAAACGGCCCTTTGGATTGCCGAGACCCAGATGATGGCCGAGACGGATGAGATTGTCGGCTATGATCTGGAGCCACTGCCGTTGAAGAACTACAACAATATTCTGGAGGGTAATGCGCTCCGGATGGATTGGCGCTTCTGGCCGATCGTGGAGGATATCCCAACCATTATTGCCGGGAAAACATACCTTTATCCAAGTCAGGAAGCCGGGGCGCCCAAACTTCAAGAACCGGTTCTCCGCTATGAGAATATAGACCTTTATACTGAGGAGATTGAACTTCGCCGAACCCAGCGCGAACAGCGATTCTACAAGGTCGACTTCGACTATATAATGGGGAATCCGCCGTTCTTGGGCGCCAGGGTTATGTCCTCTGAGCAGAAAGACGACTTAAAAGAGGTTTTTGGTGCAAAGTGGAAGAATATAGGCAATATGGACTATGTGACGGGCTGGTATAAAAAAGCATCGGATGTAATGACGCAAACCCTTCATCCCGTCAAGGCTGCTTTTGTCTCCACCAACTCCATCACTCAGGGCGAACAGGTGGCGAACTTATGGGGACCTCTTATGTCTCAAGGTATAGTTATTAATTTCGCCTGGAGAACCTTTATCTGGGATAGTGAGGCGTCCGACAAGGCTCATGTCCATTGCGTGATAATTGGCTTCTCTACAAAGGAGACACAAATCAAACGCATCTTTGATAAGGAGAAGATAGTTACTGCGTCTAATATCAACGCTTATTTGGTTGATGCCCCGTCTGTTGCCATAGATAATAGTTCAAAACCGATATGCCCTGTCGCGGAGATGGTCTTTGGAAGTATGCCCAATGATGGCGGCTTCCTGTCGGACTACTCTCGGGAGGACAAAGCACGGATTATCAAGGATTATCCTCAGGCAGAACCTCTATTTCACCGTTTTTTAGGCGCGACGGAGTTTATCAATGGAGGCGAAAGGTGGTGCCTTTGGCTTAAAGATGTCTCTCCTGTCCAGTACCTGCATATTCCTCCCATTATGGACGCAATAAACGGTGTTCAAAAAATGCGTTCGGAGAGTTCGAGAGACAGTACCAGGAAACTGGCTGATGTACCTATGTTGTTCGGTGAGATTCGCCAACCTCAGGGCAATTATTTGCTGATTCCACGCCATTCCTCGCAATCCAGGAATTACATTCCTATTGGCGTCATTTCTGGCGAGATAATCTGTGGTGACGCCAATCTCCTTGTTCCAGATGCATCAGTTTATCAGTTCGGCGTGATGACATCGTCTGTTCATATGGCTTGGGTAAAGACTGTATGCGGACGCATCAAGAGTGATTACCGTTACTCAATCAAAACCGTTTATAACAACTTCCCGTGGCCGAATCCAACAGATGAGGAGATAAAGAAGATAGAGGAAACTGCCCAAGCGATTCTTGATGCTAGGGCAAATCACAGTGATGCTTCTCTTGCAGATATGTACGGAAATCTGGTCCTTTTCCCGGATTTGATGAAAGCCCACCGAACCAACGACGCTGCCGTTCTGGAGGCCTACGGATTCCCTAAAGATGCCAACGAGTCTGAGATCGTGGCACGCCTCTTCAAGATGTACCAAGAACTAACGAGTAAATAGCTCTCAAATGGCCAATAACGTTCAATATCCATATGCTTACGATGAGAACAATAATCTTGTTTTCATTATGGATGTTGAACGAGAACATCGTTATGACCATACATATCACTGCCCCAACTGCGGGCATCCAATGCTCCCAAGACTAGGAGAACACAATGCCAAGTGCTTTGCACATGATAAAAATCACAAGTGTGGTGTAGAATCTTATATTCATTCTGCAGCAAAAGTTATTCTTGCTAAGCGATTTAATGAACGAGCACAACCTTTTAAGATTGGTTTTGCCCCTGAGAGACCCTGCAAAAAGTCTAAGTCATGCAGAGACTATGATCCCTATCGTTGTAATTGCCGTAAGAAGATATTAGAATATGATCTCTCCATCTATTATGATCTTCCAGCAGAAATAGAAGTTGATTTAATGGAACCAGATGGTGAGACTCATTTTCGACCGGATGTTTTATTAAAAAGTGCCGACCCTAAACGACAGGATATCTTTCTCGAAGTTTACCACAAACATAAATCCTCAAAAGAAAAGATAGCCTCGGGGCATCAGATTATAGAAATACGGGTTAAGAACATGTTCGATTTACCATCCCTTGCGACGATTGAGTGCTTTATGGAGGGGAAGGATGTCGATTTCTATGGATTCAAACCAAGTTGTGTCACCCCAGACCAGATTGTGGAGGATAAATATCAGATTATGGTCGAGCAGGGGATTTATGGTGTTGCAGACTCCAGTTTGCCCGTTTGTAAGCAATCTGCCGAGTACAAAAGGATGAATTATCATCTCCAGCGTTTGGTGATTTACAGGAGTGGAAAAACATATCAGACTGGGGTGTACGAATACGAGACTGATAAGCATCACCCCACGGCAGTGATGGACATTACTTTTGAGCGAAGATATCATTCATATGATTATCAGAGGATTCTTGCTAGAAAAGATAATCGAGCAAGGTTCTGTGATTTTTGTGAACATTGTATACGATGGGGCATTACGGAAAATGTCTGGTGCAATATCGGGAAGAACGGCTCTAAACAGAAAAACACATTCAATAAAATGAAAGGGACGCAGTGCCCGTATTTCGTATGGAGGAAAAGTGATGACGATATTAGCGCTGAAAAACTTCTTGTTGAAGGGGTGGACTATGTGATTTGGTTTAACCCTAAATATGAAAGCGGCATTGACAATGAAAATACGTTGTGGTAATATTACTGTCGAAATAGTCAACAACTGGAACCTCTCCCGTGTCTTTCAAGAGCTTGAGCAAGGCAACATGCGAATCCCTCGTTTCCAATGGTCGTATGTCTGGGAGCAGTTAGCCATTTCCATCTCAGCCACGCCTAAAAAATATTGAGGGGATCTTTAATACCCAAAGGAGTTTATGTACGAATCACACTAGATGTTTTAGATGTATGGAGAATATAATGCTGTTATTGATGGGAATCGCCGGTGCAGGTATTCTTATATGGGCATGGTGGTCGGCCGGAGCGCCGGAGAGAAAAAAGAAGCAGGAAGAGGAGGAGCGAAATATAAGGCGGCAAAAAAGAGAGTTACAACTCGAAGAACTTAAAAATACAGATATTGAAGCGTATTTCAAGGGAAAGCTTGAAGATGAACTCAACAATCACATTTATAACGATATTCTTGTCGGTGGGTATTGTTGCTCGGCAAATGTTGAAATCGTTTTGTCGAATAGGATATTGGGATGTGACTGTCGAATGCCCTCGAAAGAACAGGTCGGCAGGGTAAAGGAAGTGTATTATTTAAAGAATGGTGAACGAAGAGAGAAGACCTGGAGCGACCGAGAGTTCCCTAAGATTTACGAGGGCTACTTGTACGCAATTTGTATAAAAGCGATTGACTATTTGTTCCAAATAGATGATGGTGGCAGTATTGATGAAATCTTATTTAACGGATACATCTTCGACTATTCCCCTACAACAGGTCATCTGGAGGCCAAGACCATTATGTCAATACTGGTAGATAGAAGCACTTTTGAGAGTATTGATGTTAAACACGTCGACCCAAAGGCTTGCTTTAAGGCATTTAAAGGCGTAGCTGCCACTAAACTATATGATGTCACTCCTATCGTTCCAATTCTCTCCCTTGAGAAGAAAGATCATAGATTTATAGATAGTCGAGATATCTCCGTAAATGAAGGGACCAACCTGGCGGCTATGGACTGGGAAGACTTCGAGCAATTTGTTAGGGAGCTTTTTCAACAGGAATTTGGAGAAAATGGGGGCGAGGTAAAAGTGACTCAGGCGAGTAGAGATGGCGGTGTTGACGCTATTATTTTCGATCCGGATCCATTGAGAGGAGGGAAAATTATTGTTCAAGCCAAACGCTATACGAACACCGTCCCCGTATCCGCCGTTCGTGATTTATATGGGACCGTTATAAATGAAGGCGCAAATTCTGGGATTCTTATCACGACATCTGACTATGGTTCTGATTCGTACGATTTTGCGAAGGACAAACCCCTTAAACTTTTGAACGGCGGTCATCTGCTTGGCCTTCTTGAAAGACATGGTCATAAAGCATACATCGATATTGCCGAGGCTAAGAAGATACAAGAAAAAGTATAATGTTTATAATCGTAAAGAAATGACGCCACAAGATTTACAACACATCGACGATCTCGGGTACAGGTTCTCCGAAGTTTCCCGGGTAATGGAAGTAATGGATCAGGTTGAGAATTATAAAGAAAACAAAGACTAAATAATATGGACAATCTTATTGAACAATATGCTATCGGCGAACTTCTAGATGGGCGGTATTTCTATATCCCGGCCTATCAAAGGGGGTACCGATGGACTGAAAAACAGGTTGGAGACCTATTGAGGGATCTTTTGTGCTTTGCACTGAACGACCAGAAGAAAGACTATGACTTTTACTGCCTTCAGCCTGTCATCGCCCGTGCTATAACGGATGAGCAGATGGTTGCCGAGTTGTTCGGAGAAGAATTAAAAGCTTCCGTTCTCGAGAAAGGAGCCTGGGAGATTATTGATGGTCAGCAGAGATTAACTACCATCTTCTTAATCTATCGCTACCTTCTAAAGAAGTTGAATCTGGATGCTGAGACGTTGAAGCAAGATTATGACGGCAAAGAGGAGTATCATATCTGCTATGCCACCCGAAAGGGTTCCGCGAACTTCCTTGAGAATCTCTCTCTTAATTCTATTAGAGATGAAGAATCTCTCGGCGCTGATAAGGACAATATCGATTTCTTCCACATGGGTCAGGCATTCAAGTTTGTAGAATCTTGGATTGAAACAGATGGTAAGGAAATCAATAAGAGGCACGGCCTTGGTGGAAGTCTTCCTGCCATCCGTTCTGCCCTGTTTGAACTTCTGAACGGAGATCGCTCCAATAAGAGGGGTTCCGTGCAGGTCCTGTGGTATCAAATATCTGAAGAAAATCAAAGCAGTATCAAGGAATTCCAAAAGATTAACACCGGCAAAATTAAGCTCACAGATGCTGAGCTCATAAAGGGTCTGTTCTTGATGAACCGAGATTATGGCAAAGGTGATTCCGCATACATCTCCGAATTAGCCCTGGACTGGGAATTCATTGAGAATACCCTGCATAAAGACAGTTTCTGGTATTTCCTTCAGATGCGCGGAAGCGACAAGCCGAACCGAATCGACCTTTTGTTCAATCTCCTCTACAAGATGTCCCGCATGAAGGATGTCCCGGAAGAAGATTGGCCAATGAAATTGCAGGAGGTAGACGTGGATTTAAACGACCCCAGTAAGAGCGTCATATTCCGCTTCTACTACGACCGCTTTGATGGTATTGACAAGGATCATATTTTTGATGCCGTAAAAGAAGCATGGGAAGAGGTCATGAGCCTTTTCCGCATGCTAGATGACTGGTATGCAACCCCGATGTTATATAATTACATCGGTCTTCTTAGTCAATGTGGAGAGGATCTCACATGTATCATCCTTCACTATATGAATATGCCTGAAGATTCTACACGTTCGGACTTTTCAGACTACCTTGTTGGTCGTATCAGACAGCACCTCTCTGGTACAGAGATAGATTACGGCAACAATACCATCCTTACTCCGTACAAGAATCATCACGACTTGATTTTCAACATCCTCCTCACGCTTAATATTCATATCCTGAATCTCCAAAACAGCAAATTTGAATCGGAATCCAACATCTACAAGTTCCCTTTTGATGTTCTTAATGAACAGGGATGGGATATCGAGCATATCGACTCATTCCATACCAACGCCCTCAAGAAGGACGACAAGAAAATTGAATGGATTGATACGGCACTAGCGGATCTTTCCGGTCTCAGTGAAGAAGACAGGCAGAAGGTCTCATCTTGGAAGGAGGCGAAGAAGTATGCTGAAGCTATCAGTTTCCTGAAAGAAAAAGCCGGCGAGGAGTCGGATATTTCAGATGAGGTAAAGAATAGGATTGGGAACCTTACCCTTCTGGATTCTTCTACCAATCGCAGTTATGGTAACAGCCTGTTCTGTACAAAGAGGCGTGTCATTATTGAACGAATGCAAAAAGGGGTATTCGTTCCTTTTGGAACGCAGTACATCTTTTATAAATTTTTCGATAAAACCGGTACGAATCGTTCTCAATGGACGCAAGACGATATGTGTAAGTACCAGAATTACATTTTTGAAATGCTTCAAGACTATCTTCCCAAGGAGGGGAATAACTAATGAAAGAGAGATATTCGTTTCCAGACTTGTTCGTTAGACCAGTCGACGTAGATAAAGATAAGACCGTCGTTCTTGACAGAATTGTCATCCCCAAGATTCAGCGGCCATATGCACAGGGGCGCGTTGACAGCGTCAGCACTTTTGTCCGTAATAGTTTCCTTGAAGAGATCTTTTCATGCCTTTCTTCTGGTGAAATCATGGACCTGAATTTTGTCTACGGAATCATACGTTCGGATGACAAAGAGAACATCATGGAACTCCTTGATGGGCAGCAACGCCTAACCACGCTGTTTCTTGTATACTGGTACATCGCCAACAGGGAGTTAGAGGAAGGTGGCGACGAGGACAATCGTATTCGAGAGAGCCTTCGTAAATTCAGTTACGAGACACGTTCTACGTCTACGTACTTCTGCAAAAAGCTTTCGGACTTTCATGTAGATTTAGATGAGTTGTCTCCGAAGGCTGCCATCACTAAGTCAAAATGGTATTTCAAGTCCTTCGATATGGACAATACTATTTGTGCAATGTTGACCATGCTTGATGCCATCCATGGTAAATACAAAGAGGAGGATTGTCACGACTTCGCAAAGAATCTAGATAATCTCCGTTTCTATGTCAAGTCCCTTGGCTATTATCACCTTTCTGAAGAGCTTTATATTAAAATGAACGCAAGAGGCTTGCAACTGAGTGCTTTCGAGAACTTCAAGGCAGACCTTACAAACTTCATTTCCAAGAGTGATTATAAAGACTTCAAGGAATATGTCTCACTCTATCGTGAAGGTGCTACCGAGAAACTGCCATTCTACCAGAATTTCTCCATAAAACTTGATGCCAAATGGGTTGACCTGTTCTGGAAACGGGGATCCGAGGATTTTGATAGCTCGTATATGAGCTTCTTCTCCCGCTACTTTGCATACAAGTATATTCTGGTATCCGCAGACAGTGTTACTGACTATGACATGAGGTCCGATGAAGGCATCAGGGAGTTATATACAGATGCGGAACCAAGGATTCAGCGAAATGAGTATTTTGGGTTCAAACCATTTCAGAATATTTTGGATTCTCACCCGGAGTTCATCTGTTCTCTTGATAAGGTTCTGGATATTCTTTATGAATATGATTTTAAAGAAGACCGGAAGATCCTCCGAAAGGAGTTCGTTCCCCTTTGGGATCGGGATGGGAATGAGATTACCGATGATTTCCTATACAACTCAAGGACTCGCTTCACACATAACAAATTAATCCTGCTTTCCGCGGTTATGGAGTTTATTGAGGCGTACGACAAGTTTGTTCCCGAGGTCTATGCCGAATGGATGAGAGTTGTCTCGAACATTATTGAAAACACCAATATCGACAGTTTGACGCCGGTATCTTCATTGGTGAGAAAATTCTCCAAGCTGATCCGGTTTGTAGTTACTCAGGACCCCAATCCATCTGTTACAAGTTTCTATTCCGGTCTCGGCAAGTTTATTCTTGAAGAAAACGAGAGTCGTGCTGTTGAAGAAGAAGTGAAGAAGGCTCGCAGAATCGCGGAAGACCTTCAGTGGCTGTCACTCTTCAAAGAGACTGAATGCCATCCGTTCTTTAAGGGCATGGTTCTGTTCTTCTATAGGGATAACATGACCATTGAACAGTTCAAGAAAGGATACGATAAGATTTCATCCATGTTCGACAAGGACGGCATCACGGCTCCTTACAGGGAGAATCACTTGTTATTGCGGGCCATAGTGAGCCGACTTGGGACATGGGGCGAACTGAATCAACAGTATGTGACGGAACGTTCAGAAGTGAACAAGTATCTGAAGAATATCCTCTCCGCACGTGCCGGGGTTCGGTCTATGTTCGCAGATCTAGCCCTTCTCGATGGTGAACAGGATCTTAAGGGCGCGCTTCGTGATGTCATTGCCAATGCATCCTCGGTTACTCCCTGGAGAGATATCACGCCGGTTGACCGTGATCGGTTTGAATATGCCGTAGATAACCTCAGGAACAATATTCTCTTATATGATTATTTCCTCAGCAAAGAAAGGGATAAACATTTCTTCAGAATCTATTGGTTCCAGGGTCATATCATGATTGCTATTAGTAGTTCGACCTACGAACGAATCGCCTTGGATACGAATCGTGCCGATATCGTGTTGGAGTTGAGTAAAAACCATGGTTTTACTTTCTCTGATGAGAATCAGAAGAATGTTACCACGCAGTATGGCGTTTGTTTCGGTAAAGAAATCTGGTTGTCTCGAATGATTGGGGACGTTTCGTTCAAGATTGGTTTTTGCACTGAACATGCCGTCAAACTTCAAGTCGTTCTTCCGACAGTTGAAGCAGCCTCCGCTTTCTCAGAAGCTTTCGATGGTAGTTCTATTTCTGGCGAGCAACCTTGCACCGTAATGCTCCCAACTATGTTGGACTATCCGAATGATTCTCTGATAGATGATATCCTATATGCTTATTCCGCTACGGAGACTCTCCTTTCCGGAGGCGGCGAAGCGTGAAGGAAAGTGTTTGAAAGACACCATGGTTCACTACAACATGGCGTATCAAACCAACCCTGTACCAATCCTAATCAAATACGAAAACCATTATGACCGAAATCAACGTCCCCTCCCTCCGCCACACCCATGCCCCCGGCTTCTGGTTCGGCCTGATCGATTTCTGTACGGCCGGGTTGTTTTTCCTGCTGTATATGCCGTTGAGCGGGCTGCAGGATGAGCTGGACTTTATCGTGGGGAGGAGGACGCAGCGGTATTGGGTGGCGTATCTGCTGGGGATTCCGACGGCGTTCATTTATCCGCTCGTGTGGATGGCGAGGATTGCGGAGGAATTGAAGGCGAAGGCGGTCGAGATGGGTGTCGAGGGGCCTTATACTTCGTGGTGGCACATGTTCGGATGGAATACTTTCGGGGTGCTGCTGCTCGGCCCGGCCGTCGCGACGAAGCGTTTTTTCGATACGCTGGGGAAGATAGAATGTAAGATGAAAAATAATTGATTAACGAACCCTTCATTATGAATTACCGTAATACCGCCTATGACCATCACGCTTCCCGGAAGGGCCGGGGGAGAGGGGGATGGTGGATATTCCTGCTGGTGTTGGTCGGACTTATCGCCGGGGCCGCGGCCACGTGTCCCGACAAGGAGAAGCATGTCGCGGTCCTTTCCGACAAGATGGGATATGCCCTGATGGGAGAATCCGGTTCGAATGCCTCCGGCCTTGAGGCTCTGGGCGGCCTCCTTGGAAAAGGCATTGCCAACCTTGCCCTGAACAGCCTGCTGGTCGTCGAGGATTATTTCGTGGTGAGCATCGGAAAACTCAATGACCTGGACGGCAATTCCCAAGTCGTTTCAATCGGCATCTTCGGCCATGTCCTGACCGCCTCCCGCGAACAGATGCGGAATCGGGTGAGAGAGAATCTGGAATTATAGTTATCAAATAACACTATGTCCCAACAATCCTACCCTTGCGAGAGCTGTAAATTCCGGGCTCACTACGACAAGAATCCCAAGTCGTTCCTCGGCCGCTTCTGGCGGTGGCACATCAACTTCTGCCCCGGCTGGAAGAACTACTTCACCCATCAGCCTGACGAGAAGAAGGCCGAACTGAGGGAGAAGTACGGCTTCACGAAGTATTGACGGCTTCTTGAGCCGTCAGAAGTGACGGGAACTATCAGTAATAAATCACTCTGCTTCCTTGATTTTACGAAGAATTTCGTTATCTTTGCAGCAGATTATTTGAATCAGCAAGTGGAGATAAGCGCCCACCAATGCTGGAACCCAAACAGAGCACCGATTCTTTATTGACTCCGGTGCTCTGTATTTTTAAAAACGGGCAGCGGTACTGTTACAAGCCGCCCAAATGCTCACAATCGCTTTTATGTAATCAACTTTGATTGGCTGTCCCGGCTGATTGACGCAGGGGGCGGGGTTTGAAAACCGTGGCCGCCCGTGGCCTCGTGAACGGGAGGGGCCCGCACGGCATTATCAGCAACGCTGATATGCCTGTGGGAGGGATGGAGGAGCGAAGCTCCGGAAGTTTCTCAAACCCCGCCCCCGGAGTTAATCAGACGGAACCGGACGTAGGATCCGGGCGAAACTCCGTACAAACGCCCGGAGTCTATGGCTGGAAATAAAGGATCCGGGCGAAAACCCGGGCAAATGCCCGGAGTCTTATCCGACAGACCCGCGATCCGGCAAATGATTGCTGACTAAACTTTTACGAATGATGAATTTTGTTTATATTTGCGGATGACATATCAGTATTCCCTATCAAACGCATTCTCCTTCTTTCCGCAGCCCTGCTGGTTCTTCTTCTCCCCGTCGGGAGTTGCAAGAAACATCCATATTCCCCTGGGACCGACACCCCGGCGGCTCCGATACACGTTGTTAATCAAAAAAAAGGGGCCGCTCAGTCGAGCTTGCCCCCATTTTCATCAAACATTTCATTCTGCAGGACGGAGAAGTCCGTGGATTCCTGGATGACGATCTTGCAGCCGTAGCGCTTCCTCCATTTCTTGACGTAGGAGTTGAACAGCCCCCTCGTGAGGTAGGCTCCGAGAATCGGGCTGGTCTTGAGGATGAAGCTGCGGATGCCTTTTTCGATCACGTAGTAGGAGAGCCGCCGCTCGATCTGTTCGTCGATCACGACGCTGGAGGTGATCTTGCCGGTGCCGTGGCAGACGGGGCACACCTCGGTGGTGTTGATCTCCGTTACGGGCCGGATCCGCTGCCGGGTAATCTGCATCAGCCCGAACTTTGTGAGCGGGAGCACGTTGTGCTTGGCCCTGTCGTTTTCCATCAGCTCCTGCATATACTTGAAGAGGGCGTTCTTGTGATCGTTCGTCTCCATGTCGATGAAGTCGACGATGACGATGCCCCCCATATCGCGGAGCCGGAGTTGGCGCGCAATCTCCTCGGCGGCCGCCTTGTTGACCTCGAAGGAATTCTCCTCGTGGTCGCTGGTCTTGGCGCGGATGCCGCTGTTGACGTCGATTACGTTCAGCGCTTCTGTGGTCTCGATGACAAGGTAGGCGCCCGCGCGGAGCGGAACCACCTTTCCGAAGGAACTCTTGATCTGCCGGGTGACCTCGAAATGGTCGAAGATGGGCTTCTTGCTGTCGTACAGGTGCACGATCTTCTCCTGCTCGGGGGAGATCAGCGAAATGTACTTGCGGGCCTCGTCGCACACCTTCTCGTCGTTGATGTAGATGTTGGAGAAGGAGTCGTTGAGGAGATCCCTCAGAATCGTGGTGGTCTTGCTGTACTCATTGAACAGCGGGCTTACGACCTTGTGCCGTGCGATTTTCGTCCATGAGGACTCCCACTTCTCGATGAGGGCCTGCACCTCCGCCACCAGGATGGCCGCTTTCTTGCCTTCGGCCGCGGTGCGGATGATAGCCCCGTAGTTGCCGGGAAGGATGCTCCTCACGAGCGTTTCCAGTCTACGTTTCTCCTCTTTCGAGCCGATCTTCTGCGAGATCGAAACCTTCTCTGCAAAGGGGAGAAGCACGATGTTGCGTCCTGCCAATGAAATCTCCGCGGTCAGTCTCGAACCTTTGGTGGAAATGGGCTCCTTGACGATCTGCACCACCATCATCTGCCCGGGCCTTACCTGCTCTTCAATCCGGCCTTCCTTGGGGAGGACATCTTTCAGTTTGATACCGTGGTAGAGGTCCTCGAGGTTGGTGTTGGGATTGCTCCTCCTGACGAATTCGTCGAAGGCGTAGAAATAAAGCCCCAGGTCGAGATAATGGACGAATGCTTCCTTCTGGTCACCGATATCCACAAAGGCAGCGTTGAGGGAGGGGAGGATCTTCTTGACTTTGCCGAGATAGACGTCCCCCACACCGAAATGCTCCCCTTCGCTGGACTCCTTGCTGAGTTCGATCAGCCTGTGGTTCTCCATCAGGGCGATGCGAACTTCTCTCGCCGACACGTCGACGATCAGGTCTTTGTCCGGTTTTTCAGACTCCATTGGGAATTAAATTAAAAGAACATAAGGGCCGTCCGGATTGGCCGGTCGGCCCTTGAAATCAAGCAGAGACTGCTAAAATGTCAGACACCGAAATTATTTCTTCTTGTGACGGTTCTTGCGCAAACGTTTTTTACGTTTGTGCGTTGCCATTTTATGTCTCTTTCTCTTTTTACCGCTGGGCATAATTAGAAAAATTTAGAGATTTACTTCTTCACAGCAGCTATGAAAACCTTTGCAGGTTTGAAGGCCGGGATGTCGTGCGCGGGGATCGTCAGCGTGGTGTGCTTCGTGATATTCCTTGCAGCCTTCTGGGCGCGGTGCTTGATGATAAAGCTACCGAAGCCCCGGAGGTAAACGGGATTGCCCTGGGCGAGAGAATCCTTCACGGTCTCCATAAATGCCTCAACTACTGCCTGTACCTGATTTTTCTCAATGCCGGTTGACTTTGCAACCTCATTTACGATTTCTGCCTTTGTCATAGTAACTGTAAAATTTATATAATGTTTTATGAATATAATTAATTCTTACTCATAATTTCAGTCCACAAAAATACTCCTATTTTTTCAAATATCAAAATCTTTTTACTCCTAATTGTGGCACAGGATGCATTACAGCTCCAATACGCAGGATCCGCAGGGCGCGAGAAGGACTGTAAGTTGCCCCGTCGAGGGCCGTCATGATTATTGGCACGAAGATTGACCATATAGGGATTCGCCCCCGATAAGGGGGAAAATATGCCATTTTGTCAGTATGAATATGTACGATTTGAAAGATATGCAAAGAGAAGTCAACATCATCCCGGTTCTCCAGGGAGAAGGCCTTCCGAAAGTGAAAGATTCCGAACTGCCCGACGTGCTCCCGATTCTGGCGCTGCGCAACGCCGTCATCCTGCCGGGGACGGTCTATCCCGTCACCATCGGGCGCGACAAGTCGATGCGCCTGGTGCGTGAGGCGGAGGAGAAGAACCTGTTTATCGGCGCCCTTCCGCAGAAGGACGTGTCCGTCGAGGAACCCGGCAAGGCCGACCTGTACGGCTACGGCGTCGTCGCCCGCGTGGTGAAGATGCTGGAGATGCCGGACGGCAGCGTCACGGCTATCCTGCAGAGTTTCAAGCGGTTCGAGCTTGAGGATATCATCCAGTCCGACCCCTATCTGGTCGCGCGTGTCCATTATCTGGACGATTTCGTCCCGCAGATCGAGCCCTCCACGCAGAAGATGCTCTCGGAGTCGCTCCGTGAGAAGGCCGGCAACATCATCCGCGGCGCCTCGTTCGCCCCGAAGGAGGCCATCACGGCGATGGAATCCATCGACAGTTTCGAATTCCTCGTCAACTTCATCGGCACCACCATCGAGGTCGACAATTTCGCCGACCGCGTGTCCCTGCTTTCCTATACGGACGTGTACGAGCGCGCGATGGCGCTGCTGAAGGTGCTCGACACCCAGGTGGAGCTCCTCAAGATCAAGCAGGAGATCAACCAGAAGGTCAAGTCCGACATCGACCAGCAGCAGCGGGAATACTATCTGAACAATCAGCTCAAGACCATCCAGGAGGCCCTCGGAATGGACGAGGAGGAGGAATTCGCCAAGCTCCGCGCCAAGGCCGACGGAAAGAAGTGGTCGAAGGAAGTCCGCGAGATCTTCGACCGCGAGATGCAGAAGCTCGAGAAGTACAACCCCTCGTCGCCGGACTACAGCATCCAGTACAATTACATCCAGTTTATGCTGGATCTGCCCTGGGGCGAATGTTCGGAGGACAATCTCGACCTCGCCAACGCCCAGAAGGTGCTGGACGAGGACCATTTCGGGCTCGAGAATGTGAAGGACCGCATCATCGAATATCTGGCCGTCCTCAAGCTCAAGGGCAATATGAAATCGCCGATCCTCTGCCTGTACGGCCCTCCGGGCGTGGGCAAGACTTCGCTCGGCAAATCCATCGCCCGGGCCCTCGGCCGCAAGTATATCCGGATTTCCCTCGGCGGCATGCACGACGAGGCGGAGATCCGCGGTCACCGCAAGACCTACATCGGCGCCCTTCCCGGCCGGATCCTGAACGGCATCCAGCGGGCGGGTACCTCCAATCCTGTCATCGTCCTCGACGAGATTGACAAATTGTCGGCCGACTTCAAAGGCGATCCGTCCTCCGCGCTGCTGGAGGCCCTCGATCCCGAGCAGAATTCGACCTTCCACGACAATTACCTCGACATCGACTACGACCTCTCCAACGTGATGTTCATCACTACGGCCAATGTCACTTCCACCATCCAGCCGGCCCTCAAGGACAGGATGGAGATGATCAATGTGACGGGCTACCTGGCCGAGGAGAAGATGGAGATCGCGAGGAACTATCTGATTCCCAAGCAGATCGAGGAGCACGGACTCGGGAAGAATGACCTGAAGATCGACAAGGATACCCTCCGGGAGATCATCGATTCGTATACGCACGAGTCCGGTGTCCGCGGGCTGGAGAAGCAGATCGCGAAGATCGCCCGCGTGACGGCGAAGAAGATCGCGCTCGGCGAGAAGAACGAGGGGCCGAAGAAGGACAACCTGAAGGATTATCTGGGCCTTCCGACGGCGTTCCACGATCTCCAGAAAGGCAATGAGGCGCCCGGCGTGGTGACCGGCCTCGCCTGGACGGAGATGGGCGGGGAGATCCTCTTCATCGAGAGTTCCGTGTCGAAGGGCAAGGGTGTCCTCACGATGACGGGCAATCTCGGCGACGTGATGAAGGAATCGGCGCAGATCGCCTATCAGTACATCAAGGCGCATCCGGAGCTGGCGAATATGCCGTACGATACGTTCGCGGAGAAGGATATCCACGTGCACGTGCCGGAAGGCGCGGTGCCGAAGGACGGTCCTTCCGCCGGTATCACGATGGTGAGTTCGATGGTCTCGGCCCTCCGCGGCGAGAAGATCCGCAGCGGGGTGGCGATGACGGGCGAGATGACCCTCCGCGGCCGCGTGCTGCCGGTGGGCGGCATCAAGGAGAAGATCCTCGCCGCCAAGCGCGCCGGGGTCCACACGATCGTCATTTCCGAAGAAAACCGCAAAGATGTCGAAGATATCAAGGATATTTACGTAAAAGGTCTTACCTTTGTCTACGTGAAAGATATTCAGGAAGTGATTAAATACATATTTGAATGAAAATTTAGTGATACCCTTTCTTCCATCCTCGGGCCGTCCGGCCCTCGTCCCTCCCAACAAGTTGGGCCCCTCCCGCTACTTGCGCGGGTGCAAATGATTGCAGAAAGGGTATCACATAAATTTTCCGAATAAAATGGATGTAAAAATAGAACAGAGCTGGAAGGAAGCGCTTGCGCCGGAGTTCGGGAAGCCGTACTTCGCCTCTCTGGTGCAGTTCCTCCATGGGGAAAAGGCGTCCGGGCAGACGATTTATCCGCCCGGAAAGGATATTTTCCGCGCCTTCGAACTGACACCCGTTTCTTCCGTCAAGGTCGTCATCCTCGGGCAGGATCCCTATCACGGCCCCGGCCAGGCGATGGGTCTCTCGTTCTCCGTTCCGGACGGGGTGCCGGCACCGCCTTCACTCAAGAACATTTTTCGCGAAATTACCACCGACCTCGGCATCCCGATGAGCGGCCGCCCCAACCTCGAGAACTGGGCGCGGCAGGGCGTGCTCCTGCTGAACACCTGCCTCACCGTGCGCGCCGGACAGCCCGCCTCGCACAGCCGGATCGGCTGGCAGGAATTCACCGATGCGGTCATCCGCTACATTTCGGACCACTGCGAGGGCGTCGTCTTCCTGCTCTGGGGCAATTTCGCCCGGGGCAAGAAGGCGCTCGTCGACACCACGCGGCACACCGTGCTCGAAGCGGCCCATCCCTCTCCGCTCGCCGGCGGGGCCTTCTTCGGCTGCAAGCATTTCTCCAAGACCAACGAGATCCTCGTGCGCGAGGGCAAAACTCCCATCAACTGGCAATTATGAGCAATCAAGTGCGCAGAGCCCTCTTCCCGGGCTCGTTCGACCCCTTTACGGCGGGTCATCTCAATATTCTACGCCGTGCCCTCACGATGTTCGACGAGGTCGTCGTGGCGGTGGGCATCAACCAGGACAAGCGGGGCTTCTTCGACATGGAGAAGCGGCTCGACATCATCCGCAGGGCGACGGCCGGTCTGAAGGGCGTATCGGTCATTCAATATGACACCCTGACCATCGACATCTGCCGGTCGCTGGGGATTCATCACATTGTCCGCGGCGTGCGCAATATGATCGACTTCGAGACGGAGCGCTCCATCGCCGACGCCAACCGCCGGCTGGCGCCCGACATCGAGACGGTCATCATTCCGACGGCCCAGGAATTCGCCCATATTTCCTCTTCCGCCGTCCGGGACATTCTCAAGCATCACGGCGATTATTCCGCTTTCATTCCCGAAGGCATCGAGTTATGAAACGCTTCCTCCCGGTGCTGACGGCCCTGCTGCTGTCCCTTTTCGGGGCGGCGGCGCAGGACTATTCGGCCCTGGACGGGAAGATGGACGCCTACTTCAAGACCATCGAGGCCGCACCGGCGGCGGAGAAGTGCTCCGAGGCGGATTTCCTGATCTCCGCGGCGACCGAGCCCGCCGTCCGCGCCCATATCGCGGAGTACGTCTTCGACCACTACAGCGAGTCGCCCGTGATGGGGGATGAGACGGTGGCGGTGTATGTCGCCAGGGAATGGCTGATCTCCGGGAAAGCGGCGGTGTCGGCCACATCGCGCACGGCCGCGGAGTCGTATGTCCGGTTTACCGGCCGTTCGCTGATCGGAATGAAAGCCCCGGTGCTGACGCTCCGGGATGTCAACCAGCAGACGGTCAGCGTGTTCGATCAGCCGCGGGAGCACTACACGGTGCTGCTTTTTTATGATACTACCTGCGCTCCCTGCGCGCTGGAGACGGAATATCTCAAGCGCTATATTCCGGAAGCGCCCATTCCGCTGGATGTCGTAGCGGTGTATGTCGGCATCCGGGAACCCTCCTGGGCGCGCTACCGGGCGACGGGGCTCACGCTTGAGGGCGTGCAGCATCTCTGGGATCCGGGGATGCAGTCCGATTTCCACGAGGCCTACGGCGTCATCAAGACCCCGGCGCTGTTCCTCATCGCTCCCGACCTGACCATCGTGGGCCGGCGCCTCGACACCAAAGCCCTGACCACGCTTGTCGACGCCCTCGCTCCGCATCCTGAGGACGCGCCCGCCTATGTTTACGGCACTCCGGAGTCGGACGCCGCCCTCGACGCGATCTTCTCCGGCGGCGCGGATGTGCTGGAAACGGCCGCCTATATCGAGCGCCGAACCCTCGGCGAAGGAAACCCCGCGGCATACGCCCGTACGATCGGCGACATGCTGTACTATCTCTCCTTCCACCGTAGCGAGTCCTACCGGGAAGCCCTGACGCCCTTCATCGATCAGTACATCTACGGCCGGGATGTCTGGACGGCCTCCGACTCCCTTCAAGTCCTCACCCTCGCCGACATGATGAAGTGCTTACTCGCCAAATGCCCCCTGGGCGCCCCCGTCCCTGACGTCGCCCTGGACGGCACACTCCGCCGCCCCGGCCGGCGCGTCAAAGCGCGCCCCGCAGCCGGCGAGGTTGTTCCCGTTGCTAACGGGGGGCTTTCGGCTGCTGGTGGGGTTGTGCCCGCTGCTGGCGAGGTTCTTCCCGCGGCTGGTGAGGGTCTTCCTGCTGCTAGTGGGGTTGTGCCTGCTGCTGGCGAGGCTCTTTCCGCGGCTAGCGAGGATGCTCATGCTGCTAGTGGGGTTGTCCCCGCGGTTGGCGAGGGGCAGTTCGCCAGGCAGCAAGCCGACCCTGACAAAGGGCTTTCTGTGGCTGCTAGTGGTAAGCTTGCCAGGCAGCAGGCCGACCCTGACAAAGGGCTCTCTGTGGCTGCTAGTGGTCAGCTTGCCAGACAGCAGGCCGACCCGGGAAAGGCACTTCCTGCGGCTGCTAGCAAGGGGCAGTTCCTCCCTCGCCCCGACAAGGCCGTGAAGAACCTCCGCCTCCGCAAACTCCGTGGCGCCCCGGGCGTCATCGTCTTCGTCTCCGACTCCTGCGCCTCCTGCGCCGACGCCGCCCCCGGCATCGACCGCCTCCTCTCCGAAGGCCCCCGCAAACTCAAAATCCTCATCACCCGGGCCGACCCCTCCCTCCTCGACTCCTTCGACCTCTCCTCCCTTCCCTTCATCATCTACCTCGACAAAAAAGGCATCGTCACCCGCCGCTACGTCGATCTGTAAAACCGATCTGCCCCGACCGCATTGCCTGGCCACACCGCAACGTCGCGCTGCGATGCCAAACACTGCCGCACTCTGCCACACTGCACTGCCGCACTCTGCCACACTGCACTGCCGCACTGTAATGCCACACACTGCTGCACTGCCACACTGCACTTCCGTGCGACAAAGCCGCACATCTTCCCCCCCCCTGTGAGCCGATCTCTCCTTCCCGTGAGCGTATCGCCAGCAACAACGCTCACGCACCGGCATCTAGCAGTATCGCGTGAGCACATCGCTAGCAGCACGACTCACGCCCTGCCAACTCAAAGTCCTTCGTTGAGCATATCGCCAGCCGCAACGCTCATGCTCGTCAACTATAAGTTCTCCGTGAGTGTTATGCTAGCAACGGCACTTATGCCTGCCATCTGCCATCACATCCTGTATGGCAGCGTTTTTGGGCTGAAATGCTGCTTAACCCTTCCCGCCGGTGCCGTATGGAAGCATTTTGGGGCCGGAATGCGACTTAACCCTTTCCTGTGGGTGCCGTATGGCAGCGTTTTTGGGCTGAAATGCTGCTTAACCCTTCCTGCGGGTGCCGTATGGCAGCGTTTTGAGGCTGAAATGCTACTTAACCCTTCCCGCCGGAGCCGTATGGCAGCGTTATGAGGCTGAAATGCTACTTAACCCTTCCCGCCGGAGCCGTATGGCAGCGTTTTGAGGCTGAAATGCTACTTGACCCTTCCCTCGGGTGCCGTATGGCAGCATTTTGGTGCCTGAATGCTGCTTAACCACGCCCGCAGCCATAGACTCCGGTCGTTTTTCGGTGTTTTTGCCCGGATCCTCCGCCCGCAGCGTGAGACTCCGGTCGTTTTCCCGGGTTTTTGCTCGGATCCTCCTCCCGCAGCCATAGACTCCGGCCGTTTTCCCGGGTTTTTGCCCGGATCCTGTGCTCTCGGCGTGAGACTCCGGCCGTTTTCCCGGTTTTTTGCCCGGATCCTGTGCTCTCGGCGTGAGACTCCGGCCGTTTTCCCGGTTTTTTGCCCGGATCCTCCTCCCGCAGCCATAGACTCCGGTCGTTTTTCGGTGTTTCCGCCCGGATCCTCCTCCCGCAGCCATAGACTCCGGCCGTTTTGCGGTGTTTTTGCCCGGATCCTCCGACCCGCCCCGGGCAAACTGCTCGGCGAGAACTTCGGCGGCGTGCCGATTGAGCCCTAAGAGAGGGGGCTGTGATATTCCGGTCTCCAGAGCGAACGGTTCGCCGGGGCTGCTGGAGGCAATGTCAGGAGCGTGCAAACGGAAGCTCCGCTTACCGGACGACGACGCGGTCGATGCGGCGGGGAACGGAGGTGAGGATTTCGTAGGGGATGGTGCCGAGGATGCCGGCGAGTTCGGAGGCGGTGGGGTCGTCGCCGAAGATGGTGACGGTGTCGCCGACGGCGGCGTCGACGCCCGTGATGTCGAGCATGCACATGTCCATGCAGATGTTGCCGATGGTGGGGACGCGGTGCCCGTTGAGGGAGAAGGAGGCGGCGCCGCGGCCGAGGTGGCGGTCGATGCCGTCCGCGTAGCCGACGGGGATGGTGGCGATGGTGGTTCCGCCCGGGGCGATGTGTCCGTAGCGGCCGTAGCCGATGGTGCCGTCTTCGGGCTGGAGGTGCTTGATCTGCAAGATCTTGCATTTGAGCGAGGCGACGGGGGAGAGGTGGACGCCGGGAAGGGCGCTGATGCCGTAGATGCCGATGCCGAGCCGCACCATGTCGAACTGATACTGCGGGAAGCGTTCGATGCCGGCGGAGTTGAGGATGTGCCACATGGGCTTGTAGCCGAGCGAATCTGTCAGCGAGGCGGCGTTGGCCTGGAACATTTCGATCTGTCCGAGCGTGTAGGGATCTTCTTCCGGGGTCTCCGCCACGCAGAGGTGCGAATACACCGAGCGGACGCGGACGCGGCTTTCCTGCCGCAGCGCTTCCTGCAGGGCGGGGAGTTCCGAGGTCGTGAAGCCGAGCCGGTGCATCCCGGTGTCGAGTTTGATGTGGATCGGGTAATCCCGCAGGTCGCGGTGCTTCAGTACGTCCAGGAGGGCCTGGAGCGTGAAAAGGTTGGGGATGCCGGGCTCGAGGCGGTTCCGGATGATTTCGTCGAACGAATCGGTGCGGGCCGTCAGCACGAGAATGGGCAGCGAGATACCCGCCTTGCGGAGTTCGATGCCTTCCAGCGGGGAGGCGACGGCGAGGTAATCCGCGCCGGCCGCCTGCATCAGGGAGGCGAATTCCACGGCGCCGTGCCCGTAGGCGTTGGCCTTTACCAGCACCAGCATCTTCGTCCGCGGCCGCAGCAGCGAACGGAAATAGCGGTAGTTGTCGGTACAGCCCTTCAGGTTGATCTCGAGTCTGGTAAAATCCTCTTCCCTTGTCATAGCCTGCAAAGATAGTAAAAATTGGGAAAAGTTTGCTACATTTGTACTATGGAAAAGATCACGGACGAACTTCTTCGATTCTGTCTGGGCACAGACGCGAGTTTCTACCGGAAGACCCCGAAACAGGTCATCCGCACCGACAGCGAAGCGGATGTGGCCGCCGTGCTGAAAGAATGCAGTGCGACGAAGACTCCCGTCACCTTCCGGGCGGCCGGAACGAGTCTCAGCGGACAGAGCGTAAGCGATTCCGTCCTGCTCGTCGCCGGAAAGGGCTGGGAGAAGTATTCCGTCGGAAAGGAAGGGGAGACCGTCACCCTGCAGCCCGGTATCGTCGGCGCGAAGGTCAACCGGATCCTGAAGCCCTATGGCCGCAAATTCGGTCCCGATCCGGCCTCCATCGGCAGCTGCATGGTGGGCGGCATCATTGCCAACATCGCCTCCGGAATGAGTTGCGGCGTGCACGCCAACGCCGACAAGACGCTGCTCTCGGCCCGTCTGATCCTCGCCGACGGCACCCTCCTCGACACGGGCGATCCCGCGAGCCGGGAGGCCTTCCGGAATTCCCATCCGGCCTTCCTGGAGAAACTGGAGGCCCTTCGCGACGAGGTCCGCCGCGACGGGGAGAGCTCTCCGAGCGCATCCGCTACAAATATTCCATCAAAAACGTCACCGGACTCAACCTCCTGCCGCTCGTGGAGCATGACGACGTCTTCGATATGATCGCCCATCTGCTGGTGGGCTCTGAAGGCACGCTCGCCTTCCTCAGCGAGGCGACGCTCCGGACAGTTCCTCTCGCGCCGCTGCAGGCCAGCGCGATGATCTATTTCCGCGACATTTCCGACGCGGCGCGCTCCGTCGTCCGGATGCGGCAGCTTCCCATCGAGGCGGCCGAACTCCTCGACAAACGCTCCCTTGCGGCGGCCGGCGACACGACCGGGGAAGGCCTGACGGCCATTCTCCTCCGCACCGAGGCCTCCGACGAAGCGTCGCTCCTCCGGCAAATGCACGAAATAGAGGAGGCGCTCGGCGGCTTCGATACCGTCACCGGCGTCCGCTTCTCCCGCGACAAAGAAGAATGCGCCCGCTACTGGGCCGTCCGCTCCGGCATCTTCCCGATGGTGGGCGGAATGCGTCCCGAGGGCACGACCTGCCTTATCGAAGACATCGCCTTTCACATCGAGGACCTTCCGCAGGCGACCGCTGACCTCTGCGACCTCCTGGACCGTCACGGCTACGAGGATTCCTGCATCTACGGCCACGCGCTGGAGGGCAACTTCCATTTCATCATCAACCAGTCCTTCGATACGGAGGCGGAGATCGGGCGCTACGAAGCGATAATCCGCGACGTGGCGGAAATGGTGGTCGGCAAATATGACGGATCCCTCAAGGCCGAGCACGGCACCGGCCGGAATATGGCGCCGTTCGTCCCGTACGAATGGGGAGAGAAGGCCTTCGGCGTAATGCGCCGCATCAAGGCGGTCTTCGACCCGGAGGGCATCCTCAATCCCGGCGTCATCTTCAACGACGACCCGGAATGCTTCATCCGGGACATCAAGGCGCTGCCCATCCTGCAGCCCGGCCCCGGCGCTCCCGCGGAGACGCAGGCGGCATACGCCAGACTTAATAAGTGCATCGAATGCGGCTTCTGCGAAGTGAACTGCGTCTCGTGCGGCTTTACCCTTTCCTCGCGGCAGCGGAGCGCGGCCGTCCGGGAAATGGCACGGCTCGAAAGGGAAGGTGGCGACCCCGCCCCTCTTCGCCGGCTGTACGCCTGGCCCGGCGAAGAGACCTGCGCGGGCGACGGCCTCTGCTCGATGAGCTGCCCGATGAAGATCAGCGTGGCGGACCTCACCCACGAAATCCGGCGGCAAAACGCCTCCGGCACGGCGCTATGGCGCTGGGCGGCCGGACACTACCACGGCGTCAAGACGATGCTCCGAGGGGCGCTGGGGCTCGCCTGGGCGGGCCGGGCGCTGCTCGGCGACTCGCTGATGGGCGGGCTCTGCCGCGGCCTTCACGGTCTCGGCCTCCCGCTCTGGACCCCGTCGATGCCTCGCCCGTACAATGCCCGCAAGGCCGTTTCCGATCCGCCCGGCGACAAGCCCCGGGTAGTCTACTTCCCGAGCTGCCTCAATCAGATGATGGGACCTTCCAAGGCCGCGCCCTCGCGCCGGCCGCTCGTGGAGGAAACGGTAGACCTGCTGCACAAAGCCGGCTACGAGGTCATTTTCCCGGAAGGGAAAGACAGTCTCTGTTGCGGCACCGTCTGGGAGAGCAAGGGGATGCCGGAGGTGGCGGAGGCGAAGGTGCGCGAATTGGAAGACACCCTATGGAAGGCCTCGGAGGAGGGAAAATACCCCGTTCTCTGCGACCAGAGCCCCTGCCTTCACCGGATGCGGGCCAGGATCGGGAGGATGCATCTTTACGAACCGGCTGAATTCATCTGGAAATTCCTCCGGGAGCGGCTCCGCTTCACGCAGACCGATACGCCCGTGGTCGTCCACCAGACCTGCACGATGCGGCTGATGGGCCTCGGCGATACGCTGGTGTCGCTCGCCCGCCTGTGCTCCTCGCAGGTGACGGTGCCGGAGGATGTCGGATGCTGCGGCTTCGCCGGTGACCGGGGAATGACGCATCCCGAACTCAACGCCTGGGCGCTCCGGCATCTGCGGGAGGCGGTGGAAAAATCCGGCGCGCCGACGGGCTACTCCAACAGCCGTACCTGCGAGATCGGCCTGGAAACCCATTCGGGCATTCCGTATATGTCCATTGTGTATCTGGTCAATGCCTGCACGGTCCGGGCGGTGTGATTTTTGCAGTTAAAACGGACCTTGAAAAACGAAATGTTATGATGAATTCCGCAATGATCTGGGTGGTGATGATCGCCGTGATGATCCTGAGTTTCGTCATTCAGTGGATGCTCAGGAAACGCTTCCGCGAATATGGCGAAGTCCTGATTTCCTCCGGTCTCACGGGCGCGCAGGTAGCGCAGCGGATGCTGCTCGACAACGGCATCCGGGATGTCTCCGTCGTGTGTGTGGACGGTTCCCTGACCGATCACTACAATCCCGAAACCCGCACGGTCAATCTCAGTGAAGAGGTGTTCCACGGGCGCAGCGTGGCTTCGGCCGCCGTGGCGGCGCACGAGTGCGGCCACGCCCTCCAGCACGCGGCGGGCTACGGCCCGCTCCGGCTCCGCACGGCCCTCGTTCCGGTGGTCACCTTTGCCAGCAAATGGGTAATGTGGGTGCTGCTCGCGGGCATCCTCCTGATCGAGGTCTTCCCGCAGCTGCTCTGGGCCGGCATCGGCCTCTTCGCCCTCACGACCCTCTTCAGCATCATCACGCTCCCGGTCGAAGTCAACGCCAGCCGCCGCGCCCTCGCCTGGCTGGAAGTCGCCGGCATCACCAACTACGAAACCCGTCCGATGGCCGCCTCCGCTCTCCGCTGGGCTGCCTATACTTACGTCATCGCCGCCCTCGGCTCCATCGCGACACTGTTCTATTATATTTCCATTGGTTCGAGAAGGTAATATGAAAAAATTTGCGCTTATACTCCTGGCCCTGTCGCTTCTTACCGTGTCCTGCCGGAAAGACAGGGTGCTGTTCACGGACGTGGCCTTTGTCAACGCCGTCTCCGGCGTATACACTACCGACTTCGGTCTGGTATTCAACATTGTCGAGAATGCTTCGGGGAAGGAAATTCCCGCCGAAGGCCGCCTGATCATGCAGTGCGACGTCCTCAAGGCGTCCGGTAAGGGCGTGTACGATGTCCGCGTCACGGATTTCGCCATCCCGCTGACGAAGGATCCCATCCCCGCCGTCGAAACGCCGGAGGCCGACGACCCGCTGTCCATCGAGAGCGGCTGGTTCTCGGGCGGCTATTTCAATCTCCTGCTCGGGCTGTATACCAGGAAGGGTTCTGAAGTGAAGCACCTCATCAACGCGGAATACACCTTCCCGACCGAGACCAACGATACTCTCTACCTCCGCATCCGGCACAACGCCTTCGGCGAGCTGCCCCTCGATCCGGACGACAGCGAGGATGAATACGGCTACTCCCGCACCTACGCCTGCTTCCACCTCGACGGCCTTCTCCCGTCAGGGACGGAGGTTCCTTTCAAGGTCCTCTGGAAATGGTATGGCGAAAAGGGGGAGGACGACGAGGTGACAGTCGAGGACTGCTCCCACATCATCGATAAGCTAATTTTTTAGCGGACCGCCTCTAGAATAGCGTCGGATGGCTCTGGTCGAGCTCATCCAGGATGCGCTGCATGATGGCTTCGCGGAGGAGGACGCCGCGGGCGCGGGGCTTGAAGCGGCGGCAGTATTCTTCGATGGCCTCGCGCTCCATGTCGTTCAGGTAGATTACCTGGCGGTGCCTGTGGAGGAGCGCCTGCCTCTGCTTGTCGAGATAGCCGGGGTCGATGCCCGGAATGTTCTTTTTCCGAGCCATAATTACGTGAGCAGCAAACCCTTCCGGACGCTTTCGGCTACGTCGGCGCCCTGGAGGAATGAAACGATGGCGAGGCCGAAGGGGATGGCGAATGCCGGACCCCTGCCGGTGATCAGACGGCCGTCAGTAACGGTGCCTTCGCCGGTATAGACGGCGCCTTTGTCTTGCAGGAACCCTTCGAAACCGTCGTAGCAGGTGACTTTCAGCCCCCGGATGCCGGGCAACTGCGATGCGACGAGGCCGGGCGCCGCGCAGATGGCCGCGACGGGGCCGCCGTCCGCGAAATGCCGCTTGGCGAGGTCCATCAGGGACTCGCATTCCGCCAGGTTGGCCGCGCCGGGAAGTCCGCCGGGGAAGACGAGCATCGCGTCCGTGCCGGGGGCCGCGTCGAAGAATTCGGGCAGCGACATGTCGGCAAGGACCGTCACGCCGTGTGCACTGGTGACTTCCAGGGTGCCTTTGTTGATGGAAACTGTGGCGGCTGCGACTCCGCCCCTGCGCAGGATATCCAGGGTTCCGAGGGCCTCGATGTCCTCAAACCCGTCGGCGAGGAAGATGTAGGCGCCTTTCATAAGCAGTAGAATAAGTTGAGATATCAGGACTCGAACCTGAACTGAGGGAACCAAAATCCCTAGTGCTAGCCATTACACCATATCTCAAGGATTCCGAAAATGGAGGTACAAAGATACCGCCATTTTCGGAGATTTCCAAAACAACTACTGGATCTTGAAGACCAGCGGGCAGGTGTAGGAGACCTCTACCGGCTTGCCGTCCTGCGAACCGGGCCCCCACGCGGGAGAGCTCTTGACGGCACGGAGAACCTCGGCGTCGATGTCGGGATCGATGCCCTTCACCAGGACGATGTCCTTGATGTTGCCGTCGGTGCCGACCTTGAAGTTGACGACGACACGGCCTGCGGCGCCACGCTCACGGGCGGCCTCGGGGAAGGTGATCTGGCTGTTGAGCCACTGGGCGAAGCCGTTGGCGTCACCGCCGTTGAAGGTCGGCTTCTTCTCGACCGCGATGTAAGGGATGACCTCGGGGATCTCCTCGGCTACCTCTTCCTCGACTTTGACGTCGGCGGCGGAGTAGTCACCGATGGCCTCGATGACCTTGTCGGCGGCCTCGTCGACGATCTCCTTGACACCGTCAAGGCTGGTGTCCACGCTGTCGGCGAGATCTTCGGCGGGCTGCTCCTGCTCACCTTCGGCGGGCTCTTCGCCCTCATTCTTCACGACGGCCCTGGGGCCTTCGGGAATCTCGATGCCGCGCTTCTTGAGGAGCTCGATGATGGCGTCCTTGACGATACCGTTGTCCTCAAGGGTGTTCTCGTAGGTGTCGTTGTAGAGGGAGACCAGTTCGGGGGTCTTCTCTTCGCTGATGCCGAGGGTCGCGAAAGCGGCGGCGTCGGCGGCGAGGGCTGCCTTGATGTTGTCGGTGTCATTGGCGGAGACCGCGGTCACGAGGTCGCTCGCATTCTTGACGGCAGCGGCTTCGACGGCCTCTGCGGACGGTTTGTTGCAGCAGGAGGCGGCGGCGAAGATCGTCGCTGCGGCTGCGAGGATAGAAAGGATTTTTTTCATTTTATAATAAGGTTTATAAGTTTCGCGACACAAAAGTAGCAATTTTCGGGGAGATAATCAAATCATTGGCAGTCACGGTCTTTTCTCGCGGAAGAAATCCAGCATCAGCGCCGCGCACTCCTCCGAGAGGACGCCGCCGAGCACCTCGGTTTTGGGATGAAGCAGGGAAGGAGAGTAGAGGGAATAGCCCCTGCGCGGGTCGGGTGCGCCGTACACGATGCGTCCGATCTGCGACCAGTTGAGGGCGCCGGCGCACATCGGACAGGGCTCCACGGTGACGTACAGGGTGCAGTCGGCGAGATACTTCGCGCCGATGGATTCGGTGGCGGCGGTGACGGCGATCATCTCGGCGTGGGCCGTGGCGTCGTGCAGGCGCTCGGTCATATTGTGGCCGCTGCCGATGATCCTCCCGCGCGAGACGACGACCGCCCCGATGGGGATTTCCCCTTCCTCCGCGGCCTTCCGGGCCTCGCGGAGCGCCTCTGTCAGGAATTTCTCGTCCAGTGTCATATCGGGCTGCAAGATACGAAAAAATGCAGACCTTTCCTCGGGTCTGCATCAATTTCTTCGGCGTACCGGTATCTTAGAAGCGGTCTTCGTCGGATACGGTGAGTTTCTTGCGGCAGTGACGACGACGGGCGCTCAGCACGCGGCGGCCGTTGGCGGAAGCCATTCTCTCGCGGAAACCGTGTTTGTTGACACGTTTGCGACGTGAAGGTTGGAAAGTCCTTTTCATAGTATCTGTTTTTTATATTTTCGACAAATGGACTGCAAAGGTAGCACTTTTCCCCGAAACTGCAAAATTTTTTTCGCAATCCTTTCCTTCCGGCCCGGCGGCCGCGGCGGATCAGTGCCGCCTTGTGTGGGAAATATACACGTCCGTGCCGTTGATCTCGTATTCGAGCATGGAGGAGAACCGGATGAGGTCGAGGACGCGAGTGATGGATTCGGTCGTGAAAGTCGCCGTGAAGTGATATTTGAGAATGTCCTCGTCGGCGATGTGGATTCTGACGCCGTACCAGCGCTCGAGTTGTCTGGCGACCTCGGGCATCGGCGTGTCGTCGAAGATGAGGTCGCCGTGGATCCAGCCTGTGTTCTTCTTGATGTCGGCCCGCACGATCTTCGGGGCGGCGGGGGCTTTCACCGGCTCCGACGTGGCGTCGGCGATCCGGATTTCCTGGTTGGGCCTGAGCTCATGGGTGTGGTTGGATTTCTCCTCGGTGAGCGTGACCTTCCCTTCGATGAGCGTCAGCTTGATGTCGGCGTCATTCTCGTATGCGGAGAGGTCGAATGTCGTGCCGAGTACATTCACGGAGATATCCTTGGGCGTCCGGACGACCATCGGCCAGTCTTCGTGGTGGACGATCTCGAAGTAACCTTCCCCGGAGAGGAAAAGCTCTCTCCGCAAGGGCGAGAATGTCTGGGGGACAATCAGTTTGGAGTTGCCGTTGAGGCGGACGATCGAACTGTCGGGGAGGACGACGATGCTTTTGGTGCCGGGATTGGCGAAATAGGTGACGTTTCCCGCCGCCTGGGAGGTGAGAAGTTCCACCTGGCGGTGGGCCTCGTCAAGGTTTTCCATTGTGGATTTTCGCTCGACGAGCAGGTAGAGGGCGCCTGCCAGCAGGGGAATGAACAGTGCGGCCGCGATGCCGATCAGGGTGGGCAGGAGGCGGTTTTCCTTCTCGGGGAGGATGGTGTTGGGCATCGACGAGAATACGTATTTCGCCTTGAGGGAGGCGAAACGCTCCATGTTCCCGGGATCGGCCAGCAGCCATTCGGACATCTTCCGGCGTTCCTGCCGGTCGGCTTTGCCCATTATGTATCTGATGATCTGATTCTCTTCCATTTATTTCTTGACGGGTTTGGGTTTCAACGCGTTTTGCGGCTGCTTCTTCATGCCGAGACGCAGGCGTATGGCTTTGAGGGTGATACTGATATGATATTCGACGACTTTGGTCGTGATGCCGAGCTTTTCGGCGATCTCGTTGTAGGTGAGGCCTTCCTGGCGGCTCATCCGGAAGGTGTTGACGACTTTCTCGGGCAGGGACAGGTAGATCCTCTCGATGAAATCCTCCAGGTCGAGGGCGCTGATCTGCTCCTCGACGCTCGACGAGCTCAGGGCGAGGGAATTGATGAGCGCTTCGGATTCCTGGAGCGAACTGCCTTTCATCCGCTTGGCGTTGTCACGGAGATAGTTGAGTGCCTTGTTCCTTGCGGTGGTGTAGAGATAGGACCGGAAATTCCGGGCGGGATCGAGGGCCTCCCGGTTGTCCCAGATGGCGATCATCGTCTCCTGCACCAGGTCTTCCGCATCCTGCCGGTTGTGGGTGTAACTGCTGACAAAATGAAGCAGGTTGTCATACTCGGCGCGGTACACCGACCAGAAGACGTCGTTACTGCCCTCCTTGATGGCGAGGGCGAGCTCATTCAGACTGGCAAGTATTTCTTCCTGATTTCTCATCGCACTGATTTTATGGATATGCGGGCCGTGGCCTGCGGGGTAGTCGGATCCGCTCCGATGCGAAGGGTGTATTCTCCCCGTGCGGTCTCCCAGCCGCGGGGACCGAACGACGCCAGCTCGCTCAGCGGAATCTCCGCTGAAACGGTCTCGGATGCTCCGGGGGCGAGTTCCGCCGTCTTGGCGAAAGCCTTGAGCTCCACGGCCGGTTTGTCGAGGCCGCCGGAAGGGGCTCCGATATAGATGCCGACCGCTTCCTTGCCGCTGCGATCCCCTTTATTGGTCACCGTGAGGGATACGGTCAGGGAGGACCTGTTCTTCTTGACCTTGACCCCGGAGCAGGCGAACGTCGTGTAACTCAGGCCGTATCCGAACGGCCAGCAGACCGGGATTCCGCGGGTGTGGAAATGGCGGTATCCCACGTAAATCCCTTCTGAGTAATCGGTATAATCGTAGTTTTTCCCTTCCGAGGGCTTGTCATAGGGGAAGTCGAGAGCGGAAGGGTAGTCGAAATAGTCACGGGCGAAGGTGACGGGAAGCCGGCCGGAAGGATTGGCCTTGCCGGTGAGGAGCGCGCAGGTCGCGGCGCCGCCCTCCTGCCCCGGGAACCAGATATTCAGGATGGCGTCCGGGAGGTCTTTCCAGGAGGCGGCTTCGATGACGCCGGCGATGTTGAGGACGACGGCGACTTTCTTGTCTTTGGCGTGGAACGCCTCACAGACATTCCGGAGGAGTTCTTTCTCCGTATCGGACAGATAGTAATTGTCTTTCAAGGTACGGTCGACGCCTTCTCCGGCGCTCCGGCCGAGGGTGAGGACGGCATAGTCGTTCCGCTCGGCGGCCTTGTCGATCAGGGTGCGGGAGACGGAGAGTTCCGGAAGGAACGGAAGCCCGATGCCGAGGTGAATCTTGACTTTTTCGTTAAGCCGGATGTCGGCTTCGGTGAAGGCGACATATTTCAGATAGAGTTCGTCCAGTTCGGCGTCGGTGCGGATGCCCTGCCGGTGGAAGGCCTCGTAAAGCTGCGAGATGGCAGCGGGTTTGACATAGCCGGAACCGGTGCCGGTGACGATCAGGTCGTAGGAACGCACGCCGAAAAGGGCCGCCTGCCCGCCGGGAGGAAGCGGCAGCATCCCGTTGTTCTCGAGAAGGACCGCGCCTTCCGTGGCCGCTTTTTCGGCGACGGCGGCACCGCGTGCGAGATCGGGATGACCGGGCTCGCGGGGCGTCCCGCAGCGCTCGGAAAGCGCCATCAGCCGCGCCACGGCCTTGTCAAGGTCCGCTTCGGGGAGGACGCCGCTCCGGACGGCCTCCACGATCTCTTCGATCTGCCTTTCGGAGCCGGGCATCAGGAGGTCGTTGCCCGCGTGGATCTGGGCGGCCGTATTGTGCTTGGTGATGCTCCAGTCCGTCATCACGATCCCGTCGAAACCCCATTCGCCGCGAAGCGTCCCGGTCAGCAGCCATTCCTGCTCCTGGGCGGGCGTGCCGTTGACCTGGTTGTAGGATGACATCACGGCCCAGGGGTGCGACTCGCGGATGCAGGTTTCGAAACCTTTGAGATAGATCTCCCGGAGCGCGCGGTCGCCGATGCGGACGTCGACGCTGCCGCGGTTGGTTTCCTGGTTGTTGCAGGTGAAATGCTTTATGCAGGCCCCCACGCCGTGGCTCTGGATGCCGTCCGTATAGGCGGCGGCGAGCTTGCCTGTGAGGAGGGGATCTTCGCTGAAATATTCGAAATTGCGTCCGCAGAGGGGATTGCGGATGATGTTCACGCCCGGGGCGAGCATTACGCCGACCCCGTAACCGAAGGCCTCGTATCCGACGGCGTCACCGGCCTCTCTGGCGAGGGCGGCGTCCCAGGTCGAAGCCAGGGCGTTGTTGTCGGGGAAGGCCGTGGACCGTTCCGGAGCCGTCCGGCTCAGGCGGACGCCGGCCGTACCGTCGGCGAGGGCGACGGTGGCCAGGCCGTACTGCGGAAGCGGAGCCGTCCGTCCTGCGATGCCGTTGTTGGTAGGCGGGAACAGTTTCCGCTGAAGCCCCACCACCGCGCGGGCCTTCTCCCGGAGCGTCATCTCCCCGACTGCCGGCGGTATCTCGGCGAAGAGGAGGACCGGCAGCAGCAGAAGGCAGATCGTGAAAAGTGGACGTTTCATCATTATTTATACACGAAATCGGGGAACATCCCCGTAAAATGTGTATTATTACAAAAATACGATAATTGTATGTTTTCTCAACGAAAAATTTGGGGAATCCTGATATTTCTGCTGCTCGCGATACTTCCGCTGAACGCGCAGGAACTCAGCGTGCAGTATCAGGATACCAAACTCAGTGCAGTCCTGTCGGATATCCAGAACAGGACGGGCTATCATTTCGTATACAATAATTCGCTGGTGAACGTCTCCGTACCGGTGACTGTCGAGGCGAGCGGGAGTCTCCGGCAGGTGCTGGACGCGGTGATGGGGCAGGCGAAGGTCGAGTACAAGATCATCGACCGCCAGATTATCCTCACACCTGCGAAACAGGCGCCCAAGACTCCGCAGAAAGTTACGGTTTCGGGAATTGTCACTGATGAAACGGGCGCGCCCCTTCCGGGCGTGTTCGTTTCGGAAAAGGGCACCCAGAATGCCACTTCCTCGGATCTGGACGGCAAATATTCCATCTCGGTCTCCCCGCGCTCGGTCCTGGTCTTCTCCAGCATCGGCCTCGCCGACTCCGAGGTGGACGTCCCCTCCGCCGGCGGCAGTCTGAATGTGCAGATGTCCTCGGATATCAATTATCTGGATGAGGTGGTGGTCGTCGGCTACGGCGTCCAGAAAAGGGCAAACCTCACCGGTGCCGTCTCCTCCATCAATTTCAGCGAAGGTCTTGAGACAAGGCCCATTACGTCGACATCCTCGGCCCTCGGCGGCCTCGCGCCCGGTCTTGCCGTGACGCAGACTTCCGGCCAGCCCGGCGAGGACGGCGCGACCCTCCGCATCCGAGGCAACACCACCCTCAACTCCAACGGCCCCCTCGTGCTCGTCGACGGTATCGAGTACGGGATGGACAACATCAATCCGCAGGACATCGCCTCCATCACCGTCCTGAAGGACGCCTCTTCCACCGCCATCTACGGCAGCCGGGCGGCCAACGGCGTCATCCTCATCACGACGAAAAGCGGGACCGAGGGAAAGGTTCACATTTCCTACAATAACAACTTCACCCTCCAGATGCCGTATCTGGGCCGGCTCAAATATGTGACGGACTACGCCGAATCGATGCGCCTGTGCAACGAGGGCGCGGACAACATCGGCATCACCCATCAGTATTCCGACCAGACCATCGCGCTCTGGGAAAACGCCAAGCTTGACCCGGACGGCCTGAACGCCTATGGCGTCAAGAACAGCATCGCCTACCCCAACACCGACTGGTTCAAGGAGGTCTTCCACAACGGATTCATGCAGAATCACAACCTGTCCTTCTCCGGCGGTACGGAGAAGGTGAAGGCCTATGCGTCCGTCGGCTTTATGGACAACAAAGGTGTGATGAGCCACCACGGGATGAGCAGCGGCTACCGCAAATTCGACATCCGTACCAATGTCGAGGTCAAGTTTACCGACTGGCTGAAGGCGGGTGTCAAGCTTTTCGGCGAACGTCAGGACTACGGGATGATGGACCTGAGTTCCGGCTTCCAGTATCTGAAGATGGTCGTTCCGGGCATGTATCCCGGCGAGCCGGATAAATGGGGCTACATCGCGACCGACGAGGAAAACCCCAATGCAAACAATATCTTCAAGAATATGGCCTCGCGGGACGGCACGAAGTATTACTACCGGGCCTACGCGACGGCTTTTCTCAACGCTCGTCTGTACAAGGGCCTGACGCTGGAGGTGACGGCCAATCACAACCTCAGTTACATGCATGAGCACATCTATTCCACCTCGACCCGGGTGTGGAACTACGTCGCCGACTCCGTCCAGAGCGAATCCTCCCTCGCTACGGCATGGAACAGGAACAGCGTCTCAAGCGCTTTCCGCACCAACGGCGATATTCTCCTCCGTTACAACGGGACGTTCGGCAAGCACGAGGTGGGAGCTCTCGCGGGTTACTCCGTCAATTATTACTTCTCCCCGTGGCATAATGTGGAGAAACAGGGCAAGAGCGACTGGGCCATCACGGATATGGCCTCGTATACCACCCTGGTCAGCGCCGACAGCGGCTCTTCCGAGTGGGGACTGATGTCCGGTTTCGGACGTGTCAACTACGCCTACGACGAAAGGTATATCTTCGAGGCGAACCTGCGCTATGACGGATCGTCCCGTTTCGCGCCGGAATCCCGCTGGGGTCTTTTTCCTTCCTTCTCCGCGGGCTGGAACATCAGCAGGGAACCGTGGATGAAAGGGGCTTCCTCCTGGCTGGACAACCTCAAGCTCCGCGCTTCCTGGGGTATTACCGGTAACAACAATTCCGGCAACTACGCCTGGCAGAGCACCTTCGATTCCGTCGAAGTCGTCTCCGGCGGCGAGGAGGTTTCCGGCCTGATCATGAGGGCCCTGGGGAACCGTGACCTTGAATGGGAAACGACCCGGACGGGCGACATCGGCCTCGACTTCGGCTTCTTCGGCAACCGCCTGACCGGAGAGATCGACGGATACATCCGCAACACCACCGGCATCCTTTACCAGCCGGCAATCTATATGACGATGGGCAATATCGCCCCGCCCTGGGAGAATATGGCCGCGGTGCAGAACAAGGGTTTCGAGATCGGGCTCAAGTGGCGGGACGGCATCGGAAAGGATTTCTCCTACTCGATCGGCCTCAACCTCGCCTACAACGTCACGACCGTCAAGAAATACAAGGGCAAACTGGTCCAGGAGTGGCGGACGGACGAAGATGACAACCGGCTCTATTACAACAATATCGGCGATGTCGCCAAGAGCGGATTCGGTGGCTATATCCTGGAAGACCACATCCTTGGAGACCAATATCTCCGTCAGCGCTACCACGGCAGCGGCGCCGGGTACTCCGGTGAAGGGGAGGTGGACATCACCGCCGGTCCGAAGGACGGTATGATCCGCACCCAGACCGATATGGACTGGGTCATCGCGATGATTACCGCCGGCTACAAGTTCCAGGGCGGTCAGTCCGTTTCGAAGAATACGCTCTACTACGGCGACTTCATCTACGCCGACATCAACGGCGACGGCAACTATGGCGACGATAATGACAAGATCTTCACCGGCCACAGCAACGTGCCCAAGGTCACGATGGGCCTGAACCTGAGTTTCAAGTGGAAGGGGCTGGATTTCTACGCCCTCATCACCGGGGCCTTCGGCTTCTGGCTCAACTGGAACACGAGCATTTACAACACCACGCTGGTCAACAAGGCACAGTCCATTTCGAGAAGGATCGCCGACGACCACTACAGCGCCGACAATCCCAATGGCACCTATCCCCGTCTGACCTACAACAAGACGCTTAACGACGAACTGTCGGACTTCTACCACTACAAGGGCGATTATGCGAAGATCAAGAGCCTGCAGTTGGGCTACTCCCTGCCAAAAAAGTGGATGGATAAGATCCACGCCGAAGGGATGCGGTTCTACGTCAACGCCGAGAACATCCTGACCCTCACGTCCTACCCGGGCCTCGACCCGGAGATAGGAACCTCCATCGGATATCCTCTGATGAGGAGTGTCAGCGCCGGTTTCCAGTTAACTTTCTAGGAGGACAAGATGATGAAAAAGTATATTGTCATATTTGCACTCGTTTTCCTCGCCTGCTCCTGCAAGGGCCTGTTGGACACCAGCCCGAGAGGGGAGATCGCGGACGGCAACATGTGGACGACCCCCAGTCTTTCCAAGGCGGGCATCGACGGCCTGATGTATCCGATGTCGAGGCACGTGAGCGGATTGAGTGACCTGACTCCCGCGAACGGGAAGGGCGGTGTCAACCGCATCGGCGCGGAAGGAATGGGCTATACCAGCATTCTGGATGCCGGTTCGGATATGTCTTTCCTCAAGGCAGCGACGAAGACGGCCTCCGGAAAGGATATCTCGGCGGAGTGGAAGAGCATGTACACGGTCATCCACGCCTGCAACAAGGCCATCGCACGGTTAAGGAAAGATGTCGTGGGCGCCGACCTGTATGAGCAGTACATTTGCGAGGCCCGGATGATCCGTGCCTTCTGCTATACCCGCCTGACGATGTTCTTCGGGGAAGTTCCCATCTACCTCGACGAAATCGACAATGCCGAATGTACCAAGGCCCAGGATTACTGGGATGACCTGTGGGCGATGATCATTGACGAGTGCACCCTCTGCATCGACAATCCTTCCTTCCAGACCAACAATCTTCCCGGCAGCAAGCGTCCTTGTAAGCCCTCCAAGGGAATGGCATATTTCCTTCGCGGCAACGCCTATATGTGGCTTGCCGCCAACAAGAACCCTGAAATCTATCCCGGCGCCCCCGGCATTTCCGACGCCGAGATCCAGCAGTATTACACCCTCGCCGCCGCCGATCTGGCCAAAGTGAAGGAATGCGGCTTCGGCCTGTGGGACGGACCGGAGTGGGAAGGCTTCTTCTCCTATAAGAACGAGCACCACAAAGAGATGATCTTCCCGCTGGAATTCACATTTACCGATGGCTTTTCGTCCTATTGGCAGTGGGTGATCGGCAGCCGCTCCCACCTCAATTCCTGGACCCGCCTGGTGCCCTCCACCGAGTTCGTCAACGATTTCGAGTGGGCGGACGGAAGCAAATTCGACTGGTCGCAGGTCATCCCCGAGTGGAGCACCCTGACCGATGCGCAGCGGGAAGTGTTCTTCCTCCGGGACAGCCTTGACACGCACGCCGCGCGCGTGACGGACGGGACGGCGGTGGAGAAAGACATTACCCTGACGGCACAACGGGAGAAGGCCATCAGCCGGATCGGTGAGAGCGTCTATAATCAGTATTATCTGGATATAGGCAATGAGGCCCGTCTTGCTGCGGCCTACGAGGGACGGGACCCGCGTCTTGCAAAACTGGTGGTCATCCCTTACAAGCCTTATCCGATGATCAACGAGAGCAGCGGGAAGGCCATCAATTTCGTGCGTCGCTGGCCGCATTTCAAGCGTCAGGACGACGTGCCCGATTCCGATATGATTCCGGAGTTTTCCTCCAATATGGTCTATCTCTGGAACAAGTATATTGTCTCCGACGGAACGACGCTTGACAGGGTATATGACGGGACTGACTGGCCGCTGATCCGTTTCACGGAAGTCCAGCTGATGCAGGCGGAGGCGCTGCTGTGTTCCGGCAAGGTCGCCGAGGCGGTCCCGCTGATCAACGAAGTGCGGGAAAGCGCCGGAATGCCAGCCATCACAAGCACCGATCCCGACGAGGTGATGAAAGAGCTCCGTTACGAGACCCGCGTGTCCCTCTGCCAGGAGGGCAAGGATTTCTTCTACGAAATCCGCTGGGGCACCTTCAAGGAGACCAAGTTCCAAGGCAAGAAGTTCTGGGATCCCCGTTCCTGCTGGGGCCAGGGCGGCTGGAAGACCGGTTACTATTATGTGGACGGGATGTGGCCGCTCAGCGCGCCGCTCGACGAAGTCGTGATGAATTCCAACCTCAGGCGCCGTCCTAACTGGGCTTATTGATGAGGCGGTTTGCGGTAGGGTTGTCTGTCGGATTGACGCTTCTGGCCGTTTCCTGCCTGAAGGAGGATCCGCAGCCGCAGGTCCCTCCGGATCCTCCGCCGGGCCCCCAGCCCGTGCAGACGGAGTTCAATCTGGAGAATCCGCTGGTGACCTCCTATCTCGACTGGCTCGAAAAGCTGCCCTACCGGGACGGAGATTACTCTTATTCCAACATCGACGACTTCTACCTGACGGCCACCGACTATCGGAAGGACTGGCCCTCCCCGGCGACCATCTCCTGGGAGAAGGCCGCCGGAGGTGGCACGCAGCGGGTCCTCCTCGCCGACAATCCCGGTTTCGAGGATGCCGTGACCGTTTCCATATCCGGATCTGCCGTCAAGCACGACATCTATAATCTGATTCCCGGACGGGAGTATTGGTGGAAGGTGACTTCAACCTCCGGCGAGGTGGTTGGCAGCGGCTCTTTCCGCACCCTGGGAAGAAAGCGCTTCCTCAAAGTGGATAAAGTCTGCAATGTCCGGGATCTCGGCGGCATCCCGACCGCGGACGGGAGCAAGCGCATCAAATATGGAATATTGTTCCGCGGAGGCGAAATGAATGGGCACCACAAGGACTACGACGGTGTCTTCTGCCGGATCGGGACGCCGGGGACGCGGGCGATGCTTCAGGCAGGCATTGCTGCAGACCTTGACATGAGGACCGCCGACGAGGCGGAGTCGATTACTTCCTCTCCTCTCGGGAGCGATCTGGATTACATCCGCTTCGAGACAGTCAACAAGTACTACTACGACAAATTCTGGACGACAGACGAGTATATAAAGGCTCTCCAGTGGACCATAGACGAACTCCGGCAAGGGAAGCCCGTCTATTTCCACTGTGTCTTCGGGGCCGACCGCACGGGGACCTTCGCCTTCATCATCGAATCCCTCCTCGGCGTCAGCGAGAATCAGATTGCCATCGACTACGAACTGACTTCTTTCTCATACGGTCTCGAGGCTCCTCCCCGCCGGCGCGGGCCGAAAAACGAGCTCAGCGTGTACCGCTACCGCCAGATGGCGGAGGGCCTCCGCACTTCGGTTTTCACAGGGGCCACCTGGCAGGAAAAGATCTACAATTTCTGCCTCAATGGCTACCCCTACGGCCCCTCGACGGCCGCCAAAATATCCGCTGCCGACCTCGACTGGTTCATAGAGAATTCATTGGAAGCAATTGAATAAATAGCTTTCTTTGTGATATGAAACTCCGGAGTATTCTTCTGATTCTTCTTGTCATCCTCGCAGGATGTAAGGAAACGCCCGTTCCGCCTTCGCCGAAAGCGGGAGGGATCCGGAGTGCTGAAGATTTTGCGGCTTTTGCCGAAGCCGTTAATGCTGGTAAGCCGACAGCTACATGGGAGAATGAAGAGGGTTGGATTATTCTACTGAATGATATCGACTTCAGCGGTGTATCCGAGTGGGTTCCCGTCGGCCGGGCGAGCAGTCCGTTCACCGGGAAGTTTGACGGCAGGGCCCACAGCATCAAAAACCTTAAATTGGTGGATGCCGTGACAGAGGAGGGCTCACATTTCGGGCTTTTCGGCTATCTCGGCTCCGGAGCCGTCGTACAGAATTTCACGATAGACGAAAGTTGCTCGATGACGGTAACTTCATCCGTCTCGCACAACGCCGGGATGATTGCGGGTGCCCTCTATGACGCCACCGTCCGGGACGTGACAAGCTATGCACCGCTGACTTATAAGGGAAAGGCCACGGGATATGTCCATCTGGCTCTGATTGGGAGTGTTTTTGCCGCAGAGACAGGGTGCACCATAGACAGTGTCCACAATCGTGGAGAAATCAAGGCCGACAACACAAAGAATCTTAACAGTGGCGACACATCCCTCCACATCGCAGGTATCGTCGCTTTTGCCAATGCGGCGGAGGGGCGCAACGTGATTTCCTCCTGCAATAACTACGGGCAGATTACATCCCAGGCCTCTCGGACGGCCGGCATCCTCGCCGCAGCCAAGAAGAATACGACTGTAACCTATTGTGAAAACCACGGTGACCAGTTGAACACAATGCCCAAGGACGGCGGCGCCAGGCTTGGAAATATATGCTGCTATGCGACCAACGGTTCCACTATTTCCCACTGCAAGAACTACGGAAAGCTGGTCTCCATGAGGTCCGGTTATGCCGGCGGCATCATCTCGATGCCCGGAATCGGGACCTACGAGGATAATGAGAACTACGGCGAGATCGTCACGGACAGCGAGAACAGAGGCGTCCTTTTCGGCTATGTGACCCTGGCCGCGGCCTGGAAAGGAGGGAAGGCCTCCGGGACCGTCGGCCGCTACAACGACGGCCGGACTCTTTATGACTACTACGACGAGCCGGACAAGATCAAGTATCTGGGGAACGACGCCTCTTCCGGCAAGGCGACTTTCACGGATGTGGAGATAGACATCGTGATGACGCCGGATCCGGATCTGGAGACGGAGGCGTCTTTTAGGATTCTTTTCATCGGGAACAGTTTTACCAAAGATGCCGTGGAGCATCTTCCCGGCATCGTGGCCGCGGCGGGTCTAGATGATATCCAGATGGTCCATATGTATTACCCCGGCCGTACGGTTCCCGAATTCAATGCAAAATGGGCTGACGCCTCCGACTATGACTGCTATATCTGCAATCCGGGGATGAGCAGTTGGCGTAGCCTGAGCGGAAAGACCCTCTACCGGGTTGTATCGGTCGGAAAGTGGGATGTCGTGACCATTCAGGAGCACACGGGGCGGAAGCTCGCCTGGGGCTGGACTACGGAAGAGAAAACGGCCGTACAGGGGCTTGTGGACAAGATTAAGGGTGTGCAGGAAGAGAGCCCGAAGTTCTACTATGTCCTTTCGCAGGCCTATCACGATCTGGATAAGGCGGAGAATGTCACCAAGCCTTTCTCGACCACCGATGAAATGTGGACGGTCATCTCGACCCACGCAGGCAGGGCGATGGAGGAGTGTACTTTCGACGGCATCATTTCAACCGGTGCAATGCTGCAGAACCTGCGCACCTCCAGCCTCAACAATGCTGACGCCCTGACGCGGGACGGCTATCACATGGACTACGGCATCGCCCGTTACGGGGCGGCCTGCACGGTCTTCGAGACTGCTATCGGTCCTTACAACGGTGACATAAAACTGGACGGAAATTCCTACCGTACCAGCGGCGATTCGGAAGGTACGACCGCCATTACAGATGCGCGTGCTCCCATCGCCCTCCAGGCCGCCCGCTATGCAATTTCCCGGCCCTACGAGGTGACGGATATGAGCGCGTATTAGCGTTCCCTCAGCGAGAGGGCGAAGCCGCCGCTGCGGGCCATGCGGATGGGGATCTGAGTTTCTGAATTGGCCTCAAATACAGATATCACGTATGCCTGAGGAGCGGTCTCATAGTCGGCCTCCGGAGCGTCGGCGTAAAGGGTCGCTTCGTAGGTGAGGCCGGGAGTCAGGAAGTTGAGCTTTACAGTCGTCTCATAAGCGTTCTCGCCGCTGACGCCGCCGACGTACCAGACGTCGCGGCCGGCTCCGGCAAAGTCCTTCGCGCTCCCGGAGAGCGACGAGAGTTTCGGATGGCGGGCTGTTATGATGTACTCACCGGGTTCGGCCTCAAGATAGATGCTCTTGTCCCAATCTGCCGCAACATCCTTGATAAACTGGAAGGCATCCGGGAAGCGGGCGTAGTTTTCCGGCAGGTCTGCCGCCATCTGGAGCGGGGAGTAGAAGGTGACGTACAGGCCGAGCTGGTTGCAGAGGGTATGACGCATCTTGCCCTCCTTGCCCGGTGCAGTGACCGACATATCCTGCTCGAATATTCCTGGCGTGTAGTCCATCGGGCCGCCCTGGCCGCGGGTAAAAGGCAGGATGCAGGTGTGCCCGGGATTGATTTTGGCCTTGTATTCGTTTCCCATGGCGGATTCGTTGCCGATCAGATTGGGCCAGGTACGGCAAAGGCCCGTCGGGCGCACGGCCTCGTGGGCGTTCACCATAATGTGATGCTCTGCAGCCTTCTTGATGCAGTAGAGATAATGGTTGATGATGCTCTGGCTGTAGTGGTGCTCTCCGTAGGGAATGATCCTTCCCACATAGCCGCTTTTCACGGCATCGTATCCATACTTGTTCATCAGCGAGTAGGCCTCTTCCAGGTGACGCTCGTAATTAACTGTCGATGAGGATGTTTCGTGGTGCATCACCAGCTTGATGCCTTTTGAGTGGGCATAAGCGTTGAGTCCCGGAAGGTCGAAGTCCGGATAGGGGGTCACGAAGTCGAAGACGTCGTATTTCTGCTTGTTGTACCAGTCTTCCCAGCCTTCGTTCCAGCCTTCTATCAGAAGTGCGTCAAAGCCGTTTGCCGCGGCGAAGTCGATATAGCGCCGCACATTTTCATTATTGGCACCGTGATTGCCGTGGGGCTTGATGGCGGAATAGTCTGTCACACCGAGCTGTACGGAGGGAAGCTCGTTGGTGTACGACCACTGGCTCTTCCCCGTAATCATCTCCCACCAGACACCCATATATTTGACGGGATGGATCCAGCTCACATCCTCAAGGGCGCAGGGCTCGTTGAGGTTGAGGATAAGGCGGGAGGCGAGCACCTCGGTCGCGCTTTTGCAGACCTGCACCGTCCGCCAGGGCGTCCGGCAAGGTGCCTGGAGCCGTCCTTTCACTCCTTGCGCGTCCGGCGTGAGCCAGGTGCGGAAGGTCATCTTCCGGGAATCCAGGTCGAGATTCATCGTGGGATAATCCACCATTTCCGCTTCGTGAAGATTGATGTAGAGCCCGTCATCGGTTTTCATCTGCAGGGCGGTCTGCACGGCCCCGGGGCCGAGGGAAACCTGACCGGCCCTGTGCAGGAGCCGGCTCCTCTCATTGAGGGAAGGAATCTCGCTGAGGCGGCTCCGGGTGTAATTGTACTCCTGACTGTCGTAGTCTCCGCTAATCCACCAAGCGGTGTGGTCGCCGGCAAGGGCGAACTGCGTCCATTCTTCCTGAATCCGGAAGTAGGTGAGGGTGTTCTTCTGCGGAAATTCGTACCGGAAGCCGAGCCCGTCGTCATAGAGCCGGAAGCGGATGTCCATCGCCGTGCTGTCGGCCTGCATCAGGTGCACCAGCAGTTCGTTGCAGTGATTCCGGATGCTGTCCTCTTCGCCGAGGACCGGAGCCCAGGTCTCATCGATGGCACCGGTCTCTGAGCCTGTGCGGCTGAATCCGTGGCGGAGGTCCTTCCCGTCCGTCAGTTCAAACCCGAGCCCGGAAGGCAGGATGACGTCTTTCCCGTCAAATGTGAGCTGATACACCGGTTCTCCACTGACGGAAAGACCGAAACTCATCTCCAGCCTCCCGTCCGGACTTTGGAGCAAATCGGAAACGTCCCCGATCCGGGAAGGACCGGGGACGCAAGCCGCCATCAAAAGGATGGAAAGGATATAAAGCTTTTTCACGATTTATTCGTTCAGGATCGCGCGGATGGAGAGGCCGTCCCAGACCCAGCTTTTGTTGTTGACATAATTGTCACCATCATCGACTCGAAGCTGTGTAGCCCTGTTCCAGTAATTGGCCTTGGAAGGATCGTAGATAATGTTGCCGTAATCGGTGGTCGACGTCCAGTAACGTCCGTGTTTTCCGTCAGCCGTCTTGCCTCCGTTGTCGGTGTAAGGACAACGGTACAGAGCCAGCTTTTTGCCGTTGGCCTCGATGACGACGACTCCGAGGTTCTGTGACGTATATCCTTCCTCATTGGTGTATGTTCCGGGTGCATAGTCAGTAATGACCACTTTGTTTTCTGTGTCGATTTCCGGAGTAAGGCTGTATTTTGTGTCTTTAAGGATATTGCAGGAAATATCATTGGACGGAAGCCTCCACTCGCTGCCCCATTTTACGCGGGCCGCATCGTATTTGGTGCCGCCGATATCATAGAAGGTGCCGGGACCGGACTGCAGACCTTTGCCACCGGCATAGTGCACCTCGATGAAAGGCTTTACGCCTTCGGCCGCGCAGACATATTTGTAGCCGCGGCCGGAGTCGTAAGCACCGTTCTTGAACCATCTCCAGCTCTCTTTGGAGAATGAGGTCTTGGGTTCGGTCTCCGCCCAGGAATAAAGGTTACCGATAATGGCGGCGTCCGAGGTCGGGGTGTCACCGCCGAGGTTGAACGGGGCCCAGGAGCCGAGATTGTAGGTCGTTGCGCCGTAGGTGACGCTGCCGAGGCGGATGGCGTCACTCGGAAGCGGGCGGGGCATCAGTTCGAGATGGCTCATGTCGTAGGTGCCCACACAACCTGCATTGGGGGCGAGGTTGGCCGAGGTGACCTTGCCCTGGGACTCTTTCTTGTCGAGGGACATAATGGTCACGATCAGGCCGGCGAGGCGGTTATCGGAGGAATGCATCAAGTCGATGGCGGGCACGGCGATATAGACGGCCTGTCCGGCAGTCGAAACGGAGGGAAGCGTAATCATCTTCACTGCTTCCTTTTCCGTCGAAGAGGTAGTCCCCTTCTCCTTGCCGGTTGAGGAAACGCTCCAGCCGCCCTTGTAGGTGGTACCCGTATTGAACTCGATGTATTTAATACCGGCCGGAAGGAGGATACGCATCACATAGGTCAGCCTCTTGTCTCCGGAAAAATTGAAAGCCGGGCTGGCGCCTGTAGCCGTAGCGATGGAATAGTCATACTTCCCAAGATTAGCAAGCGTGCCGTTCTGATCGTCATAGGTGCAGAAGATGGTGCCGTTCTCGACGGTGACGTCGCCGCTGACGGCGACCCAGCTGGTGTTCTCGTCGGCGGCTACGGCTCCGGAGGCCTTGAAGGTCGCATTGGTACCTCCGGCTGCTGTCGTGAATTTGACTTCGGTGATGGTTTCACCGTTGATTTCAAGAGCGGTGAAGCTATCTCCCGGGGTCCAGGCGCCGGAGATGTCACTGACTTCCTCCACCTCGGAGTAGTTGTCGGTGTAGTTGACCTTGGTGCCGATAAACGCGCCGGGCGCGATGGCGGTTGCGGTAATCGCATAACCTTCGACAGGAGCGGCGGGTGTCTCGACGATTTCTTTGTCGCAACCCGCTGCAATGAGCAGGGAAATTCCTGCGAGAAGAATGATTCTGAGTTTCATGGTGCCGTCCTCCTTTTATTCATCCCAGGTCATAGGGCCCTCGTCGGCAAAACCGGCCGGGGCTGCGTTGTCGGTGGTGATTTCAGTTCCCGGATCGGGACCGGGGCCGGGACCGGGACCCGGTGTGGGTTCGTCGGGCTTTTCTTTGCATCCGCCTGCCACGACTAGAAGGGCAAGCACTGCGGTGAGTGTCAGAAGTTTTCTTTTCATAATGCAAATGGTTTATAGAATTTGATAATTCCGGGTTAAAGTGTTTTCCGTATAAGTGGTTTCCCATCCTCCGGGGAGGGTGTGTTTCGCGATAATCTTCCAGCCGGAGAGGGACTCCGGGCTTCCTCCGGGCGCGTCCACGACCCACCAGGAGTAGGACTTGGCATTGGGGCCTGTCCCGTACGGAGAGCCGAGATCCTTGACGATCTTGGCCGCGGCGCATTTGTCCACGATGGATTCGGTCAGACGCGTCATCGGCGTCTGCGAACCATTGTACTCGAAGGTGAGACTCCAGGTAAGGTCAATTGAGGAAGCGGCAATCCTCGGATCGTCGCCGTCCCATACTCTGACGAGGAACTTTCCACGGTATGCGCTGTCCCAGGCGTAGCCGCCATAGCTGTCGTTGCCGCTATAGACCCGCATCTGGAATCCCTTGTCCTTCCCGGTGGTCTTATTGAATTCGGAGACAAGTTCCGCACCCTCAAAGGTATAGACACCGTAACCGGCGGGCGTGCCGTTGGGCGAGATGTCGCCGAGCCACCACATTCCGCAGAGCGACTGAATGTTGTGCTCCACGAGCGTCCGTCCTCCGGCGGCCCTGTTGCCGGTCATGGCGTAATTGGTGAGGTTGTGGATGTGGCCGGAGAATATGTGGACTTCGTTGAATCCGTAAAGCAACCCCTTGATACCCTCCCCGTTTCCGGGCGCATTATACATCGGGGAATGGGTGCAGAAGATGGCAATCTTGTTACGCTTGTCCGACACGTTTGCCACATCCTCCTTGACCCAGTGGAACGTCTCTCCGGAGAATCGCTCCTTGTAGTTGATCTTATTGAATCCGCTACTGCCCGCACTGTCGCTGCCATTGTAGTCGATGTTGTCGGCAAAGATGACGTGGGCGTTGCCGATGTCGAAGGAGTATTCGGTGGGACCGAAGTGGTCCACGTAATACTGCGTGGCGTGATAGTCATCGTCTCCGGCGCCGGACTGGTGGTCGTGGTTGCCGATGACGTAAAGGAACGGAAGAGTGGCGCCACCCCTCGTGAGGCCGGAGTATTCGCGGATCACGTCGTCCGCCATCGCCATGTTGTCCCAGAGCTGGTCGCCGAGGGCGATGCCGACGACAGGGCCTTCCCCGATCGAATTTACAGTACTCTGGACATCCTGCAGCGAGGTCTTGAACTGTGCGAGGTTGGAAGCGTTCTGGACGTGGGCGTCGGAGACAAAGACGAGGGAGAAGCGGCTGCCGGTATAGGCTCTGGGCGTCAGGGCGAAGTCGGCCCGGGAGCCGGGAACGATCTTCTGCCAGAAAGCCGGCTGGTCCTTGCTGTCGAGTGGAATCTCATAGGCGGCGGGAACTGTAATCTGGACGGTCCTCGCCTTCGCCCTGGCCTCCAGCGTATAAGCCCCGGAGGCATCGGTCTTGACGCAGTTGTAGCCGTCGGAAACGACGACGCCCGCTATGCCCTGCCCGGTGGAGGCGTCGATAATTTTCCCTTCTATGACGACCGGAGGGGCGGGCTCATCGGTTTCTCCGGCGAGGACGGGCCGTACGGAGAATCCGTGTCCGGTCCCCTGGGAAAGGAGGTCGATCAGGTTATTGCGGACGTATAGCTGGTAGGCCTCCTCGGTCCCGGCGATGTTGTTGTGGGCTCCGGACAGGTAATACCCGGCCTTGCCGACCATGGACGGCGTACTCGCGGGCAAACTCGCCGTGTAGAAATACCGGCCGCAGAAAGGCAGGAACAGCGTGATGCCGTTCCGCATGAACGTCCGCCCGCTGACGGTGAGTCCGTTCCAGGACGAGACGTCCGTCGTAATGAAACTGCTCCCTGTCGTAAGCCTGGCGCCGGATGTCGTCGTTATCGTCTCATTGCTGCCAAGGAGACCCAGCCACTCCTCCAGGAAGGGCATACGCCAGGCGGAGCCCCATTTGACACGGGCTACGTCGTACTTGGTCCCGGAGATGGTGCGGAGATGAAGCTCCTTGTCGGCTCTTCCCCTGTACTCGCGGTCATTGCCGATCTGCTTCCCGCCATACTTGTATCCGGCCTCTGTATAAGTGTCTTTCTGCTCCGTTTCGCCCCAGGCGAAGTATTTTCCGTAGGCCTCTTCCGCCGTTGCGGGGGATGCTTTCGCCCCGACGTTGAACGGAGCCCAGGAGGGACGGTTGGTGAAATCGAAGAAATCCTCCACCCCGCTCCAGGAGGTGTTGTTAAAATAACTCAGCGTGCCGGAGGCCTTGGACACGAAGTCGATGGCCTCGGACGGCAGGGCACGGTCCATAAGCGGCGACTCGCTGAGGTCGAAGGACCCGACCTTGCCGCCTTTCTCGGACAGGTCGGCACTGAGGACTTTGCCCTCGGAATGACGGCCGTCGGCGCTCAGCGCGGTCACGATGAGGCCGGCCTCGGCGTAGTCGATCGCCGGGACGGCGAGATAGACCGCCTGACCGACGGCGGTTTCCTTAGATAGCGTAAGGGTTTTGACGGCCCGCGGCCGGTAGTCCGCCGTGCATCCGGAAATCTCGCCGGTATGGTTCACCGTCCATTCCGTCCCTTCTACGGCCGTGTTGAATTCGACCTTCCCGACTCCTTCGGGCATCTTGATGCGGAGAAGATAGGTGAGGTGACGGCCGTTGCCGTAATTGAAGTCGGGCGTCTCGCCGGTGGAGGTCGCGACCATATAGTCGAAGCCCTCCAGCCCTTTGAGAGAGCCGTCCTGGCCGGAATAGGTGCAGGAAATGCTTCCGCCCTCAAAGGAGGCCTTCTTGCCGAGGACGGCCACCCAGGTGGTCGTGGCCGATGCGGCCGCGGCTCCGGAGGAAGTGAAACTCGTCTTGACATCGGCGGGCGCCGTGGCCGTGAAGGTCACCGGAGTGACCGTTCCGCCGTTGATCTCGAGGGCGAGGAAGCGGTCTCCGGTCTTCCAGCCGGTCTTGATGCCGCCCTGGCTCTCTTCGTAAATCATTTTCGTGCGGCTCTCCGGAAGGGAAGCCGTGGCCGTGATGACGCATTCTTCCACGGTTCCTGCCGGCTCCGGTTCGGCGCTGCAGGCTCCCGCCGCAAGGGCTGCGGCGAATGAAAGGATAACAAGTCCAATTCTCCTCATACTGCAATAATACACTTTTTCTTGCATATCCCCCGAATTTTTCTCTATGAGAAAGGGAAACGCGAAAGAAATGTGTATTATAATGGATAACCAAGTTTTTTCAAAATGAAATTATTGCGCATAACGTCCGGGGTAATCACCCTCTCACTGGCCTCTTTGCTGGCCTGTAACAAGACAATCGAGCAGCCGGAAGAGACTGTAGGACAGGAGCCTAAGGTGACCGTAACGGCGACGGTCGTCCTCCCGGAAGAATCCACCTCCAAACTGGCTTACGAAGAGAATGATGCGGAGGGAATGGCCTCCGGCCTCAAATCCACCTGGGAGACCGGCGATCAGTTCTATGCCCTGAAAGACGGCTCGGAGATCGTGCAGTTTACGCTCGCTTCCGGCGAGGGGACGACGACCGGCGTCTTCACGACCGAGGCCTCCGGCGTAAACGAAGGAACGTCCTGGAAGGCCCTGCTGGGCAAGAACGCCGCTCCTTCCTCCGGCAAACTGGCCTGCACCTATTCTGTGCAGACGGGCACGCTCGCGCATCTGGGCGATGTGGATTACACCGTGATGGACGGGACGGGCACCGACCCCTCTTTTGATTTCGACGAAGGTCAGCGGCTTTCGTATTTCATGCGCATCAAGCTTCCCGCCGGCGTCCGTTACATAGAGTATTGCACCACCGCCTCCTGGAAGGTGTCCTCCGGCGGTGCCTCCATCGTCTATGACGGGCATTTCGACAATGTCTCCGAAGTCGATCTCGGTCATGTGTCGTCCGCGGGAGAAGTCTGCTACCTCGCTATCCCGGCCACGCAGTACGCCAATTACATCAACGAGCAGCAAAAGGGCGTGATCCTTACCTATATGAGCGCCGACCGGAAGAAATCCAACGGCAACGTCCTGAACTCCAATCTTTCTGAAAAAGGCGGCATGATCGGCACCTTCAACGTGAGCGGCATCACGCTGATCGACCGCCCGCTTCCCGATGAAGCGGTATCGCTCGGCTCTCGCTCTCTTGTCATCCGCAAAGACCACGATCCCGATTTCTGCAATAAGTACAACAACCTGGGTGATTATCGGTACAATACCGCAGTGGATCCGGCGTGGGCTCCCTACAATCTGGGCGCGAGAATAACGGCGGCTTCTCCCACGGCCGACGACCTCTACGGAGATTACTTCATGTGGGGCGAAATTTCTCCCAGGACGGGATCCTATACCTCCTCGACCTGGACCTATGACGGTAACCATACGGTGGGCGGTTTAGAGAATTTCCCTTCCACTCAGCTCGGCTATTTCCAGACCGTTTCGGTCTCCGACGGTTCCTCCAACGGAACGATGAAATTCCAGCGCATTTCCGGGACCAAGTTCGACGCGGCCCGCGTCCGCTGGGGTCACGACTGGAGGATGCCTACCATCGAGGAACTGGTATCCCTGATGGGAGACAGTGACGATGTCGATATCGCGGACGCCGAGACCGTAACGCCGTCCGGCCTGACGACAAAACTCGAGGTCATCGATTTCTATGGCGTTGGCCGTACCGTGAAAGGACGCTGGTTCAGCAACGGCACGGCAACTGTCTTCTTCCCCTTCGCCGGGTGGTATGGACAGGCCGGCACTAATTCTTATGCCGGAAATGCCAGGAACTACCATGGCGCCCGCGCTTTCTATCGCAGCGATTCCCGTATCCGGGCCACGCCGTCGAACGGCAGCCTGACCAACGCCACCCTTTATATGGAGATGAACGGCGGGGCGCTCAACTACGGCCGCAACTCCGGTCCGACTCCGCAAATGTACTACGGCACCCCCATCCGTCCGGTCCGCAACGTCAAGGCAAGCGGCGGCAACGCGACTTCGCCTTCCATCTGGGAGGATGTGGGGGAGAGCACCATTTCTCCGACTTCCAACCTGTGGGGCGTCATCAAGGATAACTCGGGCAATCCTATCCCGGGCGTAGCGGTCTCCGACGGCTACAATGTCTGTGTGACGGATGTCAACGGCACCTATCAGATGCAGGCCGATTCCCGTGCCCGTACCGTGAATGTGACCGTCCCGGCCGCATACGAGATCCCGATGGAGAACGGCCGTCCGGCCTTCTACCAGTATGTGACGATTCCTTCCACGGGCGCCGTCCAGAAGGACTTCATCCTTACTAGACGCTCCAGCATCCCGAGCCGGTTCACTATCCTTGCCGTCACCGACGAGCATGTCCAGAAGTCCGCTCACGTGACCAAGTTCCAGACCGCGGTTGACGATATGCAGGAGACATCCACTACCCTGGCCACCTCAGGCATTCCGGTAGGTGACGGCGGCAACGCCGGGGAGGTTATCGCCATCTCCCTCGGCGACCAGATGTGGGACAATATGTCAATGGGATCTTCCATTGTATCTACGTTTACCAGCCGTCTCAATGTTCCGGTGTTCTATACCATCGGCAACCACGACTACGATTCTTCCAAAGACTCCGACTACGATGCCGAAACGGCCTTCGTGAACGCTTTCGGACCCACCAATTACTCCTTCGACATCGGCAACGCCCACATTATCGTGATGGATGATATCGTCCGCCGCAACGGGAATGGCAGCGGTACCGCCGGCTATTCGACCGTCAATTACGGCGAAGGTTTCACCAGCGAACAGGTTGACTGGCTCAGGGCCGATATCGCCAGGGTAAAGGGTGCCGCATCGAAACTTGTCATCCTCTGCGTCCACGCGCCTCTCAGCTCTGCATCCGGCGGCGATACCGATACCCAATCGGCCGTAATGAGCGCCCTCAAGAACAACTTCTACAACGTGCATGTCTTCTCCGGACACACGCACGTGCTGAAGAACAACTACTACGGCGGCTGGGCGGCAAAGAGCGGCCGGCACATCCATGAGCACACCATTCAGACGCTGTCCGGCTATTTCTGGGAGGCCGACATCAGCTACCACAACGCTTCCCCTGCCGGATATGGCGTCTATACCTTCGCTTCCGATGATCTCTATGCCGAATACAATAAGACCACCAAGGAAGACCCGACCTTCCAGTTCTGGGTGTACAACGGCGGTGAGACCTATGTCCGCAGCGGAAAAACGTACACCTGGGACAGCCCGGTCAAGAGCAAGTTCATTGCAAAACTTCCTGACGCCTGCGATACGGATGCGGACGGAGAGTCCTGGACATTTACCCTTTCCAGCGGCGGCACCTCCGAAACGATGACCCGTGTCGAGACGGCCATCAACGACAAAGCCACCCACTGTTATATCTCCAAGTATTTGGATAACAATTACAGCTACGGCGGCGGCGACGGCGATTTGGATGTATTCTGGTATTCCTCGAGGAATTTCTCCTCCGGCAGCTTTACCATCACGGCTACCCACACGATGCCGAGCGGCTGGAGCGCCACCTACACCCGCACACATTACGTCAACGGATCTACTTGGAAGGGCTTTGCCTACGGCGTCCGCTTTGAATAGCCTATGCTGAAATTCCTTGCTGCACTTCTGCTTTCGGGCCTCGTGACCAATTCCTCCACGGGGAAGGGAATCGAGGGCGTGGTGGTGTCTGACGGTTATCACTGCACGGTGACAGATGCTTCCGGGCGATACAGTCTGGAGGTGGATTCCCTTGCACGCACGATCAGCGTCACCATTCCGCGGGAATATGAAATACCCCTCGGAAGCGACGGCGCCCCGGCCTTTTTCAAGTATATCGATTCCGGGGAAAGGGATTTTGTCCTGACGCCCCGGCGCAAGGTGGCGGACCGGTTTACGCTGGTGGCCGTGACGGACACGCATATCAAGTTTGACTGGAATGCGGACCGTTTCCACCGCGAGTGCCTGCCGGACCTGCAGCGAACTTTCGAGCGTCACGCGAAGGAGGGGGATGTCCTCGGCATCGCGCTCGGAGACCAGATCTCCGACACGCCCGAGACGGCGGGGATCGTGAAGGCGGGCTACACCGGTTTCCGGCTCTCCCGGAAGACCGTGCCGTTCTTCTACTGCATCGGCAACCACGACCACCTGACAAAGGATGGCGAGGGACAATATGCCGTGACGGAGCACTATATCAGGAATTTCGGGCCGGTGGACTATTCCTTCGACATCGGACAGGTCCACTTCGTCGTAATGGACGACATCCAGTACAAAGGCGTCCAGAGGGACGGCATCAAAATGGCCTATTACACCGGCATCACCGACTCCCAGCTGGCTTGGCTCAGCGAGGATCTCGCGCTGGTCCGCGACAAGGACCGGAAAGCCATTGTCCTCTGCATCCACGCCCCGCTTTCTGGCCGCTTCTCCTATAAGCCCGAAGTGAAAGCACTGCTGGAGGAGTTCGCCGATGCGCACGTCCTTTCAGGCCACGAGCACAACATTAACAATATGTGGCCCTCGCCGAAGATCTGGGAGCACAACATCCAGGCCCTCTGCGGTGCCTGGTGGCACAGCAACCTCTCTCCCAGCGGCTGCCCGCTCGGCTACTGCGTGCTCACTTTCAACGGCCCGGCCCTCGCTTCCGAGTATAACAAGGCCACGACCGAATCCGCCGATTTCCAAATGCGTGTTTACAGCGGCAACGACTATTACAACGGCTGGACGGCCTACGCCCTCGGCGCGCCCAAACGCTTCAACACCTATTCCTGGCCGGAGAACCTCAAGGGCCATTTCGTCGTCCGCGTCTGGGATGGCACCCCCGACTGGGAGGTGAAATTCGTCCAGGGCGGTGTCGAGCGGCCGATGAAGCAGACCGAAGTGAAGTTTTTCGATGCTGCGACCGCCGGATATATGGTGGATATGTGCGGAGCCCCCTATGGCGGCAGCCGCGTGTATAAACCTTTGCTGGATACTTTCTGGATTATCGAGGCGCCGTCCGGCGACCCGGCGGCGGAGAGGGACTGGGAGATTGTCGCCGTGCACCGGATGCCTTCCGGAGAGAAGGTGACCTATCGCAGCAAAGTCCTGATGCAGGATTACCTGGGATTCGCTACGGGAACCCATTACGCCAGATAGTATGAGAAAACTCGTTTTCAGCCTTATCCTGGCCCTTCTGCCGCTTGCGGCCGGGGCGCAGACCCTTCAGCAGTCACTTTCCGGTAAAGACCTGTCCTCCCTGCTGGTCCCCGGCCAGAAGTGGGTACCCTATCCCGCCTATTCCGACCGGGCCGGTTGGGACGAGCTTCTGGGCGAATACAAGCCGCAGTTCATCGCGACAGGCGAGAAATATCTCCACTTCGACTGGCTAGTCATCCGCGCGACGGATTATCTGGAATACAACCGCAGCGGCAACCGCTACACCCAGGAAAGCCGCATCCGCAAGAATGCCGAGGCCCTCAGCTGCCTGATGGTGGCGGAGCTGGCGGAAGGCAAGGGCCGCTTCCTGGATGATATTATGGACGGTGCATTCCTGTTCTGCGAATACACATCCTGGGCGGTTTCGCATCACCTTGCGACCTTCCAGAAAGTCCGCCGTCCGATACCGGACTACGAGGACGACATCCTGGCCCTCTATCAGGGCAATTTCTCGCAGATGCTTGCCTGGGTATGGTATTTCTTCCATGACGAGTTTGACAAGGAAGATGTGGGAATCGCTGCACGCATCCGTCACGAGATCGACAAGCGGGAGCTTACTCCTTTCCTGGAGCGCAACGACTTCGACTGGATGGGTTTCAAGCCCAAAATCCGCCCCAACAACTGGAATCCCTGGTGCAATTCGAACGCCCTCGTATGCTTCATGCTGATGGAGAACGATCCGGCCCGCCTCAAGGCCGCGGTAGAGAAAAGCATCCGTTCGCTGGACAGGTTCCTCGAACTTCTGGCTGCCGACGGCGGCTGCGACGAGGGCCCCGTTTACTGGTATGCTTCCGCTGGGAACCTTCTCTGCTGCCTCGAGTGCCTGTCGCTGATTACCGGCGGGCAGATCGATTTCGCGTCGAGTCCGCTGATCCGCAATTTCGGTGAATACATCGTCGATGCGAACATTCAGGGGAGCTGGCAGGCCAATTTCGCCGACTCCGCTCCTTCGGATGTCGTGGGTTCGCCGACGCTGTTCAGGTATGCCGGGCTTACCCGCAGCGACAAAATGGGTTCGTTCGCGAACCACTGCTATCACGCCGACGGTTATGACCCCGTGGACGCCAACTGGACTACGTTCTACCGGGCGATGGAGAACCTCCGTGCCTGCCGGATGATGCAGGCGCTGCCCGACAAGGGTTACACTCCTTCGGACTTCGTCTGGTATCCCGTCACGGAACTGTGCTTCATGCGTTCCGGCAAGGGCTATCTCGCCGTCAAGGGCGGCCACAATCACGAGCGGCACAACCACAACGACGTCGGCACCTGCATCTATTTCTACGACGGTAAGCCCGTGCTGGTGGATGCCGGCCCGGCAACCTACAATTCAAAGACTTTCGACAAGCGCTATCGCTACAAGATGTGGAACAACTCCAGCGACGGGCACAACCTCCCGAACATCGGCGGTTTCGCGCAGGAGTACGGCTACGAATTCAAGGCGACCGGCAGCAAGGCTGACCGCAAGGCCAGGCGTTTCGTGACCGACATCGCCAAAGCCTATCCCGAAGCGGCCGGAGTGGACTCCTGGGTGCTGGATTACCGACTGCTGAAGGACGGATCGCTCGACCTGACCGAAACCTTCCGGTTGCAGCGTCCCGGCCCCGTGACCCTTCATTTCCTCGTTCCCATGCGTCCGGATCTTGCCCAACCCGGCCGCATCGGGCTCGGCGGCCTGTCGCTCCGCTATGATGCAAAGGCCCTGAAGGCCTCCTTCGAAGAAATCCCCGTCACGGGTACAGGCATCGGCTGGGAAGAGTTCGGTCCCAGTCTTTACAAAATCTCCCTCTCGGCGGAAACGGCTCCGCAGAAGGGATCTTATCACATCTCAATCCGGAAGTAGTATGCGGAGAAAACTGCTGTTTCTGCTGTCGCTGGTCTGTATCGCAGGCTGCTCGAATCCCCTCAGCCGGTGGGTGGACCCCTTTATCGGCACCGATTATACAGGCCATACCTTTCCGGCCGCATCCTGCCCGCTCGGGATGGTCCAGCCGGGACCGCAGACCGGCAATTACGCCTGGAAATATTGCAGCGGGTATAATCACTCCGACTCCCTGATTCTCGGCTTCACGCAGAACCGTCTGAGCGGTACCGGTGTTCCTTCTCTCGGGAATGTCCTCATTATGCCTTTTTCAGACGGCCACGGTCCGGAATACGCCAGTGCCAAGCAGGATGAATTCGCCTCGCCCGGCAGATATTCCGTCCGTCTTCCGGACAATGGGGCGGCCGTCAGCATTACCTGTTCGCCCCGTGTCGCATGCTACGAGATCGATTTTACCGGCAGGGAGCGGCATCTTTTTCTCAATCTCCAGAGTGCGCAGGTCCGGGTCAAGACGCCCGATCCGGATCTTTCGGCGGCCATCCTTGACTGGGATGGGGATATGCCCGACGGCAGAACCCTCAGGGGAAGTCTGGAAGTGAAGAGCTGGGTGAAATACCGGCTTTGGTACGAGATTATATTCGACCAGCCTGTCCTGCATCTTGATACCCTCTGCCTGAATTCTTCGTACAAGGCACCGGCGTACGATCTCGATTTCGGCCCCGGCGGGGAGCCGCTGAAGGTCAAAATAGCCCTCTCTTTCACGAGTGCGGAAGGTGCTCATTCGAATATGGCAGAAGTGGATGGCTGGAATTTTTCCAGGGTTGCGAAGGCGGCCGCCGACCGGTGGGAACGGTATTTTTCCCTGCTTCCAGTCGAAGCCCCGGACAGCGTTCTCACCGCTTTCTACACTTCGCTATACCATCTCTATCTCCAACCCAACGTAATCTCCGATCTGGGTGATCCGGTACGTTATTCCACTTTCTCCCAATGGGATACTTTCCGTGCGGCAGACCTGCTCAGGACCCTGCTTACGCCGGATCTTGAGGCCGATATCGTCTGCAGTATGATCGATGAGGCCGAAGCGCGCGGACACCTTCCGGTCTGGGATCTGTGCGGGAAGGACAATTACTGTATGATCGGCAATCATTCCGTCCCGACGGTAGTGGACGCCTGCCTGCGCGGCCTGCCGGGAGTGGATCCAGAACGGGCTTACGCGGCGGTGCGGGCCTCTTTGACGACCTCCCATCCCAAATCCGACTGGGAAATATACGACCGCTACGGCTATTATCCTTTCGACCTGGTTAAGGAAGAATCGGTCTCGCGGACACTTGAAACCTGCTATGATGACTGGTGCGCCGCCCAGTTTGCCAGGAGACTCGGCAAGGAGGAAGATTACGCTTTCTTTATTTCCAGGAGCAGGAATTATCGTAATCTCTTCGATGCCTCCACGGGCTTTTTCCGCGGGAAGGATTCGAACGGTGCCTGGCGCGAACCCTTCGAGCCCTACCGTTATGCGCACGCCGGCAAGCAGGGCGGTGACTTTACGGAAGCGAATGCGTGGCATTACCGCTGGCATGTCCTTCACGATACGGACGACCTGATTTCCCTGCTCGGCGGGAAGGAAAGCTTCGTTGAAAAACTGGATTCCCTGTTTTCCGTCAGCGCCCCGCCGTCCCTTACCGGAGAATCCAACGACATTACCGGCCTGATCGGCCAGTATTCGCATGGCAACGAGCCTTGCCATCACGTTATTTATCTATATACTTTGGCCGGCAGGCAGGATAAAGCGGCGGAACTTGTCCGGCAGGTCTTCCGCGACTTCTACCGCAACGAGCCTGGCGGCCTCTGCGGCAACGACGACTGCGGCCAGATGAGCGCCTGGTACATCTTCTCCGCCCTGGGCTATTACCCCGTCAACCCCGTCGGCGGCACGTTCGTTCCAGGTGAAGCGCAGGTGCGCGTCAAGGGCGGCCGGAAAGTTTTATACTGATTTCGTGGGTGCCTGACGGGAGCGCTGTCGTGTTGCCGTCGGGGGAGTGGAAGGTCGCGGAGGCCCCGCAGGGGATGACGGCCCTCAGGCTGGCGTTGCGTCCTTTCCGCACCCAGGATACTTCAATTCTGCCGTAAGGAGAATCGTACGAACAGGAGAATGAATCCAGGCCCTTGGGAAAGCAGGGGCGGAACAGGATATGCTTGAATCCGGGCGATTCAGGATCCGGCAGGATCCCGCCAAGACTCCGGTGGAACCAGGCTCCGATGTCGCCGAACATGATATGGTTGTCGGAGTTGTCCCTCGCAGCGTCCAGTTTCCAGTTCTCCACCAGGGTGGTACGGCCATTGGCCAGCCACCAGCCCCAGGAAGGATAATCCTCCGCCGTGGCCATCCGGTATGCAAGATCACCGTAGCCATTGGCGGAAAGTACGTTCAGCACCGCTTTGGCTCCGTGCACACCGGCGTTGATATGGTATCCGTCCTCTTCAATCCTCTTGACAAGGGCCGCGACGACGGCCGGTTTGCAATCCTCCGGCACAAGACCGAATGAAAGCGGCAGGCTTTGGTCGGTCTGCATACCGCCTGCATAGACGCCGGTTTCGGCGTTGAGGAAATTTGCGTTGACGGCCTCGCGTACCTTTTCGGCAATGGCGCCGTATTTCTCCACATCGGCATCGTGTCCGAAAAGCCGGGCTGCACGGCATAGAATGTCCAGATCTTTATAGAGGAAGCACGAGCAGATCAGCGTCTTGTCGGAACGGGTTGTCACCGGCACCCAGTCGCCCCGGCCCCAGGAGCAGAGGCCGTCTCCCGTAAGCGTCAGGGCGTAGTCTACATATCTACGGATATTATCATAGCAGTCGTAAAGCGGTTTACTGTCGCCGTAGAAAAGATACAGCTCCCACGGAATCAAGGCAATGGTGCTGGTCCAGTCCAGGCCGTTCCCGTTGGCGGCTGGATTCCAGTAACCCCAGCCGCAGGTAGGGATGATGTCCGGCAACAGGCCGTTGGGCTGCTGCTCGTCCCGGTGGTCGGAGAGCCATTTCTCATAGACGGTGAAGGCGTCGTAGTTGTAAAGCCCGGATTCAATTGCGATATGGGCGTCTGCCGTCCAACCGTTCTTCTCCCGCTGAGGGCAGTCGGTGGGGTATCCTTGCAGATTCGACAGATAGGTCCTGCGGGTGGCCTGCCACAGGTCGTTGACGATAGCGGCCGAGGCCGCGAGGCTGCCGGTCTCGGGGACGTCGCTGTGGACTCTTACCGCCTTGAGTTGCTCTTTCCCCCATTGGAGTGCGGCAGAAGCATTTACTTCGACGTATCGGAATCCCTTGTAACTGTACTTCGGGGCAAAGTAATCTTTTCCGCCGCTCAGCGTAACGATATCTGTCTGCAAGGGCTCGGTATCCAGATCTCCGAAATAATAGTAGTTGATATTGTCCTGGTCGGCCCTGCCGGCGCTATTGACTCTTTCGGCGTAGGTCAATTTGACCTCGCAACCTCTCGGACCCTTGATCCGAAGATGCGCATTGCCGGCCATATTGGCGCCGAAATCATAGATCAGGCGGGTCGGTCTAAGCCGGATAATCTCCACCGCCTCGATTTCGTCGCTCTCGCGGATGGGGACCATTTGCCGGGACGATATATGCGTTGCAGGACAGCTTCTCAGCGTCGCGCCCTCCCAGTCATTTTCGTCGAAGCCCGTCCCGGCCCATCCTTCCTGCTCCCGGCGGGCGTCATAGTGTTCTCCGGTATAGATATTATTGTACACCAGCGGGCCGTCGGACGAAGTCTTCCAGTCCGGTCCCGTGGATACGACCTGCCCGCTGCCATCCTGATAGCGGATGCGGATATCCATACAGAATGCAGGACGTGCCCGCCACGGCGCCCGGTCGAAATGCCAGGTGGTAACTGCCTGATGATTGTACCACCCGTTACCCAGTTCCACGCCGACGGCGTTGTCGCCCTCCTGCAGCAGCGGGGTGATGTCGTATGTGGAGTAAAGAACCCTGCGGTCGAAGCGGGTAAAGGCGGGGTCGAGAACGCTGTCTCCTACTTTACGGCCGTTCACATACAGGGAATACAATCCGGCGACAGCGATGTAGGCCCGGGCACCGGCAATGCCGCCGCGGATCTTGAATTCTTTCCGGAAACGCGGCGCCGGCTTGAAATTTTTGTCCTGCTTATCCGAAATCCAGCATCCTCGCCAGTTCCTCTCGTCTGTCATCCCTGTCTCGAAATATGCGGTCTGCGAAGGGGCGGGGGAGGCTTCACGCCCGACCTGACCAGGTGTCTCCACTTCGCAGGTTACCTTCCACCAGTAGCGGGTAAACGGCCTCAGGGCCGGGCCGCCATAGACCGCCAGCACCGCATCCGATGCGACTCTCCCGGAATCCCAAACCCTGTTTCCGTCAAAGTCCAGCGAATCGGTTGCCAACATAATACGGTAGGCCGTCTGCCGGGCCCCTGACCTTCCGTCCTCCACCCGCCAGGAAAAGCGGGGTGCGGGATTATCGATGCCCAGAGGGCTCTCGAGGTGTTCGGTCCGGAGGGATGATACCGTCTGGGCGGCGGCGCTGAGCGGAAAAACGGCCAATAGCAGAGGAAGCAGAATGAGTCGGATCATATTAATAATACACATTTTTACTTCCGATACCGAATAAACCGTCCGCCCCCGGGACCGAACTTTTGTTGCGGCGCCGGGGGCGGAAAAGAGTCTGAGTCCTGTGAAAGTTACTTTTTCCTATAGGTTACGTTGATCGTGGAAGTGGCTAGGATGGGACGGACCTGGAGCCCCAACTCACGTTTGATACTACCACGATACCAGTCGGCCGCACCGTGATTATTGGTGCTTGAAATCATATAGCCGCAATCATAGCCGGCACCGCCCTGATTCCGCTGGAACATGTCGCCCGACCATATGGAGGCTGCGTCCCAACCTTTGACCTGGCTCTCAGAGGTGCCACTCATATTGTTGTAACCGGGGAGGAACACGCCGCCGTAAGAAAGGCCGCCAATGCCGGAGACGGTTGTCCAACTTGCTTTCCTCCATGTCATATAAGCCTCGATGTAGCCGGGCATCTTCCAGGCGCTGCCCCATTTCACGCGCGCCACATCGTAACGACCGCTCGAAATGGACGTGTAACGACCGGCAAGTTCACCAGTCACGAGACCCTCTTTATACACGGAAATATAATTGAAATAATTGGTAGATGCGCCGCTCGGCATTCCCCTCAAAGTATAGGCAGGGAAAGTATAACCGTCAGTCCTTCCTCTTTCTTCGGGCGTACTGATTTCTCCGAAACCATAGTAGTTGCCCTTACCTTCAGGTGTGGAGGCGCCGACGTTGAAAGGAGCCCAGAAGGTGTCCGAACCTGTAAAATCAAAATAATAGTTGGAATCGCTTTCGGTTTTGGAGTCAGTTATTACTACCTCGATTGCATCCGAAGGCTTGGGCCTTGCCATCAAGGTCCATCCGCTCATATCCCATGTGCCGACCTGGCCGCCTTTGGAAGAAAGGTCGCTGTCAATTACGGAGCCATTGGAGAGAGTTGCATCCGCCGACACATCATTAAGTAAGGTAACAATCACACCAGTCCTCAAGTTCCCATACTGCTTGTTGTTGTTATAAGTCCATGCTTTGCTGTTGTGGTTGACGGCCGGGACGACCAGATAAGTCAGATCACCGGATTCGGAAACAGCCGACCTGGTAATCGTCCTTGTAGGGATATTTGAATACGGCTCGTTCTCTCCCTTGGCATAGACTGTTTGCACACCGGAAGCAGTCACTTTGAAATAAGCCGGGCAGGTGTACTCGATGCACTTGATGCCTGCGGGCAGTTTAAGCCTGACGATGTAGGAGAGTTTTTCTCCGTTCTCAAAATCGAAACTGGGCTCAAGGCCTGTGCCGTCGGCAACTACAAAGTTGTAATTGTTGAGAGAGGAGAGGAATCCGCCCTGATCGGTGAAGCCGCAGTGGATTTCGGTTCCGTGCACGAATGAATGATTACGACTCAAACGCCTTTCTAATGCACAACGTCTCCCACCGTATCCCGAATCGTATCCCAAGGGCTATAACAATTTGTCAAATTTAGCCATCGACTTCGCCTTGGCGGAATCAACAATGTCTATGTACGGCATCATCGCCCGGTAACTGGAGTGACCGGTCCATTTCATTACCACATTGGGTGGGATGCCCATGGAAAGCGCCTGTACGATGAAGGTTCTGCGGCCGGTATGTGTGCATACCAGCTGCCATTTATGGAAATAAGTATCTTCCCGCTGATTGCCGCGGTAGCGGGTAATACGGATTTCTTCATTCAGACCCGCCTCCCGGCACAGGTCTTTCAGGCGTCTGTTCATCGCCTGGTTGGAGCTGCACGGAAGCGCCTTCCCATCGGGAGTATTTTCCCGCTTATATTTGTCGAGAATGGACCGGGTAACTTTATTCAGTTCGATAGAAAGACTGTCCACAGTTTTTAGGGTTGTCACTTCAATATGGTCATCCTTTATGTCGCTACACCGAAGATTGCATACGTCCGAATAGCGAAGACCGGAGAAGCAGCAGAACAGAAAGACATCCCTGGCCTTCTCCAGATATGGGCTGGCCAACTTTAATTCCCGAAGTCTTATGAGGGCTTCGCGGTTAAGGTACACTACGGGATTCCGTGCCTGTTTCAAGGTTGGACGAAAAGTCCTGAAGGCCGGATTTACCGGACAATTATTATCCGTAGCCCAATTCAGGAACCAACGAAGATATTCCAGTTTCTTGGCAACCGTGGAACTGCTGAAACGCCCGCGGAGATAATTTGTAAAGCGATTCAGGACCTTTTCATCCATCCCTCTGAAATGCAGGTTTTTATCGAATTGGAGCAATTCCTTCCGGAACGTCTTCATTCTGGATCGGGTCGAATCCGACCAGGCTTTTTTCGTGGAAGATTCACGAATGAATTCATCAAACTGTGAAAAAAAATCCGGTACGGCGGTTCTTCTGGGGGACTGCCCGGCAATCCGGGCCTTGTAAGACTCGGTTACTTCTCGTACAGAAGGGATGATCTCGTTGACTTCATAATATCGGAATACAAGTTCCATGGTATCCCGGCATCTGCGTAGTATCTCATTTGCCGCCAGCGCCCCTTTGACATCCCTTTTCACACATTCCCCGGCGGAATCCCATTCCTTCGGAGTCCGGATACGGCACCCGGTGCTGAAGTCAAGCCTGGTCCCGAAAAATGATACCCGCATCCGAATCTGACACCGGGACCGGTTTTTACCGTATGCAAACAATCTGAACAGGGTGTTGTGCTTGATAATCATATCCCATTCATCTCCCATTTTCGAATTTACTTCGTAAAATTAGCAGTTTTTTAAGGGGAGAACGAAAAAAAAGTGTATTTGTTTAAGTATAGATGTATTGTAAATACTTAAATCTGTTAATGATATGAAAATCACTTATGTCGAGCCGCTGATCCACGTGGTCTATCTGTCGGCCCTCGATTATGTCCTGACCGGTTCGGGCAACGCCCCGACCATTGAAGAAGATCCGGATGCCGGATTCCCTGACTACTAATCTTTTGAAGCGACGCACTATGAAGAAGATTTTTACAGCCATTGCGCTTCTTGCGGCCGTCTGCGCCTGCAACAAAAATGAATTGACCCCCGCCGAGGAGAATAACATCCCTTCGGACGGCAAGCAGATTATCCGGGCGACCGTCAATGTCGCCAGCAAAGTCACCTACTCCGAGAACACTCCCGGCGGCGGTGGCGGCATCAGTTCCGTATGGGCGGCGGGCGACAAGTTCTACGCCATCCAGGACGGCAGCACGGTCGTTACCTTCAACATTGTGGACGGCGTGGGCAACACCTCTGCCACCTTCGAGGCCGAGGCCGAAGGAGTAACGGCTTCCACCACCTGGAAGGCCGTTCTCGGCGGCCATGCGTCCGTGCACGGAACCGAAATCCATTGCAGCTTCACCGACCAGGGCGGCTTCCTCTCCTCTCTTAACAACTACAACTATGTGGTAGCCGACGGCACAGGCCTTGAGCCCAGTTTCGATTTCGAGAACGGAGAGAAGTTGTCCTATGTTATGCGCGTCAAGCTCCCTGCAGGCATCAAGTGCATCGAGTACACCTGTCCTGCGTATTACAAAGTAACTGCTTCCGGTGCGGAGACAATTTATGCCAAGGGAGAGAACGATCCGTATTCAAATATCCCTACAAGAACGATTACACGTTCCACAGCCTCTGCAGCCGGCGACCTTGTGTATATCGTCGTCCCCGCTGTCAATCATTATTCCAGGGCGTGGTCGTACAATAGCGGTAAGCAGGTTGGAAACCTCAGGACTGGTGTCATAGTTACCATTCTTAATGACACCTCTGATGATGCTACCGCTTCCACAGGCGCTGTCTTGGACATGGATCTTAGCGCCAAGGGCGGCCAGGTCGGGACCTTCGACATGTCCGGATACACCCTTCTCAAGAGGCCGAAAGTATCTGATGCCATAACGGTCAATTCCACTCAGGTTTGCTGGACCAGAGCCGGACTGACGCAGTCAGCGGAATCATTGGGAACAGGCTGGGCTCCTTATAACATTGGCGCTGAGCAGCCTTACGAGATGGGTAATCGCTATGCCTGTGGAGAATCTCAGCCGAAGAGTAAGTATGATAATACCTCTTACTCTTTAAGGGGTGGCGCCGACTTGAGCGGAAGACCTAATTATATTGCAGTGAAAGTCAACTCTCCTTCTCCCAATAACTATTTTACAATAGGTGGTGGAAGATATGACACGGCGCGTGTCCTTTGGGGAAGCGCGTGGAGAATGCCGAATATCATTGAATTCCTTGCACTTGATCCCAAAAAGGGTCATGCCTGCACTGTCAGTACGATAAGCGGGCAGAAATGTTATGTGTCCGAGGGGGTTACCCTTCCCATTGTCGGCTATATTGATGGCACGGAACTCAAGCACGATGGAGATGGGACCACCTGGGATTTCGTCGCTTGGTCTACCACTATTATTAATCAGAAGAACGCAGATGCCGGATGGAATACCTGCTATGCCTTCGACGCTAAGTTGGATGGGACTCCGGACAAAGACCGTATCGCAAAGAGTTGCGGTTTGCCCGTCCGTGCAGTTCTTGCCTCGTCTACAATAACCTGGGCGACAACGACCTATTCCTATTAGCAGGCTCTTAGAGAACGCTCTCTTTAAATTCTTTCCGCTCCGCAGCCTTCCCGGCTCGGGGCGGAATTTGTTGAGGCCTGACACAAAAGTTCTGAGGATTATATTTGCGAGTATCGTTTTTGTTACCTATATTTGCAAATAAACAAATGATTTTATGCCAGAACTATTCAGACAATACGGTTTTATCTTCCTGTTCTTTTCACACGAACATGAGCCCATTCATGTTCACGTTCGCGGCCACAATGGTGATGCCAAGTATAACTGGACTGGAGAGGGCTTCGAGTTGGAGTATTCCCATAACATTAAGGCTAACGACTTACGAAGGATTGAAAGGATGATTGCGGAAAATACCGACATCATCATCAATCGTTGGTATGAAATTTTTGGCAAGGAAGAAGATGATGAAAATCAATAAAATATGGTTCGAAGGAGACTGGCTGTATGGTCTTGGGGACGATGGGAAAACCTATCGTCAGTCCCTGTTATGGTATAAACGGCTTATGGAGGCATCACCGGATGAGCGCGCGGAATTCGAGATCAGCACCATCGGCATTCACTGGCCTAGACTGGATGAGGACGTGAGTTTTGAGAGTTTCGAGTATGAGGACGCAGAGCCAACCCGACTCCAGAAATTCTTTCTGTCCCATCCTGAAATCAACATCTCCGGTTTCGCACGTAAGTTCGGATACAATCCCTCCCTTCTTCGCAGCTATGTCAATGGATTCAAGACACCATCGCCAGAACGCGAACGGCAAATCATGGACGATGTCGCCAAACTGGGCCACGAGTTGGCAATGACCGCTTGAATCTCGATAAGTAAGTAGGTGTCCCGGTTTGCGGGCGGAAATTGTGTATTAATAAAATATGAAAAAATTCTCCATTACTGTCATTACGGCAATGCTGGCCTGCTTCGGAAGCGTCTCGGCCCAGATTGTCGTGTCGCCCGATGATGCCATCGGCCCCGTCAAAAGGATGAACGCCGTCAACAACGGCCCGCGTATCAACAACGCCGAGCAGGTCTATACCGGCACGACCGGGTATTTCAGGGCGGCCAATGTCGGTTATTCCCGCAACCATGATGCGGCCGGGTACGGTGCCTACGGCGAGCATGTGGTGGATATATCCATCATCTTCCCGGACTTCTCCAAGAACCCCGACAAGCCGGAATCGTACGATTTCACGCTCACGGACAGGTATGTGAAGAGCATTCAGGATGCGGGCGTCGAGGTATTTTACCGCCTGGGCCAGTCGATTGAGAATCAGCCGCTTAAGAAGTATAACATCTATCCGCCCAAGGACAATAAGAAATGGGCCCGGGTCGCCGAGCATATCATCCGCCATTACAACGAGGGGTGGGCCGACGGCTTCCACTTCAACATCCAGTACTGGGAAATCTGGAACGAGCCCAACCTGGAGTGGGACAACGACAAATGGAAGGTGGACCCGCGCTGCTGGGCCGGCTCTCCGGAAGAGTTCTACGACTTCTTCGAGGTGGCGGTGAAGCACCTCAAAGGGTGCTTCCCGAATCTCAGGATCGGCGGTCCGGCGATGTCCGGCACGGATCCGGGCGTCAGGACTGTTCCAGTCTGGTACGAGCGGATTCTTTCCGAGATGCAGCGCAGGAATGTCCCGCTGGACTTCTTCGCCTGGCACATTTATGAGAATGACCCTACTATTTATACGGATTATTCCTACCAGGTTCGTGCCCTTTTGGATAAGTATGGCTACAAAGATACCGAATCCTTCCTGAACGAATGGGGCTTCATTAAAAGCTGGACGGACGATTATCCCTACTCGATCCGTGAAATGGCTTCCCATAAAGGCGGCGCCTTTGTATGCGCCTCGATGCAGGAAGGGCAGAACAGCCCTACGGATATGATGATGTATTATGTCTGGACGCCCGGCGCCAATTTCAACGGCCTGTTCAACCGGCTGAGCGACACCCCCATCTGGAGCTACTGGGCCCTGTATGCATGGGGCAAACTCAAGACGCTGGGCACGCAGGTCAAGGCTTCCTGCGACATTCCCGACGTCCGCGTGACTGCCGCCCGTGACGCCGACGGCCATCTTGGCATCCTCGTGAGCCGCTACGTGATGGACGACAACATCACGGCCGTCAAGGATGTAAAAGTTCAGCTTGCCGGCGGCGCCAAATTCGACTCCGGTGTTCGCTGCCACATTACTGACCAGTTCAACATGTACACCGAATACCCCGTCGCCCTCCAGGAAGACGGCACGCTTCTCCTCCAACTCTACCCGCACTCGTTCGTGTTCATAGAGGAATAAAGGGGGCGGATTGCTTTATAATCTGCCAGAAGTCGCAAAAATTTCCGCTTCTGGCAGATTATCTATATGGATATTTTGCCACGAACGATATTTTTTATATATTTGTGGCAAATTATCTATGATTATGAACCATCTTATCGGAAGAAAAAACGAGGTTGAGGAGTTGGAGCGCGTCTATAGAAGTTCGCGCCCCGAATTCGTCGTTATCTATGGAAGGCGCCGCGTCGGTAAAACTTATTTGGTTACTCAGGCGCTGAAAGGACGCATAACTTTTCATCACACCGGTGTTTTTATTGAAGAGGGAATAAAGAATCCCAAACAGACACAATTGGAGAGTTTTTATTTCTCCTTGTTGAATTATGGTCTGGAAGGTTTTTCAAAACCCAAAAGCTGGATGGAGGCGTTTTATCAACTTGAGCAGCTGTTGACAAGAATGGATAACGGCAGCAGGCAAGTTGTTTTTCTGGATGAATTGCCTTGGATGGACACTCCCAAGTCCGGGTTCTTATCTGCATTTGAGGGGTTCTGGAATGGCTGGTGCAGTGACCGTGATAATATTATGCTTGTCGTTTGTGGCAGTGCGACTTCCTGGGTTCTGGAAAACGTCACCCATAATAAAGGAGGACTGTACGGAAGAGCAACGCTGGAAATGAAACTGTCTCCTTTTACCCTTCGAAATTGCGAAGCGTATTTCGACAGCGAAGGAATTGAAATGTCCCGCTATGATATCGTTCAGAGTTATATGGTTTTTGGCGGGATTCCGTATTATCTCAGCCAATTTAGAAAAGGACTGAGTTTTGAAAGCAATACGGACAATATCCTCTTCGGCTCCAAACCCAGGCTCAGTGATGAATTCAACAGATTGTTCCGTGCAATCTTTACCAACCCTGAAGATTGTAAAAAAATCATACGCCTGCTTGCGACCAGGCACGGAGGATTTGCCAGAGAAGAAATAGCCAGAGCGACAGGAATCCCTTATGGCGGGGGGTTATCAAATACACTGTCTGCGCTGGCAGAAAGTGATTTCATTCTAAGATACACACCGTATGGAGAAAAAGCCAGTCAGGAACGTTATAAACTCATTGACAATTTCTGCCTTTTCTGGTTGAAATATGTAGAGCCCCGACAGGATGACAGCAGTTTTATGAGAGACTCCATCACTTCCGAAATAATGAAAAGCTGGCGCGGTATAGCCTTCGAGGAGGTCTGTTGGCAGCATATCCCCCAGATAAAAAGAGCGCTGGGAATAGAGGGCGTAAAAACGATTGCTTCGGCTTGGATCATGAAAGGCGACGATGAGAAGGAAGGAGCCCAGATAGACTTGTTGATTGCCCGCGCAGACAATATCGTCAATCTCTGTGAAATGAAATTTTCCGGGGATGTTTACGTGATTGACAAAGATGAAAGCATGAGGCTGAGAAGGCGATTGAATGCACTGCAATTAACCTTGTCCCCAAAACAAACGTCTCATTTGACCATGGTGACTACCTTCGGTGTCTCCTATGGTAAATATAGCGGCATCGTTCAGTCACAAGTAACGCTGGACCATTTATTTGAATAGCCCGTATTCCCGGCTCCGGGGTGGAAATTGTGTATTATTGTTGTTATGAAATATTTCCGACTTTTGCTTGTCTCCCTGGCGGCGGTGTCGTGCGCGCAGGGGACGGATGTGAATCTGGCGCGGTTCTGCACGGCGACGGCGTCTTCTTCGTATGATCATAACCTGACGGCGCAGCTGCTGACGGACGGGATCGTGGAGGCGGAGATGCCCGCGTACCTGGAGGTGGAATCCTCGGAGGAGGGCCTCATTGGCCGGGTGGAGCGGGAGAACTGCCTGGACGAGGATACGAATTCCCGCAATATCCTGACCGGTACGTCCGGGTGGATCGCCTTCCGGCTCCACGGGTATACCATCGAGGCGGACCGGGCGGAGGTGCTGTATCAGGAGGCGCTCGCCGGCGGGCGCGGCGGTCCGCAGACGACGGTTTCCCTGCCGGTGGAGAAGGATAGCACCGGTGCGCTGCGTCTCACGCTGGCGTTCCCGCACGAGGGGCGCTGGCGCGTCAAGGAGGTGGCGTTTTCCCACTCCGGCGAGCCGGTGACAGGCGTGCTGCCTTCGGAGCATTTCTCCAGTGCCTGGATGAGCGGCGGCGGTACGGAGGAATGGGTGCAGGTGGATCTCGGATCCGTTCGGAAGATCCGGAAAATCCGGCCTCACTGGTTGCAGGAGCCGGCTTCATACAGGATAGAAGTATCACGGGACGGTGAGAAATGGAGTGCGGCCTCCGGCAGTTGCAGGGGACGCTATGTCCGGCTGACGATGCAGGGGCAGGGGGAGCGGTTCTGCATGACGGAACTGGAGGTGCTGGGGCCTGCCGCGAAGGTTGAGGCTGACGGCTCCTGGCGTGTCTGCCGCGCCTCCGAGGCGCCCGATGACGGTGCGGCCATCGCTTCCGCTTCGTTCGACGCCTCTTCCTGGCTTCCCGCCACGGTGCCCGGGACGGTGCTGGCGAGTTACATCAAAGCCGGCGCGGTGCCGGATCCGGACTACGGGGACAACTGGGAGCAGATCTCGGAGTCCTATTTCAACAGCGATTTCTGGTATCGCAAGGACCTTGGCGCCGTCAGCGTCGGTGAAGGACGCCGCGCGGTCCTGGCGTTTGACGGCATCAACTGGAAGGCCGATGTCTGGCTGAACGGTCACGCGCTGGGCGATATCCGGGGCGCTTTTATCCGAGGAGAATTTGACATTACGCCGTATCTCGATAAGGAGCATAACATCCTCGCCGTCAGGATTCACCGCAATGCGCATCCCGGCGCGGTCAAGGAGAAGACGGCCCATTGGACGGGTTACAACGGCGGCATTCTCGGGGCGGACAGCCCCACCTTCCTCTGCGGCATCGGCTGGGACTGGCTCACGACGGTCCGGGGCCGGAATGTCGGCATCTGGGATGCGGTCCGCCTCTCGGAAAAGGGCCCGGTGACGGTCTCGGATCCGCTGGTGGTCTCGAAGATTTCTCCGGAGGGACGTGCCAGCATGACGGCTTCGGTGTTTGTCCGGGGAATCTCCGGTGAGGCCGAGGTGGAGGGGTGGATCGGCGACATTCATTTCACCAAATCTGTGTCCGCGGATGGGGAAGTGGTCTTTGCCCCGTCGGAATTCCCGCAGTTGAATGACCGGGAGATCGGCCTATGGTGGCCGAACGAATATGGGGAGCCGACCCTGCACGAAGCGGGATTCATCGTTCGCGAAAGTGGAGTGGAATCGGATTCCCTGCACTTCAAGGCGGGTATCCGGGAAGTGACCTGGAACGAAGAGGACGGCGCGCTCCGGCTCTTTGTCAACGGCCGCCGGCTGGTCCCGCAGGGCGGCAACTGGGGTTTCCCGCAGCAGAATCTTCTCTATGGCCCCGCGGAGTACGATGCGGCCTTGGGTTACCACCGTCAGATGCATTTCAATATGGTCCGCAACTGGGTCGGACAAGTGGCGGACGAGGCCTTCTACGAGGTCTGTGACCGCTACGGCATCCTGGTCTGGCAGGAATTTCCCCTGGCCAATCCGGCCGACGGTCCCGATCCTTCCGACGAGGCGATGTTCCTCGCCAATGCCTCCGACCGGGTACGCCGTCTCCGCAGGCATCCTTCCATCGCCCTCTGGTGCGGGCGCAACGAGGGGTTCCCGCCTCCGTCGCTGGACGGTCCGCTTCGCGAAACGGTCGGCAAGCTGCATCCCGGAATCCCGTATCTTTCTTCTTCCGCAGACGGTTCCGTCAGCGGCCACGGCCCCTACAATGCAATGTCGGCGGAGTATTATTTCGACCATCAGAGCGGGCAATTCCATACCGAGCGCGGAATGCCGAACGTGCCGACATACGAGAGTCTGTGCCGTATGATGGCCCCGGAGGACCGCTGGCCCGTCGGAGAAATGTGGGGGAAGCACGATTTCACCGAAGTCGGCGCCCAGAAGGGGACGACCTATCTCAAGATGATGGAGGATGCCTTCGGGGAATGCGCTTCCGCAGAAGAATTCACGGCCCTGGCCCAATGGATCAATTACGACGGCTACCGTGCGATGTTCGAAAGTGCGAATGCGGCCGGCAGGATGGGCCTCTTCCTCTGGATGTCCCACGCGGCCTGGCCGTCGCTGGTATTCTGCACATACGACTATTATTTCGAGCCGGGCGGCGCATTTTTCGGCTGCAAGAAAGCCTGTGAACCGCTTCACGTCCAGTACAATCCCGTTCAGAAGCAAGTCGAAGTGGTGAATCTCTGCTGTCCGGGGCTTGGTTCCCTCCAGGCATCGGCACGTATCTACGGGTATCGCGGCAACCTGCTTTCCGAACGCACTGCCTCGGTTGATAGCCCCGAGGACTCCACCGTGCCGGTGGAATTCGCCTCTGCCGACCTGTTCGGCAGTCTTCCCGCCGAGCCGGTGTATTACCTGGCACTGTCGCTCCGGGATGCTTCCGGTGATCTTCTTTCCGAGAATTTCTACATCCTCGGCGCCGAGACCGGCAATCTGAAATCCCTCCGGACACTTCCTGCCGCGAAACTTTCCATTCGGCAAAGTCGTGCACGAAAAGGGCCTCAAACAAATACCGCCTCAAATGTGCACGACATCACCCTCCGGAACGACGGCGACACCCCGGCGCTCCTGGTCCGCCTCATCCTGAAGGACCTCCGCGGCGAGGAAATCCTCCCCGTGGACTATTCCGACAACTATTTCGCGCTGATGCCGGGAGAGGAGAAGACCGTCACGGTCCGCTGGCGCGGGACATCCGATGCGCATATCGCCGTCGCGCAGCTCGGCGATTATGAATTGTCCGTAAAATAACTTATATTTGCAGGCTATTATTTTATTTTATGGAAAAGACCAGATGCTTGATATTGGGGGGAGGGCCTGCAGGATATACCGCGGCGATCTACGCTTCGCGGGCAGGACTTTCGCCGGTGCTGTACGAGGGCCCGGAGCCGGGCGGCCAGCTGATGACGACGACCGTCATCGAGAATTTCCCGGGATTTGAAAACGGCATCGACGCGACCTCGCTGATGGACGGCATGCGCAAGCAGGCCGCCGCGATGGGCGCCGACATCCGGCGCGGGATCGTGACCGGGGTCGATCTATCCAGGCGTCCTTTCCACCTTACGCTGGAAAGCGGCGAAGTCATCGAGGCGGCCACCCTGATCATCGCCACCGGCGCCTCCGCCAAGTATCTCGGCCTTCCTTCCGAGACCCGGTTCCGCGGCCTCGGCGTGTCGGCCTGCGCCACCTGCGACGGTTTCTTCTACCGCAAGAAGGATGTCGCCGTGGTCGGCGGGGGAGACACCGCCTGCGAGGAAGCCCTCTACTTGGCCGGCCTGTGCCGCAAGGTATATATGATCGTCCGCCGCGATGTCCTGCGCGCCTCCAAGGCGATGCAGGAGCGCGTTCTCTCCCGGGAGAATATCGAAGTCCTCTGGAACTGCAACACCCAGGAGATTCTGGGTGACAATTCCGGCGTCACCGGCGCCCGTCTTCTCCACAAGGACGGCACCGTATTCGACATCGCCGTCGACGGCTTCTTCCTCGCCATCGGGCATCACCCCAATTCGGACCTCTTCTCCGGCTGGATCGAGACCGATGCGGAGGGCTACATCGTCACCCGCGGCAAGACCACCGAGACCTCCCTTCAGGGCGTATTCGCCGCCGGAGACGTGCAGGATCCCCTTTACCGCCAGGCCGTCACCGCCGCCGGGTCGGGCTGCCGCGCCGCCCGCGACGCCGAGAGATTTCTGATCGAGAACAACGAGTAATATGAAAAAATACTACATCCTGTTGCTGCTTCCCTTCCTGCTGGCATCCTGCAAGAGCCAGTTCGATGCGCTGCTCTCCAGCAACGACGCCGACGCCAAGTACAAGGCGGCTTTCGAGTATTTCAACAACAAGAAATACCAGAAGGCCTCCCAGCTCTTCGAGTCGCTTTCCGCCCTCACCAGCGGCACGGCCCGCGACGATACGGTGCAGTTCTACTGGGGCCTCAGCAACTATCGCTACAAGGATTTCTATACGGCCGAGACCAACTTCACCAAGTTCCTCACCAACTATCCGATGAGTCCCTTCTCGGACGAGGCCCGTTTCCTCCGGATCGACTGCCTCTTCCGCAGCACGCTGCGCTACGAGCTCGACCAGACGCCCACCCGGACGGCCATCGCCTCCATCAACCAGTATCTGAGCGAGGTGCCGGAGGATGATATCCACCGCGAGGCCTGCGGGAAGATGCTCGAGGACCTCGAGGGCCGGCTCGACCGCAAGGCCTACGAAGCCGCGCGCCTGTATTACAAGATGGAGGACTACAAGGCCTCCCGCGTCGCTTTCCGCAACATCCTCAAGGACGATTCCGAGAACATCTTCCGGGAGGATATCCTCTATTATACGGCGATGTCCTCGTACAACTATGCCTTCCATAGCGTGGCCTCCAAGCGGAAAGAGCGCTATCTGACCTTCGTCGACGACTACCTCAATTTCATCGGCGAAAATCCCGAATCCAAGTACCGGAAAGAACTGGACGTGATGTACAAGCGCGCGCTGAAGGCCCTCGGCCGTTACACCGGCACCGACAAGGAACTGGAGGCCAAGAGCCGCGAATTCGAGCGGGAGCGCCGTCAGCTCGAGCGGGCCGAATCGAAAAAAAATGAAACCTCCGGGAAGAAAGCCAAGTAATACATATTAGACAATAATAAAAAGCAGAATATGGAATCGAAAAAGAAAATTCCCGTGAACACCATCACCCGGGACATCAAGAATCTCGCGGAACCTACCGGCAACATCTATGAGTCCGTCGTCATTCTCTACAAGCGGGCCAACCAGATCGCCCTCGCCGAGAAGAAAGAACTCCAGCGCAAACTGGAAGACTTCCGCAACGACCGCGACACGATGGAGGAAGTGTTCGAGAACAAAGAGCAGATCGAAATCTCCAAATACTACGAGCGTCAGCCCAAACCCGACCTCGTCGCGATTTCCGAGTTCGAGAACGGAGAACTGTATTACCGCAACGCCGGCAGCGAGGAAAAATAATCCCCCGGGATGCTCTCGCGCCTGCACATCCGGAATTACGTACTGATCGACTCCCTGGATATTTCTTTTCCGGGGGGTCTCATCATTATTACCGGCCGCACCGGCGCGGGAAAATCCATCCTGCTCGGCGCGCTGAATCTCGTGCTCGGCGGCAAGGCCGGTCCCGAGATGATCGGCGCCCACGGAGACGGCTGTGTGGTCGAGGCCGATTTCGAACTGCGTCCCGACAGCCCCCTCAAGGCGCTTTTCGAGGAGAATGACCTCGAATGGAACGACGGACTGATCACGATCCGCCGCACGATTTCCGCCGCCGGACGCTCCCGGAGTTTTGTCGGGGATATCCCCGTCCCGGTGGGCGTGCTGGGCGAGATTGCCGCCTACCTCGTCGATATCCATTCCCAGCATCAGACGCGCATCCTGACGGATTCCGCCTATCAGATGGAACTGCTGGATCATTATGGCGGCAACGCGGCCGATGCGGATGCCTGCCGGGCCCTTTGGAAGCGCCTCGGCGTGCTCAGAAGGGAATATGAGGCCCTTGAGGAGCGGATTGCACGCCAGGATGAGCAGCGGGAGTTCGACGCCGCCAGACTGGAGCGCCTGAATGCCGCCCGGCTCGTCGCCGGCGAGTTGGAAGAACTGGAAGCCGAGCAGAAACGCCTCTCCAACGCCGAGGACATTAAAGAGAATCTTTTTGCGGCAACGTCCGCCCTCTCGCCCGAGGAGGGCGGCGGGGTGCTGTCGCAGTTGAAAGAGGCCTCCCGCGCCCTTTCCCGTGCCGGGAAGTTCATTCCCGAAGCGCAGGCCCTCGGGGAGCGGATGGACGCCTCCCGCACGGAACTGGACGACATCCTCTCCGCCCTGGATGACATCGCGGAAGGGATCGAAGTCTCCGGCGACCGCCTGCAGCAGGTGGAAGATCGTCTGTCCACGCTTTACACGCTGATGAAACTCCACCGCGTGACGACCGTAGAGGAACTCATCGCCGTCCGCGACCGGCTGCAGGCCGAGTTCGGCGACGCGGAGTCCCTGGAAGAACAGTTGTCGCGGCTCTCCGCCGACATCGGGAAGGCCGAGTCCGAATACGATGCCCTTTGCCACCGCCTCACCGTCTCCCGTCAGCATTGCTCCGAGGGGCTCTCGCCGGAGGTTGAGTATCAGCTCCGTTTCATGGAACTGGAAAAGGCCACCTTCCGGGCGGAGGTTACCGATGCGCCTCCCGGACCGACGGGCAAGGACGCTGTCCGATTCCTGTTCTCCGCCGACGGCGGCCGGGAGATCGAAGTCGGCAAGGCGGCCTCCGGCGGTGAAATGTCGCGCATCATGCTTGCCCTCAAGGCAATGATGGCCCGCCACGCCGAGATGCCGACGATGATCTTCGACGAGATCGACACCGGCGTTTCGGGAAGCGCCGCCGATGCGATGGGCTCCGTCATCTGTTCGATGGGGAGCTATATGCAGGTCATCGCCATCACGCATCTCCCGCAGGTGGCGGCCAAGGGGAACGCGCATTATCTCGTCACCAAAAACGAAGATCCCGCGACAGGGGAATCTGTCACGGGAATCTCGGAAATTTCCGGCGAAGACCGTCTGCTGGAACTTGCGCGGATGCTCAGCGGCTCGTCCCTGACGGACGCGGCCATCCGCAACGCCGCAGCCCTTATTCAGGCTTCTCAAGCGTAACGGTCATATCCTTGTTGAATACCACCCGGCGGATGCCCTTGTTGACGAGGGCGCCGTTTTCCGCGGGCCGCATCCGGATGTCGGAATGCATCAGACTCAGGTCCATTTCTCCGGCGTATTCCTTCCACTTGTCGCTGTAGACCGAGTATAACTTGACGAAATAATAGGCCACGTCGTATCCTTGCAGGGCGAACTGATTGGGCTCGAACTGGAACACGTCCCAGTACCGGTTGTAGAAACTGTTGTAGGCCGCATCGTTCTCGTCCACGAAATAGGCCGTCGAGAGATGCATCCGGACGGGGTAGAAGATGTCGGTGTCGAGTTCTTTCAGCGAGCGGACCTTGTTGGGCGCGTAAGTGTTGAAACTCAATTCTTTGGATAGTGTCTCCAGCGCGGTAAGCGCGTCGGTGACGTAGAGTTCGTTCTCGGAGGCGATGATGATGTCGGTGTAGCGTCCCTTGCGGAGGGCCGAATAGAGCGTGCTCCCGTCGGAGACCACGGTATAGCGGACGCCCTTTCTGTCCAGCGCCGCTTTCATTTTGTCGGGAACGGGGCCCGGCGAGGTGCGGCTCACGAGGACGGCGACCTTGGCGGAGGCGTTGCCGCCGATCCAGTCGGCGATGTCATCCCACTGGTAGTCGTTGTTGCACGCGGCGTGGAATACGTTGGGGTATTCCGCGGAGAGCGGGGCGGATTTCGGATCGAGCGGGGAGATGAGGGTGATGCTGTCACCCGCCACTTTCAGCACGTTCTTGATGTCGGCGGGGGCGGAGGGGCCGATGACGAGGTCGGCAGCCATCAGCGAGTCGAGGCCGGGAATGGCGTTGTCGGTGATGTCGAAGACATTGAGCGTGGTGCCGACGCCTTCCGATTCGAGCTGCTTGAGCGCCATCAGCACGCCGCTGTAGAAGTCCATGTTGATGTTGCTGAATCCTTTCTGGGCGTTCAGGGCGAGGAGAAGATTGACCGTCACGCGGTTGGTGCCTACGTAGGCGGGACCGAGGTCGACGGTGTCGGGAAGGGCGATGACGGTGGTGTCGGGCCGGACGGCGACGACGGCGGTGGTGTCGACGGCGGGAACGGCCACGGCGGTGACATCGGCGGGCTCGGTGAGTCCGGCTACCGTCTTGACGGGGATTTTCAGTTCCTGACGGCTCTTGATGGTCTTGGAGGTAAGTCCGTTGGCATCCATGATCTCCTTGACCGTCACGCCGTACTGGGCGGCGATGTCGTCGAGGTTCTCATACCATTTTACCGTATGCGTGCGGTATTCGCCCGTGGCTACGACGGCCGTCTCTTCCGGCTTGCCCGGCTGCTCGACTTCCTTTTCCCGGACGGGAATCAGGATGATCGAATTCTTCGTCAGGCCGGAACCGTCCTCGCTGACGGCGGGATTCATCTCGAGAATCTCCCGGATGGTCACTCCGTAGGCGCGGCTGATCGAGTAGAGCGTCTGCCGCTCCAGGACGATGTGCGAATAGTACATCTTCCCGCCGATCTTGACCTTGTCCTTTGAGATGGTGACGGGCACGGGCTCGTAGGCCTGTGCACGGACGGTCTCCGCCGTCCCCGCGAGGAGACAGAGGCCGAGAAGGATCACCGGAATCGCTTTTCTCATAAGCATTTGGGTTTTGTGCCTTGGAAGGCGAGCATTTGTTGGCAAAATTCCTGCCAGGAGAGGCGCTGTTTCTCGGCGCGGATCGCTCCGATGCAGGACTCGCGGATGGAAGGATCGGCGAAGTAGCGCAGGATGCCGTCCCGTACCGCACCGCTTTCCGGCGCGGCGACGAGCATCCCCGTCCCGCGGTCTCCGATGGTGTCGCGGAGCCCGCCGACGTCGGTTACGATCATCGGCACCTCGAAGTGGTACGAGACCGAACTGATGCCGCTCTGGGTGGCCGACCGGTAGGGCAGGACCGTCACGTCCGCGGCGCTGAAATACCGCTTGACCTCCGAATCCTTGATATAATGCAGGAAGAGGTGGACGCGGTCTTTCCCCGGGAGGGAATCGATAATGCGCCGATAGCGGTCGAAAGAGCCGTAGGGTTCTCCCGCGACGATGAGCTGATACTCCTCGGGCAGGTCCCGGAAGGCTTCCAGCAGGATGTCGAGCCCCTTGTATTCCCGGATGAGGCCGAAGAAGAGCAGATTCTTCCTGCCGGGAGCGAGCCCGAGTGCCTTTTCGGCTTCTTCCCGGGGGAGTTTTTCCCCGAAATGGCTGTAGAGCGGGTGGGGGAGGACGGTGACGTCGGCGTCCGGCTTCAGGGCCAGAAGGTCGCCCTTGACGGCCTCGGACAGCGTGATGAACTTGTCGCAGCCCTTCAGGAAGTATTTCGTGAGGGGTTTGTCGAAAAAGCGCGGCTCGTGCGGAATGACGTTGTCGACGATGGCGAGCGCGGGGCATCCGGCCCTCCGGGCGACATATCCGAGCGACGGGGCGAACCACGACATCCAGTACCGCATCACAAGGAAGTCGGGTTTCCAGGCGCGGACGGCCCGGGCGGTCCGGCCCCAGGAGAAGGGGTTGACGGTGTCGAGGACGGCCTCGCTCTCCACGCGGACGGCTTCATCGTCCGCCGTGACGTACTGCGTCTTGCCGGGGAAGAGCAGGGAAGGGTACTGTCTTGTGAAGTTGAACGCCTTCACGGTGTGACCGGCCGCTTCCAGTCCCTGCAGGATGCCTGCGTTGAACTGGGAGATGCCGCCCCGGAAGGGGTGGAAGCAAGACAGGACCGCAACCTTCATTTATTTCGTCTTGGTGCTGTCGGCCGGCGCGGCTTTGTCCTTGGATTTGACGTATTCCTCGTTGAGGCCCTTCAGAAGGGCGTCCGTGATGTCGAGCGCCGGGTCTGCGGCGGAGACGGGAACGGAAAGCAGGTCGCCCTGGGCGGCGCTGGAGGTGGCGATGATCATCGAGTAGTGATGCTCGTCGTTGAATTTCTGGATGTAGGTGTTGATGGCGTCGAAGATCTGGCGCATGGTCACGGCCTGCTCTTCGGCGATCTCTTCCTGCTTGCGCATCGCGAAGGCCTGGTAGTCGCTCTGTTTCTTCTGCAGTTTGGCGCCCTGCTCTTCGGCGACGGTGCGGGTCAGGAGGCCTTTCTCATACTTCTGCTGGAAACTGTTCATCTCGGCCTTGAGGTTGTTCTCGCGGCGGGTGATCTCGTTCTGGATCCCCTTGACCTTGGTCTCCAGGGCGGAGGTGAGGTCGTGGGCCATGTCGTATTCGTCCGAAATGCGGTCGATGTTGTAGAAAACGATCTGGCTGTTGTACGGGACCTTGGCTACGGCGGTGCTGTCGCTCTGGGCGCCGGTGCCGTTGTCGGACGTGCCGTTCTGGTTGCAGGATACCATGGAGAATGCCGCTGCGAGGGCGGCCACACTGAGAATGATGATGCTCTTTTTCATATTTGTTCGAATAATTTTTTAATTGCGTGCAATATACAAACTACAAATATAGTCAAATATTCCGGATTTCCGAAAGATATGCGGCCACGGTTTTCTCCAGGCCCAGGTAGAGGGCGTCGCTGATGAGGGCGTGGCCGATGGAGACCTCGTCCGTCCAGGGGATGGTCCGGATGAAATAGTTGAGGTTCTCCAGACTGAGGTCGTGGCCCGCATTGAGGCCGAGCCCCGCGTCCCGGGCCGCCCGCGCCGTCGCCAGATAGGGGGCGATAGCTTTCTCCCGTCCGCTTCCGTACTCCCCGGCGTAGGCGGCGGTGTAGAGTTCCACCCGGTCGGCTCCGCAGGCGGCAGCCCCTGCGGCCATCCGCGGGTCGGGATCGATGAAGATGGAGGTCCGGATGCCGTGGCTTTTGAACAGGGCGCACATTTCGGTCAGGAAGTCCTTGTTTTCCAATGTGTTCCACCCCGCGTTGGAGGTGATGGCGTCGCGGGCGTCCGGCACCAGCGTCACCTGGTCGGGCCGGACCTCGAGTACGAGGTCGATGAAGGACGGGATGGGGTTGCCCTCGATGTTGAATTCGGTCCTGATCAGCGGCCGGATCTCCCGTACGTCGGAATAGCGGATGTGCCGCTCGTCGGGCCGGGGATGGACGGTGATCCCTTCCGCCCCGAAGTCCTCTATGTCAAGCGCCGCCTTCCGCACGTCGGGCACATTCCCGCCCCGCGCGTTGCGGATCGTCGCGATCTTGTTGATGTTTACGCTCAGTCTGGTCATCGTTAAAAATGATATTTCCTACAAAAATAACCAAAATTCAAGGATTTTAGTTAAATTTGAAAGTTTTAACGGCAAAATGATGATTCTTGCGATCTATATAAAAAAGAAGGCGCTGCGGAGCGACGCGCGGACGAAGGCGCTGAAGGAGCGCCTCGCCGAGGCCGGCTTCACCTGCTATGACATCGCAGACGGGGAGCCGCTGCGCGAGGGGACGGACATGGTCCTGAGTCTCGGCGGCGACGGCACGTACCTCTGCGCGGCGCGGCTGGTCGGCGACAGCGGCGTTCCCGTCGCCGGAGTCAATTTCGGCCGGCTGGGATTCCTGTCGGAGAATACGCCCGAGGATATGTTCAACGCCCTCGTGAGCGGCAATTACCGGATCAAGGACCGCTCGCTGCTCTCGGTGAACGGGCAGTACGCCCTCAATGAAGTGGCGGTGCACCGCCACGGCGGCGCGATGCTCGGCATCGAGGTCCGGGTGGACGGCCTTCCGCTTCCGGTCTACTGGGCGGACGGCCTGCTGGTCGCGACGAGTTCCGGCTCCACGGCCTATTCCCTGAGCGCCGGCGGCCCGATCTGCATGCCCAGCACCCGGGTCCTGATCATCACCCCGATCGCCCCCCACAACCTCAACGTCCGTCCGCTGATCGTCCCGGATACCGCCGAAATCGAAATTTCCGTCCGGTCCCGCGATCCCAAGGTAACCCTCTCCATCGACAACAAGAGCACCGACCTCGCCACCGGCTTTGTTCTCAAGGTGACGACGGCCCCCTTCAAGCTCCGCCGGGTCTGCCTGGACGGCCACACCTTCATCCAGGCCCTCACCAGCAAACTCTTCTGGGGGGAGGACGTACGCAACAACGACTAGAAGATGCCTATGACAGAGCAAAGCAACACGCCCGTCCACGTGTCGATCATTATGGACGGCAACGGCCGCTGGGCCAAGGCCCGGGGAAAGGAGCGGATCTACGGACATTTCGAGGGAGTCAACAGCGTCCGCGCCTGCACGGAAGCCGCCGTCGAGGCGGGTGTCCGATACCTGTCGCTTTTCGCCTTCTCGGAGGAGAACTGGAACCGTCCGGCCGCCGAGGTGGAGACCCTGATGGGCCTGATGATGCGCTCGATCGAGCGTGAAGTGGATTCGCTGATGAAGAACGGGGTGCGATTCGTCGTCCTCGGCAACCTGGCCCGCCTGAGCGAAGGGCTCCGGGCCGCCATCGCCGGACTGATGGAGAAGACCGCCGCCTGCGACCGGCTGACCCTTGTCGTCTTCCTCAGTTACAGCGGCAAATGGGACATCCTGCAGGCCTCCCGCCGCCTTGCGGAAGATGTGGCGGCGGGGAAGGTCAGGCCCGAAGATGTCGACCAGGACGCCTTCTCGCAGTACCTTGTCACGGCCGGCATTCCCGATCCCGACCTCCTGATCCGCACTTCCGGCGAGCAGCGCATCAGCAATTTCCTCCTCTGGCAGTGCGCCTATACGGAATTCTATTATACGGATATCCTCTGGCCGGATTTCCGAAAACCCGAATTCCGCGCGGCCCTGGACGCCTATGCGCACCGCGCCCGCAGATTCGGTAAGGTATGATGGTTTGTAAGATATAAGTTTTTTGGTTATATTTGCAGACTTGTTTTAATTGGAAAGAATGAAATTGAGACGGATATTCTTCACGCTTGCGGCGCTGCTCCTCGGCTCCTTCGGGATGCGGGCGCAGAGCGGCGGCGGTGTAGAAGTGGATTATAACGCTCCCAAATCCTATATCCTCGGCGGTGTCAAAGTCGAGGGCAACACCTATTTCAGCGAGCAGCAGATCCTGTCGCTGACGGGTCTCCGCAAAGGAAAGCAGATCACCATTCCCGGTGAGGACGTGACCGCCGTGGTGAAGCGTCTGTGGCAGCAGCGCTATTTCGAAGACGTGTCCGTCGCCGCCGATTCGCTCAGCGCCGGCCGCGACAGCGTCTGGCTCAAGATCTCCCTGCTGGAGCGTCCCAGGGTGTCCAAATGGTCGTTCTCCGGTGTCAAGGGCGGTGAGAAAAAAGACCTCCAGGAGCGTCTGAACCTTCGTCCGGGCCGTGAATTCTCCGAATACGTGTCTTCCGCTTCGGTCGACATCATCAAGCGCTACTACCAGGAGAAGGGCTTCCAGCTGGTTGATGTCCTGGTGCAGACCAAGCGCGATTCCGTCATCCGCAACGCCATCCGGGTCAACTTCCACGTCGACCGTGGCGAGAAAGTCCGCGTCAAGACCATCAACTTCATCGGCAACGACGGCGTCAAGCCCTTCAAGATCGCCAAGGCGATGAAGAAGACCAAGGACGCCAAGCTCTACAACATCTTCAAGAGCCACAAGTTCATCGAGAAGGAATACAAGAACGACCGCCGCACCGCCATTGAGGCCTTCAATGAGGCCGGCTACCGCGACGCCCGGCTCGTAAAAGACTCCGTCTATTACATCGATCCCGGCCACGTCGGCATCGACATGACCTTCGACACCGGCAAGAAGTATTATTTCCGCAACATTTCCTGGACGGGCAACTCCGTCTATTCCAGTGAAACCCTCAACGAGGTCCTGCAGGTCAAGAAAGGGGATGTCTATGACGTGGTGACGATGAACAAGCGCCTCTTCGGCGGCGGCAAGCAGACCGACTACGACGTCTCCAAGCTCTACCGCGACAACGGCTATCTCTTCTTCAACCTCACCCCCGTCGAGCTCAACATCCAGAACGACTCCGTCGACGTGGAAATGCGCATCGTCGAGGGCAAGCCCGCCACGCTCAACAACATCATCATCAACGGCAACGACCTCACCAACGAGCGCGTCGTGCGCCGCCAGGTGTTCACGCGGCCGGGTTACCTGTTCAGCCAGTCCGACTTCGAGCGGTCCGTCCGCGAAATCGCCTCCCTCGGTCAGTTCGACCCGGAGGCCATCATGGATCCCGCCAAGGGCTACTCCATCATTCCGAACCAGCTCAACAACACGGTCGACATCGTCTATAATGTGACGGAAAAGCCGTCCTCGCAGCTGGAACTCTCCGGAGGATGGGGCGGTTACACTTTCGTCGCCACCGCCGGCGTGAGTTTCAACAACTTCTCCACGCGGCGCTTCTTCGACAAGACGGCCTGGCGGCCCGTTCCGCTCGGCGACGCGCAGAACCTCTCGTTCCGCTTCCAGACCAACGGCCGTTACTACACCGCCCTCACCGCCAGCTTCATGGAGCCCTGGCTCTTCGGCAAGAAGCCGACTTCGCTGAGTCTCTCGGCCTACTACACCCGGCTCACGAACTCCACCTTCTTCATCCAGTCCACCGACCAGGCCTTCGAGGTGTTCGGCTTCTCGGCCGGCATCGGCAACCGCCTCAAGTGGCCCGACAACTACTTCGTCCTTTACAACGGCCTCAGCTGGCAGACCTATAAACTGACCGAATGGAACAGCGGCTACACGTCGTCGTTCATCTTCGATACGGGTATCTCCCACAACCTGAGCTACACCCTGAGTCTGTCGCGTAACTCGACCGACCAGCAGATCTACCCGCGTCAGGGCTCCGAGTTCAGCTTCTCGCTGCAGCTCACGCCGCCTTACTCGCTGTTCCGCAAGCATTCCTACGATGCGGCCGGCAACCGCGTGGCCAAGAACAGCTGGCGCGACGTCACCTACGAGAACTGGACCGACGCCCAGCACTACAAGTGGATCGAGTACCACAAGTGGAAATTCAGCGCCACCGTCTACACCAAACTGGTCGACAACCTGGTCCTGATGTGTCGCGCGCAGTTCGGCTACCTCGGCTACTACAACCGCAACTGGGGATATTCCCCGTTCGAGTACTTCCTCGTCGGCGGCGACGGCATGACCGGCTACTACAGCTCCTACGGCTCCGAGATCGTCTCCCTCCGCGGTTACGACAACTACAAGCTGACGCCTGAGATCTCGACCAAGCGCGGCACCATCCTCCAGGGCAACGTCTACGACAAGTTCACGATCGAGCTCCGTTACCCCGTCATCATGCAGCCGCAGTCGACCATCTATGTACTCGCCTTCCTCGAGGGCGGTAACTGCTGGTACGACATCCGCGACTTCAACCCGTTCCAGATCAAGCGGTCGGCCGGCGTCGGCGTCCGCGTGTTCCTCCCGATGATCGGCCTGCTGGGTATCGACTGGGGCTGGGGCTTCGACGATCCGATCAACGGCAAGAGCCAGTTCCACTTCGTGATCGGCCAGCAATTCTAAAATGGTATTGTATTTGCAAAAGAAACCCGACGTTTGAAAAATTTAACAGTTATTGATATGAAAAAGATTTTTGCAATTGCCGCAATGGCGCTTCTCACCCTTTCTGCTTCCGCGCAGAAAATCGCCCGTGTCAACTTTACCGAACTCGTGCAGCTGATGCCCGAGTCGGACAAGGCCCGTGAAACGATGGCCGCCGCCAGCAAGGAGGCCGACGAGACCTACAAGACGATGGTGGAGGAATTCCAGGGCAAGTATCAGGAGTATCAGCAGAAGCAGTCGACCTGGACCGCCTCGATCAAGGAAAGCAAGGAGCGCGCCCTCAGCGACCTGCAGCAGCGCATCCAGGATTTCCAACAGTCCGTCAGCCAGGAACTCCAGGAGCAGCAGAGCACCCTGATGGCCCCGATCTACCAGAAGGCCCAGGAAGAAGTCCAGAAGATTGCGAAGGAGCAGGGCATCGACGTGCTCCTCGACTCCACCGGCGCGCTTTACTTCAGTGACGCGATCATCGACATCACCGCCCAGGCCCGCAAGGCCCTCGGCATCAAGGAAGGCCGCACCCTCGAGCAGCTTCAGCAGGAGATGGCCGCACAGCAACAGCAACAATAATTAATCACTACACATACAACTTACATAACAGCAATCCGCATAATGCAACACAAGGTACTTGATGTTCAGGATGTTGTAATCAGGTTTGCAGGAGATTCGGGAGATGGCATGCAGCTCACCGGATCTCTTTTTGCAAATACCTCCGCCGTTTACGGCAATTCGCTTTCGACATTTCCTGACTTTCCTGCCGAAATCCGCGCCCCGAAGGGTACGGTTTCCGGCGTTTCCGGTTTCCAGGTCCACATCGGCAGCACCGATGTCCGGACGCCCGGAGATTTCTGCGACATGCTTGTCGCGATGAATCCCGCGGCCCTCAGGGTCTGCGCCGGTTTCGTCAAGCGCACCGGGACGATCCTCGTCAACCAGGACGCCTTCGACGACGCCTCGCTCCTGAAGGCGGGCTTCACGAAAAATCCGTTCGAGGAACTCGGTCTCCAGGACCGCGACATCCTCATCGTCCCCGTTTCGACCCTCACCGGCAAGAGCCTGGAGGGCAGCGGCCTCGACAACAAGTCCGTTGACAAGTGCAAGAATATGTTTGTGCTCGGAATGGCGTGCTACATCTTCTCGCGTCCGCTGGACTATCTCTACGGCTATATCGAGAGCAAATTCGGGAAGAAGCATCCCGAGATGGTCGCCCCCAACAAGAAGGTCCTCTTCGACGGGTTCAACTACGCGGCCAACCTGCAGATGGTTCCGAACACCTATCACATCGCGCCGGCTCCGCTGGAGAAGGGTACCTACCGCAACGTCACCGGCAACCAGGCGACGGCCTGGGGCCTGATGGCCGCGGCCGAGAAGGCGGGGCTCCAGCTGTTCTGCGGCTCCTACCCGATTACGCCCGCGACGGCCATCCTGGAGGAACTCGCGATCTATAAGAGTCTCAATGTGAAGACGATGCAGGCTGAGGACGAGATTGCCGGCATCTGCACGGCCATCGGCGCCGCCTACGCAGGCAGCCTGGCCGTTACCACGACATCCGGCCCGGGCCTGTCGCTCAAGAGCGAGGCCCTCGGCCTTGCGGTAATGGCGGAACTTCCCCTCGTGGTGGTCGACGTCCAGCGTGCGGGCCCCTCGACGGGTATTCCCACCAAGACCGAGCAGACGGACCTCAACCAGATCCTTTACGGACGCAACGGCGAATGCCCGGTGGCGGTCGTCGCCCCGCATTCCCCGTCCGACTGCTTCGATGCGGCGTTCTATGCCGCCAAGACGGCCCTGGAGCACATGGTGCCCGTGGTCGTCGCCTCCGAGGGCTTCCTCGGCAACGGTTCCGAGCCCTGGCGCATTCCTTCGATGAAGGATTATCCCGCCATCAGGCCGCCGTTCGTTTCCGGCGAATCGCCCGAGGGAGGATTCAAGCCGTTCGAGCGCGACCCTGAGACGCTGGTGCGGAAATGGGCGGTCCCGGGACTGAAGGATTACGAGCATCGTGTCGGCGGTCTGGAGAAGGATCATAACGGCGTGCTGTCTTCGGCGCCGCTCAACCATGAGACGATGGTGCGCGAACGCGCGGAGAAGATCGAGCGGATCGCCGCCTCGATTCCGCCGCTCACGGTGAACGGACCTTCCGAGGGAAAACTCCTCGTCGTCGGCTGGGGCGGTACCTACGGACATATTCTCTCGGCCGTGGACGAAGTCCGCGCCGGGGGGACGGAGGTGAGTTTCGCCCACTTCGAATGGATCAATCCGCTTCCCGCCAACACGGCGGAGGTGCTCCGCGGCTTCGACAAAGTGCTCGTATGCGAGCTCAACAGCGGTCATTTTGCCTCCTGGCTCCGCATCAAGGTGCCCGGAGTGTCCGTCCTGCAGTGCAACAAGGTGCAGGGACAGCCCTTCCTCGTCGGGGAGATCGTCGAGGCCATCCGTAAAGCAGTGGAGGAATAGGTCATGGCAGAGAAATATACATTCAAGGATTTCAAGAGCAACCAGGAAGTGAGATGGTGCCCCGGCTGCGGCGACCACGGCGTGCTCGCCGCCCTGCAGCGGGCCCTCCCGACGGTCTGCGAGGTGAGAAACTATACCCGTGAGCAGTTCGTGATGGTGTCCGGCATCGGATGTTCGTCGCGTCTGCCGTATTATCTCGATACGTACGGATTCCACAGCATTCACGGACGCGCCCTTCCCATCGCGACGGGCATCAAGGTCGCCAATCCGCACCTGAGCGTCTGGGTTTCCACCGGTGACGGCGATTCCCTCGCCATCGGCGGCAACCATTTCATCCACGCGATCCGGCGCAACATCGACATCAACGTCATCCTCTTCAACAACCGCATCTACGGCCTCACCAAGGGACAGTATTCCCCGACTTCCAAGTTCGGAATGATCACGAAGACTTCCCCTTACGGCACCGTGGAGCATCCGTTCAATCCCGGCTCGCTCGTGCTGGGCGCCAAGGGCACCTTCTTCGCCCGGAGCCTCGACACCGAACTGCAGCTCAACCAGGAGATCATGGTCGAAGCGGCGCGCCACGATGGCACGTCCGTGATCGAGATGCTCACCAACTGCGTCATTTTCAATAACGGCACCCACGCCGACATCTCCGACCGCGAAGTCCGCGCCGACCGCACCATCCTCCTCCGCCACGGCGAGAAGATGATCTTCGGCAAGAACCGCGACAAGGGTCTCATCCTCGTCGGCCGCAAGCTCAAGGTGGTGACCCTCGGCGAAGACGGCATCACCGAGCACGACATCCTGGTCCACGACGCGCACAATCCCGATCTCGGCCTCCATACGATGCTCGCCGAGATGAAGTATCCCGAGTATCCCGTCGCCCTCGGTGTCATCCGCGCGGTACCCGACCTGACCTACGACGACTGCGTCACCGAGCAGTTCGAGAAGGTCAAGGCCTCCTCCCGCATCCAGTCGATGGACGACCTTCTCCACAGCGGAGCCACCTGGGAAGTAGAGTAACGTCATTTCCGGCTTGACCGGGAATCTAAATAAAACTAATAACTATATGCGTACAAGTGAAATCATGGCGCGCCTGAGCGCCAAGTACGGCGACCAGAAGGAATTCCTTCAGGCCGTTCAGGAAGTGCTCGAATCCATCGAGGACGTGTACAACCAGCACCCCGAATTCGAGGCGGCTAAAATCGTCGAGCGCATCGTGGAGCCCGACCGCATCTTTACCTTCAAGGTGACCTGGGTGGACGACGAAGGACAGATCCAGGTCAACACCGGCTACCGCGTCCAGTTCAACAACGCGATCGGCCCCTACAAGGGCGGCCTGCGCTTCCATCCGTCCGTGAACCTCTCGATCCTCAAGTTCCTGGGCTTCGAGCAGACCTTCAAGAACAGTCTCACCACCCTCCCGATGGGCGGCGGAAAGGGCGGCAGCGACTTCAACCCGAAAGGCAAGTCCGATGCCGAGATCATGCGTTTCTGCCAGGCCTTCATGCTGGAACTCTGGCGCAACATCGGTCCCGACATGGACGTTCCCGCCGGTGATATCGGCGTCGGCGGCCGCGAGATCGGCTTCCTCGAGGGAATGTACAAGAAACTTACCCGTGAGCACAACGGTGTCCTCACCGGCAAGGGCCTCCAGTACGGCGGCTCCCTGATCCGTCCCGAGGCGACCGGCTTCGGCGCCGTGTATTTCGTCCAGCACATGCTGCACGAGAAGGACGCTTCGCTGAATCTCGAGGGCAAGAAGGTCGCCATCTCCGGCTTCGGCAACGTGGCCTGGGGCGCCGCGACGAAAGCGACGCAGCTCGGCGCGACCGTAGTGGCCATCTCCGGTCCCGACGGCGCTATCTACAATCCGAACGGGATGACGCAGGAGAAGCTCGACTATATGCTCGAGCTCCGCGCCTCCAACAATGACGTCGTAGCTCCGTTCGCCGAGAAGTTCCCCGATGCGACCTTCCTCCCCGGAAAGAAGGCCTGGAGCGTCAAGTGCGACATCGCCCTTCCGTGCGCTTTCCAGAACGAGATGAGCGCGGCCGACGCCGAGGAACTGCTTGCGAACGGCACCTGGCTCTGCGCCGAAGTCTCCAACATGGGCTGCCAGCCGGGCGCCATCGAGGCGTTCCAGAAGGCCCGCATCCTCTTCGCTCCGGGCAAGGCGGTCAACGCCGGCGGCGTCGCCACTTCCGGCCTGGAGATGAGCCAGAACGCGATGCACATCAGCTGGAAGGCCGAGGAGGTCGACCAGCGCCTGCACGGCATTATGGACTCGATCCACAAGGCCTGTGTCAAGTATGGCACCCAGCCGGACGGCTACATCAACTATGTCAAGGGCGCGAATGTCGCGGGCTTTATGAAAGTCGCCGAGGCCATGCTCGCCCAGGGCGTCATCTAATACTTTATGAAAAGAAAACTCCTTCTGGCGGCAACCGTCCTTCTTGTGGCGGTTGCCCCTTTGTTCGCCGTTCTCAGTGAACGCAACCTCGGCGAAACGCTGAAAGTCCTCCGTTACGAACTCCGCTCGGCCTACAAGAGCCAGGAGCGCCGGTCCGCCCGCGTCCGGGGCAACGGAGAACGTCAGCACCAGCGCCTGGTTGCGGAGATGCAGCGCAGCCACGAACTCTCGCTGATGCTCTATTCGCAGAAGCAGGATTATACCTTCGACATGACCTACGCCCTCAACGAAGTCTCGAAGAATTACAACGAGTTCTCATCGCGGCGGGTCCCGTTCGATGATATCATCACACGGCTGGATATCGACATTGACCGCTACGACCGGCTGGTGCACGCGCTGCGGAGTCTTCCGCCGTCTCCCTCCGTGGAGTACGTGGACAGTCTCGGCAACGTGGTGGTGCTGCAGGTCGGCCTTCCCGCTCCGGAAGGGCGGACGCCGGTCAGGCCCCGTGCGGAAGAGGAAAGGCCCTTCGTGCTGGACTCGCTGAGCCGGATCGACCGCGACAGCTGCCTGTTCTACGCGGAATCCCTGCTGCAGGCCTGTCAGGACCAGAAGGAGAAACTGGTGCGTGACAGCACCCATTATTCCGAGACGGCGGCCCTCCTGAAATCGGCCTACGACTATGCCCAGGCCCGGTATAAGACGGTGCAGAACCGGATTTTCATCGAGGGCCAGACCTCTTACGACAAAATTATCGGCCGGTTCGGATTCTTTTGGCATCAGGCGAAGCGCGACGCGGTGGAAAAATATGCCCCTTCCGAACTGGAATCGGTCGAGAGTCAGTGGAGGGGACCGCTCGTGTTCGGATTCTCCGTCTTCGTCCTGATATATTTCCTCATCTCGGTCTGTATCGGCGCTCTCCTGGTCGCTCTCCTGACCCGCAAGGTCGCCTTCTTCAAGCGGCCGCGGTTCACGCGTCATAAGATGTCGATGGTCACCATTGTCGCGATGCTCATCTTCTCGGTGTCGATCCTGATCGCCAGCCTCTTCTCGAAAAAGAATTTCTTCAGCATGGCTTCCCGTCTCCTGGTGGAATTCGCGTGGATGCTGGCGGCGGTCCTCGTCTCGCTCGTGATCCGGTTCAAGGAGGAGAACAAGGTGCGTCGAGGCGTGCTGCTGTACATGCCGGTGATGCTGATGTGTCTCCTGATCATCTCGCTGCGCATCGTCTTTATCCCCAACAGTCTGCTGAACATCATCTTCCCGCCGCTGCTGCTGGTCTTTACGGTATACCAGCTGATCGCACAACTGCATCACCGGAAGTACGTTCCGCAGATGGACGCCATTTTCGGATGGGTGTCCCTGCTGATGATGGTCGTGACGACGGTGGTGGCCTTCCGCGGCTTCGTGCTGCTGGGCGTGCAGCTCCTGATCTGGTGGATCTTCCTCCTGACGCTCCTGCAGACGGTGACGGCCGTTTCGGAACTGGTCGGACGCTATTACCGCAAGCACCGGGACGCCCTCCGCGACCTGTACCGCGAGGCCCATCCCAATCTCAAGTCCCGCACGGACGAGGACCTTATCACGGTTACCTGGCCGTTCTCGCTGGTCCGCAAGGCCCTGCTGCCCATCGCCTATGTGCTTTCGGTTCCGCTGAGCATCTATATGGCTTCGGGCGTCTTCGACCTGAAGGATGTCTTCCGGGAGTACTACGCCTATCCGTTCCTCAATGTGGATGGCTACATCAGTCTGTCATTCGCCCGCATCGTGGTCGTCGTGGTGCTCGCGTTCATCTTCAACTACCTTAACTACGTGGCGAAGGCCTGCTACCGGCTGTTCAAGACCCGTTCGGTGATGAAGAGCCGCGGCATCAAGGTCCTGCACGAGAACGAGGTGAATTTCACCCTGGTGGAAAATGTGATCTCCATTTCGCTGTGGGGCGTTTACGTGATCACGCTGTTTATCCTCCTGAAGATTCCGACGGCGGCCGTGAAGGTGGTCGCGGCGGGTCTGGCGACCGGTCTCGGATTTGCCATGAAGGATATCCTGAACAACTTCTTCTACGGGGTGCAGCTGATGTCAGGCCGCCTCCGGGTAGGGGATTCCATCGAATGTGACGGTATCCGCGGAAGGGTCGACAACATCAGCTATCAGACGACCACCATCGTTTCGACGGACGGCGCCGTGATGGCTTTCCCGAATGCGACGCTGTTCAACAAGAATTTCAAGAACCTCACGCGCAACAATTCCTATGAACTCCTGTCCTTCGAGGTGGGTGTGAAATACGGTGTGGACGTGGAGGAGGTTCGTCGGATCATTCAGGAAGCTTTGCAACCCCTGCAGGTAAAGGACAAGTACGGCAGGGAAGTGGTGGATCCCAAGCGGGGCGTCGAAATCCGTTTCAAGGATTTCGGCGACAACAGCGTCAATCTCCAGATTGTCCAGTACACCACCGTCGAGGAGCACTTCACCTACGCCGCCCGCGCCAAGGAACTGGTCTACAACGCCCTCAACGCCCACGGCATCGAGATTCCGTTCCCGCAGAGGGACCTCTATATAAAGCAGATGCCCGGGACGGAATAGGATTGTCGCATTCCTCATTCCCGGACATCGCTCAGGTCATCCCCGGACTGTTCCGGGGGTCCATTTTGTATATAAAGCGTTAATCTATGAGTGTGCAAAAATTTATGCACACCTTATTTTGGGTTGCTTATCTTTTGTTATCTTTGTATTTGGAAAGCAGAATTTAACCAAGATATGGCGACCACAAAACACGCATCTATCAGATACGAGGTGCTTGATAGGTGTTTGCAGAAGCAATCAGAGGAGTATACCGAGAAGAAACTTCGAGAGCTTTGCTGCGAGGCAATTGCGGAGATTGATTCAAAGTATGAGGCTGCAGAAATCAGCCTCAGGACTTTCCGTAGTGATATTTCATATATCAAAAAGCTAGCTGAAAAGAATAATGTGGATGTGGTTTCCCGATTGGGGAGTGAGGGATATTATTACTGCTACAGTCGCCCCGATTTCTCTATCTATAAGAATGAATTGAGCGATTCCGAAGTCGGCCAGTTGAAATGCGCCATGCAGTTGCTTTCCAGATTCAAGGGATTGCCTGAATATGACAGCATAGCGAATCTTGGTGCCAAGTTGGAGCAGAAATACGGCTTGGTCTCTGGCGGTCAGACTTTTGTGGAGTATGAGCATGTGGAGAGCACCGGCGAGGAGATGATGGCTGAGATGTGCGACTGCATCATAAAGCAGCAGCCCATTAAGATCACATACATGCCTTATGGCAAACCGGAGAAGGAATGGATCCTCCATCCTTATTTATTGAAGGAGTACAATAACCGGTGGTTCCTCTTTGGGTACAATGAGACTGAGGGGAAAATAAGTAACGCCCCACTCGATAGGATCTGCCCTGACTATGAACGTCTCCCAAAGGCGTTTATTCCAAATACGTTCCGGGACTTCAGCACCTTCTTCGATGACGTTGTGGGTGTAACCGTTAAAGATTTTGAGCCTTCGGTAATTACATTCCGTGCCAGCGAAGCGCGATACCCTTATATCGAATCAAAGCCCATCCACAGTAGCCAACAACTAAAGAGTGCTGCTGACAGGTTATTCACAATCAAGGTTATTCCTAATAAGGAGCTTGATTCACTGATCCTGTCATTTGGCGGCGATTTGGAAGTGGTGTCTCCTGACTGGTACCGAGACCGAATCAAGCAAAAAGTTGCGGATGTCAATAGGCTTTATTTTGGTGAGCAAGATAGTTGCACACCTAGTCCTTATCTTTGCAACTTGAAAGCAAGCAAGGTTTAATTTTTCGCGTTATGGAAAGACGAGTCATTGAGTCCATTGTTCACAATCTTGTTCGCGACAATCGCGAACAAGATAGCATTATGCTTGACGGTATTGCGCTGTATGTCTGCCGCGCAAACAGGAAGGTTATCCGGGAGACCTTCGACAATAAGATGTTCGATTTCGAGGCGTTGTTCGCTCAAGGAACCTACGTTCTGGAGCTTCTTAAGCGCCCCGCGTATCAGGAGAAGCTGGATATACTCTGCGAGAATTTCGCCCTAACTGCTGAGGTTCTCCTCGATTATGTACAGACGAGACTTCCTCGCTTCTATGCCCAGCAGGGATGTATTACGCCTGGCGCCTCCCGTTTTATGGTAGACTGGTTGCATCCGGCTTCGGGTGAGACTGTTTACAATCCTTTTGGAGGTGACCCTTACGCACCCATTGACCGGAACGATACCCTGTTCATCTCTGATATTATTAATCAGAAGGAGAACCGATACACCCAGCTTGTTCTTGCAGCTAATGGCTCTTCCAATCTTCATTGCCGGATCAATAATCCTCTGATGCGGCCAGAGTATGAAGATGGTCATTATCGGTATATCTATATTCCGGCACTACCTTTCGGCATACGTATCGCCGGCATGGGGCGTAAGATTGAGGAGACTTTTGTCCTTAGAATGCTCGACATACTTGAGCCAGGGGGAAGTATGGTTGTCGTGCTCCCAATCCATAGTTTATCCTCGGATCTGTATTTCGAGTTCCGCAAGATTCTCATTGAACGTGGTTACCTTCGAGTAGTGGCGTTGCTTGGGCCAAAAGCCGTTTATGCTACGACGAATGTGAAAACTGCCATCTTCTTCATTCAGAAGAGTGAGAGCAAGAGCGGTTCCTTCATATTTGCTAACGCCACGTCTGTAGAGACCAAATCGGTGGCAGATTATCTGAACCTCATCGACCAGATTAGTTTCGGGAAAGACGACATCTGCACCCATATCTCTTATTCGGATATTTGGGAGAGCAGCAACCTTGCTATTCGGGACAAATCGTTTTTGAGCACAAGAATCGATCGCCCCGGATATAGGTTCGTGAAATTGTCCGAGGTCCTCGAACAATATCGGAAGTCGGTTGAGGTTGCCCCGGACGATTTGTTGCCTCGGTTGAGCGGAAAGGATATGCACCTGCAGCTTCCGGACTACAAGGTTTTCTTCGATGATCTTCCTCTGGAGCATCTTCAAGGACGGTTTACCTGCATTACAGAAGGGGTACTCTGTTTCCATTCCATCACCCAGAATTATCTTTGGTGTGACGGTGATGATGCCGTGCCTGTTTATTGCAATGGGGATATTTACACATTCCGGATCAAGGACAAGAGAATCTCGCCTGAATACCTCTGCTTTGTCTTGGCCGAGGAAGATGTCCAGGCTGATATTAAGAGTCGCATTGAGGGAGCCGTTATTTCACGGGTCGGACGCAAATCTTTCCTCGATGTTGAGATTCCTATTCCCGATGTCGAACAGGAGTATCGTTTCTTACAGGAGGAGATGCACTTTATCTCCGAGCGTAAAACACGTCTAGCGCAGGAGGAGAAGGAGGCGCACAAGGAGAGTCTGGATGACATCAAGGACGATATCGAGGACAAGATTCACCTTCTTGGCCCGTATAATTTCAACGTCCAGTCCGGAATCAACCGGATCCTACGGAAGCTTCAGAAAGGGGAAACGCTCGATGCTTCTACCCGTATTTTCAAGGATACCGATATCCGTCTCGATAGCTACTTGGAGAATCTGCTTTCCAAGAGCCAAGCTGCCGGGTATATCACTGCCTCCATTGGCGGTTCGATTTTCGAGGCCGTGGATCGCCCGATGGATAGTTTCATCTTCCTGCAGGAGTATTTGGCATATCTCCAAGCCGACGATGAGTACGAGGGAATCAAGTTCCGCTTGATGCCTATACCAGAGCCATTTCCGCTCATGATTACGCCTAGGGCTCTCAGGCTCGCTCTTGACACCATTGTCAGAAATGCCGTGATGCACGGGTTCTCCGATAGCTTCAACGGAGAGAAGCGCGTCGCGATTAGAATTGCCAAGGATAAGCAGCCTGGAATGGTCGTTATCTCGGTCGCGAACAATGGCTTGCCGGCTGCTGAAGGATTCTCTGAAGATGTTTACGAGCGAAAGTTCGGGAAGTGCGGCAAGACTGCCCATACCGGACGCGGCGGGTTCTTTGTCAGCAATGCCATGAATTTCTACAAAGGCTTTGTCACAATCAGTACTCAGGACGAGAATTGGCCGTTTATTGTTAACCTTCATATTCCAACCAGCCATGAGTAAGAGCCTAGTTCTCTGGGTCGAGGATGAACCCGAGCGCATGAAAGATTTCAAGCGCGATATTGAGGAAGACGACACTATCGAGCTTATCATCCGTAAAGATGCTGAAACGGCCGTTCAGTATCTTAGGGACAATATAGAGAAGCTCTCCGCGGCGGTTCTGGATATCGAGAGTTTCATCAATCCAAACTCTGATGAAGAGACTAAAACCAGTTTCTGCCGCGTGCGAGACTGTATCAATGAACTTGCCTACAGGAATCCCATCGAATATTTCGCCTTTACTGGGAAAAAGAAGTACCTCGAAGATGTAAAGGGATTCAAGGAGGAATACCGGTGCGAGATCTTCGATAAGAATTTCGAGGGTATTCAGGCGGAGGACTATCTGCGAGAAATCGTAAACCGGCATGTAATTGCGAAGATTTCGGGAAAATATAAGGCGGCATTTGGATTGAGCCGCGACATCCAGATGGACCTTCTGCAGATCTTGATGATTCTGGAGAATCACGACTTCAGAAACGCAGACGTTTATAATAAGATAAGGAAGGTCCTTGACTGGGTGATGGACTACTGTTACGAGATTGGCCTATCCCAGGTCGAGTTCACAGGAACGAATTTGAACGATTGCAGCAAATTCTTGGGGAGTCCTCTGATGTTGGAGATTATTCCGGCATACGTCCAACGCAGTTTCCACTCAGCTGTTGCCATCGCTAACGAAGGAAGCCACAGATTAAAGATTGATCAGGACACCAAAGATGGCACGGCGCCGTATCTGGTTCAAAGCACCGTCTTTGAGCTACTGAATATTTTGATATGGCTGCGAACGTTGTCAACTGAAGAAGGAGATATAGAGGAAAGACGACGACAAACACAAGCAATCCTTACTGCGATGAGGACAAGACAATAGATTTTTGAATACATAACATATGACTGAACAGGAACTTGCCAGGGTTATCTGGAACATCAAGGAGATTATCAGGAATTTTTATGACGACTCGGAAGTGGAGGACGTCATTTTGCCGTTTACATTGTTGAGGCGTTTGGATTGCGTACTGGACGAGCATCGGGATGAGATTATTACCGAGTTGGAGAGCATTGTGGACGCGGATCCGGAGCGGCAGAAGAATAAACGGGAAATGAAACTGAAGAGTCTCCTGAGGCGGTATAATCTGACGTTTTTCAACGCTTCGGGATTGTCACTGAAGAAGCTTCTGGCGAATCCGGCAAGCATTTCTTCGAACTTCAAGACGTATCTCGAAGGGTTTACGGACAATGTGAAGGATATCCTGTCGAACTTTGTGCACCAGGATGGCGAGGCTCCTGACCTTACGCAGATTTACCGGCGCTTGGAGAAGAGCAACAAGTTATACTCTGTTGTGCAGACCTTTGTCCAGCAGGCAGACCTTGATCCGAAGAAGGTGAGCAATGCCCAGATGGGTACCGTATTTGAGATTGTAATCAGGTGGTCGAAAGAGTCCACGAACTCCAAAGCCGGTCAGTATTACACGCCACGTGAGATTGTTCGCTTGTTGGCCAGCCTGACGCTCTATGGCCAGGAGCAGAAACTGCAGCAGCTGGGGCAGATGTTCTCCATCTATGACCCGTGCTGCGGAACCGGTGGGATGCTTACGGTGGCAAAGGAGATGGTGCAAGAGATGTCCGGCCGCGACAATATTAAGATTTACCTGTACGGCCAGGAACTGAACGAGAAGACCTATGCCATCTGCAAGTCCGACCTACTTATTAAGGGCGACCTCCAGCACGAGGACAAGCAGATTCGCCAGGGGGATACCCTAGCCGATGACAAGTTTGAGAATCAGCATTTCAACTTTATGCTTGCCAATCCGCCCTTCGGCGTGGACTGGGGAAAGGACGAGAACGTCAAGAAGAAGGTGGAAGAAGACAACGCCCCGAACAGGAGATTTGAGGCTGGCCTTCCTTCGAAGAATGACGGCTCTCTTCTCTTCCTAATGCATATGATCAGCAAGATGGACAACACTCAGGGATCTCGAATCGGAATCGTCCTCAATGGCTCGCCGCTTTTCAACGGTGATGCTGGCGGAGGGTGGAGTAACATCCGCCAGAGTCTTCTCGACAAAAATCTCCTGGATGCCATCGTGGCCCTTCCCAAAAATTTGTTCTATGGAACAGACATCAGTTCCTATCTTTGGATCCTGGATAACAAGCGCCCGGCTGACCGGTACCATAAGGTGCTGTTCATTGACGCAACTTGTGAGTATTTCACTACACCTCTTCAGCGTAGTCTCGGAAAGAAGCGATACGAAATCAGCAAGATAGGTGCTGAGGCTATCATGCTGGCATACAAGACGTATGATAATTTCTCCATCCCCATTGACTACCTTGACGATGGGACATTCCCTCGTAAGGAGATTGCCAAACTTCTTGATTACGATGATTTCCTGTATACCAAGGTGACCGTCCTTCGGCCTAAGCGATTGTCGTTTTGCAGCATCGCCGAAAAGTATGAGTTGCTCCTTGCCGATGAGGATTTCAACGCGGATGCGCCTAAGAATCAAATCCTTAAAACGGTGTCTGCTTTGGGAGATATTGACGCCAAACGGACAGATGCGGACTTCTTCAGGTTCCTCAAAGAGCAAAAGGTGAAGGTTAGTGCTGCCGAGGTAAAACTCCTTCGTGCATCCTTCGGGGAAAGGGACGAGGCTGCGCCTGAAATCCTTATCAATCCTTACAAAGCAACTAGCGGATTTGAAGCTGATCCGGACCTCAACGATACAGAAATCATCCCTTTCAAAAAGGATATAGATGAGTACTTTTCCGAAGAAGTTCTACCATTTGTTCCGGATGCTTGGATGGACCGAACGAAGGATAAGGTAGGCTGCGAATTCCCTTTTTTAAAGCTCTTCTATGAGTATAAACCATTGAGGGATAGTTCCGCAATTCTTGAAGAGTTAAAACTTCTGGATGAAGATATGGGCGGTGATATAAAGAATCTCAACTAGGCAGAGTATGAAATCTTATGATAGCTACATAGAATCCGGCATTAAATGGCTAGGGAAGGTTCCATCTCATTGGGAGATAAAACGGGGAAAATATGTGACAAAGCTTCTTTCCGGTTTCCCGTTTAACTCTGACCTCTTTTCCACGGATGAAACAGATATGCCACTAATTAGGATTCGTGACATAATGAATACCTCGACGGAGTCATTCTATTTGGGCTCATACTCAAGTGCTTACATCATAAAAAAGGGTGATGTGTTAGTAGGCATGGACGGTGACTTCAATGTCGCTATTTGGAATGGTCCAGATGGCCTGCTTAATCAGCGATTATGCAAAGTAGTCGATATGCCAGAGTTTTGTGCGAGGTATGCTTCGTATGTTTTGCCCAGGCCATTAAAGTGCATTAATGACATCACCTATTCTACAACAGTAAAACATCTATCCACCTTCGACATTTATCGAGAGTACTTCCCAGTTCCACCCTTAGGTGAGCAAAAGGCCATAGCAGATTATCTGGATACTGAGTGTAAGAAGATTGATGGCCTGATCGTAAAGGAAGAAAAAAGAGTCCAATTGATTGAAGAGACAAAGCTGTCAATTATCACAAAGGTCATTACGAAAGGGCTTACTGAATCGGCTAATATGAAAGATTCTGGTGTTCCTTGGGTTGGGCGGGTTCCATATTCCTGGGTTCGGCATCGAATTAAGTATGATTTGACAAGATCTTCTGCGGGGGTATGGGGAGATGAGGAAAAGGGAAATGATGACGACATAGCATGTTATCGCATCGCAGACTACGACTATTCTAGAGGCGTTCTTAATAACGATAATCCAACTATAAGAAATATCCCGGAGAAAGATCGGCAAGGACGTTTGCTCAAGAAAGGTGATCTACTGATTGAAAAATCTGGTGGAGGAGACATATGGCCGGTGGGGCGAGTTGTGCGGTATAATTATGATATAGAGGCCGTAAGCTCCAACTTTATTCATTCGCTAACTGTTGATGATCGAAAGATAGATAAAGACTTCCTTTATTACTATTTCCGGTTCCTATATGCAAATAAAGTTAACCTTCTGTATTTCAATCAGACGACAGGAATTCAAAACTTAAAAGTAACTGCTTACCTATCTCAATCTTTATATGCACCTGAACTTAGTGAGCAAAGAGAAATAGTTGAATTCCTCAACAAGAAGTGTGATTCCTACGACACCGCTATCGATAGAGCCAATCAGCAAATTGATCTCTTGAGGGAGTATAAACAGTCACTAATTACGGAAGTAGTTACCGGAAAACGAAAAGTCTGTTAAGGTAGGCAAGAACACCGCACACCTCGGCCTTACCTTTGCGCTGTAATTGATATTCGACATTCGCCTATGATGAATCTTGATGAAACCCGCTTCGAAGAGCACATCACCAACGTGCTCGCTCACTCTGACCTCTATAACCAGCGTCAGTCCGGCAATTTCGAAATCGCAGACCTCTGCGACCGCGAAATGCTTGAACGCTTCGTAAAGGCCCAGCCGGAAGTATGGGCCAAGCTTTCCCGTAATGTTCCCGGCCGGGAAATAGACACGGTTATCGAGACCTACAACCGGGCCATCAACCGTGGTACTAGTATATGGGACATGCTTCACAAGGGGCTTATGGTGGTGGGGGCCAAGGTGAAGTTTGTGGAGTTCCAGCCTCAGATTGGCGGTGAGCAGTCGTCTGCCTTTAGGTTGTACCGTGAAAATCGCTTCTCGGTAGTCCGGCAGATGAAGTATTCCACCGATCCGAGCGACAGGGATAACGAGCTCGACCTCTGCATACTTATCAATGGTATTCCCATTATTACGTGCGAGCTGAAGAACGAGGGGACCGGGCAATGTTACGAGGACGGCATCATCCAGTATCAGACGAACCGCAATGTCGGAAACCGGATGCTGAATGCCTGCCTTGTGCACTTTGTCATGGACAACAACCTGGTGTTCATGACCACGAAGCTTGCCGGTGCAGATACCAACTTCCTGCCGTTCAATATCGGTACTACCAATCCTCCCGTTGAAGGGGATGCCGACTATCCGACTCACTATATGTGGGATCAAATCCTGCAGGCGGACAGTTTGCTGGATATCCTGCAGCACTTTATCAAGCGCGTGAAGGACCGCAAGGGTAATTATACGGTCATCTTTCCGAGATTCCATCAGCTTAGGGCCGTGCGTCTTCTGAGAGCTCTTTCTAAAGAGGAAGGCCCGGGACATAATTATCTTGTGCAGCATAGCGCCGGTAGTGGCAAGACTATGTCGATGGCATGGCTGGCTCACGAGCTATCCAATCTGACCAATGATGACAATACGCCGCTGTTTGACAGCATCATCATGGTCACGGACCGAATTGTTCTTAACCGTAACATGGCCGACGAGGTTGTAGCGTTCGAGATGCAGCCGGGGACTGTTAAGGACGTGCGTCGCGGTTCGGTTAATCTGGCCAAGGCCATTAACGACGGGTACCGCATCATTATCAGTACGGTGCAGAAATTCGCTTTTGCCCTGCCGAATATCAAAAAGCAGGACAATCGGCATTTCGCGGTTATCATTGATGAGGCTCACACGGCTCTGGGTAAGGAGAGTGCGAAAGATATCATCAGCGCCCTGTCCTCGGATGACGACCTCCGTCAGATTGACGACTTCCACCCGGAGGACTATGACAACCAGCTGGATGCCCTGATGGCTTATCAGCAGGTGATGCGTAAGATGATGCATCACATCAGTTATTACGCTTTTACGGCCACTCCAAAGGATACGACGTTTGCCTTGTATGGGAAGAACCAGCACGAGGCTCACGACCTGTATTCGATGAAGCAGGCTATCGAGGAGGGATTCATCCTGGATGTTCTGGAGAATTACATCAGCTACAAGACCATGTTTGAGCTGGTGGAGAAGGATCCTGACGAGGATCTGAAGAAACTCTTTGAGGAGAAAAAGTCGC
>JAEEGG010000305.1_pt1 | contig 212953 bp, 125 predicted proteins | sample 9134161 | NCBI WGS metagenome assembly JAEEGG01 (sample SAMN16246543, study PRJNA631951) | gut metagenome | biome: gut microbiome; feature: rumen; material: CR-attached | host: Bos | place: Iran: Karaj | collected 2018-10 | reverse complement strand
ATCCGTCGTAAGTCTCTCTTCGACGATGTCAAAATTCAGGAGTCTCCTAAGAATGACGTGGACACTACGAAGCCGACATCTGACGACAATCCTGGCGATTAATCCCACCTAAAGGTTTACCCCTTTTTAAAATGTTGTGACGATGAAAACAGATTGGAAAAAGATAGTGAAGATGGTCATCACCATTCTCTCTGCCCTGCTGACTGCAGCAGGTGGAACGGCAGTCATTGCCAGCTGTATGTAACAATATGTAACTCAGAGCTCCCCGGCCCCTTGAATGAGGTCGGGGCGCTCTTCTTGTAATGATGAGTATTGAAACTCTTTCAAAATTATTTCCTGTCTTAGCATCGAGATCACAACGTTAAAGAATAATAAAAGTTACCCTTTGGTAATTTGCCATTGGGTAACTTTTTGTATATTTGCTGAGTAAAATGTGTACTATTGCCTTTACGAAATAATCTTGAAACGTTATGGATATTTTGTTCCCAATTATTTTTATTACTGTTGTAGTCTTCGTCATTATTGCTTTGCGTCTGACTGACAAAATCAGCAAAAAGCAACAGTATTTTTATACTATAGTAACCCTGCTTCTCCCGATTCCTTATTATTATTTTGTCATAAAGACGTTACCAGGAACTCTCGGCTATTCAATATTTTTCCTTTTCCTATCCCTAATTCTTCTCGTGGGATGGTTTCGGGATAAATAATGAATTAGTAATGCCACCGGCTATCTCTTTGGCATTTTGTAATGCTTCTTGTGCCATATCAGAGTTAAGCCAGTACGTGTTTGTGAGCCTTTCCCGAGATCGGGCTTGTTGGGTGGATAGGCGATGTCAAGACTTCTGAACAGTGGCTTCTCACAATAAAGATTCTCCAGTTTGGTGTTGTTCGTCAGGTTCAGCTCCTTGAACTTGTTGCCATTGCAATACAAATCCACAAGGTTCGGATTCGACGACACGTCAAGCACGGTCAGCTCGCAGTCATTACAGCTTAGCTTCACGAGTTTGGTGTTGTGCGATACGTCAATCTGTCCCAACTCGTTGTTGTCGCAAATGAGGTGTGTCAGGTCTTCTTGGAAGGTAACGTCGAGGGCGGTCAGTCGGTTGTCCTGACAGTTCAGCTGTTGTAATTTCTCATTGTTCGACAGGTCTAACGACGTCAGTTTGTTCTTTTCACAGACCAATACGCGCAGTTCCGTATTCTGAGAAAGGTCGCAGGTTATGATTTGGTTGGAGCTACAGTCCAGCTGTTCGAGGGCCTTGAAATGCTCAATACCCTTCAGGCTGCTGATACCCAGTCCACACAAGTCCAGTTCGTCGACTTCGTCCAGGAACTCGTAGGGGATAATGTCGCCGTCGGCAATGGGCAGCAGCATGCACAAAGCACCACGGAAGCGCTTGTCAGGGAAGTTGTTTTCGTCCAGCACCACGGGGTCTCTGGCGATTTCCTCTTCACCATTCTCTACACTTTCTGTCTCGTTCTCAGGTGCGCTCATGTCTGTGAGCGACACCTTCTGGTTTTTGTTGGCATTGCATCCCATAAGGGCCAGAAGCGTCACTGCCATTAAGATCTTTTTCATCGTTTTATCGTTTTTAGTTGTTAAACTGCCGCAAAGATACGATTTTTTAAGTTCATAGTTCACTGTTCATAGTTCATAGTTGCTGCCGTTTAACATCTTTTACCATAATCTGCTCAAAAATAACTGTGAACAATGAACTATGAACTGTGAACTTTTTCGTACCTTTGCTGTCTGAAATAGCATTTACAAAAACTGAAAACTATTATGGAATTTTTAGTACCAATACTGATTGTTCTGGTTGTCGTGTCGATAGCCTTAAACATTGTCGTTCTCCGAAAGATCAAGGACTTGTCCAATGATTATAATTCTATGGTGCAAACCATAAACAGTGCTTATAAAAATAGTGTCATTGAGACTGTCATGAAAATGAGTTGGGATGAATTCCGTAGAATAAAAGATGTTTATCAGGAAATGAATTTCTGATAAGCGATGAGAGAAGTGACGAGGAAATAAACGAAGCAATAAAAGGTTTTTCAGAGATGATGATGGTTAGAAACACATTAAGTCTAAAGGGATTTTGTTCCTGCCTGATGTCGGCATGGATGGTGGTTGGCCTATTTGGCTGCAGCAGTGTGAGGACGGAGAGTGTCGCGGATTTTGCGGTTGCTGAACAGACTGACACGGTGCGTGGTCACGGGGAGAATAATGGAGAGGAGTGGGCTGCATTCACGGTCGATGCCCCTGTCAGTGGGCCTCAGGCGCTGGTGGACTCCGTGCTGACCTTTCTTAACAACGAACTCTATGAGGCCTGTGAGGCTTGTGCCCATTTCGACGAACAGACGGTGTCGTTCAAAAAGGAGGAGATGTTTACCGGCAATGGTGAACAGCTGCTGAGTCACTACATGGAGAAATACCGTCCGCTGATTGCTGACAGTCTGTGGAAGACCTTCGGCGTGAGGCTGATAAAAGAATCCCAGACGGCGAAGTATGTCACCTACGGCGTGGAGGTCTTTCATTGTTCACTGGCTTGCAGCTCGCAAAAGGCGTACTACACGTTTGACATGCACGACGGCCATCAGGTGAAGGAGGTTATCAGCCACGACAACCTCATCCGTTTCTTCGAGGACTATCCTGAATACAACTCCATTGGTGCTGACGCCTGGGCGGGTAGTCCAGGTTGGAAGTTCTCGCCGGAAAACAGATTCGATAACACCTGCTGCGGTCTGTTGGACAGCTGTTTCATGCTTGCCATACCGGGTTACGGCAATCATTTCCTATTGGTGGACTTCCCTTATGGTCAAGTGTTCTCGTACCTCACGCCAGAGGCTCAGAAATTGGTGGAGCAGACGGGTGAGGGAGAGCCGATGCTGCCTCCCTATCTGCCAGAACGGTCTGAAGACGGTGAGGTGTGGATGGAGGTTGATACGGTCCATTGCGCCCTGCTGGGTTATATCAGTGCCGCCGGTGGTCCGCTGGTGGATACACTGATGCACTATGAACCGGAACTGGAAGTTTATCCCAAGCGTGTCCATTCCATTAATGCGGCAGAAGGTGCCACCATCTTCCTCTTCATCTATTCCAGGGGCCATCTCATGTATTGCGACGAGGCAATGACCGTTGCGCTTGGCGAGGACGGTCTGCAACCGGCCACACTTTTCTCATTGGAGAGTCAGAAGGACAGCGTCATCAGCTGCATGTGGTACGACCAGCTGGTGGAAGCCAGCAATGGCTTCCCGTTCGACGAAGTCGACGAGAACCGCTTCGGCATCCACTACGATCCGTTCACCAAGCGCCTGTATGTTCCTATCATGGATGAGCACGATAAAGGCTCTGAATATGCCAATACGAGCTGTCTGCAGTATACCGGCCGCTACCATGTCCTTCAATTCGACGGTAAGGTGTTTGTGCCTGCCGGTGACGACGGAGCCTGGTGGCTGAATGCCGACCTGCGCAACTACAAGCGTACTGTCAGCAACCGCAAGACCGCCGCCGGCATCGAACAGGTAGACCTCATGCCCGATGGTACTACCCGCCGTGCCGTGTGGAAAGGAGCCAAGACCCTTGACGACCTTCGCAAGAAACCGGACGAAGTCGTTGACAAGAAATAATAAACAAAAAACAAGCGCCCAGACCTCAGTGTCTGGGCGCTTGTTTTAATTAAGTCAGAGATTGTACCAACAAACTCTGCACCTTTAGGTCAAAGAATTTCTCCATCGCTGTAGTCACCGCCACCGCCAACGCTCTCTACCTCATCTTTTGAGTTCTTGTGGATGGTGGAAGCAGGGGAAACAGCCAGCATTCCTGCAGTCTTAATAGTTACCACCTGCATTTCTGGATTCATATATTGCTTTTTCATAACTTCTTTATATTTTTAAAAACGAATTGTCTTAATTATATATTTTTCTGAAACGAATTAGAATAATTGGAACGAATTAAAACGAATTATATATTTATTCTCATTCGTGGATATAATTATTCTCATTATTCCAATTCGTTTCTTTTCTATTTTATTATTTAATCTTGGTGAATGCGTTGACGAGCTCGTTTCCGTTTGGAAGAACTCGAGCAAGCTCAGTTCTTCACTCACTTAATCACGACCTTTTTGCCATTCACGATGTACAGACCCTTAGTGGGCTGAGCAACCTTCTGACCATTCAGGTTGTAATACTGGCCATTAGCTGTTGGCTCTTCGCTGTTAGCAATCATCTCAATAGCGGTAGCATCGTCGAAAACGAATGCCAGCGAGTTAGTTGATGACAGGGCCGTGGTGGTTTCCAGATAAGCCTTGCCAGCAGACAGGTCGGTGGCACTCGTCAGCTTGTAGAAGCCCAGGACGCCACCCTGCTTGGCGAAGACATAACGATAGGAACCAGACCCAGATGCTGCCACCACCGTCTTGTTGACTGACGGCTTGAGCAGGTTTGCAGCCGGTGCGCTGGCTGAAGGAACTACGGGGATGGAGATGGCAGCTTCACCGTCCTTCTGCAGGAACAGACCTGTATTGGCAGGAACAGTGCCTGTCACCTTCGTCATCATGACCTTTCCGTCGGTAACAGATGTAGCCAAGTAAGCCTTCACACCTGTAGCACTGCTGAAGTCGAGCGCGTGGTCGCAGGAGTAGGTAGCATAGCCTGCTGAGCTGATAGCCGGAGATACAGCCGTTGTGGTGCCAGTCACATCACCGAAGCCACCCATGCTGTTGGCCACGCGGAGAGTGTACGTTCCACTGCCCTCAACCGTATAGCTCGTTTCTGTGGTGATACCCACCAACACATTATCTTTATATAAGGCGTAGGCGCTGGCTCCCGTTACGGCATCCCATGAAGTAGTGGTTCCGCTGACGCTGACCGTCGGAGCATCGAGCTGTGTTGTCAGCGTGTATGGCGTCCAGCCGCCGTCCCAGCTTACTTGGTCAGGCATCAGCGCAGCAGCCTCAGTAGCCTCAAGCGTAGGATCGTTGACAGGACTGCCGATGGAGGTCAGACGACTACTCAGGTCAACCACCGCACCAGAACCATTTACGCTCTTATATTCAGCATACTGGGCGACAGTATGATTATCCCATGTGTCCCAACCCGCTGTGGCAGGCAGTATGTTCATCGTGGTGTTCACCCAAAGACACTTGGTGCCAGAGGCAGCCCAGGGACGTCCTAACTTATAGGCATTATTCTGAGCAGCTTCTCCATCGATGGTACAGTTGTTGAAGATGTATCCGAAGTTATGCAGTGTGTTCGGTGCTGCAATCACGTCGCCGTTGTTGCCTCTATGTTTGGATACCGCATTATAGAATAAGGTGTTGTTGAAGTACACGTCGCCATTACCACAGACATAGTCCACTGTACCTTCTATCTTGCCACCCTCGAAGTAATACTGCCCACTGGTGTTATTGGCATAGTAGCTGTCTTGCAGTCCTTTCAGGTAGACATTCTTGCATATGGTCTTGTTACCTGCATCCTGCAGACATACGCCACGCTCGGCATTTCCGCTCCAGGGAGCCACGCAGTCGAGTGTCAGGTCTTGCAGATAGTTGTTCGTACCCGTATTCTTCAGAGTGGCAGTCACAGCGATACCTTCTTCTGTCGGACGGTTCTGGATGACGACACCGTCGCGGCTCTCACCGATAATCGAAATATTATGACCACTAATCTGTGTCAGCGTTGCTGTGCCCAGGTCGTAGGTGCCGTTGGGCAGGAAGATGAACGAACGCTCGGCATTGGTGCTGCTGTTGGCTACATTTACTGCAGAGAGAGCCTGCGTGAAGCCTACGGCACTACCGGCATTCACTGTATACCACTGTCCGTTCTTGGTGTAATAGAATGTGGTACCGTTGTAGTTCTCAATTTTCACGCTGTGGATATAAACAGAGCCTTCAGACTCGATGTTTAGGGTCAGAGTACCAGCCTCACCCTGATAGTCGTAGCTGACGGTGGCGCCATCGGTAGCAGCTTTGCCGTCTAATTCCGTCAGTACGCTATTGCCTTTCTTCACTTGAATCGTAGTGCCTTCTTTTGAATACTGGCATATCCCGATTGAGATAATGGCTTTGGCGCCAACTAACAAGTCGATGGTATTGCCATTGCTGAACACCCATCCGTGTTGGCCGTCGTGATAAGAACCGCCTGTCGGATTGAACGCCTCATGGTCTTCGGCATAGAAATACTGATCTGTCAGGTTGAAGGTGTATGTCTTGTCATCACTTGCCACCTCCGTCTCAGTGGCTACGGCATAGAGAGACATATTACCCGTTACGATAGTTGACGTAGTGTATTTCTGTCCACCTGTGGCCGTTGCGAACCAGCCACGGAATGTGTAGCCAGAAGCAATAGTACAGTCGCTGCTTGAATAATTGAATGTTGTGATAGCAGCATTGGCAGCAACAACTTGTGTACCAAGTTCGGTTCCGTTTGTGTCATAATAGGTCAGCGTGTAGTTGGTAGACAGAGCAGCAATCTCCTCGTCCGTCATCTTCTCTACTGCAAAGTAGCCAACATATTCACAATTACTGAAGTTCAGCGTTGTTGGTTCGCTACTGGTATATTGTGTTGTTACAACATATTCCGGGTGAGATGATGACCATTTATTGGAGCTATGATTATTAAGGGAAGCAACTTCAGTGTTTGTTGAGTTTGTAATGTGTACTTCGTTGCCATAATCATTAGTGCCATAAGTAATCTTTACATAGCCAGGAACAGGGATGGAAGCTGTCATCTTCTGCCATCCATAGGTTGTGCCATGATAATATCCCCTTAGAGTTCCAACAGAATTTGCAGATTCGCTAGAAGAATAAGAAGGTGTTCCATTATTATCTACAGATACGTAAACCGTAGAAGGATTACCACCTGTGCTGATTCCTTCTGACCATTTTGTTAGGTCGATTCGGATATCCTTAAAAGTAGAAAGTGTAATGGATATGATATATTGTCCTTTGTTGACAATTTCTACATATCCTTTGGTCACATCAGCAGCTTTCGTTGTATAGGCAGTCGTAGCTTGGGTGGCATTTATACCTGCAATAGAGTATGCATAATTGCCAGGATAACCGTTGACAGTTACAATATCCTTAGTGCTGGTAACAGGAACCTTGAAGACCACATTATCCCCTGTCTGAATACTATTACCATTGTCTCGGATGGTCTGTCCGTTGGCCTCTACGGTTAATAGTACGCCATTGTTCTCAACAGCTGCAATGGTACCTGATTCTGAGGATCCTGATAATGCAACAACTGCTGATACAACAGTTGAATTAGTAAAATCCCAAGTTGCCTTGACAATTGAAGCTTTTACTCCTCCCACAATCGTCAGGAGAAGCGTTAATAGAGTAAAGATTTTTTTCATCAGCTTGTTATAATTAATTGGTTAATAATAATCAGTGGTTTAAGCGGGTGCAAAGATAATAATTTTTTTTGAAAAAGGATAACGCGTACCTATTTATTATTACGGAAACGTTTACATGATGGTGTCACGTACCAGATACAGATACGTGACACCATCATTGTGTGCTTTAATGAATTCAAAAAATTACCTGTGTAAGAGGTTCAGCTTCACGTTGGGCTTCATCACGTTGTTCACCTTCTGCGTCCAAGCCTTGACCTTTGCGGTAGCTTGGGCTTCGACGGTGGCGGCAGAGGAGCAAATGAGGAAGGTATAGACACCAGCGTCGGTCTTCCACGCTGAGGCCTTTTCGTTGAACGAAGCGAGGTCGGAGGTCCGGACGGTCATGGTGACGGTCTCACTCTCACCAGGTTGCAGCAGGCGGGTTTTGGCGTAGTTGCGCAATTCCTTCTCGGGTTTGTTCGTCTTCTTGGTGTTGGGGGCGGCGACGAAGAGCTCGACGACGTTGCGGCCAGCGCGCGTGCCGGTATTGGTAACCTTCACAGTGACGATGACTAAACCACCGTCCACAGTGGCGGTGGCGTCAGAATAGGCGAAGGTGGTGTAGCTCAGTCCATAGCCGAAGGGGTAGGCAACGGGCTTGTTGAAGCTGTCGAAGTAGCGGTAGCCCACGTAGATGTCCTCTTCGTAGTTGGTGAAGTCGATGTTGGCCTCGGGTTTGCGTTCCTTGGTAGCCTTGTCCTTGTCACGGCCCCACATGAACATGGCACCGAGCGTCTTGTCGTCGACGTTGGCGGGGAAGTTCTTGTCGGCGTAGGCGTCACCATACTTGATTTGGAAGGTCATGGGCAGCTTGCCAGAAGGATTGACGCGGCCGCTGAGCACGTCGGCCACAGAGAAACCGCTCTCCTGACCGCCCTGCCACGTGCAGACAAGGGCGTCAATCTGGTCCTGCCACGACGCGACGTCAATAGGACTGCAGATGTCGAGCAGGACAATGACCTGTTTGCCCTTGGCATGATAAGCCTCGCTGACGGCCTTGATGAGCTGCTTCTCACCATTTTTCAGGTAGAAGTCAGCCTCGCTGCGGTCTGCAGCCTCACCGCTCTTGCGACCTAAGGAGATGATGGCGACGTCTGAACCCTCAATGGCAGCATTGAGTTCTTCAGCCGTAAACTGCTTCTCGTCGGCACGAGCCGGCGGCATCAGTGAGAAGGGTGGACGACCGTCGGGGAACAGGCGCTTCTCCTCGGCAGCGAGGTGCTGGGTATAGGCTGAAAGCAGCGGCTTGTATACCTCGTAGCCAGCGCTGCGCATGCCCTCGACCAGCGACACGGTATAGTGGCCGACGCTTGTGCCACCAAAGCCGGAACCACCGGAAATCCAGTCGTACGACGTGCAGCCGAACAACGCCACGCGCCGCTTAGAGGTGAGAGGCAGGATGCCGCTGTTCTTGAGCAGTACAATGCCGTCAGCACCTACTTCGCGTACTGTCTGTGCATGCGCCTTCAGGTCAGGAGCATTGTCGTATTTGTAGCCTTTGAAGCTATGCGTCTTCACCACATATTCCAATATGCGCTTCACGTTGGCGTCGAGCACCTCCATGGGCAGCGCACCGCTCTTGGCTGCGGCGAGGATGGCGTCGTACTGCTTCGGCTGTCCCGGCTGCAGCATGTCGTTGCCAGCCAGCATCGCGGCTACGGCATCGTCGCCAGCATTCCAGTCACTGACGTACATGCCTTTCCAGCCCCACTCGTCGCGGACGATGGTCGTCAGCAGCTCGTGGTTCTGCACGGCATACGGGCCATTCAGTTTGTTATACGACGTCATGATGGTCCACGGGTTGCTCTCCTTCACCATGATTTCAAAGGCCTTCAGATAGATTTCGCGTAAGGCACGCTGCGACACCTGAGAGATGTTGTTGTTGCGATTCGTCTCTTGGTTGTTGGCCACAAAGTGCTTAGGACAAGCTGCCGTACCCTCGCTCTGCACACCACGCACATAGCCGGCGGCGATGGTACCCGAAAGGTACGGGTCCTCAGAATAATACTCGTGGTTGCGGCCGCACAACGGATTACGGATGAGGTTCATGGCCGGCGAGAGAATCCAGTCCAGCCCGAACTCGCGCACCTCATTGCCGATGCCCTGTCCAATCTTGAACGCAGCCTCGCGGTCCCACGTCGAAGCCAGCGTCATCGAGGCTACGAAGTCGGTGGGATAGTAGTCGCGATGGTCCCATGCCCGCTTGGCGTTCATGCGCAAACCCTGCTGCGAGTCGGCGCAGTACGTCTCGGGAATGCCCAGACGTTCCACTCCGAATGTGCTGCCCGCCGTACCAGGGAACTTGTCGTCGTCATTATAGTGCATGCCAGTGCCCAGCACCAGGTGGCACTTTTCCTCCAGCGTCATGACCTTCACGACCTCGTCGATGTTATCGGCTGTCAATGGCTGAGCTGTTGCACAAAAGCTGTAGCCGCACAAGGCGACTACAGCCATACTGATTATATTTTTATGGATTATCATTTTCTTTTATCGTTTTAAGAGGTTCATCTGTACTTCAGGCTTCAGAGCGTTGTTGGCCTGCGTCTGCTGGCCTTTCACCTGGGCAGGAAGGGTGGCCTTGATATCCTGGGCGGAGGCGGCGACGAGGAACTGGTATTCGCCTTCGGCAACAACCCATGCTGAAGCGGCTTCGTCGAACGAGGCAAGGTCGGCGGTATTCACCTTGAGGGTCACGGTCTCGCTCTCACCGGGTTTCAGGAGTTTGGTTTTGGCAAAGGCCTTCAGCTCCTTGGCGGGCTTGTTGGCAGCCTTGTTATCGGGTGCTGAGACAAAGAGTTCGACGACTTCTTTGCCTTCGCGGTCGCCGGTGTTCTTAACCGTCACAGTGACGGTGGCGATATCACCGTCCGCACTGACGGCGGCATCGCTATATTCGAAAGTGGTGTAGGAGAGACCGAAGCCGAAGGGATAGCTGACGGGGACGTCGAAGGAATCGAAGTAGCGGTAACCGACGTAGATGTCTTCCTCGTAGTCGGTAAAGTCGACATTGCGGACGTTACCCTTCTGGCCTTGGTTCATCATATCGATGCGGGGATCCTGGTCGATGGGGAAGTTCTTCGACGAGTAGGCGTCGGTGAACTTCACGGGCCATGTCATGGTGAACTTGCCGCTGGGCGACTGTTTGCCGCTGAGCACATCGACCACGCTGTTGCCGCCTTCCTGGCCAGCCTGCCATGCACAGAGGATGGCGTCGGGCAGGTCGCGCCACGAGGCCGTCTCGATGACACCGCCGATGTTTAACAGCACGACGACCTGTTTGCCGGCCTTGTGGTAGACGTCGCAGACCTGTTCTATGAGTTGGCGCTCAGAGCTGCTGAGGTTGAAGTCGGCCACGTTACGGTCGAGGAACTCGCCAGAGAGACGTCCCAAAGTGATGACGGCAATGTCGGCGGTCTCGGCCTGCTTGGTCAGTTCGTCGGCAGAGAAGAGCTTCTCAGCGGGTAGGGGCTGGGGCAGGAACTTGACGAGCATGGCATTCTTCGGGTCTTTCTTCGCCTTGGCCTCCAGTTCAGCCTCAGCCTTCTTCTTGGCGTCGGCCAGATAGGTGTCGTAAGCAGTCTTCATGTCCTCGGAGATGGTGTAGCCACCATTCTTCAAACCGTCGAGCAGAGAAACGACATAGGCATGGTTGACATTGCCTGAACCCGTTCCACCTGCAATGAAGTCGTAGGAGGTGTTGCCGTAGAGGGCCACGTTCTTGATATTAGAAGCAAGAGGTAAGGGGTGAGAGGTGGAATTCTCCCCACCGTTCTTCATAAGCACCATTCCTTCAGCAGCAGACTGACGGGTGACGGCAGCATGAGCCTTGAGGTCGGGCTTGTTCGAGAACTGGTAGCCCTGGAATCGTGGACTCTTCTCTACCAGATTGAGCACACGGGCTACATTGCGGTCGAGGTCGGCCTCAGCCAGCTTGCCACTTTTTACACCAGCCACGATGCTGTCGAACTGTTCGGCCTTGCCAGGCTGTAGCATGTCGTTGCCGGCCCACATCTGCTTGGCGCCGTCCTTGCCACCAAACCAGTCGGTCATCACAGTACCCTCATAGCCCCATTCGTCGCGCAGAATGGTTGTCACGAGGTCTTTGCTCTCAGAGGCATACGTGCCGTTGATGTAGTTGTAGGAAGTCATCACCGTCCACGGCTTGCTCTCCTTGATAGCTATCTCGAAGCCTTTCAGGTAGATTTCACGCAGGGCACGCTGTGAGATGTGTGCATCGGTATTCATGCGGTTCGTTTCCTGATTGTTGGCAGCAAAGTGCTTGATGCTCGTACCCACGTCGTTCTTCTGCACGCCGAGGATGTAGGCTGCAGCAGTCTTTCCGGCCACTACGGGGTCTTCGCTGTAGTATTCGAAATTACGTCCGCACAGTGGGTTGCGCATGATGTTCAGGGCGGGAGCCAACAGCACGTCGGCGCCATATTCCTTTACCTCCTCGCCAATGGCTTGACCCACCTGTTCCACGAGTTCCGTGTTCCATGTTGAGGCCAGCAGGGTGCCGATGGGGAAGTGTGTACAGTAGTAGGTTGCTGAGTCACCCTCGCGGGTGGCATCGATGCGCAGACCGGCAGGACCGTCGGCCAGTACGACAGCGGGAATGCCCAGCGAGTCGAGCGGATAAGTAGTGCCGGCGGCACCAGGCACCAGGTTGCGTGTAGCACCGATGACGGCGTTATCGCCACTGAAACCGGCCATGCCAGTACCGATTACAAAATGAGCCTTGTCCTCAAGCGACATCTTGCTCATGATTTCTTCCTGATTGATGGTGTTCTTGGGAGCCACCTTGTCTGCGGTTGTACAGCCCACTACGAGAGTTGCGGCAACCATCGTGAAAAATACGGTTTTCTTCATAAGATTTCTATTTAAACATGATACAATGGTGCAAATATACACATTTTATTTGAAATAGCCGCCTTGTTTTGGGATTTTTTTGTTTACACTTTTACAAGTCTTGTTTGCATATTTATTAGCTTTTTGTTATAAAAATTAGCTTTTTGTAGGCAAAAATGAATAAAAAATGCAGAAATGCTTTGCAATTTGAATATATTTGAGTAATTTTGCAGCTCGAAAAGAATAAGAAAGAAGAAGTTTTTAATATTGAAGTAATGGCAGAACAATTAGAAATGAAGAAGCTCGACCAGGTGGTCGTACGTTTCTCGGGTGACTCCGGCGACGGCATGCAGTTGGCCGGAAACATTTTTTCTACCGTGAGTGCCACGGTGGGTAACGGTATCTCAACATTTCCCGACTACCCCGCCGACATCCGCGCCCCGCAAGGGTCGCTGACGGGTGTCAGCGGATTCCAGGTACACATCGGTGCCGGCAAGGTTTATACCCCTGGCGACAAATGTGATGTGCTGGTGGCTATGAACGCTGCTGCGCTGAAGACGCAGTATCGCTATGCCAAGCCGGGAGCAACCATCATCATCGACACCGATTCGTTTGGACCCAAGGATCTGGAGAAGGCACAGTTCCAGACGGAGGACTATCTGGGTGAGATGGGCATTGACCCCGACCGCGTTATCCAGTGTCCGCTGACGACGATGGTGAAGGACTGTCTGGCTGACACAGGCATGGACAACAAAGCCATGCTGAAGTCGCGCAACATGTTTGCACTGGGACTGGTGTGCTGGCTCTTCGACCGCGACCTGTCGCTGGTGAGCAACTTCCTGAAGGAAAAATTTGCCAAGAAGCCGGCCATCGCCGAGAACAACATCAAGGTGGTGCAGGCAGGTTACGACTACGGACATAACACACATTCAAGTGCCATGAACGTCTATCGCATCGAGTCGAAAGAGAAGGTGCCTGGACGCTATATGGACATCACAGGTAACAAGGCCACGGCATACGGACTTATTGCTGCTGCCGAAAAGGCTGGCCTGCGCCTGTATCTGGGTTCCTATCCCATTACTCCAGCTACCGACATCCTGCACGAACTCTCGAAACATAAGTCGTGTGGCGTCATCACCGTACAATGTGAGGACGAGATCAGTGGTGCTGCCTCAGCTCTGGGTGCATCGTTCGCCGGTGCATTGGCTGCTACGTCGACATCAGGTCCTGGCGTCTGTCTGAAGAGTGAGGCCATGAACCTTGCTGTCATCATGGAGCTGCCGCTGGTGGTCATCGACGTTCAGCGTGGCGGTCCTGCCACGGGTCTGCCCACCAAGTCGGAACAAACCGACCTGCTGCAGGCACTCTTCGGCCGTAACGGTGAAAGCCCCATGCCCGTCATTGCTGCCCTGAGTCCTACGGACTGCTTCGATGCTGTCTATCAGGCTTCGAAGATAGCCCTGGAGCACATGACACCCGTGGTGCTGCTGACCGATGCTTATGTGGCCAATGGTAGCGGTGCCTTCAAACTGCCCGACATCAACAAGCTGGACGCCATCAATCCCCCGTATGTTCCTGAGGAACTGAAAGGCAAGTGGACACCGTATATGCGTGCTGAGAACGGTACCCGCTACTGGGCCGTACCTGGCCGTGAGGGCTTCACGCATATCCTTGGCGGACTGGAGAAGGACAACCAGACCGGTGCCATCTCTACGAATCCTGAGAACCACGACCTGATGACGCGTCTGCGCCAGCAGAAGATTGCCAACATCGTGGTGCCCGACCTCGAAGTGGAGGGTGACGTGGCTGATGCCGACCTGCTCATCGTAGGCTTCGGCTCGACATACGGACACCTGCACTCGGCCATGGACGAGCTGCGTGCCAAGGGCCACAAGGTGGCACAGGCTCAGTTCAAGTATCTGAACCCGCTGCCGAAGAACACTGCAGCCGTACTCTCTAAGTACAAGAAGGTGGTGGTGGCCGAACAGAACATGGGTCAGCTGGCTGCTTACCTGCGTATGAAGGTCGACAACTTCGTCCCCTACCAGTTCAACCAGGTCAAGGGCCAGCCCTTCGTGGTCGAAGAACTCGTCAACGCTTTCACAGAGATCATCAATAATAAATAAAAAAGAAACGAATTGGAATAATGAGAATAATTATATCCACGAATGAGAATAAATATATAATTCGTTTTAATTCGTTCCAATTATTCTAATTCGTTTCAAAAAAGATAGTATTATGAGTTATACAGCACAAGATTTCAAGAAAGGGCAGCCGAGGTGGTGTCCGGGGTGTGGTGACCACTTCTTCCTGGCTTCCCTGCATAAGGCTATGGCCGAGATTGGCGTAGCCCCCGAGAATATTGCAGTCATCAGTGGTATCGGCTGTTCCAGCCGTCTGCCGCACTACATGGCCACGTATGGTATGAATACCATCCACGGTCGTGCCGCAGCCATCGCTACCGGTGCGAAAGTTGCTAACCCTAACCTCACCGTATGGCAGGTGTCTGGCGACGGTGACGGTCTGGCCATCGGTGGTAACCATTTTATTCATGCCAACCGTCGTAACATCGACCTTAACATGATTCTGTTGAACAACCGCATCTACGGTCTGACCAAGGGCCAGTACAGTCCGACGTCACCCCGCGGATTTGTCTCTAAGTCAAGTCCTTACGGTACCGTCGAGGATCCGTTCCGCCCTGCCGAGCTCTGCTTTGGTGCCCGCGGTCATTTTTTTGCCCGTTGTGTGGCTACTGACGCCGCTGGTACCGTCGAGGTGCTGCAGGCTGCCTACCAGCACAAAGGTGCTAGCGTCACCGAGGTGTTGCAGAACTGTGTCATCTTCAACGATGGCTGCCACGAGGCTGTGTACAGCAAGGAAGGCCGTAAGAAGAATGCCATCTACGTGCGTCATGGCGAGAAGCTCGTCTTTGGCGAGAACAACGAGTTCGGCCTTGTTCAGCAGGGCTTTGGCCTGAAGGTTGTCGAGATTGGCAAGGACGGTTACACGCTGGACGACGTACTTGTTCACGATGCCCACTGCGAGGACAATACCCTGCAGCTGAAGCTCGCCCTAATGGGTAATGGTGACGGTTTCCCCATCGCTCTCGGCGTCATCCGCGACGTAGCAGCACCTACTTACGATGAGGCTGTCCATGCCCAGTTGGCCGAGGTTTCCGCGCAGAAAAAGTACCATAACTTCACGGAATTGCTTGAGACCAACGATACTTGGGAAGTGAAATAAGTATAAAATAAGGTTAAAAGGTAGGGGTTTCCAAAAAAAATCCCTACCTTTGCACTTTAATACAATACGAAACGTTTCAAAATGATTAAAATTAAAGTCGTAAACCGCGGTCACCAGCCATTGCCGGCTTATGCTACAGCACAGAGTGCAGGTATGGACTTAAGGGCCAATCTGGATGAGCCTGTGACGCTGCAACCTTTGGAGCGTCGTCTCATTCCAACGGGTCTGCATATTGCCCTGCCTGAGGGTTATGAGGCACAGGTACGCCCTCGTAGCGGACTGGCTCTGAAGCATGGACTGACAGTGCTGAACACCCCTGGTACCATCGATGCCGACTATCGTGGTGAGATTGGCGTGGTGCTGGTTAACCTATCGCAGCAGCCCTTTACTGTCAATGATGGTGAGCGCATTGCCCAGATGGTCATTGCGCGTCACGAACAGGGCGACTTCGTCGTTGTCGACGAGCTCGACGAGACCGAGCGTGGTGCAGGCGGTTACGGACATACGGGAGTGAAGTAATTGATAATTGATAATTGACAATTGATAATTGAGAGATGACACGTAAATTCTTGTTTATTTCTATTTTCTGTTGGGCTATTAATGTTTTGGCTCAGCAGCAATTGTCATTGCAACGCCACACTCTCAAAGAGAGAATTCTCAATTCTCAATTGTCAATTAGTCGAAAGTACGATGCTTTCTTCCTCGACGCCATCTGCCAACAAGAAAAGGGACAGCTTGATGCTGCCTTCGATCTGTTGACACACTGTGTGGAGATTGACTCCACACGCTCCGAGGCTTACTATTATCTGGCCAAATACTATCTGGCCCTGAAGCAGAAGGACAAGGCCCTGGAATACTCGAAGCGTGCCGCACAGATAGAACCCGACAATGCCACTTATCAGGAGACATTGGCCAATATGTTCGTAGGCAACCATCAGTACGAGGATGCCACGCAGGCCCTGGAGCGTCTCTATGCTGCAAACCGCGACCGCGACGATGTGTTGGGTATGCTGGTGCAGCTCTATGAGCAGCAGGCAGACTACGACCATGCTATCGACGCCCTGTCGCGCCTCGAAGTCATTGAGGGCAAGAGCGAGCGCCTGTCGTATGCCAAGAGCCAGCTTTACACCGAGATGGGTAACAAGAAGGCCGCCATTGCCGAGATGAAGGCGCTGGCCGACCAATATCCCTACGACCAGAGCTACCGCAGCCTCTATGCCAACGCCCTCTACCAGAATGGTCAGGAGAAGAAGGCCGTAGCCCTCTACGAAGATATCCTGCGGAATGAGCCTGACAACCGTAATGCCACGCTAGCCATGCTCGACCACTACCGCAATGTGAAGGACTCTGTGCAGGCTGCCAGTATGATGGAGCGTGCCTTGTTAAACAAGAATGTTACACAAGAGGACCGTATTATCATCCTGCGTCAGGCCATTTCCGAGAGCGAGCAGCAGGGTGGTGATTCCACACGTGTGCTGCAACTGTTCCACCGCTTGCTTGACCAGCCGCAGGACAATGCCGACATGGCACTGTTCTGTGCCACCTACATGAATCTGAAGAAGATGCCGCAGGACAGCATCAGCCGAGTGCTGGAGCATGCTCTCAAGATAACTCCTGACAATGCCTCAGTCCGTCTGCAGCTGGTGAGCTACGCTTGGCAGGCCGAGGACAAGGACCGCGTCATAGCCCTGTGTCAGGAAGCCCGTCAGTATAATCCTGACGAGATGTTTTTCTACTATTATCAGGGTATTGCCTACTATCAGAAAGACCAGTTGGACAATGCTCTCAACGCCTTCCAGAACGGCATTAGCGTCATCAGCGAGCAAAGCGATCCTGAGATTGTCTCCGACTTCTATGCCGTCATGGGCGATATCCTGCATCAGAAAGGCAAGGAACAGGAGGCTTTCGCCGCCTACGACTCCTGTCTGCAGTGGAAGGATGACAACATCGGCTGTCTGAACAACTACGCCTACTACCTTAGTGAACGTGGCCAGCAGCTTGACAAGGCTGAGCAGATGTCGTACCGCACCATTAAAGCTGAACCGAATAATGCCACTTACCTCGACACTTATGCCTGGATACTCTTCATGCAGCGTCGGTTCAGCGAGGCGAAGATCTACATCGACCAGACGCTGCAGTGTGACAGCGACTCGTCGGCCGTGCTGCTCGAACATGCCGGTGACATCTACTACCATGTCGGCGACAAGGAAAAGGCCCTTGCCTTGTGGCAGCAGGCATTGGACAAAGCATCACAGAAGTCGGAGGTCAAGGATGATCGCCGGCAGATTCTCATACGGAAAATCAAACTTAAAAAATATCTGAAAGAATGAAACCATTACGTATTTTGACTGTTGCCGTCATGGCAATTATGTTGACCCTGGTCGTTGCATCATGTGGTTCAAAGCGCAAAGCCGTTAAGGAAACGCCTCAAGTGACTAACGTTGATACCTTGAAGCAGAAAGCCTTCCTGCAGAAGGTGACCGACAATGCACAGCATTCCCGCTTCATCACCTCCAAGGTGAAGTTCAGTGTTCAGGTCGGTGCCCGTGAGATGACACTCACCGGCAACCTCAAGATGAAGCGCGACGACGTCATTCGCCTGCAGCTCATGGCTTTCGGTTTCGTTGAGGCCGGACGTCTGGAGTTTACCAAGGAGTATGTCCTCATCATGGACCGTATCAACAAACTCTACCTGAAAGTACCTTATGTACAGCTTGACTTCCTGCGTAACAGCGGCATCGACTTCTACGTCATTCAGGCTCTCTTCTGGAACGAGCTGTTCCAGCCCGGCAAGGTTAAAGTTACGGATGAGCTGTTGCGTTCCTATACCCTTGAGCCCGGCAGTGAGGATGCTGTCATTGCCATGCAGGACGGTAAACTGTCATATCGCTGGCTGGCCGACAACCTGTCAATGCGTATCAAGATGGCCAACATCATGTACAACGACAAGTATCGCGGCAATTACCAGCTGAACTGGGACTACGAGGAATTCCAGGCTTTCAACCGTAAGTATTTCCCCACGGAACACAAGGTATCGTTCACGACGCCCGATAAGGAAGTGAAGCTGGGCATGATTCTCAACTACATGGGTAATGATGAGAATTGGGAACCCCGTACCGAGGTATCCAGCAAGTACCGTCAGGTGACCGTCGACGAGATTCTGCAACGCTTCATGTCGCTATAAAGGTAAAAGGTATTAATTAATAGAAAAGAAACGAATTGGAATAATGAGAATAATTATATCCACGAATGAGAATAATAATTCGTTCCAATTATTCTAATTCGTTTCAGAAAATTATAATAACTGGATGAAGCGACTGGCCGTCTTACTCCTCTTATTCTCATTGACGCTGGCTCCCTATGCGCAGAAGCGCACGGCGAAGTCAGCGCCAAAGAAGACTGCCACTACCCAGAAAAAAGGCAAGGCAGCAGCGACAGGTAAAGGAAAAACATCCAAGGGGAAAGGCAAAACCTCGGGCAAGGGTAAAGGAAAGGGTGCCGCTGTCAGCACCCCAACAGTCAAGGCCTTGCAGAACGAGCGCCAGCAGATTCAGCAGAAGATCAAGGAACAAGAGAAGCTGCTCAGCACCAACCAGAAAGACGTACGCAAGCGTCTGCAGGACCTCATGGTTATCAATACTGAGATTGAGGGCAAGCGCCGCACCATCGACACCATCCGCCACGACATCACCAATCTCGACATCGAGATAGAACGCCTGGGTACCCAGCTCGACATGCTGCAGACCCAGCTTAACGAGCGCAAGAAGAACTACGTCAAGTCCATGCGTTACATGCACCGCAACCGCTCCGCTCAGAGCCAGCTCATGTTCATCTTCAGTGCTGACAATCTGGTGCAGATGTTCCGTCGCATGCGTTTTATGCGTGAATATGCCGCCTATCAGCGTGTCCAGGGCGAAGAGGTCAAGGCCAAGGAGGAAGAAGTCAACCTGAAGTTCCAGGAGATGAACGTCGCCCAGGACCATAAGCGTCGCTTGCTGACCAAAGGTGAACAGGAACGTCGTTCTCTTGAGGGCAAGCAGACCGAGCAGCAGAACGTCGTAAATTCTCTGAAAAAGGAACAGAAACAGATTCAGAACGTCATTGCCCAGCAGAAGAAGAAAGATGCCGCACTCAACGCCCAGATTGATCGTCTGATAGCTGAAGAGGTAGCCCGTCAGAAGGCTCGTGCCGCTGCCGAGGCCAAGAAGCGTGCCGAAGCAGAGGCTGCTAAGAAGCGTGCCGCTGAGTTAGCCCGCAAGAAGGCTGCTGCCGAGGCTGCTGCCCGTGAGAATGCCCGTCGCATTGCCGAGGCCAAGGAGAAGGAACGCCAGGCTAAGGCTGCCGCTGCTGCTGCCAAGGACAAGAAGGAACGTGAAGCTGCTGAACGTCGTGCCCGTGAGGCTGAGGAAGCCCGTCGTGCTACTGAGCGTCAGGCCGAGGCCGACGAGCGTCAGCATGCCCGTGCCGTAGCCTCTGCCCGTAAGGAGGCCGACGACGCCCTGCGCATGCCTACCGAGGATATGCGTATCAGCGGCCACTTCGAGAGCAACCGCGGTCGTTTGCCCATCCCCATCACCGGTCCCTATCGCATTGTCAGCCACTTTGGCCAGTACAATGTCGAAGGCTTGAAGAATGTCACCCTCGACAACAAGGGCATCAATATCCGTGGTGAGGCTGGTGCCCAGGCTCGCAGCATCTTTGACGGCGAGGTCAGTGCTGTCTTCAGCTTCGGTGGTTCCATGGTTGTCATGGTGCGCCACGGCAGCTACATCTCCGTTTACTGCAATCTTAGCAGCGTCAACGTCCATAAGGGTCAGAAAGTCTCTACCCGCCAGTCTCTTGGGCGTGTCGGCCAGGACAATATCCTCCAGTTCCAGCTTCGCCGCGAGACCGCCAAGCTCAATCCTGAAAGCTGGCTTGGCCGCTAAAGTATCGTTAACCTTAACGTTAACGCTAACTGAAAGAGAACAGCACGCCAACTAAGAGAGAACAGCGCGAAAACTTGAAGCGACCAGCACGCGAACTCAAAGCTACCCTGCCGCAAGCATGTCGATTTAACACATTTTTAACAAATAACTGGCCGCATAGCAACTATGCGGCCAGTTATATATAATAAGGTGTAATCTCTTAAAGTGCAAACTTGTAGCCAACGGTCAGCTGGAATACCTGGTTCTTGCTGTTCTTCTCGCCTTCCTCAACATACTTGTCCTTGACAATGTTTGTCAGGCCGAAGTAGGCACGTGCATCAATGTAGATGGGAATAGTGGGTACTTGGTAAGACAGGCCGACAGGGATAGACACATCGAACTTGTTGGCATAATCCTTGACATCATAGTCAACAGTTTTGGTTACATCGCCGTGCTTTATAGTTGTCTTGTACTTGCTGTCAACGAGGAAACCGAACTGTACACCAGTCTTGATGGCCAAGCCCTTGACAACGTAGAGGTTGGCAACGATGGGTACGTTGACGTAGTTCAACTCCAGCTTAAAGTCCTTACACTCAATTTTCTGACCTTCTAAAACGAAGTCGGTGTCCTTCCACTGACATCCCTGCATGGAGAAATGGAGACCACCTGCCACGCTGAAGATATCGGCAATCTGATACTCTGCCTCAGCACCGATGACGGCACCGACGAGCAACGACTTGTCAAGCTTGAATCCACCTTCATCAAAAGCGGGCATATTGCTCACCTTGCTGAGACCCATACCGACCTTGGGCTGGATAGAGAATGTTCCCGGCTCGAACTGAGCGTTTGCACTTACGGCAGCTACCATCATGGCAGCAATCATCATCAATTTTTTCATAACAATCTTTCTTTCTAAAATGTGTATAACAATAATATTATCCTGTCATTGCGTTTGCTTTGACGCTGCAAAGATATGTTAAATAAATGAATTGCTAAACAATTGCTGCATTAAAATGTGTTAAATACGTCTTAATTGCAGCAATTATTTAGCATAAATCAAGAAAAGAGGAGGTGTTTACCTCTTATTTCTTGAAGAACGAGGAAATCCAGAGGATAACAACGGCGCCAATGATGGCTGTACCCAACTGGCCGAGGATGCCACCCCATGAGATGCCAAGCATCTCGAAGAGCCAGCCGCCCAGAAGACCGCCGAAGAGTCCTAATACGAGGTTCATGATGAAGCCGAAGCCTCCGCCTTTCATCAGCTTGCCGGCGCAGAAGCCTGCCAGGCAACCGATAACGAGTGATAAGATAATACCCATAATAGTTATTTGTTTAAGGGTTTTAAAAAGTTTAAGAGTTTAATGCTTAGATGTTTTTTTCTTGATGTTCCACATGAGAAGACCGACGGGTACGGCGAGGGTGACGCCAAGAGTGTTGGCGGCAAAATCAAACCAATCGCCATTGCGGTGACCACCTGTGCAGTAGGCTTGGAGCAGTTCGAGCAGACCACTCATGAGAACAGGTGCTAACCAGGCATAGAAAAACAGTTTCTCACCATCGAGGTTGTTATGGCTGCGCACGTATTCCCACCAGATGACACTACATGTGCCGCCGTACATGACCAGATGGGTCCATTTATCGATGAAATCGATGCCGTCGAGGGGTGTCTCAGGGAAGATGGGTGTCAGTGACAGCACCCATACCACTGCTATACAGAGCAGTGATAGGGGGTACTGACGGAATATTTGTCGTACAGACGTCATCTTCTCACTTCTTAAAGATATGTGGAATGAACTCATGGAGTCCGCGACGCCAGGTGAGGAACTCGTGGGCTGTACCAGCCGACTCGCTGCTGTCAACCTTGATGCCCAACTCGCGCAGCTGCTTCACAATGTCGCCACTCTTGATGAAGTCTTCCTCGCCCCAGTTCATGTACATGTAATGTATTTTCTTGTTGAACTCGGTGGCATTGGCGAAGACGCCGTTGTAGGCAGTTTTTACATCGAGGCCAAAGATGGCACCGCTGAAGGTGCCGAGCCAGGCAAACTTGTCGAGGTTCTGGAGCACGATGTCGAAGGTCTGGTGACCACCCCAGCTCAGACCAGCCATGGCGCGGTTCTCGCGGTCGGACTTCGTGCGGAAGTTGGCATCAATATAGGGGATGAGGTCGTTCAACAGGACGGGATAGAATGTTGCACCGTAGTCGCTCATGCCCTGACGGTTGTTGCCGCCGCCGAAGGGCTGCTTGATGTCGCCGCTCTCCATGACCACCAGCATCGGCACGGCCTCACCGCTGGCTATGGCGTTGTCCATGATGTGCTGCATCTTGCCCTGAATGGCCCAGCTGGTCTCGCCTTCGCCCATGCCATGCTGCAGGTAGAGTACGGGATAGCGTTTCTTGGCATTCTTGGACAACTCATACTCAGCAGGGGTGTAAACCAATGCGTGGCGCCACTCGCCGAACTTCGAGTTGGGGCTGTGGTAGTAGATGCTGCGTACCTGTCCGTGAGGAATGCCCACCTGCGGACGGTAGTAGTCGCCCTCGGGACCCTCGGGTATCTCGATGCCGCCTGATTCGCGGTTGCAGCCGAAGAAGGTCTCAGAGGCGGGGTCGACGAAATTCACACCGTCGATATTCATGAAGTAGTAGTGGAAACCCACGGGCAGAGGATCAGTGACGGCCATGAAGTTGCCCTTGCCATCGGGTTGCATGTCATATTTCTTGTTGCAGACGTCTACGATGACCTTGCGGGCCTGTGGAGCTTGGATGCGGAAGTAGGCACGGTGCTTGCTGTCGACTTTCGGGAATTCGTTGCCGGGAATAGTTGTTTCGGCAATGACGGCATCGGCAGGCACCTCAATCAGCTTAGGCATGTCTATATGCGGACGCTTGGGCTCGTAGCCTAAGAAACGGGCCACGGCCTCACCATAGCGGCAACCCAGCTCACGATAGCCGGCTGCGTCGAAATGCAGGCGGTCGGGGCCGTTGGTGCAGTCGTCGGAAGAGATGACCTGCGAGGTGTGCAGTGTCTGGGGCAGTTCGTCTATCTGTTTTTTACAGCCGATACAGACACCCTGTCCGCCGGCCTGGACGATGTTGCCGGCATAGAGGTTCACTTCTTCAGGCTTCAGGTTCAGGTCGCTACAGAGGTTGTCATAAACCTGCTTCACCATGCCTGCCCACTTTGGGTCGCCGGTGTTTGTCTCGCCCTGATGCATCAGGATACCCTTGATGACACCGTCCTTCTGGGCTTTCTTGGCCAGCGTGACCAGCCGTTCGTAGGGATTGTTGTTGTAAGCCTCGAGCATGCCTTTCATCCAGCCGGGAGCCTTTTTCAGGTAGGCTGGAATGCTGTCGGGCAGGAAACCCTTGATGTCAATGCCGCCGATAGCTACATGGATGACACCAATCTTAATATTCTCGGGCAGTGAAGCCACCAGTGTGCGACCAAACCAGTCGGCAGGTGTCAGACCCGTGTTAGGACGGCAGAGTGGGGGAATAGCTTCAGTCCACTCACCCATCTTGCGTGCAGGGAGCTTGTCAGTGGCCGGATAGTCCACTGCCGGCATCCATAGGAAGCGTGGACCTGGACTCTTCAGGTCTTGTGCCTCAGGACGGGCTGCACCCTCCATGTTGGACTGTCCAAAGCAGAGGAAAATGTAGAAATTGGGATCTTGTGCGTGTACGGCTGTCGCGCACAACAGTAGAATAGAAATGAATAGCTGTTTCATTATCGTAATGTTTAAAATTAATAAAATATAGCTATTTTTGTGTTAACACTGCAAAGTTACGCATTTTCTTTTAAATAAGCGTCGTCAGGACTTTTGAGTTTGTAACAAAATTCTTTGTCAGTGTTCGATTTGTTATACAATGTTACATATTGTAAATTGTATGTTACACATTTTAAACATTTATACATATGTTATATATACCTTTGCAGTGCAAAAAAACTTTTTCAAACCGCTTTATTTTTGAGTAAGACTTATATAGTTACTAAAGTTAGTAGTTTTGGTATGTAAACTTAAGCAAGGGGGCCGACGTGAGTCTCCCCCCTTTTTTTGAAAAGACAAAAGGATGTAAATTCTAAAAATAATTATCAATGCATTTTAAATTTAAAGCTTTCCTATTTTTGCTTGCTGCCAGCATGCTGGTGGTAGCATGTTCTGAGGATGAGCCTGCTTGGAAGAAGAACCAGCGGGAGCAGAATGAACAGAACAACAATAATCAGCAGGGTGGCGGTGATGAACCGGTCAACTTTACTGGTTTGAGAGTGAAGGGTCGTTGGTTTGTTGACGACCAGGGTGTCCGTCATAACCTGCATGGTTTTGCCCAGACCTACAGCCCCTGGTTCAATGAGCAGGGTTCGAAGTGGTCCAATTACGATGTTGCAGCCTGTCTGCGCTATAACAGGGGCTTGATTGATGATATCATCAAACGAGGCTGGAAGATGGACTTTGTCCGTCTGCACATGGACCCCTACTGGAGCAATATACCAGGTGAGCCTACTACGGGCGAGAGTGACATTCATGCCTTTGACTTCGAACGTTTCAAGACCTATTTGGACAAGGTGTTTATTCCGATGGCCGAATACATCATTTCAAAAGGTATGTATGTGATTATGCGTCCGCCCGGTGTCTGTCCTGACCAGATTTCCTACGAGGGCTCATACTATAATTATCTGAAGAAGGTGTGGACGCACGTTGCTTCTCACGACAAGTTGAGAAACAACGGCTATGTCATGTTTGAACTGTGTAATGAGCCTGTTCAGATTTGTGACGACAACGGCAATCCCATCAACAACTGGGATGGAACGCCCAGCGTGGTTGAGGCCCGTGGCAAGCAACTGCAGAAATTCATGCAGGGCATTACCGATGCCATCCGCGAATATGCCGACAACATCGTGCTGGTGCCTGGTCTTCACTACCAGATGCTGTACAAAACTTTCGAGAAGTATCCCGTCAAGGGTGACAACATCGGCTATGCCGTACACTGCTATCCTGGTTGGTATAACAGCGGCTACGACAGCGAGGTGCAGGTGGTCTATGACGAGTTCAAGGCAGGTTGGGATGCGGAAATCATGCCCATCGGCCGTAAGGCTCCCATTGTCGTTACTGAGATGGACTGGGCTCCCGAGAAGTATAACGCCTCGTGGGGTAAGGCCATCACCGGTGTGGCTGGCGGCAATGGTTTCGGTGCCAATTTCATGAAGATTTGTGATGACAACTATAACATCAGTTGGTTGTTGTTCACTGGTCCGGAGTGGTTGGCAAAATACGACGATGCTGCGCCCGATGGCAATTCTTTCTTGACCGATCCGGAGGCTTGTCCGCGCCCCGTCTATCGTAAATATCTGGAGTATGCTACAGAGGAATATCGTGCAAAGATTAATGCGTATTAATATGTAATAACAACAATTAATTAAAGTAGAATTAATAATTGTTACAAAAAATAAAATTCGTGTTACAAACGAGGAAGGGTGTTAAAAATAAACCCATTACCTTTGCAGCGCATATTTAATAGTTTGCGCACAATCCTTAGCAAAATCATTTAAAATCAAAATATTTAACGTACAAAACTATGAATCAAAATCTGTCAAAATGAAGAATCTAAAGCAATTGATTAGACAGACTATTCCCGCGATGTTGATGCTGTTTGCATGCAGCACTGCGCTGCATGCCCAGAATGGCGTCACGGTCAAGGGTACGGTCACAGATGCAAGCGACGAGCCATTAATTGGTGCGTCGGTAGTGGTGAAGGGACAAACTTCACTGGGTACGGTGACTGACTTTGATGGTAACTTTACGATTAAAGTGCCGTCGGAGTCTTCCGTCTTAGTTTTCTCCTACGTGGGTATGACCACGCGCGAGGTGAAAGTCGGAAACCAGCGCAACATCAAGGTTGTGCTGACCGAGGACACCCAGCTTGAGGAGGTGGTTGTGGTAGGTTTCGGCCAGCAGAAGAAAGCCTCAGTGGTGGGTGCTATCACCCAGACCACAGGTGATGTGCTGGAACGTGCTGCCGGTATTACAGATGTGGGCTCGGCCCTGACCGGTAACCTGCCAGGTGTGGTAACTTCAGCTTCACAGGGTGTACCTGGTGAGGAAGATCCGAAGATTGTCATTCGTGGCTCATCTTCTTGGAACAACTCCGAGCCTCTGGTACTCGTGGACGGTATCAAGCGTCCGATGAATAGCGTCGACATCCAGTCGGTGGCTACAGTCTCTGTGCTGAAGGATGCTTCTGCAACGGCTGTGTATGGTGTGGAAGGTGCTAACGGTGTTATCCTGATTACCACCAAGCGTGGTGCCGAGGGTAAGGCTCAGATTAGCGTTACCGCCAATGCCGTCATGAAGATTCCTTCCAAGCTGCCGGACAAGTACGACTCTTATGATGCTCTTGTAGCCCGTAACACGGCTGTTGAGCACGAGTTGAACGTCTATTCTGACAGCTGGGCCTACGTCCGTTCGATGGACTTCATCTCGAACTACCGTCCCGCAAATCCTACTGCCACGGACGAGTATGGCAACATGATGTATGAGCGCTATCCTAATGTCGATTGGCAGCGTGCCCTGTTCAAGGACTACACCATGTCGTACAACGCAAACCTAAACATCAGTGGTGGTACGAAGTTCGTGAAGTATTTCGCCAGTGTTGACTTTGTCAGTGAGGGTGACCTTTACAAGGACTTCGGCAATAACCGTGATTATCCTACCGGTTACGACTTCAAGCGCGTGAACGTGCGCTCGAACCTTGACTTTAATATCACGAAGAGCACGGTTCTGAAGATTAATATCGCCGGTTCTAACGGTAAGCAGATGACGCCGTGGAGTAACACAGTGAACAATGACTGGCAGATTTCTCAGCAGTGGGCCGGTGTGTACAACATCTCTCCTGATGTGTTCCGCCCGAAGTATGCTGACGGCTCTTGGGGTTATCTCCCGGGTTCTACCAACGTCAGTAACGCAGCAGTGAGCATTGCTCTCGGCGGTACGCAGTACATCACGACGACCCGCATCACTACGGACTTCGTTCTGGAGCAGAACCTCGACTTCATCACAAAGGGCTTGAACCTGCGTGGTATGGTGGCCTGGGATAACGTATTCCGTGAGAGTCTCCGTGGTATCAATGACCTCTATCATGATCCTAACTACAAGTGGATTGATCCTCAAACCGGTGCTGTGAACTATAAGGAGGCATACGAGGATTACGACCGTTTCGACTACATTATGCATGATAATTCTTGGAAGCATGCAAATGGTCAGGTTGACAACTGGGCTACCCAGCGTAACTTGAACTACCAGATTCAGTTGAACTGGGCCCGTCAGTTTGGTCTCCACGATATCAGCGCCATGGGTGTCTTCGGACGTCGTGAGTATGCTACGGGTAGCATGATTCCCAGTCTTCGTGAGGACTGGATCTTCCGTGCAACTTACGGTTATGCCGGCAGATATCATTTCGAGTACAACGGTGCTTACAATGGTACTGAGAAGTTCTCACCAGACAACCGCTTCGCTTTCTTCCACTCTGGTGCTATCGGTTGGACCATTAGTGAGGAGAAGTTCATGACCTGGTTGCGTGAGAAGCATTATATTGATATGTTGAAGTTCCGCGTTTCTTATGGTGAAATCGGTGATGATAATGTCGGTGACCGCTTCCTCTATATGACACAGTGGGCTTATGGTGGCCAGTCTACGCTGGATACGACCCAGGGTGGTGGCAACAACCCCTATAAGTGGTATCGTGAGGCTACCGTCGGTAACCCCAACGTACAGTGGGAAACCGTGAAGAAGCTGAACTTCGGTCTTGACTACGGTATCCTCGGCGGTCTCTTCGCTGGTAGCATCGATATCTTCCGCGACAAGCGTACAGACATTCTTATCGGTGGTTCCGAGCGTGCCGTTCCGGCTTATTTCGGACAGGTTCCTCCCTATACCAATAAGGGTGAGGTAAAGACCCATGGTTATGAGCTTGAGCTGCGCTTCAACAAGGTGCTCAACAACAAGATGCGCATTTGGGCCAACATGAACATGACCCATGCTGAGAACGAAATCATCGTCAAGGACGACTGGCCCTTGTTGCCCGCATACCGTAAGGAGGCAGGCTATGCCATCGACCAGGTTCGTACCTTCCTCGACAAGGGTATGACTCAGAGCTACGACGATATTTATGGTACGCCGAAATATGACTCTAACGACGACTTGAAGTTGCCAGGTGACTACTATATTGCCGACTTCAACGGTGATGGTGTTGTGGATAACGTGAACGATAAGGTACCTTATGGCTACACTGGTTTCCCCGAGAATACCTATAACGCCACGCTCGGTTTCGACTGGAAAGGCTTCAGTTTCATGATGCAGTGGTACGGTGTTACCAATGTTACCCGTGACGTATCGATGATCAGCCTTTCTGACGTGATGGTCGCCAACGTTTATGACCAGGGTACGTGGTGGAGTGATGACCACACTGGTGCTGATGTGATTACCCCGCGTTTCAATGCGACAATCGGTAATAATTCTTTGTATTATGGTACGCAGTATCTTTGCGACGGTTCATATATCCGTCTGAAGAACATTGAGCTGGCTTACACCTTCACACAGCCTTGGATCAGAAAGGTCGGCCTGAAGAACCTCAAGCTGTATGTCAGCGGTAACAACCTCTGGCTCTGGACCCGCATGCCTGATGACCGTGAGTCGAACTTCGGTGGTAACCATACGGCAGGTAACGGTGCTTATCCTACTATGAAGCGTATCAACTTCGGTATCAAGTTCAATCTCTAAATTAGAAGTAACAATGAAAAAGTATATTAATCAATATATCGTTCTGGGTATAGCAGCCTTGTCGCTCTCTTTGGGAACGACGTCCTGTAAGGACTATCTTGACAAGGAGCCTGACTCTGACGTGAATCCGGAAACTGCGTTCATGAACTTTGTGAACTTCCAGGGTTTCGTTGAGGAGATATATAACTGTATACCCAACAAGGAGTCCTGCTACTGGTGTACTACTTTCAACTGGGGCGAGGACGAGGTGATGAATACCGGTCTGGGTGACACGCACATTACTGCCCACTTCGACCTGGGTGACTATCGTCACTGGTATGACGAGGGTGATAAGGGTGGTCAGCAGAGCTGGCTGAACCGTCCTGGTTCTAGTCCTACATCTACTGATAAGTTCTCCCACTCACTGGACGGACATGCTTGGTACTGCATCCGTAAGGCCAATATCGGTTTGGAGAACTTGGACAAGTTGCAGAACGCAACCAAGGAAGAGAAGAACTTCATCAAGGGCCAGCTGCTCTTCTTCCGTGCATGGTGGCATCACCAGCAGATGGAATGGTGGGGTGGTATTCCCTATCTGGAGCACTCTCTGGCTGCAGACAGCACTTTCACGCTGCCGCGTCTGAGTTTCAAGGAGTGTGCTGAGAAGTGTGCTGCCGACTATCGTGCTGCCGCTGACCTGCTGCCCAACAACTGGGACAACACAACTATTGGTAAGAAAACACTTGGTAAGAACGACCTGCGTATCACGAAGGTTTGCGCCCTCGGTTACTTAGGTAAGGTTCTGCTGTGGGCAGCTTCTCCGCTGAATGCAGAAGGAAACGGTGGCGCTCAGATGGGTGCCTTGAAGAATGGTAAGACCTATGTCTACGACCAGACTTTGGCCAAGCGTGCTGCTGATGCACTCGGTGAGGCTATTGCCGAGGTTGAGAGTGGTGCCACACCTTATTCTCTTGCCTTGTATGAATATGAGGATGATGCCAAGAATCTGAAGGATGCCCGCCCCAATGGTGGTATCTATGATCACATTTCGAAGAAGGGTTCTGCCAACAACTACACTGATATTTTCCGTACAACCGGTCAGGGTTGGAAGATGCCTGGTAGCGTAGAGGCTATCATGCGTGGTCCGATGCCCGATATCAATGGTTCTAACTGGAACTTCACCAAGTTGTGGGGTCCGAAGGTGTCGAACCTTGTTGAGCACGACGCTGTGATTCACATGCCGAGCGCTAACTATGTGAACTATGCATACGGTATGGCAAACGGTGAGCCCATCCTGTTGGCTGACGGTTCGCTGAACCCCAACTCTGGTTTCGACGCCAAGCACCCGTTCAAGGACCGCGACCCGCGTTTCTATCATGACATTATGTTTGACGGCTTCAAGTTCCTGTTGACTGTGAAGGCTGAAGATGCCCAGTTCCAGTATCTGGAGATGTTTACTGGTGGCAACATGGTTCCTACAGGTGTCTCTGAGCGTAGTGCAAATGGTAGCCGTACCGGTTACTTCTGCCAGAAGCTCGTTCCTCACCAGTGTAACAAGTACGACGGTATGTATAACTATGGTAGTGCCCTGCAGACCTATCTGCCGTACATGCGTCTGGCTGACATCTATCTGCTCTATGCAGAGGCTGGTGCCGCTGCCGGTGGTCCTAACTACAAGACCAAGTGTGCACATTCTGCTGTCGATGCCATCAACGTGCTCCGTGACCGTGTAGGATGCGGACATGTAGGACAGACTGCACTGATGGACAACAAGCGTTTCATGGATGAGGTTCGTCGTGAGCGTGCCTGTGAGTTGGCCTTCGAGGGCTTCCGCTGGCAGGATCTGCAGCGCTGGCTGCTTCTCACTGAGTTCCCGTATAATGTGAAGACTCGTCAGGAGTTTAAGCGTGTCGGCAACTATGACTATGCCAATAATGACCCGCGCGATGCTGAGGTAAGTGGTTTCGACCCGACTATTGCTGGTCAGACCGTTATCGTTGAACGCAAGCTCGCTTCCAAGCACTATCTGTTGCCGTTTAAGGAGAAGGAAGTTTACCTGTACAGTGAGTTCCCACAAAATCCTGGATGGTAATTCCTGAAGCTGAAAGTTTAAACATTAAAGATTGAAAGTTTTATGAAACATAATAAATTTATCATACTGTCAGCTCTTCTGGCCCTCTCGACGGCAACTCCTGTTGCTGCTCAGATTGAGACAGGTTCAGACTCTCTCGTCAACGTGGCATTCCGAAAGGTGGCCAAGGAAGACGTGATGGGTGGCGTCTCAAGCGTGAACTTCAGAAAGTTGATGGAAAAGGACTACGTTTCCACTATTGGTAACAATAGTCTCGCAGGTGCAGACCTGCAGGCTTTTGTGGCCGGTTTCAACGGTAGCGGCATGTGGGGCTATACCGATCAGCTCGTGCTGATTGACGGTGTTCCCCGTGATGCCAACAACGTGTTACCTACTGAGATTGAAGATGTCACCTTCCTGAAGGGTGCACAGGCCGTGGTGCTCTATGGTAGCCGTGCTGCCAAGGGTGTCATCCTGATTACCACCAAGCGTGGTCATGTCAACGACGGACTGAGCATTGACGTTCGTGCCAACACCGGTTGGAACGTGGCTAAGTCTTATCCTGAGTATCTGGGTTCTGCCGAGTACATGACGCTCTATAACGAGGCACGTGTCAACGACGGCATGGATCCCTTGTACTCTGCAACGGATATCTACAACTACGCAAGTGGTGTGAATCCCTATCGCTATTCAGACGTGGACTTCTACTCTTCTGACTACATCAAGAAGACTTACAACCGTTCTGATGTCAGCGTGGACATTGAGGGTGGTAACGAACGTGCCAAGTTCTATTCGAACATCAGCTACTACCGTTTTGGTGACTACTTGAACTTCGGTGAGGCCAAGAACAACTACACCGACCGTTTCAATGTCCGTGGTAATGTGGATGTTCGCCTGAACGACTTCATCACGGCTTACGTGAACGCCAATGCAACCTACTACAACCAGCACAGAGCCATCTCCAACCAGAAGGATGGTGACAATACGCTGGACTACTGGGGATGTGCAGCTAAATGGCGTCCAAACCGTGTAGCTCCGCTGATTCCCATTTCCTATATTGATCCCAATGCTGTTCAGCCGAGAAACGTCATTGAGGCTTCGACGAACATCATTGATGGTCAGTATTTCCTGGCAGCCGGTCAGGACCAGGCCGACTATACCAACATCTTTGCTGACTACTACGCAGCAGGTAAGAGCACCTGGACCAGCCGTCAGTTCCAGTTCGATGCCGGTGTGAACATCGACCTCGCCTCACTGCTGAAGGGTCTGAGTTTCCACGTGCTGATGGGTGTCGACTATCAGACGAGCTACTCTACCTCTTATGATAATAAGTATGCAACGTACATTCCAGCATGGAGCAACTACAATGGTCCGGATCTCATCCTGAACCTCAATGCCCATGAGTCGGTGGACCAGCACTCTGGTTCACAGAATGTCGGTGGTTCGGCCAACAAGCAGACCATTACGTTCAATGCTCACTTCGACTACAACCGTACGTTTGCTGACGTTCATAACGTGAGTGCCATCCTCGTAGCTAACGGCTATCAGTCATCGACTGCCGGTCAGTATCATAAGACCAGCAACGCCAACCTCGGCTTGCAGCTGTCTTACAACTACATGAAGAAGTATTATGCTGACTTTGCCATTGCAGCTCCCTGGTCTGCCAAGTTGCCTGAGGGCAAGCGCTACAGCTTCTCTCCCTCATTCACCCTCGGTTGGAACATCACCAAGGAGAAGTTCATGGAGAACAATGGTATCTTCGACAACTTGACCCTGAGTGCCAGCTACAGTAACATCAAGACCGATCTGGATATCTCAGATTACTACATGTACCTCGGAGCCTATGAATCAGGTGGCTGGTGGGACTGGAACGGTCAGAGCGGTCACTCTTGTTGGCAGTCAAAGCGAGGTGGCAACGACGACTTGGCTTTCTTGAAGCGTAAGGAGTTCTCAGTCAACCTGCATGCTGAAATGCTGGAGAAGAGCTTGTCACTCGATGCCTCTTACTTCAACAGCGAGATGGACGGTGGTATTATCACTGCTACCAACCAGATGCCGAGCTACTTCAAGGTATACTATCCTGAGTCTTCTTTCCTCTCTTACCTGAACTACAATACCGACAAGCGTACTGGCTTCGACGTAGCTGTGAAATATAAGAAGAACTTTGGTGACTTCGGTTTCGAGGGTGGTGTCAGCCTCACTCACTACACGACTGAAGCTACCAAGCGCGATGATACAGGCTATGCTGACAAGTACCAGTATCGTCAGGGACAGCCTCTGGATGCTATCTGGGGTTATGAGTGCCTTGGTTTCTTCAATGATGAGGAAGACATTGCTAACTCTCCTGAGCAGGTGATTGGTGGTACCATTCGTCCTGGTGACCTGAAGTATAAGGACCAGAACGGTGACGGTGTCATCGACAGTAAGGACCAGGTTTATCTGGCCAAGGGTGGCTGGTATGGTGCTCCCACAACACTGGGTATTAATCTGACCTTCAAGTACAAGAACTTCACGCTGTTCGTACTCGGCACAGGTGGCTTCGGTGCCAAGGGTGTCAAGAACAACAGTTACTGGTGGGTTTCCGGTAATGGCAAATACTCGGCTGCTGTCCGCGACCGCTGGACTCCTGAGACTGCCGGCACTGCAAGCTATCCCCGTCTGACCACTGAGTCTGGTACTAACAACTTCCAGACCTCAGACTTCTGGTTGTACTCTACCTCTCGTTTCGACCTTGCCAAGGTCCAGTTGACCTACGACTTCCCGCAGTCAACCTTCAATAAGGTTAGGTTTGTGAAGGGACTCTCTGCATACGTCAGCGGCAGCAGTCTGCTGACCATCGCCAAGGAGCGTGAGCTGCTTGAGATGAATGTTGGCAGTGCACCTCAGTCGCGCTTCTACAACCTTGGTGTTAAAGTATCTTTCTAATCAGATAAAGGAATACAGATATGAAACTTAAGAATATTATTCTTCTTGGTGTAGCTACCGTGGCTCTCACAGCTTGTGACGACCTTTTCGAGCCGGCTCTGGAGAACAGTCAGGACATTACTTTGATGGATAAGGATCCGGAGGTTGCCCGTGGTATCATTGACAATGCCTTCCTGGTGATCCCCATCGAGGCTAATGGTATTGCCAGCGAAAGTAATGGTGGTTGTCTGGACGTAGCTACCGACGATGCTGTTTCTAACAACAACAACAATAATTACAGGAAAATGGCTATGGGTGCCTGGACAGCTTCCTTCAACCCGGTAAACCAGTGGGAAGCCCGCTATCATGCCATTCAGTATTGTAACCTGTTCCTCTCAAGATGTGACAATGTCTTGTGGGACTACTCTTCTGCTTCTCTGAACAAGATGCACTTGGACCTGTATAAGGGTAATGCCTACGCACTGCGTGGCCTGCACTTCTTCCATCTGCTTCGTGCACACTGCGGTACCGTTGGCGGTAAGGTCATGGGTGTAGCCATTCACACAACTCCTGAAGACGGTAGCTCTGACTTCAACCAGCCCCGTGACAACTTCAAGGAATGCATCGACTCCATCATGTCGGACTTCGACAAGGCTCTGCAGTACGTTCCCGTGGAGTACGGAAACGTGAAATCCGGTGGTGTTCCTGCTAAGTACAAGGGTGTTGTCGGTGCTGACGGTCAGGTGTACGATGGCACAGAGGAAGAGTACAACCGTGCATTCGGTGACTTACAGCGTGGTAAGATTGACGGCCGCATGATTGCTGCCTTCAAGGCTCAGGTTGCCCTGTTTGCCGCCTCTCCTGCCTATCAGCAGGCTGGTGCCATGACTTGGGAAGACGCAGCCAAGTATGCTGTTGAAGCTCTGAAGCATGCCGGTGGTCTGGCTGGTATGGATCCTGATGGCTGGCATTGGTTCGACAATGCAGCCGTTATCGATAACTATAAGTTCACTGATCCCGATCCTGCAGAAATCTGCTGGCGTGGTAACGTCGGTAAGAGTACAACCCTTGAGGCAGACCACTTCCCTCCCTCACTGAGTGGTAATGGTCGTCTGAATCCGAGTCAGAACCTTGTGGACGCATTCCCCATGGCTAACGGCTATCCTATTTCAGACGCTCTCTCTGGTTATAATCCTGCCAATCCTTATGCTAACCGTGACCCCCGTCTGCATGCTTACATCGTTTGTAATGGTGACGTGATTGGTGCCAATGGTACTGCTATCAATACCGCAGCTGACAACACGGAGACCCTTGACGGTCTGAACCGTGAGAATGGTAAGTCTACCAAGACTGGTTACTATCTCCGCAAGCACCTGCGTCCTGACGTGAACCTGAACCCGACTACTGATCAAGTACACTTTGGCGCACGCATTCGCTATACCGAGATTTTCCTCGCATACGCCGAGGCAGCCAATGAGGCAGCTGGTCCGAAGGCTAATGTCGGTGGCGCCAGCTATTCTGCCTACGATGTCATCAAGGCTCTGCGCAGACGTGCCGGTGTCGGTGTCAATGGCGACCCCTATCTGGAGGCTTGTGCTGGCAGCAAGGAGAAGATGCGCGAACTGATTCGTAACGAGCGTCGTCTGGAGCTCTGTTTCGAGGGACACCGTTTCTGGGATCTCCGCCGTTGGAATGTTGACCTCGCTCAGCTGAATGCTACTGCAAAGGGTATGAGCATCACTACTAACGGTAGCACTGGTGCCTTGGATTACCGTGTTCTTGATGTAGAATCGCGCAGTTACAAGAATTATATGTATTATGGCCCGATTCCCTGGTCTGAATTAATGAAGTGGTCTGCTCTGCAACAGAACGATGGTTGGGAAACACCATCCTCTGGTAGTGCTGAAGTAGTTCCTGAAACACCCCAAGAGTAAACAATGTAAAATTCTAAAAGCAAAGTGATTATGAAAAGTAATATATTGAAATTCATCTGCGGATTCGGACTCGTAAGTGCCCTTCTTACTTCTTGTAAGAACGGTGACCAGACCTTCTCTGACTATGAGGGCGGCACGACGGTCTATTTCCCCTATCAATATCCGGTTCGTACGATTGTACTGGGTGACGATGAATATGACCTGACTCTTGACCACGCTCACAAGTGCAAGATTCTGGCTACCTTTGGCGGCTCGTATAATGGCTCTGGTGGTTCTGTTACGGTTGCCAAGGATCCTAATTTGGTCAATCATCTGACCTTAGAGGATGGCACTCCCATCAAGGTGATGCCTGAGAGCCACTATGAGCTGGCCACGACTACTTTCAACTTCAATGGAACGATGAATGGTGGTTCTGAGGTTCAGTTGACGGAGGCATTCTTTGCAGACCCCGATGCCATTAAGAATACCTACGTCATTCCTCTGGTGATGACTACTCAGTCAGGCTTTGGCAAGATTCTGACAGGTGAAGTGCTTAAGGACTATGCTGGTCAGAATGTTGACCGTACCGATCCTGACAAGTGGAATATTCAGCCGATGGACTATGTACTCTATATGGTGAAGTACCAGAACAAGTACACTGGCTTCTGGCTGACCCATGGCACTACTGACATCTCTAACATTGAGAAGGCTAAGATTCATCAGATTGAAACGAAGTCGATGAATACCTGTATTTACCACGCCAGCTATACGACCAATGATTATTGGATGTACAAGCGCGACAAGGACGGTAACATTACCTCTGAAACCGAGAAGACTACTCATACGTTCGATTTCGATTTGTTGCTCACGTTTGACGGTGGTGATAACTGTGTTATTACAATGTTGACTCCTGGTATTACTGGTTCTGGTACCGGTAGCTGGACGGACAACGGTGCTGTGAAGGCATGGGGTAAAAAGGATCGCGACTTGATGGAACTGACCTATAACGTTGATTTCGCCACCACCGACGAACTTGGTAATGCCCAGAAAGCTTCTGTTCATGAGAAGTTGGTATGGCAGCGCAGTGGTGTGAAGAAAGAAGAGTTCAAGCCTGTTTATAATAAGTAATATTTAAAACTGGATAAAAATGAAAAAGCAATTTATCATATTAGCACTCGGAGCCATGTTCATGGCTTCGTGTGCCGACCAGTTCGACCGCAACTTCGAAACCGTTCGTCCAGAAAAGTTGGAGCAGTATGGCTATTTGAACGACTACGGTCCTTTGAAGACCTATATTGACCAGTCCAAGTATCCTAACTTTAAGTTGGGTTTGGCTCTTGATGCTGCTGACTATGGCAATCAGGGCGTATATTACGTGGTTGCAAACACGAATGTTAAGGAAGTCGTTGCCGGTAACGCCATGAAGATGGGTTCTATTGTCGACGAAAATGGTAACATGAACTTCGGTGTTGTATCGGCATTTGTCAACGAAGCAGCCAAGGCTGACATGAATGTCTACGGCCATACTTTGGCGTGGCACGCCCAGCAGCCCATCAAGTGGCTGAATAAGCTGATTGCTGACAAACCTGTACCCGTTGATCCCGATGCTCCTAAGGCGTATGCTTTTGTCGAGCAGATTACCAATGGTGACTGTGAGGGTACTGAAGCTAGTAACTTTGTTGTCCGTGAGAAGGGACAGGCTGATGCCAACCGTATCGACAATGGTGTTGGTGTCAATGGCTCTCGTGGTATTAAGGTACATTCTGTTGCCGATAGCGGTGATGACTGGAATACCCAGTTCTTCATCTATACGCCTGACCACATTTGGACTGCTGGCGAGAAGTATCAGTTCAAGATGATGGCCCGTGCTGACCATGACGCCACTGTTTCCATGCAGGCCCACAATGCTCCTGGTGGATACATTCACTGGTCTATGCTGCAGGGTAGCTATAACCTGACATCAGACTGGCAGGAGTTCACCTATGAAGGTGAGATTTCTGCTGAACAAGGTGCTCAGGAGATGCACACCATCGCTTTCAACCTGAATGTTGACAAGACCGACAACAACTACTACTTCGACAATATGTCGTGGAAGGCGTGGATGGAGTCTGACGGTCCTGTGATTGTTGTTGAGAGTCTTATCGATAATGGTGATATGGAAGGTTCTGATGCCAAGAACTTCGCCTCTAAAGAAAATTCCGGTTCCATTAATTATGTCATTACCGATGGCGTAGGTAAGAATGGTAGCCGTGGTGTGAAGATTGCTTCTAAGGGCGGTCAGGCCGATTCTTGGGAGAGCCAGTTCTGGATTGTCTCCAACGAGGATATCGTTGTTGGTCAGAAGGTTCATGTCGAGTTTGACTACCGTGCTGACGCTGGTTGTGTTGGAACGAATGTTGATACGCAGGCCCACTATGGTCCTGGTGAGTATCAGCACTGGGCATGTGCCGGAACAGTAGCCTTCACTGGCGACTGGCAGCATTACTCCAAGGACTTCGAAGTTGACGGTTCTATGGGTGGTACCAATGGCAAGATGAAGTCTATTGCCTTCAATATGTCACCCAACTCAGCTGATGGTACTTATTATATTGACAATGTCGTCCTGACGACTGAGAAGGAATACCAGGGTGGTGGTACTGTTACCTATAAGGAGAATATCATCAAGAACAGTGATATGGAAGGTGATGACAACAGTAACTTCATCAGCAAGGAAGCTCCGCGTACCGATACTTACAACTCACCGATTGTTGATGGTATTGGTAAGGATGGCTCACGTGGTGTCCAGGTGGTTTCTACCGCTGGTGCCGGTGCTGGTGATGACTGGGATACGCAGTTCTGGATTCTGTTCCCCGAACCGATGAAGGAAGGACAGACGTTCCATATCTCATTTGACTATAAGGCCAGCCAGGCTGCTTCTGCCGATACGCAGTCGCATGCAGGTCCTGGTGCTTATATCCACTGGGCATGTATCGGTTCTCCGAGCTTCACCACTGAATGGCAGCATTTCGACAAGGATGTGACCGTTGACGGCAGCATGGCCGGAGGTGGTGCCTTCCAGTCTATTGCTTTCAACCTTGCCAAGGATAAGTCAAATAATGTGACCTATTACTTCGATAACATTATCGTTGAGGTTGAGAAGGAGAGTACCAGTGGCGGTATTCCTCAGACTCCCGAGGAAAAGAAGGATACGCTGACTTATGCTATGGACAAGTGGATTAGCGCCATGATGGAGAACTGTAGGGATGAGAACGGTACCCTCTTAGTGAAGGCTTGGGATGCTGTTAACGAAGCAATCTCTGGTGGCAATGCCGACGCCGAGGGCGTATATGCTCTGCAGCATGCTACTGCTGAGAGTGTGAACGACTTCTTCTGGCAGGACTACCTCGGCGATCTTGACTACGTACGCACTGTCGTAGCTCTGGCTCGCAAGTATGGTGATAAGGATATCAAGTTGTTCATCAATGACTATAACCTTGAGAGCGACTGGGATCAGAATGGTAAGCTGAAGAGTCTTATCAAGTGGATTGAGCGCTGGGAGTCTGACGGTGTCACCAAGATTGATGGTATCGGTAGTCAGATGCACATCTCCTTCTACGAGGATCCTGCTATTCAGGAGAGCAAGAAGAAGGCTATCACCGAGTCATTTAAGTTGATGGCAGCTACTGGCAAGCTCGTCCGTATCTCTGAGCTCGACATGGGCTATGTGAAGAAGGGTGCGAGCGAGGGTACCAAGACCGTTAACATGACTGAGGAGATGCACAAGCAGATGGCTCAGTTCTATAACTGGATTATCAGAGAATACATGAACGTCGTTCCTGTTGCTCAGCAGTGGGGTATCACCCAGTGGTGCGCTACCGATGCTGATCCTAGTAGCGGTTGGCGTGGCGGTGAGCCCGTTGGACTCTGGGACATTGACTTCTATCGCAAGCATACTTACGGTGGTTTCGCTCGTGGCCTTGAAGGCACTGAGTTCGAGCCAGGTAAATAAGGCATTACCCCATGGGTAATTTTTAGAACTTTACATGTTGAAAGTCTCGGGCTCGTGAGAGTCCGAGACCTTTTTTTATGAAAGTCTCTGTCAAGAGACCTTTTCAAAGAAGGGCTCCTCGTGAGAGTCCGAGACCTTTTTTAATGAAGGTTTTCTTGTAAATAATCTACAGGAATGTTGTAAATAATCTACAGGAATGTTGTAAATAATCTACAGGAATGTTGTAAATAATCTACAGGAATGTTGTAAATAATCTACAACAGTGTTGTATGGTATCTACAAGCTTGTTGTGAGGCATTTACAGGAATACTGTAAGGCATCTACAGGAAGACTGCACGCCGCCGACGACATGCTGTGCAGTGGAAGATGCCTGTAGAAAGTGGTGTTATCGAGGAAAAAAAGAAGGAAATTGTTTTGTTTAACTCTCTACTTTTTGTACCTTTGCAAGCGTTTATATGGGAACGATAACCGATAATGCCATTCAACAATTGCAGCAGCAGCGTCTGTTGCTGCAGTTAGAGTATGAAACGGAGAAAGCAGCCTATCGTCAGCAGACCGAGAGTATCGGTATTGGTCGACAGGTAAAACGAGGCGATGCCTGGTGGCCGCTCCGTGTGGGTAAGAGTTACTACAACTCGATGAATCAGCTGGCGGTAGAGGTGTTCCGTACGACTGATACCGATGTCGAGCATAACTTCGAGTTCGGGCGGCCGGTGGTTTTCTTCTCTATAGATACTATAGGAACTATAGGCACTATAGATACTATAAACCCTAAAGACCCAGGGAAAGCGGCTATCCGCTATTTTAAGTTCACGGGTATTGTCAGCTATGTTGATGGCGACCGTATGGTTGTAACAGTCCCTGACAACGCCCCCCTCATCGATTTGCAAGGTAGTGTGAATGTCGGTGTACAGCTGTCGTTCGATGAAACCAGCTACCGGATGATGATGGACGCCTTGGACCGAGCGATGAGAAGTAAGGGACGTCTGGCCTATCTCCGTGACCTGTTTTATTCCCATCGGAAGGCTGAGACCTTTGTTTTTCAGCCCATGCACTTTCCTTATCTAAATACCACGCAGGAACAGGCCGTCAACGAAGTATTGCGCGCCAAGGATGTTGCTGTTGTCCACGGCCCTCCCGGAACGGGTAAGACCACCACATTGGTGGAGGCCATCCGTGAGACCCTGATGCGTGAGAGTCAGGTGCTGGTATGTGCCCAGAGCAATATGGCTGTCGACTGGATTAGCGAAAAGCTGGTTGACAGAGGCATTAATGTCCTACGCATCGGCAATCCTACCCGTGTCAACGATAAGATGCTGTCGTTCACCTATGAGCGCCGCTTCGAGTCCCATCCCGACTATCCCCAGCTGTGGGCGTTGCGGAAGGCTATCCGTGAGCTTAGAGGTAAGAGGAGAGATTTGAGAGGTGAGAAGTATCACCAGAAGTTGGAGAGCCTGAAGAGCCGTGCCACGGAGTTAGAGATACGCATCAACAGTGAGCTATTCGGCGAGGCCCGTGTCATTGCCTCTACGCTGGTGGGCTCTGCCCATCGTTTGTTGGACGGCCAGAAGTTTGGCACACTCTTCGTCGACGAAGCTGCCCAGGCCTTGGAAGCCGCCTGCTGGATTCCCATGCGTCGTGTCAGCAGGGTGGTACTGGCTGGTGACCACTGTCAGCTGCCCCCGACGGTGAAGAGTATTGCTGCCTTGAAGGCTGGCTTAGGGAAGACGCTGATGGAGCGTATTGTGGAGAACCATCCCGAAGTTGTGACCCTGTTGAAGATTCAGTATCGCATGAATGATGACATCATGCGTTTCTCCAGCGACTACTTTTATCAGGGGCAGGTGGAGAGTGCACCCGAAGTCCGTTTCCGTAGCATTCTGGACTTGGATGTTGCGATGGAATGGAGAGACACGGGGGAAATGAGGAATGAGGAATTAGGAATGAGGAATGAGGCTGCGCCTTCCTTTAAGGAGGAGTTCGTTGGTGAGAGCTATGGGCGTATCAATAAGGCTGAGGCAGAGTTGACGCTGGATACTCTGCAGCAGTATTTCGAACGTATCGGCAAACAGCGATTGTTGGATGAGCGTGTCGATGTAGGCATTATTTCCCCCTACCGTGCCCAGGTGCAGTATCTGCGCCGCCTGCTGATGAAGCGTGAGTTTTTCAAGCCTTTCCGTCGTCAGATCAGCGTCAATACCGTCGATGGTTTCCAGGGTCAGGAGCGCGATGTGATTCTCATTTCGATGGTGCGTTCCAACGACGAGGGGCAGATTGGTTTCCTTCGTGACCTGCGTCGCATGAATGTCGCCATCACCCGAGCCCGTATGAAAGTCATTATCCTCGGCAACCGTCAGACGCTGACCCGTCATCCCTTCTACCGCCAGTTATGGCAGTATATTGCACGTCTCAGCGAGTGATGCAACATACGGGAAAGTAAGTGTAACATGTGGCAATGTCTGTGTCGGAATAAAGCAGTACCTTTGCGCCGGCTTTTTAAAGTATGTCATCAAATCAAACCTATTTCCATATGAAGAAAGTATTTTTCCTCTTTCTGATGGCTTTTACATCACTGACGATGAATGCCCAGAATCCCTATTTGCCGTTGTGGGAACACGTGCCCGACGGTGAACCCCGTGTGTTCGAGGATCCCGACAATCCCGGCAAGCTGCGTGCCTACATCATCGGCTCGCACGACACTCACTTCACGCAGTATTGTGGCAACGACATCCGTATGTGGTCGGCTCCCGTCGAGGACCTCTCACAGTGGCGTGACGAAGGCCCCGTCTTCTCGTGGTTCGTCAGTGGTCAGTGGGACACTATGTTCGCTCCCGATCTTGTCGAAACGGTCGATAAAGCGACGGGCAAGAAAACCTACTGGCTCTATCCCCACAGCCGTGGCTGGCAGCGTGTGCCGATGGTGTGCAAGGGCGACCGTCCCAACGGTCCCTTCGTGCCTGTCAACCTGACAGAGGACGGCACCCGTTGTGTGCCTAGCTCGCTCATCGACTTCGACCCCTCGGTATTCATCGAGCCCATTACCGACAAGAAAGACCCTGACTTCGCCATTGGCTACCGTGCCTACGTGTTCTACGGCTTCCAGCACAGCACAGCCTGTGAACTGGACCAGCAGACCATGTTCTCGAAGCGTGAGGGTACTGAGCTCATCGATCCCTTCATCCCTGCCAGCAGCCGTGACGGCAAGCTTTTGGACAAGGAGGGCAGCGAGTATAAGGCACTCTACAACGGCCAGAATCCCCTCGACTTCAATTTCTTCGAGGCCTCCAGCATTCGTCAGGTTGGTAACAAGTACGTGATGGTTTTCTCGGGCTATAGCGGCAAGGAGTATGGCCTTGAAAACACCAATTCCGCTCTGCGCTATGCCTTTGGCGACTCACCCCTCGGTCCATGGCGCTCGGGAGGTGTACTCGTCGACTCCCGTGGTGTGGTGCTGAACGAAGACGGCAGCCATCTCATGATAACCAATGCCGGTCATAACACCCATGGCTCGCTGCAGCAGATCAACGGCCAGTGGTATGTGTTCTATCACCGTCCGCCGCGTGGCTTTGGCTATGCCCGTCAGGCTATGGTGGCTCCCGTGAAGATTACGTGGGACAAGAAGCCCGTCAGCAAAGGTGGTGTAGTGAAGATTACGGCTTATGATCCCTTCCCCAAGGATAACACTTGGACTGCCAAGGCTTCTGACGGCAACGAATATACAGGTGCTGAAGTGACCAGTGAAGGCTTCCAGATTTTCGGTCTTCCTCCCTATCAGTATTATTCTGCCGGTCTGGCTTGCTTCATGGCAGGCGGCACCAATAGCAACGAGTGGATGCAGGATAATTTCGATGTGTGGAACAATTCGATGGACCTCGCCGGCATCACCAATGGCGGCATCGTCGGGTTCAAATACTTCGGTTTCGGCGGTCTGGCACAGGACACGAAGGGGCTGAAGGCCTTTGCCGGCATTCAGAAGGGCGACGGTGCCCAGCTGAATCTCCGCCTGACCCCCGGCAAGCATGGTGCTTGCAAGATTCATGTCCGTCTGGACAATCCCTGGCGCGGTGAGGAGATTGCCGTGTTCGACGTGCCGGCAACCGATGCCCTCATCCCTCATCCCATCACTTTGACCCAGTCCGTTCCCGCTGTTGAGGGGCTGACCGGCAAGCATGCCATTTACCTCGTGGCTGATGGTGCCAATATTCCTCCTCGTCAAGACAACCGTCCACAGTGGGGCCGTCGCCCGCAGCCACAGCGCCCAGAGGGTCTCTTCGACCTGCACGGCATCGGTTTCTCAAAGAATGGCCAGCCCTTCGAGGTTCCCGTGGTGCCTCAGGTGACCATCATGGCTGACGGCCAGCCGCTGGCTATTCCTGATACTCCCATCCGTACCACCAATCAGAACGGCTATACCGACCTCATCCGCTATCAGGTGTATGCTCCGCTGAAGAACAATAGCAAGATTGAGGCTACAGCCAATGTGCCTGGCGTACAGATCAGTGTCAGTCCCGTCAGCGAGGGTCGTGCCACTGTCAAGTGTGTGTATCAAGGTAAAGAAAAAATTTTCCTGATAAATTAAGAATTAGAAATTGTTGCCTACGGCAATTAAAAATGTAGAGTTAAGAATTAGAGTATATTTATCAATGCAACGAATCATCAAAACACTTGTTCTGTCGGCAGCTGTGATGCTGTCGGCAGACGCTTATGCCCAGCTGTCGAGCAATCCCGACAAGTTTCTGGGGAACATCACAACAGGTTATGGAAGCGATATGGACCACAATGGTTTCGTGTTCTCCAACTATTGGAATCAGGTGACGCCAGAGAATGCAACCAAGTGGGAACAGGTTGAGGGTACCCGTGGCCAGTTCAATTGGTGGGGGGCTGATAAGGCATACAATTATGCCACCCTGCATGGTTTCCCGTTTAAGTTCCATACCTTTGTATGGGGTTCACAGTTCCCCCAATGGTTTAAAAACCTGTCGGTTAATGAGCGCTATAATGCTATAGTAAATTGGATGGACAAGGCCAAGGAACACTTCCCCAATCTTGAGATGATAGACGTGGCGAACGAATCCGTTGAGGGTCATCAGAATGACACTTACCTTTTCAGAGAAGCCTTAGGCGGTGCTGGCGAGACGGGCTACGACTGGCTTGTCAAAGCCTTTGAGATGGCTCATGAGCGTTGGCCGAATGCTATCCTTATCTATAACGATTATAATGTGTTGCGTTGGGATACTGACAAGTTCATTGACATTGTAAAAACCTTGCGTGATGCAGGTGCTCCTATTGATGCATACGGCTGTCAGGCACACAGCTTTACTTTAAATGAATGCTCCAAAACAGAGCTTCAGACTAATATGAATCGTATTCAGAATGAACTGAAAATACCCATGTATATTACCGAGTACGACATCAATTATGACAACGATGCCACGCAGAAGACGAAATATGAGGAGCAGATACCGTTGTTCTGGGAGGCAGACTACTGTGCTGGTGTCACCCTTTGGGGTTGGTTTATGGGAGAAACATGGGAAGACTATACTGGTCTGATCCGCAACGGTCAGGAGCGTTCGGCCCTGCAGTGGTTGCGCACCTATATGCAGACCAATGCCGCCAAGACCGCCAAGAGTCCGTTCCCTGGTATGAAGAAGGAGGCCTCGATGTATATCAAGCCTGCTACCCTGCATACCACCGCAGGAACTGCCGTGCCTATCAATGTGCGAGCCTCGCTGCGTACCAAGAGTCTTAGTAAGGTGGAGCTGTATGCTGACGGCACACTTATCAAGACTTCGACGACAGCCCCCTTCAGCGTCGACTTTACGCCAACTACGAAGGGTAAACATGAGTTGAAGGCCGTGTTGACCACCACCGACGGCGGCAAGTACGAGCGCCTGTCAAGCATTACCGCCTTTGGTCAGCGTGCAGCCCACAACGGTGTTACCACGCTGCCTGGTACCCTCCAGTTTGAGGACTTCGACGAGGGTGGCGAGGGCTTTACCTTCCACGACAGCGATGCCACTGACGAGGGCAATGTCCACTATCGCACAGACAACGAGGGCGTTGACATCGTGACAGGCAACAACGGGTATGCCTTAGGCTATACCGCTCCTGGCGAATGGCTCGAATATACCGTCAATGTCACCCAGGCCGGTACCTATTCTTACGATGCCTACGCTTCCCACGGCAATAATGTGCAGTGTGGCTTCACCGTCAGTCTGGTGGACAACGGACAGAACACACAGCTTTGCAGCCAGACTATTACCCAGACCGACAACAACACGTGGGCTACCTATAACAAGTTCAGCGGCACCTTCAGCAAGCCGTTATCTGCCGGCCAGCATATCCTGCGTGTCACCATCACTGGTCAGTATGTCAATCTCGACAAGATGGTGCTGACATGTACGCAGCCTGCAGGCATTGAGGAAATAAGCCTCACCCCCGCCCCCTCTCCAAAGGGCGAGGGGAGTAATTACTGGTTCACGCTTGATGGTCGCAAGCTTTGTGAGCAGCCGACGCATCCTGGCGTCTATATCAATAACGGTAAAAAGGTCGTGGTTAAGTGAGAATAAAGCTCAAGTCGTGGTTAAGTGAGAATAAAACTATAAAACCAAACCATATTATATAAATAAGGTGGGAGCCGCTATGGTTCCCACCTTGTTGCTTTCATATAGATGCTATAGAGACTATAGACACGATGGGTGCTATGGCTATTTTGTGGCAGATGTTTCAATTTCAAAAGTCTCTGATACATGGTGTAAGGTGGAATGAGTGTATTTTTTATACCTTTGCGCCCGAAAATGTAAAGTGCTTACACCGATGACCTGCAAAAAGCTTACGACGACAACATTTAAATCACTAATTAATAACAAACAAAACTTATGAGAAATCTTTTACTTACAAGCGTGATGCTGCTATTCTCCGTTTTGGGTGTCAACGCTACCGTTGACCCTAATTTCCACATCTACCTCTGTTTCGGACAGTCGAACATGGAGGGTAATGCCACTCCTGAAGCTATCGACTATCAGAATGTCGACGAGAACTTCAAGATGCTGGCTTGTGTCAACTTTCAGAATCCTGCCCGTACGATGGGACAGTGGTATACGGCCACTCCTCCTATTGTCCGTCAGGGAACAGGTCTTGGTATGGCCGACTATTTTGGCCGTACGATGGTAGCCAACCAGCCTGGCATCAAGGTTGGCGTGGTCGATGTTGCCATTGGCGGTACAAAGATTGAGGGTTTTATGCAGGAAGAGGTTGCTGCTTATATCGCTTCCATGGACCCACAGACGGAGGGTTGGCTGATAAACTACTTTGCTGCTTACGATAACGACCCCTATAAGCGTCTAGTCGATATGGCCAAGATTGCCCAGCAGTCAGGTGTCATCAAGGGCATCCTGTTGCATCAGGGCGAGTCGAACAACATGCAGCAGGACTGGCCTCAGAAGGTGAAGACCGTCTATGATCGTCTGATTACTGACCTGAACCTGAACGCTGCCGACGTTCCTTTGTTCGTCGGTGAGACGGTACGTTCGGAGATGGGTGGCTACTGTGGCGGTCACAATGGTGTGATTGCCAATGTCCCCAGTGTCATTCCCAACTCCTACGTCATCTCTTCTGCCAACTGTCCCCAAAGGGGCGACGGTCTGCACTTCACTGCTCAGGGTTACCGCATCATGGGTCAGCGCTATGCACAGAAGGCGCTGAGCCTGAAGGGTATCGAGATTGAGGTGGAAGAACCCACGCTGCCGGCTTCTGCCTATCAGATTGACAAGAAGTTCACTTCGCTCTCTGAGATTGGTACGACATCGTTCGCCATTGTCAACGAGGCTGAGAGCAGTGTGTTCTACTGTTCAGACATGCAGAATCTGAAATTCGGTCTTTATGCCGATGCCTTCAATAACAATAACATGGGCTTCGTATTCAAGCTGGAGCCTTGCAGTGATGTTGCCAACGGCTATTTCCTGCACCTCTATACACCCAACGGTGACGGCTATGTGGTTTATGGTACTCAGGGCTATCTGAACTCGCAACCTACTGACGGCTGGTGTAGTTTCATTCTTGGTCTGACAGGTAATCAGGGTCAGCATAACGGTCAGGATATTGACAATGGTGCCGTGTGGTATATCGACTATAGCGCAGGCAATGGCTTCTCGCTGAAAAATGCGGGTACAGGTAAGTATCTGAAGGATGCCGGTCCTGCCAAATACGACACTCCTACCTACTTCCAGCTGTGTACCCTGAAGGCCGCTACGGGCATTGAGGAAGTAAGCCTCACCCCCGCCCCCTCTCCAAAGGGCGAGGGGAGTCATTACTGGTACACCCTGGATGGTCGCAAGCTGAATAGCCAGCCCACAGAGCGTGGCATCTATATCGTCAACGGTAAAAAGGTTGTGATGAAGTAACGCGAAAGCGGTAAATGATACATCAGATAAAGTCCGCGAGACATGACGTAACGTCGTTCTCGCGGATTTTTCGTACCTTTGCGCACAGTAAATATAACGAGAACCGCAAAAATTACTAACTAAACAATGAAAGGCTTTAAGATGATGTGCATGGCCGCACTTTTCGCAGGATGTAGTGCTGCTCCCGATTTGGAGCAGCAGGTGGACGAGCTCTACGGCAAGATGTCGCAGGAGGAGCGTATCGCCCAGTTGAGAAGCATGTATATGGACGAGCTCTTCGATGAGCAAGGACAGTTGGATACCGCTAAGTGCCGTGAGCTGATACCCAATGGCATCGGTCACTTCTCGCAGTTTGCCAGTCAGAAACAGATGGATCCCAACGTGCTGCGCGACCGTGTGGCAGCCGTTCAGGACTGGCTGATGAACCATACCCCCAACGGCATTCCGGCACTGTTCCACGAAGAGGTGCTGTCGGGTGTCAATACCCGTGGCGCCACCATCTATCCGCAGCAGATTGGCCAGGCTTGTTCGTTCAATCCCGAGCTGGCTGAGGTGAAGACCCGTCAGACGGCCACAGCTATGAGGAAAATGGGTGGTGTGCTGTCGCTCTCGCCAATGGTCGACGTCTGCCGCACACCCTCGTTCAATCGTCTGGAGGAGTCGTACGGCGAGGACGGCTACCTGTCGGCAGTGATGGGTGTGGCTTTCGTCAAAGGCTTGCAGCAGGGTGATCTGAAGAAAGGTGTCGGTGCCTGTTCGAAACACTACCTCGGCTACGGTGGCGGAGGCGATGCCGAAGAACAGGAGCTGATGGAAGACATCCTCATGCCCCACGAGGCCATGATTCGTGTGGCAGACAGCAAGGCCGTGATGCCGGGCTATCATGCCATGCTTGACGAGAATGGCGACAGCACCAATTGTGTGGCTAACGCCAGAATCCTAAGTGACATCCTGCGTGGCTACCTGGGTTTCGATGGCATGGTGGTCAGCGACTATACTGCCATCGACCAGCTGCCGGTGGAGAGTGAAGAGTTAAGAGTGAAGAGTGAAGAATTTGCTACCGCCAAGAAGGCCGCCGCTGCCATCAATGCCGGCAACGACGTCGATTTTCCGCACGGTGCCAACTATCGGTTCCTGCAGGAAGCCATTGATCAGGGGCTGGTGAAGGCTGAGGCCTTTGAGCGTGCCGTGAAAGACGTGCTACGCCATAAGTTCCGTGCCGGTCTGTTCGATGAGAATCCCTATCTGTACAGCAAGGAGGATATCATTCTCGACAGCCCCGAAGAGCGTCATACCGCCTATGAGATTGCCACGCAGTCTGTCGTGTTGTTAAAGAACGACAGCAATATCTTACCTCTTCCCTCTTTACCGGCGTCAGCCGATTCTTCACTCTTCACTCTTCACTCTTCACTCTTCCCTCTCAAAGTTCTCCTCACCGGTCCTAACGCCAATACCATGTGGGCCATGTGTGGCGACTATTCGTTCCCTGCCATGACCTATTTCTGGAAGAAGACGGAGACCGACCTCGACCATCCCCATACCATTACACTGTTGGAGGGCATGAAGGACAAGCTGCCCGAGGGTATGACCCTGATGTATGAGCGTGGCTGTGACTGGACGGAGGAGATTGAGACGAAGTTTACGGTCAGTGGTGATGAGCGTGCCTGGGAGTATGAAATATTGCACCGAAAGGTTGACTCTGGCGAGAAGGCCGACAAGGCTGCAGCGCTCAAGCTGGCTCAGGAAGCCGATGTCATCATTGCTGCCGTCGGTGAGAACGTGATGCTGTGTGGCGAGAACCGCGACCGCCAGGGTCTGCGCCTGCCGGGTAAGCAGGAACAGTATGTCAACGAGTTGCTGGCAACGGGCAAACCCGTGGTGCTGGTCGTGTTCGGTGGTCGTGCCCAGGTCATCAGCGGCATTGCCGAACGCTGTGCCGCCGTCATCCAAGCCTGGTATCCGGGTGAGGAGGGCGGTAATGCCGTTGCTGACATCCTCTATGGCAACGTGTCGCCGTCGGCCAAGCTCGCCGTGAGCTATCCAGCCGAAGAGATTTATACCCCCGTCTGCTATAGTTATTCTCAATTCTCATTGCAACGCCACACTCTCAAAGAGAGAATTCTCAATTCTCAATTACAATGGCCTTTCGGTTACGGTCTGACCTATACCACCTTCGAATATAAGAACCTACAGGTGGACCACGAGGCTCAGACCTCTGACGACCACGTGGAGTTGACCTTCCAGCTGACGAATACGGGCAAGGTGGCTGCCACTGAGATTGCCCAGATATACCTCTCACCTCTCGCCTCTCAGCCCTCAGCCCTCAGCCCTCTCAAGCTACAAGGCTTTGCCCGTGTGCCGTTAGAACCCGGTCAGACGAAGACAGTCACCGTACGTCTCTTCCTCGACCAGTTTGGCTACTATAGTCGTGAAGGCGGCGTGCGTCAGTGGAACATTGCCCCAGGCACGTATACCGTCAAGGTCGGTGCTTCCTCTGCCGACATCCGTCTCGAGCAGCAGGTGGAACTGAAGGGCAAGGCTGTCAGCAAGCCGTTGCGTGACAACTATTTCTCAGAGGCAGTGGTTTCGATGTAAAACGTAGAGATTAAAAGTTAAGTTTAAAGATATAAGAAACAATGAAAAAGATTCTATTCGTAGCATGTGCGCTGTGTGCTCAACTGATGAGCATGGCACAGCCCGCAGGAGGTTTTGGCGGCTTTCAGATGCCGCAAGTGAAGTTGGAAACATCGCAGACGTGGAAAGACGTGAACTATGCCGGTGACGACCAGGCATACCACACCTGTGACATCTATCTGCCACAGCAGGAGAAGTCGGCCTATCCCGTGGTCATCCACATCTATGGCAGCGCATGGTTTAGCAACAGCAGCAAGGGAGCTGCCGACCTCGGCACCATCGTCAAGACCCTGTTGGATGCCGGCTATGCCGTGGTATGTCCGAACCACCGCAGCAGCATGGATGCCAAGTGGCCTGCTCAACTGCACGACATCAAGGCCGTAGTACGCTTTGTGCGCGGCGAGGCCGAGAAGTATAAGTTCGACACCTCGTTCATTGCCACCAGCGGTTTCTCCTCTGGCGGTCATCTGGCCTCCATCACAGCTACCACCAGTGGCACGAAAGAGGCTAAGGTCGGTTCATACGACATCAACCTCGAAGGCAGTGTGGGCAACTTCACCATGGAGAGTAGCGCGGTGGATGCCGCCTGCGACTGGTCGGGTCCCATTGACCTGACAGCTATGGACTGTGGTGAGTCCATGAAGATGGGCGAGAACAGTCCCGAGGACGTGCTGCTTAACTCAAAACTGGACCGAGAGCCCGACAAGTATGTCAGTCTCAGTGCCACCAGCTATGTCAACAAGAGCGATCCTCCCGTCATCATCTTCCACGGTGAGAAGGACAATGTAGTACCCTGCTGTCAGGGGCGTCGGTTCTTTGACGTGCTGCAGGCCGCTGGCGTCAGGACCGAGGCAACCTTCGTGCCTGAGGGTGGTCACGGCATGGGCATGTATGGCGAGGAAAACCTGCAGAAGATGGTACGCTTCCTGAATAGCGTCCGTCTGGGTACCGACGTAGCCCAAGCCAAGCAGCGCATCATCGAGAACGGTGGTACAGGCTTCTACAAGGCCGTCATGAAGGAAGAGCTTACCCTGCCCGAACATACCGTGTTCGTTCCGCAGGATCTGACGCAGTTCAACAAGGAGCGTCCCCTGCCTGTGCTTGTCTGGGGCAACGGCGCCTGTGCCAATTCACCCTTCGAACACATGAACTTCCTGAACGAGATAGCTTCGCACGGTTACATCGTGCTGGCAACAGGTAACATCCCCATGACCGATGAGTGGTATAAAGGTCCTATGTCGCGCAGTGAGCAGCAGATTGAGAGCATCGACTGGATTCTGGCCCAGAACGATGACCCCTCCTCGCCCTACTTTGAGAAGATTGACACAAAGAACATCTGCGTGGCAGGCATGTCGTGTGGTGGTTTGCAGACCCTCTTCAACTGTGCCGACCCCCGCATCACGCTGCTGATGATTTGCAACAGCGGACTCTTCAACCAGCAGAACGCAGGTCAGGCCGTGGGCGGCATGCCCATGCCCCCGAAGGAGAAGCTGACTGACATCCATACTCCCATCATGTATCTGCTGGGTGGCGAGACCGACATCGCATACGGCAACGGTATGGACGACTTCCATCGCATCAAGCACGTGCCGGCGTGTGCCACCAACTTCCCCGTAGGTCATGGCGGTACTTATCGCGAACCTCATGGTGGCGAGTTCACCGTCGTTGCTCTGGCCTGGCTCGACTGGAATCTCAAGAAGAGCGAGGAGGCTGCCAAGATGTTTGTGGGTGACGACTGCCTGATATCAAAGCGTAAAGATTGGACCATCGAGAAGAACGAACTGTTTAAATAGTTTATAGTTCATAGTTCACAGTTTATAGTTCATAGTTCACAGTTTATAGTTATGGTGAAAAGAATCATATTGTCAATAAGTGTTATGTGCTGTGCCGTCCTTCACGGGTCGGCACAGACGTTGCCTTATCAGGATCCGAACCTGAGTGCCAGGGAGCGTGCCAAGGACCTCTGTAGCCGGCTGACCTTAGAGGAGAAAGCCATGCTGATGCTCGATGAGAGTCCTGCCATTCCCCGTCTGGGCATCAAGAAGTTCTTCTGGTGGAGCGAGGCTCTGCATGGTGCTGCCAACCAAGGCAACGTCACCGTCTTCCCTGAGCCGATAGCCATGGCGGCGTCGTGGAATCCCGACCTGCTCTACAAGTGTTTCGATGTGGCCTCGACAGAGTTTCGTGCCCAGTACAATGAACGTATGTTGCGCGGCAGTGGCGAGGACGAGAAGTTTCATAGTCTCAGTGTCTGGACGCCCAATGTCAATATCTTCCGTGACCCCCGCTGGGGACGTGGACAGGAAACTTATGGTGAAGACCCCTATCTGACCTCAGTGATGGGTACTCAGGTGGTCAAGGGACTGCAGGGTCCTGAAGATGCCAAATACCGTAAGTTGTGGGCTTGTGCCAAGCACTACGCCGTACATAGTGGACCGGAATATACCCGTCATACGGCCAACCTCACCAATGTGTCGCCACGCGATCTGTGGGAAACTTACATGCCTGCCTTCAAGACCTTGGTGCAGGACGCCAAGGTGCGTGAGGTGATGTGTGCCTATCAGCGCCTTGACGATGACCCCTGCTGTGGCTCGCAGCGGCTTTTGCAAACTATTCTACGCGACGAATGGGGCTTCGACTACCTTGTGGTCAGCGACTGCGGTGCCGTCAGCGACTTCTATGAGAACCACAAAAGCTCTTCGGATTCCATTCACGCCTCGGCTAAGGCCACACTGGCAGGAACCGATGTAGAATGTGGTTTTGCATACGCCTATAAAGGTATTCCTGATGCCGTCCGTCGTGGCTTCATTACCGAGGCAGAGGTCGACAAGCACGTCATTCGCCTTCTCGAAGGACGTTTCGACCTGGGTGAGATGGATGATCCCTCATTAGTGGAATGGTCGAAGATTCCCTATTCGGCCATGTCTACTAAACAGTCGGCCAACCTGTCGCTCGACATGGCGCGACAGACCATCGTGCTGCTCCAGAACAAGAACGGCATCCTGCCTTTGCAGAAAGGTAAGGAAAAGATTGCCGTCATTGGCCCCAATGCCGACAATGCCCCGATGATGTGGGGAAACTACAATGGTATGCCCAACCATACTGTCACCATTCTTGACGGCATCTGTGGAAAATTAAAGATTAAAAAAGAAAAATTAAATAAGAACTCCAAATTGTTCTATGCCAAAGGTTGCGATCTGACCTACGATCAGGTGATGGACTGCCAGTTGGCTACGCAATGCAGTTTTGAGGGTAAGAAGGGTATGAAAGGCACCTTCTGGAACAATCGCCGGATGGAAGGCAAGCCTGTGACGACACAATACTACACCACACCGCTGGCCGTCACTACTGCTGGTATGCACAACTTCGCTCCAGGCGTACAGATTGAGGATTTTTCGGCCAAGTACGAAACCGTCTTCACACCGAAGGAGTCTGGCGAATACGTAGTCAACGTAGAGGGCACCGGACATTTCGAGCTCTTCATTGACGGTGAACGTCAGTTCATGCATCACATTTGGCGCACTACGCCCAACCGCATACCCATTCAGGCCGAGAAGGGCAAGAGTTATACGATTGAAGTGCGCTATGCCCATATCCAGACTTATAATGCTGACCTGAAGATCAATGTGGCCAAGGAACTGCCCATCGACTATCAGCAGATGATAGCCCAGCTGAAGGGTATCGACAAGGTCATCTTCGTGGGTGGTATCTCCCCAGCCTTAGAAGGTGAAGAGATGCCCGTCGACATCGACGGCTTCAAGGGTGGCGACCGTACCCATATCGAACTGCCAGCCGTACAGCGCAACTTCCTCAAGGCGCTGAAAGCTGCAGGTAAACAGGTTATCTTCGTCAACTGCTCCGGTTCGTGTATCGCCCTGCAGCCCGAGACTGAGACCTGCGAGGCCATCGTTCAGGCATGGTATGCCGGTCAGGAGGGTGGTACCGCAGTGGCCGACGTACTCTTCGGCGATGTAAACCCGTCAGGCAAACTGCCTGTGACGTTCTACAAGAGCAGCAGTCAGCTGCCCGACTACGAGGACTACTCCATGAAGGGACGCACCTACCGCTACTTCACTGACGCCCTCTTCCCCTTCGGCTATGGCCTTAGCTATACTTCGTTCGAAATAAGGAAAGCAGGACTAGAGAAAAAAGGTGATATCTCGACAGACTGGACAGTGACGGCCGAGGTGGCCAATACAGGAAAGTGTGATGGTATCGAGACGGTACAGGTTTATATTCGTAATCTTCAGGATCCAGAAGGTCCGCTGAAGTCGCTTCGTGCCTTTAAACGTGTTGCTGTTCAGGCAGGCCAAACTGCTACGGCTGTGATGGAACTCAACCGCCAGTCGTTCGAGTTCTGGAATGATGAGTCTCATACTATGTGTGTAAGACCCGGCAAGTACGAGATTCTTGTGGGTACCAGTTCGCAGGACGGAAACTTGAAGACGCTGTCCGTCACGATTGATTAATATGATGTTTGTAACGAAACTCAAGGCATGGCTCCATCGCCTGCAGACACCCGTTGTCATACCGTTGGCTGCTCTTGTTGTGATTGCGGTAGCACTGCTGGTCTTTGAGCATCATCAGCTGTGGAAGATTCAGGAGCTGAACTTGTTTCTTAGCACCTCCCTATTCTTTCATCAGCAGATGGTGGTATCGGGTGGTCTGCTGACGTGGCTTGGCACCTTCTTTACCCAGTTCCTGTTCATGCCGTGGCTGGGCGTGTTGCTATTGTGTGGCTGGTGGTGCCTGTTGATGTGGCTGCTAAAGCGTACCTTCCGCATTCCGCAACAATGGACGGTGTTGCTGCTTGTTCCCGTTGTACTGCTGTTAGTGGCCAATGTCGACATGGGCTACTGGATTTACACCATGAAGCTACGCGGTTGGTTCTTTGTGCCTACCATCGGAACAACGGCTGTAGCAGCCCTGTTGTGGGTATTCCGTGTACTGACAGAGATTAAAAGTGAAAAGATAAGACTGAAAAGTGAAGGACTCTTCGTGCTGTTGACGGTAGTCGTTGGCTATCCGTTGTTGGGAGCATACGCCCTGGCTGCTGCCTTGCTGATGGCCGTCTGGGTGTGGCGACTGACGAGTAACCGTTTACAGGCTGCGCTAACGACACTCGTAGCAGTGTTGTCCGTCGTGACCATACCGTTACTATGCTATCGCTATGTGTATTGCCAGACCAATCTGGTCAATATCTATTATACGGCACTCCCCCTCTTTCGCCTTCTGGAGACCTACTATGCCTACTATATACCTTATTATATATTAGCAGCGTTCTTCCTGGCACTAACGATAGTCAGGCGTCGGGAGTCAGAAGTGAAAGGCGGTAGCATTGCGTGCCACACTCTCCCCAGAGAGAAACTCTTCACTCTTCACTCTTCATTCTTCACTCTTCTCGTGCTGGCCGTCGGCGTGTATCTCTCGTGGTTCAAGGATGAGAACTTTCATCATGAGCTGGCTATGCAGCACTATATTGAGCAGGTGGAGTGGGGTGATGTGCTGAAGGAAGCCGAGAGCCAGAAGGATGAGCCTACCCGTGCCATCGTTATGATGCGCAATCTGGCCCTGTCGCGTTTAGGACGCCAAGGTGACTTTATGTACAGCTATCCTGGTGGTTCCAAGCGTCCGGCTTCGGTCTTCCCCATCCAGTCATCACTGATTGTCGGCAGTCTGATATATTATAATTATGGCATGCTGAACGACAGTCACCATATGTGCATCGAGGCCGGTGTGGAATATGGTTGGCGTGTGGAACACCTGAAAAATATGGCACGTTGTGCATTAATGTCGGGTGATGCCCGCGGCATGCGGAAGTTCACGGGACTATTGAAACACACATTCTTCTACGGCAAGTGGGCTGCTTTGATGGAGAATTTGCTGCAACATCCGAAACAGTTGGCCGAGGCCTTTGAATTTGCTCCTGTGCTGCGTATGCTGCACCACGAGGACATGATAGGCTCTGACAGAGGCTATATGGAAAAGTATTTGATGCATGCCTTAGCAAATCGTGACTCTGATGACGCCTATTTTCAGGAGCAATGTCTTTTGGCCACGCTCTGGACGAAGAACCCTCAGCAGTTCTGGGCGCGCTTTTCAAAATATGTCCGACTACACCCCAAAGATCGTATACCTCGTTACTATCAGGAGGCGGCATGGTTTTTTGCCAATCAGGACAATCCTGGGATGTTCTCACTGCCCATTGATGCCAGTGTGAAGGATACCTACAAACGTTTTATGGAACAGATACAGCATTACGATGGCCGCGACATGAAGGAAGTTCAGCAGGCCTTGTACCCTCTGTTTGGCGACACTTTCTTCTATGACTATTATCTCATGAGCAATCTGACGTACTTTTGACTTTGAACGATATGATGCGGAAGCAAATTTTTCACTTTTCACTCTTCACTTTTACCTTAACACTACTGTCCTGTGGTCCTCGTGTGCCGTCTGAGTATATGGCATCACCGTCGTTGCCAGAGATATTTCCCGATTACACTAATGTGACGATTCCCGTCAACATAGCCCCATTGACGTTTGAGATGAGTGGAGAAGCCGACGAGATGGTAGCACGATTCACGGTACCCGCAGTTTCCTCTACAGACAATGAATTGATAGTGGGCGGCGACAAGATTCAGCCCGACGGGGATGATTGGCGGCAGCTGGTACAGCAGGCCGTGGGGAAGTCGTTACAGGTTGAGGTCTTTGTCTGTCGTGATGGCCAGTGGATGGGCTATAAGCCCTTTCAAATCTATGTCTCACCCGACTCTATTGATGCCTGGCTTAGTTACCGTCTCATCTCACCGTCGTATGTCAGCTACGAGGAGCTGACCATTAATCAGCGCTGTTTGGAAAATTACGATGAGCATGTCATCTATAACAATATGTTGTGCAGTGAGGAAATGAAAGGTCAGTGCATCAACTGCCATAACTATCAACAGTATAATCCCGAGCGCATGCAGTTTCATGCCCGCCAGAATCTGGGAGGTACGGTGATAGCCTACGATGGTAAGGTGCGTAAAATCAATATGAAGAACGACTCCATACTCTCTGCCGGCGTCTATCCTGCCTGGCATCCGTGGCTAAAGCTCATCGCCTATTCCACCAACCATACTCACCAGAGTTTCCATACGGTGAATCCCAACAAGATTGAGGTGTTCGACTCGGAGAGTGACCTGATAGCCTACGATGTGGAAAAGAACGAGGTGACCAACATTGAGAACGACCCGCAGGAGATGGAAGTGTTCCCTTTCTGGTCGCCTGACGGAAAGAGCCTATATTATTGTAGTGCCCACTTCGAGCATAACGATTCAGTTGACAGTGGTTTGGATGTCATCCAGCATGCGGCAGACATCAAGTATAACATCTATCGCAAGTCCTTTGATCCCAACACCATGCAGTTTGGACAACGCGAACTGGTGTTTGACGCTGCAGCAAGAGGTCGCAGTGCCACACTGCCCCGCATATCGCCCGATGGCCGTTTCTTAGTGTTTACATTAGCTGAATATGGCGTGTTCCATATTTGGCATCGTGATGCCGACCTGTGGATGATGGACCTGCAGACTGGTGCTTGCCGTCCGTTAGTCGAGGTGAATTCAAAGGATGTCGAGAGCTACCATTCGTGGTCAAGTAATGGCCGCTGGCTGGTATTCAGCAGCCGACGTGACGATGGTGACTACACCCGTCCGTATTTTGCCCATGTCGACAAGAACGGCAAATGTACAAAGCCTTTCGAGTTGCCCAGTGCCGATCCGGACTTCTACCGTCAGTTCATGAAATGTTATAATATACCGGAATTCATAAAAAGTGCGGTGACGATTAAACCTCAGACGTTTGCCGACGTCTTAAAGAAAGACGGTGAGCCCGTCAAGTATGTTCCATGCTTATCAAAATGACAATGAAAAAACTACTCACCTTAACGCTCCTCTTGTTGGAAGGTGTCACCTTGACTGCTGTGGCCAAGGGGGTCACGTCGCCTAATGGCCATTTGAAGGTGGTGACGAAAGACAGCTCTCTTGTTGTAAAATATCGGGGAACGGATGCTTTGAAGGTCATCCTGAATCATGTGGACGGTGCTGTGAAATGGACGTTTTCGAGAAGTATCAAGGATGACTATCGGATGCTGACGGGAAAACGCCTGCATTGTACCAACGAGGCTAACGAGTATGTGTCGAATGGTGTAATACTGCGTGTCTATAACGACGGCATCGCCATTAAAACATTGAACATTGAACATGGAACATTGAACATTGAACATGGAACATTGAACATTCCACACTCCCCTCATAATTCTTCACTCTTCACTCTTCACTCTTCACTTTCGTATTGCATCGCGGAAGGAACGAAACGTTGGATGCAGCAGTGGACAGATTCCTATGAGGGATTCTTCCCATTGACTACTACTTATATGGTGGAGCCCGTGCCGTCGTACAGTGGCATATCGAAGTCTGCCGAGGGTTGGAACAACCGTTGGGCCTATCCGGCGCTGATAGAGCCGAAAGATGGTGTCTTTGTGTTGCTGACGGAGGCAAACATTGAGCACGGACAAAGTGCGTCGTGCCTGATGAATGATGGTGAGCAATACCGTGTTGTACCAGCAGAACACATTCAACACTCAACACTCAACACTCAACATTCCCCATGGCGCGTGGCCATCATCGGCACGCTGAAGGAGGTGGTGGAGTCGACGCTGGTGACGGATGTCAGTGAACCGTGCAAGCTGGAAGATACGAGCTGGATACAGCCTGGCGTGGTGTCGTGGATATATTGGGCGTATAATCATGGTAGCAATGATTATAATATTATCAAGCAGTATGTTGACATGGCCGTGACTTTGCACTTGCCTTATGTACTGATTGATGCCGAATGGGACGAGATGCAGGATGGCAAAACCATTGAGGATGCCGTGGCTTATGCTAAGTCGAATGGCGTCAGACCGCTCATCTGGTATAACTCGTCAGTAGGGTGGGTGGATGGTGCCCCGGGGCCGAAGTTCCGTCTGAATAAGCCCGAAGACCGCGAGAAGGAATTTGCCTGGTGTGAGAAGATTGGTGTGGCTGGTGTGAAGATAGACTTCTTCTCGGGTGACAACCAGCAGAATATGGACTATTGCATTGACCTGTTGGAGAGTGCTGCCCGTCACCATTTGCTCGTTAATTTCCATGGTGCCACCATTCCCCGTGGTTGGCAGCGCACCTATCCCAATCTGATGACGACCGAGGGAGTCTATGGTGCTGAATGGTATAATAATGTCCCCACGTTTACCAACAAGGCTGCCAGCCATAATGCTACGCTGCCCTTTACCCGTAACGTCATCGGACCGATGGACTATACGCCCTGTACCTTCAGTGACTCGCAGCATCCGCATATCACGACGAATGCCCATGAGTTGGCGCTGACCGTGCTCTTTGAAAGTGGCCTGCAGCATTTGGCCGACAAGCCCGAAAGCTATCTGGCACAACCGAAGGAGGTTCAGGACTTCCTGTCGAATCTGCCGAATGTATGGGACGAAACACGTTTTGTCAGCGGCTATCCTGGTAAGAGTGTGGTCCTGGCTCGTCGCTATGGTACGACATGGTATGTGGCAGGCATCAACGGCTTGGACGAAGAAAACGTGCTGCAGGCAAATCTCGACTTCATCAATCCTGACGGCAAGCCGGTAGAGACAACACTCTTCATGGATGGTAATCCGTGGAATATTCTTCACTCTTCACCGGCGTCAGCCGATTCTTCACTCTTCACTCTTCACTCTTCACCGGCGTCAGCCAACTCTTCACTCTTCACTCTTCACTCTTCACCGGCGTCAGCCGATTCTTCACTCTTCACTCTTCACTCTTCACTTAAAACCCGTCCCCGTGGCGGCTTCGTGATGGTGGTACGACAGAAAGCCGACACGCTGCCTTTTGTCTACGACGTGGAACATACCGGTGCTGACATCCCACTTCCCTCATCCCTCTTCCCTCTTCCCTCTTCCCTGCCCATACAGCACGGACTGCCCGATGCCCTGAAGGGCGTGAACAGTTTTGCTGACTGGTCGAAACGTCGTAGTGAGATTGCTGCCCAGATACAGCATTATGGCATTGGTGAAAAGCCTGCCGTCAGCAAAGAACAGGTGAAGGCCCGTATGGATGGTGATACGCTCATTGTTGACGTGACCGTGAATGGCGAGACCTTGACGCTACGTTCTGTGATAGACTATCCCAAGACGGGAGAGGCGCCCTACGCCCTCATGATTGGTACCAGCGGCATTGCCCTGCCCAAGACGCTGTTCGACGAACGTCCCATAGCTCGGATGGTATTCCGCGAGAAGCAGGTCAACGACTACGGCCAGTGGGGACAGCACCATGAGCGTGGTGAGCATAACTTCGACCGACTCTATCCGCAGCTGAAGGACAATGGAGCCTATAGCGAATGGGCATGGGGTCTGAGTCGTCTCATCGACGGCTTGCAGCAGTTAGGTCCAGAGGTAACAAAGATAGATACCCGACATATCGGTGTGACGGGCTGCTCGTACGCCGGAAAGATGGCACTCTACTGCGGTGCTTTCGACGAACGTGTGGCCTTGGTCATCGCCCAGGAACCCGGAGGCGGTGGTGCTGCCTCGTGGCGTGCTTCGCATGAGTTTACGCTGGCGGGCAAGAATCTGGAGGATATCGATAAGACCGACTATCACTGGTTCATGGAAAGTCAGAAGGAAAACTTCCAGGGCGACAGTGTCTACCAGTTGCCATACGACCAGCACGAGCTCTGTGCTTTGGTGTTCCCACGTGCATTGTTGCTGTTGGGTAACCCTGACTACGAGTGGCTGGCCGACGGCTCGATGCTGGTTTCTGCCAAGGCAGCCCGTGATGTGTGGCGCCGTTTCGGCGTGGAAGACCGCATGGGATGGAGCATTGTCGATGGACATGGCCATTGCATGTTGCCTGAGAGTCAGTATCCTGAGGTTCAGGCCTTTATCGACAAGTTCTTGCTTGGACGTGAGACCGACACGCAGGACATCCGGATAGTGAGCTTAGGGAATAAGATTGAACATTGACCATTGACCATTGAACATTGAGCATTGACCATTGAACATTGAACATGGAACATTGAACATTGAACATTGACCATTGAACATTGAGCATTGAACATTGAACATTGAACATTGAACATTAAACAACAACACAATGAAACGAACATTATTATCTGCTATTGGCCTTTGGCTGTTAGCTATTGGCTGCCAAGCACAGTGGGGACGCATTGTAGACCCCAATGCCGACAAAGGAATGAAGGACACCTACAAGGATTATTTCATGATTGGTGTCGCAGTGAATCAACGTAATGTGGCTGACCAGGATCAGACGGCGCTTATCCGTAAGGAGTTTAGCAGTCTGACGGCTGAGAATGACATGAAGCCCGGAGAGATACATCCCAAAGAGGGTGTGTGGGACTTCAGCAAGGCAGACAAGATTGCCGACTTTGCCCGTCAGAACGGTATCAAACTGCGTGGTCACTGCCTGTGCTGGCACTCTCAGTTTGCCGACTGGATGTTTACCGACAAAAAAGGCAAGGAGGTGAAGAAAGAGGTGTTCTACGAACGTCTGCGTGAGCACATCCACACGGTCGTCAACCGCTACAAGGATGTTGTCTATGCTTGGGACGTAGTAAATGAGGCCATGAGCGACGGCGGTGGCTTTGGCAGTTGGCCGCGTCGACCGGGAGAGAAGCCTAATCCCTATCGTGAGAGCCGTCACTACAAGCTCTGCGGCGACGAGTTCATTGCCAAGGCTTTCGAGTTTGCCCACGAGGCTGACCCCAATGCCCTGTTGTTCTACAACGACTACAACGAGTGCGACCCGGGCAAGCGTGACCGCATCTATGACATGGTGAAGAAGATGCAGGATGCCGGTGTACCCATCCACGGTATCGGCATGCAGGGTCACTACAACGTCTATGGTCCCTCTGAGGAGGACATTGATGCTGCTATCACGAAGTATAAGCAGCTGGTGAAGCACATCCACGTGACCGAGCTCGACATCCGCATGAATACCGAGATGGGTGGTCAGCTGCGCTTCTCGCGTGGTGAGGCAAAGCCCGTGGCTCCCTATATGAACACCCTGCTGACCGACCAGTACAACCGCATCTTCAAGATTTTCCGCAAGCATAAGGATGTCATCGACTGCGTGACCTTCTGGAACCTTGGCGACCGCGACTCGTGGCTGGGTGTGAACAACCATCCGCTGCCTTTCGACGAGAACTACAAGCCCAAGCAGGCTTATTATGCTATCAAGAACTTCGACCCTGCCCTCGACAATGCCGTTCCCAAGGAGGACTTTGTTCCCAATCCAATGAACCAGCCCGGACAGGAGTGGCCTCAGGTGAACAGCGAGGGTTATGCCCGTTTCCGTGTGGAGGCTCCCGATGCCAAGTCGGTGATTGTCAGCCTCGGTCTCGGTGGTCGTGGCGGTACGGTATTGCGCAAGGACAAGGACGGCGTGTGGGTAGGTACCACAGAAGGTCCGATGGATCCTGGTTTCCACTATTATCACCTGACCATCGACGGTGGTACATTCAACGACCCCGGCACCCACAACTACTTCGGCTCTTGCCGTTGGGAGAGTGGTATTGAGATTCCTGCTCCCGATCAGGACTTCTACGCTTGGCGTAAGGACATTCCTCACGGCAACATCCAGCAGGTGAACTTCTGGTCGGAGAGTACCGGCAAGATGCAGACAGCCAATGTCTATCTGCCCTATGGCTACGGTAAGCTCGTGAAGGGCAAGCAGGAACGTTATCCCGTGCTGTACCTGCAGCATGGCTGGGGTGAGAACGAGACCAGCTGGCCCGTACAGGGTAAAGCTGGCATTATCATGGACAACCTGATTGCTGACGGCAAGATCAAGCCCTTCATCGTTGTGATGGCCTACGGTCTGACTAACGACTTCAAGTTTGGCACCATCGGCCAGTTTACTGCCAAGGAGTTCGAGACTTTGCTCATCGACGAGCTCATGCCCGTCATCGACAAGCAGTTCCTTACCAAGCCCGGCAAGTGGAACCGTGCTTTGGCAGGTCTCTCGATGGGAGGTATGGAGACGAAGCTCATCACCCTGCGTCGTCCCGAGGTCTTCGGTTACTGGGGTCTGCTCAGCGGTGGCCAGTATGCTCCCGATGAAATCAAGGACCCGAAGGTCGTGAAGTACATCTTCGAGGGCTGTGGTTCCAAGGAGAATCCCGACGGCATCAACAAGAGCGTCGCTGATTTGAAGGCTGCTGGCTACAATGCCGAGGGTCTTATCTCTGAGGGTACTGCCCACGAGTTCCTGACATGGCGCCGCTGCCTGTACCAGATGGCCCAGAGCCTGTTTAAGTAATATTTAGCAAGGACTACAGGACTAACAGGGCCATGAAAAAGTCCTTCAGTCCTATAGTCCTGGCAAAAAGAATATACAATGAAACGAATCTATATTTTTATGACCATGCTGATGGTCAGCGTCATGACGATGAGTGCAGCAAAGCAGAAAGTTAGTATCGACCGCATCGACCCCATAGACTGGTATGTGGGCATGAAGAATCCCACAGTCCAGCTGATGGTGTATGGCAAGGGTATCCGTGACGTGGAGAGCGTCACGACAAACTACCCAGGCGTTACCATCGATAGTCTGGTACGGCTCGATTCACCGAACTACCTGCTGGTATATATGAATCTGAAGGACGCCCAGCCTGGCACGATGAAACTGACATTTGATGTCAGAGGGAAGAAATCGGAGGTCGCCTACCAGCTGAAACAGCGTGAGATGAGTGGTGACCGACGCATGGGATTCACCAATGCCGACGTGCTTTACATGCTGATGCCCGACCGTTTTGCACAGGGCGCTGGACACCCAACGCAGGTGAAGGGTATGCGTGCCTATAAGGAAGACCGCAGTCAGCCCAGCCTGCGACATGGTGGCGACCTGAACGGTATTCGCGAACATCTGGACTACTTCTGCGAGCTGGGCGTTACGGCACTGTGGTTGACGCCTGTGCTTGAGAATGACTCACCCGACAACGAAAACGGCTATTCCACTTATCACGGCTATGCTACGACGGACTACTATCGTGTGGACCCGCGTTTCGGCACTAATGCCGACTATCGCCGCCTGTGCGACGAGGCTCATGCCAAAGGCTTGAAGGTGGTGATGGACATGATATTCAACCATAGCGGATTCGAACACCCGTGGGTGGCCGATATGCCCACAAAGGACTGGTTCAACCTGCCAGAATGGCTTGAAGAGTCGGGCGGCACCAGCACGCCTACCAAGAGTTTCCTGCAGACCAGCTACAAGCTGACGCCTGTCAAGGACCCGTATGCCTCAAAGTTCGACCTGAAGGAGACCGTCGACGGCTGGTTCGTACCCACCATGCCCGATTTGAACCAGCGTAACCAGCACGTCATGACCTACCTCATCCAGAACTCCAAGTGGTGGATAGAGACCGTAGGCATTGACGGTATCCGTATGGATACCTATCCGTATGCCGACGCAAAAGGCATGGCCCGATGGATGAAGGAACTTGACGAGGAATATCCGAACTTCAATACCGTCGGCGAGACGTGGGTCACGGAACCCGCCTATACTGCCTCGTGGCAGAAAGACTCCAGACTGTCGAAAGATAATTCCTATCTGAAGACGGTTATGGACTTTAGTTTCTTCGACAAGCTTTCGCAGGCCAAGAATGAGGAGACGGACGCCTGGTGGCAGGGCCTGAACCGCCTGTATAACTCGTTCGTCTACGACTACCTGTATGAAGATCCCCTCCACGTCATGGCCTTCATCGACAACCACGACACCGACCGCTTCCTCGGTAACGGACGCGATACGCTGATGTTGAAACAGGCGCTGGCGCTGCTCATGACCATTCGACGTATTCCGCAGTTGTACTACGGTACGGAAATTCTGATGAACGGTACCAAGGAGGTGACTGATGGCAACGTCCGCAAGGACTTCCCGGGCGGTTTCCCGGGCGATACGCACAACGCCTTCACCGCTGAAGGGCGTACCAAGGCTGAGGCCGACATGTTCCGCTGGTTGAGCCGTCTGCTGCACTGGCGCCAGAACAACGATGTCATTGTCAAGGGCACACAGACGCAGTTTATACCCTACAACGGCATCTACGTCATTGCCCGTCAGTATCAGGGCAAGACGGCGCTCACCATCCTTAACGGCACCACGCAGCCTGCCACGATGGAGGTGAAACGTTATGCAGAGGTCATTGGCAATACTGGTCGCGCCAAGGACATTCTCACTGGTCGCTTTTATGATCTCTCACAGGATTTGAAGCTCAAGCCCCGCCAGTCGCTGATTCTCAGCTATTAAGTAAGCGGGCTTCGCCCTAAATGATAAATGACAAATGAAAGAAATGAAAACAAATAAGAATAATAGCAGGCTAAGGATAATGATGGTGGTAAGTTTATCATTTATCATTTATCATTTATCATTTAGCAGCGTAGCTGCGCAAAATCCGTTTGTGCAGACATGGTGCACGAGTGATCCTGCACCGTTGGTGCATGACGGTACGATGTACGTCTATACCGGTCATGACGAGGACGGCGCCGACTTCTTCTGGATGCAGGAGTGGCGCGTCTATTCGACGCAGGACATGGTGAACTGGCAGGATCACGGCTCACCGTTGGCCTTGGAGAGTTTCTCTTGGGCCGACGACCGTGCCTGGGCCTCGCAGACCATCGAGCGCGACGGCAAGTTCTATTGGTATATCTGTGCCCACTCGAAGCTGTCGAATGGTATGGCTATCGGTGTGGCAGTCGCAGATTCCCCGACAGGACCGTTCCGCGATGCCATTGGTAAGCCGTTGTTCGAGAATGGCTCGTGGGACCATATCGATCCCACAGTGATGATTGACGACGACGGTCAAGCTTGGCTGATGTGGGGCAATCCCCAGTGTTACTACCTGAAGCTGAATCGTGACATGATCTCGTACAGCGGTGAACTTGGACGTCTCGACATGACGGAGGAGGCCTTTGGTGGTCCGATGATGAAGGACCGCGAGAAAGGGAAGAAGTATAGGGATTCCTATGTGGAAGGCCCGTGGCTGATGAAGCGGAGCCTCACCCCCAACCCCTCTCCAAAAGGCGAGGGGAGTAAATACTCCAAAAGGCAGAAGCAGGGAAAGGAACTAACCACTCCCCTCTCCACTCGGAGAGGGGTTGGGGGTGAGGCTCTGTACTACCTGCTCTATGCCGCAGGCGGCGTGCCTGAACATATCAGCTACAGCACGGCACCACACCCCACAGGTCCTTGGACCTATGCCGGTGAGATTATGCCGCTGTGCGATACCAAATCGTTTACAAACCACTGCGGTGTAGCCGACTACAAGGGTCACAGCTATTTCTTCTATCATACCGGTAAACTGCCCAATGGTGGCGGCTTTGGCCGTAGCGTGGCCGTCGAGGAATTCAAGTACAATGCCGATGGCAGCTTCCCCACCATCATGCCAACCGACGAGGGTGTGGAACCTGTGGCTTCGTTCGACCCCTACCGCAGGGTGGAGGCTGAGACGATGGCTTTCTCCAAAGGCGTGAAGACCGAACAATGGCAAATGGCTGACGATGAGTGTCCTGAGGTCAAGAACCGCTTGGGAGTCTATGTTAGCGACATTCATCATGGTGACTACATCAAGTTGCAGGCTGTCCATCTCTGCTATAAGATGCCCCGTACCTTTACGGCTCGTGTGGCCAGTGGCCTGCGTGGCGGTCAGATAGAGATTCGTTTGGACAGCCTCGGAGGACAGCTCCTCGGCACGCTGAATGTGCCGGGCACTGGCGGTTGGGAGAAGTGGCAGACCATTACCACCGACCTGGCAGAGCTGGAGAGCTACCCCGGACGTCTGCATACCCGTGACCTCTACCTGGTGTTCAAAGGCCGTAAGGGTCCGAAGCTCTTCAACTTCGACTGGTGGGAGATGCGTGGACTGGAGCAGGTGAACATGCCGCTGTTCCAGACTAAATATACAGCAGACCCCTCACCGTTGGTAGTGGGCGACACCTTATTCTTATATACGTCACACGATGCTTCTCCCGAGGATATTCCTGACGAGAACGAGAAGGGCTCTGCCGGTTTCTTTATGTACGACTGGCTGTTGTGGAGCACTACCGATATGGTGAACTGGACCGAGCATGGTGCCGTGGCTTCGCTGAAGGACTTCCCTTGGCGTAGCCGCGAAAATGGTGCCTGGGCCATCCAGACGGTTGAGCGCAACGGCAAGTATTACCTCTATGCCCCTCTGCATGGACACGGCATTGGTGTACTCGTAGCCGACTCACCCTATGGACCGTTCAAGGATCCCCTTGGAAAGCCGCTGGTTTGGGACCAGAGCAATTGGTACGACATCGACCCCAGCGTCTATACTGACGACGACGGCCAGGCTTATATGTATTGGGGCAATCCCCATACCTTCTGGGCCAAGCTCAACGACGACATGACCAGCATCAAGATTGACCCCACCGCTCCCGAGGCGTCAGCATCGGGCGTCACCAAACTCCCCCACATCCCCAACTATCAGGAAGGTCCGTGGTTCTATAAAAGAAACCTGCCAACAGCTAATGGCCAAAAGCCAAAAGCCAAATACTACCTCGGCTTCGCCTCGACCTGCTGTCCTGAGGCTCTCGGCTATGCCATGAGTGACTCGCCTACAGGGCCTTGGGAGTGGAAGGGCTACATTATGCGTCCTACCCAGCGTGACCGTGGTAACCATCCCGGCATTTGCGACTACAAGGGTCACTCGTATGTCTTTGGTCAGAACTACGACCTGATGCACCTCGACACCTATGTGCACCATGAGCGCCGCAGCGTCTCGGCTACGGAGATTACCTACAATGCCGACGGCACCATCCAGGAGGTTCCTTATTGGCTCGACCAGCAGCCCATGAAGCAGCTGCACTGGTTGAATCCCTACCAGCGTGTAGAGGCCGAGACAATGGCTTGGGGCTATGGACTGAAGTCTGCCAAGATGGGTATTGAGAACACAGGTGTTGTGGCCAGTATGCCCGAGTCTACCGGCAAGCGTAATATGTATATCTTCGACATCAACGATGGCGAGTACATCCGTCTGCGTGGCGTCGACTTCGGTCAGGGTGCCAAGCAGTTCAGCATCATGGCTGCCGCTGCTGCCCAGGCCGGCTGTACCGTCACGCTGCGTCTTGACAGTGTGAAGGGCGATGCTATTGGTACTGTTGACATCAAGAGCACGGGTTCCGTTGAGAACTACAAGTCGTTCTCAACCAAGGTGAAGGGTGCCTCTGGCGTTCACGACCTCTATCTCTGTTTCAGCAAGGCTCAGGGTGACGTCCGTCTTGACTACTGGCAGTTTAAGTAAGAATTGAGAATTGACAATTAATATGAATAAAGCTTTATTATCAACTGTTGTTCTGTCCATGGTTACTACGGTGGCCATGGCACAGAACCCCATTATCCGTGACCAGTTTGCCGCCGACCCGACGGCACGTGTGTTTAACGGCAGGGTCTACCTGTATCCTTCGCACGACATCTTCCCGCCGGAGGGTACCCGTCAGGACTGGTTCTGCATGGAGGACTACCATGTGTTCTCGTCCGACAATCTGACTGATTGGACCGACCACGGTATGATTGTTACCCAGAACAAAGTGCCCTGGGTGCGCCCCAATTCGTATTCCATGTGGGCACCCGACTGTGTCGAGAAGAACGGAAAATACTATTTCTATTTCCCGTCTGTTCCTGATGGCGCCATGCGTGGCTTTGGCGTCGGTGTGGCCGTAGCCGACAGTCCTGTGGGACCGTTTGTCTGTGAACCGGAGCCCATCAAGGGCATCAACGGCATCGACCCCTGCGTGCTTCAGGCTTCCGACGGCAATGCCTACATCTTCTGGGGAGCAGGCCGTTGTGCCAAGCTCAAGCCCAATATGAAGGAAATTGCCGACGACACCCCGAAGGAAAAGGTGAAGTGGGGTGAGCGCGAGTTTGAGATGTCTGGTGTCAACTGCCTCAAGGACCTGCCCAATCGTCAGGCTGAGGGTCCCTTTGCCTTCGAATATAACGGAAACTACTACCTCACCTATCCTTATGTGAGAGAGAAAACCGAGGTCCTTGGCTATGCCATGAGTAAGAATCCGATGGGGCCCTACGAGTACAAGGGTCTGATTATGGCAGAGCAGCCCAATGGTTGCTGGACCAACCATCACAGCATCATCAACTACAAGGGTCAATGGTATCTGTTCTATCACCGTAATGACTTCTCTCCGAATGATGACAAGCGCCGTTCTGCCTGCATCGAGAAGCTGTACTTCAATCCCGACGGAACCATTCAGGAGGTGAAGCAGACCATCCGTGGTGTGGGTATTAACCAGGCTACCGAGAAGATTGAGATTGACCGCTATAGCAATGCCAGCAGCGATGTGACCAGTCAACTGATTGATACTGTCAACACATTCCGTAGCTACGAGGTCACCCTTCCCGCCAAGGGCAGTTGGCTTTGCTATAAGGATGTGGACTTCAGCTGCATCACCGACGGCTACGTGCTTGTCAGTGCCAAGGCTGCCAGCAATACCAAGTTCTATATCCGCGAGAAAGCTGCCAACGGCAAGGTGCTCGCCAAGATTGATATGACCGTCAAACCCGAGATGCCGGCTGGCGCTCCTGCCATGTTCCGTCGTGACTTCAGTAACCAGTGGCTCTCACTGTCGGCACCCCTGGAGTACACGCCCAAGGGAGTTACCGATTTGGTGATTACTGTGGAGGGCGATGCTGGCGTGAGCGTCGACTGGGTGCAGTTCAAGAACCGTCCCGACTACTTTACGCATGTGCAGCCCGGTGCAGCACCGTCGCACCCTGACGACAATGGCTTCATCCGTCGTTGGATGCTCCTGGAGCCCATCGACAAGCCCAACTCCGGCAATACCGTCTTTACCGATAGCTATCTGCGTGAGCACTTCAACCGCGAATACTTCAAGGGTCAGCAGACCATCGTGCCGAAGGACGGCCAGAAGGTGAAGGCGGTGTTCCAGCAGGAGCAGGCCCCTGCCGGCTTTGGCCGTGGTGCCCAGCAGCAGCCGGAAGGTCCGCAGGTGAAGACCGTCACCCAGAATCTTACTTGGCACGCCTTGGAGAGCAATATGTTCAACGTCAAGCTCTTCCGCTTTGCCGAGAAGTACGGCGAGAAGGTCTATGGTGTGCTCTTCTGGGCTGTCACCGTCATCGACTGTCCTGAGGACATCGAGAACGTCCGCTTGGCCGTCGGCTCTAACTCTGCTTCCATGTGGTGGCTCAACGGTGAGGAGACTCTGCTGCTCAGCGGCGACCGCCGTATGGTGGAAGACGACGCTGTTTCACCCCGTCTGACGCTGAAGAAAGGCCGCAACATCCTGCGCGGTGCCATCATCAACGGCCCGGGCATGAGCGACTTCTGTGTCCGCTTCCTTGACGAGAAAGGCAATCCCGTTAAGAACTATAAGGTTACAACGAATTCAGGAAAGTAATAATTATTGAAACGAATGAAAATAATGAGGATAATTTATTCCACGAATGAGAATAATAATAATTTTAATTCGTGAACAGAATTATTCCAATTATTCCAATTCGTTTTCAGAAAATAAAGAATATCATTATGAAAAGATTTCTTTCAATTGCGACATTAGCTGTTTCTGCTCATTTGTTTTGTGCTGCGCAAATCGGTGCGCCGTACATCCACGACCCCTCGACACTTGCTGAGTGCGACGGCAAGTGGTACACTTTCGGAACGGGTGGGGGAGGCCTTATCTCTGCTGACGGCTGGAGCTGGAACAGTGGCGCTGACCGTCCTGGCGGCGGCGCTGCCCCCGACGTGATGAAGATTGGTGACCGTTACCTTTGTATCTATGGTGCCACTGGCGGCGGACTGGGTGGTGGCCACGCAGGCCGCATCCTGACCATGTGGAACAAGACCCTCGACCCGAAGTCGCCCGACTTTAAGTGGAGCGAGCCCGTAGAGGTCTGTGCCTCTGACGGCATGGAGGACCAGGACGCCATCGACCCGGGCATGTTGCTCGACCCCACCACAGGACGCCTGTGGGTGAGCTATGGCACCTATTTTGGCACCATCCGTCTCATCGAGCTCGACCCGAAGACCGGTTTCCGTGTCAGCGGCAACAAGGAGAAGGATATCGCCATCGACTGCGAGGCTACCGACCTCATCTATCGCGATGGCTGGTATTATCTGTTAGGTACCCACGGCACCTGCTGCGACGGTGTCAACTCTACCTATAACATCGTGGTGGGTCGTTCACGCAGCGTCGAGGGACCATACCTCGACAACGTTGGCCGTGACATGTACCATGGTGGTGGCAAGATGGTGATTGCCGCCGGCGACCGCAAGGCCGGTGCCGGACACTTCGGACGCACCATCATCGACGACGGCGTCGAGGTGGCATCGTTCCACTGGGAGGCCGATTTCGACCTCAGTGGCCGTAGCGTCCTCGCCGTCCATCCGCTGCTGTGGAAGAATGACTGGCCCGTGGCAGGCGAGAAGTTCAAGGGTGGCACGTTCGAGATTGAGAGCGAGCGTCGCGGCTACTCTCTGGAACTCGCTGTCGACTTCCAGCGTATGCAGGTGGCCCGTCAGGGCTGGTTCAACCGCAACCAGCAGCAGGAGCCCGCAAAACCCATTGCCTGTCAGACCTTGGAAGATGTCATTGGCGGCTGGCCCAAGGGTGACATTCCCGTGCGCTGTGGCGACTACATGTTCCGTCCCCACCAGCGTTGGACCATCACGCCCGTCGATGAGGCTGGCGGCTACCTGAGCAATCCGTATTTCAAGATTACCATTGCCGGTACCGACCGTGCCCTGGCTGCCACAGCCGATAAGGAACTGACAACGGTTCCGGCCTATACCGGCAGCGACGAACAGCTCTGGCGCATCGAGCAGCTCACCGACGGCACCTTCCGCATCATGCCAAAGGCTATTCCCGGCATGGACGGTGTCAACACCCGCTACTGCATCTACTCCATTGCCGACAGCACGCCGACACTTGCCGAGTACGACTTCCAAAGCGACAACTCGAAGTGGAACTTTAGGGATTGAACATTGAACATTGAACATTGACAATTGAACATTGAGAATTGAGAATTGACAATTGATAATTGAGGACACTGCGTTGGTTGCTTCGTCTTGAAAGAAAGTATTTAATCAAGACAACGCAATGAAGACAACTTATCCTAAAATCGGAATCCGCCCGACGATCGATGGTCGCCAGGGCGGTATTCGTGAAGGCCTGGAAGAGAAGACGATGAATCTCGCCAAGGCAGTGAAGAACCTCATAGAGCAGAACCTCTGCAACGGCGACGGCAGTCCCGTAGAGTGCGTCATCAGCGATACGACAATAGGTCGTGTCGGTGAATCGGCAGCCTGTGCTGAGAAGTTCGAACGCGAGGGTGTCGGCTCAACCATCACCGTCACCTCGTGCTGGTGCTACGGCTCCGAGACGATGGACATGAATCCGCAATATCCGAAGGCCGTCTGGGGCTTCAATGGTACTGAGCGCCCGGGTGCCGTGTACCTTGCCGCCGTATTGGCCGCTCACGCCCAGAAGGGTCTGCCCGCCTACGGCATCTACGGTCACGACGTGCAGGACCTCGACGACAACACCATTCCTGCCGACGTCGCCGAAAAGCTGCTGCGCTTTGCCCGTGCCGCCCAGGCTGTGGCTACCATGCGTGGCAAGAGCTACCTGTCGTTGGGAAATACCTGTATGGGTATTGCCGGCTCCATTGTCAATGCCGACTTCCTGCAGCAGTACCTCGGCATGCGTACCGAGTATGTCTCATTAGTGGAAATCCTGCGCCGTGTCGACTTCGGTATCTACGACAAGGAGGAGTTCGCCAAGGCGATGGCTTGGGTGGAGAAATACTGCAAGCCCCAGGAGGGTCACGACTACAACGAAGACCGGCCGCTCTTCTCCGGCGTTCCCATGACCACCTTCAACGGCAAGGGTAAGGGCAAGAACCGTCAGGAGAAGGACGAGGACTGGGAGTTCACCGTCAAGTGCATGATGATTATCCGCGACCTCATGCAGGGCAGCAGCCGTCTTTTAGAGATGGGCTACAAGGAAGAGGCCATCGGCCATAACGCTATTGCTGCCGGTGTACAGGGTCAGCGCCAGTGGACCGACTACAAGCCCAACTTCGACTTCCCCGAAGCCATGATGTGTACCTCGTTCGACTGGAACGGACCTCGCGAGGCCTATACCCTGGCTACCGAGAACGACTTCCTCAACGGCATGTCGATGCTCTTCGGCCATCTGCTTACCAACCGTGGTGTCATGTTCTCCGACATCCGCACCTACTGGAGCCCCGAGGCCGTTCAGCGCGTTGCCGGTGCTGCCCCCAGCGGTTTGGCCGCTCAGGGCTTCATCCACCTCATCAACAGCGGTGCCACCACCCTCGACGCTACCGGCGCCATGACCGGCAACGACGGCAATCCGACGATAAAGCCCTTCTGGGAGATGACCAACGACGACGTGGAGGCTTGTCTGAAAGCAACCTCGTGGATGCCTGCCGACCGTGACTACTTCCGTGGCGGCGGCTACTCCAGCCATTTCGTCACCCGTGGCGGCATGCCTATGACCATGTTGCGCCTGAACCTCGTGCAGGGTCTCGGTCCCGTGCTGCAGCTGGCAGAGGGCTGGACCGTCGAACTCGACCCCAAGACCCACGACATTCTTGACAAGCGTACCGACCCCACTTGGCCCACCACGTGGTTTGCTCCGCGCCTCGACGTCACGAAGGACGCCTTCAAGGACGTCTACTCCGTCATGAACAACTGGGGAGCCAACCACGGTGCCATCTGCTACGGCCATGTCGGTGCCGACCTCATCACGCTTTGTGCCATGCTGCGCATCCCCGTCTGCATGCACAACGTCGCTGACAAGGACATCTTCCGTCCTGCCTGCTGGAACGCCTTCGGCATGGACAAGGAGGGTGCCGACTACCGCGCCTGTGCCAATTTCGGACCGATATATAAATAATAATGTGCAAAAAAGTGCGGAAATCCTTGCATTTCCGCACTTTTTTTTGTATCTTTGCATCGAGAAAGGGACTATGTTCTTGTCTTCGCTTTCATGTTGATACTACCATCAAAAATGCATGCAGACCCTTCGCTCCGCATATACTGAACGCCCACCCTGCAATTGTGGGGTGGGCGCTCTGCATATATTGAGCGGGCGCTCTGCATGAGTTTCCTGCCTGTAAACCTATAGTTCCCTCCGTGCAAACCTGTCGTTTCCTCCGTGCAAACCTGTCGTTTCCTCCGTGCAAACCTGTCGTTTCCTCCGTGCAAACCTGTCGTTTCCTCCGTGCAGGCGTGTCGTCTCCTCCGTCCTCTCAACCCGCCTGCAATAAACATGAATGCCCCTGAATAATAATTTCTGATAAATTTCTGGCTATTCATGATAATTTCTGTTTAAAGATAAAACATGAATTGCCATAAATTAAACATGAATTTTACATAAATATTTATTTCTGGATAATTTCTGGCCATTTCTTTCCTCCTTCTTAAATTCATGGCTATTCATGGTAATTATATGTGAAAGAGGAATAAACTTAGTGTACGGCGGCATTCAGGTTGCGGCGCAGGAAGAAGGATTTGGTGGCCAGGAAATAGAGTGATACGCCAAAGGCGTTGACGAGGGCTACGGTCCAGAAGGCGGCGCTATAGCCCAGATGCTCGGCTACGATGCCTCCCAAGAGGATGCCCAAGCCCATGCCGATGTCCCACGAGATGAGGATGGTGGAGTTGGCCGTGCCTCGCTGGTTGTTGTGCGCCACGTTGATGGTCATGTTCTGGAAGGCAGGCCACATGTGGCCGTTGCCCAGTCCGATGAGCAGGGCCGAGCCGTAGTAGCCAAGGGTAATTGAGAATTGAGAATTGATAATTGAGAATTGAGAATTGAGAATTGATAATGAATGGAGCGTGGGCATTAATATAAATAAGGTGTAGCCGACGAGCGAGATGCACATGCCCGTACCGGCATTGTGGGTCAGGCGGCCCTGGCGCAGGGCGCAGCTGCCTTGAAGTCGTGACAGCATGAGGCCGATGGAGCATAGCATGAAGTAGGCGCCCGTGCCGCCGGTGATGCCCAGATGTTCCTTGCCGTAGATGGCCAGATAGTTGCTGAGCACGCCGAAGCAGAAACCGAAGGCTACCATATTCAATCCCAACAGCCAACCACGCACCAGGAAGAAGCGGTCGAGCGATAGCTTGCTTTTGTTGCGCTGAATCTCCTTCATCGGTACGCGGACGGTGGCATCAATGGCCCAGCCGAGGCAGGCCACGATGAGGGCTATCCAGAACAGCAGCTCGAAGCTGTGCGTCCAGCGGTAGATGAAGATGCCGATGGTGGGTGCGATGGCCATGGCCAGGTTGTTCGACAGTCCGTAGTAACCGATACCCTCCGTCCTGCGACTCGACGGCAGCACGTCGATGGCCACCGTGGAGTTGGCTACCGTCAGGGCTCCGAACGGTCCGCCGTGCAGCGTGCGAACGACGGTGAACAGCAGGAGCGTCGATGCCGCCAAGTATCCGGCAAAGAAGATGGAGAAGGCCGCAAAGCACACCATCAGCACCGTCTTGCGAGGAAAAGAGTCGACGAAATAGCCGCTGAACGGTCGGAACAGCAGGGCGGTAATGGTGTAGCCCGACAGCACCAGGCCTATCACGTCCTTGGTGGCGCCAAAGTGCTCGCTAAGGTACAGCGGCAGCAGTGGCGTCAGCACGTAGAAGGCGAAGAACAGCGCGAAGTTGGCGCCCATCACCTTACAGTAGTTGCGGTTCCACAGCCGTTGGCTCACTTTATATGTTTGCAGTTCTGAGAATCTCAGGGATGTCGATACCCAGCATTTGGAGAATGGTTGCCACCGGATAGTCTTTGCTGCCCAATATGTCTGAGTGTATCATCAGCGTCGGGTACCAGCGGTTTGTGGTGGCATCGTACATGCTGTCCATATAGAGCTCGCCCACAGGCAGGTCTGACATCAATATCGACAGCGTCAGGTTGCTGTTGAAGCTCTCCACAATCTCGCGGCACTCCTGTTCCGTCGTACCCTCCTCCATGCATTTGGCCATCTTGACGCCGTTGACCACCAGATAGTTCACATTGTCTGTGGTGCCGTTAAAGGCCAGCAGGCCGTCTATCGCCCTGACGGTAAAGTCGGCATGCACATTGACATCGTGCGTCAGCAGCTTCCAGACGTCGGCGTCGTCCTCTAACTTGGCCGTCATGGTCAGCAGTGGGACCTCGCTGCTCGTCCTGCCGTAAGTCAGGTCTACCGTGCGTCGATGCGTGCTGTTCTTGTCGTACGTCAGGTTAATCTCATAGTCGTGATAGTACAGCTGTCCACTGTAAAAGTAGTCCTTGATGATGATGGGCAGCCACAGGGGACGCTCGCTCTCGGAGTCGGACTCAATACGCACCACCTGTTCACCATTCTTGGCAATGCTGAACTCACAGGCCTTGCTGACCACGGTATGTGTCTTGAAGCCGCGCCACTTGATTTCCACTTCCTCTACGATTTCGCCCTTCACCGTATACAGGCTGCCGTCTCTGGCCGTGTAGTTTGCCTCGCCCCTCTTGGTGGTGTTCAGACCGAACCACGACGAGCTGCTCTCGCCCATGTCGCCTAACGTCACCGACAGGTCCCATGCCAGACTCAGCGCATCGTTGAAGGCCTGGAAGGAGAACCGGCGTCCCATCGTTATTGAGCGTGTCACGGGGCCTTCGCCCTCCAGCACGGTCAGCAGCGTCGACAGCTTGTTTTCGAACTCTGTGCGCACATCGTCGTCGCTGGCCCGTGATGAAGAAGGTGCATTGGTCATTTTATAAGGTACCACCTCCTTCAGGGCCTGCAGCTCCTGAAAGTTCAGGTCTGCCAGACTTCCGTTCACCTGGCTGGCAGCCTGTGTCAGCTTGTTGGACGGCATCACCGCCGTCTCTTCCGTTTGTTCGTCGGTACGACCTGTCTGTTCGTCGTCATCGTTGCTACAGCCCGACACGACCATTATTCCCGCTGTCATCATCAGCGCCAGCAGAAGGGCGTTGATAGCTTTTCTCATAGTTTTTCTCCTTTTTTGATGTTGTTTTCGGTTGCAAAGATACGAAATAAAGTGAAAAGTGAAGAGTGAAAAGTGAAAAATTTGCTTCCGCCCGCAAAATAATTCCTAATTCCTCATTCCTAATTCCTTATTTTTTATTACCTTTGCGGCAAAAGTCAAGAAACATGAACCGTTACCGATTAATAGTCATTGCTCTGTTTGCGATGTTCACGGCATCGCTTTTCGTGTCGTGTCAGCAACGTACCAGTGGTCTTCAGGCTGCCGACACAGATAGTGTTTCAGCACGTGCTGACAACCAAGTGAAGGACTCCGCCTACTGGGCCAAAGAGATGCACAGGTATGAACGGCACATGAATCGCTTGTATGCCAAGGGTGACTTAGACTCGATGGAGTTGATGGCACCACGTTATAAGGAGGTTTGTCTGGAGCAGAATAACCTGTATTATTACTATAGCATCTGGGGTACGCTGGCTGAGAGATACGTCTGGGACGATAAGTTCGACAATGCGGTGACTGAGGCACAGAACATACAGGAGGATGCTATCCAGCGTCATGACTCGTTAGGACTGTTCACGTCGTACAGGGTATTGGGTACGGGCTATTCTTATCTGAATAAGTTTGACGAAGGTGAGTCGAACTTGCGTAAGGCCATCAGCTACTTCCCATACAATGCCGATCCCAGTAAGCTGGTTCTGACTTACCGAATTCTGCATATCGTGCTGTTGACGCAACACAGAACTGACGACGACGTCCCCGTGCTGAAAGAGTGGAAGGCTGCCATTGAAAGGGCACAGCCCAAGTTTGCCAAGGACACGACGCGAATCGGTAACTGGAACTTCCTCTATCAGTGCTGTCTGGCAGGATACCTGACAGAAACCGGTGATTTGAAGGGCGCTTCCGCAGCGCTCGATTCTGCTGAATACTATGAAGTGATGGAGGGTAGTATTCCCTTGAATATCTCCGACTTGTACATGAGAAAGGTTTGGCTGGCATGGGAGATGAAAGACTATCAGGCAGCTCTCAAATACAATGACCGCGAGCTGGAAATCGCCAAGGAGCTCAATGACAACAGCAAGCTGAAGGTTGCCTTGTCCGACAGGGTTAACACACTCGACAAGTTAGGACGCTACAGGGATGCTTTGGAAGAGATGACAACGTTGGTGGACTTCAAGGACTCGCTGTCGAAGGTGGACATGCACGACAGACTGAACGAGCTGAACAAGAAGTTTGAGGTGACAGAGCTGAAGATGCAGGCCGAGCGTGACAAGATGCAGGCCGAACGCCGTCAGCTGTATATGTTGATAGCCATTGGTGCCATTGTGCTCATTGCGGTGATCTTCTTCATTCTGTCGCGGCTGCAGGCGGCTCGCCGTATGGCCGAGATGAAGGCTGCGCAGGAACGTATCGAGTCAGAGCTGCGCATTGCCCGCGACATACAGATGTCAATGGTACCCAGCCAGTTCCCAGACTATGACGGTCTTGACATGTTTGCCTCGATGACGCCCGCCAAGGAGGTGGGTGGCGACCTTTACGGCTACGTGCTCATCGGCGACAAGCTCTATTTCTGCGTCGGCGATGTCAGTGGCAAGGGCGTGCCAGCCTCGCTCTTCATGGCTCAGGCCACACGTCTCTTCCGTACGCTGGCTGCCCAGCAGATGATGCCTGCCGAGATATGTACCCGTATGAACGACGCTCTCAGTGGCGACGACAATGAGAGCAGCATGTTTGTCACCCTCTTCCTCGGACTTGTCGACCTGCAGACGGGACACCTCGACTTCTGCAATGCTGGTCACAATCCACCAGTTCTCTCTTCTCACTTCATAGAGATGGTACCCAACGCCCCCATTGGTCTCTTCCCAGGACTGGAATATGAGGGTGAGTCGATAGACTCCATCAAGGACAGCCTGCTGTTCATCTATACCGACGGACTCAACGAGGCCGAGAACCGTCAGCAGCAGCAGTTTGGCGAAGACCGTCTGCTTGACATTCTTCGGAATACGCAGTTCGACTCAGCCCGTCAGGTGGTTGATATGCTAAAGAAAGAAGTGGAGCAACACCGAGACGGCGCCGCTCCTAATGACGACCTTACAATGATGTGCATCAAAGTTCATAGTTCTCACACCTAAAGGTATGAGCGAGCAAAGCTCGAGGCATTGTTCATAGGAAAATTAGAAATTAGGAATTAAAAATTAGGAATTAGAAATTAGGAATTATGATTACCTTTGTCCGCTGCATTTGAGGAGTCAAGCATATCATAATTCCTAATTCCTAATTTTTAATTCCTAATTAATAAATTCACTATTCACTCTTAACTTCGTTTATGCGTGTCTGATAGAACTGCCGGAAATCGGACCATTTGTAGTAGGGGTATTGGTCGGTCGGCACGGGTAGGGTGGCCTCCTGACCATTGAGCAGGCACTTGACGAGGATGTCAGCGCCGGGCTTTTTGCTGCGATAGAAGACGAGTTGCACGTTGCTGGCCTTGCAGGTTTCCCAGTTTTGATAGCAGTTCTTCACTTCGTACGGATCTTCGGGGTCACGGTCGGCTCCGTTGATGCCCAATAGGATGGTGAGCGGACCTAAGTAGCTGTCGTGTCCGAAACGGAGGTCGGCAATGTGGTCGCTGCTGCCGTCAAGTACGGCATCGGCCTTGCGCATGATGTCCTGCAGAATGGGAATGGTGACGTACTGTTCGGGGAAGAGCCACGAATACGTGCCGAGGTTGGCACCTTCCCACTGGGCGGCCACCTCCTCGTCGGTGATGAGGTTGCCCATCATACCCTCATGGTTGATGTTGGGCAGCGAGGTGTATAGGTTGATGAGGTTGCTGCCTATGTGGTGCATGTTGCCGGGCAGGCCCTCGGTGCTGGTGAAGGTGCGCTTGATGACAGTCTCGCGTAACGTGTCGTTACCCTGGAACTGGTCGCGGTTCTTCTCGTAGCGTGGCCTGGGTTTGGGACACTGGTGCTTGATGGGATTCTGGCGGTCGTCGGGTACCACGGCGTCGAGTGTGAAGCGTGACGACTGTTCGCGGATTTCAATGTTAGGATTGCACTGTACCAGTTCCTGGCAGAATCCTGACATGCTGATGACGCAGCGTCCTGACAGCGACGAGACGGCGAGCACGTTGCCGCCCTTCTTGAATACCTCGGGGAAGTTGTTGTACATGGTGCGTGCGATACGCTGGTGTTGCTGCCATCCCAGGTCAGTCAGTTCGCTGACGCCTGTCTTCAGCTCGTCCTTGGCCGCCTCGAATTTGTTGTAGAAAGCCTCGCCGGCAGGTGTGAGCTGGTTACGGTTGTGGGCTGTGGTCAGCAGGCTGTCCAACTCGCGGTAGAGCATGCTGTTCCAGTAGTAGCGTGAGCCATGCCGTCCGTAATGGCTGATGTAGAAGGGTTTGTAGCCCTTCGGTGCCTTGGTCAGTTTGACGGTAGTGAATTCGTACGGATAGTCCGTACCATAGGCTTTTCTCGGATTGGCGCTGAGCTCTTCAAGCGGTCCGATACTCTGTGCCTGGCACATGATGGCCATGAGCACAACTGACAAGATAGTTACTGTTTTCTTCATCTTCATTCTTCACTTTTCATTCTTCACTCTTGATGTTTCACATCGAGCCCACTCACGCTCGACAATGCTCAAATGTGATTTGGCATTGTTCTCGCTTAATCGCGGCCTTCACTTTTCACTCTTCACTTTGTAGATGACAACTCCTGCGATAATCAATACTACAACTGCAATAATGTGTACTAAATCCATAATGCGATACTATTGTTTGTGATTATTGCTGCAAAGATACGAAAAAAAAGTGAAGAGTGAATAGTGAAGAGTGAAAAATTTACTTCCGTCATAAAAAACTCTCACCTCTCATCACCACGGCAGGTAGTGGTTGAATCGGAATTCGCCCAGCTGCATATAGGACTCCAGGGCGTCATCGTAGGCACGGAGGACCTCGAAGCGGAAGTACCGCATGTTGTCGGCATCGCCTTGATTCAGGAAGTATTCCATCTCCTTAAGGTTACCCTTAGGCAGGGCGAAGGCTGAACCGTCGGCCATGTCTTTGTGGTCTAACAGCTTCCAGCTGTCTCCAGGGTTCTTCTTGCCGAGGCAGCGCCACGAGTGAATAACCCTTGCGGCCATCGGCGTCGAGGTAGTCCTTGCCCTTGCCGTCGTAGATGAAGATAGCCTCCTGATCGCGCCAGTTCTCGGTGGTGAAGGTACCCTTGTCGTCATTGATGTTATATGTATCGGCAGAAGCACCCAGCATGCCACGCGTCAGCAGGGAATCGGTGGTTTCGGTGTAGGCGTCAAAGTCGTCATCATCACTACAGGAACAGAAAGCGATGGCTGTCATGGATGCAAACAGGAAGGCGATGGTGGCCTTCGTCGTGTGCTGGAAGAAATACTTGGTCTTCATAATCGCGAACTTTTTAGGGTTAATAACTGCGTTACCTATCACTTTTGATGGTGCAAAGTTACGACAGTTTTCACGCTACAGGATATGCTTTCGCGATTTTCTGCTGAAGTAGTATGGACAAACGACCGGAATGTGGACAAAAACGGGGAAACAGGTATCGTCGACTGTCCAAAGAGGGTTATGCCTTCCGCATATTCTCCCTGCCGACGTCGTAATATGCATCAATCTGTTGACCCAGTTGCAAGTTGCGGTTGATCAGGTCAATGTTGGCCTGCTGCAACTGTCGGACTTGCTCCTCCAGTTCCTTGATACGTTTGTCGGATGCTTGCTGTTCCATTCTATATTGATTTTAGTGAAACGTTAACCTACAAGGTGCAAAAATAAGCATAATTTATGAAACGGCAAAAAAGAAAGACGAGAAAAAGTTTGTACGATGACAAAAACATGGGACAAACGTCTTTTTTAAAGGATTCAAAGAAGATAGAAAAGTAAAGAAATAAAAAGATGGAAACGAGATTCAAGAAACCGCTGAGCGGCATTATTCCACCATTGGTGACACCGTTGAAGAACAACGAGACACTGGACGTGGAGAGTCTGGAAAGGTTGATAGAACACCTCATCGAGGGTGGCGTACACGGACTCTTTGTGCTGGGAACGACGGGTGAGGAACAGAGCCTGTCGTACGATGTGAGAAAACAGATGATTAAGGAGTCGTGCCGCATCAACCATGGACGGCTACCGCTGTTGGCATGCATTACCGACACGTCGATTGAAGAAAGTGTGCGACTGGCCCGCAAGGCTGCCGACTATGGTGCCGACGGTGTTGTATCGGCGCCGCCTTACTATTTTGCTACGGGGCAGCCCGAACTGGCACAGTATTATGAGGAACTGGTGCCGCAGCTGCCGTTGCCCGTGTTCCTTTATAATATGCCTAGCCACGTGAAGGTGAGCTTCGCACCCGATACGGTGGCCCGCATAGCACAGAATGAGCAGGTCATAGGCTTCAAGGACTCAAGTGCCAATGCCGTGTACTTCCAGAGCGTGATGTATAAGATGAAACAGCGCCGCGACTTCGCCATGCTGGTGGGACCGGAGGAGATTACCGGTGAGTGCGTGTTGCTGGGTGCACAGGGTGGTATCAATGGCGGTGCCAACATGTTTCCGGAACTCTATGTGGCCATGTACGATGCTGCCTCGTCACGCGACATCAAGCGCGTACTCGACCTGCAGCAGCTCATCATGCAGATTTCGACCACGATATATACTGTAGGCAAGCATGGCTCGAGCTACCTGAAAGGCTTGAAGTGTGCACTGTCCTTGCTCGGCATCATCAACGACGACTTCGTGGCTTCGCCGTTCTATAAGTTCGAGGCACCGGAACGGGAAAAGATACGTCAGGCACTTGACGCACTACCCATTGAACATGGTAAACTGCGAATATAATAATAAACAACGGATTACACGGATTATGCGGATTTTTATTCCGAATTGGTCTGCTGTTTTTAATCCGTTCAATCCGTGTAATCCGTTGTTAAAAGAATATTGTTATGCACGTCATTGATTTCGTCGTTTTTATAGTCTTCACACTGGGCGTGGTGGTGTTCGGCTGCTCGTTCTTCAAGAAGGGCAGCAGTGCCGACGAGTTTACCTCAGCCGGACACAGCATCCCAGGCTGGGTGGTGGGCATGAGCATTTTTGCCACCTATGTGTCGAGTATCTCATACATAGGCTATCCGGGTAAGGCGTTTGCTGCTGACTGGAATGCCTTTGTGTTCTCACTCAGCATACCCATCGCCAGTTATTTCGCCGCTAAATACTTCGTGCCGTTCTACCGACATAGCGGCAGCGTGTCGGCCTACACCTTCCTGGAAGAGAAGTTCGGCGCATGGGCACGCCTGTATGCTTCGGCCTGCTACCTGCTGACGCAGATAGCACGCATGGGCAGCATCCTCTATCTGCTGGCCGTGCCGATGTATATCCTCATGGGCTGGGACATGCATACTGTCATCATCCTGACCTCGATAGGCATCATCATCTATTCCATGATGGGCGGTCTGAAGGCCGTTATCTGGGCTGATGCCATACAAGGTATTATATTAATAGGTGGCGCTCTGCTGTGTCTGGCTATCCTGATGTTCTCGATGCCTGAAGGACCCATGCAGACCTTTGAACTGGCGGCTAATTCGCCTATGGGCAACAAGTTCTCGTTGGGAGCCTTTACGGACGACCTGACCACCAGCACCTTCTGGGTATGCCTCATCTACGGCATCTTCATCAATCTGCAGAACTACGGCATCGACCAGAACTATGTACAGCGTTACCATGCTGCTAAGACCGACAAGGATGCGAAGTTCTCGGCACTCTTCGGCGGTTATCTCTTCATACCCGTCTCAGCATTGTTCTTCCTCATTGGCAGTGCACTGTACAGCTACTATCAGGCTGGTGTGGCACCACTGCCCGATGAGATTCAGGCCAAGCCCGACTACGTATTCCCATACTTTATCGTCAACGGACTGCCTGTCGGCCTGCGCGGCCTGCTCATTGCCAGCATCTTTGCGGCTGGCATGAGTACGGTGTCGACCAGCGTGACCAGTGCCGCCACCATCATCCTGACGGACTATGTGCGTCCGTTCTTCCTGAAAGCCCGTCACGTCACTGACCGTCTGCGCCATCACGACCCTGCTGATCATCATCAGCATCGGAAGCTGGAACTGGCCATTGTACGCCTGAGCAGTTTCGGTGTCGGCATACTTGGCGCCTGCGTGGCTATTGCCATGCTGAGCGTAGAGAGCATCATCGATGCCTGGTGGACGCTGTCGAGCATTTTCTCTGGTGGTATGCTGGGTCTGTTCCTGTTAGGATGCATACCCCAGACCATCAATCGCTGGGCGGCATTGGTGGGATGTATCTGTGGTGTCTTGGTCATCGGATGGATCAGTCTGGCAGCCATGTGGAACCTTCCCGGCATTCATCTGCATAGTTATTTAGCCATTGTCTTAGGCACAACGACCATTTTTGTTGTCGGCTTTTTGCTTACGTTTTTGCTCAAAAGTAACATGAAATAGGGCAAAATGACACATCAATCTCTAAAAACGAACTATTTTTGAATAAAAAACGAACTTTGATACAAATCAAAAAGTTTGTGAAACTTAAAACAACAGGTATTAAAAAAAAAGTACGTACCTTTGCAACCGAGTTTTTGACCTAAAAGTGCAAGTGCAAGTGTAGCACGCAATCTAAAACCTCTTGTTGCATGAGAAGATTTGTTTTAGTAATATTATCATTAGTAGTTTGTTTTGTAACCTCAGAGGCTGCCGAAAAGCGTTTCGGCAGCACTGATGGTGCTTATTGGTCAGCTGGTGACACTACCGCCAGTGCTTACATTAAGAATCCGATGTTGTGGGCCGACGTGCCCGATCCAGATATCATACGCGTGGGCGATACCTTTTATTTGGTGTCGACAACCATGCACCTCATGCCTGGTGCTCCCGTTATGCGCTCGAAAGACCTGAAGAACTGGGAAACGGTGAGTTATATTTTCGACAAATTGACAGACTCTCCGAAATACGATCTGAAAGAGGGTACGGCATACGGTCGTGGCCAGTGGGCTACATCTCTGAAATACCATAACGGCCGTTTTTATGCCCTGTTGGCTCCCAACGAACAAGGGGCTATGGGCGACACCTATATCTTTACTGCCGAGAAGGCTGAGGGTGAATGGAAGCTATTGTCACGCATGCGCCATTTCCACGACTGTTCGCTGTTCTTTGATGAAGGCGAGGGTGAGGACCCATCGACCGGTCGCGTATATGTCATCTATGGTACGGGTGAGATGATGGAATTGAAGCCCGACCTGAGCGACGTCATAGAAGGCACCCACCAGCGTATATTCCAAAAGGAAGCCGACGAGACAGGACTGCTGGAAGGCTCACGTATGATTAAGCATAACGGCAAATACTACCTGCTGATGATTTCGCACGTCTATGCCCCAGGGCGTCATCGCCGTGAGGTGTGCTACCGTGCTGACGATATTCATGGTCCGTACGAAAAGAATGTCATCCTTCAGTCAGAGTTCGGAGGTTTTTCCTACGAGGCACAAGGTACTATCGTTGACACGCAGGATGGTGACTGGTATGGTGTTATCTTCCAGGACCGTGGCGGAGTGGGCCGTGTGTTGACCCTGATGCCCTGTCGCTGGATTGACGGCTGGCCACAGTTAGGTGATGAGGAAGGCAAGGTGCCGACCTTGATGCGCCCGTTGAAGAGTGGTGAGCCCGAGAAGCACATCGTCTGTGCCGACGAGTTCGCCTCGTCGGAATTAGGACTACACTGGCAATGGAATCACAATCCTGTGAATCAGGCATGGAGCCTGACGGAGCGTCCAGGTTGGCTGAGACTGAAGAGTAGCCGTGTGGTCAATACCCTGTATCTGGCTCCCAACACGCTCACGCAGCGTATGGAAGGTCCTACGTGCAGTGGATATATTGTGATGGACCTCTCGAAGATGAAGGACGGCGACTGTGCCGGTCTGGCTGCCTTCAACAGCGATACTGGTGCCTTGACCGTTAAGAAACAAGGTAAGAAGCTGGCTTTAGAGATGAGTGAGCAGAAAGTGGAACTCTCCGACCGTGACAAAGAGGTGACGAAGGTTGACGAGAAAGTCATAGAGAGTGTGGAACTGAAGCAGAACAAGATATGGCTGCGTATCGACGCAGACTTCCGACCAGGCCAGAAAGGCCGTTTCATGGGTGGCAACGACGCTGCCAACTTCTACTATAGCCTTGATGGTGAACAGTGGACGAAGATTGGTTCCAATGACTACCGCCTGAGTTTCGACTGGCGCCGTTTCTTCATGGGCAGCAAGTTCGGCATTTTCTACTATGCTACCAAGAAGTTGGGTGGTATCGTCGATGTTGACTGCTTCGAGTATCATGTGGAGGCAAAATAAGGTCTAAGGTTAAAGATTAAGGGTAAAAAGAGGCGTTTTAGGGTTATTACTTTGCGTTACGTAACTTTTTTGTATGTTACGTAGCGCAAAGTTTGCATTTTGTTTGGTGGTTTGGGGAAAAATGTTTACCTTTGCCACGTTTCTAACGAACTAACTGGTATTATTACACTTAAAACATGATTAAAGTTCTTGTTATGAGTTCTAAAAAGCTACGTTTTGGGCTTTTCTCGTTACTTACACTTTTTGCACTGGGTACACACGCCCAGATGGGCAAATTGTTCGATGCCGACAAACAGATGTCGAGCAGCTATACCACACAAGTCTATCTGGACCGCGACGGTTTCATCTGGGTGGCTACACGCAATGGTTTGAACCGCTACGACGGCTACCAGTTCCGTATCCTGAAAAAGGAGATCCGACAGGATATCGGTATGGCCAGTAACTATGTCAACTGTATGATGCAGGACCGTAACGGACTGTTCTATATCGGTATGTACGGTGCTTTCCAGACCTACGACGGTGAGCGTTTCCACGACGTTAAGACCTGTGACCTGGACAACCGTGTCGTGCCGTGCTATGTCACTTGTCTGCTGGAACGTCATAACGGCGACGTCCTCATCGGTACATCGGGACATGGCCTGCTACGCATGACAGCGCCACAAGAGGCCCGTCAGGAAGGTGGTGCTTTGGCCAACATCACGACGATACACCACATGATGGAAGACCGTCAGCAGCGCCTTTGGATTGCTACGGACAATCAAGGTTTGCTGCGCTGGGATGGCAAGAATCTCAAGCGTTATTTTCAGGAAGGCGATGGCGACGACCAATCGGCTGGTCTGATGAATTCGATTGTCGACGTCTGCGAGGACAACGATGGCCATATTTTTGTGGCCACGACCAGCCATGGTCTGTTCCGTTTGGATGGCGATACCCCCGTACACATCGATGCCACGGGTAACAAGCATATCTCCGTATTATATGTCAACCGCCGCGGCCACATCATGATTGGCTACGACGGTATGGGACTGGCTATCTACAACCCCAAGGAGGGACGGCTGCTGGATAACCCCTACTTCAGCCGCGACGTCGACCTAAGCATGGCCAAGGTGTACTCTATCTGTGAGGACCTGAGCGGTAATGTCTGGCTCGGTTTGCTGCAGAAGGGTATCTACATGCAGCCCAGTCATACCATTGGCTTCGGCTATTTAGGTTATAAGCTTGGTAGTCGCAACATCATTGGTACGGCATGTGTCACCAGTGTGCAGGGTGGGAGCAACGGCTACCACTGGATAGGTACCGACAAGGACGGCCTGTACGTGCTGGACTCCAGCAACAGCAGGGTTATCAAGCACTTCAAGGAGAATTTCCCCGCTACCATATTAGGCCTCTGCGAGGACCTTCAGGGCCGCATCTGGGTTGCTTCCTACAAGGAGGGCACTGGGTGGATAGACCCCAAGACCATGACGTGGCATCCTTATTCCTTGCCACAGGGATTGGCAGTCAGCATTTTTGACCTGACGTGCGACCGCGAGGGCCACATCTGGTTTGGTACTATGGGCTACGGTCTGCTGCGTCTGAATTTCGAGACTGGCGACATCAAGGCCTATACGCAGGATGACAAGGCACCATACGACCGTAATGTGAACAGCATCGTCAACAACTATATCTCGCAGATAGCCATCTCACCCGATGGCAAGCGCATCTACACGGCAACAACGATGGGTGTCTGTGCCATGGACCTGGAAAAGGAGAACTGGCTGTCGTCCTTCGGCACCAACTGCCTGAACTATGGAACACCGACACGTATTGCCCGTGAGTTTGATGGGAAACTGTACATTGGCACCAACGACGGTCTGAAGTGTTACGATCCGAAGACCCGCAAGATGCATACCCTTGGTGTTGAGAGTGGTCTGGCCGACAACGGTATTGCTTCCATCGAGCAAGACAAGCAAGGACTGTTATGGATTTCTACCGACCATGGTTTGTGCTGTATGGATCCGAAGACCAACAAAACCAAGAACTACTTCGTCGACAATGGTTTGCAGTCGAATGAGTTCAGCGACGGTGCCTCGTGGATAACCCCTAACGGGCAGATTGTCTTTGGTGGTCTGGGGGGCATCACGTGGTTCCGTCCTGCCGACATTCAGGAACGTGAATGGAAAGCCGAGGTGAAGCTGACAGGCTTCACCGTCAATGGCGAGTCCGTCAGCCCTGCCACCATGTCGGGTTTCTGGCGTGTGACTGACCGTCCCGTCATTGCTTCTAATAAGTTTGTGCTGAGTTCCGGCGACAATAACTTTGCTCTGCAGATGTCGACGCTGACATACGACAATCCTGAGCATATAGTCTATCTCTACCGCATCAACCATGAGGAATGGGTACGCATGCAGCCAGGCGTCAACGAGATTACCTTCTCACACTTGGCACCTGGCGACTACGACTTCTGTGTGGTAGCCGAACAGAACGGTGTGCAAACGCCTGAGCGTTGTTTCACCGTCGTCATCCATGCCCCGTGGTATCGTTCCACGCTGGCCTACTTGTTTTACGTACTGGCCCTGATTGCCCTGTTCCTGTGGTACCGCCAGCAGCACAAGCGCAAGGAGCAAGACCGTCTGCGCCTGCAGGAACATATCCATGCCGAGGAAATGGCCGATGCCAAGTTGAAGTTCTTCATGAACATCTCCCACGAAGTGCGTACGCCGATGACGCTCATCGTCACCCCGCTGCTGTCGCTTATCAAACAGGATGACGACCCGCACCGCCGCAGCGTTTATGAAACCATCCGCCGCAATGCCGAGCGTATCTTGGGTCTCATCAACCAGATGATGGACCTGCGTAAGATTGACAAGGGACAGATGCAGATGCACATGTGTGAGACGGAATTGATTTCCTTTGTGGATGACATCCATACGCTGTTTGCCCAGCAGGCTAAAGCCAAGAACATCCAGTTCACCTATGAGCACGACACCGAGGAGTTGCCCGTATGGATTGACCGCAATAATTTCGACAAGGTCATTGTCAATCTGTTGTCGAACGCCTTTAAGTTCACGCCGACGGGCGGTAATGTCCATATCGGCATCACCCACGATGCCCAACAGGTACATATTGCCATCAAGGATACTGGCGAGGGCATTCCTGAAGACAAGTTGGATCGTATCTTCGAGCGTTTCTACCAGTCGCCGACGCATGCCAACGACCGCAAGACGGGTACTGGCATCGGCCTCGACCTGACCCGTTCGCTTGTGGAGCTGCACCACGGTACCATCAAAGCCCGCAACAATGTCGGTGAGAAGGGTGCCGAATTCATTGTGACCATTCCGTTGGGTTATGCCCACCTGAAGCCTGAGGAGATTCTGACTGATGTTCAGGAAGCCCCCAAGGCCGTCGAGTTGGTACAGGAAGAATCCGCTACTGAAGTTCTGCCCGAAGTCAAGCTGCCGAAGGCAGGCAAGCGTCAGCACATTATTGTTGTTGAGGACGACGCCGAAATCCGAGACTACCTGGTGTCTGCCCTTCAGGAGGATTATAACGTCACGGCCTGTGAGAATGGCCGTGAGGGACTCACCGAGACCCTGAAGACCGTTCCCAACCTGGTTATCAGCGACATCATGATGCCTGAGATGGACGGCAATACCATGTGTTCGAAAATCAAGCAGAATCCCGCTACCAGCCACGTGCCGGTCATCCTGCTTACGGCCAAGAGCCGTGACGAGGACCAGTTGGAAGGCCTGGAGATGGGTGCCGATGCCTACATCATGAAGCCGTTTAATATGGACATCCTGCGCCGTACCATCGTCAACCTCATCCATACCCACCAGATGCTCAGTTTGAAGTTTGGCCGCAACGACCAATTGGAGGAGCAGGTTGACGACGTCAAAATGAAGTCGCCCGACGACCAGTTACTGGAGCGTGTCATGAAGGTTATCAACAAGAACATCGGCAACAGCGACCTCAGCGTTGATGCCATTGCCGACGAGGTAGGCATCAGCCGTGTCCATCTGCATCGTAAAATGAAAGAGCTGACGGGTCAGACACCGCACGACTTCATCCGTAACATCCGTCTGAAGCAGGCTGCCAATCTGTTGGCATCGCGCAACATGAATATCACTGAGGTAATGTATGCCTGCGGCTTCAACAATGCCGCGTCCTTCTCGACCATCTTCAAGAAGTTCTATGGCATGTCGCCACGTGAATTTATGAATGAACAACATAAAAAGTGAAGAAAGAGTGAAAATATGAAAAAGAGTCTCGTCATTCTCGTCGTGTTATTCTTGTCTGTGACCACACGTGGCGCAGAGCAGTTTGTCACCTTCCAGCCTGTGGTCGACGGCCTGTTGCTCACCGATGCCACCATCGGCTTCGACCAGCGCGAGCATAGTTGCGTCCAGCGTGCCGTAGCTAATCTGCAGGCCGATTTCGAACGTGTGACGGGTCATCTTCCGTCTACCATCTTCCGTCAACCATCCTCCATTCTCATCGGTACCGTAGGCGTCAACAAGCAAATTGACCAATGGGTGAAGGCTGGTGAGTTGCGTGACCTGAAGGGTAAGAGGGAGAAGTACATCATCAAGACCATCGGTCAGCAGTTGGTCATTGCCGGCAGCGACAAGCGAGGCACCGTGTTTGGCATCTACGAGCTGTCGCAGCAGATGGGTGTGTCGCCCTGGTATTGGTGGATGGATGTCCCCGTGGTGAAGCATGACACTATATTTATTAAAAGAGGTGAGTATACCGATGGTGAGCCGCTGGTGCGCTACCGTGGTCTGTTCCTCAACGATGAGGCTCCCTGTCTGACCTCATGGGTCAAGAACACCTTCGGTACCAACTATGGCGACCACCGTTTCTATGAGAAGGTCTTCGAACTCATACTGCGTCTGAAGGGTAACTTCTTGTGGCCGGCCATGTGGGGCTGGGCATTCTATGCCGACGATCCCGAGAATCTGAAGACGGCTGACACCATGGGTGTCATCATCGGCACCAGTCACCACGAGCCCATGGCCCGCAACCATCAGGAGTATGCCCGCCACCGTCAGGAGTGGGGACCGTGGAACTACCAGAAGAACAAGGAGAACCTCGACCGCTTCTTCCGTGAGGGCATTGAGCGTATGAAAGGTACCGACGACATCGTTACCATCGGTATGCGTGGCGACGGCGACGAGGCCATGAGCGAGGATGCTGATACCAAGCTGTTGCAGACCATCGTCGAGAACCAGCGCCGCATCATCAAGGAGGTGACGGGGCGTCCTGCCAAGGAGACGCCACAGGTGTGGGCACTCTACAAGGAGGTACTCGACTATTATGATAAAGGCATGCGTGTGCCTGACGACGTGCTCATCTTGCTTTGTGATGACAATTGGGGCAATGTGCGCCGTGTGCCGAATGCCAAGGAGCGCCAGCACCCTGGTGGCTGGGGACTCTACTACCATGTCGATTATGTCGGAGCACCCCGCAACTCCAAGTGGCTTAACGTGACGCCCTCGCAGAATATGTGGGAACAGCTGACGTTGGCTGCCGACTACGGTTTGGACCGTATGTGGATTCTCAACGTCGGAGACCTGAAGCCTATGGAGTACCCCATCACGCTGTTTATGGATATGGCATGGAACCCCCGTTCTGTGAGTCGTGACGTCATCACGACACACACTAAGCCGTTCTGCCGTCAGCAGTTCGGCGACGATCAGGCCGACGAGGCTGCCCGCATCCTGAACCTCTGCTGCAAATATGCCGGTCGTACTACCGCCGAGATGCTCGATGCCACGACGTACAATGTCGAGACGGGTGAGTGGCGCCGAGTGGCCGACGACTACATGCGCCTTGAGGCCGAGGCCCTGCGCCAGTACGTGACGCTGCAGCCCCAATACCGCGATGCCTACCAGCAGCTTATCTTGTTCCCTGTTCAGGCCATGTCGAACCTCTATCAGATGTACTATGCCGTGGCCATGAACCATTATTTGGCCCGTCAGAACGACCCCGCCGCCAACGAGTGGGCCGAGTGTGCTCGTCAAGCCTTCCGCCGCGACTCGCTGCTCTGTGCTGCCTACAACCACGACATGGCCGGTGGCAAGTGGAACGGTATGATGACGCAGAAGCACATTGGTTATAAGATTTGGAACGACGACTTCCCTGCCGACAGCATGCCCGATGTAACGACCGTGCCCGACGGTTCTCCAGTCGGGAAATACACCTTTGCTATGAAGGACGGCTACGTAGCCATGGAGGCCGAGCACTTCCACACCGCCACGCCTGCCGCGAAAGCCCAATGGACCGTGCTGCCTTTCTTTGGTCGTACCCTCAGCGGCATGACCCTCATGCCCTATACCGAGCCCGTCGACGGTGCCTCGCTGGAGTACCGCTGGAAGTCGCAGGAAAGCTCTGCGACCACCGTCAAGGTACACGTCATCGTCAAGTCGACCCTCGACTACCTCAACAAAGGTGGTTTGACCTATACCGTCAGCCTCGACGGCAGTGAGCCGCAGGTGGTCAACTTCAACTACAACCTCAACGAGGCCAAAGAGAACATCTACAGCGTTTTCTATCCCACCGTTGCCCGCCGCATCGTCGAGTCGGTAGTCACGCTGCCTATCGATGCCAATGTCACTGAACACGTGCTGACGCTACAGCCCAACGACCCAGCCATCCTCTTCGAGAAGATTGTGGTCGACGCCGGCGGCTACCTGCCCCAGTTCCTGTTTGGCGAAGAATCGGAGAAAGTGAGAAGGTGAAAAGTTGAAAAAATGAAAGAGTAAAATGAAGAAGATAGTTTTATTATTCGTATTGATGGCGATGACCGTTTTTGCCAAGGCACAGGATTTTCGTTTCGACGAAGTCAGTTATTCACCCGGCGCCACCACTTTCCGCCTCTTTGCCCCTGCTGACGCCAAGAGTGTCAAGGTGCGCCTCTATCAGGACGGACAAGGCGGAAAAGCGCTGAAGACCGTTAAGATGCACTATGCCGACGGTTTGTGGCAGACCGAGGTTAAAGGCAATCTGCTGGGTCGTTTCTATACCTTCGACATGGGGCGTGGCGAGTGTCCTGGCGTCTTTGCAAAGGCTGTCGGCGTCAATGGCCGGCGTGGAGCCATCATCGCCATGAGCGATACCGACCCTGTTGGGTGGGCCACAGACCAGCGTCCAGTGTGTAAGACGCCTGCCGACCTCGTGGTCTATGAGTTGCACCATCGTGACTTCTCCATAGCCCGCCCCGATGCGCAGCACCCAGGTAAGTTCCTGGCACTGACCGAGCCGTGGGCTATCGACCACCTGATGTCGTTAGGTGTCAATGCCATCCATATTCTGCCCAGCTACGATTACGGCTCTGTGGACGAGACACGCCTCAATACTCCACAGTACAATTGGGGCTACGACCCCGTCAACTATAATGTTCCCGAGGGCGGCTACTCCACCGACCCCTACCGTCCTGATGTGCGAATCCGTGAGTTCAAGCAGATGGTGCAGGCTCTCCACAAGGCTGGTATTCGCGTCATCCTTGACGTGGTGTACAACCACACCTACGACATCGATCATTCCAACTTCCAGCGCACCTATCCTGATTACTACTACCGCAAGGTAGCCACTACTCCCGACGCGTCAGCGTCGGGCTACAGCAACGGTTCCGGCTGCGGCAACGAGACGGCCTCCGAGCAGCCCATGATGCGTCGCTTCATGCTCGAGAGCATCCGCTACTGGATTGAGGAGTATCACATCGACGGCTTCCGTTTCGACCTCATGGGTTGTCACGACATTGAGACCATGAACCAGATTCGCCAGATGGTCGACGCCATCGACCCCACCATCTTCATCTATGGCGAGGGTTGGAGCGCTGGTCCATGTGCGCTTCCCAACGATCAGCTCGGCATGAAGGCCAACATACCGCAGATGCTTGGCATTGCGGCCTTCTCCGACGAGATTCGCGACGCCCTGCGCGGTCCCTTCTCTGACGACACAAAACCCGGCTGGCTGGGTGGCGCCCCCGACTTCGAAGAGAGCCTGAAGTTCGGCATCGCCGGCTGCATCGCCCATCCTCAGGTTGACATGCCGCAGGTGAACTACAGCAAGGCGCCGTGGGCCACAGAACCCACCCAGATGATGTCGTACGTCTCTTGTCACGACGACATGTGCCTTGTCGACCGCCTCAAGGCCAGTATTCCCGGTTTGAACAAACCTCTTACCTCTTACCTCTCACCTCTCACCTCTGGACTCATTCGCCTCGACCTGCTCGCCCAGACCGCCGTCTTCACCTCGCAGGGCGTACCCTTCATGCTCAGCGGCGAGGAGCTGCTGCGTACCAAGCTCGGGGTACACAACTCGTTCGAGTCGCCCGACAGCATCAACCACCTCGACTGGGACAACAAGAGACGCTATCCGCAGGTCTTCAAATACTATCAGGACCTCATCGCTCTGCGCCGCCACCATCCCGCTTTCCGCCTGGGCAGTGCCGACCTGGTGCGCCGCCACCTCACTTTCCTCGATGCCCCCCAGGGTGTCGTGGCCTACCGTCTGGCCACCTATGCCGGCCGTGACGACTGGCGCACTATTATTGTTATTCTCAATGCCAACTGCGAGGCCGCTGAAGTCGCCATCCCCGCCAGCCACTATACCGTGGTCTGCTGCGACGGCGTCATCGACGAACACGGCCTCGGCACCCTTCAGGGCGACAAGGCTATTGTGGACCCCCAGTCGGCACTCATCCTGCACGACTGAAACAGTTGTTCATAGTTTATAATTATGGAAACAAGATTCAAAAAGAATGCCAAGATTTTTGACATCGTCATCACTGGCGTAGCCGGCATGGTGTCAGTGGGAATTATGCTTTATGCCGTTGGTCATTTTGGTCTGCACGAGGCATGGCCTGAATTAGTGCTCAACATGTTTTACATTGCCTGTCTGGTAATGATTTGGATGTATTTTTTCAACCGCATGGATTCCCAGCGGTTCAACTACTGGTGCTCCACCTCGGTGGGCATGACGGTGTTGTTGCGCGACATTCTCTTTGCACCGCCCCTGGCCTATTACTCCCTTCATCTGGCCTGCCTGACGCTATCGGTGCTGCTGCTCTGTATGCTCACCTTCTTCTATGCACGCAAGAATTGGCGGAGCTACACCAAGCGCAATCTGTGGGTCATCTGCATCATCGACATCATCATAGCGCTGCTTTACAATTTCGACATCTATCTTGAGCCCATCAATGAATACACGGACTATCTGCTGACCGAAATCTGGATACGTCCCACCATCACTTATGGCCTTGTGGCCTGTTATGTAACGGAAGCAAAAACTAAATCTGCTTCTTAATCTTGTTCACGGTCATCCTCAGTAAAGGGTCGTTCTTATTCTACTGTCGGCTGGTCTTCGATGACGCTGATGGACTGCTCGCTACTTGGCGGCAGACGGTCGGCGGTCTTGCGGATGCTGTGAATCTTCAGGGCATTGATGAGTTCGACGACTCCGTAGAGCATGGAGCACCAGCCAAGGATGAGTAGTGGCAGACGGGCCGACTCCATGGGTTTGACCATGACGAAGAGACCGGTAAGCAGAATGAGCGAGGGCATGACCCAGTAGCCAAAGGGTACGCTGCCCAGACGACGGGCTGAGACGAGGGCCATCAGCTGGGTGATGCCGCCAAGGATGAGTACGGCGGCAAGCATGTACATGAGACCGTTGATGAAGGCGTGTGGCGACAGGGTGAGGACCAGTCCCAGTATGACGCTGCCTGCTCCGACAATGGGGAAGGTGGGCTGGCCACCGCTGATGATGCGGCCGTCGCGGTCAGTGATGGTGTACTCGCCGGCATGGCTGCGGGCCTGCCAGTAGGCGATGAGCGAAATGATGCCCGACAGCAGAAAGAGGGCACCGATGGCTATGGTGAGCCAGGTGACGGAATCGTCGGGAAACCTGATGAGCAATGCTCCAATGATGATGGCGCAGATGGCTCGGAAGACGGAACTCTGGAATAGCTTTAACATGATGTTGGATAATTGATGATTTGCGTGCAAAGATACAAAAAGTTCATAGTTCATAGTTCATCGTTCATCGTTTTTTTTGAGTTGAGAATAATAAAAGATGTTAAATGGTACTAAATGAGAAATTAGAAATTAGAAATGAGGAATTATGATATGCTTGAATCCTCAAATGCAACGGACAAAGGTAATCATAATTTTTAATTTCTAATTTTTTGTGTCTTTTACCCTTGGTGAAGTTACTCACGCTTGAAAAAGCTCAAAATTCTTTTGGCTTTTTGCTCACTTATTCGTAACTTTGCAGGCAGTATGAAAGGGAACATGAAACAGTGGGTGGCTGATGTCATCCGACAGAAAACGGTGATGGCGGTGCCGGTGATGACGCATCCTGGCATCGAGTTGAATGGCAATACGGTGCGCGAGGCCGTGAGCGATGGCGGCGTGCATGCCGAGGCCGTGGTGAAATTGGCGAAGGCTTACAGGAGTGCGGCGGCATGTACCATCATGGACCTGACGACGGAAGCCGAGGCCTTTGGCGCTGAGATTGCCTTCAGCGACGAGGCTGTAGCGACTGTGTCGGGCCGGCTGTTAGCCGATGTTAAAAGCATCGATAAGCTGCAGGTGCCGTTGCTGTCGGCAGGACGTATTCCACAGTATCTGAAGGCCAACCTGCTAGCAGCGCGCCAGATAGAGGACCGGCCGGTGTTTGCCGGCTGTATAGGACCGTTCTCGCTGGCTGGTCGTCTGTACGATATGTCGGACATCATGGTGCTCATCTACGAGCATCCAGATGCTGCCCATACGTTGCTGGCGAAGTGTACGGAGTTTATTGAAAAGTATTGCCAGGCCCTGAAACTGACGGGTGCCAACGGGGTGGTGATGGCGGAACCGGCTGCGGGTCTGCTGTCGAATGATGACTGCCGGACGTTCTCGTCGGCATACGTGAAGTATATTGTCAACAAGGTGCAGAACGAGGAGTTCATCGTGATACTGCACAATTGCGGCAACCAGGGACATTGCACAAAGGCGATGGTGGAGACGGGGGCTGCTGCCTATCATTTCGGCAATAAGTGCCGCATGGAGGAGGTCATCGGGGACGTGCCGCCGACGGCTCTTGCCATGGGTAACCTCGACCCTGTGAGCCTGTTCAAGGACGGTACGCCGGAGGAGATGCACCTGGCTGTCTGGCAGCTGTTAGGCAAGATGCGCGACTATCCGAACTTTGTGCTCTCCAGCGGATGTGACACGCCGCCGCATACGCCGATTGAGAATGTGGATGCGTTCTTCAAAGCCCTTGACGACTGGAATAAGCAGTGACACAGAAGACGCTGACATACGAGGATTTAGGTATTGCCCTGACTGATGTCTACGAGGCCATGGGGTATCACGATGTGCTGCCTGACGAGGTCACACAACGTGAAACGCTGGCTGTCGTAGACGAGGTGCGGGGATGGTTGCGTCCGCAGTTCTGTTTCTTCGTGGTGCGTGAGTTGCCAGTGTTTGACATGGGACGGATCATAGGGCGCCAGCTGCAGGGCTCGGAGGCCTACGCATTGTTTATATGTACCAGTGGCGTGGCCTTTGAGGCTTATCAGCAGCAACTGAAACAAGCGGGTGACATGGTGCGTGTGTTTATTGCCGACTCGCTGGGCAGTGTGATAGCCGAGAAGACTGCCGACCAGATGGAGCTAGCTGTGCAGCAGGGCATCGATAAGTTAGGGTGGCACCATACCAACCGCTTTTCGCCAGGCTATTGTGGCTGGCACGTCAGTCAGCAGCAGCTGTTGTTCCCGTTGTTTGAAGGAAAGACCTGTGGTGTCACGCTGACTGATTCCTCTCTCATGGTGCCCATCAAGAGCGTGAGTGGCATCATGGGCTTGGGCGGAACAGTCCGCAAACTGGAATATACCTGCGGACTGTGTAATTTCGAAAAATGCTATAAGAGAAAGCTAAAGCATACCTAACAGCTGCTTGGCAACTGCGACGGCTGAGTTGGCATTGTCGCTATAGCCGTCGGCACCAATCTCATCGGCGAAGCCCTGTGTGACGGGTGCACCGCCGACCATCACTTTCACTTGGTCGCGGATGCCGGCAGCCTCAAGGGCATCGATGACCTCTTTCATATAACCCATCGTGGTGGTGAGCAAGGCCGACATGCAGAGAATGTCGGGCTGGTTTTCCTTGATGGCCTCGATAAACTTGTCGACAGAGACGTCGATGCCGATATTCACCACCTCAAAGCCACAGCCTTCGAGCATGGATGCCACGAGGTTCTTGCCGATGTCGTGCAGATCGCCCTTCACGGTACCGATGACCACCTTGCCTAATGAGGTGGAGGCAGCACCCGCCAGCATGGGCTTCAACAGTTCGAGAGCGGCCTTCATGGCACGTCCGGCCATCAGCAGCTGGGGTACGAAGGCCTTGCCGTCCTGGAAACGCTGACCGACTTCGCCCATGGCTCGAATCATCTGGCCGTTGATCAGGTCCTGTGGGGCGGTGTTTTGGGCAATAGCCTCCTTGGTGGCTGCTACGGCATCGTCGCTCTTGCCGTCGAGGATGGCCTGGAAGAGACGGTCAGTAGAGCTGGCGGCGGGAACTATAGGATCTATAGTATCTATAGGAACTATGGGGACTATAGGAACTGTCGTTTTGTCTGCTGGTTTCAGCGGACTCAGCCATACGTCCTTGATGGGTTCGATGGCTTTTGCCATCAGGCGGATATGGGCATCGGTCGTGCCACAGCAGCCGCCGAGGATGTTCAGGCAGTGGTTTTCAAGCAGCGGCCACACGTCAGCCACCAGACTTTCGGGGGGGGTGTTGTAGCGGCCATTGCCATCGGGGGTGCCGGCATTTGGATAGAGGCTTACCCTTAGACCTAATGATGCCAACCGGCATACGAGCGGTGTCATACGAGGAACATCCGTCACGCAGTTGATACCTACGGAGTAGAGTGCCGATGGTTTCTGACCATGGGTCGTCAGCTGTTCTATGAAACTGACGATGTTTTGTCCCAGCATATTGTGACCATCGGGCGTCGATACGTTGAAGCTGAGCATGACAGGCAACTGGGGAGCGACCTCCTTGGCAGCCTCGATGGCCACCTTGGCATTGCGGACGTCGAAGATGGTCTCGATGAGCAAGATGTCCACGCCACCGTCGGCCAAGGCCTGTATCTGTTCCGTGTAAGCCTCCTTGAGGGCGGCAGCAAATTGTTCACTCTCTCCTTTTCCCTCTTCACTTAAAAAGGTCTTGCTGGTGGGTCCGATGCTGCCTGCCACGAAGCGGGGCTTGTCCGACGAACTGAATTCGTCGGCACACTCACGGGCTATCTTACAGGCTGCGAGGTTGATATCGCGGCAGTAGTCGGCCAAACCATAGTCACCCATTGAGATGCGCTGGGCATTGAAGGTGTTGGTCTCGATGATGTCGGAGCCGGCATCAAGGTATTTGCGATGGATGTCGCGGATGACGTGTGGCGCGGTAAGCGACAGCACGTCATTACAGCCCTTCAGGTCGTAGGGATGTTGAGCAAAGCGGGTTCCACGGAAATCCTCCTCGCGCAGTTGATATTGCTGAATCATGGTACCCATGGCACCGTCGAGCAGTAGGATGCGGTCGGTGGGGAATGCTATAAAATCTCTAGAAACTCTAGATGTTCTATATTCTCCAGATTCCACGCGGCGGATGATTTCTTTCACTTCCCGGTCGGCATCATCCTGAATATCAGCAGGCTGAAGGTTCTTCTCCGGAGCAAAGTGTGGCGTTGTATTACGGGCGGTTTGGTACTCCTCCACGATGCGCATGGCCTGTTCCACTTCGTGCTCGTTATGGAAGTCCATCTCAATATGGACGCCGTCACCACCGATGTTGTCGAGTAGGGGGCGCAGCTCGTCGAGGGTCACCCAACAGGCCATGATGCTCTTGCCACCAGCCAGAATCCTCTTATAGAGGTCGTACCATTTGGGACTGCCGCCCTGTGGCTCGCCCACACCTGGTGTCCACTGGATGGCGTTCAACTCCTCGATTTCAAGGAGCGCATCCAAATGGTGCATGGCTCCCACGCCATCGAGGTGGTATAGGGTGTAGTCTATCTTCTGACACTGTTCACGAATGAAGGGCTGCACGAAGCGGCGGTAGTCGTCGACGCTGATCATGGTCGAGATGTCGCTTTGTAGCTTCGACATCTTGCCGGGTGCCCACGACGAGAAATAGCAGAAGGCCATCTCGTCGCCCTCGCGGATGATGTCGTAGAGTTCGTCGAACACTTGGAAGTAGATGTCGTTAATCTGTTGCATCTGATGCTCCAGCACCTCGGGCTGCATAACGGTATCGAGCAGTACCTTGTCGGTGCCCTTGATGGCGGCGAGCACGTCGAGACCTTCCATCAGGTCGGGCATGCCCACATAGTAGTGCCCCTGGGCCTTCGCCTTGCAGGCTTTCAGCAGGTTCTTGTGCAACAGCCAGTTGGGATGGTTGGGGTCGAAAACGATGTCGTCGACGGGTGAACCGTCGACCACACTAAGGGCAGCGGCTGAAGAACCGTCGACCACAGGACGGGGGTGAATCCAGATGGTGTCCTCACCGCCCTCGAAGACACCGCCGAGGATGGCAGCCAGTGAACCGGGGCCCAATTGGGTGTTGGCTACGGGCAGTATGTCGGCCATCAGCGACGAATGGGCCACATACCAGTCAAGGTACTCGGCACGCCACTCCGGGTCGAACCATCGCTGGTTCAGGTCACGATAGGGCTTGGGGGCAGGGATGTCGGCATGTGGCGTCACACCTTCCTGAAAGTGTTCCCACATGTTCAGCACGATGCCTTTGTGGTTCCACCAGTCGATATAGTGCTGTTTGGTCTCTTCGAGATTCTTTTTCCAAGTATTCATCATATATGCTTAATTGTTGATTTGCTCTTTGTAAGTGTGGTGGCCATGGCCTGCCGTTTGTGTTTGCCCGCTGAAAGGCAGTCGGATGGTGGCATTGTGGCCACGGGGAATATCTGCGTCTAAGACAATGGAATTGCCGTCGATGTGCCAGTTGACGATGACATCGCCCATTCGGCCCTTGCACCATGTCAGGTCGCCGACAGGGTGAGGGGCTATCTCGTAGTGGTCGCCATGTCGCCAGATGCCAAGGATGTAGGGTACGAGGAGGTTGTTGAGGTGGCCCATCATGAAGTGGTTCATCGAGGCACCGTGCTCGGGGTTCCACTGTTCGGTGAGCGTGGTATGTCCCAGTTTGACTTGATAACCATAGCCTGGCACGTCGTAGTGGTTGAGCATCTTGTAGAGCAGCTCCTGCTGGCCATTGTGGATGAGGGCATTGAACAGGTAGCGGTTGCCGACGTCGCCAGTAGTGAGGCGGTCGCCATGACGGTGGATGTCGTCGATGAGTTGCGTGAGAACGGCAGCACGGTGACCTTCGGGTATGAGGTCCATTTCCAGGGCAATGGCCTGCGCACACTGGCTGCCGGTGGCAAACCGGTGGGTCTGGGGATTGTAGAACTCACGGATGAAGGCGGCCTTGATGCTGTCGGCACGTGGTTCCTGAAGCAGGTGGTTCCACCAGTAATAGTGGGCGGTAGACACCAGAGGCATGGGGGTGTTCTGGGCAAAGCCGGCACGTCCTGGGCCGTAGTCATACCAGTCGCCAAGACCTTGGCGGAGAATATAGCAGGAGTCCTGTGTGGCTAGGTAGTCAACGTAGCGCTTCATCGCTGTCTTATAGCGGGTGACGATTTGCTCGTCACCATAGAAATCCTTGTAGAGGAAAGGCAGGGCAATGAAGGCACCGCCCCATTCTGGAGACTCTAAGAACGGTGGTGCCCATGAGCCTTCGAAAATGCACAGGTTAGGGGCAATTTCGGGCAGAGCACCATTCGGAAACTGTGCGTCGGCTATGTTCTGCATCGTCTGCTCTATCATCAAGCGGGAGTCGTAGTTGGCCACGAGCCCCTCACCGTTGAGCCAGTCCTGTTCGAGCCAACCTAACTTCTCGCGGTGGGGACAGTCGGTCCAGACGGCCTGCCAGTTGGAGCGGATGGCACGGTCTATCAGGCGATAGGCATCGTTAAGTAGCGGATTGGAACACTCGAAGGCACCGGTCTTCTTGGCTGAATTATAGACGAAGCACGACTCCACCTTCTTCAGCACCTCCAGATTGCCTTCCACCTGCAGATACCTGTAGCCGTAATAGGAGAAGCGTGGGTGCCAGGTCTCTGTAGTGCCACCTTTTAATATATAGGTGTAGTAATGTGGACGACCCGTTTGCTTCTGATTAATAAGTCCCTCTTTGGTCAACGTCTCGCCAGGGGTCAGCTTCAGCCATTGGCCACGCTTGCCTCCGACAGTAATCTCTGGAAAGCCAGACAGGTTTTGTCCCATGTCGAGCACCAAGATGGAATCGTGACGCAGCGTATCCTTAACAGCATAACGCTCCATGATTTTTACGGGTTCCGCCATCTGGCGTCGCAGCACGCCTTGAGGGGCTTCCTGAATGACAACTGCCTTCCAGTCAGCAGGCTCGATGCGAGCATCGTAATCCTCGCCGCCGTAGATGCTGTTGAACGTGATGGGCGACAATGCCCATTGCCATGAGCCATCGCTGACAATGTCCTCCTCCGTATTGTCCTCATAGACAATGTGTAGTCGGAACAGCAACGTCGGTGGGCCGAAGGCTATCTTCATCTTCGCATAGCGCAGGCCCGGCTCGCAATAGAAGCCGTTGCCGAGAAGTACCTGCAACCTCACAGAGGGACTGTCCCCCTGTGAGGTAATGGCTTGCGTGATGTCGTAGATATTATAATAGATACTCTTATCGTAGTCGCTCCAGAGAGGGGCAAACTCGCTGTCGCCAATCTTCCTGCCGTTGACGTTCAACTCATAGAACCCCAGCCCGCAGACGTAAGCCGTAGCCTGCCGGACAGGTCTTTTCATCGTGATGTTGCGCTGGAGGCAGATGCTCCTGTAGGCCAGTGTGTCGACGGCCGCCCAGGCTGCCTTGACGTCCGGTTCCTTCAGCTTGGCACCGGTGAAATTCCGCCCAACTGGCAGTCGGGCGTCCTTCTGCGTGATGACACCTATCCACTGAGCATTGCCGAAGTCTGAATGCTGGGCCAATAGCGGCAGGGTGAGCATAAGAAGCAAACCTGACAGTAACGTTTTCATATATATCGCTTTAAAGGATATCGGAAATGACGAGACGCCCGAGGGTTGCCCTTTCGCCTACGCAACGACCGTCAACCAGCACGCGCAGTCCATGGCCCATGTGGTAGTGGGAACCGTCACGGTCCCAGACGATGGTGAGGTTGTGGCCGTGATAGAGCACGTTGTCCAGGCAGAAGTTGTCCCACTTGTTGGCAGGCAGCAGCGGATTGACCTCGATGGTCTTGTCGGTGCGGGGACGCAGACCACAGAGCCCCGTGATGACGAGGTCGTTCCACGTCGAATGATTGTAGTATCGGGAGCGTTCCTGGTCACCCTTGAGCCAAAAACCCGTGGTTTCGTCGAGATATTCGCCGATGTAGGGCTTGCCGCGCATGTGCTGACTCTGCATGTATTTCTCCATCTCAGCGAAATAGAGGGAGTCGAGGGTCCCAGCGGACAAACCGCTGGGCGCAGTGGTGTAATCGTTGATGAAGTTGGCCAGGGCGGTGAGGGTTTGCGAAGTGGCAAAGGGCCATACGGCACCGTCCCACTCACACTTGCCTACGCCATGGGTGCGAAACAACGGATGGCGCCGCTCAGCAGTAGTCAAACCATAGGGTGCCGAGAAACCTTGTGAGTTGCTGGCCTGAAGCCAGGCGACACTGTATTTGGCGTCGTCTTTAGCCAGTCCTGTATACCAGGGCATGAAGCCGATGGCCTCACGGACGTTGGCACTGGAATCGATGCGATGGGTCTCGAAGAACTGCTGCTCTTCGTTCCACAGTTTCTGGTGTACCTTTTCCTGTAGGTCGGCGGCCTTGGTAAAGTAGGTTTGGGCCTTGCTGGCAGAACCAGCAAGCACACAGATGTTGCCAATGGCCATCGTGTTGCCGTACATGTAGGCGTTGATGCTAGGGCGCAGATACTTCTTCTTGCGGCCCCCAGAGATAGTTTCTTCCATAGCGTCCTGTACGTCGGCCTGCCAGTAGAGACCGCCTTCACGGGTGTGGGTGGTCTCCCAGTGGTTGTACTCCCATTCCAACGAGGGTAGCATAGAGACAATCCAGTCCTTGCGACCATCCACCAGATAGCGGCCCCACAGCGAATGGGCTATCCACGAGGAGTAGTTGCAGAGCTTCTTCATGGGCTGACCGTCGTTGCCGTGGTACCAGGTGTTCATGATCTGGTCGAGGTACGTGCTATCACGCAGCCAACGGCTCTCGTGAATATGATGGCCCACACCGGAGGCGATGAGGTTCCATTGGTCGGCATAGCTGCGGGGCACTAAGAACTCCGTCATGGCATAGCCTAGGGGTGTCTGCTTGATATGTTTCCTTAATGTCCACCAGCGGAAGTACCACATTTCCTCGAAACCGCGGTCAGGACAGTCGAAGAGAGGCACGTTGGCCTGCATCCATTCCCACGACTTGCTGTTGGGGATGGCCTGCACGATGTTCTCGTCCTCCATTGTATTGAAGTAGTCCACGTAGTGCTTATAGTCGTCGTAGCTCAGAACGGCGGGGGTCTCAGCGGGTGAACCGCTGAGCACATTAATTGGTGTGGTGGTAAAATCGGCGATGGCAAACGTTGCTGTGGGTGCCGTGTCTCCAGCGTTTTCGAGGGTGCCATCCCAGTCGGCAGGGGTATCGACATCGGGGAAACGACGCTCAGAGCCTGTGCGGAACATGATGCGCTCAATGGCTTCTACGGGGGCAAAGAACATGCGCTGGCCGGCCTTCTTGTCATTCACGTAGACCTCTATCATGTGCTTGCTGACGCTCAGCACACATTTCAGGCGGTACACCTCGTCAGGCTTGTACTTGCCCAGACCGCCATATCTTGCACCACCCTTGCAGCGCATGATGCCATCGGCAGTAAGCTCGATTCGTGAACAGGCCGTACCATGAGCGTCAAGGAATTCTATCTGTAGGAGTCCGTGGTCGTTCTGTGCGGCACGCAGGTCGAATTCGACGCATAGCTCCTTAGTAGCGGGAATCTTGCGCTCCACATGGGCATAGTCGAAGGGGTCGCTGTCGCTCAGCGTCAGCCAACCGTTACTGAGAGTGACAGGAGCGTAGACGGGGGCATGGATGTTCCAGATGGCAAGATCGGAAATCTTGCCCACTCTGAACTCGGCACCGTTGGCATGGCTGTGCGCCTCTGTCTGCACCGGTACGGGGATGTGGGCCACCCACATGTCCTCCTTGTTCATCGAGTAGGCTACCCAGAGGTCGCTGTCCTTGGGCATGCCGTTGCCCTCCTGGATACCTCGTACATACTGCGGACCGTAGCTCTTGTAGTTGCCGCCATAGCGCATGGGAGGCACTTCACCCTGCACCAAATTCAGGGTGGTATATTCATAACCATCCTTACTCAATGATATGGCCAGCGGCCAACGGTATTCCGAGGGGTTGTAGACGGTGGCATAGGTGCCATCAGACAGACGCTGGCCCCAGATCTTCGCATTGCTGTTGACAAAACCTTTGGCACGCTCCACAGGTTGTGCCCACGTCAAGCCACCATCGGCACTGGTTGATGTCAGGGCATGTTTCCACAGGGCTGCTATCTGGCCGTCGGGCAGGGTATAGTCGCAGTAGGCCTTGTATTCTTTGTGCAGCGGAATCAGCGGGTCGTTGCGGTCAGCCTCCTCTACCCATTGCATCCGATAACGGGGATTGGCCAGAATCTCTTCGCAGGCCGCCTTCGTAGCTTTGTCTGCTTTGGTGTAGTGGGGGAAGGGGTCTCTAGAATTCCTAGAAGTACTAGAATATCTAGAATAACTAGAGTTGAGATAGATAAAGTAGATGGGACCCATGCTACCGTCCTTCCTGACTTCACGGATGACGCGTCCTATACCGTTGCCGTCGTTGGGGTCATCCTTCTTGTCGAAGGCCACACCATAGTTGCCGAGAGCCCAGAGCTGACCGCTTTTCGAGACATACCAGCCCACACGCTGATGCATGATGGCAATGAGGTCGTGGGCCTTTTCAGGACGGTTGGGCTTCTGGAAACCCTCAGGCACCTGCACTTCGGGGAACAGAATCTGCGGGTCGCTCCACGAATAACCATCCACGGAGGTTTGATACATCGTATGGGAGGGTGGCACGTGCTCATCCTTCGGATCGCAGAGGTAGTGTACGTAAAATTTGTCATGCCAGTAGGCCATCATGGGCTGATGGTTATATGTCCAGCCATTGCCGTTGCTGGCAGACGGATGTTCACGGTTAGCACGCAGAATCTGGATATTATGGACACCAACCACAGGGCTGAGACCTCCATCGTGACGATTGGGATTGCTCAGCGTCTTGCCTGTATAGTGAATCTTCTTGGCATTCAACAGACCGTTGAGAATGGTTTCGTCAGCCTCAAAGATGGTACCATGCTTATGCAAGTTGGGAACGCTAACCTTGTTGCTAACATCCTCGAACGTTACGAAATCTTTCGTGAAATGAGCACCGAAGTCTTTCAGCTCGTAGCGGTCGTAAAATATCAACCAACCGCTTTCTTCCGTCTTGCCTGCTTTGTGTGTCACCTTCACTGTTGTAGGTCCCTCCATCATCTTGCCCGTAAATGGTTCTGAGGCCTTCGACCACGGACCGTAGGGGGTCTTGGCGTAGGCCACCTTGATGTTACGCTCAGGACGGGTGTTGTCTTTCAGTACCATCACGTAGTCGTTTTTAGTCCGTTTCACCAGCGTCGCATCAATACAGCTGAACCCAGGGTCAATCATCAGTTTTGTGGGGGTAAAACGCTTAAAATCCTTCGTGGTGGTATAATAGAGCCGGTGATTGTTCTTGTGGTCTTCCTGACCATCAGGGAATCGGCCTGGAATGCACGAAGCCCACACAATAATGGCTTGTTGTCTGACGTCATCCCAGAAGAGTTCCGGTGCCCAGACATTGACAGTTGCGGTGTCGTTCATCACCTCAATGAAACGCTGCTCGCTCCAATGCACAAGGTCCTTCGAACAGGCGTAGCCAAAGCCTCTGTCACCTCGCCAACTGGAAGTCCATACCAAGTGAAACATGCCGTCGGGTGTGCGGATAACAGACGGGTCACGCATCACACGCTGCTTGCCGACTTCTGGGCGCAACCAGATGCCGTCAACCTGCTGCCAGTTCCAGCCGTCGAGACTGTAAATGAATCGCAGACCGTCTGTGGCAGGCTCATGGAACGACGTAGAAAAATATACCTTATTGTTTTGGGCAGTAATCAACAGAGTAGCTGTCAAGAGGATGGAAAAGATACAAAACCGTTTTATCATATCATCATTTTTATTTATATTAAGACGAAAAACTTGGTGGTTTGTAACTAAATGCTTACCTTTGCGCCCGAAAAGGAAATAAGCGAAAAGTGAAAAGAATAATAGATTTAAACAACAATGATATGAAGAAACTGTTCTTAGCTTTAGCCTTGATGTTCTCACTGACCATTCAGGCTGACGACGTGATGACAAAGACTGCTGACGGGACCTATATCGTCAATACTACGACGCTGGCACAGGATGTGGAGGGCTATGCCGGACCTACACCCGTGGAGGTGCATATCAAGAATAATAAGATTGTGAAGGTGGTACCCCTCAAGTCGCAGGACGGTCCGAAATATGTAGCAAAGGTGAAAAAGCAGATGCTACCCAAGTACGAGAACATGAACGTGAAGAAAGGTAAGGTCGAGGAGGTTGATGCCGTAACGGGCGCTACCTTTACGTCAAAGGCCATGCAGGAGAATATTCGTCGTGCTGTAGAGTATTACAAAAAGCACAAGTAACGGGGGAAACAACAAGAAAGAAGGGCAGGGTTAGTAGAGTAATACTAACCCTGCTATTGCACTATAGATAATCATACGGATGGGGTTGACCTTGACAACCTTCACACCATAGAATGCTGCCGCAAACAAGAGACAACTGATGCAGAACTGCCACAAGTCCTCTTTGGGTGTACTGAAATTCTCACGCGTACATAATAATAATGTAGCAGCAGCAAGCAGTCCTACCACAGCAGGACGAAGACCTTGGAAGACACTTGTCACGGAACGGGTGTGCATGTACTTCATAAACATCTTGCTAATGAGAATCATCAGAATCAGCGAGGGCAACACGAGGGCAAAGGTGGCTGTTGCGGAACCCAATACTGACATGGGCATCAAAAATCCTGCATTCTTGACAGCGGTATAGCCACAATAGGTCGCACTGTTGATGCCAATGGGACCAGGCGTCATCTGAGAGATGGCGACGATGTCCGTAAACTCTGATGACGATAGCCAATGCCAATGCTCAACGGTCTCATTCTGGATGAGCGACAGCATCCCATAACCGCCGCCAAAGCCAAACAGGCCAATCTCGAAAAATGTGATGAATAACCAAAAGAATATCATCCTTTTTACTTTTTATTATTTACCTTTTTACTTTTCCCCATACGAATCCGCCCAAACCGGCAATGATGATAATCCAAATAGGCGATACACCCAAAAGCCATATCAACAGGGCTGACACAATGGGAATCCAAATGGTCCATTTGTTCAGTTCTGCACGTTTTGCCAGATTGAAAGTGGGGACGGCAATCAAGGCCACTACGGCAGGACGGATGCCTCGGAACATCGCAGCAACCACTTTGTTGTCCTCAAACTGATGGAAGAACATCGCAATGAGCAGGATAATCATGAATGAAGGTAGGGCAGTGCCTGCTGCTGTAGCAAAAGCACCGCGTTCCTTCTTCAACTTATAGCCGATGAAGATGGCAATATTGATGGCAAACACCCCAGGACAACTCTGGGCAATGGCTATCAGGTCGAGCATCTCGTCCTTCGATACCCACTGCTTCTTGTTCACCACCTCTTCTTCTATCAAGGGAATCATGGCATATCCACCACCGAGGGTGAATAGGCCAATCTTGAAGAAGGTCTTGAATGAATCCCAATAGATATTGCTCACTTCAATTTTTCAATTCTTCAATTCTTCAATTTCCTTTCCACCCATTTACGAGCGTTGACGAAGGCCTCAATCCAAGGTGTCACCTCGTCATTCCTGCGATTGGCGGGATACCAGGCGTTCTGCCAGGGGAAGAAAGCGCGCTCCAAGTGTGGCATCATGCAGAGATGACGACCGTCCTGAGAACAGATTCCTGCCACGTTATAGTCGGAGCCGTTGGGATTGGCGGGGTAACCGGTGTAGTTGTATTTCGCAATCACGTTATATGTGCTCTCTGCTTCTGGCAGTGAGAATTTACCTTCTCCATGAGCTACCCACAGACCGAGTTTCGAGCCACTGAGCGAGCCGAACATGACGCTGCTGTTCTGGGGGATGCTGAGGCTGATGAACTCGCTCTCGAACTTATGTGAGTCATTATGCAGCATCTTAGCACCCTTAGCACCTGTCAGGCCGAGTTCAACCATCAGCTGGCAACCGTTACAGATACCCAGTGACAGAGTATCCTCGCGGGCATAGAACTTATCGAGGGCCTCCTTGGCCTTAGGATTAAAGAGGAATGCACCAGCCCAACCCTTGGCCGAACCAAGTACGTCGGAATTAGAGAAACCGCCGCAGAACACTATCAGGTTTACCTCCTCCAGAGTCTCGCGGCCTGTAATGAGGTCGGTCATCATGACGTCCTTCACGTCGAAGCCAGCCAGATAGAGCATGTAAGCCATCTCGCGCTCACCGTTGGTACCTTTCTCGCGGATGATAGCGGCCTTGATGCCGGAGGGCTCACGACGGTCGGCGGAGATGCCGTACTGTGAGAGCTTGCCGGTGAAGCCCTTGGGGAACTTCATTTCCAGTGGCTGCTTCTTGTAGTTCTCAAAGCGCTCCTTAGCCTTACCATTGAAGCTCTGCTTACGATCCAGCAGGTAAGAAGTCTTGTACCATACGTCGCGAAGCGCATCGATATCGAAGGTCTGCTCAACATCCCCAGCCTTCACTACAATGGTACGAGCATCCTCTACAGGATAACCAATCTTAGCGAAGCCAACGCCCTGCTCTTCCATGAACTCCTTGAACTCAGCCTTGTGCTCGTCGCTGACCTCAATGACGACACCAGGATTCTCAGCAAAGAGTGCCTTTACGATGTCGCCATCCTTGCAGATATCGTGCAGGTTGATGTGCATACCGCCCTTCGTGTTGGCAAAGCACATCTCGAGCAGCGTGGTGATGAGACCACCGGCAGAGATATCGTGACCAGCAAGAATCCAACCCTTCTCAATCATTTCCTGAATAGCCATAAAGGCATCAGCGAAGTACTCAGCGTTCTTCACTGTAGGCACATCGTCGCCAACCTTACCCAGACTCTGGGCAAAGGCAGAACCACCAAGGCGCTGCTCGTCGAATGAGAAGTCGATATGATAAAGTGAAGCGTTTTTATCGTTAACTAATACGGGCGAAACGACCTTCTTGATGTCGCTCACCTCACCACCTGCAGACACGATGACTGTTCCTGGAGAGATAATCTTCTCGCCGTTAGGATACTGCTGACTCAAAGACAGCGAATCCTTACCTGTTGGTACGTTGATATGCAGGTCGCAGCAGAAGTCGCTCAAGGCCTTCACACCAGCATACAAGCGGGCATCCTCACCCTCCTGAGAGCGGCAGGGCCACATCCAGTTAGCACTCAACGAAAGTGAATCCATACCCTCAGCCAATGGTGCCCAGACAATATTCGTCAGCGCCTCAGCAACAGAGAGTACAGAACCAGCAGCAGGATCAGCCAGACCGGCCTGAGGAGCATGCCCGAGAGCTGTAGCGATACCCTTCTTGCCACGATAGTCGAGGGCTACGACACCACAGTCGCTCAATGGCAACTGGATCTCACCCTGACACTGCTGGCGTGCAATCTTACCTGTCACAGAACGGTCAACCTTATTCGTCAACCAGTCCTTACAAGCCACAGCCTCCAACTGAAGCACTTTGGGTAATTGACAATTGAGAATTGACAATTGAGAATTGATATCTTTGCCGTATGTAACATCCTGATAGTGGCGCTCTACAGTATTATCCTTCATAATGGTCTTGGGTGAGTGCCCGAACATCTGGGCCACATCGAGGTCGAAGGGCTTCACGCCGTCGCCCTGCTTGAACGAGAAGTGGGCATCGCCTGTGGTCTCACCAACCACGTACAGCGGAGCACGCTCACGCTCAGCAATTTTGCGTACATGTTCAATATGCTTCTCGTCGATGAGCAAGCCCATACGCTCCTGACTCTCGTTGGCAATGATTTCCTTGCTTGAAAGGGTCTTGTCACCAATAGGCAATTTGGTCATGTCGATCTCGCCACCGCACTCCTCAACGAGCTCTGACAGACAGTTCAGGTGACCGGCTGATCCGTGATCGTGAATACTCACAACGGGGTTTACATCCTCCTCACAAAGTGCACGTACCAGGTTGTAGGCTCGCTTCTGCATCTCCGGGTTGGCACGCTGAACGGCATTCAGTTCGATACCGTTGCTGTAGCGACCCGTATCTACCGATGATACTGAACCACCACCAAGACCGATGCGGTAGTTGTCACCACCAACGACAACGACCTTGTTGCCAGGCTGAGGCTCCTTTTTCAAACAGTCGCGCTTGGTGCCATAACCTACACCACCAGCCAGCATGATGACCTTGTCGTATGCATACTTCGTTCCGTATGCCGAGGCTTTGCCTTGGCCTTCTTTTTCCTGATGTTCGAACGTCAGCACCGAACCGCAAATCAGCGGCTGACCGAACTTGTTACCGAAGTCAGAAGCACCGTTAGAGGCCTTAATCAGAATCTGCTCAGGTGTCTGGTACAACCACTGGCGAACAGGAAGGATGTCCTCCCAGTCACGAGCCTGCTTGTTATCGTCTGTCAGACGAGGATAAGCTGTCATATAAACAGCTGTACCAGCAATAGGCCATGAACCAACACCACCGCCCATACGGTCGCGGATTTCACCACCAGTACCTGTAGCAGCACCGTTGAATGGCTCCACAGTCGTTGGGAAGTTATGCGTTTCTGCCTTCAGCGAGATAACGCTCTCGATATCCTTCACCTGGAAATAGTCGCTCGTGCTCTGGTTTTTTGGAGCAAACTGCTCAACCACAGGACCCTGTGCAAAAGCTACGTTATCCTTATACGCAGAGAGAATCTTGTTGGGGTTCTCCTGCGTCGTCTTCTTGATCATGGCGAAGAGTGAACTCTCCATCTCCTTGCCATCAATGATAAAGGTTCCACCAAAGATTTTATGACGACAGTGCTCAGAGTTGATCTGTGCGAAACCGAAGATTTCAGAGTCGGTCAAAGGACGACCATTCTGCTTCTCCAGTCCGTGTAAGTATTCAATCTCCTCAGGACTCAGGGCCAGACCTTCCTGCTCATTATATTCTTCCAGATTGTCCACATACTTGATGGGCTCGGGCTTGATATTGATGGTAAAAATATCCTGATTCAGGCCGTTATACATGCGCTGCAGCATCTCGTCGTGCTCGGCATCTTTCGAATCAACGGCAAAATACTCTTCTATACGAGAAATGCCGCTGAGGCCCATGTTCTGTGTTATCTCAACGGCATTCGTCGACCAAGGGGTCACCATTTCGCGGCGCGGACCGACAAAGAATCCGTCCATCGTCTGGGCGTCAACCAGCTCGGCATTGTCGTAGAGCCAACAAAGTTCCTGTACTTCTGATGGTGTGAGTTGATGGTCCACCTGCGTGGCTATCACACTCTTCTGGGGTGTCTTGAAAAAGAAAATCATGTCCTTTATACCTTATTGATTGTAAATTGCCTGCAAAAGTACAAATATTAAAGGAAAAAGCCAAAGGAAAACGCATTTTTCTTTGGCTTTTTCCAACGTGAGTGACTTCACCCTCTTTTTTTTATGCCGTGCAAAAGTTTAGTGAGCACGCCACTCTTTATGTCCTTCCACGCCCCTCTTAATGTCTTTGCCCGCTCCTCTCGTTAAAATCTCGTCGTGACGCGCTAAAATCACGACGTGACTCATTAAAATCACGGCGTGATGCAATAAAATCACGTCGTGATTAGGCAGAATAAAAAAGTTTTATTATCTTTGCAGCGCGAAAGGTCGGAAAGAATGTACCGGCGAGATATAATAACTAACTAAATACCAGACAATTACTATGTATGCGAAGTATGTAAAACAGGAAATTGCTGACCTAAATGGAACAGGTCAGACACAAGCGTGTTACAGGATGCTGGTCACACAAATGTCTACCAAGGAGTTTATAGAGAAATGCGTTAGTGAGAACGGTGAGAGACGGAATCTCATCATGAGCGCACTGACGCTGCTCAACGAGAAGCTGGCATTGTATATGGCTGAGGGCCGATCGGTGAAACTGGACGGCATCGGGACGTTTCGTGCCAAGCTGAGTGTGAGGAAGGATAAACTGCCCGATTCCTTCGAGAAAGGTGAAACGAAGCGTAACACACAAAGCATCGAAGTGGCGGGCGTGGTGTTTAAGCCAGACGACGACCTGGTCAGAAGAATACGGAAGTTCTGCCATCTGAAGCGAGACGGTGAACGCAGGCTGAAACGGTCGAAATACACATTGGAAGAACGTATTGAAATAGCCAAAAAGTATCTAAAGGAGAATCTTACCATGCACGCCGGCGACTATGCACGGATAACAGGGTTGTCGAAATCAACGGCCACACGAGAACTGCGCCAGTTGGCAATGAACCCGGCATCTGGCATTACTAGTCGTGGTGTCAGGAGCCAGAAAGATTACATTCTTAGAAAATAATTAAGCAAAAGATGTTTAAAATAACACAAATGGTTTTCACCACCTGCCCTTTAGCAACTTTCTGGGCGGAGTCCAAGAAAAAAAGAATTAATCACTAATAGGATTTTTTTTGAGAAAAACCGAACAGCGAAATTCGAATATTAATGGTTAATTTTGCACCCGAAAAGTAAAAAAAGGACAGCATGGAGATAAGACCACTGATGCCACGAAGGGGTGAAGGTACTCTGCGAATAGACGACAGCGACGACCTCGTAGTGATAGAACACATAGGCTCACAGCCCGAGGGTGGAGGGTCACTGCCCGAAGAAGGGGTGTTTGTGGAAAACCATGGCGTCATCGTCATCTGCACCGAGGGTATGGCGCAGTTTGAATATGACGGTCAAACCATTCAGCTCCGTAAGAACGACCTGTTTATCTACATCATGCGGCGTACGGTGATCACCAACTTCATGTCGTCGCAGAACTTTAACTGCCGCCAGATATGGTTTACCGCCAGCGAAGCGTGGAGCATAGACATGCATGGACGCAAAAGCTTAGGTGACCTGTTTTTCCTGAAACAACATCCGAAAATCAGTCTTACTGACCACGATGCCGTTATGCTCGACAGCTATTTCCAACTGCTCTGCCGTCGGATGCGCGAGCGTACACCTGTACTTTTTCCAGATATCGTAAGGTCGCTGTTTAGCACGCTGCTATTGGAAATCCTGGCTTTTATGCGCCGCGGCAAGACGGAAGGTGATGAAAGATGGATGATGGAAGACAACGGGGAGAGCCTGTCGTCTGGAAGTGGGATGATGGAGAATAGCCATGAACCAGGCTTCTACAGACGGCGGCTGGCCGACAAATTCATACGACTGGTAGAGCAAAGCGGCGGCCGCTGCCGCAAGGTGGAGGTCTTTGCCAGTCAGCTGAACGTGACACCGAAGTACCTTTCTACATTGTTGAAGGAGACGATGAATCGGCGTCCGAGCGAGCTAATACAGTTCTATACGCTGAAGGCCATTCAAAACCAGTTGCGCTTTACGGACATGACGATGCAGGAGATTGCCAACAACCTGCAGTTCCCCAACGCGTCGTTTTTCGGAAAGTATTTCAAGGAACGTATGGGCATGACACCGATGGACTACAGGAAGAAATACCATAGTAGTTAAGAATTTAGAATTAAAAATTAAATATTTAATCATGAACATGAAGAGAAAATGGATTGTGATGGCTGCCATGGTGCTGATAGGACTAAGCAGCTGCGGAGAGAAGAAAGAGGCCGCCCAAGAGCAGACGGTGAGAGTGAAGGTGCAGGAGATACGCGCTGAACCCATTAATGGTGAACAGGGTTTCTCGGGTACCATTGAGGAGGTAAGCGGTGTGTCGCTGTCATTTGCCACTGCAGGTACCGTCAGGCGCATCTATGTGAGCGAGGGTCAGATGGTGCGTCAGGGACAGCTGATAGCAGAGCTGGACCCTACGACGTTGCAGAATGCCTATACCATCAGCAAGACGTCGCTGGAGCAGGCTCAAGACACATACAACCGCATGAAGGAGTTGCACGACGGCGGTTCGCTGCCCGAGATGCAGTGGATATCCATTGAGAACCAGCTGAAGAGTGCAAAGGCTCAGGAGGCCATGGCCCGCAAGTCGCTGGGCGATACCAAACTGTATGCACCGTTCAGTGGATATATTTCCGCGAAGATGGCCGAGATTGGAGAGAATGCTTCCCCTGGCATGCCTGTTGCGAAACTGGTAAATATTGGCAGTGTGAAGGTGAAGATCTCTGTTCCCGAGGATGACGTACAGCGTATCCAGAAGGGCTCGTCGATGAAAATCATCGTTCCGGCACTGGACAAACGTCAGTTCGAAGGGCGTGTGACGGAACGCGGCGTGAGTGCCGATCCCCGTTCGCGTACCTACGAGGTGAAGGCCACCATCGTGAATCATGACGGTCAGCTGCTGCCAGGTATGATTTGTCAGGCATTCACCAACTATATGCAAGGTACGAAGGGAGTCTTTGTTCCTGCCAATCTGGTACAGCTCGACAGCGACAACAAGACGTTCGTCTGGGTTGTCAATGGTCAAAAGGCCTTGAAGCGTGAGATTATCATCAGCGGCGAGACCGCTCAGGGTGCTCAGGTGGCGTTTGGCTTGGTAGCTGGCGACAAACTGATTGTTGCCGGTCAGCAGAAGGTGAGCAACGGGATGAAGGTGGAAATTGTAAATAATTGACAATTGATAATTGATAATTGACAATTATGGAAGAGAATAAGGAGAATAAGATGAGCCTGCAGGAATGGTCGATGCACTACCGGCAGATTATCATACTACTGGTGAGCTGTCTGGTGGCTTTGGGTATCTACGGTCTTGCCAATATCAACAAGAACGAGTTTCCTGACTTTACCATCCGTCAGGGTATCGTCGTGGCGGTCTATCCCGGCGTGACGGCTCAGGAGATGGAGGAGCAGGTGACAAAACCGTTGGAGAAATACATCTTTACCTATCGCGAGGTGAAGAAGGAGGAGACCATCTCGTACTCAAAGGAAGGCTTGAGCATCATTCAGGTGGAGCTGAACGACGAGCTGACGGACAAGGACGGATTCTGGTCGAAGTTCAAGCATGGTGTGCAGGGCTTCAAGTCCCAGCTGCCCGATGGTGTGCTGGCTATCTAGGTGAACGACGACTTCGGTGATACGTCAGCCCTGCTGCTGGCCATGGAGTCAGACGAAAAAACCTACCGCGAGTTGAACGACTATATGAACGCGCTGATTGACTCGCTGCGCATGATTCCCAGCGTAGGTAAGACGACGGTCTTCGGTCTGCAAAAGGACCAGATTAGCATCTACCTCAATTCGGACAAGTTGTCTCACTACGGCATCAGCTACCTGACCATTGCCCAGCAATTGAGTGATAAAGGTTTCGTGACTACTGCCGGACGTGTAAAGAATAATGGCTATAAGTCGCCCATCTATGTAGATCACGCGCTGAACAAGATTTATGACGTGGAGAATACGGTCATCTATACCGATGATGCGGGTAACATCATCCGCTTGAAGGATGTGGCAACGGTGAAGCGCGAATATCCGCAACCCAAATCATACATTACCAACAACGGCACGAAGTGTCTGTTGCTCTCTGTGGAAATTAAGAAAGGACAGGACGTGTCGAGCATGGGTAAGGCTATCAATGAGAAGCTGGTCAATATCAAGCAGCATATCCCTGACGATGTGCAGCTGAATGCCATTACCGATCAGGCCAAGGTGGTGGACGACTCCATTGATAACTTCCTCCACGAACTGATGATAGCCATCTGCACGGTTGTTCTGGTAGTGGTGCTGATTATGCCGTTCCGCGTGGCCGCTGTAGCTGCAGGTACAATGCCTATCACCATCTTCGTATCGCTGGGACTGTTCTATATGTTCAACATCGAGCTGAACACTGTGACGCTGGCAGCCCTGATAGTGACGTTAGGCATGATCGTCGATGACTCCATCGTCATCATCGACTCCTATTTAGAGATGATGGCTGAGGGAAAGACACGCTGGCAGGCTTCGATTGATGCCACCGTCCACTTCCTGAAGTCCATCTTCACCGCCACATTGTGTATATCAGTGACGTTCTTCCCCTTCCTCATCGTGATGACAGGACAGTTCCACGACTTCCTGCTCTCGTTCCCATGGGCCATCTCCATTGTACTCTTCGCCTCGATGATTATTGCCCAGACGCTACTGCCCATCCTGCAGTATTTCTTCATCCGCAAACCCATGGAAACGAAGACGCGTGCAGACGGCAAGAAGCCGTTCAACCTGCTCGACATCCTCGATAAATACTACCAGAAGCTGCTGGCCAAGTGTTTCGTCCACCCTTGGATGACCATTGCCGGCGGTGTGGCCAGCGTGATTATTGGCGCCTGGATTTTCAGCCTGCTGCCACAGCGCATGATGCCATACGCCGACCGTAACCAGTTTGCCGTGGAAATCTACCTGCCCATCGGCACAGGCATCGAGCGAACCACTGTTGTGGCCGACTCGCTGGAACAAATGATAGCCAAGAAGGAGGGTGTCATGAGCATTGCCTCGTTCAAGGGCTGCTCTTCGCCTCGATTCCATACGGCCTACGCTCCGCAGATTGCCGATGAGAACTATGCCCAGTTCATTGTTAACACCACGGGCAACAAGGATACCGAACGTCTGGTGGATGAGTGTACCAACGAATTTACGAACTATTTCCCTGAAGCATACGTCAAGATTAAGCAGTTGAGCTATTCGTCGGTGGCTGTACCCGTGGAAATACGCCTGAAGAGCGACAACCTGGAGGAGTTAGCACAGTATAGTGACAGTCTCGTAGGCATCATGCGACAGATGCCTGAACTGTTGCTGGTGCGTAGCAACCTTCTCGAGCCGCTGTCGACGACGCGTATCAAGATTGACGACGAGAAAGCCAGTCGTCTGGGCATTACCAATCAGGCTGTGGAGCTGCAGATGGCTTTCCGCTACGGCGATGGCATCCCTGTGAGCACCGCCTGGGAGGGCGACTACGACATTCAGGTGAAGATGAAGACCGACAATGCCGATCAGGCAACCAAACAGGACGTCATGGACGAGCTGATACCTATCGGCATGTCAGCAGCCATTCCTACCAGTCTTTACGGACTGATGAGTATCCGCAGTTCCGATGAAGCGCTGCCCAGCGTGCCCCTGCGTCAGTTTGCCGAGATAGTACCTTCGTTGCAGTTTGGTCAGATTTGCCACCGCAACGGTCTGCGCACGGTGACGGTGATGGCTGAAGTGGCCCGCGGCAAGAATGTGGGCTTCGTCACGAATGATGTCATCAAGCGCCTGGAGAGTTTCCAGCTGCCCGAAGGCATGCAGATGGAGATAGGTGGTCAATATGACGATGATAAAGACACCACTCCGAAGATTCTCAGTGCTTTGGTCATCTCCATTGCTATCATATTCTTTGTGCTGCTCTGGCACTTCAAGAGTGTCAGCGAGGCCCTGCTGATTATGATTTGCCTGACGCTCTGTGTCTTCGGTACGGCGATGGGTATTCTCCTCGGACGCGTGCCCGTCTCATTGACCGCAGTCCTCGGCTTCGTATCGCTGATGGGTATCCTCGTGCGCAACGGCGTTATCCTCTTCGACTACGCGGCGGAGGTAAGGGAGCTGGAGCATCTCTCTCTGAAGGATGCCATCCACGTGGCTGCCGAGCGCCGTATGCGTCCTATCTTCCTGACGTCGGCTGCCGCCTCGATGGGTGTGGTACCGATGGTGTTCGGAGGCTCTGGCCTGTGGGCGCCGATGGGATGCGTCATCTGCTATGGTGCACTCATTACCATGTTCTTCATCCTGACTATCATGCCGATAGCCTACTGGAAGGTGATGGGACGTAGCGAGAAGAATTAAGAATTAAGAGTTAAGAATGAAGAGTTGTTGCCTAACGGCAATTAAGAATGAAGAGTTGAAATGAAAAAGATATTAACCGTTATTTGCTGTTCCGTATGCTGTGGCATTGCTGCAGCCCAAGGAACGTATTCTTTGGACCAGCTGAAACAGCTCGCCGTCGAGAATAACTACAGCCTGCGTTCAGCGCGCAACGCCATCCAGCAGTCGAAGGAGGTGAAGAACGAGGCTCTCACCAAGTTCTTTCCACAGGTGTCGGCCATGGGCTTCGGATTCCAAAACAACAAACCCATGATAGACATTGACATCGAACTGCCCGATGCTATTGCCGCCATAATACCACAAGGTTTGATTCCTGCCAACATCAGCCTGATGAAGAAGGGTGTCTATGCTTCTGTTTCTGCCATTCAGCCTGTCTTCATGGGTGGCCAGATTATCAATGGCAACAAGTTGGCGAAGGTAGGAGTAGAGGCTAATGAACTGAAGATGGAAGTCTCGGCCGACCAAGTGGAGATGACCACCGAACAGTATTACTGGCAGGTCATCTCACTGAAGGAGAAACTGCTGACCCTCGCCACCGTCCACGACATGCTGGAGCAATTGGAGAAGGACGTCACGAACATGGTCCGCGTAGGGGCCGTGAACCGCAACGACCTCTTGCAAGTACAGCTGCGCAAGGGTGAGGTAGAGAGTGCCACCTTAGAGGTAGAGAACGGCCTTACCACCGTCCGCCAGCTCCTGGCACAGCACGTCGGAAAGGCAGACGAAGCCATTGACGTCACAGTTCCCGAAGATTTCATCTTCGGGCAAGTCCCCGACCTACCCTTCACCCTGCGTCAGGACCATCAGTCTGCACTCGCTGCCACACCGCAATACCGCTTGTTGGAGAAGAATGTTGAGGGGCAGCGCCTTCAACATGCCATGGCCGTCGGTGGAAATCTGCCGTCAGTGGGCGTCGGTGCCAGTTATAGTTACAACGACTGGTGGGGCAAGAACACCAATGCCATGGTCTTTGCCACTGTCAGTGTACCCATCAGCGGCTGGTGGGGCGGCTCGCACAACATAAAGAAACACAGCCTCGCCCTCGAGGATGCCAAAGAGCAGTTGCAAGACAACGGTCAGAAACTTATCATCCGCATGAACAACGCCTGGGCCGCCGTCGAGACCTGTCACAAGAAACTGCAGATTGCTCACGATGCCATCGAACAGGCCGACGAGAACCTGCGCCTGAACCGCGACTACTACCGTGTCGGCTCCACTAAGATGACCGACCTGCTGCTGGCTCAGGAACAGTACCAGCAGGCTCGTGACCGCTATACCGATGCCTTCGCCGACTTCCAGACCAAACAGCTGGAGTATCGCCAGGCCACGGGACAGTAAGGGCTAAGAGTTTATAGTTCTCTCTTCGAGAGTGTGGCGTTCTCTCCTTCTCTCCTTGAGAGTGTGGCGTTGCAATGAGAGTGCGGCGTTGCAATGCAATCATAGTTGTTTTCATGCCGGTTATGGTAAAAGATGTTAAACGGACGCAACTATGAACTATGAACTATGAACTATGAACTGAATTATTCGTATCTTTGCACACAATAAATGAGACTGAACAGATAAAATAAGTACAATAACTAAAAAAAAAGTATTATGAAGATAAAGGCTAACGAGGCAAATGTCCCGCAGTGGAGAGTGCTGAACGTCACGGCTACGCTACCCGAAGAATTGAAGTGTCTGGACGAAATTGCCCATAACATGTGGTGGGTATGGAACCACGAGGCACGCGACCTGTTCCGCGAGCTTGAACCGGAGCTTTATCATGACGTGCGTCACAATCCAGTTATGATTCTGGATCGGTTGACTTTTGCCCGCAAGGAGGCAATCCTGAAGGACAAGGCACTCATGAAGCGTGTCAAGGAGGTTTATGCGAAATTCCGCAAATATATGGATGTAAAACCCGACAAGACACGACCCTCAGTGGCCTACTTCTGTATGGAGTACGGTATCCATTCTGCCTTGAAGATCTATTCCGGCGGTCTGGGCATGCTGGCCGGTGACTACGTGAAGGAGGCCAGCGACTCGAATGTGGACATGTGTGCCGTTGGTTTCCTGTATAGGTTCGGCTACTTCACTCAGAGCCTGGCCATGGACGGTCAGCAGATTGCCAACTACGAGGCGCAGAACTTCGGCGAGCTGCCCATTGAATGCCAACTGGACAGCGAAGGCAATCCACTGGTCATCGACGTGCCCTATCTGGACTATTATGTCCATGCCTATGTCTGGCGCGTCAACGTGGGACGTGTAAAGTTGTATTTGCTCGACACCGACAACGAGATGAACTCCGAGTTCGACAAGTCCATCACCCACAGCCTCTATGGCGGCGACTGGGAAAACCGTCTGAAGCAGGAGATTCTGCTGGGTATCGGCGGTATTCTGCTGCTGAAGAAACTGGGCATCAAGAAGGACATCTACCACTGCAACGAGGGTCATGCGGCACTCTGCAATCTGCAGCGTCTGTGCGACTATATCAAGGAGGATGGACTGACGTTCAACCAAGCCATGGAACTGGTGCGCGCCTCTTCACTCTATACCGTTCATACCCCTGTACCCGCAGGTCACGATTACTTCGAAGAGGGCCTTTTCGGCAAGTACATGGGCGGATACCCGAAGAAGCTCGGCATTTCGTGGGACGAGTTCATCGGCATGGGTCGTACGAATCCCGACGACAAGGGTGAGAAGTTCTGTATGTCGACCTTTGCCTGCAACACCTGTCAGGAGGTCAATGGCGTGTCAATGCTCCACGGATGGGTGTCACAGAAGATGTTTGCCAACATCTGGGCTGGTTACTATCCCGAGGAGAACCATGTGGGCTATGTCACCAATGGTGTACATTTCCCCACCTGGGTGGCTACTGGATGGCTGGAGAATATCTACGGGAAATATCTTGATCCGGCTTTCATCTCCGACCAGTCGAACGAGGAAAAATGGAAGGGCATCTACGACTGTCCTGATGAGGAGCTTTGGAAGATGCGCATGCTCATGAAGCAGAACCTGGTACATTATATCAAGAAGCAGTTCCGTGCAACGTGGCTGAAGAACCAGAGCGACCCCTCACGCATGACCAAGCTGGTGGAACGCTTCAACCCCAACGCACTGATTATCGGTTTCTGCCGTCGCTTTGCCACCTATAAGCGTGCCCACCTGCTGTTCACCGATTTGGACCGTCTGAGCAAGATAGTGAACAATCCCGAACGGCCTGTCGTCTTCCTGTTTGCCGGTAAGGCTCATCCCGCCGACGGTGCCGGACAGGGGCTCATCAAGCGCATCTATGAGATTTCCCAGCGCGACGAGTTCCAGGGCAAGGTCGTCTTCGTAGAGGACTACGACTTCCTGTTGGCCCGCCGTCTCGTATCGGGTGTGGACATCTGGATGAACACCCCGACACGTCCGCTGGAGGCCTCAGGTACGTCTGGCGAGAAGGCCGAGATGAACGGTGTGGTGAACCTCAGCGTGAAGGACGGCTGGTGGCTGGAAGGCTACCGCGAGGGTGCCGGATGGGCACTCACCGAGAAGCGCACCTACCAGAACCAGGACTATCAGGACCGACTGGACGCTGCCACCATCTACTCGCTGCTTGAGGACGAGATTGTTCCCTTGTATTATAATAAGGACAAGAAGACTGGCGTCTCGAAGGGCTGGTGCAAGGTTATCAAGAACAGCATTGCTCAGATTGCCCCGCACTACACGATGAAGCGTCAGCTGGACGACTACTACGAGAAGTTCTACAACAAGGAGGCCAAGCGTTTCAAGGAGATTGCCAAGAACGGCTATAAGCTGGCCAAAGAGATTGCTCAGTGGAAGGAAACCGTCGCCGAGCGGTGGGATGCCATCAGCGTGGTCAGCAGCGAATGGGACTTCCCCGTAACAGGCGGTATGACCGGAGAGAAATACCACTTGAAGTATGTCATCAACGAACAGGGACTGGCCGATGCTGTCGGACTGGAGAAGGTGGATATTTATACAGACAAGAACGGCGAGGAACGTGTGTTCCACGTTGAACCGCTGAAGATGACCGGCCAAGAGGGCAACAACTATACCTTCGAGGCAGACCTCAAACCCATCCAGTTTGGCCAGTACAGGAGTGCCGTCCGCATGTATCCGAAGAACGCACTACTGCCCCACCGTCAGGACTTCTGCTACGTGAAGTGGCTGGAGCTGCCGGATTGATTAACCGTTAAGCATGAAGTTATTCAAAAACAGAAAAAGCAAACTCTCAAGGCGCATCACCTGGCGTGTCCTCTTGATAATGCTGTTCTTCAATGTGTTTATCATTGGAGCCATCATTGCCTTTGTCTTTACGATTTCACTCTTGAATAGCAGCGTGCGTGGACGGTGTGTCATTGACGGAGTAGAAGGCAAGATAGAGTCGATGCTGAGGGCCGTACAAATAGCGGCGGCCAACAACCGTGCCGAGGTAGAGAGAAACTTAGGAAGCCCGAAGCAAGTATTCGACGCCTTGGAGCGTGAAATACGGGTGAACAATAAGTTCATTGGCTGTTTTGCCGCCTTCGAGCCCGACTACTTCAAAGATCAGGGACGTTGGTTTGAGGCCTACGTCTATTATACTGACAGTACCCGTCTGGAGAGCCGGCAGATAGGTTCACCAAGCCACGACTACTTCAATGGTGTCTGGTATGAGAAGGGGCTTAGTCTGAACAAGGATGACTTAGGCTATCTGACATCCCCTTACTTCGACAATTCCGTTGACAGCAGTATGTACTGCAGTTATGTGCTGCCCATCGTCGATGGTAAAGGCCGCAAGGTAGGTGTGTATGGTGTTGACCTGAAGTATTTATGGATTTACAGTGTCATTGCCGATATAGAGAATAATGTCAAGGATGAATTCTACATCGAAGACGATGAAGTGAAAAATGAAGATGGCGATATCCTTTTTTCTGTTCAAGTCGTCGACGACAAGGGCAACAGGATTCTTGGCTCTGACTCCATTGACGTCAGCATCCTCAAAGCTGAACAGGATGATGTGATTGGCAAACTGGGGATGAAAGACCTGAAGGGTACACCTTATTATGCTACTTACAAGAAGTTAAACTATACCGATTGGACACTGGTCTTCCTACAGCATCGTGACCTTGTGTTTATGTGGGGTGGGGTACTGGCCTTCTTCATCCTGTTCTTCATGATTGTTGGTGGCATCGTCATCTTCATCTTCATGAGTCGCAGCATCAAGCATGCCACAAAACCATTGGCGTTTCTTTCCCAATCGGCTCAGGAGGTGGCCAAGGGTAACTTCGACACTCCGCTGCCGACGTTCAGGCATAATGACGAGATTACCCAAATGCGTGATTCGTTCGACACCATGCAACAGTCACTGAAACAATATGTGGCAGAACTGAAGGAGTCGACCGCCATGAAAGCCTCAATGGAAAGTGAGCTGAACGTGGCCCACAGTATCCAGATGTCGATGCTGCCCAAGATGTTCCCGCCATTCCCTCAATGCGAAGAGATAGACCTTTACGCTATGTTGTCACCGGCCAAGGCTGTTGGCGGCGACCTGTACGACTACTTCATCCACAACGGAAAGCTGTTCTTCTGCATCGGTGACGTGTCGGGCAAGGGGGTACCAGCGTCACTCGTCATGGCCGTCAGTCGCACACTCTTCCGCAACATCGCCATGCATGTCGATAAACCCAGTCACATCATAGAAACCATGAATGCGAACATCAGCGATGGTAACGAAGAGTGTATGTTCGTCACGATGTTCGTTGGTGTGCTCGACCTACAGACCGGTCACCTCTCCTATTGTAATGCCGGCCACAATGCCCCCTACATGATCGGGAAAGAGGTAACAATGATTAGTAATCATCAACCCAATTTCCCTGTTGGTGCCCTGCCAGACGTGACGTTTACGGAGCAAGAGACGACGCTGTCGCCCGATACGACCATCTTCATGTACACCGATGGACTGACCGAGGCCGAGAATGCACGCCAAGAACAGTTTGGAGAACAGCGCGCCATCGACGTCATCAGCACGCTGACCGATGCTTCGCCACAACAGATGATAGAAACGATGACCAATGCCGTACGTCAGTTTGTAGGCAATACCGAGCAGAGCGATGACCTCACGATGCTCGCCATCAAATATGTCAATAAGCTTAGTAAATCAACAAATCATCAATAAAAAGCAAATCAGTATTATGAGTAGAATTAAGACTATCGGTATTCTAACCTCGGGCGGTGACGCCCCCGGCATGAACGCAGCTATCCGCGCCGTGACACGCGCAGGTATCTACAACAGTTTCAACATCAAAGGCATCTACCGCGGCTACGATGGACTCATCCACGGTGAGGTGAAGCAGTTTACCACCGAGGATGTCTCGGGCATCATTACCCGTGGCGGCACCATACTGAAAACAGCCCGTTCCATGGAGTTTATGACACCCGAAGGTATGCAGAAGGCTTACGAGACTTGCCAGAAAGAGGAGATTGACGCGCTGGTTGTCATTGGCGGTAACGGTTCGCTGACTGGCGCACGCGACTTCGGCATGGAGTTCAACTTCCCCGTCATTGGTCTGCCAGGCACCATCGACAACGACCTCTATGGCACTGACGCCACCATCGGCTATGACACCACGATGAATACCATCATGGAGTGCGTGGACCGTATCCGCGACACCGCCAACTCACACGAACGTATCTTCTTCATCGAAGTGATGGGCCGTGACGCCGGATTCCTGGCGCAGAACTGTGCCATCGCCTGTGGTGCCGAGGCTGCCATCGTACCAGAGGAGGCGACTGACGTAGACCAGTTGGCAGCATTCATGGGTCGTGGCATCCGTAAATCGAAGAAGTCTTGCATTGTCATCGTCTCGGAGAGTCCGAAGTGCGGTGCCCTCTACTATGCCGACCGCGTGAAAAAAGAGTTTCCTGGGTTCGATGTTCGTGTGTCCATCCTCGGACATTTGCAGCGTGGTGGCTCTCCGTCAGCACGCGACCGCATCCTGGCCAGCTGTACGGGTGTTGGTGCCATCGAGGCTATCTTGCAGGGTCAGCGTAACATCATGGTTGGCATTCGCAACAACGAAATTGTCTATGTGCCATTCACCGAGTGCATCCGCACAGACAAGCGCTTCGACAAACGACTCATTAATGTACTTGACGAACTGAGCATTTAAAGGTAAAAAGGTAAGAAAGAAAATAGTTGAAAAAGAAAAAGGTTGATATGGTAAAAAAGAAAATACAGAAAGAGATGAGGCAGAAAAGCAAGGTAATGAGTTTATTGCTTTTTTACCTTTTCACTTTTTTTCCTTTGTCTGCCCAGAACTTTCCTGTAGGCATTGTCAGCGGGCAGGATTCAGTGAAAAGCGTACAGTTTGGCTTGATATCATCAGTGGCTGTCAACGGAGGCAAAGGGTTCCAGTTTGGTACTTTCTCCAACGTCTCTGGTGGCGAGTTCAAAGGCTTCCAGCTGGCAGGCATCAGCAATATTACACGAAGCATGAATAAGGGCCTCCAGTTGGCAACTATCCTTAATGTATCGACGAGCATGACGAAGGGTGGGCAGCTGGGACTTGTCAACTATGCCGACTCGCTGAAGGGTGCGCAGATTGGTTTGTTCAATATAGCCCGCAAACGTCCCAATGGCTGGCAGGTAGGTTTCATCAACCTCAGTTATGACACTATCGGTCATAAGATTGGTCTGGTGAATATCAACCCAACCACAACCATTGACTACATGTTTTATGGCGGCACCTCTACCAAAATCAACGTCGCAGCCCGCTATCGCAACAAGAGCACGTATAATATCTTTGGCGTAGGCACCCACTTCATGGGACTCGACTCTAAGTTCTCAGGAGCCTTGTTCTATCGCCTGGGACAGTACAAGCAACTGTCGGACAAATGGAGCCTGAGCGGTGACATCGGATATTACCATGTAGAGACATTCGAGAAGAACTCTGATGACAAGCCCAAGCGCCTCTACTCCTTGCAGGCACGCATCAATGCCGACTATCAGATTAGCAAGCGCTTTGGCGCATTTGCCTCGGTGGGTTGGGGACTGACGCGCTACTACAGCCGTAACGAAACCTATCGTAACCGTCCGTTGTTTGAACTGGGTCTGACAGTTCGTCAGTCACGCGACCAGCATGAATCGTGGATGCGGGCCTGGGAAACGAAGCGGAAGCAGATTGAGTATGGCGACTCCACGATGGCACTACCCGTCAAGAAACGCTACTGGCAGGCCGTTGCCGAGGTGACGGCTATCAACGTCGGTGTACAGCTGTTCGACCGCTGGGTACTGAATTCGGACTTCGCCCAGACCACTTTGAATTCGCTGAAGCGTAACTTCACTGACGGCATGGTATGGGACAATGACTTCTTTGTTACCAACATGTTTGCACATCCTTATCACGGCAACCTGTACTTCAATGCAGCACGTACCAACGGACTGACCTTCTGGGAGTCGGCCCCATACTCGCTACTGGGCTCGGCGATGTGGGAGTTTCTGGGCGAGACAGAACCACCGGCCATCAACGACATTATTGCCACTACATGTGGCGGTATAGCGCTCGGTGAAATGACACACCGACTGAGTCGGACCATCCTTGATGACCGCGACCGGGGCTGGAAGCGCTTCTGGCGTGAGGCTGCTGCCACCATCGTCAACCCCATCCAGGGGCTTCACCGTATCATCAGCGGCGATGCCTGGCGGATCAAGAGCAGCAACTATCGCTATCATGACTTCAATGAGATTCCCGTCGACGTATCGTTCTCATTGGGTTGGCGCTACCTGGCCGACGACGGTGCATTGTTCCGCGGCGTCCACGCACCCTATCTGAATTTCTATCTGCTCTACGGCACGTCCGTGGACGGTGAACGTCACACTAAGCCTTACGACTTCTTCGACCTTGACGCAACCTTCAGTTTTGGCGGCGGTCAGAAAACGGTTAACAACATCAGCATCGTAGGACGACTCTGGAGTACGCCGCTCATCGACAAGCCTGCCACGACGAAGAATGGGCAGGGCATGGCTGCTGAGTTTGGTATCTACCAACACTACAACTATTATGATTCCAATCCCATTGAGGACGGCTCCAGTCTGATACCCTACCGCATCAGCGAGGCTGCCGGTTTTGGTCCTGGCTTCATCCTGTCGATGCCTCAGTCTGGTGCACTCACCAAAATGGAACAGCGTGTCTTCGTGAGCGGCATCCTGCTCGGCGGTACGAAGAGTGACCATTTCAACGTCATCGAGCGCGACTATAACATGGGTAGCGGATTCAGTATCAAGTCGAAGACACAGCTTGACTTTGGACACTTCGGACGTCTGATGCTCAACGCCAAATACTTCCGCCTCTATACGTGGAAGGGCTACGAGAACAAGAACCTGCAAGACTATGTCGACGGCACTGCCGACCTACACTACCTGAACGTGCAGGGCGACAACAGCAATGCTGCACTGTTAGTCATCAATCCTATCTTGGAGTTCCACGTTGCTAAGCAGTGGTCTATCAATCTCTCTGGTACCTATTATTGGCGTCGCACACACTATAATTATTATTACGACAAAGATCTTGTCTTGAGAGAGAACAGTAATGTGCATGCAAAGACCTTTGAGACTAAAATCGGTGTGACCTGTCGTCTATGAGCATCAATCCTTTATTACGCTGTTATGGTAGAGGCGGATGAACAGTCCATTGCTACCGATGATGAAATAAGGTGTCAAAACAGGGAAATCGTTTTGACACCTTATTTATAATATAATGAGGAATGGATCAGCGGACGGTGAAGTCGAACGACTTCAGGTCTTCATCCTTTGACGACGTGCCGTAGAGTATCTGGTAGCGGCCAGGCTTGACGGCGAGTTCGTCGATGGTCTCGTCGTAGTATTCAAAGGATTCACTGTTGAGTCCTATGACGGCACGCTTGGTTTCTCCGGGGTTGAGGGTCAGCTTCTGGAAACCCTTCAGGGCCTTGATGGGAGCACCTGCGTCGTCCAGTCGCTTCACATATACTTGAACAGTTTCGGTTCCTGCAACACTACCTGTATTGGTCACGGGAACAACCACAACACAGTTGGGCTTGCCGGCCTTGGCTGCTTTCTTGTTGACAACGGTCTTTGCCTTGCCCACCTTGAACGTGGTATAGCTCAGACCATAGCCGAAGGCATACTGCGGCTGACCGGTGAAGTAGCGGTAGGTGCGGTTCTTCATCGAGTAGTCGAGGAAGTCGGGCAGGTCGTTTGTGGAGCGATAGAAGGTGACAGGGAGTTTTCCTCCTGGGTTGTAGTCGCCAAAGAGCACCTCAGCCAGCGCCTTGGCACCACCCTGACCAGGATACCAGGCCTGCAGCAGGGCGTCGTACTGTCCCTCGACGCTACCGAAAGCGATGGCTGAACCTGAGCAGTTGACGAAGATGACGGGGCGTCCCGTTTCGTGCATGGCTTGTAGCAGGCGCTGCTGCACCTTGGGCAGCTCGATGTCCTGCTTGTCGCCACCCTCACCCTCCATCTGGGCAGAGATGCCACCGATGATGATGATAGCGTCGGCACCGCTCACCTCGTTGGCCAACTTACTGAAGTCGATGAGGTTACGTTCACAGATATCGCCACGCAGCATGGCAAACTGTCCGTTGCCGTGACGGTATTCGATGCTGATGTCGTAGGTTTTTCCAACCTCAACGGGGAACGACTTATACTCCACCTGACGACGGAATCCGAAGCCGCCAGGACGACCGCCACCGCCTTTGTTTTCTTCGACTACCTCGCCATTGACGCGCAGCACATAGCCGTTGTCGGTCATCAGCGTGTACTTCATCTCACCAGTGAAGGTCGATGTGTACTGACCGCTGAGGCGTACGGAGAGACTGTCGCGACTGACGCCCTCGGCAAAGCCCCAGGCACCGAAGGTTGAGAAGTTGATCTCATTGTAGTATTCGGTCTTGACGGGGGAACCGTCAAGCACACGGTTATTGTAGAACTCGGCCTTGATACCCTTGCCACCATTGAAGTCCTGCAGGTGGTGAACGGTTTCGTAGTCATCGTTCAGCTCACAGGCCTTATGATAGATGATGTTTGCGCCGGGTACGGCATTTCTGATGCCTTCGAGCAGCGAGTGCTGGTGCTCCTTGGTGGGTGTGCCGCCGTAGTTGCCGTTAAGCAGGTCTACATTGTCGGCATTGGGGCCAAGGACGGCGAGGGTCTTGACGGTCTTTGAAAGCGGGAGAACCGCTTTCCACTCTGAGCCCTGCATGAACGCTTTATTATCCAAAAGGGTCATCGATTCACGGGCAGCCTGGGTGGCGAGGGCGTCGTGCTCCTCGCTGCTGATAGTTGACGCAGGTAGCGTCGACCACGGAACAAGGGTGGGGTCGTCGAACATACCCAGCTCGAAGCGGCCCATCAGCGTCTTGCGCAGATGCTGGTCAAGGTCGCTCTCCTTGATGAGCCCTTTGTTAAGAGCCTCGGTGAGTACCATGAACACCTTGCCACACTCAAGGTCAGTACCATTAAGCACGGCATCAACCGAGGCGCTGAGCGGGTCTTTGTGCGTCTCGTGCTGTCCCTTGTTATAGAAGTTGTTGATGGCGTCACAATCGGTGACAACCAGTCCGTCGTAGCCCCACTTGTTGCGCAGAATATCGATGAGCAGGCGGTCGCTGGTACAACATGGCTTACCCTCGAAACGCTGGTAGGCACACATCACCTCGCGCACGTTACCCTTCTTGACCAAGGCTTTGAAGGCTGGCAGGTAAGTCTCCCACAGGTCGCGGTTCGTGGGCTCTACGTTCATCGAGTGGCGCAAAGGCTCAGGACCGCTGTGTACGGCATAGTGCTTGGCACAGGCGTGGGTCTTGTAGTATTGGCTGTCAGACAACTGTCCATTGGCCTTCTCGCTGGTACCCTGCATGCCCAGTACGGTCTGCACGCCCAGTACGGCATTCATATAAGGGTCTTCGCCGCAGGTTTCCTGTCCGCGTCCCCAACGTGGGTCTCTGAAGATGTTGACGTTAGGACACCAGAAGGTCAGTTCAGGGTTGCCGGGGTAGTAGATTTCGCCCATCCCCACATGCTTCACGCTATGGTCGGAACGGTTCCAGTTGGCACGAGCCTCGTCCGAAACCTGCGAGAAGACGTCGTACACCAGCTGCTCGCTGAAGGCAGCAGCCAGTCCGATGGGTTGCGGATATACTGTATAGCCGCCCTGTCGTACACCGTGACAGGCTTCGCTCCACCAGTTGTAGGAAGGAATGCCGAGTCGGTCTATTGAGATGCTTTTGTTCATCATCAGACCCACCTTCTCCTCAGGTGTCAACATCCCCAACAGGTTTTCCACACGCTCAGCACGAGGCAGTTGGGGGTTCTGCCATGCATATTGGTACTGTGCACTAACAGGAATGCTCGCAAACATGGCGAACACAAAGGATGTAAGAATAGTTTTTGTCTTCATACGGATAATATTCGTTAGCGTCTGCAAATTTACGAATAAGTGAGGAGAATACCAAATAAAAAGAAAAAAAGTCATGCTATTTCTTGCATTTCTGCTTAAAATGTTGTATCTTTGCACTTGGAATGCAACAACCATCCGGCATCACCTTTCCATTGGATGGATGCCCGAAAATACTATACCGAGCGCCCGCTCCGCATATACTGACCCTTCACTCCGTATATGTAGAGCGGGCACTCTGCATTTGTGGGGCGAACGCTCTGCATGAGTTTACTCCGTGCAAACATGTCGTTTACTCCGTGCAAACATATCGTTTGCTAGGAGTTCCCAAGGCGCTTGCTCGGAGCTCTTAAGTCGTTTGCCAGGTCACGGGTGATGACATTTCACGCTATCGTCAGTCTCTTTAGTAGTTAGGCAACGATGAATATGAAACAAACGAACGCTATTAATATGAGGTGGAGAGTGTTATTGGTGGCACTTCTCATGACTTCTTCCCCATTTTTCATTTGTAAAACATCGGCTCAGACGTTTGAGACACGCTATGAGCGCAGCGTCCACGACCTGATGAAGGACGTGGCCCGTCGCTTTGGTGTGAAGTTCAAGTTTGACGGCAACGTCGACACAGTAGGCAAGCAACTGCCGTATGCCGACTTTCGCGTGCGCCCTTATTCGTTGGAAATGACGCTCGACAACATCTGCAAATACTACGATTGGAACTGGTGGAAGCAAAACGATAAGACATACAAGATTAAGCTGTACGAGTATCCGCGCCGTCATGAGGCTGAGGGCAGGATGATGCTCGATTACCTGTCTACCTTATATAATAATAAGGAACAATGGGAGGCCCGCCGAGATAGCTTGCGTCGTGAGGTTCGTCAACGTCTGGAGCTCGATGCCTTCCTTGATAGTTGCGTGATGGTGCCGACGGGGAAAGCGTCGGCCACAAAAGAGCGCCCTGTCATTCTTTCGAAGATTCGCAAGCACGACGGCTATACCACGCAGAACATCTGCATCGAGCTGACACCTGGCCAGCACCTCTTTGGCACCATCTATGCCTATGCGCCAGTCAAAAGCCAAAAGCTAAAAGCCAAAAGCCAAAAGCCCTTGATTGTCTGCCCTGACGGCCATTGGCCCTACCGCTATCGCAAGGACGAGCAGCAACGCTTAGGCACATTAGCCCGCATGGGTGCCGTGTGTGTCGACTTCGACCTCTATGGCTGGGGCGAGAGTGAGAAAGAGGTGGGCGAAGCTGCCCATCACACCAGTCGTGCCCACGTCTATCAGGCAGCCTGTGGCTACATCCTACTCGACTGGATGCTCACCCATCGTAAGGATATTGACACCAGGCGTGTCGGCGTGATGGGTGGTTCCGGAGGTGGTACACATACCGTCCTGTTATCGCTACTGGACGACCGCGTGACGGCCTCGGCCCCCGTGGTACATCTGGCCTCGCACTTCGACGGCGGTTGCCCCTGTGAGAGTGGCAAGCCTGTACAACTCGCTGCCGGCGGCACCTGCGAACCTGAACTCGCTGCCGTGATGGCTCCCAAGCCCATGCTCATCGTTAGCGACGGTGGCGACTGGACCAGCTCCGTCCCCACCCTGGAATTCCCCTATCTGCAGCGTATCTACGGTTTCTATGGTGCCAAGGATAAGGTGCGTAACGTTCATCTGCCCAACGAGCGCCACGACTTCAAGGAAAACAAGCGTCAGGCCGTGTACGACTTCTTTATTGACGTCTTCGGCCTCGACCGATCGATGCTTGACGAGAGTAAGGTCACCATCCTACCCGATGACGAACTAAAAAGCCTCTACAAATGAAACACCTCGCCCTTGCCCTCCTTTGCACTGTATGCTGCAACATCGCTACTGCGCAGCACCGCCTTTGGTACGACCAGCCTGCTCAGACATGGACACAGGCGCTACCTGTGGGTAATGGCGTTATCGGCGGTATGGTGTTTGGTGCACCTGCCGTTGAGCATATCCAGCTGAACGAGGAAACCATTTGGGCTGGACAGCCGAATAACGTCATCAATCCCAATGCCAAACAGGTGCTGCCAGAGGTACGCCGACTCATTTTCGAAGGGAAATACAAAGAGGCTCAGGATCTGGCCAACGAGAAAGTGATGCCGCAGGCCGCGAGACAGAATATGGGTATGCCCTATCAGCCCTTCGGCGACCTGTATATAGCGATGCCCGGTCATGCAGACTATAGTAATTATGAGCGATTTCTTGACTTAGACAACGGGCGAACAGTTGTGCGCTATAGTTTGGATGGTGTGAAGTTTGAGCGTGAGGTCATCACCCCATTGGGAGGCCATCACGTGATGGCTATCCACCTGACAGCCAGCGAGAAAGGCCGAGTGACGTTTATCGCCAACATGACTTCGCCTCACGAAAATGTGCTCATCAATATGGATGGCAACGAGACGACGCTATTAGGCGTTTCTTCCAAGCATGAGGGTCTAAAAGGTAAGGTGCGCTTCATGGGTCGTATGGCTGTACAGACGAAAGGTGGACGCACCAGCGGTTCGAACGGCATTCTCAGCGTGGTAGATGCTGACGAAGCGACCATCTACGTTGCCATTGGCACCAACGTCAAGAGTTACAAGGACATCACCGGCGATGAAGCAGTACAATCGAGAGAGCGTCTGCACAAGGCTATGGCCTTAGGTTACGAGGCGCTGAAGGCTCAGCATGAGAAGAGCTACCACCAATACTACGACCGCGTAAAACTGGACTTGGGCCCAGACCGTTATGCCAACGTCCCGATGAACAGGCGCATCGAGCGCTTTAGTGTGCTCGGCGGTTTTGCCGCCGAGTCTGACAATCACCTCGTCGCCACCTACTTCCAATTCGGACGATACCTGCTGATTTGCAGTAGTCAGCCCGACAACATGAACCCTGCCAATCTTCAGGGCTTGTGGAACGACAAGATGTTTCCGTCCTGGGACTCGAAATACACCACGAACATCAACCTCGAAATGAACTACTGGCCCTCAGAGGTGACAAACCTGACGGAACTGAACGCGCCTTTATTCAAACTCATCCGCGAATGCTACGAGCAGGGCAAGCAGACTGCCCGCGATATGTATGGTGTCGACGGTTGGGTGCTGCACCACAACACCGACCAATGGCGCATTACGGGACCTGTTGACCGTGCACAGACCGGACTTTGGCCTATGGGCGCTGCATGGCTCTGTCGCCACCTATGGGAGCATTATCTCTATACAAAGGATGAAGACTTCCTTCGTCAATACTTCCCCATCATGCTCGACGCTGCCCGTTTCTTCACTCAGACGCTTGTCAAGCATCCCACCCGAGGCTGGCTTGTCGTCTGTCCTGGTGAATCGCCGGAACATGGGGGAAAGGGGCGCCCCACACCACTCGATGCCGGTGTTACGATGGACAATCAAATTGTGAAGGAGCTCTACACGAACGTGCTGGCGGCCGCGAATATCTTAGGAATAGGCACTATAGACACTATAGATACTATAGGAACTATAGAAACAATCAAGGCCCAACTGCCCCAACTCGCTCCCATGCAAATCGGCCACTGGGGCCAGTTACAAGAGTGGCTCGACGACCTTGACGACCCCAAGGACGACCACCGTCACTTCTCGCACCTATATGGTCTGTTCCCTTCTAATCAGATAACGCCAACACGCACTCCTGCATTATGGCAGGCTGCCCGCACTTCTCTTGAAGCACGTGGTGACGTCAGCACAGGTTGGAGTATGGGTTGGAAGGTCTGCTCGTGGGCCCGATTGCTCGATGGTGAACATGCCTACAAACTCATCAAGGATCAGTTGACGCTGACTGCTGACACGTTCCTTATCTTTGGTGCCGTGAAACAGCATGGTGGCACTTATCCTAATATGTTCGATGCTCACCCTCCCTTCCAGATTGACGGCAACTTCGGCTGTACTGCAGGCATCGCCGAGATGCTCATGCAGAGTTACGACGGTTTTGTCTACCTGCTGCCTGCCTTGCCCAGCGTGTGGAAAGACGGAAGCGTGAAAGGACTCGTGGCACGTGGTGGCTTTGAAGTGGACATCGACTGGAAGGACGGAAAAATCGTCAAGGCAGTCATCCGCTCACGTCACGGAGGAGTCTGCAAACTGCGCGCTAACACGCCTTTGAAAGGGTCTGGACTGAGGCGTGATAAGCAGTCAGGATGCTACATGCTGACAACAAAAGCTGGACAAGAATACATCTTACGATAGCTCAAATGTTGCAAAATGTTTTTGTTTTGTAGCATTTGACGATGCGCATGTGGCGGTTTGGAGAATTGTTCGTATCTTTGCAGTACGAAAATTATTCTTAACGACCACAATACAATGATGAAGAAACTGACAACATGTGCTGCCCTCCTGATGGCAGCCACGCTGGGAATGAACGCCCAGAAACCCATGAACGCCCCTAAGGGGGGTAAAGCCATTAGTGACGAACTCATCGGCATCTTCTTCGAGGACATCTCCTCGAGTGCCGACGGCGGACTCTATGCCGAGTTGGTACAGAACGGCTCATTTGAGTATAGTCCCGCCGAGCGCGACGGCTGGGGTGCCGGCACAGCATGGAAACAAATTCGCCCAGGGCACTCGTTAGGTACCATGCAAGTGCGAATGGATAATCCGCTGAATGCCAACAACCCCACCTATATGCGGTTGCACACCGAGCGTGTGAAGGAGTATTATGACTACAAAGGTTGGAAGGGTTATGGTATTGAGAACAGCGGTTTCGACGGTATTAGCGTAAAGGCTGGTGCCAAGTACGATTTCTCGGTATTCCTGCGCAATATCGGTACTGCCAAGCAAGTGCGTATCGTGCTGTGCGTTCCTCAGGAAGGCTGGCCTCCCCAGGACCCCAAGCTGCTGGCTGAGGCTGTCATCAACGTCAGCGATGCTTCATGGAAGAAGTATGAGGCTGTACTCACACCGACAGAAGATTGTACCAACGCCGTACTCCAGCTGCTGGTACTGAATGTGGGCGATCTGGATGTGGATATGGTGTCGCTGATGCCGCAGGACACTTACAAGGGTCACGGTCTGCGCAAGGACCTTGCTCAGGCACTGGCCGACCTGCAGCCAAAATTCATGCGCTTCCCTGGCGGTTGCGTGGTACACGGTGGTGGTGACGGTTTCTGGGACACCTACCGTTGGAAGACTACCATTGGTCCGAAGGAACAGCGCCGCGGCTTGAAGAACACCTGGGGCTATCATCAGAGCATGGGTCTCGGCTACTTTGAGTATTTCCAATTCTGTGAGGACCTTGGCATGCAGCCCGTTCCCATCCTACCATGTGGCGTGAGCTGTCAGGGAGCCAACGGTGGTTGGAACATGTATCCAACACAGGCTCAAGATGTCGTTCCCATGAGCGAGATGGACGAGTGGGTCGCTGAGGCTATCGACCTGATTGAGTGGGCCAATGGTGACCCTGCTACCAACAAGTGGGCCAAGATGCGCGCCGATGCCGGTCATCCGAAGCCTTTCAATCTGAAGTATCTGGGCCTGGGTAATGAAGAAAAGATCAGCCCAGAGTTCTGTGAGCGTTTCAAGTACATTTATGAACGTGTGACCAAGGCTCACCCCGAAATCATTATCGTAGGTACTGCTGGTCCTGGCTCACATCCCGGTAATGCAGATCTGGAGGCTGGTTGGAAGCTTGCCGAAGAACTGGGCATGCCCATCATCGACGAGCATTACTACGAGCCGAATGATTACTTCCTGAACAAGCGTCAGTACGACAGCTATCCTCGTGACCGTAAGACGAAGGTCTATCTGGGTGAGTATGCTGCGAAAGACAAGAAGCTCATCGACGCCCTGGCTGAGGGTCTCTATCTGTTGCACGTAGAGCGCAATGGCGACATCGTGGCCATGACCTCATACGCTCCCCTCTTCGCCAAGAAGACCAACACCAACTGGAATCCCGACATGATTTACTTCGACAACGAGCGTCCGTATCTGACCTGCAGCTACTATGTGCAGCAGTTGTTCGGACAGTCGAGTGGTCAGTACTACTATGGCGATTGCGTGAAGTTCGAGGGTGACGAGGCTGGTGTCCAGCAGCCGCTGGAGAATGTGCACTACGGACAGAGTGTCATCCTCAACGTCAAGACACGCAAGCTCTTTGTGAAGCTGGTGAACGCTTCCGACAAAGAGAAGGAGGCTGATATCAACCTGAGCCGTTTCCCGTTGAAGAAGAATTGTGTGAAGACTGTACTCGAGGGCAATGCCAACGACGAGAACAACTACGATGCACAGCCCATCGCTCCTAAGAAGGAGACCATCAAGGCTCAGAAGAAGTTTGATATCGACCTGAAGCCATATTCGATGGTGATGCTTGAGTATCAGCTGTAATATAGAAAAGCGGAGCCTTCCCGAACGTAAACCTAAGGGCTGATGACATTTCACGGTGTCATCAGTCTTTTTATATATAATAAGGTAAGATTATGAAGAAGTTACTGATGATCATGAGTGTGGCCATGCTGGCGCTGTTGGCACAGGCAGGCAAGCCGTGGGATAATGGTAAGCTGCGGATTTCGGACAACCAGCGTTTCCTACAGTTTGAAAACGGACAGCCTTTCTTCTGGCTGGGCGAGACAGGCTGGTTGCTGCCTGAACGGCTCGACAGGGCAGAGGTAGAATGGTATCTGCAATCGTGTGCAAAAGCAGGCTATAATGTCGTGCAGGTGCAGACCATCGATGGTGTACCAGCCTATAACATCTATGGACAGATGTCGAACATAGACGGCTGGAACTTTTCGGACATCAATCGAAAGGGTGTCTACGGTTATTGGGATCACATGGACTACATTGTCGATATGGCCAAACAACACGGTATTTACATCGGCATGGTGTGCATCTGGGGAGGACTGGTCAAAGACGGCAAGCTGAGTGTTGAGGATGCCAAGAAGTACGGCACGTTCCTCGCCAACCGCTACAAGAACAAGCCCAATATCATCTGGTTTATGGGTGGTGATATTCAGGGCGACATCAAGCCAGAAGTATGGGAAGCACTCGCCACGACCATCAAGTCGATAGACAAAAACCACCTTATGACCTATCACCCCCGTGGACGCTATACCTCAGCCAAGTGGTGGAGCAAGGCATCGTGGCTCGATTTCCATACTTTCCAGAGTGGACACCGCCGCTATGGACAGCGCATGGGCAATGTCGACTATCCCATCCCCGACAACACGGAAGAGGACAACTGGATGTACGTCGACTCGACATGGAAGTACAATCCTATCAAGCCCGTGCTGGATGCAGAACCGTCATATGAAGACATACCTATGGGACTGCACGACACCAATGAGCCGCGTTGGCAGGCTTGTGATGTGCGCCGCTATGCCTACTGGAGCGTATTTGCCGGCAGCTGTGGTCACACTTACGGCCATAATGCCATCATGCAGATGCTCAAGCCCGGCTATCCCACAAGCTATGGCGATGCCGGTGACGTGAAGGCTTGGTATCAAGGGCTGAAAGACCCGGGCTTCAACCAGATGCAATACGTGAAACGCCTCATCCTCTCGTTTCCCTACTTTGAGCGCGTGGCCGACCAGAGCATCATCCAGGACAACGGTACCCAGTACGACCGCCTCATCGCCACCCGTGGCAATGACTACCTGTTGGTGTATAACTACAACGGCAACACGATGAAGCTCGACCTGACGAAAATCAGCGGCGACAAGAAAAACGTCTGGTGGATGACCGCCGCCACAGGCAAGCTGAAGTATCTGGGCGAGTTCGACAGCAAGGTGCTCACCTTCCGCTACCATCCGCAGTCCGCCCGCGTCGAGGACGGCGTGCTCATCGCTATCGACAGCGCTAAAGACTATCTGACGAAAGACCAGACGGAATTGTCACCAGATGGATATAAAGCAAAAGAACGAGACTTAAACGAATAAGATGAAAAGACTCCTTATCATATTATTGGCTATGCTACCTCTGATAGGCATAGCCAAAAATAAAGTGGCAAAGCCTGACGTCAGCGTCAGTTGGCTGCGTGTGGAGAATTTAGAGAAGCCCATGGGTATCGATACGGACAAGCCTCGCTTCTCGTGGATTATCCTGTCGGACAAGCAGAACGTCAAGCAGACAGCCTACCAGATTATTGTCACGACGGACAAGGGCGAGGTATGGAACTCCGGACGTGTAGACAGCGACCAGCAGTTGTGGGTGCCCTACGGTGGTGAGAAGCTGAAGAGCGCCACACCATGCTCGTGGAAGGTGAAGGTGTGGACGACGGCAGGCGAGACGGCATGGAGCGAGGAGGAACGCTTTGGTATAGGTCTTCTGAAAGAAAGCCACTGGACAGGACGCTGGATAGGACTGGAGCGGCTGATGCCTGGTGAGGAGCGTGGTCTGCACTCGCGACTGGCTGCACGCTATGTCCGCAAGGAGTTTGAACTAACTAAGCCCGTCATGCGGGCCATTGCCTACGTGGCCGGCATTGGACTGCATGAGTTGCACGTCAATGGCGTAACCTACAATCGTGAGGTGCTGGTTCCTATGCCAACCGACTATCGCAAGACGGTGCTCTACAATACTTACGACATCACAGAGGCCCTGAAGGAGAGAAATGCCATTGGCCTTGTACTGGGCAATGGCCGTCTGTTCCCCATGCGTCAGAACAAGCCCTATAAGGCTCCTGTCTTCGGATTGCCCAAATGTCGCATTAACATCCTCATTGAGTTTACCGATGGTACGACAAAGCGTATCTCGACGGATGAGAAATGGAAGATTACAGCCGATGGCCCTATCCGTTCGAACAACGAATACGATGGTGAAGAGTATGATGCCCGACAGGAACTGCCCGGATGGGATATGCCCGGTTACGACGACAAGTCCTGGCTACCTGCGGAGCGCTCTGAGATTCCTCTTGGTACCCTACGTGCTCAGATGGCTCCTGGCATGAGCATGGAGCCTTTGTCCATTGCCCCGACCTGCAATGACAATATCTACGACTTCCACCAGAACATGGCGGGGTGGGTAGCCTTTACGCCTAGCGGCAACCCGGGCGACACCATCCGCGTAAAATACGCGGAGAAGTTGAATGCTGATGGAACACTCTATCTCGACAATTTCCGCGATGCACGTTCGGAGGATATCTATATCTGTGGCAAAGTGAATGAAGAGTGGCATCCCATCTTCAGCTATCACGGATTCCGCTATGCCCAGATTACTGGTCCTGTAAAGGATGTGCATGCCTATACGGTCAGCGATGATATGCAGACTACTGGTCACTTTGAATGTTCAGATACGACTCTGAACCAAGTGGTGAAGAATGCGTGGTGGGGCATCTATTCCAACTATAAGGGCATGCCCGTCGACTGTCCGCAACGCAACGAGCGCCAGCCCTGGTTAGGCGACCGTACGATGGGTTCGCTGGGAGAGAGCTATCTCTTCAACAACGAACGACTCTACACCAAGTGGATGCGCGACATCTGCGAGTCGCAGCGTGAGGATGGCGTGTTCTCTGACGTGGCACCCGCCTTCTGGAACTACTATAATGATGACGTGACATGGCCTGCTGCCCTGCCCTTCGGCTGTGACATGCTGTGGCGACAGTATGGCAATCGTGAGGCCATAGACAAGTCGTACCCTTATATCAAACGGTGGCTTCAGCATCTGATGGAAGAATATCTGGAGGATGGCATTATCACCAAGGACCAGTATGGCGACTGGTGCGTGCCACCCGAAAAGCTGGAACTCATCCATTCGCAAGACCCTGACCGCAAGACGGACGGTGCACTCATCTCGACAGCCTACGTCATCCGCACCATGCAGCTTATGGAGCAGTGGGGCTGCGAGGCCGACTACTGGAAACCACTTCGTGAGCAGATGACGGCGGCATTCAACAAACACTTCCTCACCGTCAAGCGTGGCACCTCACCCTGCCCTGATCATACACTCTATCCGGACTCTGTCTTCTATGGCAACAATACCGTGACTGCCAATCTGCTGCCGCTGGCTCTTGGCATAGTGCCGCAATATTGCAAACAGGATGTTGTGAAACAGATTGTGGAAAACATCATCGTCAAGAACAATGGCCATGTCAGCTGTGGTGTTATCGGCATTTCATGGCTGCTATGCGCTCTCAGCGACAACGGCTTCAGCGATGTCGCCTACCTGTTGGCTACTAACAACAGCTACCCCTCATGGGGCTATATGGCCGAGAACGGCGCCACAACCATCTGGGAACTGTGGAACGGTGACAAGGCCAGCCCCAAGATGAATAGCGGCAATCATGTCATGCTCCTGGGCGACCTGCTACCGTGGTGCTACCAGTACCTCGGCGGCATCCGTCCTGCATATTGCTGTGCCACAGCAACCACACCGTCCTTCCGTCTAAAACCCGCCTTCGACATCCAGGACTGTGAATGGGCAAACGTCAGCTGGCAGTCGCCCTATGGTACTGTGACAAGCCAGTGGAAAAAATCACTGCAACACGTTGACTGGCATGTGGAGATGCCTTGCAACACAACTGCCGACATCTATTTGCCCGACGGTACGGTGAAAAGCGTCGGCTCAGGCAGCTATGATTTCCATTGCACGATTCCAACTTCCTCACCTGCCATTACAAAGGATGAATTCCTTTATGAGCAGGCAAGCTTTCCACAGTGCCATGCCGCCACCATCGTAGAAACGAAGAAAGGCGACCTTGTTGCCACCTATTTTGGCGGCAAGCATGAACGCAATCCAGATGTGTGTATCTGGGTAAGCATCAAGAAGAAGGGTTGCAACGAGTGGAGCAAGCCCACCTTAGCTGCAGACGGTGTCTTCACCCTTGGTACCAAAAACGCTATCATTGCCGGCATCACCGACGAGAGTACCCCAGCTTCAGAAGGTCCTGTGCGTCGAGGTTTCGCCTCGACGAATCAAAGGAGAAAGGCCTGCTGGAACCCCGTTATTACTGAAATGCCCAACGGCGAGCTATGGCTGTTCTTTAAGATAGGACTGAAGGTGGCCGACTGGACTGGTTGGCTCTGCAAGTCGAAGGACGGCGGACACACATGGAGCGACAAAGAACCACTGCCCGAAGGATTCCTGGGCCCCATCAAGAATAAGCCCGAAATTATTAATGGCCGTCTGCTCTGTCCGTCCAGTACGGAAATCAACGGCTGGAAGTTCCACATGGAAATCTACGACATCGCTAAGAAGGAGTGGAAATATGTCGGCCCAGTGAAAGCCGAACTGGCCATGCGTACGGAAGACATGCCTACAGCGGGAAATGGTTCTGCCATTTCCAAAAAGGAAGACATCGAGGCTCCCGATGCAGGTGGTATCGCTACAAACGACGGGCGCCACCCCATTGACTGCATCCAGCCCTCAATCCTAAAGTTGAAGGATGGTCGTCTACAGGTGTTGATGCGTACTCGCAACGGTCGCATCGCTACCTCTTTCTCAAGCGACAACGGTGATACATGGAGCAACGTCACCTTGTTGGACGTACCAAACAACCAGAGCGGTACCGATGCCGTCACCTTGCAGGATGGTCGCCACATGCTTATCTACAACAACTTTGCCACGCTGCCCGGCACAAAGAAAGGTGTCCGTACGCCTCTCTCTATTGCCATCAGCGACGACGGAACAAACTGGCGGCATGCCTTGACATTGGAAGACTCGCCCATCAGCCAGTATAGCTATCCCAGTATCATCCAAGGCCGTGACGGCACCATACATTGCATCTACACGTGGCGCCGGCAGCGTATCGCTTACAAACAGATAGACCTCAAGAAACTAACCCCATGATGTTATAGCCCCATCACGGCCTTGATGAGTAGCATGACAACAGGGATGGTGACTAACAAAATGCCAACCAGATCGATGATGAAGCCCGACTTGATCATCTTCGTAATGGGTACATAGCCCGAGGCATAGACAATAGCGTTAGGCGGTGTAGATACTGGCATCATGAATCCCAGCGATGATGACAATGCGATACCGATGGCCACGGGAATAGGACTGAATCCTAACGATACTGCCGCACCAATAGCGATGGGGGCAATAAGGTTTGTGGATGCCGTATGAGAGGTCAACTCAGAGAGTATCAAGGCCGTAATACAGAATACGCCCACAAAGACCCATTCAGAAGGATTGCCTCCTAACGCCTCCTTAATACCAGTACCTATCCATGCGGACAATCCTGTGGTGTACATCATGGCTCCCATAGCCAAGCCGCCACCGAAGAGCAACAATGTTCCCCACTCGATGCCTTCAACGCCGTCTTTCCAACTCATCGTCATCTCGCCTTTCTTCAGGTTGACAGGCAGGAAGAACAGCAACAAGCCGCCCACCATGGCAGCAATAGCCTCTGGGAAGTGGCCGTCGTAGAAAGTCATGACGTCCGAATGGGCTCCATAGACAATACTCAGCACACTGGGTGCCACCCATAATACAAAGGCCACGAAGAAAGCTATCATCGTATTCTTCTGGGCACGCGTCCACTTGCCTAAAGAGTCGACGTAGTTACGAATAAACTCACGTGCGCCCTCAATATGTTTGACATCAGCCGGGAACATCCGCCACAACACCACATAAGCTAAAAAGAAATAACACAGCATAGCCACAATACCCCATATCATCCACTGGAAAAACGATACCGTCGGTGCCTGTGGTGCCAACTGGTCCAAGAAGCCAAGCATGATGATATTCGGCGGGGTTCCGATGGGCGTCATCACACCACCGATGCTACAGGCATAGGCCGTCATGAGCATCAGACCTGTGGCATATTTGTAGCTGGCCAGGTCTATGGTCTTTCCATTGCTGGCCATCATCTCGCGGATAGCTTCAAGCAATCCCAGGGCTATTGGAAACATCATGGCTGCGGTAGCCGTATTACTGATCCATCCCGAACACAAGACACATGCCAAACCAATAGCCAGGAAGATGCGGCGCGGTGAGTCACCCACCCACTTCATCGACATAATGCCATAGGCTATGCGCTTGTCCAGTCCGTTGACCATCATACCCTTCGCCAAAAGGAAGCCACCCAAGAAGAGGAATATCATGGGGTTGGCAAATTGATCGAAGGCATCCTTCATCGGTGCAATACCCAATACGACACAGAGCGTAGGTCCCATGAGTGATGTAACGGGAATAGGTACGGGTTCTGTAATCCACCAGATAGCCACTAACGACATCACTGCCAGCAGGTGGTGAGCAGGACCTTCAAGTCCGCCGATGGGCATCAACCAAAGTATTACGGCACAGAGCGGCCCCAGTATGGCACCCGTCAGTCTGCGCATCTGTTCAAAACGCTTGTCTTTATTGTTCATATCTTGACTCCTTTAGTTCTTACAGTGCGCAAAGGTATGAATAATTTAGCGAATAACCAAATAATCGTGGATATTTATAAGCATGATGACATTTAAGCCTTTCGTCAGTCTTTTTTATATAATAAAACTACTTGAAGACATGAAGAGATTATCAGTCTTAGGATTGCTTGTTTGTCTGGCTGTTCAGGTCATGGCACAGCATGTCAATATCATTACAGACAAGAAACCAACTGAGCGCGAGAAATATGCTGCGGAATACCTGCAGAAGAAGCTAAAAGCGCTGAACTACAGCGGTGGGCGCATCACACTGAGCGTAAAGGGTTGCGGCCCTGCCGAGGGCTACACCATCCGCCACGACAAAAAGGACTATGCCATCGAGGGCAACGACCCCAGCGGCGTCATCTATGGTGCCGTCGAGTTGGCAGAGCGCATGCGCCTTGGCGTTGAGCATGTTGCTGTGCCACAGCAATATACAGAACAGCCTTCGATGGTGATGCGCGGCACCTGCATTGGCCTGCAGAAGACTGTCTACTTGCCCGGGCATAGTGTCTATGAGTATCCTTACACCCCCGAGAACTTCCCTTGGTTCTACGACAAGGAGGCATGGATTCGCTATCTCGACATGATGGTGGAGAACAAGTTCAATTCGCTCTACCTCTGGAACGGCCACCCCTTTGCTTCTTTGGTCAAACTGAAGGACTATCCTTTCGCCCTTGAGGTGAATGAAGAAACATTCAAGAAGAACGAGGATATCTTCTCGTTCCTCACCCACGAGGCCGACCGTCGTGGCATCTGGGTCATCCAGATGTTCTATAACATCATTCTCAGCAAGCCCTTCGCTGACCATTACGGTCTGAAGACACAGGACCGAAATCGCCCCATCACACCGCTCATAGCCGACTACACCCGCAAGAGCATCGCCGCATTCATCGAGAAATATCCCAACGTCGGTCTGTTGGTCTGTCTCGGCGAAGCCATGGCCACCATTGACGATGACGTCACGTGGATGAAGGAAACCATCATCCCAGGCATCAAGGACGGATTGACAGCGAGTGGGCGCTTAGCCACTATTCCCGATGCGTCAGCGTCGGGCTCCGCCTCATTGCCGCCCATCGTCCTCCGTTCCCACGACACTGACGGTCCTCTCGTCCTGAAGGAATCGCTCCCTCTCTATCCCAATATCTACACCATGTCGAAGTACACTGGCGAATCACTCACCACCTACGAACCCGGCGGTCCGTGGGGTGAGACGCATCGGCAGTTGGCCGAAGCAGCCCCCGTACACATCGACAATGTGCATATCCTCGCTAATCTCGAGCCTTGGCGCTGGTCATCTCCCGCATTTATTCAGAAGACGGTCCAGGCCATGCACCGTGTGCACCACTCGAAAGGCTTGCACCTCTATCCACAGGCCTCTTATTGGGACTGGCCCTATACGGCCGACAAGCTCCCCAATGGTGAGCGTCTGAAACAGCTCGACCGCGACTGGATGTGGTACCAGGCGTGGGGGCGCTATGCTTGGAACGACCAGCGCAGTACTATGGGAAGCGGTTCCACCGCTTCCACCGAGGCCTCCTATTGGAAACGCACCCTCTCCGATTACTACGGCATTGACACCATTGCTGCCGGACACCTGCTCAACGCCTATGACGAAGCTGGCGAGATAGCCCCCAAGCTGCTGCGCCGCTTCGGCATCACAGAGGGTAATCGCCAGACGCTGCTGCTTGGCATGACCATGGGCCAGCTCGTCAATCCATACAAATACACCATCTATCCCGGTTTCTATGAGAGTTGCGGTCCTGAGGGCGAAAAGCTCATCGAATATATAGAGAAGGAATACAGTGGACTGCCCCATGTCGGCGAACTGCCGCTAGATATCGTCGACCAATGCGTGAATCACGGTGACCGTGCCCTTGTCGAGATGGGTGCGATTTCAGTCAAGCCCACCTGCCATGCTGAAGAATTTGAACGGGTATGGAACGACGTCCTGTGCTATGCCACCTTTGCCAAGGCCTTCCAGTTGAAGGTGCGTGCAGCCGCCGAGGTGCTACGCTACAAGTGGACGAAAGATATCGCCCACTTGGAAACTGCCGAGAAGTGGCTGGAACAAAGTCTCAGTATTTGGTATGACCTGAGCCGTATGACCGACGAATGGTATCTCTACGCTAACTCTATGCAGACGGCTCAGCGCCGTATTCCCGTAGGTGGCGACAATGGTAAGATGAAGACATGGAGTGAACTGGCCGTCGTCTATCAAGAAGAGCTCGATGCCTTCAAGGAAAACATCGAAAAGCTGAAGCATCCTGTGGCGCAGACAGATGTTCTCGTCCACCCCCTCACCCCCGCCCCTGTTCAGTTTGTTAGTGTGACAGGTGGTTCTGCCACCTGTGTTCCTCTCCAGAAAGGCGCCATCCTCTTCGAGAACCGATCCGACACACCTGTTGACAGCCTCGCTCCAGAACTCGTTGGCCTACAAGCCCTCGTTCTTAATCGCGACACAACACGTATTGTCGGTACAAGCATAGAATACGAGAGCGATAAACCCGTAAAGTTGCTCGTTGGTCTTTTCAAGGATGATGACCCCAAGTGGGCCAAAGCTCCTAAATTGGAGATTGATGCCACAGGTAATGAATACGGACAAGCCGAGCCCATCCTCACCAATGCTATCAGCATCGTTCAGATGCCCAAAGTCAATATCCATCAATACTCGTTGCCTGTTGGCCGTAATATTATCCGTCTCCCCAAAGGCATCTTAATGGTGGCAGGATTTACTCAGAGTGATATCAAACCCCGCGACTGCGGCCTTAATGGTCCATCGAGCGAAGTAGACTGGCTGTTCCAAAAGTAACCACCTATGAAAAAGATACTTATCGTTTTCTTGTCATTGCTCAGTGTGCTCGGCGTTTTTGCCGCAGAGATTCCTACCTCTGTCATGCAGCGCATCTACCAAGAGGTGCGTACGCCCTATAAGTACGGCATGGTCGTTGCCCCCACCGACAACTATCACAAGATAGACTGTCCCACGGTGTTCCGTGTTGGTGACAAATGGCTGATGACCTACGTGGTATATAACGGCAAGGACGGCACGGACGGTCGCGGTTACGAGACATGGCTGGCATCCTCTGACGACTTGCTGCATTGGACGACCGATGGGCGCATCCTCTCGTACAAGGACAACGGCTGGGATATGAATCAGCGTGGCGGTTTCCCTGCCCTCATCGATTGGACATGGGACGGGAGCTATGCACTTGGCGTATTTAAGGGCAAGCACTGGATGACGTACATCGGCGGTCACGGCACAGGCTATGAAGCAGTCCGCGAGCCTTTGCATATCGGCATGGCATGGACCGATGGCGACATCACGCAAGCCCATGAGTGGCAGTCTGGCGAAAAACCCCTACTCAGCATCAACGACAAGGATGCTCAATGGTGGGAAAAGCTCACTGAATATAAAAGCACTATCTACGAAGACCCAGCCAAGACCCTTGGCCACCGCTTTGTGATGTTCTATAATGCCGGGGGTATCAATCCTGGCAACCAGCTGAAGGCTGAGCGCATCGGTATCGCCCTCAGTAACGACCTGAAGAAGTGGAAGCGCTACGACGGCAATCCCGTCTATTACCATGAGGCCCCAGGCATCATTACTGGCGATGCCCAGATAGTCAAGAAGGATGGCCTCTATATTATGTTCTACTTCTCTGCCTATAACCCTGCCAGAAAGTATAACGCCTATAATACTTTCTCCGTCAGTCGCGACCTCATCCATTGGCAAGATTGGGAAGGAGAAGACTTGATAATCCCCAGCAAGCCCTACGACGAGATGTTTGCCCACAAGTCGTACGTTGTCAAGCACGATGGTGTGGTCTATCATTTCTACTGCGCTGTCAATAACGCCCAGCAGCGCGGCATCGCCGTTGCCACCAGTGTTCCCATGGGCCGCTCGGAAGTCCGTTTTCCCGCTCCAGAGCCCACTGGCAAGCGTCGCTTTGTCAGTCTCAACGATGGCTGGCAGGCGTCGGTGGTAGGCAGCGATAGTATCGCAGCAAAGATAAACGTCCCCCACAACTTCGACGACTACTACGGCTACCGTCAGCTGCGTCATGGCAACCTGCACGGCTCTGCTATATATGATAAGGTATTTACCACGGAAAAGCGCACAGACAAGCGCTACTTCCTCCAGTTCGAGGGCGTCGGCACCTACGCCACCGTCACCCTTAACGGCCATACCTATCCCAAGGAACTCGTAGGTCGTACCGTCTGGACGCTCGACGTCACCGATGCCCTTGTCAATGGGCGTAACGATATTAAAGTCCTTGTCGACCATCCTGCCATGCAGACCGCCTCACCGTGGGTCTGTGGCGGCTGTTCGTCAGAATGGGGATTCTCTGAAGGCAGCCAGCCCTTCGGCATCTTCCGTCCCGTCACACTGGTCGAGACCGATGACGTGCGCATAGAACCCTTTGGCGTCCATATTTGGAACAATACAGCTTGTGACAGCGTCTTCATCGAGACCGAAGTGAAGAACTACAGCACGAACCCCCAGACACTAGAGCTGGTTAGCAAGTTCGCCCTGACCAGCGGCAAGACCGTCTTCCGCCTCTCGCAGGAATTAAGGCTTGAACCCGGAGAGACCCGCACTGTCAGGCAGGTTTCACCGGTCACCGATGCCCACCGCTGGAGCCTTGAAGACCCTTATCTCTACACCCTAACGTCAATGTTGAAGCGTCCCAACCACTACGATGGCGACGCCAACATGGCCCGTGAACCGGCCCTCGTCACCTTCGACGAGGTGCGCACGCCGTTTGGCATCCGCAGTATATCCTGGCCCGTTCTCCGCAACGGTTCTGTAGGCCGAGGTATTACCTTGGCAGAGGACAACCGCTTCTATCTGAATGGCGCCCCCGTCTTCATCAATGGCACCTGCGAATACGAGCACATCCTCGGTAATAGCCACGCCTTCACCCCCGAGCAGATACGGAGCCGCGTGAAGCAAATCCGCAACGCGGGCTTCAACGCCTTCCGCGAGGCTCACCAGCCCCATAATCTGCTCTACCAACAATTGTTTGACGAACAGGGTATGCTCTTCTGGAGCCAGTTCTCGGCACACATCTGGTATGACACCCCTGAGTTCCGCGAAACGTTTAAGCGGCTGCTTGTCCGTTGGATTAAGGAACGTCGCAACTCCCCCAGCGTCATCCTGTGGGGCTTGCAGAACGAGAGTGTCCTGCCACGTGAGTTTGCCCAGGAGTGTACACTGCTTATCCGTAGCCTCGACCCCACGACATCGTCACAGCGTCTGGTGACTACCTGCAACGGCGGCGAGGGTACTGATTGGAACGTCATCCAGAACTGGAGCGGCACGTATGGCGGCTCGGCAGATAACTACGACAACGAGCTGCGCCGCCCCGACCAGCTGCTGAACGGCGAGTACGGTGCTTGGCGTACCATCGACCTGCACGGTGACGCCAAATACAGCGAGGAATCGTTCACCGCCCTCTTAGAAAAGAAAGCCCGCCTGGCAGAGCAGGCCTTTACAGCAGGTTGCGACTCAGTCGCAACAAACACTACAAGTGGCCTCGGCGTCTGCGGTCACTTCCAGTGGCTGTTCGCTTCCCACGACAACCCCGGCCGTGTGCAACCCGACGGAGCCTACCGCCGCATTGATAAGATAGGCCCCATCAACTACAAAGGCCTCACCACTATCTGGGAAGAGCCCACCCCCGCCTACTACATGTACCGCAACCGCTATGCTACCACTACTCCCGACGTATCAACGTCGGGCATTCCCCCCACCGCTGCCGACCGCTGCCGCGATCTCGTGAAGGGTGCTGAGGGATACCGCTATCTCTACCGTATCAACTGCGGTGGCGATGCCTACACCGACGAGTACGGCCAACTGTGGCAGGCCGACGACTCCCTCCTCAGCCATTCCTGGGGTCAGGACTTCCCCGGCATCCATGCCTTCCAAGCCAGCCAGCGACATATCACGTCCGATATCCGTGGCACCGATAGCGACGAGCTCTTCCAGTTCTTCCGATTTGGTCGTCACCGACTGTGGTACGACCTGCCCGTTCCTGATGGCGACTACCGCATGGAGCTCTTCTTCGTGGAGCCGTGGCATGGCAAGGGTGGGGGCGAGCAGGATGACTACGAAGGTCTGCGCATCTTTGACGTAGCCGTCAACGACAGCGTCGTCATCGATGACCTCGACCCATGGGCCGAAGCTGGCTACTGTGGTGCCCTCAAGCGTATCGTTACTGCTAAAGCCAAGGACGGTCGCTTGCGCATCTCCTTCCCAGAGGTCAAAGCTGGGCAGGCGGTGATTGCCGCCATTGCCATAGCAAGCAAAGAGCAAAGCATTTCTCTCACCTCTCACCCCTTACCTCTCACCTCTTTTAATTGGCACGTTCTTGACACCGACACCATCGCCAAGCTGCCCAAGGAGGAGCTACCTGCAGATACAGAGATACGCCCCGCCACCGTCTATCAGCCAATGGCCAAGAGCAAACAGCCAAAAGCCCAAAGCCAGGGTACCACCTTCATCATCACTCCCGGTCTGGGGCAGGAGTACGCCCTGCGCTTCCGTTACAAGAATACCACGGGGCACCCCGTCACCGCCCGCATGACCATCACTGACTCCAAGCATGCTGTGCTGGTCGACCGCATGGTGTCCTTCCCACCGACACCCCCGAAGTGGAAGATGCTCAGCACCACCACGGGGACGCAGATTAATGCCGGCACATATACTGTGCAGATAGATACCAACGACGTTGAATTTAAAGAACTCGAGATGCAATGAGAAAAGTCCTGTATTCCCTGCCTTTATGCCTTCTTGCCTATTTACCGTTGTCAGCCCAGAATGACGCACCGCGCTTCATACTTGAAGAAGAAAAGCATCACGACTGGGAGGACAACCACGTGTTGCAAATCAATCGGGAACCTGCCCGTGCCTATTTTATACCCTTTGGTGAACGGAAAGGAGACCGCATGTTGTCGCTCAACGGCGACTGGCAGTTTCGCTGGACGAAGACGCCCGAAGAGCGCATCAAGGATTTTTGGCGCACTGACTATGACGCCTCGGGGTGGGAGACACTGGCCGTCCCTGCCAACTGGGAGGTGAACGGCTACGGCACGCCGATTTATGTCTCTGCCGGCTACCCGTTCAAGATCGACCCGCCATACGTGACGCGGGAGCCGAAGAAGGACTGGACGACGTATGTGGAGCGCAACCCTACAGGACAATACCGCCGCACTTTTACGCTGCCCGACAGCTGGGCGGCAACCGGCGGGCAGACGTTCCTGCGTTTCGAGGGCGTGATGAGTGCCTTCTACGTGTGGATCAACGGCCAACGTGTAGGCTACAGTCAAGGCTCGATGGAGCCCTCGGAGTTCAACGTCACCCCCTATATTAAGAAAGGTGAGAACCAGATAGCCGTCGAGGTGTATAAGTACAGCGACGGCAGTTACTTGGAAGATCAGGACTTCTGGCGCTTCGGCGGCATTCACCGCGACGTGCTGCTGTACCATACGCCCGACATCAGGCTGAGGGATGTGGCGGTGCGGACAGTACACAAAAGGGACGGTTCTTTTTGTGTACAGGACGGGCAGTGGGCGCTACAGGTGAACCCACAGTTCTCCGTGTATAACGGGGAGACGGGTGAAGGATACCGGCTGGTGGCAACGCTGATGGATGGTAGTGCTACTGTTTGCAGCGACACTGTCGCAGCACAGGAGACACTCGACCTGGAACATAAGGCAGCGCGCATGAACGAGTGGTACCCACAGCGAGGACACAGGAAGTTTAACAGGATGGAGATGACAGTCAGCAATCCGCGGTTGTGGACGTGCGAAGAGCCCTACCTTTATACCTTAAGGCTGGAACTGCAGGGGCTCGACGGGGAAATCGTCGAGCGCGTGACGCAGCAGGTGGGATTTAGGGAGATACGCATCAAGGGCGGGCAGTTGCTGATTAACGGGCAGGCTATCAAGATTCGGGGCGTCAACCGGCATGAGCACGACCCCTATACGGCCCGCGTGATGACCGAAGAGCGTATGCTACAGGACCTGCGGCTGATGAAGGAAGCCAACATCAATGCCGTACGCCTTGCCCACTATCCTAACTGTCCGCGCTGGTATGAGCTGTGCGACAGCATCGGCATGTATGTCATGGACGAGGCCGATTGCGAGACGCACGGACTGCGTGGTACGCTGGCCTCAACGCCCGACTGGGCCGAGGCATTTCTCGACAGGGCCATCCGCATGGCCGAACGCGACAAGAACCACCCCTGTGTTATCTTCTGGAGCCTGGGGAATGAGAGTGGCTACGGTCCGAACCAAGCCGCCATGTCGGCATGGCTACACGAGTTTGACCCGACAAGACCGGTACACTATGAGGGGGCACAGGGGGAACCTGACCCTTCGACGGTGGATGTTATTTCAAGATTCTATCCAAGAGTGATGGAGGAATACCTGAACCCCGGCATCCCGGAGGGGTCAGACCAAGAGCGTGCTGAGAATGCACGCTGGGAGCGGTTGTTGGAAATCGCCAACCGAACTGGCGATCGCTGTACGTGGGTAGGGAGCGACGGGGGCCCGCGCCCCGTGCTGACCAGCGAGTATGCACACGCCATGGGTAACGCCATGGGCAATTTCAAGGAGTATTGGGAGGAGATAAACTCGAACCCGCGTATGCTCGGAGGCTTCATCTGGGACTGGGTAGACCAGGGAATCATCAAGAAGGAGGAGGTAAGAGGTAAGATGGTAGAGAAAGTTCTTTACGGCGGTGACTTCGGTGACAAGCCTAACCTGCATGCCTTCTGCATGAATGGTATCGTGATGAGCGACCGTACGCTGACGCCGAAATACTATGAGGTACAGACGGTGTATGGAGGGAAGACGGAAGACGGAAGATGGAAGATGTTAGAAGGAAGATGGAAGAGGGAAGCCAAGCCGAAGCCGTCAAAAAACAAAGCCCTTTCAGCCGAATTGATAAAATTGGTATCCAACATCCGCACACAATGCTTCCGCGCTCCGACAGACAACGACAAGAGCTTTGGCAACTGGCTGGCTAAGGACTGGAAGCGTTGCGGACTTGATACATTAAATATACCTGTAACGATGGAACAGAACGGCAACGAGCTGACGTTTACGTTTGAGATACCCGACTCGTTGCCCCCGCTGCCACGCCTCGGCATTCGTATTGAACTGCCACGGGAGTATGAGCAGTTGACGTGGTACGGCCGCGGCCCTTGGGACAACTATCCAGACCGTAAGGAGTCGTGTTCCGTGGGGTTGTGGAAGAGCGTTGTCAGCGAGCAGTACGTACACTACGCCCGTCCGCAGGACAGTGGCAACCACGAAGACTGCACGATGGTGGAACTGAAGACGAAGAAGGGCAAGAGGATTCGCATCGAAGCCGTCGACGAGCCTTTTTCCTTCTCGGCCCTACCGTACTCCGCGCAGTACATTGCCAGCAAGAGCCACGACTACGAGTTGGAGGACGAAGGGAAAACCTTCGTCAGCATAGACTGCGCCGTCATGGGGCTTGGCAACAGCTCCTGCGGACCTGGGGTTCTAAAGAAATACACTATCGACCAAACCAAGAAGCATCAGTTAAAGATTCGGATAGCTGACAACTATTAAAACATATCAAAAGCTTACTTATCGTTATTTTATAAAAACAACATTTTAGAAAACCGTGAGAACAGCCCTCTTAACCCTCCTGATCACCCTTGTCCCACTGGCGGGACAGGGACAGGTGAACAATGATATCCACCGTGAGGACACCCTACAGGAGGTAACCGTAACGTCACGCTCGGCCCAGCAGCGCATGGGCGAGGTGCAGATAGGTATGGAGAAGGTCGAGGTGGCCACACTGGCCAAGGTGCCGGCACTGTTTGGCGAGAAGGACATCATCAAGAGCTTGCAGTTGCTGCCTGGTGTGAAGAGCGAGAGCGAGGGCTCTGCTGGCTACGAGGTACGTGGCGGCACAGCGGCACAGAACCTGATACTGCTCGACGGAGCTACGGTGTACAATGCCGGACACTTGATGGGTCTCTTCTCTACGTTCAATGACGACGCACTGACAGGGGCTTCACTCTACAAGGGTCTTGTACCGGCACAATTGGGTGGTGGCTCATCGTCAGTATTCGACATCGACACGCGTCCTGGCGACCTGCACGGCTATCACTTCGGTGGCACCATCGGCTTGCTCTCGGCCAAGATAGTGGGAGAGGGCCCTATACAGAAAGACCGTTCTTCGTTTCTCTTCGCCGGACGCCGCTCATGGCTCGATGTGTTTCTGAAGGCATCGGAGAAGTACCGTGACAACACCATGAATTTCTACGACATGAACCTGCGTCTGAATTGGCGCCTGGGTGTCCGGGACCGCCTGTCACTGTCATTCTTCCACGGCCGCGACAACATGGGCATCGACGAACTGCTCGACATGACTTGGGGCAACACGACGGCCACTGCTAACTGGCTGCACACCTTCGGCGACCACCACCATGCCAATACGCAACTGGTGTACAGTAACTACCTGTCGGACATGGGACTCGACATGCTGAACATCTATTACACCATGAAGGGTTTCATCCGCCACTTCACACTGCGCCACCAACAGCGTGTGACGCTGCGCGATCACCGACTGAATATGGGTATAGAGACGACTTACTTGCAGCTGCAGTCGGCGGAGTGGGACATCCGTCTGCTGCACCAACGTGAGAAGCGTGATGCCTGGATGTCGGCCCTATGGGTGAACGACGACTGGCACATCAGCCCGAAGTTGGACGTTTCTGTCGGTTTGCGCCTGCACCTGTTCTCAGCACTCGGTGGAAAGCCGTACTACGATATCGACCCTGCTGGCAACATCGTAGACACATGGCATCCGACGGGCATTGTGAAGACATATGCCGACCTGGAGCCACGTGTAAGCATGAAATGGAACATCGACGAGCGCAACAGCCTGAAAGTGGGCTACAGCCGTACGTCACAAGACATCCATGCCATCCGCGGCAGCTCGCTGTCGATGCCCTTCGACCGCTACACCATGAGCAGCAACATCCTGAAACCTGAGCAGGCCAACCAGGTGGCCATGGGCTGGGTGGGCATCACGCCACGGGGCGACTACGACTTCTCGGCGGAGGCGTACTATAAGCACATCGACAACGTGTACGACTATCGCGATGGCAAAGCATTTTATTCGGAAATAGAAATTGAGCGGCTGCTGCTGGGCGGCAAAGGGCGGGCCTACGGTATGGAACTGTGTGCACGCAAGAATACGGGACGGCTGACGGGCTGGCTGAGCTACACGCTGGCGTGGTCGGAGAACAAGATTGAGGGCATCAACCAGGGACACTGGTATACAGCGTCGAACGACCGTCGCCACGACATTGCCGTGGTGGGCATGTACCGTCTGGCACCGAAATGGGAGCTTGCAGCAACATGGCGCTACAATACCGGTCAGGCCCTGACAGCACCCAGCGCCAAGTATGAGATTGACGGCACCACCTACTACTACTATGCCGAGCGCAACGGCTATCGTGCTCCAGCATATCACCGTCTGGACATCAGTGCCACGTGGACGCGACAGGTGGGGCGTTTCCAGCACATCTTATCGTTCGGTGTTTACAATGCCTATTGTCGCTATAATCCGTTCCTCATCCAGTTCAAGAACGACGACGACTCGCCCACGGGTACCATCGCCGAGCAGACGTCGCTCTTCGGCATCATTCCTTCCGTATCGTTCACCATCAAATATTAAGGGACTCAAGTTTCGAAAGGAGTTAAGGAAGTTAAAAGAGTTAAAGACAATAGTTGAGAATAGAAGATGAAAAGAATATATATTATTGTACTATTGGCAGTGGGGCTGACGGCCTGTACCAAGGAGATTGACTTCGACTACCACGAGGTGGAGCCGCAGCTGATGATTGAAGGCCGTGTGACCAACGAGGGCAGCGAGGTGCTCATCACCCGCACACGCAGCGTGCTGGACAGCGTAAAGAGCCCATGTCTTACGGGCGCCGAAGTGGTCATCACCACAGACGGCGTCATAGAACACCTACCCTACGACACCCGGACACGCAGCTACCATTCAGCGTTCCGCGGCACAGTGGGCCAGACCTACCACCTGAGCGTCAACTTCGACGGCCATCACTACGAAGCCACGTCGACCATGCCAGCCCCAGCACCCATCAAGTCGACAGAGTTTCTGTGGCAATCCGTCGTCGACGAGCGTATACTATTCTATGAGGTATATGCCGCCGACACTGAACCTGACGAGCGCAACTATTTCTGGTACCGCATGGACCGCCAGTCCAACCATCCACACTTCAAGAACAAGCCACAGACCGATGCCTACCGCTGGAACGTTTTCGAAGACCGCGGTCATCTGCCAGGACAGATTACTTGCGATGTGATGTGCATGAGCCAGCGTGCTGTCGACGAGGACAAGGAAGAGAACTGGAAGAGCATCCTCTACGAGGGCGACATCGTTACCTTCAAGCTGATGACCATCGACCGTTCCACCTTCGACTTCCTTAAATCGCTCAGGGCCGGACAAAGCGGCGGGGCCAACCCCATCAGCAACATCAAGGGCGACCCCTGCCTGGGCTACTTTACCGCCACGAGCATCACGCATGCCGACACCATCCGCTTCAGCTTTGCCAACATCCGTGAGGTTTCGAAATAATTGTGAATTATGTATAAAAAAACATGAACCATAAACCATGAATCATGAACCTTTCGTATCTTTGCATATTATTATTACTAATAACTGCAAATCATATGAAAAAGACTATCGTGACTCTGGCTTTGGTAGTGGGATGCTGCCTGAGCGGTGTGGCACAAGAAAAGCTCTTCCAGAGTGCCAACGTACAATCACCCGTCGTCAACAAGGACGGCACAGTGACGTTTAACCTCTTTGCCCCCAAGGCCTCGAAGGTCGAGGTGACCGGCGACTTCCTGCCCACTCAGAAAATACATATTGAGGGCTATGGCGACTACGACGCCCCCGGCGTGGCACAGCTCGTGGAGGGCAAGAACGGTGTGTGGAGTTTCACCAGCGACAAACTGGCCCCCGAGATGTATAGCTACACGTTCAGCATCGACGGCATGACGGGCGTCAAGGACCCAGCCAACATTTATGTGAACCGCGACATCGTGTCGTATACCAACATCTTCATCGTCAGTGAAAAGAAGGGTGACAAAGGTGACCTCTATCGCGTCAACGAAGTGCCCCATGGCAACCTGAGCAAGGTGTGGTACAACAGTCCTACGCTGAAGATGCAGCGCCGCATGACCATCTACACCCCGCCTGGCTACGATAAGGGTGGACGCTATCCTGTCATGTATCTGTTGCATGGTTCCGGTGGCGACGAGAATGCTTGGAGCGAACTCGGTCGTGCAGCCCAGATTCTTGACAACCTCATTGCCATGGGCAAGGCCAAGCCGATGATTGTCGTCATGCCCAATGGCAATCCCAACTGCCAGGCAGCCCCTGGCGAGTGGTCATTCGGCATGTACACTCCGGGCTTCCGCGACGGTGGTAATGGTCCTACGGCACCTGCTGCAGCTACCATCCCGGCCAGCTTCATGGATATCGTGAACTATGTCGATGCCAACTACCGCACCATCAAGAAGCGTGAGGGACGTGCCGTCTGCGGTCTGTCCATGGGTGGCGGCCATACCTTCGCCATCAGCCTCCTCTATCCCACGACGTTCGATTACTATGGACTTTTCTCGGCCGGTCTGCACCTCGGCAAGGACTTCAATATGCAGAAGCCGTTCTCCGAGCAGATCAAGGACGACCCAGACTTTGCCGGACAGTCAGCACGCCTCTTTGGCAGCAAGCCCAAGCTCTACTGGATGGGTATGGGCAATACCGACTTCCTCTATCAGAGTACCGTCGACCTGCGTGCCTACTGGGATTCGAAGGGTTATAAGTATGAGTACGTCGAGACCGATGGCGGTCACATCTGGCGCAACTGGCGCATCTATCTCACCATGTTTGCACAGCGTCTCTTCAAGTAAATTGGTACGACTTTCGCATGTTTACATGCTCAAATTAGAAATTAGGAATTAGGAATTATGATTACCTTTGTCCGCTGCATTTGAGGATTAAAGCATATCATAATTTCTAATTTCTAATTTCTAATTTCTAATTTTTAATTGCTGATGCAAGCATCGCTTTGCGCTCACTGCTGCGTGATTTCCGGATGTTGCACGGCTAAGGGCAGGTCTTTCTGCGAGAGGTAGAACATGTAGAGGATGCAGTCCTTCTTGCCACGGTTCTCGCCGTGGTGGATGGTACCTACCATCTCTACGACAGCCTCGCCCTCATGGACCACTTTCGTCTTACCGTCCAGACCGATGATGGTCAGTTCGCCCTGTACCAGCACGCCGTAGTTCATAGCCACATGGTGGTGCCAACCCAACTTCTGTCCAGCAGGGAACACATATTTCACGGCAACCAGCTCCGGGCGTCCTTGGAAGTAGTCCGGCAGTTCCACGCCGTCCCAGCTCTGACTGGTGCGAATCAGTTCGGTGCTCACCACTTTTGGGGCCGCTTTAGCCGTCGCAGTATGAGCCGTCTTGCATGAGCTCAGTACACATGCGCCGCAAATAAAGGTGGCGGCAATCACCAAATTCATCATCTTTCTCATTTTATTTTGAATTAGAAGTTATTAAAATCTGAAGCCAAAAGACGTATTAATGAACCAGTCGTTCAGATAACCGGTAGTGTTACCGTGATGATAGCGGATGTTGTTGAATTGTCCGTATGCATTGAGGTAAAAGCGCTCAAAGTTGTAGGTCAGCGACATACGGGCATCGAAACCCAAGCTGACACCGCTGTTGAAAGTCTTGTCGCCCATGGGAGTAATGTGTACATTCCCATAGAACCATTCATCCCACTCCTCGTTGGTCGTATTCGGGTCCCAGAAGGTAGGGTCTTCCATCAGTTCCGGTACATTCGTTGCATAGCCGTAGGCCTTGAGCTTATTGACAAAGGTCAGCATAGGCATGGCCATGACGTTGATGAGCAGTCCGCGGGCGGGAACCCAGTTGTAGGCATAGCCTACGCCCACACTGCCCTGCCATAGTTTTACCTTACCCAGTCCCTCCATCAGATACACCAGGTCGCCGTTAGAGTCTGAGGCATAGTCAATACGCGTATAGTTGTACATTAGTCCTGCCATCAGCGAACCCGCCGAACGCTTCTGAATGGCCGACTGGTCGTAGGCTGCGGAATAGGAGAATTTCTTGCCGTTGAACATATAGTATCCGTCGGCGATGACCGCTCTCACACGGATGGGGTCAGTCAGCTGTACGTTATTCCATGCGTCCATCTCAGCCTCAGAAAGGAGCTCACTGTTCAGGTTAAAATTTGGGTTGCTGTTCTCGAATGAGCGGATACGCACGTTGATGCCGTACGATCCTCCCGTGGCACCGAACGTCAGATTGCTACCCTTGTCGCCACCAACGTTCACCGTATAGCCCAGACCATAGCCCCTATAGCCAGCCCACAGACCAACATACTGCGAAGGCGTCGTCTTCAGATGCGGCCTGGCACTATATTCCTGCCCGGCTATAGTTCCCTCGGTTCTCATGCTCACGACGGTCTGGTTCACATTGCCCCTCAAGATAATCTGCCAGGGCCTCTCCGGTGCATCGATATAGCGACGGTCAACACCCTTGACCGCCATCGAGTCCAGCTTAGTCCCCACTTTCTTGATGAGCGAAGCCAAGCCACCCTGCGCCATCATCTGACCGCAGAAGCTAACGCCAATGACAAGCAATATGTACTTCAATGGCTTCAAAATCATTAGAGCGTGTTTTATCTTCCTTAACTTCTTTGATAACATACTTGATATTGAGTACCGAGCTCGTTGCAAAGGTAAGGAATAAAAACGAAACAAACAAGAAAAAACAGAAAAAATACATAGAAGCTTGATGGCACGTAATCGATTACGGCAGAAAACAAACGTCGACGTTTACATATTAATAATATAATACTTATTTTTGCATCGGTATTGAGCTAAAATTATTGCAAAACAAACAAGAGAAATAACCGATGAAAAAGAATCTCACACCTCGCACCTCCTACTTAGTGCTTTTGTTCTTCATGCTGGTATGTCATGCCTGTCCCACCTTCGCAGACAATTTCAATGAAGACTTTGAAACAGGACTGCCGTCATCGGCTCCGTCTTCAGCAACGACCGTGTCACTGGTTTCCGGTCAATGGACAATCAAGGGCGTATATGGCAAGAAAGACAATAACAGCATGCGCCTTACCATGAACAACAATGGATATGCCGTTACCCCCGTACTCTGCCAGCCAGGAAAGGTAACCTTCTATCACAGGGCTTCTGGCTCAGGAAAGAAACTGGTAGTAGAGAAGTCAACAGACGGAGGTACGACATGGACAGAACTGGGGACGGCAACCGTCTCATCCTCTACACCATACGGTTCCAGCACGTTCAAATGTAACTCACAAGAGGAAGATACAGAGGTCGTCATCCGTTTCACCTGTCAGAGCGGAACCATCTATCTGGACGACATAACCATTACACTCAACAGCGTCAGCGGGCAGCCACAACCAGAGCCAGACGACCCGACGTACATCACCGAGGGTGTCCCCGTTCCTACCAAGCCGTTCCCCACGGCATTGAACACCATATACATTGCCCCTGACGGCGATCCCAACGGCGACGGTTCTTTTGAACGTCCTTGGAACGACTTGCAGACAGCCATCAATGCTGCTCAGCCAGGCACTCATATCATCTGCCGTGGCGGTACGTACTATCCAAAGAAACAAAATGATGGAAAATATACCGTTCGTATCAAGAAAAACGGTACAGAGGAGAGCCCAATCATCATCCGTGCCTATGAGGATGAGAAGCCGGTCTTTGACTTTGTGAATCAGTTGTACGACCAGATGGTGGGCGACCGTGGTATCTTGATTACCGGCAACTACTGGTGGCTATTCGGGCTGCATATCACACACGCCGCCGACAATGCCATCAAACTCGAAGGATCGCACAACCGCATTGAGCGTTGCGAGTTCTCATATAACCTCGACACGGGACTACAGCTCGGTTTCGGACATAACTTCAGCGACACCTTCCCCGGTATCAGCAGTAACGATGGCTCATACTGTGCCTATAACGACATTATCGACTGCGACTCACACCACAACTGCGACTACGACACCAACTATGGAAGCGATGCCGACGGCTTTGCATGTAAGATGCACAACGGTATTGGCAACCGGTTCATACGCTGTCGTGCATGGCACAACAGCGACGACGCATGGGACCTCTTCGAAACCGACTTCAGCGTAATACTTGTTGAGTGTTGGGCATGGGAGTCGGGAAAGGCAGCCGACCACCTCTGGGTAAAGGATTACATCAACAAGAGCAGTTCCATGTCGTTCTCGGGTAACGGCAACGGCATCAAGCTTGGTGGCAATGGAACAGGCGGCTCGTCGAAAGGCATACACTATGCCTATAACTGCATAGCATTCGGTTGTAACAACAGCAGCTCAGTAAAAGGTTTCGACTGCAACAACCACAAGGAGGGACATGTGCTTATCGGATGCCTGGCATTCGACAACAGCTACGACTATATGTTCGAAGGAGGCGGCTCGGATGCCAACACGTTCTTCTATAATAATATATGTCTGGGCAAACAGGAGATCGACGTTGGCTCCGACGACTATAACGCCATCGCAGTACCTATGGCGAAAAACGGATGGAGCAACCACCTCGTAACCGGCATCAGCCGTGAGGACTTTATCACACTCGACGAGGAAGAGGCACTCAAGCCACGAGACATCTATGGCGGACTGCCACGTAGGTTTGGACGGCAGGCAGCCGACAGCAAGATGATTGATGCCGGTAATGCCATGTATGACATACCTGCAGACCTCATTGCCGAATTCCCGTTCTTGCAGCGCACCATAACAGGTTCTGCACGCGACATCGGACCATACGAGCGCCCCGCATCTGATCCCACCTCTATCGGTGTTGTCAACGGTTTGACAGCAGACAGCCTGCCCCACAAAGTCCTGCTCAATGGTAAGGTCGTCATTACAAATGGCGGCAAATACTACGATCTCTTTGGACGAGTAATAAAGGCAAGTGCCAGTCATCTGACGTCAGGCAAATCCCGTGATTAGTCAAGGGTAGGTAATAAAAGGGTACAATCGTGATACGGCGTTGGCAAATGTTAAAAGTGTGCCAAGCTTAGAAATAGTGTGTGCCATCCTTTGGCACACTAAGCCTAATATATATTAAAAGGTAGACGCTTTTTTGTGATAATAGCATAATTATTTGTACCTTTGCAGCGCATGCGCTGCGAAATGGCTCGCGATGGCTATGCCGACCGCGGTCACGACTCGGCCATCCAAGCGAGCTTGATGGCTGCGACGTGCCGTTTGCATGTACACCCCCAACGGATTATAAACAAAAAATAATAACATAATGATCAGAACTAAACGATTACTTATTTCAATGCTTACCCTGCTCTGCTGCTGCACGGGGGCGTGGGCACAATCAACATCCGATGTACTCAACGGAGTGTTCACCGTTAGTAATTCTGGGAAAAGAGTCCAATTCTCAAAAGGCAATCTACAATATGTAAATGATACATACCAGTTTGCCGAGCACCAGTATGACTATTCCGGCAATTATCAGGACTGGTTTGCCTTTAACAGTTATAGTGCTCCAAGTGACGGCATATCATGGTACGTTCTTTCACGAGATGAGTGGGAGTACCTTTTCGTATCACGTAGCGTCACCAATACACTCTCCGAGGATATGCGCTATAGTAAGGCTACTATTGACGGCACATATAAAGGCGTCATCGTTTTTCCCGACAACTATACGCACCCGAATGGAACGGACTTTGTAGGTAATAGCAATAATGCCACAGAAGCTTACACCTCTACTGTAAGCCTTGAAGGCTGGGCATTGATGGAAGCTGCCGGCTGCGTATTCCTTCCTGCCGCAGGGTATAGCACCAAACCCGACCAAATTAATAAAGCTGCAGTTTATCAGAGTACTACTCCTGAGAGTAGTAATAATTGCTATACTCCAGGGTTTTATAATGATAAAATAGCAATGGAGGATGTAAGTCGAAGAACTACTGGGGTGCCTGTACGCTATGTCAAGCAATACGAACTCCCCCAGGATGCTGATGGTTACTATCTCCTCAGTTCTGTACAGGACTGGAAAGATTTTGCCGCAATTGTAAATAATGGAACTAATACTGCTGCCAATGCCAAGATGACAGCTGACATCGACCTTGGCGATGACCAAACGATGATAGGAAGTGAATCAACTCCTTATCAGGGACTATTTGACGGTCAGGGGCACACGTTGACTGTCAACTGGACCACGACAGGTAATTATTGCGCTCCGTTCCCTTATATCAATGGTGCAACATTCAAAAATCTACATGTGACAGGTACGATAAACACCTCACACCGCTTTACAGGCGGTCTTGTAGGTCAGTCCAAAGGAACAAGCTACATAAATAATTGTCGTTCAAATGTGGAAATGATTTCTTCATACAATGGCGATGCCGTTCGCGGAGGTTTTGCCGCAAGGGTTGATGATGGGGGCACATTGAATTTCAACGACTGTGTTTTTGACGGAACATTTACAGGCCCATCTTCGCAAACGTGGGGTGGCTTTGTCGGATGGATATATTCTGGTAGCGTCAACATAGTGAATGGTCTCTTTGTTCCGAAGAGTGTAAATGTTTCAGCTACATATTCTGCAACATTCTCAGGTAATGGCGGAACAGTCACTAACAGCTATTACACAGTTCAAATTAACAATAGCAATCAGGGAACACAGACCACTACCGAACATCTTGCTGACGGCACGACAACTGCCAACTTGCAGGCTGGCCGCAGCGAGGTAGTCTGGGTGCAAGATCCCGTCACCAACCAGTCGATGCTTGCAATCTTTGCCAATGCTGTCACGCTGACTGACGGCGACAATCTCTCGGCTCTGTCGGCATACGCTGGCAAGGCGTGCAAGGTGGCTTACTCTCGCTCGTTTACCGAGGGTAAGTCCTCGACAGTGTGCCTGCCGTTCGCATTTGCAAAGGGTAGCGTCGGCAAGTTCTATACGTTCACTGGTATCACGCATGAAGGCAGCAACTACGAGGCCACGATGACGGAATACACAGACGCGAACTTGGAGCCCAATACACCGTACCTGTTCACACCGTCGGCAACGGGCAGTGTTGATTTCGGTGGTACGTACACGCTTCCTGCCAGCATTACGGCAGGCTCGACCGTGAGCGGCGACTGGACGTATCTGGGAACCTACGAGACTATTTCATGGACGGAGGCTCCAACGGGCATCTATGGCTTCTCAGCTCAGGCTGTGGAAGAGCAGGGCATCAGTCAGGGCGAGTTCGTGAAGGTGGGCGCATACGTTCGCATCAAGCCCATGCGCTGCTACCTGAAGTATAAGAACGGCTCAGCGAACTACGTCGGAGCCCCTGGCATGAACCGCGCTGCAGGTGAAGAACTTCCTGAGACCATCAAGGTGCGCCTGATTAGTGCTAACGGCGAAGTGACGGCCATCGGCACATTGCAGACTACGACGGGTGAGGTGACTTTCGACAAGGACGCATGGTACTCTCTGGACGGTCGCCGCATCGAGGGCAAGCCCAGCAAGAAGGGCATCTATGTGAATAATGGACATAAGGTAATCATCAAATAAAAACCACGAATTAAACGAATCAAACGAATTATGATAAAGAAAGCATATCAGAAGCCAACCGTGAAGGTGGTACAGTTACAATATCAGTGCCAGATTCTGGCAGGAAGTGGGGCTAAGACGCTGAATGGCAGCAAAGGCGAAGGCGGCAACCCCGATACTTGGTACGAGCTGGATTAAGAATGGAAGTAATGAATAAATAAAACCAAAACAATAACATAATGATCAGAACTAAACGACTACTTATTTCAATGCTCACCCTGCTCTGCTGCTGCACGGGGGCGTGGGCAGACGTTACCATCGGTACAAAGGCAGAATGGGATGCGTTCGCAACAAATGTGACCAACGGCACGTCGTATAGTGGACAGACCGTGAAATTGACTGCTGACATCGGCACCGAACAAGACCCAATCACGACAATGGTCGGTCGTTTAAACGCAAATGCCTTTGCGGGCACGTTCGATGGCTGCGGCCACTCCATCCACGTCAGCATCACTGGTAATACAGAAATCGAATCTCCCTTCCGCTGCATCAGCAGTGCCACCATCAAGAATGTTAAGGTGACGGGGTCGGTATCGGGCGGTATTCACTGTTCCGGACTCGTGGGTGTTGCGTTAAGCGGCACCTGCACCATCAGTAATTGCGAGGTGGCCGTCAGTGTCACATGCAATAGCACTCATTGTGGTGGCATCATTGGTCACGGCCGTAGTTCGAACACCACCATCGAAAATTGCCTCTTCTCTGGTAGCATCAGTGGCCCCACCACTGCCACGGGCATCTTCTACGGTTGGGGCGACGGGGGAACACATTATAACGTGAATTGCCTTTCAGCAGGAAACTACACAGGCTGCTCTGATGTAAACCTTGCGAAGGGCAGTGGCTATTCCATCACCAACTGCTACCGTAAGACCAGTGGTGGCAGCCAGGGCACCGATGCCAGCAGTATGACCGCTACAGAACTTGCGACTGCCCTTAACAACGGCGGACAGGAAGTCTGGGTGCAAGACCTTGTGACCAGCCAGCCGATGCTGAAGATGTTTGCTTCTTTATGGCAAGATGCTGAAGGAACCTATTGCATTGGTACCGATGATGGCTGGACGGCTTTTGCCAATGGCATCAACAACGGAACGATTGCCGCAGCGACTAATGTCAAGCTAATGGCAGACGTTACGGCCACTACAATGATTGGTAATTTTAATGGTGACTTCAATACGAGTAAGTTATATTCTGGCATATTTGATGGCAATCACCATACTATTACTGCCAACATAAATAACAGCAGTACAAATTACGTTGCACTTATTAGCAGTATAAGGAATGCTACCATAAAGGACTTAACGATAACTGGTTCTATTAGCGGAGGTCAACATTGTTCTGGACTTGTTAGTGTAGCCGACGGAACCAACACAATCAGTAATGTAAGCATTTCTGCCACTATTACTGGTACGAATTCCCATTGTGCAGGAGTCTTGGGGCATAGCTATAGTTCTGTCACAACAATTAATGACTGCATCTTTACTGGTACGATAAATGGACGTTCCAGCGGCAGCACAATTGGTGTGTTTAATGGATGGTCAGGTTCTACTGGTGTATCCATTAACAACTGTGTTGAGGCAGGAACTTATACCAACAATTCTACTTTTAATCCGATTGCTATTAGCGGTCTGATAAGTTATAGCAATAATTATTTTATCACACCCGCCAAGAATAGCAATTATGTGTATGGTACACAGATGTCAACTTCCATACCCGATGGTGAAGTCTATGGTCAGCTGACAGTGGCAGGTAATACATATTATATTCCTACTGTTGTGAGCGGCATTGGCGACATATACGAATTAATAGATGACCCAATTACTCCGGAACCAATAGTAACATACATCGGCAATTCTTTAACAAAAGGAACTGATTACACGGTCAGCTATAGCAACAACGATGCTGTTGGCACTGCCACTGTGACCATCACAGGTGCTGGAGAGTTTTCGGGTGAGAAGAATATTAACTTTGCCATATATTCTTTGGAATACATACTTATTGGTACAGCAGAACAACTAAGGAATTTCGCAGCCTTGGTAAATAGTGGCGTGAAGAATGCCAATGGTAAACTTATTGCAGACATTGACCTTGCTGGCGATGACGACAACCAATGGACTCCTATTGGAACAGATGCCAACATATACAACGGCACTTTCGACGGACAGGGGTTCACCATCAAGAATCTCTATTACAAGCAACAGGTTGAGGGGGTTGGATTATTTGGCTTTGCTAATAGTGGTGCATACATCAAGAATGTGCGTGTGGAAGGAACGGTAGATAATTCGACCAATGGCGCAGGTGCTGGAAACAGTGGCACACAGACCTGTGCTGGCGGAATCATTGGTAAGAGCTATGGAGCCACAGTTCTGAACTGCTCATTCTCGGGAAATGTTATTTCCTACTCCAATGTCGGAGGCCTTGTCGGTTGGGGTACAGCCACCATCGTGAATTGCTATAATGAGGGTACAGTAACGTTTCATTCAACAGCAAATCAGGCTGGCGGAGGTGTTCACGGATATGATGGTTCACCACAGTTGAAGAACTGTTATAATGTGGGAAGTGTTATCAATAATGGATCTTCCACGTTTGCAATTGGGTCGCTTTCAAAGAGTGGTTCTGTTTCTAATAGCTATTCCCGTTCGGGATGTGTTCAGAATGGTACTGGAGCCAGTTGGATCAATGCTGGCAACACTGGCACGGTAATGAGCTTGGAAGACATGAAGACCGAGACATTCGTGACGACACTGAACACGAATGTTGCATCGCTGCGGGCTACCTATCCCGACATCAGCGAATGGGTGCAAGACCCGCTGACGAACCAGCCGATGCTTGCAATCTTTGCAAATACTGTCACGCTGACTGACGGCGATGACCTCACGGCATTGGAGGCTTACGCTGGCAAGACGTGCCGGGTGGCTTACTCTCGCTCGTTCACCGCAGGCAAGTCCTCGACGATATGCCTGCCGTTCGCATTTGCTAAGGGTAGCGTCGGCACGTTCTATACGTTCTCGGGTATCACGCATGAAGGCAGCAACTACGAGGCCACGATGACGGAATACACAGACGCGAACTTGGAGCCCAATACACCGTACCTGTTCACACCGTCGGCAACGGGCAGTGTTGATTTCGGTGGTACGTACACGCTTCCTGCCAGCATTACGGCAGGCTCGACCGTGAGCGGCGACTGGACGTATCTGGGAACCTACGAGACTATTTCATGGACGGAGGCTCCAACGGGCATCTATGGCTTCTCAGCTCAGGCTGTGGAAGAGCAGGGCATCAGTCAGGGCGAGTTCGTGAAGGTGGGCGCATACGTTCGCATCAAGCCCATGCGCTGCTACCTGAAGTATAAGAACGGCTCAGCGAACTACGTCGGAGCCCCTGGCATGAACCGCGCTGCAGGTGAAGAACTTCCTGAGACCATCAAGGTGCGCCTGATTAGTGCTAACGGCGAAGTGACGGCCATCGGCACATTGCAGACTACGACGGGTGAGGTGACTTTCGACAAGGACGCATGGTACTCTCTGGACGGTCGCCGCATCGAGGGCAAGCCCAGCAAGAAGGGCATCTATGTGAATAATGGACATAAGGTAATCATCAAATAAAACCACGAATTAAACGAATCAAACGAATTATGATAAAGAAAGCATATCAGAAGCCAACCGTGAAGGTGGTACAGTTACAATATCAGTGCCAGATTCTGGCAGGAAGTGGGGCTAAGACGCTGAGTGGCAGCAAAGGTGAAGGCGGCGAACCCGATACTTGGTACGAGCTGGATTAAGAACGACAGGATAAAACCGCGAGGAACAATCACGGGGACAGGTTTTTGATTGTGTCAACGACCGCAATCAAAAACCTGTCCCCGTGATTCGCCTGCTGATCCACTGCTGGCTAAGACAGGTAATAAAAGCGTACAATCGTGATACGACGTCGGCAAATGTTAAAAGTGTGCCAAGCTTAGAAATAGTGTGTGCCATCCTTTGGCACACACTGTGCCAAAGGATGGTACACTTTTAAAAAAGGCAGCTGAAATTTTGTTGTTTGGTAAAAAGTTCGTATCTTTGCAGGCGAACTCTAACAATAAAGACTATGATTGACGAAAACATTCTACGCGAAAAAGCCCAAAAATACATTGTGTGCTTCAATGGCGAATGCCCCCTGCACGACCATTGTCTGCGCTGGCAGGCAGGACGTTACCTGCCGGAACGCTTATACAGCGTCTATTGTTTTAACCCCAATCATCCAGGTGCGGCCACAGACAATTGTCCAGGTTTCCGAACAGACCAGCCCCAGCGCATACCTCGCGGCATGGTACATTTCTATGAGGCTATGCCAGGTAAAATGGAACGGGCTATCAAAGCTCGTCTCATCGAGCGTTATTCCCGTGTTACGTACTACCGCTATCGCCGTGGTGAATACCCTATCACTCCCGACGTTGAGCAGACCATCCTTCAAGCCTGCCGCGACTGTGGCTGGACAGCCGATCCTGTCTATGACAGTTACAACGACGAACTGGTGTGGTAGGCGCCTTATTGGTTTGTTTATAATTATTTCTGGGGACTATGTCAGAGAACGTCCTGACATAAAAAAGTGAAGATGTTAGGTGGTTTCAGAAATAATGTGTATCTTTGCAAGCGAAAGTTGGTGAAAAACAAAAACGAAGACTATGTGTGAGACTCAGGTTATATCAAGACATATCGGACGTATCGGAAGGCGTTCTTTCGATAGACGAATGAGAATGGCATCCCCTTTGTATGTCGAGAAACGGGGAGATTTGACCCGTTTGCTGAATGATGTGGATAAGCTGAGCGAACTTTTACATGATGAATTCCAGTCGATAACGGAGGAAGACTATCGTCTTTTCAGTCCAGAGCTAAAGATTGTGATTGGCACATTGAAGGCGTTGCGACGGGAGAGCATGATACACAGGGAATTGAAAGCCTACAATGAGCGTATGCGCCAGCAGATAGTTGACTTGGAAGAGTTGGACCACGACATCAAGGTGTTCAGGGTGGATGCACCGAAGAACAAGGAGTTGCAGGCTTCAATGGCTTCTGTGGGTGAAATCGATTTCTCCTATTTATTCAAATAGAGTTATGGATGAAGGGGAACTTCAGATGCTTATGGATGCATTTTCTGCTGAAACGAAGGCCAGACAGGTTGTGGTGCATGACATCAACGACAACCTATTATGTCATATGATTGTTCCCTGATATATCAATTTGCTAAAAAATTAGTATCTTTGCAGTGGCATAAACATCCTCCAGCTTATTGACAAGCATACGGTAATTGTTGTGATTTGCTAAAAAATTAGTATCTTTGCAGTGGCATAAACATCTGCAACCCAGTCGGCTCTTGCCGTTGGCAGTTGTGATTTGCTAAAAAATTAGTATCTTTGCAGTGGCATAAACATCTGACACTTCTCGAGGATAGCCGACCAGATAGTTGTGATTTGCTAAAAAATTAGTATCTTTGCAGTGGCATAAACATCTACAATGGCCGCCTCCAGCCCCTTGTACGTGTTGTGATTTGCTAAAAAATTAGTATCTTTGCAGTGGCATAAACATCCTCCAGCTTATTGACAAGCATACGGTAATTGTTGTGATTTGCTAAAAAATTAGTATCTTTGCAGTGGCATAAACATCGCCATGTCTTTTTTCAATTTATGACGTTATGTTGTGATTTGCTAAAAAATTAGTATCTTTGCAGTGGCATAAACATCACCTTTAAATCATAAGAATATCTATCATAGTTGTGATTTGCTAAAAAATTAGTATCTTTGCAGTGGCATAAACATCGTATTACCTGAAGTTCCAGACATCAAATTAGTTGTGATTTGCTAAAAAATTAGTATCTTTGCAGTGGCATAAACATCATGAAGGCAATCAGATATATGCATAATGAAGTTGTGATTTGCTAAAAAATTAGTATCTTTGCAGTGGCATAAACATCAGTAGACGCATAGCACCACGAGCACCATTAGTTGTGATTTGCTAAAAAATTAGTATCTTTGCAGTGGCATAAACATCGTATCCTGATTATCCTAAACTTTGGGACAGTTGTGATTTGCTAAAAAATTAGTATCTTTGCAGTGGCATAAACATCTCGCCCTTAATCATACTATCGAGCTCGGCTGTTGTGATTTGCTAAAAAATTAGTATCTTTGCAGTGGCATAAACATCCGTAAGCGTCGAGTGGTCTCTATCGAATTAGTTGTGATTTGCTAAAAAATTAGTATCTTTGCAGTGGCATAAACATCAGCCAAAAAATAGATAATTCCTATTATTTGTTGTGATTTGCTAAAAAATTAGTATCTTTGCAGTGGCATAAACATCACTTTAAATTTTTTAGTGATTAATACTATGTTGTGATTTGCTAAAAAATTAGTATCTTTGCAGTGGCATAAACATCTTTTGCTTTTTCATAATTCTTAAGTTTTAAGTTGTGATTTGCTAAAAAATTAGTATCTTTGCAGTGGCATAAACATCGGCAAAAGCTTACCACTGAACAGGAGCAGAGTTGTGATTTGCTAAAAAATTAGTATCTTTGCAGTGGCATAAACATCTCGATGTGAGAAAGTGATTGATTGCCAGATAGTTGCAAAGAAAATTAGAAAAAGAAAAATGCCACTATGAAAAATGAGGATTCCGCGTTCATCGCGAAATCCTCATTTTCTAATTCTCTTGTTCTCTCGATAGTTTCGCTTTTTCTTTCCCCAAAATAGTTTAAATCTTCAAAAACTATCTAAAAGAGTTCCAGTTGCTGCCCTGGGGCATTGGGTTGTTGGGGTTTGGTTCCAAAAAAGAGTTCAATGTTACCAAATTGCTTGTCGGTGATGCACATGATACCTACCTTTCCGAATTCTGGCAACATGGCTTTCACGCGTTTGCGATGAACCTCCGCATTCTCCATGCTGGCACAATGGCGCACGTAGATGGAAAACTGGAACATGGTGAACCCGTCTTGGATGAGACGTTTACGGAATTTGGTATATTCCCTGATATCCTTCTTTGTCTCTGTTGGGAGGTCGAACAACACTAAGAGCCACATAACCCTGTATTCACTGAACCGTTCTGCTATCATAACTCTGGATAGGCAATTTTCCTTAGTTCTCCGCTGAAGCATTTATATAGAGACGCTGTGGTTTGCGATGCTGCCACCATGAGCGGGCTGCGCTTGCCACCAATCACCACGTCAAGAGTCGGTATAGATAATAGTTCTGCCTTGATGTCTTTTGACAGCTCCACATCTACGCCATATTGTTCTGTGATGTCGTAGATTAGGCGGTCGACATAGGGACGGTAAGGCTCCATGATGTCATCAGCCAGGCAGTAGGCGTTGTAACGGTTATGATGATGGATGCCAAGGGTGGGGAGTAGTCCGCTGGCCACCAATGAGCGGGCCACAACGGCACGAAGAATAGCATAACCATAGTTCAGGAGGTTGTTAGGAGCAACGCCTTCACGGTCTCTGATAAAACCAGGAATATGACCGAATAAACTTCTCCAATAGTAGACGGCAGCACGGGCCTCCAGATTGTCTGGGTCACCACTTCGAACGTCGTTGGCCCACACTTGCATACATTTTGTTTCTGCATCAGAACATTTGCTGAGTACAGCAGCCTGATTCCTTATTTTGTACTGCATGGTCTGTTGCCAGAGTTGTTTGCGCAGTGGTTGTGAGGCATTTAACTGGTCGCGGAATCGTTCGCTCTGCGTGGTATTCCCAACCAATGGCAGCAAAAGTCCGACGGGCATCGACTTTGAGTCGCAGGTGATGACGGCGCAGTTGTTCTCCAACAATGCTTCGAGCGCACCTGAAGTGATGGTGATTTGCTTATGGCTGAGCACCAACACTCCGATGTCCTCAATGGGGCGTGTCACCTCAGCAGCCTTCTTGAAGTCCTCAGTGAGGTTGTCGGCCTTTTCCACCTCAGGCAGTTTGATGACCAGTTGCTCATTTCTCAGCGAGAGGTAGGCGGGATTGCTGAAACATAGGGTCTTTTTAATCATGGAATAATATAGTATCTCCTTGTTCAGTCAACTGTATCTCAAAGTCGCGATGTTCTATCAAACAGTTGAAATTATTACTTGTAAGTTTTTCTAAATTGTCAGAATTAGCAGACAAATGACTGTTCAAATAAATAAGATTTGCCCCAGTTGCATTGAACTTGACCACAACATAAAGGCGCTTCATAAGTTCGGTTTTACTTAATTCAAAGAGCTCTTCGGGTGTGTTGTTCCATTTTAAAACTCTGTCGCCAGTTCTGATAATAGCAGTGAGAGTACAATCGACATCTTTCCCTCTTGGTTTAAATGTTTTCTTCAGAAAATCAGGTTCTTGCATCAACTTCGATTTAAGATGCTCAAAACTGTTAATGTCGGTACTTCCTTCGTGTTTGTAAAATTGCTTTAGTTTAGCAGCCTCGTAACTGCTAATGAAGACGAATTCTCTATGAATCTTTCCTTTAAAAATGCCTTCATAAACAAGACAAAGATAGTTGCCTGTGTTTTGAGCATATACATATTTCTTATGATTTCTGTCATTTAAATTGAAAAGTGGTTTATGCGAAATATATTTCTGCTCACGTAGAGGTATGGCAGATTCGAATTTTAAGAAACCTCGCCCTGCCGCTACCTTACATCTGACGTGACGGATGGGAGAAAGAGTCTTGCCATATTTATTATATTTGATTTCTTCTCCTTTACCTTTCTTGTCCCTCATCCAAATATCACCAGATAGAATAGAAGCAAGTGATTTTTGTGAGTCGGATTTTACGATAAGCTCAACCGTAGTTTTGATGCTTTGGCGAACAATGGGGTCAATAATTTTATCAAGGTCTTCAATTTTCTTGAAAGACTTGATATCCACTCGTTGAACTATAGTATATATTGGCTGCCCTTTATCATCCTTTGTGTACTGGTACCTACCATCCTTTTTTACAAAATTGCCATCAGCATCACGTTCAGGTAAAAGAATAGCACCAAGATTACCTGCTGCAGATAATTCTAGACGGATACTATCACCATCGCTATATCTTTCTTTATAAGTTCCTTTCGAAGTCAGTTTCCATATAGCCTTGCCTTTTATTCTCTGTCTACGTTTGGCATTCTGTAGAGACCTGTCGTTGTTCCTGTGGTTTATAAGTATGTTCTCATTGATGAAATTATTTATATTTGAAATACCTCCACCGATATTTAACTGACAGATTTTTTCCCTAAGTAATCTTTCGTAATATTTTACTTCATCCCACTTTTCCAATTTACGTGCTTCCTCTTTTTGATAATACAACTTGAGAATTTCTTCCCGAAGACCTGCAACAGGAATAATAGTTAATATGGTAGCATCAATAGCATGGTGTGAGTGTTTGGTTCTGTCTTTCTTTTCCTCAATGCTTTGTAGGCCAAGAATCTTTCGAAAATCTGCTGTGACAGAACCTTTCTCGGCTACAACGTTATTGAAGACACTTTTTAGATAAGCGATAGCATGGCGTGTGATGATACCCGTATCAACTAATTGGCTATTTCTGAAACCATCGGGAATGTCCGTTCTGGTAAACCTGTCTAATTTGTTCTTCCAGTAGTTTAGTTCCATCTGCCACTCATGTCTATTGACAATACAAAAGTCCTTGTCTTCTTTTGTAGAAGCTGATAAACTCCTGCGCTTCCAATAGTCTACCATGTTTTCTAAATGTTCAACCTTTTCTTCCCACTTTTTTAACCGAGGCTTTATGGCAGTATATGTTTTCCCGCCTATAACAGCATCCTTATCATAATTCTCCAATTCTGTTGGAATTCGATTCTGCTTTATTTTCCTGTTATAGTATGCATCACATACTGTTAGGTTTGCATCGCTGTTGTCGAAGGATAAACTCCGAGGAATAGTATGTTCAAAATCAGTGGCAACATCGCTGAACAAATTATGAATGTTGATAATGTTACCTGTATAGATACAGCGGCAATCCTGTTGTAACCACAACTTGTATTTTTGAACATATTTACTGAACGTACCATCGAATGTCCCTTTTTTCTTTCCTTCATTTCTGAAATAGGGTGTTTGCCAGTCATCGTGTTTTAGTTGCTCAATGAGATATAAAGCCTTGTCTATATCTTCCTCACTACCTCTTTCGGGAAAGTATTGAGTAATGATTCTGCTTATTTCAGCACGTTCGTTCTCTCGCTGAGTTTGATAATGCGAAATTGCTCTTCTGACATTAGCATCATCAAGAACATCACCTTTTCTTCTTGTAGTTTCAATAACGATTCTTGTATTCTCTGGATCTATCAAATGACAAGAAAGCATTTGATTAATCTTATTTTTTAAAATATTGAGCGTGCGAAGGGCTACAGGGTTTTTTATACTCCCCATGTTAGGTGACCCTAATTGCAAACCATCGGAGATTGAGGAACTAATCGGTCTATAAACAGAAATCATCGAGGGATGGTACAGTTTTGTTTTGTCAGCATCGGTAAGACCATCGCATTTTTCTTTCAGATAAGAAAATAGATCATCAGATAACTTAGGTACTTTTATATATTCCCTTTTCCTGTCGTAGAAGAAACTTTGATATCTGTCAGCAACTTCTGCGATGACCTTGCCCTTTTCTTCTTCTGAAAAAGAGTTCCACTTGTTGGCTCCAAAGAAATTTTGGCATCTTTTTTTGACTATATCTATATCACTTTCCTGTAGGGTGTAATCAAATAGTCGGTCATCATTTCTTTCTGTGTAGTCTAAAGATTTGTAACTCGCGATTAACCCATTAGCAATATTGGCATAAGTTTTTAATGTATTGTTTTTAGCTTTGATTATTTCGATGTACTCTTTTATGATGTCTGAAATGTCTTTGTCGCCAATATTCTTGCCATATTTCAAAAGAAGTTCTGGGACTTTTGCCAACATGACGGCATCAGGATATCGTAAACCAAGTCGCAGAAAACGATTGATGTTTCTCATTGCTTTTTGACTTAACATGGCATATCCTTGCTGCATATCGTCCCACAGCCTTATCAATTTCTTAGTTTGCTCAGTATCCCATCCAAGGCATTCCGTAGAGAAACGCTCTACATCCTCTGGCTCGTCAGCGTTGTAGCAGAAATTCCATATAGATTCAGCAGTATGCTTGACGATATGGAATGACTTCTCTTGCTTAGCTTGGTTTTGTCTTTGTTTCTTGCCAATAATGGAAATACTATTCCAATCATTACCAAATAGTTTTATTAATCTGGCAGTAATAGGGCATCCTGCCACACTGACATTATCACCGTAGTTAATAGTACCATTCTCTTTACTAAGTGATAATCCTGACTGTTCAAGTAATGTTCTTATTTCTTGGAATTTGAATGTTTTAGTGACTCTTGAGGTAAATAATTTGGCGTAGATGTTTTCTACTTGAGCCGAAGTAAGACTTATCCATTCTGTGTCTGCAGAAACTTTATAGCGAATATTGTTGATGAAAGAAAGAGCCCTGAACTCTTCAAAGACAGGATGACAAATAGGGCATCGCGTTTTGTCTTTTTCCAAAGTACATTTTCCAACATTACCTTTCTGCGACGCTAATGGCTTTTTGTAAAATATAGTGCCCTCACCCTTCTTTTGGCTTAAAAGTCGTTTGTATAAGTCTGACTCAAGAGAAAGCTGGTTTTGGAACATGAAAATTGCATTTATTTCTTTCATGTAATCTAAACGCGTAGCTTCATATTGACTTGCTCTTATTCTAATTCCATTGTCAATTAGATCGGCAAAAGCACATGCAACGGTCTTGAATCCATTTTGTTCCATGTATTCATTTATCTTTTTGCTTTTCTTGAGTTCTGATGCCTTTAATTCCTCGCTAAGTGCTATTTCTGTACTCGCTTGCTGGTCATCAGAACTATCTGCCTTATTTCCTTTACTGCTCTTGAACCCTCTACGTTGTGCTATGTGATAAAGAGCTCGCCCCAGCTTATAACGGTCTTCTTGGATGTCAAGGTTGAGTTGGATTTTACTCACAAGGTCGCGACGTAAATGATATGGACTTTCATAATCTGGATCTCCATTATTGTTAAAGTCTAGTCTTATCCAGCTTTCGAAAGCCTTTTCCTCAAAAGGATACTGTCGAGAATAGCCGCCACGAGATTTGTCATAATGTCTCCAAGTGTTCAATGATCCCATAGAAAGAGGACAGAGACTATACTCTATCAATAATTCAAGAGTTTTCCATAGTCTTCGCCTTCGAGTATCGTATAGACGGCGAGTACGTCTATTTGCGGATCGATTGGCAGCATAAGAGTATTCTCTCGCTTTGTCATCCTTCCCGACACCGGAATTAAACACATCAACAGAAAAGTATTCCAACTGTTCTGAAAGACTTCCTTGTATGTTAGGGTTTCTCAGTGATATACCTATGGAACTGGTTCCTAAGTCAATACCTAAAATATTCTGTGACATTTTTTTGTTTTTATTTGGTAGTTTGATTTTTTATCTTTAATTTTGCACCCGTACTAATTTTGTGACTTATCACAACAAGGCTATAAGCCGCAGAATCTGTGGTCTCACGCAACAGCGTGGGACCTTTATTTGTGCATCATGCAAATACTCTAAACCAATACTTTTCTTCATATTTATTGCGTTTTTAGTTATTATGCTACAAAAGTACAAATTTCTTTTGAAATATTTGGCGCATTCAAAGAAAAAGTTTATCTTTGCAGCACTAATTTTTAGCAAATCACAATAAGGATTATTCCGTTGTGAAAACATTAGGTCCCGGTCCATCGTCCTCAACGGTGGACTTTTTCTGTAATTATGGTGCTTCTGTTTTTATTTTTTTAAGAATATTTGGGCGTTTGGAGTAAAGTTCGTATCTTTGCCATCGTAAATGATAATTATAATCTTCAAGTTATGAAAGCAATAAAAAAAGAACAGTATAAGATAGGATTGCCAAAGGCTCTGAAGCGGAAGTGGAGGGTGAGAAGGCCGACGGATGTCGTAATGGTGGAAAAAAGTAGCGCCTTTAGTTACGTGAAGACTGGTATGCGCACGCTGAAGTTGGCCGATTTGCCTGACGGTAAGGTGAAGATGCTGTGTGTAATGACCAAGAATAGGGCCGAAATACTGAGGAAAGAGGGAATACATGTGGAACTGATGGCTCCTGTAGACAGTGTGGACGGCATGTCGCGTCGAAAAAAGTACAGGGCGAAGGCTTACGGTGAATTGAATATTGTGGAACGTCGTGAGCTGACTGCTATCATTAAGTCTGCTGCAGTGCCGTATCCTGCGTCTGGAGCTGAAACTCATATAGCTGGTGGCATCAGCCAACGGGCAGAAATGGAGCAGTTGTACTGGGCATCGGTGGAGATTGCCCGAAAGATGGAACGGATTCTCAAGAGTATGCCCGACGAGGACGGCGGTGGCCCGTCGAGACTCTTCCGCGATTTCGTGGATGAGGAGCAGCTGGCGAAGTCGTTCCGCGAAATATGCCTGGCATTCTATGGCATTGACCAAACGGCAGAATTGAAAGGTAATGACAAGGACCGTGTGACACTGGTAGCATACCTATTTATATTAGTAGAACACGAGGGACTGGGTAGCGATACCTTCAGAGAGAAGGGTGTCACACCGTTCTACAGGTTTGTCAAGAAGCACGTCATGACTTCAATCAATGCCACTTCGCGTACGCTGCACAACCGGTTGAGGGGCAATATGGCCACTTTCCGGAAGCGCTTGCACGACGAACCTCGCGACAGCAAGTATGAAAACAACTACTGGAAGACCAATACTTTCCTGCCGAATTATCTGAAAGTGCGTGAAATTTTCCACGCAACCGATTATTATAAAGTGCTGGAACCCCTGTTGCAAAAGGCTTCCTGAAAAAACTTTTTTCCACGGGAAACCACGTTTTCATTACACCTTGTGGAGTAAAAGAAATGCCATACCTTTGCAGTGTCCAATTTGATGAAATATTCGGTTGGATGCTGCCAAAAGCAGCTGGTGTTAATTCATTTTATTTTTTACTCTAAAAAGGTTATTTATTATGAAAATGATCACTAAAAAGTACCAGAACAAGAACACGAAGAGTGCTGCTTACAACAAATGGTACGGACGTTTCATCTACACTGAAACGTTGACATGGGAAGAGTTTATCTATCTCATCTGCAAGCGCCCATCTCCCTTTGGTCGTGAAACCTTCCTGGGCGTATTGGCTATTCTCTGTGATTGTCTTATTGACATTCTTCTCGATTCTAAGCGCGTCCAGTTCTCTGACCTCGGAACTTTCTATCTCAGCGCTGAGAGCGAAGGTGAAGAGGTAAAGGACGAGTTCTCTGCCGACGATGTGAAAAAGGCGCATCTCCGCTTCCTTCCTAACATGAAGAGAACTTACCGCCTTGACTCAAAGACTCTTCGCAACAAGGCTTCTCTCATCGACCTCGATGTCTTAAACGGCATCAAAAAGGACTCTAACGATGAACCTGACGACGCTAACAACGGCTAATCACAGTCTCTCTTTAAAAGGCACCGCCGCTTTCCTGTTTTGGGAAGCGGCGGTGTTGCTTTCTTTATTTTATGGTCGGCTGGTCTAAGTACACAAAAAGTACACAAAAAGAACCGTCCCTTGTGTACTTTTTCCGTTTTTATTTGACTACGACCGTTTTACCTTGATGAATATACAAGCCCCTGGTCGTGGGAACGCCGTCGACCTGCTGGCCGCTCAGCGTGTACCATTTATCGGAGGACGCAGGGGTAGTGTCTGCCGTCGTCTGGGCTGTGACGGGAATGATGGCAGTGGTGTTGCCTTCTTCGTCCTCCAGACCGATGATGACAGGAGCGCCGTTGCCGCCTGAGAGTCGCAGGAAACCGCGGAAGGCTCCAAGCAGACGGTCGTCGGACGTGCTGGTTTTTACAGGGTGCCAGTTGTCGTCGCCTCCCATGACGTAAATACCTTCTTCAGATGCCTTGCGCTTGCTGATTTCGTCGAAGGTGCCGCAGAAGGCGTAGTCGCCGTGTTGGATTTCGACACCCTGCTCGGCACTAACTCCGAGAGAACGGCGCGCAAACTTGAAGAGAACAGGCAGGTTGCTCCGAGCAACCAAGCCGCCAGCACTAAGAATTAGACCAAAATTAACATTTGTCGAACTAAACTAGAATTGAACTGGCCAACCTCTTGTTATTTTATTGTTTTATTGTTTTATTTTTAAGAAGGTTAATACCCGGGATTTTGGGTGAGATTCTGATTGAGAGCCCGTACATCGGCAGGGATTGGGAATACGGTGGTGTGACCGTCGGACTCGTCGATGGCGTCAAGACCGTCGTAGAGTGACTGATAGCGGTGGAAGCGGATCATGTCGGGTCGGCGCCAGCCTTCCCAACAGAGTTCCATAAGGCGCTCGTCGTACAGGTTGTCGAGGGTACATTCACGCTCTTTGGCTCCTGCACGTGCCCTGACGGCATTGAAGTCGGCGCTGCCATCCAGTCCCAGTCGCTCCTTACATTCGGCGCGCATCAGCAGCACGTCGGCATAGCGGAAGAGCACGATGTCGTTGTCGACGAGTTTGCCGTCCTTGATGGCGTTCTTGTCAAACTGGTATTTGTACATGCGTGCACCTGCCGTTTCTACGTATGGTGAACCGCTGAGGTCGAGCAGCACCTTGTCGGGCTCGTATTTCAGGGGCTTCCCAGCTCGGTCGTAGAGGGGTTCTCCTTGCGGACCGTAGACGTATGAGAAGTGGTAACAGTCGATGAAACGGGAATCCAGGTTGTCGGGATAGCCGAACACCTGCAGCGTCTTCAGTGTGGCGCAAGTACCGTTCTCGCCGTTATATCCGTAGGCTGCTGCATGACGGTAGTGCAGGGAACGGATGATGTTCTGCTGCTGGTTGGAGAAGAGGTTCTTGTCCATCGGGATGGTGAAGATGTTCTCCTTGGAGTTCTGGTTGTAGACAAGGAAGTTAGAGCTGTAGGCCAGTTCGAGGCTATAACCCATATATTCCAGGTTGTCGCAATAGCTGATGCAGTCGGCCCATCGTGGCACACCGGTGTAAACTTCCGACTGCAGCATCAGTTTAGCCAGGATAAAGAATGCCACGGGTTGCGTGATGCGTCCGTAGTAGTCGCCCTCGCGGGTGCTGTTCTCGTCGGACAGGAAGTTGACGACGGCGAGGAGCTCGTCTTCGCAGAATTTGAACACCACGGCGCGCTTCTCGCGTTTCACCTCGTTCATCGACACGTTGCTGTTGGTCACTAAGGGCACATCACCAAAGAGGTCGATGAGATACCAGTAGTACATGGCCCGGAGCGCTCTCACCTCTGCTGTCCATGTGCGATGGTTCACTTCGCCGGCAAGGTCTTTGTAGGTGTCGAGGGTCTCCAGCGATCTGTTGCACAGCGTGATGACCTTATAAAGGTATAGCCACGAGTTCTTCATCAGGTCGTGACCGGCAGTCCATGAGTGCTTATACATGGCCTCCCACAGGCCGCCGTCGTACCAGTCGCCGCCACGCAGGGGTATCATGGCTTCGTCGCTGCCGAAGGTCTGCAGGTCGTAGATGCCTCGGTTGGTGCCTTGCAGTCCCTGGCCGTCTTCGTACCCGCCTACGTAATTATATAAGGTGGCGACGGTGTTGAGATACAGGTTCTCTACAGATGTGTAGGCAACGCTCTCGGGCAGCTCGCTGCTTGGTGTCTCGTCGAGCGAACACGACGTGAGTGCGATGATAAGACAGAGGGATATATATTTCTTCATTTTCAATTCTTCATTTTCAATTCTTCAATTCTTCAATTCTTCAGAACTGTACGCTCAGTGCCAGTGAATAGGTGCGGTAGGGTGGGATGGTGCGCTTGTCGTCGACGCCGAGTGTCGAATCGACTACCGTTGAGTTGATCATGGGCGTGAGGCCCGAATAGGAGGTGATGGTGGCAAGATTGTTGACGGAGCAGGCCACGCGCAGCTTGCTGATGTATCGGGAGCGGACGGGTACGTTCCAACCCAGCGTGACATAGTCGATGTTGACGTAGTCGCCACGCTCCAGCCAGTAGTCGCTGATGTCCTGGTCCTGGATGTTCATCTCGGGTGCGCCCTCCATCACGTTATAGTTGGGCAGCGAGGCCATATTCATGTAGGCCAGCGACGTACCGTTATAGATCTTGTGGCCGAAGGCGCCGTTTACTTGCATCGTGATGTCGAACTGCTTGTAGCGGAAGGCGAAGTTGGAACCCATCGTCGCCTTTGGCGTTGCCTGTCCGCAGATGTATTTCTCCGTTGTCAGGTCGTAGCGTTTCGAACCGTCTTCTGCTATGGTAAAACCCTTGCAGTGGGGCAGATAGAACACGCCCAGCGTCTGGCTCACTATCTGGAAGCACACATCGCTGGCTCCGTGATAGCCGGCGCCGTAGAGTCCACTGATGCCCTGCACGTCGGGGGCCGTCAGGTATTGTCCCTGGTAGTAGCCGTTGAGGGTCACGAGCTTGTTGCGCTCGAAGGTCCAGTTCATGTTGATGTTCAGCTCCATGTCCTGCCTCTTCAGCGGTGTGATGCCGAAGCCAATCTCCAAACCGTGGTTGCGCATCTTGCCGAGGTTGGCCAGCAGGTGGTCGTAGGTGAAGGGTGGTACGGGTACGGTGTAGTTATAGAGCATGTCCGACGTGCGCGAGGTGTAGAAGTCGGCCGTCAGCACGATTCTGCTGTCCCAGAAGGCCATGTCCAGACCGACGTTGAAGGTGCGCTTGATTTCCCATTTCAGGTCGGGGTTGGCGTTGCGTATGATGCCCAACGTGGTGGTAGGCATACCGCCCACGCTCACTACGCCGTTGGGGCGGATGAGCTGTTGCGACAGGAAGGCGTCGATGCCTCCGAGGTTACCGCTCTTACCGTAACCCACACGCAGGTTGAGCTTCGAGATGTATCGCTTCAGCGGTGTCATCCATGGTTCCTTCGTCACGTTCCAGGCGCTGCTGACAGACGGGAAGAAGTCCCAGCGGTTATTCTTGCCCACCTTCGAGGAACCGTCAAGACGGGTGCTGACGTTAAGTGTATAACGGTCGTTGTAGGTGTACTGTGCCTTAATCAGGTAGGACATCAGACTCGAACTGTAGTTGTAGGAGTTGGTGCCTTCCCACGGTCTGATGGCTCCTGCCGAGAGGTTGTCGTAGCCGAAGTCGTTGGTATTGAAGTTCGACGAGGTGGCATAGAAGCCCTTGTCCTTATCCCTGCCTCCCTCTATCAGTCCTAACAGTTCCAGCTGGTGACGCTCTACTATCCGCCCCCTCCAGTTCAAGGCGATATTGCCCAGCAGTTCAACGGCTTTCCTGTCGCCCTGATAGGCTTCGCCGTGGCTCCACACGTAGGTGGGGTAGTAGTGGGCGTTGCCGATGTCAGTATATGAATAGCTGCCAAAGGCGGTCAGCGTGAGTCCGTAGCCCAAATCGATTTTGGCCTTTGCGTGGACATTGAAGTGTGCGTTGTCCTCGTCCTCCTGCATGGTGAGCAGGGCGTAGGGATTGTTGATCCACCAGGCCTCGGTCACGTCGTCGTAGCCGCCAGAGGCGTTGCTGCCTGCCGGGAAGGTGGGATTGAAGGTGGCAGCTGAATAGAACAGTTTCTGCCTGAAGGGGATGACGTTGTTGTCCTGCAGGGTACCCAGCACGCCGAGGTCCACCGTCAGATGGTTGTCGAAGGCCTTCTGATGCAGGTCGAGCTTGGCAATGTAGTTGCGCAGGTTGTAGTTCTTCACCGTTGTCTTGTGGTCGGTCATGCTGATGGAGGCACGATAGTTGGCGGTCTCCGAACCGCCTCCGAATGCCAGGTGGTGGTTCTGCACAAAACCCGTGCGGAGGGGTGCTTCGGTGAAGTCGGTGTTGGCGCCCTTGTCGATGATGTCCATGCCCAGACTGCTGGCAGCCTGGCGGAACTGGTTGGCGTTGAGCATATGGAGATTCTTGTAGGTGTGTTCGAAACCCACGCTGCCGTCGTAGGCGATGTGGAACTGTTCGGCCTTACCCTTGCTCGTCACCACCTGTATGACACCGGCAGCACCGCGGCTACCATACTGCGACGTCTCCGAGGCGTCCTTCAGGATGGTGAAGCTCTCGATGTCGGCGGGGTAGATGGTGCTCAGCGTGACGATGTCCGACTGCACACCGTCGATGACCACCAGCGGGTCGTTGCCACCTGTGAGGGAAGTGGTGCCACGCACTCGTACGGCCGACAGCATGGCCTCGTGGTTGCCGCCCGACTGCACCTGCACACCTGCGGCCTGACCGCTGAGGGCGTCGAGGGAGTTGGTAATCATACCTTTGTTCATCCTCTCGCGGGTCACGGTGTTAGGGGCGTCAGTCTTCGTGGGGCTGTCGCCGTAATAGTTGTTGATACTCACCTTTGTGGTGTCGCTCTGATGCTGAGCTGTTGCGGACGACGGGCTCTGCGCCCAAGCTGCTGTGGCCGGCATCCCGCATTGCAAGGATGCCAGACAGAGTGTCCGCAGTAGGAACGATGTGGTTTGTTTTATAGTTTTCAATTTTTTCTCTTTTAGGGGAGTATATACTTAATAGTTATTGCTATTTGGTTGCAAATATACGAATTATTTCTGATTTTCACGCTTTTTCCGTATTTTTTATCGCTTCCTTCAAAAAGAGAAAAGGCGGAAATAGTTAAGAATTGAGAAAAATAGCGGGTGGAAGCAAATTTTCAATTATCAATTGTCAATTATCAATTTTTTTTTCGTACCTTTGCAGTCGAAAAGTGTGAAACAACTAAATTTGTAATAACAAAAATGGACGACTACCCGGCGAATCATTACAATTCGTAAGGCAGGGGAACAGCAGGCAAGACCGCTAATCCTCTTGCCGCTAAAAAGTATTCAATTGTCAATTATCAATTATCAATTGTCAATTATTTAAAGGATTAGCAACAATGAAGACCTACTGGAACACCCAAGGAGGGCTGAGCCAAATCAACGAATGGCAGCCAAATTGTTGGATACAGGTGACGTGTCCGACAGAAGAAGACCAGCAACTGCTGGAGGAGGAGTATAAGATTCCCGACTATTTCCTCTCCGACATCAGCGATACCGACGAGCGTGCCCGTTACGAGTATGACGACGGATGGATGCTCATCATCCTGCGTATACCATACGTCAAGGAGGTGCGCTCTCGAACACCGTATACGACGGTGCCGTTGGGTATCATACACAAGCGCGACGTGACCATCACGGTGTGCTACTACGAGACGAACATGATGATTGATTTCGTCAGCTTCCAGCAGAAGCGCGGCGAGGGCTTTACCGACTATGTCGACATGATTTTCCGACTGTTCCTCTCGTCGGCCGTGTGGTACCTGAAGCGTCTGAAACAGATATCGATGCTCATCGACAAGGCCAAGCGCAACCTGGACCGCGAGGTGAACAACGAGTCGCTGATAGGTCTGAGTCGGCTGCAGGACTCGCTGACGTACTTCAACACCAGTATCCGCGGCAACGAGACGCTGCTGTCGAAACTGAAATTCAAACTGCAGATTGACGAGTTGGACGCCGACCTCATTGAGGACGTTAACATCGAGATGACGCAGGCCCGCGAGACGACGAGCATCTATTCGAACATTCTTGAGTCGACGATGGATACCTACCAGTCGATTATCAATAATAATATGAACACAATCATGCGTACGCTGACCTCGGTGACCATCATCCTGATGTTGCCTACGTTGGTGGCTTCGTTCTTCGGCATGAACCTTATCAATGGCATGGAGAACAGCCCTGTGGGCTTTGTCGTCGCCATCATCATCTCTGTGCTCATATCAGTTGTCTCGCTGCTTGTCTTCCGCCACAAGAGACTGATTTAGAATTGATAATTGACAATTGACAATTGACAATTGAACATTGAATGGTTAACAAATCATAAAAGTCAAAGGCCAAAGGCCAAAGGTCAAAGAAAAATGGTTACCTTTGTGGATTGGAAATCGTAAAATTGTAAATTGTCAAATTGTTAACAACGATGATGGACTCTCAAGAAAAAGCTCCCATCGAGGAGCAGACCCTAGAACAAAGCGTTCTTCAGACTGAAGAACAGAGCGTGGAAAGCAACGTGGAAACCGCTACAGAGCAGCCTCAGGAAACTGAGCAGCCCCTGGAAGCCGAACAGCCCCAGAAGGCTGAGGAATCTCAGGAGGCCGAACAGCCCAAGGCAGAGGAAACTCAGGAAGCTGAGCCGGTTGAGCGTAAGCAGTATCAGACGAAGAAGGAAGTGTTGGAGCGCGTGCGTGAGATAGCGCACGGCGAGGAGCCTTTCCAGAAGGAGGAGGTGGACTACCTGAAGACGGCCTTCTATAAGCTGCATATTGCTGAGCGCGAGGCAAAGCTGAAGGAATACATTGACGGCGGCGGCGATCCCGAACAGTATAAAATCACGCCTGATGAAGAAGAGGAGGCTTTCAAGGCTGAGATGGTCATCATCAAGGAAAAGCGCCAGCAACTGTTCCGCGAACAGGAGCAGGAGAAGCAGGAGAACCTGCAAAAGAAACTGGCCATCATCGAGAAGATTAAGACAATGATTACCTCGCCCGAGGAGGCCAATAAGACCTTCAAGGAGTTCAAGGCACTGCAGGATGAGTGGCGCGAAATCAAGAACGTCCCCGCTGAAAAGGCCAATGAGCTGTGGCGTAACTACCAGCTGTATGTCGAGCAGTTCTATGATTTGCTGAAGCTGAACAGTGAGGCCCGCGAGTACGACTTCAAGAAGAACCTCGAACTGAAGACCAAACTCTGTGAGGCTGCTGAGAAACTGGCCGATGAGCCTGACGTCATCAGCGCCTTCCACCAGTTGCAGAAGTTGCATCAGGAGTATCGTGAGATTGGTCCCGTCAACAAGGAGCTGCGTGAGGAGATATGGCAGCGCTTCAAGGCTGCTTCGACGGTCATCAACAAGCGCCACCAGCAGCACTACGACGGTCTGCGTGCCAAGGAAGAAGAGAACCTGGCACGTAAGACGGAGCTCTGCGAGAAGGTGGAGGCTATCATAGCCGAAGAAAACAAGAATACAGGCGATTGGGAACGTCATACCAAGGAAATCCTGGAAATCCAGGAACAATGGCGCGGCATCGGCTTCGCTCCGAAGGTGATGAACGTCAAAATTTTTGAGCGCTTCCGTGCTGCTTGCGATAAGTTCTTTGCCAGCAAGACCGAGTTCTTCCGCTCGCTGAAGGACAGCTACAAGGAGAATGCCGATAAGAAGCGTGCCCTCATCGAGAAAGCCAAGGCCTTGCAGGATAGCACTGAGTGGAAATCGACCAGCGACAAGCTCATCAACCTGCAGAAGGAATGGAGAACCATCGGTATGGTTCCCAAGAAACTTGGTGACCAGCTGTGGGAAGAGTTCCTTGGCGCTTGCAATAAGTTCTTTGAGGCTCGCAATGCCGCCGGTGCCGGCACACGCAACGAAGAGCGTGAGAACCTGGCTAAGAAGCGCGACGTCATCGAACAGCTGAAGGCTGCTGCTGCCGAGGCTGGCGAGGGCTTGCAGGAGAAGGTACAGAAGCTGGTGGAGCAGTATCAGGCCATCGGTCACGTGCCGTTCAAGGAGAAGGACAAGCTGTATGAGGAATACCATGCCGTTCTCGACAAGCTCTACAAAGACCTGAACATCTCTGTGGCCAAGCGCCGTCTGTCGAAGTTCAAGGACAACCTGAAGCAGGTGGCTGAGCGGGGTGGCGACGCCCTCGACAACGAGCGTGCCCGTCTGATGCGCCAGTACGAACAGCTGAAGCAGGAGGTACAGACCTACGAGAACAACCTCGGATTCCTCAATGCATCGTCAAAGAAGGGCAACTCGCTGATTGACGAGATGAACCGCAAGGTGCAGAAGCTTCGTGACGAAGTTCAGTTGGTACGCGACAAAATCAAGGCTATCGATGCCGAAAACGCAGGTAAGTGATTGTAAGGTTAAAGGTCAAAGGTCTAAGATCTAAGGACTAAGGTTAAGGGTTAAAGGTCAAAAAATATGGCACTGAATCTGGATAAGAATCTGAAACGCTATCACTCCATTAAGGAAGTGGCCGAAATGTTCGGACTCAACGAGAGTACGCTACGCTATTGGGAACAGGAGTTCCCGTTTCTGAAGCCGAAAACGAGTGGTCCGGCCAAGATACGCCAATATCAGGAGAAGGATATCGACCAGATTCGCCTGATACATAATCTGGTGAAGGTGCGTGGCTTCAAACTGGCGGCTGCCAAGAAGATTATCAACAACAACCGCGATGGAGCCGACCGGCGAGCGGAGGTACTGACCCGACTGCTCGACATCCGCAACGACTTGCAGGCACTGAAAAAACAAATGGACTACTTAGGGTAGTCCATTTGTTATAATTAATATGGGGTCAGGGCACCCAGGTGTCGTTGATGCTGAACACGCGCTCAAGGGTAATCTGCTGAGCCTCCTTCTTGGTGAGCTGACGGCTCCAGGCAACACGCTGGGTGGTGGCGGCACCGAGACCATGGTTGTCGTACTCTAAGTAGCGGGCGGTCTGCTCGCGCTCCTTCTGCCAGTTGTGCCAGCCCTCAGGACGTATTTGGATGGGCAGCTCGCAGTGCATGAAGAGGGTGTAGCCGTAGTCACGCCAGGGACGACCCAGATAGACCTTGGTGACGTGAGGGTCGGCGGTGACGGTGCAACGGTTGAAGATGTAACCGTAGGGCACGTCCTGAGGTGTGGAAGCGGCAGTGATGTAGGAGTCGGCCTTGCAGTGAATGTGACATTGCTCGAACCATGCCGTGGAGGGGCCGAAGATAAAGTCGGTGGTGCCCTCGATGTAGCAGGCGTTAAAGTAGAGGCGGGTACGGGCATTGCCGGTGTAGACGGTGTCCTGATGTCCCAGAAACCGACAGTTCAGGAAGGTGAGACGGTCGCCATTGGTCTGCAGGGCTACGGCCTGTCCCAGTCGGGCGGCGTTGTTCTCGATGGTGAGGTCTTTCAGCGTGATGCTGCTACCGTCGATGCGCAAGGTGTAGGTGCGGAACGTGCCCATGCCTGTGCCAGTGGCGGGATAGATGATGTTGGCGTGGTCGTCCCAGGTGATAATGGTTTGGTCGCGGTCTTCGCCACAAAGCTCGATGTTGGTGAGCGACTGGGGAATGATGATTTTCTCCTTATACGTACCTTTCTTTATATATATAACCTTGTGGTAGTCCATGAAAGCACGGCAGACCTCAATGGCTTCTGACACATTGCGGAACTGACCTGTGCCGTCACGAGCCACGACGATGGTGTCGGGGTTGTCGTAGGGATTGGCACCGTATACAGAAAGGATGCAAACGAACATCAAACAGAAAACGAATACTCTTTTCATAAACATTGAACTTTTAAACAGAAATTAGCCAGATTTTTTGAGGGAAAGAAATTACCAGAAATTAGCCAGAAATTATTTTTGTTTCCGCCCGCATTTGAGGATTCAAGCATATCATAATTTCTAATTTCTAATTTTTAATTTCTACATAATCTGTGTCACTTCCTGAATGCCCTCGATCTTCTTCAGCTCGTCGATGATGGCACGAACGTCGTCGCGGTCGTGGACGCGCAACTCGATGCTGCCGTCGAAGACTCCCTCTTCAGAACCGATGGTAAGACGGTGGATGTTGACGCTCATCTGAGATGTGATGACGCGTGACACGTCGACCAGGATACCCATTCGGTCAATGCCTTGCAAACGAATGGTCGCATCGAAGAACAGCAGTTTGTGCATGTTCCACTTGGCATCGAGGATGCGGTTGCCGAAACTGCTCTTCAACTTGTCGGCAACAGGACAGGCACGCTTATGAATCTCGATGTGACGGCGGTTGTCAATGTAGCCGAGGATGTCGTCACCGGGGATGGGGTGGCAGCAGTGCTTGAACTTGTACTGACCGATATTCTCTTCGGCAATGTAGACGGGCTTCTTGCGGTTGAACTTATCGGGAACGGTGAAAAACTCGCCGCTAACGTTGAGCTGTTCGACGTTGTCACCGTCTTTCTTGCCACTGCCACGTCCGAGAAACGGCACCAGCTTGCGCCAGCCGAGCTTGCCACTGCCAGAACCCTTGCCGTGGAGCTCGTCGACATCCTTCTCGCCGAGCAGGACGGTCTTCTTGCCGATGGCAACGAAGAAATCCTCACGGTTGCTGATCTCATGGAAACGGGCCAGCTGGTCGACGACGGCCAATGTGTTCTCTATCTCATTCTTCTTCAGGAACTCGTCCAACAGCTCCTCGCCCTTCTTCTGTAGCTCACGGCTGTCGCGGCGCAGCACAGCCTGTATCTTGGCTTTGGCTTTGGCAGTGGAGACGAAGTTAATCCATGCGGGCTGTACGTGCTGCGACTTCGAGGTGAGAATCTCTACCTGGTCGCCACTCTCCAGCTTATGGCTGAGCGGTACCAGCTTGTGGTTGACCTTGGCTCCAATACAATGGCTGCCAAGGAAGGTATGGATGGAGAAGGCGAAGTCGAGGGCAGTACATCCGGTTGGCATGGTCTTGATTTCACCCTTGGGCGTGAAGACGAATATCTCGGATGCAAACAGGTTGAGCTTGATGGCATCGAGGAAATCCATAGCATCGGGCTGGGGGTCGTCGAGAATCTCCTTGATGGTGCGCAGCCAGTCGTTCAGCTCGGCCTCGTCCTCGGTATATTCCTCGTCTTCCTCGCCCTCCTTGTATTTCCAGTGGGCGGCCAGACCCTGTTCGGCTATCTCATCCATGCGGTCAGAGCGTATCTGTACCTCTATCCAGCGTCCCTGCTTGGACATCAGCGTGACGTGCAGCGCCTGATAGCCGTTGGCCTTGGGATGGCTGAGCCAGTCGCGCAGACGGTCAGGATGGCTCTTGTAGATTTTCGAGATGGCGACATAGATGTTGAAGCACTCGTTGATTTCCTCCTCGCGGTTGTTGGGTGTGAAGATGATACGGACAGCCAGGATGTCGTAGATTTCCTCGAAGGTGACATGCTTGTTCTGCATCTTCGTCCAAATAGAGTAGGGGGTTTTTACACGCTCTTTGATCTGGTAGTTGATGCCCATCTTCTTCAGCTCCTCCTCGATGGGTGCCGTAAACTGGTCGAACAGCTCATGGCGCTGAACTTCAGTATTCTTCAGCTTATCCTTAATCTGCTGGAACTGGTCCGGATGCTCGTACTGGAACGAGAGGTTCTCAAGCTCAGACTTAACCTTATACAATCCCAGGCGGTTGGCCAGTGGAGCATAGATATACAGTGTCTCACCGGCAATCTTATACTGCTTGTTGGCAGGCTGCGACTCCAGGGTGCGCATGTTGTGCAGACGGTCGCAAATCTTGATGAGGATGACACGGATGTCCTCGCTCATCGTGAGCAGCAGCTTCTTGAAGTTCTCGGCCTGGGCAGAAGCCTGCTCGCCAAAGATGCCGCCGCTGATCTTCGTCAGTCCGTCGACAATCTGAGCTATCTTCGGACCGAAGATGTTCGACAGGTCCTCGGTGGTATAGTCTGTGTCTTCTACGACGTCGTGCAATAGGGCGGCACAGATGCTGGTCGACCCCAGCCCGACCTCTTCGCAGGCTATCTGCGCCACAGCAATGGGGTGCATGATATATGGCTCGCCAGAGAGTCGGCGGACCCCCTTATGTGCCTGTCGTGCAAAGTTGAATGCCTTTGTGATGATGTCCACCTTCTTGCGGTGGCGTGACTTCAGATAGCTGTCCAACAGGTGTTGGAAGGCTTCGCTCACCATTTTCTCGTCAGCTTCTTCGCGTCTGATTTCCTCGTCCATATTAATTGTCAATTCTCAATTGTCAATTCTCAATTGTCAATTCTCAATTCTCAATTATCTCCTCCTTCTTTTCTTTGATGCTGCTTTGCGCTTCTTGGGTGCTGTAGCACGCTTCTTGCCTGCTCGGGATGAGCGTTTGCTGCTGACGGCACGGCCCTTGTGTTTGCCAGCACGGGCATGTTGCCTGCCGGCACGGGCATTGCGACGGCTGTAGCGGCCTTTCTTGCCACGGGCATAGCGCTTGCTCTTGTGATAGTAGGTAGGTACGTCATCGTTCACCTCCACCTCGGCACGCTTGGTCAACAACTCGTCGGCACGGTAGTTATACACCGAATCCTCCAGGTCAAGGAAACGCGTGGTCTCGGTCAGGGGCAGTCGCAGCGACGCCGGTTCGGTGGCGCCTGGCACGATGTCACGACGGTACATGGGGTTCAGTGAGCGTAGCAGGTCGATGTTCAGTCCTACCACTTCAGCCACCTGTTCCAGATGCATGTTGCGTTTTACCATGACGGTGTCGGTCTTGGCAGGCAGACGGGTAGTCATGGGGCAGATGTTATGGAGAGAATAGTAGGTCATGATATAGTTGGCTGCAATGAATGCCGGCACGTAGCCACGTGTCTCACGAGGCAGGTAGGGATAGATGTGCCAGTAGTCCTTGTTGAGGGACTGGGCATCGCCGTCGGCTGTGTTACGAATAGTCGAGGCGTTGGCACGGTGGATGGCTTTGTTGATGTTCTCCGGGCCACAGTTGTAGGCGGCAATGACCAGGTTCCAGTCACCGAAGATGCGATACAGGTCCTTCAGGTAGCGTGCTGCGGCATATGAGGACTTTACAGGGTCGCGACGCTCGTCGACCAGCGAGTTGACCTGCAGACCGTATTGTTTGCCAGTGCCAATCATGAACTGCCACAGACCCGTGGCGCCCACACGGCTGACGGCCTTCGGATTGAGCGCTGACTCGATGATGGGCAGATACTTCAGCTCCAGGGGCAACTGATACATTTCCAGGGCCTCTTCGAAGATGGGCATATAGAAATTCGAGGCTCCCAGCATGTAGCTGATGCTATGGCGCAGACGGCCACTGTAGCGGTCGATGAATTTCTGTACGACGTCGTTGTAGGCCATCTCCATCACGGTCGGCAGACGGCTGAGACGCTCGATATACTCTTCCTTGCTGTAGGTGGGATTCACGTCACGCATGTTACAGTCGTTGTCCTCGCTGAGATAGGTCTGCGACATATACAGGTTGAGCAGCGAGTCGAGGTCGTATGTCATGGCCTCAGGGAATTCAATGACTTCCTCATTGCCCTCTTGGTCGGTCACCACAATCTCGTCCTCGTCGACAGCAATCACTTCTTCCTCCTCGTCGTCCTCTTCGTCAGTCACAACGACCTGTGCTCCAGCAGTTAACGGTAAAAGGGTAAAAAGGTAAAAGAGTACCACTCTTACCATTCCTGTCTTCACTTTCCATTCAAATATACTGTTCTTTCTCATATCTTCCCTAACTTCTTAATTTAAAATTCTAACTTGCAATTCACCCCCAACGTCTGGGCTTCTAACGGACTGCCGCCGCTATGGGTAGGTAATACCGTCGGCCCTACTTTCAGACTCAGATCCTTCGAGATATCGAACACCGATAGTTCGGCATCCACGTAAGCATCGATCACCGAGAGTGCATAGACACCTATCATGACAAAGAAACTCAAGTCGCGCCAACGACGGTATTTGTCCTTTCGGCTCTTGAATATCTTGGCGTACTTCGGCTCGTTCTCAGGTGTTATCTGTCGGCCCAGATGCAGGAACTTGTTATACGACGCCGTCGCCGGATCGTCGTCCATGATGTCGAGGTAGGCCTGTGAATAGTCTTTGTACATCATGTTGTTCCATGTCAGGGCGTAGATGCACCCAATGAATCCGCCATAGATAATGGGCAGCTTCCAATATTTGCGGTTGTATATCTGTCCTGCTCCTGGCAGTACCAGAGCCAGCCACAGGGCACGCTGCGGATCGGGCGTCCATGTGTTCCAGTCGCGTTTCACTCTTTGTTTGCGACTTTTCTTGCCCACCATCACCGATGTCGTGTCAGCCAGTTCGTCGCCCAAGGCTTTGGCGTCAACGGCCGCCATCGAGTCTAAGGGTGCAAGTATACGGTGCACAGAGTCGTTGCGGACGATGACGCTGCCAATGGTGTCACCCGTCTCCAGCAGGATAACCTTTCCGATTTCCTTCTGGGCCTGGCCCTCTGCGAGACAAGCCACCATCAGCACGATAGTCACCAGTATTCTAACCATTTGCTCTGTCCAGTGCATTCATGATGTGCTCCAGTTGATCCTCGTTGTCGAACTGGATGCTGATTTTACCATTTCCCTTTGCCGAATACGTCATCTGCACCTTCGTCTGGAAGAACTGCGACAAACGGTCCTTGAGGATGTTGAACTCCTCGGGCAGCTGACTCTTGGCAGCCACCTTGCCACGGGCGGTCTTCACGTCGTCGCCATTCTTCAGGGCCTGTACCAGCTCCTCCACCTTGCGTACTGACAGGTGCTGCTGCTGAACCTCCTTGAATAGCTTGATTTGCTGCGAGGGACTGTCAATGGCCAACAAGGCACGTGCATGTCCCATCTCTATCTCGTGGTTCTTTAGGGCTATCTGTACCTGAGCAGGCAATTTCAGCAGACGCATGTAGTTGGTGACGGCAGCACGGCTCTTGCCTACACGCTCCGAAATCTTGGCCTGCGTCATGCCTGTCTCCTCGGCCAGATGCTGGTAGGCCAGGGCAATCTCAATGGCATTGAGGTCTTCACGCTGGATATTCTCCACCAGTGCCATTTCCATGGCGTTCTGGTCCTCAACGGTGACGATATAGGCGGGAATCTTAGCCAGTCCAGCCAACTGCGAGGCACGCCAACGACGCTCACCGGCAATGATCTGGTACTTCTCGCCAGCCATCTTACGTAGGGTGATGGGCTGGATGATGCCCAGTTCTCGAATACTGGAGGCCAGCTCCTGCAGGGCATCCTGGTCGAACTCACGGCGAGGCTGGTTAGGATTAGGCTCTATCTGACTAATCTCTATCTCGTTCAGGTTTGAACTGCCTTCGGTCTTTACCTCAGCAGCAGTATCAATCAGTGCGTCCAGTCCACGGCCTATTCCGATGTCGTCCAAGCCGCGTCCCAGCACATTACGGTCATATTTCTTCTTTACTGCCATAATTCACTTTTCATTTCTCAATTCATAAAACGCCTTATGCATTCTTGTTGATGATCTCCTTGGCTAATGCCAGATGGTTCTTGGCACCTGTCGACTCAGCATCATACAAAATGACCGGCAGACCATGACCAGGAGCCTCGGACACCTTCACGTTACGCTGGATGACGGTCTTGAACACCAACTCCTGGAAGTGACGCTTCATCTCGTCGTAAATCTGGTTGGCCAACCGCAGACGCGAGTCGTACATGGTCAGCAGGAAACCCTCAATCTCAAGCTTCGGGTTCAGACGCTGCTTGATGATTTTGATGGTGTTCAGCAACTTCGAGATACCCTCCAGCGCAAAGTATTCGCACTGCACAGGAATGATGATAGAGTCGGCGGCTGTCAGTGCATTCACTGTGATGAGGCCCAACGATGGCGAACAGTCTATCAGGATGTAGTCGTAGTCGTTGCGAATTGGAGCCAGTATCTGCTCGATGATTTTCTCACGGTTGGGCAGGTTCAGCATCTCTATCTCTGCACCCACCAGGTCGATGTGGCTGGGGATGATGTCCAGTCCGTCGATATCCGTTGTATAAATGGCGTCGCGTACGTCTTCTTTGTTGATAATGCACTCATAGAGAGACGTTTCCACCTCTTGCAGATTCACGCCCAGACCACTTGAGGCATTAGCCTGCGGGTCTGCGTCAACTACCAGTACGGTCTTCTCTAAAGTAGCTAATGAGGCTGCCAGATTGATGGTTGTTGTTGTCTTTCCTACACCACCTTTCTGGTTAGCCAATGCAATAATCTTTCCCATAATCTATCTTGACTAATATATATAATAGGGTGCAAAGTTACAAATAATAATTGAAAAAAGGCAAATGGTATAGATAATTTAAATATATTTTGTATCTTTGCACCCAAATTGAAGATTCTTATGAAACCACTGATATTAGTTTCGAACGATGATGGCTACCAGGCGAAAGGCATCAATGAACTGGTCAGAATGGTGCGCGAATACGGCGATGTGCTGGTGTGCGCTCCTGACGGACCACGTAGCGGACAGGCTTGTGCTTTCTCGGCTACTATGCCGCTGACACTGACGTTGCAGCGTCAGGAGGAGGGTGTGCAGATATGGTCGTGCAATGGCTCACCGGTAGACTGTGTGAAAATGGCTCTGGCAAACCTCTGCGAGCGTAAGCCCGACTTGGTCATCGGAGGTATCAACCACGGTGACAATGCCTCGGTTAATACCCACTATTCAGGTACGATGGGTGTTACGCTGGAAGGCTGTATGAAGTATATTCCCAGCATTGCATACTCCATCTGTGACTATCGTGCTGATGCTGACTTTACACCCTTGGAGCCATATATCCGCCAAATGACGCAGCAGGTGTTGAAGGATGGACTGCCGCAGGGTGTCTGTCTGAACGTCAATTTCCCCTTGTTGGAATCTCAGCCGTCAGACTTCAGCCCTCAGTCATTCAAAGGTGTCCGCATCTGTAGGATGGCACGGGGAACGTGGTATAATGAGACGACGAAATGTCACCATCCTCGCGGCTACGACTACTGGTGGATGGTGGGGTGTTACCAGAACGATGAGCCTGAGGCTGAGGATACAGACCGTTGGGCTTTGGACCATGGTTATGTGGCCATTACGCCTACACGTATTGACGTGACTGCCTATGAGGCTTTTGAGGAGTTAAAGAAGTTTGAGGGAGATAGAGGAAGATAAAGGGAGATAAAGGAAGATAAAGTAGTTAGAGGAAGAGATGAAATATTATCTGATTGTTGGTGAGGCCAGTGGCGATCTACATGCATCACACCTGATGCAGTCGCTGAAAAAACAGGACGGCGAGGCTGAATTCCGGTTTTTTGGCGGCGACCTCATGGCTGCCGTGGGTGGCACGATGGTCAAGCACTATCGTGACTTGGCCTATATGGGCTTCATTCCCGTCTTGCTGCATCTGCCCACCATTCTCAGGAATATGAGGATGTGCAAGGAGGACATCAGGCAATGGCAGCCGGATGTCGTCATCCTTGTAGACTATCCGGGTTTTAATTTGAAGATAGCCAAGTTCGTTCATGCCCTTCGTCATCAGCCTACATCCGTCGGCCATCAGCCTTCCCCTAAAGTCTACTACTACATCTCTCCCAAAATATGGGCCTGGAAGGAATATCGCATCAAGAATATCAAGCGCGACGTCGACGAGCTCTTTTCCATTTTGCCATTCGAGGTGGACTTCTTCGAGAAGAAGCACCACTATCCCATCCACTATGTGGGCAACCCAACTGCTCAGGAAGTGCGAGAATTTCTATCTGCCAACAGCCAACAGCCAACAGCTAACAGCCAAAGGCCAACAATCGCTCTATTGGCAGGGTCGAGGAAGCAGGAGATCAAGGATAACCTGCCGCCCATGATTGAGGCTACCAGGCATCTTGCAGGGCAGTACGACATGGTGCTGGCTGGAGCGCCATCTATCGAACAGGCATACTACGAGCCTTTCCTTGCCGGTACTGATGTCCGGCTGGTGATGAACGAGACGTACCCCTTGCTTGCCCAGGCGACGGCAGCCCTAGTCACCAGTGGCACGGCAACCCTCGAAACCTGTATGTTCCGTGTGCCGCAGGTGGTATGTTACAAGACACCACTGCCCCGACTGATTGGATTCCTGAAACGGCACGTCCTGAAGGTCAAATGGGTGTCGTTGGTCAACCTCATTGCAAACAGGGAAGTGGTGCGAGAACTCGTTGCTGAGACATTCAGCGTTGAGAACATCCGTCGCGAACTGGATGCCATCTTGCCAGGAGGAACTGAGCGTCAGCGTATACTGGACGACTACCAAGGGGTTCATCGTCTGTTGGGCGACAGTCATGCTCCTGATGAAGCTGCTCGTATCATGATAGAGAAGTTAAGTAAGAAGAGAAGTTCCTCATGAAATATATAGCCCCATTGTTCTAACATTAAATTTTTAATATCAGATGAAAAAGTGTTTGACTATAGTAATGACAGTAATCTTAGCATTGACTGTTCAGGCGCAGAACATCCAGTTGCACTACGACTTTGGACGTAACATCTACACAGGTGAGGAAGCTGGACGTGCAAAGGTAACCATCACCCTCGAGCAGTTCAAGGCCGACCAGTGGGGTTCATGGTTCTACTTTGTCGACATCGACTTGAGCAGGCACTTTGCTGAGAGTGCCTACACGGAGATTTCCCGTGAGCTGACACTGGGCAAACAGTCGCCGTTTGCTGCCCATGTGGAGTATGACGGTGGACTGAGCCGTAACGGCAGCTTCCAGCAGGCAGCACTCGCTGGTGCAGCCTATAACGGTCATACCGAGGATTTCTCAAAGACGTGGTCGGTACAAATGCTTTACAAACAAATCTTTAAGAGCTATGAAAATACCCACAGTTTTGCCAGTGCCCAGCTGACAGGCGTCTGGAGCCTCTCTTTCTTGAATAGGAAGTGTACGTTTTCAGGCTTTATCGACTTCTGGAGAGGCGAAAAGGCAAACGGTCACGGTTGTCTTGTCATCCTCACCGAACCCCAGTTCTGGTATAATGCCACATCGCATCTGTCTATCGGCACGGAATGGGAAATGTCTAACAATTTTGTTTACAATGTCGACCCTAATAGTAGCAAGACGTTCTTTTGGAATCCGACACTCGGTTTGAAATGGAGATTCTGAGAAGGTCTCTCGGTAGAAATCAGAATACCAGATAGCGGCCTTGTTGTTGCATAAACACGGCCTCATGGGCTTCCTGCTGGCACAGCTGAGCCTCCTCAGGGGTAATGGTGTCAGGGAAATAAGGGTTGCCGTCGACTATCTTTCCTGTCAGGAATTCACACCACGTACAGGCTGCCGTATAGCGTCCGATGGTCAGCGTCAGATGGTAGCCGTCACGATTCAGTACGTCGCCCATCCGATAGCGCATCAGCTGGATGGCGATGCCTGAGGGAATGATGCGATGGATGCCGACACCGGGCAGTACATTGAGCATGGTGTTGACGATAGCGCTATACATCTGACGTTGGTTGTTGTCATAGGCAGCAAATTTTCTCGACACAAAATCGTTGGCGTAGGCCCACGTCATGTGCCACACAAATTCTATATGCAGATTGGTGGTATAACTTTCCACCAGCCGTTTCAACAGTGGCAGGTAGAGATAGCTGTCAGGAATACCTGAGAGGTGGCTGGCCTGCTGAAAGGTAATGATGTCCCACTGTTCGTCGCGGATGATACTTTTCAGCGTGATCTTATTTTTTTTAAACTTGCCCTTCCCTGTTATTTTGCGATAGCCGTAGAGCGCACTGTCACCTTTCAGGTTGTTGTAGTGCCGCTCAATACTGCATCCAGCGATATAGGCGTTACCGATGACCAGCGAGTCGCCCTGGGCATTGGCCAACTCATAGAGATACTGTTCAGTGGCATCCTCAGAGAAGCTGTTGCCGATGGCCAGCACCTTGATGACCTTCGACTGTGAAGGTAAAAAAGTAAATAGGTAAAAAAGCAGAAAGAATGTTGTACGCTTCATCTCACTCTTCATTCTTCACTCCTTTCGCTGCTTTGCGCAATTTTCGAACAGCCTTGTCACGCTCCTGACGGACACGCTCACGCTTCAGCCCCATATCCTCGGCAATCTCATCCATCGTTTGGCGCCAGCCTTTCAGACCGTAATAGCGGCTCACCACCTCATGCTCACGCTCGTTAAGCACATCGATACAGCTCAGCAGGTCGTCATTGAGCGTGCTTTCCTCGACTGTTTGGTCAGCCTTGGGCGCATCTTTGTCCTCGAGGACGTTGAGCAGAGTGTAGTTATTATGGCTGCCGATGGGTAGCGACTCGTCAGTCGATCGCACGTCAGTAGCATTAGCCGTACGTGCTATGGCATCCTCAATACTTTTGCGGATATAGGGTGCTGCAAAAGTGACAAAGGGTTTTGCACGTGAGGCATCGTACTTCTCGGCGGCCTTCATCATGCCAATGACACCCTCACTGACCAAGTCGTCAGTATTCAATATCTCACTCTTATACTGACGGGCCAGTGTCACCACATAACCCATATTGTCAGTGATAAGCTTGTCTTGCTCCTTTGTCATAATACTCAATTATATTTCAGTAATAGTTTCTTTACCAATTTACCATATTCCTTGATGACATCGTCTGCCCAGGGACCAGTAGCTGTAGCACGGGGCAGCAGCATAGAGCACGACTCGTTCTTGTCGCTGATACTCCAACATACCCAACTGACACCAAGACGCTCGCACAGCTCAATCCACTTCTCTTCGCTCTCAGGGTCAATCTTGCCGTCGCCGGAAGCTTCGGTGGCACCACTCTCGGAGATAAATACGGGGACGCCCCTCTTTACGGCTTCCTCCATACGGTTGCGCAGATGGTCGCCATGTGTGGCAGCATAGAAATGCACGGTATACATCACATTATCAAAACCCTCCAGCGGGCTTTCTGCCACCAGGTGGATGTCCTGGTCCCAGTGGGGATTGCCCACCAGCACAACGTTGTCCGAGTCGTATTTGCGGATTTCACCAATCACCTCGGCAGCATATTTCTTCAGGTCTGCCCAGCTGTCCTCAACGGGTTCGTTGAATATCTCATAAATGATGTGCGGATACTTGCCGTACTTGCGGGCCATCTCACCGAAGAATGTCTTTGCCTCAGCCGTCTTCAGGATGTGCGAATGCCAGTCGATGATGACGTAGACATTCTGCTTGATGGCTGACTCGATGACAGGCGTCATACATTTCATGGCATACGACGGATTCTCCAGATAGTTGTCTTCTATCATGATGCCCATGGCAGCACGTACTACTGAGCAGTGCCAGTCCTGCTTCAGGGTCTGCACCACTTTCTTGTTATAGAAACGCGGCCACAGATTGTGCCAGCCCAGACTGACACCACGCAGGATAACGGCATTGCCATTCTGGTCGCACAGTTGACTGCCTTTCACTTGCAGTTGTCCGTACTGCTTGACGGGGTCGATGGCGTGTGCTTGGCAAGCACACACAAAGAACAAAATAATAGTTAGTAGTTTCTTCATATTAGAATAATGATAATGTGTACAAATAAACAACTGCTGCAGGAATGGCCAGCAACGACGAGTCGAAGCGGTCGAGCATGCCACCATGACCGGGCAGGATGCTGCCAGAGTCCTTGATGCCGAGGGTACGCTTGAACAAACTCTCCACCAGGTCGCCCCAGGTACCGAAAATGACAACCACCAAACCCAGTCCCAGCCACTCCAAGGTAGTCAGCATCTCACCGTCCAAATAGTAGGACACCAACCAAGCAGCAGCCAGTACAAAGATAGCACCACCGATGCTTCCCTCCCACGACTTCGCCGGAGAAATGCGCGGAAACAGTTTGTGTCTTCCCAGCAGCGAGCCTGCACAGTAAGCACCTGTGTCGTTGACCCATAGGAATACGAATACCGACAAGGGTAGGATAAAATTGAAGGCGATGGTGCCATGCGGCGTTGCTGTGAATGCCAGCACGTTCAGCAGTGAGAACGGCAGGGCGATATACATCTGCGACAGCATGGTGTATGCCCAGTTGTTGATAGGGTCGGTCTGTTTGGCATACAGCTCAGCCACCAGCAGATAGATGATGGTCACCAGATAGGGGATGAATACCACACTCTTGGCTATGCCGCCATACATGTCGCTGCAGAAGTACGTCATAGCGTAGAAGAAGTACACGGCAGCCACCGTACAGATAAAGCGGTTGATGGAAACCCTCTCCAACTCATTGACGAGTCCGGTGAACTCCCAGACGGTCATACCCGTCACAATACTGAACAGCAGCACCATGGCCTCGGGGCGCATGAAACTGGCCACGATGGCAGCAACAAAAATCACGCCTGTTATCGTTCTAACGATAAGATTCTTCATAGCAGTAACTGTTTTATTTATTCTTCACTCTTCACCGGCTCCAGCCGATTCTTCACTCTTTCCTTCTTCATTTTCTTTCGCTTCAAGTTCCTTTGCACGACGCTCCGCCATGGCTTCAGCATCGGCACGCATCTGAGCCTCAAGCAATTCCTCAGCACGACTGGTCCACGGGCGCTTGCCGAAAATCTTCTCCACGTCGTCGGCAAAGATGACCTCACGATCCACCAGCAGCTGAGCCAGCTGGGCATGACCCTCCTTGTGCTCAGAGAGTATCTGCTTGGCACGCTCGTACTGCTCGTTCACCATCTTCAGCACCTCTTCATCCATCAGCTTCGCCGTAGTCTCAGAGTAAGGCTTCTGGAACGAATATTCCTGTTGGTTGTAGTAGCACAGATTGGGCAGCTTGTCGCTCATACCGGCATAGGCAACCATTCCGTAGGCCTGCTTCGTCGTACGCTCCAGGTCGTTCATCGCACCCGTTGAGATATGGCCGATAAACAGTTCCTCGGCAGCACGGCCACCCAGCAGCGAACACATCTCGTCAAGCATAGCCTCCTTGGTCTGCAGCACGCGCTCCTCAGGCAGATACCACGCAGCACCCAAAGCACGGCCACGTGGCACGATGCTCACCTTCACCAGCGGATTGGCAAATTCAGTAAACCACGAGATGGTAGCATGTCCGGCCTCATGGATGGCTATCGACTTCTTCTCGGCCTCAGTCATCACCTTCGTCTTCTTCTCCAGTCCGCCGATGATGCGGTCTACAGCATCCAGAAAGTCCTGTTTGCCCACCTTTTCGCTATTGTGACGGGCAGCAATGAGGGCTGCCTCGTTACAGACATTGGCAATATCGGCACCAGAGAAACCGGGGGTCTGACGGGCCAGGAAGTCGATGTCGAGGTTCTCGTCCAGCTTCAACGGCTTCAGGTGCACGACGAATATCTCCCTGCGCTCGTTCAGGTCAGGCAGGTCAACATGTATCTGACGGTCAAAACGGCCTGCACGCATCAGTGCCGAGTCAAGCATGTCGGCACGATTGGTAGCAGCCAGCGTGATAATACCACTGTTGGTACCGAAGCCGTCCATCTCCGTCAACAGGGCGTTCAGCGTGTTCTCACGCTCGTCGTTGCCACCCATAGCGGGATTCTTCGAACGGGCACGACCCACAGCGTCAATCTCGTCGATGAAGATGATGCACGGAGCCTTCGTCTTAGCCTTCTCAAAAAGGTCACGCACACGACTGGCACCCACACCCACGAACATCTCCACGAAGTCAGAACCCGACATCGAGAAGAACGGCACACCAGCCTCGCCGGCAACAGCCTTTGCCAACAGCGTCTTACCCGTTCCCGGAGGACCTACCAGCAGCGCGCCCTTGGGGATTTTTCCACCCAGCTCGGTATATTTCTGCGGATTCTTCAGGAAGTCCACAATCTCCTGCATCTCCTGCTTGGCACCAGCCTGTCCTGCTACGTCTTTGAAGGTGATGCCCAGTTCACCACCCTTCTCGTACATTTGTGCTTTTGATTTGCCGACGCTGAAAATGTTACCTGGCCCCATCATGCCACCACCGCCGCCCATTCGGCGCATGATAAACATCCATAGCACGATAATGCCACCAAAGAACAAAATATTCATCAGCAGCGAGCTGAGGAAATCGCTCTCCTTCGCGTTGTCGTACGAGAACTTGCCAGTGAAGACTTTTTCCTCGCGGGCCTTGTTGACGAACTGCTCCACTTGATCGGTACTGCCGAAAGCAACCGTTAGACTGGGATTCTTACCCGTCTGCTGCACGCCCTGATGGAAGACGTCCCGGATATGCTCCGGTTTGACAAACATTTGCAACGTGTTCGAATAGTTGTTGACCACAATCTTGTCGGCATAGCCCTTCATGACCATGGTCTTAAAGTCTGAGTACGACGTCTCCGTCTTGATACTCGATTGTTCCTGTCCTGTCGTAAAGTAGAGCAGTCCCAATGCCAGAATCACCAAACCGTAAATCCAGTTCATGTTAAACCGCGGCATATTCATCTGGGGCTTATTATTCTGTTTGTTTTTCTGTTCCAACGTCTTATATAATTCTTAAAATTCTTACTTCTTACTTGCCGTCAGGCAATACCTCTTAATTCTTACCTCTTAATTCAAAACTCTTAATCCAAATCAGGAATTTGGATTAAGCCTGCGTCATCCCAAAGATGCTCCAGGTCATAATAATCACGCACATCAGGCAGAAAGACATGCACCAGTACGTCACCATAGTCCATTGCCACCCACTGGGCATTCTCCAGTCCGGCCACCGTCGCCGGTTTCTCGCCCAGCGTCTTACGGGCAAAGTCGCCTATTGACTCCGTGATGGCCTCTACCTGAGCAGGTGAATTGCCTTGACAAATGACAAAATAGCGTGCTATGGCCCCTTCAATGCCTTGCAGGTCGGCCACCACAATGCGCTGTCCTTTCTTCTCTTGTATTCCCTTGGTTATTGTTTCTACTAACTGTGTTATTTGTTCCATTTAATATTAATAATGTACGAATTGAATTGCAAAGATACACAGAATCCTTGTATTTCGATAATGAAAACACTTTTTTTTGGACTTTTTTATAAAAAAACTCTATTTTTCTTTGGCGATTACAAAAAAAGTAGTACCTTTGCACCCGCAAATTGAGATTTGCTCCTCAAGATTGGGGTATGGTGTAATGGTAACACTGCAGATTCTGGTCCTGCCTTTCCTGGTTCGAGTCCGGGTACCCCAACACAGTAAACGCTAAGTAGTTTTACAACTCTTAGCGTTTTTTTATGTTCGTCCTATCCTCTATTTCCAAAAACTTATTAAAACAAAGGTCGAAATGATACATATTCGAGGATTATTTGCTATATTTGCACTCACATATGGATAGTTTATAATGAAACCAACAAAAAACTGAAATGATGAAACACTTGAGCATCCCAGTTATCGGAGGATGCGGCTTAAGCCGAAAGGTCTTTTCCGCTCTCGCAACCCTGCTGACGGTTATGTCGTGGGGACTGCTGGTTTTGTCTTGTGCTGAGGAGAAAAAGAAGCCGCACGATACGGCTCACTACCAGACGTTAGTTGTCTCACGGAAGGATATGACACTTGAAAGGCAGTATAGTGCGCGGATGACGGGCCGCCAGATAGTGGAAGTGAGGCCACAGGTGGCTGGGTGCATCACGCGTATATGTATTAATGAAGGTAATGCCGTCAGAAAAGGACAGACGCTGTTTGTCATCGACCAGGTGCCTTATCGGGCTGCTTTGGAAGTGGCTGTGGCTGCACGCAAAAGCGCTGAGGCACGGTTGGCGACAGCGCGGATGAACTACGAGAACGAGACGCTGCTGAAGAAAGGACAGGTGGTGAGCGATGTGAGTGTTGAGACCATGAGGAATGCCCTGCAAGAAGCGGAAGCGGCTCTGGCCCAGGCCAAGGCTCAGGAGGTGAACGCCAGGAATAATCTTTCATATACGGAAGTAAAGAGTCCCGTCAGCGGAGTGGCCTCGATGATTCCCTGGCATGTCGGGTCGCTGGTCAATAGTAACATTAGCGAGCCGTTGGTGACGGTGGCTGACGACTCGGAGATGTACGTCTATTTCAGCATCAGTGAGAACCTGACGCTTGACTTGATAGCGCAATACGGTAGTATCGAGAAGTTTATCGTCAAGGCTCCTGAAGTGTCGCTGCGAATGAACAACGGGCAGGAATACGACCAGAAAGGACGCATCAGCGCCGTCAGTGGGACGGTGGATGCCCAGACTGGCGCTGTTACGTTGCGAGCAACGTTTCCCAACCCTGGTGGCATACTGCACAACGGCGGTAGCGCTACGGTGATTGTGCCGACTCACCGGCAACAGTGTGTTGTCATTCCGCAAGAGGCAACGTATGAACTGCAGAACCGCTCGTTTGTCTATCGTGTCATTGACGGCAAGACAAAGGCCACGGCTGTCACCTTGTTTCCACAGAACAATGGAAAGGAATATATCGTAGAGGATGGCCTTTCTGAAGGTGATACGATTATTGCCGAAGGGGCCGGCTTGCTGAAAGAAGGAATTGAAATTAAGTAAGTCATGAACGTAAGAACATTCATAGACCGACCGATATTATCTGGGGTGATAAGCGTGCTGATGGTCCTCGTGGGCATTATCGGCCTGAGCAAGCTTGCACTGGAGCAGTTTCCGGAAATTGCCCCGCCGACCGTCCGCGTGATGGCGAGCTACACTGGTGCTAACGCGGAGACGGTGCAGAAAAGCGTCAACGTGCCACTCGAAGAGGCCATCAACGGTGTCGAGGGAATGATGTATATGACATCCTCAGCCTCGAACAACGGTACGGCCAGCATCGGCATTTTCTTCCGCCAAGGCACTGATCCGAATATGGCGATGGTAAATGTTCAGAACCGTGCTGCCACCGTGCAAGGCCGTCTGCCGAGTGACGTGGTGAAGAGCGGACTCACCGTGCGCAAACGCCAGACGTCAAATATCAAGCAGATAGCCGTTTATAGTCCTGATTCGACCTTCGACCGCTCTTTTCTGGCCAATTACACGAAAATCAACATCGAGCCCCGTCTAAGTCGCATTCCTGGCGTTGGCGAGGTGAACGTGATGGGTGCCGACTATTCTATGCGCATCTGGCTTGACCCGCTGAAGATGGCACGCTACGGTCTGACGCCCAACGACGTCACGCAGGTGCTGAACGAACAGAACGTGGAGGTGGCTACAGGCACGTTGGGCGCTGAGAGCCAGAATACGTTCCAGTATGTGCTGAAGTATCGTGGCCGCTACGAAGATGAACAGGAGTACGCCAACCTCGTGGTCCGTTCGCTGCCCGATGGCGACGTGTTGCGCATTGGCGACATCGCACGTGTTGAACTGGGTTCGCAGAACTATAATATCATAGGTGAGACCAACGGCAGTCCTGGTATCAACATCTCCATTAACCAGGTTGCCGGTTCGAACGCCAACGAAATCATCAAAGAGATAGACGCCGAGGTGGAGGAGATACGCCACTCGTTGCCACCAGGTATCGTTATCGAGGACCTCGAAAGCAAAAAGGACTTCCTTGACGCCTCTATCACGAGTGTCGTGGAGACATTGCTCGAAGCCCTGCTGCTCGTGATACTCGTCGTGTGGCTGTTTTTAGGCAGTTGGCGCGCCACCATCATCCCTGCCATCGCCATCGTCGTCTCACTCATCGCCACTCTGGCCGTTATCTACGCCATCGGTTTCTCGCTCAACATGCTGACGCTTTTCGCCCTCGTACTGGTTATCGGAACGGTGGTGGATGATGCGATAGTGGTTGTGGAGGCGGTACAAGCGCGAATTGAAAATGAGAGTAATGTGGGACAACGGTTAGCTTTGACCGCTAAAAACCACAAACAGATGACCGAAGAGGCGATGAAGAAGATAACCTCGGCGCTCATCACTACCACGCTGGTCTTCATGGCTGTCTTTGTACCCGTTAGTTTCATTGGCGGCGTCACGGGAACCTTTTATACCCAGTTTGGTCTTACCATGGCCATCGCCGTCGCCATCTCTTTGTTCAATGCGCTGACGCTTTCACCAGCACTCTCAGCCGTCATTATGCGCGACTCGAAGCTAAATCGCTTCCAGGCTGGCTTCAACAACTTTTTCACATCGTTCTCTTACAAGTATAAAAAGATCGTCAGTAGCTTCATGAGGCGCAAGACGATTGCTGTCGCCCTCGTTGTTGTCGCTATTGTCGCCCTCGGCTGGATGATGAAGACGACTCGTACAGGACTTGTACCCAACGAAGATATGGGTACTGTGTTCATTAATGTTCAGGCATCGCCTGGCAGCAGTCTCCAGCAGACCTACCATATCCTGAAAGAGGTCGAGGAACGCATCAAGGACCTGCCACAACTGCGCATCTACTCCCTGATTGCCGGTGCCAGTAACAACTTCGAGCAGTCATCCTCTAACGGTAACTTTACGCTCAAGCTGAAGAAGTGGGATGAGCGCAAGGGGAAGGGCGATGACGTGCAGAGCATTGTCGAAGAGATTTACCGTCGTACCGCCGACATTGCCAACGCCAAAATCCAGGTCAATACCCAGACGATGTTGCCTGGTTTCGGACGCATCAACGGCTTCGAACTCCACGTACAGGACAAGCACGGCGGTACCATCACCGACCTTCTCACCTATACAAACCGTCTCATCGCTGCTCTCAACGAGCGTCCTGAAATCAGTCGCGCCTATACCAACTTTTCATTGAAGTATCCACAATATCGCGTTGAGGTCGATGCTGCCCTGTGTAAGCGCCGTGGGGTCTCGCCCAGTGATGTCCTCTCTGCTTTGAGCGGCTATGTCGGAGGTCTCTATGTCTCGAACTTTGTACGCTTCACCAAGCTCTATCGTGTCATGGTGCAGGCCTCTCCCGAGTACCGTCTTGACACTGAGTCGCTCAATAACATCTTCGTGCGTACCGCTTCAGGCGAGATGTCTCCCATTGGCCAGTACCTCACGCTCACCCGTATCTATGGCTCCGAGACGCTTTCGCGCTTCAACCTCTTCCCCTCCATACAGGTCGGAGGAACTGCTGCTGAGGGCTATAGCAGCGGCCAGGCCATTGATGCCATCCGCGAGACGGCTGCTGAAATCCTGCCCGAGGGCTATGGCTATGAGTTTGGCGGCATGACGCGCGAAGAAGCCTCGGCGCAGAATACCACTGCCCTTGTTTTTGTTCTGGTTTTGGTTTTCGTTTACCTCATTCTCTGTGCCCTTTATGAGAGCCTGCTCATCCCAATGGCTGTCATCCTCAGTGTGCCGTTTGGTCTCGCCGGCAGTTTCCTCTTCGCCAACCTATGGGGGCTTGAGAACAATATATATATGCAGACAGGTCTTATCATGCTTATTGGCCTGCTATCGAAGACAGCCATCCTGCTGACTGAATACGCCTCTGCGCGCCGTCGGCAGGGCATGGGCATCGTGGCCGCCGCCCTTGACGCTGCCTCCGTCCGCCTTCGTCCGATTTTGATGACCTCCCTCACCATGGTTTTCGGCCTTCTGCCGTTGGCCCTTGCCACTGGGGTCGGTGCTAATGGCAACCACTCCCTTGGTGTAGGCACCATTGGCGGTATGGTCATCGGTACCATTGCCCTCCTCTTCATCGTCCCTGTCCTCTTCGTGATCTTCCAGGGAATTGAGGAGCGGGTGATGAAGCGTCGATAGTGGTGAAGTTATCGTAGATACCAAATTTTTTGTTTCTTTTTCTTGCTTGTTTCAGAAAAAGTTCGTATATTTGCCGACAGAAAAATAAATGACAACTAATAAACAATGAGCTTATGAAAAAGTTTGTACTTGCTATGACTGCTGCTGCCTTGATGTGCAGCGCAAGTGTTTCCGCACAAAACAGAGTGAAAAACGTCTATACCGAGTCACAGACGTTGAAGGTTGAACAACTGGTTAATACAGCCCAGACAGTGCAGGTGAACCGTTACCTCTTTGCCGGCTATAATACGCTGTGCTTGCCGATGACAATGGATGCAGCCCAGCTGGCAGCGTTCCAGGTGAAGGTAGAGCGCCTGGCTGCTATCGGTCAGGAGGGCAACACACTGTGTCTGTATTTTGTCGACTGTAGCAACGAAGGCATTGAGGCTGGTGTACCTTATTTGATTTACTCGCCAGTAAAGCAGTATCTGCGTCTCAAGAATACCGATGCTACGGCATTCTCTGCTGATGTGCAGACTATTCGTCTGACTGACGGAAAGGGCAATCAGGTGTCTTTCACCAGCAGTTGGGACAAGCGTCAGAAGGATGGCTGCTATGGTATTCCTGCCAAGCAGGACGTAGAGATTCTCGAAAGTGTGCTGGTACGTACCACTGCCGACTTGGCCTTCCTGCCCACTCGTTGTGGTTTCAATTGGGAACAGCAGGCTGAGGGTGCTGACAATCTGAAGATTCGCCACATCAGTGCTGCCGAGGTTACGTCGCTTCGCGAAATGAGAAACGATAAATTCGGAACGGATAATGGTGAGGCTTATAACCTCGCTGGTCAGCGTGTCGGCAATGCTGCCAAGGGCATCACTATTGTCAACGGTAAGAAAGTAGTTAAGTAATTTCACCTTATTATATATAATGGAAAATGATAAGAAGCAGCAGGGACAGCTGCAGATAGAATTGCCCCAGGAAATCGCTCAGGGTGAATATGCCAATTTTGCCATCATCACCCACTCGTCAAGTGACTTCATCATCGACTTTGCCCGTGTGCTCCCTGGTGTTCCCAAAGCCCAGGTTAAGAGCCGAGTCATTCTGGCTCCAGAGCACGCCAAGCGTTTGTTGGCTGCTCTTCAGGAGAATATCGTGCGCTATGAACATGAGTTTGGCCAGATAAAGATTCCCAATCAGGGACCGCGTACCATCGCACCATTCCCCACAGGTAAAGGTGAGGCGTGAGAAATGGGAATAAATCGGTTCTGTTGACTGATAAGTAGGATTTTGGAGAGTTAATAAACTCTAAAACGCTTATTTTGTGTTAAAAATCATAAAGTAAGCGTCTTTTTTGTTATATATATTAGGTGGAATGAGAAAATTATTGTACCTTTGCAGCCCGAAACGCCTTTTTGCGAGGGAGCGGGAGGTGTAACTGGTTGAATTTGAACAAAATAATATATAAACAAAATTAAAAATTAAAGTATTATGCCTACAATTTCACAATTGGTAAGAAAAGGCAGAAAGGTGCTCGTTGACAAGAGCAAGTCGCCCGCGCTGGATTCATGTCCTCAGCGTCGTGGCGTCTGTGTTCGCGTGTACACAACGACCCCGAAGAAGCCTAATTCGGCTATGCGTAAGGTAGCCCGTGTTCGTTTGACCAACCAGAAGGAAGTCAACAGTTACATCCCCGGAGAGGGACACAACTTGCAGGAGCACAGCATCG